>PVML01017101.1_pt1 | contig 508398 bp, 408 predicted proteins | sample 1853371 | NCBI WGS metagenome assembly PVML01 (sample SAMN08533508, study PRJNA380276) | Human gut metagenome, whole genome shotgun sequencing project. | isolation source: participant 1, chromium library | host: Homo sapiens | collected 2017 | reverse complement strand
ATATTCCTTTGGAAACGAATCCGAATTGTATGTTAGGTAATTATCAGCGTTTGACCTTTTCTCCCCAATACATATTTTACTCAAACTATTGTTTTGATTGGAATGGGCAGTTCTTGTTCCGTATTGGGAGCCAGGGTCAAGGGGCTTGTGAAGATATCTATGCGCATGTGGCCGAAATAGTATATTTGAATAATCATTTCTATGGGAATGCCTCTAAAATAATAGAATATGATGACCGGGGGAAGTGTACAGGGAAAGAGCTTAGCTGGTTTACCCAGAAAACAATGGACACTGCGCCGGTTGGGCGTATGGTCAATAAGGTCTGCTTTGCTCCGGCAGGAGAAAACCTGATGTTTTATAATTCTCCGGATACGGTTTATTTCATAAATACGGATTACGAGTTTGTAGCCAAACGCAGTATGATGCCGTGGGGCAGGAAAGGGGGCGTTCCGTCCATGAGTGGCGGAGATCCTCGTTTTAAGTACACGAGTTACTATAAAGATACGACCTTATTTTATAATTTTTATACGGATACAGTTTTTACTGTTACCCCCACTTCCCTGATACCTCGCTGGGTGGTGGAGTTGGATGAAGAATTACGGTTTCCTACCCAGTATCTATATGAAGATGGATTATTTTCTGATGCTTTTAAATGTTGGGAATCGGGCAACTTGGAAAATGCAAAAATGATTAAAATGCTGGATCACAAATATATAGTATCCGGTGTTTTTGAAACAGAGCGTTTTGTTTTTTTATCTGTCTATGAATGCATGCCATTCAGGGAGCTGCGTAAACTGCCTGAGACTCCTCCATTAACAGCCATTTACAATAAACGTACGGGTGAGACATTTGCAGTGAAACAGATTATAGATGATCTGGGTGGTATGAAGACCTTCTTTCCTTCTTGGGGGGCGTATAATGAAAAGCTTTTAGCTACCATCTGGCCTTATAAGTTGAAAGAATTTATAGAAGAGGAACAGTCTGCCGGACGGGCTGTGGCTCCGCAAATACTGAACTTGATGCAGCGCGTGCGAGAAGATGATAATCCGGTTCTTATAATAGCTCATTTGAAAAAATAGATTTGTCTGTTTATCGAAATCTAGAATGTTGGATTGTTGTTTTAAATATAAATTGGTATGAATAAAGTTCGATTGGCCTTGTATTTGGGTATATTGGTGCATCTGATCGGTTGCTCTTCTTTTCATTCAGAGAAGATTGATTTGTTAGCTCAGGTGCCATCTGATTGTCCGATTGTTCGGTTCTATATCACATTAATCATTTAAAGTTACCGATATTATGAAATCACTTTTATTTTTTTGTTTAAGTACATTTCTCTTTTACTCGTGTAGTAAGAAAGAAAATAGTCTTTATCCTGTAATAGACTTAGCCGATGCTATCGAGAATCCGGTGGAGAAATCTGTATATGATATTGCGGAAAGTGTAGAGGTTGTACAATTAGAGACGAATGATTCGTTACTGATTCCATACGTGAGCCAGTTAATAATGACCGATCAGTATTTTATCATAGGATATGGTAAGAAGTGCTCTCTTTTTTCTCATTCCGGAAAATTTGTTTGTGATATAGCTCAGAAAGGAAGTGGTCCGGAGGAATATACAATGTTGATGAATTTGCTTTATATAAACAATCGTGTTTTGATTACAGACTTAAATAATAAAGTTAATGTTTACTCCTTAAATGGGAAGTTTATTGAATCCTATCAGGCACTTCCGGACATGTTTTCTGCCATTTATCCAATGTCGGACAAGAACTTTATAGGTTTTAAAGCTCAGAGTGGAGGAGATGAAAAAGAACGTCTTGTGTTCTATCGACGGGATGAAAAGAGGGGGGCTATTCCATATCAACAAAACTATCAGGCAAAAAAAGTTTGTTTCTTCCCTCATGAAGCCCAATTTTCATCTTTACATGATAAGTTGTACTTTAAGCAGTTGCTTAATGACACTATTTTCTCTGTGGATACGGTAAAGCACTCTCTTTCTCCTGAATATATAATCGACTGGGGAAAGCTGAGATCTAACGATAGATTGCGCTACTCTTTGGAAAATCCGGACGAAGAATTGTTTTTGCACATGCCATACGTTCCTTTGTTCAGTATGACTGCTAATGGATTAGTCTTAGGGGCTATTACAGTAGACATAGATCAGAAGAAGCAATATTACTTAACTGCATTCTATGATAAGGCAAATCATCAGGCGGATCTTTTCGAACTAAAATTATCAAAAAAAGAGATGGATTATTTTGGTGAACCTACAGGTAAGCTTCCTCCTTATCTGGAGGGTGATACTTTTTTCCCGGAGTATATTTCCCAAGATGGCAATTATTTGATTTCTGTCAGAACTCAACCTTTAAAAGAAGAATTGAATCCTGCGTTGATTGTAGTGAAGCTGAAATAATGAATATGGCCTGACACTGATAGATTTCTGATTTTTATATAAGTATTAGTAGCTGCGGAACTAATAGCCTGTTATTTGGGACAGGCTATTGCGCATTAATGTCTCTATTGGTGCTTGAGGGATGTTTAGTTCGTGTAACAGGCTAAGAACCAGATAAACTTCGCATAATACAGGCCGATTATTTGTATCCGGAAGCAACTCTGCTATCCAATTTATCAGGTGGAAGAGATATTCTTTTATTTTTAAGGCTGTGGGAGTGTTGAAGTTTTCTCTTGTACATAGACGTGAATAGAAATAGTAAGCTAAGCCCGAAACTCCTTTTCCTAATCCAAGGTCAGTCAAAGACCTTTGTTCAATGACTGAATATACAGCGGAGTCTATTTGATGTAGTATTTCATCACTATTGCCTTCGACCAGTTTCTTTTGCAGTAAATATTCAATTCCCGTTCCAATGCCACATAACCCATTCTCGTAAGTGATAGGAACAGCCAGAGAGCAGTGGTCTATTATCTTGTTCAGTAATTTATCTGCCTCCTCTTCTAATTCTGTATCGTTCGTTTTTTGGCTTAATTGAAAAAACTCAATCGTTCGTTCCATCCACCTTGATAAAAGTCGATTTTTGATTTTGTTCATAGAGCTATTGTATTTGCAATATAGCTCTTTTAATACTTGCCAAGTGTACTCTTGATGCCATGGCTTTATACTTCCGGTATAATGAATGATGATGATGTCGGATAACATTTCAGGGGTATGCAAAGTTTCACTGGTAGTGAAATTATAGATATTGGGAATTAGCTTTATTTTGCCTTTACATATACAATTAATTGCATCTTGATCCTGATATCGATCCCGGTTTATATAAATTGATGTGTGTTGCAATAGCTTTTCCTGTATTTTATCTTTTCTAAGGTCTTTCAGATTCAACAGCAGTACGCCTGCATTGATGTATACATCCTTTTCCGCTAGTTCCAGTATCTTTCTATAATTGATTCGTCTTATAAAGATATCATCCACTCCTGCACAATAATAACCTTCCAAATCCAGTTCCCACAATGGCTCTATGCTGCCATTGATTACTAAATCTGCATCCAGGTATAGGGCTTTATCCAGATTGGGAAAAAGATCTGCGATGGCATAACGATAAAGAGTGTGTTCGGTGATGTATCCTCCTTTTTTCTTGAGTTGCTTGAATGATTCTGAATCTATTATCTCCCATTGGATAGTTACACAGGTAAATACATTTTCTATTTCCTGAAGGAGCTCTTTGCTTTCTAACGAAATATAATCTGTCAGAATGTATATGCTTATATTCAAATATCTATTATTCTCAAGAATAGATACTATAGAGGTACAGCAATGGTCAATGTATTCTTCATTGATTGCAAAGAAGATTGGTATTGTGCTTTTCATGCTTGTGTGGTTAAAAAGGATTATTTGTCAGAGGCAAATATATCTGTTTTTTAGATATATTTCTGTTTATAAGGATTATTTCTATAGGTATATGACGTTCGGTATAAAAAAAGGCTACGTTCGGTACATCTTTTCTGATAATATTTGGATATGAAGTAAGGTGGGCATACCTTGCAAACAAATCTAATAAAGATATGGATTCACAACTACAACAAATAGCTCAATATTCAGAGTGTAGGAAATCATTAGAGTTTCATTGTTTTAAACTTTTAGAGCAAGAGTTATGAAGACGGTGTGCATATACGATGATTATTCTATATCATCCGGAAGTGGAGTGGGGACCTTCTTGAGGGATTTTGCACAATGTGTTACGCAGTGGAAAGATACGCATATCTGCATGATTATGTTTCGCACTAATGTAGAGGAATTTAGTATCTGTATGCGTGGAGAGTTAGAATATTTTCTATTCCCTAAAACATTTTGTGTCAATCCCTTCGAAGAATGTGAAGAGATTTGTTCATTGCTGAAACAATATATTCCTGATTCAGATAATACTTTTTTTCTATTTAACTATGTTCCCTGTGATAAGTTGATGCGCATGACACGTAACTATTTTTCACTCTCGAAACAAATTTGTGTTATACATGAATTTAGTTGGACTACTCCATTGCTGGGTGATGTTACATTATTCAGGAAATTGATATCTAAGACGAAAGAAAAGATTTCTTTCTGTTATGAGGGGATAATAGAATTATATCGACGTGAAGCAGAACAATGTCAAATGGCTGACCGGGTGGTTTGCCTGTCAGAAGATACCTATGATATCTTGTACGAATGTTATCAGGTTCCTAAAGAAAAGATTGCATTAATCTCTCATGGTATGAGAACGATAAGAAAGTCTTTTTCAGAAATGACGAAGCGAAAATGGAAACAAAAATATTATTTGAATCCTGATGAAAAGTTAATCGTAATGGTAGGGCGTATCTGCAAATCTAAGGGCATGTTTGCTTATTTGGAGGCTTTTAAGAATGTCTTGAAATATGATTCTAATTGCCGTTTAGTTGTTATTGGAGATCTGTGTAATGCGCCGGATTTATTAGCAGCAGCAGGCGAGGCTGTATCGAAAGTGACATTGACCGGGAGGCTGGACAAGGAACTTCTATCCTATTGGTATCGGATGGCTGACATTGGGGTAATACCTTCATATGCAGAGCAATGCTGCTATGTAGGTCTGGAGATGATGAGCTATGGACTTCCGATAATTGCATCCGATGGTTTTGGGGTGAAGCGTATGTTTCCAGATGGGTTGAATGCTTACGTTGCTCCTATTGGGAACAGGAGAAATCCAAAGGAGTTTGTACAGAATTTGGTGGATTGCACCTTAAAGTTATTGAGTAATTCGGCAGAACAAAGAAAAACAAAGAATAATGCACGTCGTATTCTGAAGGAGAAGTACAATTTTTCGGAGATGGCAGAACATTATAAGGCCGTTTTTATGGCTTGAGAGTTTTTATAATAATAGTATTTACAATTAATTTTATCTAATCATGAGAAAGTTAAGTGAAATCAAACTGGGGCAGCTTAATAAAGTTGAACTTAGTGAAAGAGAATTAAATCGTCTTTTAGGGGGAAGTAACTGTTGTATCTGTCATAATAGAGGAAGTGCTACTCTTCAAATGAACTACGATGCTAACATTAAGGGTGGCGTAAGCGGGTTAATTCCAGGTGATGGTGGTTATGGTGTCCCTAATGGTAGTTTCTCTAAATAAATGGGTTTACATCAAAGGCTTAAGCTGTTGATGTAATTGTTTTGAGGACCTGTTTTATAAATAGGAACGATTTAGTTTTTGTAATTTGTAAAACAGGTTCTTTATATAAGAAATGACGATTCTTTATCTAATAAGCTGCAATGAAATATATTTCATTATTACTGGTGAGTACATTATTGTTGGGATGTAGTTCCAATAAGAAGCAGGGAGTTATATCTTCTCAGTTAGGAATCCCTGTAATCAATCTTTTTGAGAGTATATCGACAGTGTCTTCGCTTTCTTTAAGCGAGGCAATAGAGAAGTTAGATATTGTTCCTTTAGAAATGACGGATCAATCTATGTTAGGTGAAATAAGACGAATACAAGTCACAGAACATGATATATGGATTCATGATTTTAATAAATTTTATATTTATCGTTTTTCCCGAACGGGGAAATTTTTGAATAGAATTGGTAGTATAGGGCAAGCTCCAGGAGAATATGTCAATTTTTCAACCTTTCTCGTTGATGAATATAAAGAGGAGGTCTATATTGTTTCTAATAACAATGGCATTTTGGTATATAATTTCAAAGGAGAGTTTAAAAAGAAAATAGTTGATCAGCAGATAATCAACAATCTGTTCTCATCTGTATATAGTCAATATGTTTTACATAATGGAAAATTCTTTGCTACTCAGAATATAGCTTTATATAAATTAATAGATAAAGATTCATTGTGGTCTTTTGCTTTTTTGGACACGGCTTTTCAAGAAAAAAAATTGTTTAAGAATCCAGCACATATAGGTAGAGAAGAGCAAATTATAGCTAATTGTGCCGATCAAGGTAGAATGATTAATCTTTGGATGGAATGTCAAACCAGTATAAATACTTACAATAATCAACTGACCCTTAAATATCCAGATACCGATACAATTTATTACTATGACGATGCGACGAATGAACTCTTGCCTCAATATGTAATTTGTACAGGAGAAGAGAAAGGAGACTATGAAGTTACTCACTTGTGGTTTAAAGAAAGAAAAGCTTTCGATTATTTCTCTATTATATCTTATTATCCAACTAAAGATTTCATTTATTTGGTGGGTAGTAAGGGGGACAAGATATATACTTATTGTTACAATAAACAAAATGGGGCTATGAGATTGCAGATAAAGCAAGGCGAAATAAACGAACGAAAAATGCCTTGGTTTAGTTTTCCCTTGCGCCAAATGGAACGTCCTTTTGTACTGTATAATGATTTTTGTGGAAGTGATTTTACAGTTGATAATCATTCTGTTGGCAAATATTGGGTAGATATATTAGAACCAAATAATGAAGAAAATTGGATTGATATAGACCAAGTGAAAGCATCTACCGTTATAGATAGATCTAAAAAAGACGAATTAATAAGAGTCTTGGAGAATGTAAATGAGGATAGCAATCCGATTTTGTTGATTGCAACTTTAAAATAGAGAAAAAATGGAAACTCTAATAACAACCGAGTATAGTCATCAGTATATTTATTCTGATGTTTTGTGCTATTTTCTGTATGTACCTGAAAAAATGAAAATTGCGATGAAGAAAGATGGGGACAACATAGAAGATAACTATTATAAACGCAAACTTAATTTTCTTCAAAGAAATCACTTCTTTGATAAAGAAGTAATCATTTTTCAAACAGATTATACGGAAGATTTGGTCAAACAAAATATGGCTTGCCTACGGCAATTGTTGATAGAAGTTACGGATAAATGTAATCTCAAATGCAAATATTGTGGTTATGGTGAGTTTTATTCTAATTATGATCGGCGGGAAACTTGTAATCAGACATTTGATAATGTCAAAGTATTGATAGATTATCTGGCCAATTTATGGCGATCTGATTATAATGTATCCCATAACAATACGGTTACTGTTGGATTTTATGGTGGAGAACCTCTACTAAATATGAAATTGATACAGGAGACAATTGCTTATATAGAAAGTTTGCATATAGACAATTTAAGGTTTAGTTATAACATGACTACAAATGCCATGCTGCTAGGTCGATATATGGATTATTTAGTCGAAAAGGATTTTACGCTTTTAATCAGCTTGGATGGAGATGAATATCAATCTGGTTATCGGGTAGATAAACATGGAAAATCTTCTTTTACTCATGTTGTGGGAAATATACAGAAACTAAAAGATACCTATCCTGAGTTTTTTGAGAAAAATGTGCATTTCAATGCCGTATTGCATGACCGAAATTCAGTAGAGGGGTGTTATAAATCAATTCATGGATTATTCGGTAAAAGACCCCGCGTATCGGAACTAAATACGAATGGTATTATACCGGAAAGAGTGGAAGAGTTTGTTCGGATGTTTAATGATAAAACAGAGAGTTTTAAGACTGCACTGACTCATGACCCTGATATCAAAGACGATTTTGAGATGGAAGATGATGCTTCGCTTGCTTATCATTTCATGATTATGAATTATGGTGGGAACCGATATTCTGATTATGTGGATTTATTTGATTCGGATCGGAACGGGAAGTATGTTCCAACGGGAACTTGCCGACCTTTTGAGCGGAAACTGTTTCTGACGGTTAATGGAAAAATTTTGCCTTGTGAAAGAATTGGGCAAGAATGTGCTATAGCCCGATTGTCGGATGGAAAGTTAAACTTAGATTGTTCTGCAGTTGCTAAGTATTATAGCTCTTTGTATAAGAAGATAATAAAAAGTTGCGTTCACTGTAATCTGAAGAAAAGCTGCGGACAGTGCCTCTTTTTATTGAAAGAGAAGAATGGACAGTTGATATGTCCGGGCATTGAAACAGACGCTAAATTGCGAGAGAAATTTTCTGCATTTTTAACTTATGCAGAAAGTAATCCGGGTGATTACGAGAGACTACTATCATCTATTATTGTTGCCTAACATTATTCAAACATTATGAACTATTGGTTTTATTTGGAGCCTTACACCTTCATGTTCCGCAATGAACACAAAACAGTGGTCTACAACACACTTAATTCAGCATATTTGCTCTGTCCCAACGATGCTGTAGTGGAACAAATCTTAGAGCAATGGGAAAATGCAGGTAATGGTTATGGAGCTGTGCTTGCTGAAAAGGACTTAGAAAACGGGGTGGTAAAAGACTTTGTAAATACTGTCAGAGAATCTTTTGCAGGTGACTGTGTGGAATATGATTCGGAACGGCCTAAGCCTTATTTGTTCAAACCCGACTTGTTTTTAAATACGGATATCCGTATAAAACAGGAAAAAGAGAAAACTTCATTAGGAGAGCGAATTTTGCAGAACCTTCATGAGGTAACGGTCTATTTGCCAGCTTCCTGTAGCCGTAACTGTACAGTATGTACTTCTTATTGTAAGCAGTTCAACCATTGTACAATTTGTCGTGAGGGGATATTGAATCAGACTGATTATACTCGTTTGCTGCATCAGTTTCATACCTGTGGTATTCAGCGTGTGAATTTGTCGGGGGGAGGAGATCCACTTGAGAACAGCTATGTGCGTCAACTTCTATCGGATTTCGCAGAATCTGGTTTTAAAAAGCATCTCTACTTGGATTTTAGTTTTCTGTCTGATGAATACATTGAGTTTATGCAGCAAACGAATTTAATTCTGGAAGTACAGGTCCATTTGACAGAGGTAGATGAACGGATAATTGAAAGTATGCGACGCTATTCATGTGATACTGTCAAATGGAATTTAATTGTTTCTGAATATTCGGATATGGAATGTTTGGATAGCTGGAATTTCCCGGAAGAAGCACTTATTCAGGTCTGTCCTTTTTATTCGGGAAATAACTTATCTTTTTTTCAGGATTTTGTTTTCACTGATTTGCAGGATATACTTGCCGTTCCGATTGATAGGAAAACAATATTCAGGCATAAGGCATTGAATGATATTTTTTTCGGTAAATTGACTATATTCCCGTCGGGCGAGGTGTATGCGAATGTAAACTATCCGGCACTTGGGAATATACAGAATTCATCGCTAAAAGAACTTGTTTATAAAGAATTGACAGAAGGAAATGCGTGGTTAAAGGTGCGTAGTAATGAAAAGCCGTGTAACCAATGTATCAATAAGAGCCTATGCCCCTCAATTTCGAACTATGAGTTGGTTATTGGCAGATATAATCTTTGTAAGGTAAAATTTGAGTAATCATAGAGTAATAGATCTATGTATGTCGTAAGTTTGATTTTATAATCTATGTTTTCCCAGCTATTGAATTAATAAATATTGAATTAGGGAGCTGAAAGGGGGCAGATATGCAGGCTATTATATTGGCAGCAGGAATGGGCAGGCGTCTGGGAGAATTGACCCGGTACGACACTAAGTGTATGATTGAGGTGAACGGTATCCGGATCATAGATCGGTTACTGGCAAACCTCGAAATCGCTGGACTATCGAGGATTGTGCTTGTGATTGGTTTTCAAGGTGACAAACTACGGGCGTATCTGGGAAATGAATATTGCGGAATTCCTATTTATTATCTGGAAAACCCTTACTATGCACATACCAATAATATTTATTCTCTGTTTCTGGCGCGGCATCACTTAGCGTCTGATGATACTTTATTGTTAGAATCGGATATTGTTTTTGAGAAGAGAATACTTGAAAGAGTGCTCGAAGAACCGTATCCGGATGTTGCAGTAGTAGACCGTTATAAGAGTTGGATGGACGGGACTATGGTGACTGTGGATGAAAAGCAGTTTATTGTGGACTTTGTATCTAAACATACTTTTTCGTACGAAAAAACTTCTACTTATTTTAAGACGGTGAATATCTATCGTTTTAGTAAGGAATTTTCCGTGGGTAAGTACGTACCTTTTCTGGAAGCCTATTGCAAATGTTTTGATAATAGTGCATATTACGAACAAATACTGGCCGTTTTGTCTTTGTTGGATAAAGCCGGGCTGAAGGCTTTGCCGCTTGAGGGTGAAAAGTGGTATGAGATAGATGACATGCAGGATTTAGATATTGCCGAAACGCTATTTGGTAAGAAAGAAGGGCTTTTGCCCGGTTACCAGAAACGTTATGGAGGGTATTGGCGCTTCCCTTTCTTGTTTGATTTTGCTTATTTGGTGAATCCACATTTCCCGACAGAAAGGATGCTGGAAGAACTGAAGGCTAATTTTGATAAACTGCTCAGGCAATACCCTTCGGGGAGTTATGTAAACAGGCGATTGGTGGCGAAGCACTGGAACATTCCTGCGGAGGCTGTTGCGGTGGGGAATGGCGCGGCAGAGTTGATAAGAAAGCTGATGGAGCTGCTTCCCGGTAGAATGGGGGTGATTCTTCCTACATTTGAAGAATATCTGGTGCGTGATGACCGGATAGAGACTTTCTTGCCGTTGGGGCCAGGTTATCGCTATACTGTAAGCGACCTGAAAACATTTTTTGAGGATAAGGGAGTGACTTCGTTACTGTTGCTGAATCCGGATAACCCCTCCGGAAATAGTATTCCTTACAAGGATTTGATTTCATTAGCGGGATGGACTCAGGAGCGTTCGATACGGCTGATTGTGGATGAGTCTTTTATTGACTTCTCGGAGGGCGGAGAGGAAACTTCTCTGATTGATGACAAGATACTGAAGGAGTATAATCATCTGGTGGTGATAAAGAGCCTGTCTAAGTCACATGGAATTCCCGGATTACGATTGGGAATTGCTGTTTCCGGTGACCATAAATTAATGGATGAATTACAGCAGAAACTTCCGGTCTGGAATATAAACTCTTTGGCGGAGTACTATTTACAGATTCTGGACAAATACATAATCGACTACCGTCAGGCATGTGCCCGCTTTAGAGAGGAAAGAGCGCTCTTTTTTGAAGAACTTCAGGAGGTAGGCTATTTAGCGGTATTTCCTTCACAAGCAAACTTCTTTTTATGTGAAGTGACCCATAAGTACAGCGCCCGAGAGCTTGCGGAAGTTTTGCTGAGAGAGTATGATATTCTGGTAAAAGACTGTAGCCTGAAGAGGGGAATGTATGGAAAGCAGTATATTCGTATTGCTATCAGGAGTAAAGAGGAAAACCGGTATTTGGCCGGAATATTAAAATATAAATTATGAATATAGATATAAAGGAGGCACATCGGAGGATGCTTTATTTATTGCAGTCTTTCGATACTGTCTGCAAGAAGCACGATATTGATTATTGGCTCGATTATGGTACACTGCTGGGAGCTATCCGGCATCAGGGGTTTATTCCTTGGGATACAGATACGGATGTGGGGATGTTAAGGAGTGATTATGCACTCTTTCTGGAGAAAGGTGTGCCGGAATTGCCTCAGGATATTTTCTTTCAGACTCCGGAAACAGAACCGGCCATGGCTCCATGGAGCTGGTTGGTTGAGGCGCGGTTGAGAGATCGGCACAGCCGGTATGTTCCGGATAAAAAGACTCCGGCCGAGCCGATGCAGTTCGGTGGATTACAGTTGGATCTTTTCATTTATGATTGGGATGGTAAGTATGAGAATGCTTTGTCGAACAGTTTTGAGCGGAATTTGAGTGAGAGTCGTATTCATTTGCGGCTGGATGAGGTAGAATATCTGGATACTGCACGATTTGAAGGAGTGGAGTTTCCGGTTCCGTCAGGATACGATGCTTATCTGACCCGTTGTTATGGAGATTATAGAACGTTTCCTCCGGAAGAGGAAAGGCAAATTCCGGAAGTGGTTGCCTGGTCGGTGTAATAAAATGATTGATTACGTCAATAAAGAAAATATGGAAAGCGTAAGAGGGATAGAAAATCCGGGGATGATGGGAGAAATGGGGAAAATCATCGGATTCTATTGTCTTTATCGGCAGACGGCTGAAGAAGAGTGGGAAGAGAAAGCAGAAGTGTTGCTGGATGAGGTGATGGAGAATTGTTCTTTGGAACTTCCGGTGACTTATGGTGACGGTTTGTGCGGAATAGGTGTCGGAATTGAGTATCTGTTGCAGGAAGGCTTTGTGGAAGGGGATGCCGACGAGATTCTGTGGCAGATCGATTGCAGGGTATTTAACACGATTAATAGTAGGGCGATCGGAACTTTAGGCATCGGGAAAGGTATTTGTGGTCTCGCTTATTATCTGTATTACCGGTTGTCCCGGAGGAAAGGTGAGGAAGACATCAAGGTGCTGCGAATGAAAGAGCATTTAATTTACCTGATTGACTGGATAGCAGACTCGCTGCCCGGAGTCAGGGAAAGTTCACTTTTCGAAGAGGTGTTTTTTATTCTTTGCCTGTTGCATCGGTTGGATGTATTCAATGCAAAAGTCGAGAAACTGATGGAGTACTGTGAGAAGGGCATGATTACATCTGGAAGGGAGGCGGTATGGATCTGACAAGAGGGGTTAGTATTGTCATTCCCTTGCGGGTAGATAATCCGGAGAGGGCGGAGAATCTTCGGTTTATCCTTTCTTTGCTGCTACAGCAGACAGAGGTATCAGTGGATATTCTTGAAGCGGATACAGAGCAACGTTTTTATTTGTCTGAGACGTGTGAGAGGTTACGCTATCGGTTTGTGAAAGATGATGATCCGGTATTCTACCGGACACGTTATTTAAATATATTGTTGAGATCGGCTAAGTTCCCGATTGCAGGCATTTGGGATACGGATGTGATTATTCCGCCGGTTCAGTTGAGAGAAGCGGTCGGCAGGATTTGTTCGGGCTGTGTGATGTGTTTCCCGTATGACGGGCGTTTTATCTTTCTGAATGAAGCTATGAGTGACAGAATCCGCAAGGACGTATCAGTGTTGGAAAAGGTGGATGCTACTTCAATAGGGATGAGACCTTCGGTGGGAGGAGCTTTTCTTGTGAACAGGGTTGCCTATCTGCGGGCAGGCGGAGAGAATGAAGCGTTTTATGGTTGGGGCCCCGAAGATGCCGAAAGAGTGAAGCGTCTGGAGATATTAGAGTTGCCCATTGCACGTGTAAAAGGACCGTTATATCATCTTCATCATCCGAGGGGCATCAATTCGGGTTTTGATATGGGTGAACGGGATAAACGTAATTTAGAAGCATTGCTGGCTACTTGCAGAAGGAGTAAGGCGGAGATGCTAAGGTGGCTTGAACAACCAACCTTTCCGGACTGATCACACTAAATTTATATGGTATTTGATTGTCGGGTTTATAAATAGGGATAAAAATGATTGATTTTAAGTGATTTTTCAAATTGAAAATGTATCTTTGTATACATATCCCTGAAAAATAAATATTGAGAGACAGTCATTATGAAAAACACAATATTATTGTTAAACGGTTTATGGCTGCTCGGGCTGGTGGCCTGCCAGCCAAAATCTTCTTCTTTATCCGAATGCCCGATTGTCAATGTACGCTCTGCTTTGCAGAAAGAGACACCTATCTCCATGAAAGAAGATGTGGTGAGCATACAATATATTCCTTTGGAAACAACAGACTCATGCCTGATTAGCAATCTGCTGAATCTGCAGGTGACGACGGATTACATGTTTATGTATAACGGAAAGACTGAAGAAGTGTTGCAATTTGATCGAAAGGGTAAGTTCATACGTCGGGTCGGCCGCCAGGGAAATGGGCCGGGAGAGTATAGTATGATAAGTGAACTTGCGGTTGATGATAGCAATAAAGAATTATCTATATTCCAGTATGGAGGGGATGCATTGGTGTATTCGTATGACGGAAGTTTTCTACGGAATGATACAACGGTGAAGCAGGCCGGTGGAATGTATGTCTTTGCGGATGGGAAGAGAGCATTGAAAGGATTGGTCATGAAGCCTTTTGAACAAGCACCATGGGCAGGCGCATTGCAACAGGCTGATGGTTTGCTGTTAAAGTCTAAGTCTCTTTTTCCACAAGGACTCTCTCAGGATGTTTGTTTCATGAAAGAAATCTGCTTTTCTCCTTCTACAGAAGGGGTACTGCTGTTTACTGCATGCAATGATACGGTGGCCGGGATTTATGCTAATGGAATAGAGCCGGCTTATGTTCTGAAACGGGAAAACCCGACTGAATATTATATGGATATTGCTAATATTAATAAATTCAGGGATAATACAGTTGAAACGGATCAGATTATTGGAGTCTATGATCTGTTCGAATCTCCTCACTATCTTTACTTACGTCTGTACAAAGGAGATGCTATTTTTATACAAAGATTCGATAAGAAGACCGGTGAACTGAAATCGCAGCGTATTCCGGATGATTATTTGGAATGTAGTGCTGCCATTCCAGGCGGCAATGTAATTGGCATGGATAATGATATAGATGGAGGGATACCTTTCTGGCCGGAGTATGTAATGGCGGATGGGGGACGCGCACAAGTGGTGAATGCTGATATTCTTTTGGCTTTACGTGAAAAAGGATATCTAAAGCAGGCTCCTGATGTATTGAATATCGGGGATGAAGCCAATCCGGTAGTGATTCTTTATAAATTTAAAAGATAGGAGGTATTATGAAATCATTTACATTTTGCATTTTATTAGCCCATGTGTTGGCTTTTCCACTATTTGCTCAGAAGAATGCAGCTGCCGTCACGCTGAATTTGGCAAAGGCTGTTACACAAAGTCCTAAGACGGTATTAATGAGTGAACTGGCATCTGATGTACGTTATTTCCCTTTAGAAACTACTGATAATTGTCTGCTGGGGAATGAATGTAGTATTATTTATGCCGGAAACTCGATTATTGCGGGTGACGCACAGACCAGAAGTTTTTATCGGTTCGATAAAAATGGTAAGTTTATGAATAAGATAGGCCGGCAAGGACAGGGGCCTGAAGAATATGCGGTAGGATTATTGTTTTTTACTGACCCTGATAACCAAAAACTGTATGTTCAGGATTTCCAGGATATAATCTGTTATGGCTTCAATGGTAAATTTCTCCGTCGTATACCGGCTCCTCACCTGAATATGGGTACCGGAGCTGTAGACGGTCAGGGATCTATTCTCTATTGTGATAATAATTATTTTATGAGAAAGGATAATCCCCAACAATTGTTCCTTATCGATGAAAATGGGAAGAAACTAAAGATCTGGAAAGGATATATGGAACCTGGAAAGAAATATGGTGTTAACCTATCTACCCGCGATGTAATGTATCGTTATGGGGGCGATATTTACTTTAAACCTGCGTTGGAGAATCTGATTTATAAAATTGATGCCAACAGAAAAAAGACATTGGCATGGAAATTTGATTGTTCGGGGAAGGATGTGGATGTATCTGCCAATGAAATAGATCCCGGAAAACGTTTTCAATCAATTGCAGTACAACAGGTTTTTGAGTCAGACCGTTATTTCTTTGTGCTTTATGTCCTGAAGAATGAAAGCTTTGTGGGATTGTATGATAAACAGAAGAAGAGTTTTTCAAATGTGATTATAAAAGATGATTTGGCGGCAGGATTTGATTTTACTCCTCCCGGAACAGGGTTGGGAAATCAGTTGGCAAATGCCCGGATGGTAGGTTATCTGAGTAAAGGTAAACGCTATTCGAAAGCTTTACTGCCGGAAAGAAAAAAAGAACTGGATGAATTGATAAACCGATTGGATGAGGAGGATAATCCGGTAATGGTTGTTGTAACATTAAAATAAAATCTATATAAATTCTTTTTAAACGTATGAAAATTACAAGTTATGTTTCTTTTTTATATTGCTTATGTCTGATGCTGGCGAGTCCGACAGTACAGGCGAGCGAAGTGCGAACCGCTATTTTTGAGGGGAAACCGTGTATTAATCCCCCTCATGTGGTGGGAAACTATCCTGCTACCCCTTTTTTGTTTTATATTCCCACCTCCGGAGAACGACCGATAAAGTGGCATGCTGAAAATCTTCCCAAGGGATTGAAGCTGGATAAAGAAACGGGGATAATCAAGGGAAAAGTAGTAGAAAAGGGAACGTACAAAGTAATGCTGAAAGCTGAGAATGCCCTTGGAACCGATACACAGGAACTACTGATTAATATAGGAGATGAGTTGTTGCTGACTCCTCCGATGGGGTGGAACAGTTGGAATACATTCGGACGTCACCTGACAGAGGAGCTACTGTTGCAAACTGCAGATGCAATGGTAGAAAACGGAATGCGTGATTTGGGGTATGCTTATATTAATATCGATGACTTTTGGCAGTTGCCTGAAAGGGGAGCCGACGGTCATATCCAAATTGATAAAACAAAGTTCCCGAGAGGCATCAAATATGTGGCCGATTACTTGCATGAGCGAGGATTCAAACTTGGAATTTATTCGGATGCCGCTGATAAAACTTGTGGTGGGGTTTGTGGCAGTTATGGATATGAAGAAATTGATGCACGGGATTTCGCATCCTGGGGTGTTGATCTTTTGAAGTATGACTATTGCAATGCGCCTGCCGGAAGAGTAGAAGCGATGGAAAGATATGAGAAGATGGGGAGGGCATTGAGAGCGACCGACCGTTCTATCGTCTTTTCAATTTGTGAGTGGGGACAGCGTGAACCTTGGAAATGGGCGAAGAAAGTCGGCGGACATTTATGGCGAGTATCCGGTGATATTGGCGACTTGTGGAATCGTTCGACAGACGAAAAGGGAGGTTTACGTGGCATTTTGAACATTCTTGAAATAAATGCACCGCTTAGTGAATATGCAAGACCCGGCGGATGGAATGATCCGGATATGCTTGTTGTGGGGATTGGCGGAAAAAGTAAGAGTATCGGTTATGAATCGGAAGGTTGTACGAATGAACAATATCAGTCCCACTTTGCTCTCTGGTGCATGATGGCTTCTCCATTACTCTGTGGCAATGATGTACGGCAGATGAATGATAGTACGTTACAAATACTTTTGAATAAGGATCTGATTGCTATCGATCAGGATCCGCTGGGCATTCAGGCAGAGCGTGCCATTCGTGCCGATCATTATGATGTCTGGGTGAAGCCGTTGAGTGACGGAAGCAAAGCAATAGCTTGTCTGAACCGGATATCCGGACCCGTAGACGTGGAGTTGAATGTAAAGACGGTAGAAGGATTGTCATTGGATCGGGTATATGATGTTATAGAAGGCAGCCTTGTGGCTGAGGCTTCTACCGGATGGGTCGTAAAGCTTGCTCCCGGTGAGTGTAAAGTGTTTATATGTAAATAAGATTGATTGTAAAATAGGGCTATCCGGTAAAATTGGCGGTACCGGATAGCCCTTTCTTCATAGTCAGGTTTATATTGGGTTGGTTATTTTAATCGTATGGTTGGGCCTATCTTATAAGTATTTTCCCATTGCCGGGTAGCAGCATTGTAACTTCTGTCGGTACCCAGATTCAGGTCGAGACCATATTCTTTCCTTTCCAGGAGGTTTATCCGGAATGAAGCGCCGTAATGGGATTGTGGAGATAACGGGAAACCTTGTACACTGGAGTTGGGATTACAGTCCAGCCGGTATTGTCCGTAAATATAAGCGGTCAGCCAATTATTCAGATGATAGGTAAGGTCTGCGTTAAGGGTAAAATCATTAAACATCCGTCCGTTAGAGCGATATTGATAGGCATTGCCACCTATCCGGATAGCCAGTTGTCTGTTAAGACGATATACCAATCTGCCACCTGCCATATTCTGTGTACCTACTCCCCGGAGTGAATAACTGGAACCGTATAATTCGTATCCGAAATAGCGGGAATTGAACAGTCGGTACTGTTGCTGATTAAAATAACCGGTGAAGACGGGATCCAGATAGGAGAATTTTTTTCTCAGTTCGTATTGTTTGACTAACGGCATACTGTTATTGAAAGCAGGGTTGGTTTCTGACAAAGTATTCTTTATTTCGGGTAGTTTGAAGATTTGAGGGGTTTTCATTTCTTTGTGCAGTGTAAAGGCAGGTATGGGCATTTCGTTGAATGTTTGCGCATAAGCAAATCCGTTGCCGCAAATGATAAATAGCATTGTCAATCTGAATTTTTGCATAGTTAAGTCTTTTATGTCTTTTAGACGCAGAGATATGCCGAATGCTGCAATGTTTTTTCAAAAGAATCATTTATCTTTGCCGAAATACGTTAAAAATCGAATATGGAACTGGATCTTCAACAACTTACTACTGAGGTATGCCGGATAGCAACTGAAGCCGGGAATTTTTTGAGAAAAGAACGGAGGAGCTTTAGTCGGGAGCGTGTGGTGGAAAAGCATGCGCATGACTATGTGTCGTATGTTGATAAAGAATCTGAACGCTTGTTAGTGGCACAACTGTCTGCGTTGCTGCCCGAAGCCGGGTTTATTGCGGAAGAAGGTTCTGCCGTTTATAAGAATGAGCCTTATTGCTGGGTTATTGATCCGTTGGACGGGACGACTAACTACATTCATGACAATGCTCCTTATTGTGTCAGTATCGCATTGAGGAGCTGTACAGAATTACTTTTAGGAGTGGTGTATGAAGTTTGCAGGGATGAATGTTTTTACGCCTGGAAAGGTGGGAAGGCTTGGATGAACGGAGATGAACTGCATGTCTCGAAAATAGAAAACATAGAAGAGGCGTTTGTAATCACTGAACTTCCTTATAACCATCGGCAATACAAACGGACTGCGGAATATTTACTGAAACAATTGTATGGAGTGGTAGGAGGAATTCGTATGAATGGCTCGGCTGCATCGGCTCTTTGTTATGTGGCGGCCGGACGTTTTGATGCCTGGGCGGAAGCTTTTATCGGGAAATGGGATTACTCGGCTGCGGCACTGATTGTGTTGGAAGCCGGCGGAAAAGTAACTGATTTCTTTGGAAGTGAATATTTTATTGAAGGACATCATATCATTGCGACGAATGGCCCTTTACATCCTGTCTTTCAACGGCTGCTGAAAGAGATGCCTCCACTGGAAATGTAACTTTCCGGGTATTGATTAAACTGAAAAACATCACATGAATACTTGGTTCGACTCTTTTTGGTCTTTTTTGTTCCCACGTTGTTGTGTGGTTTGTGGAGCTCCGCTGTCGAAAGAAGAGGAGTGCTTGTGTATTCGTTGTAATATGAACTTACCCCGTACCGGATTTCATCTGCGAAAGGATAATCCGGTTGAGTGTCTTTTCTGGGGACGTATTCCGGTTCTTGAAAGAGCTTCTTCCTTTCTCTTTTATCGTAAAGGTAGTGATTTCAGACGTATCTTGCATCTGCTGAAATATAGCGGATATAAAGAACTAGGCGAAGTGATGGGACGCTATATGGCGGCAGAATTAATTTCTTGTGGTTTCTTTGATCATGTGGATGTGATTGTTCCTGTACCTTTGCATAAGAAAAAACAGAAGCTGAGAGGATACAATCAGAGTGAATGGATTGCCCGTGGTATATCTTCTGTGACGGGGATTCCGCTGAATGCGAAGAGCGTGATACGGGAAAAGAATACAGAGACTCAAACCCGTAAATCGACTTTTGAACGCTCGGAAAATGTGGAAGGTATTTTCAAATTGTGTGATGTAGCTTGTTTCCAAGGGAAACATGTACTGATTATTGATGATGTGCTGACTACCGGATCTACAACTGTGGCCTGTGCATCTACGCTTTTTAAAGTTGAAGGAGTACGGATCAGTGTGTTGACATTGGCCGTGGCCGAATAAATGAAGTGATAAATATGAGGGTGCATTGAAGCACCCTCGTATCTATTTAAAAAGTTTCAATTATCAAATCGGATGCCAGCATTTCCTTGATTGCCTTTCCAAAAGCCTGGAAATGGGGGGATGCCGCATGTATATCCATGGCACGCTGGTCTTTGTACTCTTCGTAGAAAATGAAAGCTACGGGTTGTGACGGGTTTTGATATAAGTTATAACTAATATTCCCCTCTTCTGCCCTTGTACCTTTGATTAGAGCATCAGCCGCCTGTAGAAATGCTTGTTCTTTGCCGGGTAGCACTTCTACACGTGCTACGATTGTTTTCTTTTCCATAATGATAATCTATAATTAAGATGATTCTCGTTCCGCAAATTTACGTATAAATGGTGATACTTTCTTTTTCATCTTGAATAAATTTGTTTGTAGGAATCGTCTGGCTCTTATTTCTGAGGAATCCATACTTTATAGCTATGGCTCTCTTCCCTGTTGGCCACAGCATAATATGGGATGGCTTTTGCCGGAATATCACCCTGACATTTGATGATATTGACTCCATTGAGCAGATTACTGTCATGGGAGAGTTCCAAAGGTGTTTGTGCCTGAAGTTTGAATGTCTGCAGTTCCGGATTATCGGCATCCTCAAAACAGTAAATGATAGGCCCTGACGCCAATGCGACTTGTCCCCGTAAGTTTTCGACTGCTTTATTTGCAGTGATCAGGCGAGGTTGCATGGGTAGTTCAAGCTCAATGTGATCGCCTTTTTTCCATTCCCGGTTGATTTCCGCATATCCGTCTACGATCCTCAAAAGTACATCCTCTTGATTAACTTTTAACTTGACCGGTGCTTTTAGATTCGATTGGTAAAGGTTGTATGGATTTTCTGTACCTTGTGCCCATCCGGGAATACGGACTTTCATAGAGAAGGTACTTGCCTTGTCGGGATTGACTTGAATGGAAACAGCGCCGTGCCAGGGATAAGAGGTTAATTGTTTCAATCGGACGCTGTTGTCACCGACCGGAATTCGCACTTCACTTCCTATGAATAAATTGACATAGACATTATCTCCCTGATAGGCATAGATATAACCGGGCATGGCAGCCATGATTTTCAGGAACATCGGTGGGCAACATGGACATACATGCCATTCCCACCTGTCGGGCTTATCGGTATTCAGGGGATTTTGATAGGTGTATTTATCACCGGACAAAGAAACGCCAGTCAGTACATTGTTGTAAAGCACTCTTTCCACTTCGTCCATATAGCGGGCATTGCAAGTTAATTGGTTCATGCGTTGGCTGAAAAAACCGGCTCCGACAGCTGCGCAGGTTTCCAGATATGCATCGGTGGGCAGAAAGTAGTCCGGACCAAACTTTTCGTCTTCGTGAATAGCGCCGACTCCACCTGTGATGAACATCCGTTTGCCTGCCATATTCTCCCAAAGACGTTTAGCTGTTTCGATGTATTGGGGTGATTGGTTCTCAAGTGCGGCCGCGGTTAGACCGGTTGCCATCAAGGTAGCTCGCACAGCATGCCCTTCAATTGTTTTTTGTTCGAGTACAGGGATCGAATCTTGTGAATACTCTCCCCAACTGGGACGAGAGTGTGTGCCGAATTCAGCTTGGTGATAACAAGCGTCTTTAATCCATTTTTCCGATTTCCGGTATCCCCACGTTCCCCATAATGGAAAGCCACAGTGATGCCCTCTGTTTTCTATCCAAAAAGTGGCCAGATTATAATAATCTGATTCCCGGACCGGTATGGAAAGTTTATCTTTCAGTTCCGGTTCGTTTTTATACAACCAGTATAATGCCATTACGGCTTCCTCGGGGCCGGAATGTGCGGGAACGATATTCTTGCGTGGTTCCGGACCCATATAATCTGCCATGTAATTGGCAAAGCGGGTTGCAATTTCAAGCAAACGTGTTTTGCCGGTTGCCTGATAATAATGTACTCCGGCTTCGATCAGCATCCCGGCATTGTATACATCGTGTTGTCCACGAAGGAGTCCCCCATTGTCTCCCCATCTATGGTTGTTTTCCATAAGTTGGGTATGGGTGTTGATGTATCCGGTCGGCTCTGTTTGCTGAGCGGCATAGATGCGGTCTACATATCCGTCGATTCGTTTTTCCAGTTCTTTATTGGGGTGGCTTGCAAGAAAGTCGGCGATACCCCGGATACTTTCATAAACGAGTCCGTCATACCATTCGGGACCATCGTGCTGTTTTATATCTCTCTGCCCTTCAGCTACACGATCGAAATTCCGGAAAGCATTACGCGTGTCGGTCGATCCGGGAAAAGGAGTGTATTTCCCTTCGAATTTGTTTAATACATCATTAGCGGTTATTTTCCTCCAGATATCGAGTTTCGGACTCCAGAAAGCATCTTCTATCCGGACTTCGTTTAGCTCGGGCAAGTGGAGTGTTTGCCGGGTATTGTCTGTGTGAGACTGACACCCCATTTGCATCAGTACGGTTAGTACTGCTGCGACAGATAAATGTTTTGTGGTTTTCATTGTACATTGATTTTATAGATGCATATATGTTTGTAAGTATCTCCGGGTAAGAGGGTTGTTGACGGGAATGCCGGTTGGTTAGGACTATCCGGATAGTGCTGGGTTTCCAATGCGAGGGAAGCCCGGTAGTTGTATTTCTTTTCGTGCTTTCCGGTCATTGTACCATCAAAGAAGTTACCGCCATAGAATTGTAGTCCGGGTTCGGTGGTCCATACTTCAAGATATCTTCCTGAGGCGGGTTCATAAACGGTTGCTGCCAGTTCGGGGGTGTTGGAGGTTTTGCGATTCAAGACCCAATTATGGTCGTAGCCGTGACCGAACTCCAGTTGCTCGAACGAATCATTTACTCGCTTTCCGATAGGTGTGGGGCGACGAAAATTCATCGGGGTCCCTTCTACATCCTGGAGAATACCGGTGGGGATTAGGGTCTGATCGACAGGAGTAAACTTATCCGCATTGATCATGAGTATATGGTCATTGATATCCTTATTGCCTGCACCGTGCAGGTTGAAGAAGGAATGATGGGTGAGGTTGATGACCGTTTCTTTGTCTGTTTGAGCCTGGTGAGTGATAATAAATTCGTTTTTATCCGTAAGCTTGTAATTCATGGATACTTGGAGATTTCCCGGATACCCCTCTTCACCATCTTTGGATAAATACGTGAGTTGTAAAGTCTGGCTGTCCGGCTGTTCAACATCCCATACTACCATATCAAATCCTTTAAAGCCACCATGTAGACTGTTGAGTGTATCATTGATGGGTAACTGGTAAGTTTGTCCGTTCAGGGTAAACTTTCCTTTGTTGATCCGGTTGCCATACCGTCCGATAGTGGCTCCCAAAAATCTTTCACCTTTATAATGGAGATATTTGTCCACATGATCGTGTCCGAGGACGATGTCTTCAAAATGCCCTTTTTTATCCGGAGTCCAGAATTCAACGACTCGTCCTCCGAAATTGGTGATGGCAATTTCAATGCCGTTTTTGTTTCTCAGAAAGTAGAGATCGGTTTGCTTTCCGTCAATTGTTTGTTGAAAATCGGCTCTTTTCAATTGTGAATGTTGGGCATTTACGGTGTTTGTGTGTATCATGGTTGTGAGTATTAATAAAATGATCAGTTTTGTTTTCATACGATTCATATTTTTAGTTTATTATTCGTAAGTTGTTAATTGGTCAATTCCTTTTGTATCTGCTCCAGAGTCTTGTTCTTTGTTTCGGGTAGCCTGAGAGCAAAGAAGAAGCTTAGGAACATCATAATGGCAAAGAAACTGAAAATGAAGGTACCTCCTGTACGGATGAAAACGGGAAACATCCATGAAAGGAGGGCGGACCACACCCAATGTGTCATGCTGCCTAATACTTGCCCTTTGGAGCGCACATTGTTTGGGAAGACTTCGGAGATTAATACCCAAATGACGGCACCCAGTGAAATGGCAAAGAAAGCGATAAACCCCATCAGGCAGATAAGCATATAGTAACCTGAAAATGCGCCTTGGTAGAAACCTTTGGCTACTAAGGCCAAAGAGAGGGTCATACCGATGGAACCGATATAGAGGAGTTTTTTTCGTCCTACCTGATCTATCAGGATCATTCCGATCATAGTGAAAGTAAGGTTGGTCAGTCCGATAACAATAGACTGCATCATGGCTGAGTCGGTAAATACACCTGACATCTCAAAAATCCTCGGAGCATAATAGAGAATGGCATTGATACCTGATAACTGGTTGAAAGTAGCTATAAGGAAAGCATAGAGGATCGGTTTCCGGTATTTATGCTGAAACAGTTTTTCGCCACTGGCTCCTATTGTTACCAGGGATTCTTTGATTTCATGAATTTCCTGTTCAATATTTGCATTGCTGACCTTCTTTATGACGTGTCGGGCTTCGGCTTCCCGATCTTGCTTTACCAGCCAACGAGGGCTTTCAGGTACGGTGTATAATAGAAGAGCGAATGCGATGGCAGGAATGGCTTCAACTCCTAACATCCATTGCCAATCATGCGCAATGCCGTGAATCCAATAGTTGGAAAAGTAAGCCAGTACAATACCCAGTACAATATTAAACTGGAAGAATGCGACAAAACGGCCGCGCCAACGCGAGGGGGATATTTCGGCAATGTACATGGGACCGACTACGGATGAGGCTCCGACAGCTAAACCTCCGGCAAAACGGAAGAATAAAAAGGAATACCAATCGATGATGGCAGCACTGCCCACTGCAGAAACAAAGTAGAGAAAAGCAATAATTTTCAGTGCTTTCAGACGTCCGTGTTTTTCTACCGGTTTACTACAGACGAAAGCTCCGATGATTGTACCGATCAAAGCGATAGCAATGGTGAAGCCATGGCTGAAGTCGGATAGATCATATACCACCTGGATGGATTTCTCGGCTCCGGATATCACTGCGGTATCGAATCCAAAAAGTAATCCTCCCAATGATGCCACGAAGGCAACGTAAAACATGAAATTCTTTGCTGTATTTTTCATAATGCAGATGTATTATAGACCGAATTCGATCCGATTGATAACGTGATTTTGGTAACATTCATCTAATTCCACAAAATATCCGCTCCATCCCCATACTCTGACAATCAAATTTTTGTGTTGTTCGGGATGTTTCCGGGCATGTAGCAGTGTCTCTCGGCTGACTGTGTTTAGTTGTAGTTGATGCCCGCCTAAAACGATGTAGGTTTTCACGAGCATACCCAGCTTTTCAATGGTTTCGTCATTGCTGAATACGGATTGATCGAACTCCAGGGTGAGGGGACCACCGTTGACAACACGGTCCAGATGTTGTTTGGTAAAAGATTTTATGACGGATATAGGACCTTTTTGTTTTAAAAACAGGCTGGGGGAGTAATTAGCAGGAATCATCTCGCCATCGTTACGTCCGTCGGGGGTGGCACGTAATTGATTGGAATGGAAAATGTAGTACATAGCGGTGCCGGTACCTGCCCGGTAAACCCCTCCGCGTTCATTTCGTTTATCGGCTAATGACCGATCAAAAGAGTCGAGAAGATCTTTGGCTATCAAGTCGGCATAGTCATCATCCTGTCCCATTTTGGGCGCTTCTTCTCTTAATTTTTTTTGTAACTCTTCGTAGCCTTTGAAGTTGCTTCTTATGGCAGTAAGCAGGGTTGTATAATCCAGGCTTTGCTCTTCGAAATAGTATTTTTTCAAGGCAGCAAGGGTATCGGTAGCGGTTGCAATGCCTGTTCCGTGGATTCCGTAGTTGTTGTAGTAGGAACCTTCCGAAATATCTTTGGCTCTTTCGATGGTGCCGTCCATCAGTAAAGACATCATTGGAGAAGGGATGATGTAGAGATTGCGGTGTTTCTCGCAGATCGCATTGACCTCCTTTTGTATTTCCTGCTCCACCAATGTATAAAAGGATGAATAGTCCGAACAGGTATTTAGTTTTTCAAGGCATCGGTCTACACATCCGATTAAAGAAACGGCATCAATGTTAGGTATATCCATGGCTCGGTTAGGGATGATAAATTCCCAGCAGGCAGCCACTACGTAATTGTATGCGTCTTCTTTGGAATAGCCTTTCCGTATAAGTCCCGGAATGATGATATCATCATTGCTGTATTGGGGGAAACCCAGCCCTATTTTGGTCAGACGGGAACCTAAAGTGAATATTTCGTCAGGGGTCTTTGGGTCTACACGAATGTTGATTTTAGGATCAATTAGTTTTAATTCGTAACTTGCCTGCAGGCACATGCGGGACAGGTCGTTGAATAAGTATTTGCCTTCCGGATCGCGTCCTCCCAAAACCAGGCTCTGCCCATTGTCACCCTGTTGCATACCTGGATACAGGTCGCTGTCCTTATTGCATACAAGGAAAAATTCTTCAAGCAGATCGAATGCTTCTTCTTTGGTGAGTGTTCCATTTTCCAGGTCCCTCTGATAGAAAGGATACATATATTGATCGAAGCGGCCGAGGGTATTGTGATAGTTGCCTGCTTCCCAAATAGAGAAGTGGAGAATTCTCAAAAGCTGTAGAGCTTGTCTGAAGTTTTGAGCACCTTCGGTCTTTATGGTATGTAAAGTGTGCGCAATTTCTGTCTCGTTATTGAGCAATGCATATTGTTCATACTTCTCAATTAGTTTCTGTATGGATATGATGCATTGGTACATGCTATTGAGGAATACTCTCTCTTTTTCATTTAAGGAGGGATTTTCCTGACGCTTTCGGATCTCCTGTTTTCTCGCTTCCAGTCCGTGTTGAATGGTATAAGCGTAATTGGGGGAGATATTACATACCGTACCTTTTTCGTGGATGTAATATTTGTTTTTTATTTCGTTCCATTCTTCAGGGGTATATATATCCGGTACTTGCGTAAGGGTACGGGTAAAAACGATCTTTTCACCCGGAAGTATAACCGGGAGTTCAGCGTTCATCAAAGCAGCAAAACAGGCTGTAGCACGTTCTACAGGAGATAAACCTTGTTGGGCATAAATTGTGTTCAATTTGTCCAGCCCGATACTTGACGGTGTTCTCCTTTGTGAATGGTGTCGTTTATCTAAAATATACGTTTTTAGATAGTTAATTCTTTCGTTCATACAATTAGATTTTTGATATTATTTTCTTCAAATACATTATAGATTTGTGGCGCCTTTCCGGTATCGAACGGAGGATGATACGTTTCTCCGATCATTGCGTATTTGGCACCTGCTGTACGGTGATATCTAAGGATTTCGACACGTATCAGGTTCCTGGCATCTTTGATTTTTTCAAGAATGGCACTCATGTTTTCCCGGGTATCATTAACACCCGGGATTAAAGGTATCCGAATGATAAAATCTCGTCCGGAATTACAGAGTAAAGCAAGATTTTCCAGTATAATCGCATTATCCACTCCTGTATATTTCCGGTGCATTTCCGGGTCCGTATGTTTGATGTCGAATAAAATAAGATCAGCTAAAGAAGTAACCTCATTGAAAATGTGAGTGTTTGCGTATCCGCTTGTTTCGATAGCCGTATGTATGTCCGGAAGTTGTCGGAGCAGTTCGATAACAAAATCCGGTTGAAATAAGGGTTCTCCGCCGGTTAGTGTAACTCCTCCCCGGTTGAGCGTATAAATGGACCGGTTCTTTTCGATCATGGTAACCAATTCTTCCACAGCTATCTGATATCCACAAATACTTTTGACTCCTTTTTTAATCATGTATTGTGGCTGTGGTGATATACCTTCGGGATTATGGCACCATGCACAGCGTAGAGGACATCCCTTGAGAAATATCGTTGTTCGGATTCCCGGTCCGTCATGGATGGCAAATTCCTCGACACTGAATATTGTTCCTGTTTTCATTGTGTTTGGATTAACAATGGCAAATATATACATAATATTTTAAACAGGTACGAACTGGTATGTATGTTGTTGAGCATATATTCATATAATATTAAGAATATTAATAGCTCAAATTACCTTTATAGGTAATGTTTATGGGAGTAAAGACGATTATTCGACATTTACAAATAATGGATGTCTCAGATCACTGTTAAGGCGTAATGGACCGAATAAAATGGCAAAACGGTCTGTCTATTGGCTTTTACCGTTTTTAAATTCATTAGGTGTCACTCCACAAAAACGCTTGAATGTCTTACTGAAATAGCTGGGATTATTGAATCCGAGTTGCCATGAGATTTCAGCAATAGTCAGATTAGTCTTTATAATCTTTACTTTAGCAACATCGATCTTGATTTTATTGATAAACTCGGTTGCACTCAGGTTTAATAGTTTTTTCAGTTTATTGTATAGTTGAGTTCGACTGATATTCATGTGAGTGGTCAGTTGGTCGACACTCAATTCCGGGTCCTTAATGTGTTCGATGACGAATTGTGTCAATGATTTGATAAATTCCTCGTCTTTGTTGTTGAGTTCTTCATTGAGTTGGAATATTTTCATGTCGTGATAATGTTCGCGGATATTATTTTTGGCTTTAAGCAAGTTGGTAATTCTAAGATTCAATTCATCGAAAGTGAATGGTTTTTCGATATAGGCGTCGGCTCCTGCAGATAAACCTTGCAATTCGTTTTCTTTCGAAGGCTGTGAAGTGATGAGAATGACCGGGATATGGGAGTATTCACGAGAAGTTTTAATATATTTACTCAATTCATATCCGTCCATATAAGGCATCATAATGTCACTGATGATAATGTCGATGATATGTGTTTTTAGCAACTCTACAGCTTCCTGTCCGTTATAAGCCGTTTTCACCTTATATAAACGGAGTAGCTTACTTTTTAAAATGTTATTGATATCCGGATTATCTTCCACCAAAAGTACAGTCATCTTTTTCTCGGCATTTGCAGCATTCATATCCTCTTTTAGTCCGGAGTTATTGAGCAGGTATACAGTATCTGCCACTACGTCGGGTGAGTTAACGATATCCAAAGTTTCGTCCGGTGCAATCATATCCTTAGAGTCTTCGACCAAAGGTAATTTTACTTTAAAGGTCGTACCGCTGTTTTGATGACTTTCTATCTCAACTGTTCCTGAAAGCAGCTGAACTAGACCATTCACCAAAGCCAGTCCAATACCCGTATTGGAATACTTTTGATCGGATGAATCGGTTTTGTGAAAAGGCTGCATGACAGCTTCCCGCTGTTCCGGATGAATATATGAACTGCTGTTATGACAGGAGAGAATCAATTGTCCGGAAGCTTTGTCTACATCAATCCTGAAGTTTATTTCACTTTGAGGATCAGAATGTTTGAAAGCATTGCTGAGCAGATTACTGATGATTTTCTCTATCTTGTCTCTATCGAATACCGTATAATAAGAGTCGGCTGAAGTTGCATATTGAAAAACAATCTGCTTTTGTCTGAAGACGGGAATAAACAGTTCGAAGATGCTGCGTCCATAAGTCATAATATCTCCTTTGACATATTCGATGCGTGCATGGTCGGTTTCTACAGAACGAAATTCCAAAAGTTGATTGATCAGGAATTGAAGCCGTTGGATATTCCGATTGATGATTTTCATTTCTTCACCGGTAATTGTATTGTTTCGTCCGATTGATATATCTTCGAATACAGCCATAAGGATAGATAAAGGAGTCTTAAACTCATGGGTGATATAAGTGAAAAAATTCAGCTTGTGTTTATTCAGTTCGCGCAGGTTGTTTTTTTCCATTCTTTCGATGCGGATATCCATTTTGTCTCGCATACGCACTTGGTAGAAGCGGACAATTATAAAACTGATAAGAAGTCCGATAAGAGAATAAATAGTGATCATGAAACCACTCAGCAAAAAGTGAGGACGAATGTTAATGGTTATTTTCCGACGGTCGAATACAACTCCGTTTTTTCCTATGACCCGTACGTGAAATTGGTAGGTGCCCGGATCAAGGTTGGTATATGTGACTGATTGTGGGATTTGTTGTGTTGCATTCCATTCGGTCTCCATACCTTCCAGATAGTATTCACAGGAAAGTTGTGATTGGCAATTTTCATTATAGTTGATTACCAGAAAATCAAAAGTCAGGGTGTTCATACCGTGAGGTAAGCGAATGACAGATGTGCTGTCGATATTATTCTGTAGAATGCCGTCCGGTGATGGTTGTACGTGTTTGTTAAAAATCCTGAAATCCGAGAAAGTCAGATGAATATCGTTTGTAGGACTGTTATGGTTCAGTCCTTCCGGTCGGAAGAAGCATACCCCATTGATACTGCCAAAGAAAAGGGTACCGTCAGGATCTTTATAGCCCGGACAGGCATTGAACTGGTTGGAAACCAGATTATCGGATACTTTATAATGGGCAAAACTCCGACTTTCCGGATTGAAAGAGAAGATACCGTTATCCGTACTCATCCATAAATAGCCAAAGCTATCTTCCTGTATGGAATAAATATCTCTTTGCCGGAGTTCATTCTCCTTTCCGAATGCCTGTATACTGTCTGCACGTGCATTGTATTTCATCAATCCTCCGTTGCTGGTACCGAACCAGACCTCTCCTTTGGAGTCAACAAAACTACAATAAATATTATCGCTGGTCATTGTTTTACAGCCTGTCACTCCTTTTTGATATCGATGGATACTATGGGTCGGAATATGATACCGAAAAATACCGTTGAAATGTGTGGAAAACCAGATATTTCCTTTGAGATCACGTGTGATGTCGTCAATACGTATAAGCCGGAATACATCCGGAAGGAAGGGAGTGAATGAATCGGTCCGGAAATGATAGATATTGACACCTTGGCTGGTTCCTATAAACATAGTATCAGGATTATGAACATAAAGTTTATAGATTGAATTATTGGATAGTCCCGCGTGTCCCCCTGCTATGTTTTTATATGAACGAATATAGCCTTTTGCTAAATCGACTTTTTGCAACCCATCGATAAAGTTGCCAATCCAGATATTACCGGAGTGATCTTCGGCTAATGCATGGACATTATCTCCGTTTAATGACGGGTGTGTCGATTTGTTTAAATACCTGATGTGACCATCCGGGTAAAGAATAGAAATTCCATGATCTTCGGATGCAAACCACAAAGCTCCGTTTTTATCTTTAATGATGTTGCTGATTGCTTTTCCTTTCAGGTATTGTTTCCCATTATCTGCTATCAGGTAGTGGAAATTATTTTCGGTCAGGCTGGTGTAACTGACCCCTCCGAAGAAAGTGCCGATCCACATAATGTCACCCCGGCTTTTATAAATAGTATAGATCGCATTATCGGTCAGTCCGGATTGGACATCTTTTGCATGCTGCCGATATTGTATGTAGCTGTTATCTGTATAGTCATAGATGAAAAGTCCGTTTTCGGTTCCGATCCATAAATTTCCACGCATATCTTCTTGGATGCAGCGAATATAACGCATATCCTTTCTGTCTTGTGAAGCGAACTCCACGGATACGAATTGATTATAGTTTTTGTTGTATCGGTACAGTCCGTTTTCGGTCGTCCCCAGCCATAGAGTCCCCTGCGAATCTTTATAAATAGAAGTAAACTCGACAGGATAATCCGGAGAAACCTCAGTAGCTGTGATTTTTCTGGTCATTTGTCCGTTTGGGCGGAAACAATAAATCGTATTTGGACTCACTGCCCATACATTTCCATTCATATCCAGCGTTACTTTTACAATCAATCCCTTATGGAGTAGTGGCATACTTTGCTCTGTCTTACTATATGCATATAGCCCGGAATCGGACGCAATGAAAACTGAACGTCCGTCGTAGGCCATGTCCAATACATATAGTGGGGCCTTGGTTTGCGGAACAATAGTGGTGAACTTCTCTCTCATCATATCATACAAGCACAGTCCTTCATTGGTACCCATCAATAGAGTATCCTGACCGAGGAGTAGCAGTTTCTCGATGCAGTTTGAAGAGAGTCCGTCATCTGACTTATAATATTGTTTGATGTTGTATCCATCATACCTGTTCAGTCCTTTGAGGGTTGCAATCCAAATATATCCTTTTGAATCCTGCAGAATATCCCGTACGGCACTATAGGTAAGTCCGTGTTGACTACCCAGGGAGTGGAACATAAGTTCATTCTGTTGTGCATATAGGATAACAGAAGAAAAAAATAAAATCAGGGTAAAAGTGCTCTTCTTCATTCGTCTCTTAATTACGTACAACACAAAAGTCTGAAATAAAAACGAATCAAAAAGATACTTATGGTCACAAACTGATATTTATATTCACTATAGAAATATTTAATGTAAATATGAATATGCGTATCAGTGAATAATCTATTGTTTTACGGTTCGGTTCTCTTTTCGCTTACTTTTGCTGAAACAACAAACAGTAAAATATGCATGAAACAACAACTCAGTATGGAACCACACAAAATGGACTCGTCCTGATCCGACTTCGGGACTTAACAAACAAACTAAAAATGTATGAATCCTTTTTAATGACTAAATTACTAATATTATGAATCTAAAAGATCTGAACAACCTTAGAGCAGATACGGAAGGCAGGATAAAAGCCGTCTTCTTAATATGCATGTTTGTGCTGGTGTCTGCAGGTGGATTTGCTCAAAACACAAAGAGCATTTCGGGTACGGTGAGAGAGAAAGGCAGTAATGAAACTGTTATTGGTGCCACTGTACAAGTGAAAGGAACACACAATGGGGTGATTACTAATGAGAATGGGGAGTATACAATTAAAAATGTATCTCCGGGACAAGTACTTGTTTTCTCAATGATTGGTATGAATACGGTTGAAAAAACTGTAGGTAGCCAAAATCGGATAGATGTACTGATGGATGCGGGAGTATTGATTGACGAGGTGGTAGTGACCGGTTATCAGACTCAGCGTAAAGTGGACTTGACCGGATCTGTATCCAGTTTGAGTTCCGATCAGTTCATGCAAACCAACCCGTTAAGTCTGGAGCAGGCTTTGAAAGGAAAAATATCCGGTGTGCAGGTAATGAATAATGATGGTGCGCCGGGTGGTGGAATTACGATTAAGATTCGTGGAGCCAGTTCTATTACGGCAGGTAGTTCACCTCTGTATGTCATCGATGGTTTTCCTCTCCCTATTTCGGACGATCCTCTGGAAAGTCCTTTGGCTACTATCTCTCCTGATGCAATCGAGAGTATCTCTATCCTGAAAGACGTATCATCAACTGCCATTTATGGGGCACAGGGGGCTAATGGCGTTGTGTTGATTACTACGAAGAAAGGATCGGCCGGTATGAGTGAAATCTCTGTGAAGGCTACTTACGGTATCAGTAAACTGGCAAATTCTATTCCAATGCTGGGTGCGGAAGACTATATGCGTGCGTATATGCGTGATATGATTATGAGCGGACGCTGGCAAAATGCTGATTTCTATCAGGAATATAAAGATCAGATATGGAATACCAATCCTTCCCGTTTCCAATTCTATCCCGATCTTTGTTTGCAGAATGGTACTAAACAGAATTATGAAGTTTCTTACAGAGGGGGAACAGACCGCATACAGAACTCTACAATCTTTTCGTTGATGAATGAAGACGGTATTGCCATCAATACCGGATTTAAACGATTCTATTTCCAAACGAATAATAGCATTAAATTGCTTCCGCAATTGACTTTGAACACAAATCTTTCATATGAACACAATATTCGTAGCGGTGCTTTCTGGACAGAAGGGAATATTTTTAACGAAATACAGACTTTCTCTCCGCTTGTTCCTAAAGAATGGACTTTTCAGGAGATAGATGATAACCTTTACTATACAGGTAAGATGGATAATCCTTATAGAAAATTAAAAGATATTGATTACTCTAACAAGAATAATACTTTCTTCGGTCAGGCAGAGTTGGTTTACAATATCAATGATAACTGGTTTGTAAAAGGAGGTATTGGTGTGCGTATACCCAAAGGTGAAGTGAAAGAATTTATTCCGAAAACCATTCAGAGAGGCTACGATAACAACGGATTGGCCACATACGCTACGCAAAGTGGATTAAATATGCGTGGAGTAGTCCAGGCCGGATTTAATAAAGTATTCAACAAAGTACATAGTCTCTCGGTAAATGCCGTATACGAGGCTAATACCAACAAGTATGAAACCTTTAATCAGGAATATTCTCAGTTTAATACCGATTTGGGATGGGAAGGTATTTATGATGCAAAAAGTGGTAATCATGTGAAATCTCCCGGTGTATCTTACGAGAAGATAGCAATGCTTTCGGGGGTATTGATGGCTAACTACTCTTATAAAGGGCGTTATTTATTGAAAGCATCTATGCGTGCTGACGGTTCTTCTAAATTCAGCCCTGATAATCGTTGGGGATTTTTCCCGTCCGGAGCATTGGGTTGGAGAGTTTCAGAAGAAGAATTCTTTAAGAATGTATCTTGGTTGGAGAAGAACGTTAATAACTTGAAACTACGTTTTAGCTATGGTCAGGTAGGTAACGATCAGATTGCTCCGTATGCTTATGCACAGACCTTATCTTCCAGCCAGAGACAAGCCATTTTTGGTGACGGAGCTATTCCGGCCTTGTTCACCAGCCGTATGGCAAACCCCGAAATCAGTTGGGAAGTAACGGAAGAGTTTAACGGCGGTCTCGATTTAGATATGTTTAATAACCGGCTGAATATTTCATTGGATCTCTATACCAAGACAACTCGTGATATGCTGCTTGAACAGAATCTGCCACGTACTTCCGGTTTTGGAAAAGTAACCAGGAATATCGGTTCGGTACGTAACCGTGGATTTGAAATCAGTGTAGGCGGTGTGCTGATTGATAAGAAAGACTTTACGTGGAATGCAACAGTGAACTTTAGTTCCAATCAGTCCAAAGTACTGAGTCTAGGTGCTGAGACACAGATGTTGGAAGGGCGTCCGGTGGGTTCTGCTTCGGGTTCGGAAAATGTCCTGATAAAAAAGGGATATCCTCTCGGACTGTTCTATGGTCTGCAAATGGAAGGCATTCGCAGTAATTGGCATTCTGACTATAATGGTATAGGCAGTGCTGATTCTCCTTGGTGGTATGCTACTGAAAGAGAGATGCCATACGGATTCCCATCTTTTGCAGATACCAATGGAGACGGGAAAGTGGATATGAGTGACCGTGTCGTGATAGGAGATGTGAATCCGGTATTTATCGGTGGCTTGAACACCCGTTTGCGCTGGAAATTCATTGAACTGGCTATGGACTTCAGCTGGTCATACGGAAATGATATAATCAATGGTAATGTATACAATCTGATGAACAATGGCGATATTCGTAATAAGTCGGCTGTATACTATAAAGATGCTTGGTTTGCTAATAATCCTACCGGTACTTTTACAGGTCCTGGTGCAATTGATTGGTCCGGGTATATGTGGGCTGCTTCCAACTCTGAAATGGTGGAAGATGGTTCGTTCCTGAAGATGAATAACCTGGCTGTAACTTTCCGTATGCCGAAAAATATATTAAAGGCTTGGAAAATTAAGGACCTGGCTCTGACATATACGATTAACAATGTTTTCTGTTTAACGAACTATTCGGGATATGATCCTGAGGTACGTAGTGGCAGCTCTGTAAATAATCGTATTCTTCCGGGAGTCGATATCTCGGCTTATCCGTATGCCCGGTCTCATATATTCTCACTTAATTTTAAATACTAATAAGGTACTGCCATGAAAAAAATATTATTAACCCTTTTAACCTCTTGCGCCTTAGTGTCGTGTGAGGGGTATTTCGACCAGTTACCGAAAACAGAACTTCCGTCTGAAACTTTCTATACTTCCTATGATGCTGCTTTACGTAATGTAGCTATATTGTATGCTAATGCAGGGCATGTCAATGATGGAATTATGACCAGTGACCGGTTTATGATGCCTTCATTGATGAATGAAGGTCCGTTCGACCTGACTTCGACATCGGGTAGCGTACTGAATTTGTGGTCAAAGCATTATGCGTATATTGCACAGGCAAATCTGATACTTGAGAGGCTGGAAACCAATAAAGAGGTGATTGATGAGAATGCAGGACATTCTGCATTGGATAAAGCTACGATCACCGGATCAGCTACTGAAATGCTGATGGGAGAAGTTCGTTTCCTCCGGGCTTATGCTTACTTTACATTGTATCGTTATTATGGCGGTGTACCTCTGATTATAGAGCCTACCGGACCGAAGCCGGATTATGTGCCGCGAGCAACCCGCCAGGAGATGTTCAAGTTCCTCTATGACGAGATGGCCTATGCATTGGACAAGTGTTTGGATAACCGTTCGGGCATTGCTTATGGTCGTGTTACGAAAGGTGCCGTAGCCGGTATGTTGGCAAAAATGAAAATATTCCACGCTTCTTATATCCGCCGTGCAGAAATGTATGGAAACAAGATTAATGAAACAACAGCTGATGATGTAGATAAGACAACGTTATATGCTGATGCAGTGAAGTTGTGTGACGATATCATTGCCGGCGTGTACGGAACTTATAAGTTGGAAGAATATTTCCCTGCTGTATTTACCAAACGAAATAACGAGATTATGTTCAGTGTATTGGCAGAAGAAGGAGTCGGTACAGGAAACAAGATACCTATGGGTTTTGCCGGTGAAGGTAAATACGGAGCAACCGGTGGAAGCAATCTTACTTCGTGGCTGACGTTGCTGTATGATATACCGATGTGGGAACATAATTACAGTTTCAAGGACGTGTGTATGGACTATGGCCAGGTAGATCGTTTCAATGCCGAAAGTCCGAAGCCCGGAACGACTCCTTATGACTTGCAGAATCTCTATGATCGTACCGGAAAGTACACCATAACTGGAGATATTACCCGTCGTATGTGGAGTTCGGTGAAAGGCTGGGTAACCGGTCCTAACAGTGGTGGAGCTCCTATCGGGTTGTGGGTGTTTGAACCTGCCGGACGTGAATTAGGCCCCGAGTTTTATATTGAGCCGGGTAAGGTGAACGATTACACCGAAGAACAGCTCAAAGTAATGGATGTAGCTCTTGAAAGTCATGAACGGGCGTGGTGGAAGAATGAAACGAATGGGCAGAACAAGCCTAACTTGTGGAACTGTAATTGGTGGCAATTAGGTAAATTCCGTAACCTGAATCCGAGTGAGTTGAGTTCAACCTTTGATATTAATTATGGTGGAGTGGACTATCCTGTTTTACGTTTGGCAGAGATTTACTTGCTGAAAGCGGAGGCACAAATCATGCAGGGCCATGTTTCGGAAGGAGTGAAAACGATGAATATTATCCGTGATCGTGCTTGCCATCAAGGATCTATTAAAGATATGTTTGTTTCTCAGGGAGATGCTCCTTATACTTATCAACCGGGTTCGGTTATGATGATTCCGACTAATATCAGTCCGGCTAATGCACTGAAAGAGTTGATGTATGAACGTTTACGCGAATTGGCAGCCGAGGATGATTGCGGATGGCTCGATGTAGCACGCTTTCCTGATGTTTCAATGGTTGACCTGGCTGATATCTGCCGTTATCGCGATCCTCTACAATTCTTTGATCCGTTTGGTGATCCGGCGCGTGGGGAATACCTTTGGCATCTTTTTAATGAAGAGAAAGTGTACCGTGTGCTGATGCCGATACCGTTTACCGAGTTATCGTTCTTCCCAGAAATGAAACAAAATCCGGGATATTTTTAATGTTAAAAACGAATGGATATGAAAACAAATAAACTGATTATAGGGCTGCTTGCTGTGGCAGCTACTTCACTGGTTTCTTGTGAGAAATTTGGTGCAGATGTAGAAACACCGTCTGTCAGTATCTCTGTGTCCCCCGAAAATCCGAAAGTCGGCGAAGAGGTGACGGTAACGATCAATACCGATGCTCAGTACCTGACACTTTTTACGGGTGATGAAGGAAAAAACTTTGAGCGTTCGCGTATTAAAGCTATTATGGAACATGATTGGGATAGCTTTTATGAAGAATGTTATCGGGTCTCTTATGCAAAGAATGGGGAGAAGACCTTGTTTTATAAATATTTTAAGGACTATCAGAGTATAGAAGACGTAAAAAAGGATTTTGAGTTTTTCGGAGCGATTGATAATATCCAGTTAGTGCCCTACAAAAAAGGAGACTTTCCGGAGGCACTGATGGAAATGAGCTATATAGGGACGAATCAATTGAAGTTTACGGTGACAGATCGGCGGATTCCTTCGGGCATCCGGATGAAGCCGAATATTCATATCTTTGGAGGACTTGCCAATCAACCGGGTAATACAATTATCGAGAGTCGCTTTGTAGCGTGTGATGCTGATCGTGCAATACGTAAATACTCTAATGATGCATGGGTAGCTGCTTATTTTGGTTTACATACCGAACAGTTGGAAGACTTTCAGGGATATAGTGCAGGATACAAATATTATACGTTCCAAGATGAACGTTCGTATGGAGCGTTTCAGACTAACGATCCATTATCCCGCCGTCCTACGGAAGGATTTTATAAACTTGGTGATATGTACAACCGGGATACTTACTTGCAGCCTTTTTTGGATCATGGAGAAAAAATCATTCTTCGCCAAGTGGATATGTACGTGAATGGTCGTTCGACTTTTGTGGCAGCTGATGATTCGCCTTATAAATATGATTTGGACGGAGACGGAGTATTGGAATCGTATGAATGTGAACTCGATCCTGCTACCGGTCTTCCGGTACATGAAGCCGACTATACAAAGTACAAAGGTTTTCAGGGAGATGTTTATCTCTCTTTTATAGAGATGGGAACTGATGAATATGAACCGTGGAATACCGGTGTTTCATTAGGTTCTGTATATACTACCGGAGGAATTCAGAAAACTTATAAGTATATTTACACCGGAGCCGGTGACTTTACAATTACCGCTGTTGCTACCAATGTAGGTGATAAAGATTATAAAGGAATAGATTATAGCGAGGAAAGAAGTAACTCTTTGGATGACTATAGTCATAAGAGAGCACTTAGCAGTGTGAAGGTTTCGGTAAAACCGTAGTATCCTTCGGTAGAATGTAAATCAGTAGTTGAGTGTCTGCCCGGTCGCGGTATCCATTAATAAGGGGTTTTGCATAATTCTTTTATGACCTGTGGAAGGCAGCAATACTCAACTACTGTAGATTACTTTATTAATATAAAGAATAGTGCCTATGAAACTTAAGTATTGTATTTTATCTCTACTCTTTTTTTATCTGAATATTTCTTCTATCCAGGCCGTAATACCACAGATGGAAGTCAGTCCGGATGAGAGAGGTGTGAGTTCGCTCGTTTTTCAAGGTGCGGGCAATGTTCGGAATTATGTAGACCACGGGAAATATCTGGGCGATTTGAGTCTGACTTATGAAGTTAGAGGGAAGAGTTATGCCGTTTCTTTGGCTGATATTACTCCTCTGGTCTTGTCGAATACTCCGGATAAGATACAGATATTCTGGCAGCTTCCTTCGGATGTGCGTCTTTACCAAACTTTTACTATTAAAGGAGAAGAAGTAGACTGGGAGATTGATTTTTTTAATCGCAGTCATCATCCGGTGAAGGTGACGGATATGTGGTTCGCTCTGCCTGTGGGCGCTTTGGATGAGTCTATTCAGGCACATCAGAACCTGAACCGTCATTTCTCTCTGAATGGAAATGCCTCCTTCTTTTATTGGACTCCGCTGACAGGGCAAGGTGATATTCTGCTGATGACTATGCATAAGGGAACTGCGATAGAATATGCTACACAAGATGGCAAGTACTATCTGCATTCAATGAATGCTGTAGATCGTACCAATGATAGCTGGAGATTACCGTCTACCTCAAAAAACGTACAGCCTTACGAGCATTACATGACAGGTTTCAACTTCACACTCACTGGAAATCATGAAGAGGTAAAAACGAAGATTTATGATAAACACGGAGTGGTTGTGAAAGTTGCTCCCGGTATGGTAGTAACTCCTGAGTTTGAGGTCTATTGTGCCTTGCAATCGAAACTGCCTGTTGCTGAATTAGTGGCAGAATATCCTGAGGAGATACAGATAACCAGTCTTGGACAAAAGGAAGGAGATAAATATATCTATAAGTTCCGTTTCTCCCGTTTGGGAGAAAACCTGATTACGGTTCATTATGGAGATGATTTGATATGCTTTCTCGATTTCTTTGTGACCGAGCCTTTGGAAACCCTGATAAAAAAACGGGCGCGTTTCATTGTGGACAAACAACAACATCGTGATTCCTCCAAATGGTATAATGGACTTTATAGTCTTTGGGATATGGAGAAATCTGAGTTACTTTCACCTGATCACTTGGGCGATTTGCGGGAGGAGTTTATGGTAGGCGGATCTGATGATCCGTCCAATAGTAAACCAGTCTATGTGAGTGAGAAGAATGTCATTTATCCTAATAAAGAAGAAATTGCTTCTTTGGAGTATTATGAAGAAAATTTTGTGTGGGGCAAGCTGCAACGTACGGATGAGGAATATCCCTATCCATATGGTATTTACGGCAGTGAAAACTGGTATCAGAACCGCAGCGGGAAATATGGCGGATATGAAGACGGGGGTTCCGGTAAGGGGCGTATGTGGCGAACTTTTGATTATACCACTCATTTTGCCATCTATTATAATCTCTACCGGATAGCAGAGGATAATCCTGAAATGGTATCTTATCTGGATGCTGATGGCTATCTGGAACGTGCTTATCGGACAGCGATGGCTTATTTTGAAGTACCCTATAATATTTTGATGGGTAAACAATGGGCTTTTCATGGTTGGACGGACTGGGCCTATAAACAAGGTAATTTTCATGAGCGATATCTGCTGGATATTATCAATGCCCTGCAACAGAAAGGTAGATTAAAAGATGCAGCCAAGTTGCGTCGTGAATGGGAGAAGAAGGTAACTTATATGGTTTACGAAGATCCCTGGCCTTTTGGATCCGAGATGTTTGTTGACCGTACAGCTTTTGAGTCCTCCTATTATGTGGCAGAGTATGCAAAGTTAAATCCCATTAAACCCGAAGAACAATTCTGGTATGATAAGAATCGGAAAAAATGGTACTCGTATACTTCGTTTGACACTTCGATGATTGATCGTTTCATGCAGAATCAGTTGGATGGAAACCTGGCGTTGAGAGGGTTGTTTGAACCAGGTTATGCTAATCTGGGTACAGCATGGAGTGGACAATATGTAAATCTGGATTATATGACCCAAATGGGCGGAGTGGCATTACTCGATTATGCTTACCGGTTTTCGGACCGGCCGGATAGGTATATTAATTATGGATATAATTCTTTGTTGGCTTCGTGGGCACTGATGAATACCGGGACTAAAAAGACAGATTTTGGCTATTGGTATCGGGGAGAACAAAATGACGGTGCTGTAGGCTGGGCTTTTTCACCCTATCAGAACTCACGTACCTATATGAATTATATCAAAGTGGGGCGTGCTCCCTGGCGGTTTGATGGTGAGATAGACCATGGGCTTACCGGAGGTATTCACGGTTCAGGAGTTTATCTGCTCGATGATCCTGATTTCGGATTAATCGGTTATGGAGGAAATGTCCGAATGGATAAAGATGGAACAGTGAGTATCATTCCTTTTGACGGAGTACGTCGTCAGGTCCGTATCATGACTCCTGTCCGTTTTTCGGTCGAGTTGATGCAAGACGGATTCCGGAAAGATTACCCGATCACTCTGAGAGGGACGGAAGAACTGAGTTTCTGCATGGAAAACCGTTCTGATAAACCTCATAACACAACTATCCGGGCTGAGGGAATGCCTGAAGGTAAATATACTGTCATGACCGATCACAAAATGATAACGACATTCAATATTGAGGCGGGTAATGCACATCATCCTTATTATATAGAGGTACCCGTTACGGACAAACATACCCAAGTGAAACTTTTAAAAACAAATTAGAATGAAAAATGTACTAACAGGGCTATTTCTGCTTATCCTTGCGACAGCTTGCTCGGAGGAGGAGCCGCAGACAATAACACCCGTTCCTTTTAATCAGGTAACTTTGACCGATGGGTTTTGGAAGAATAGGATGCAGACGGAAATCAATGTAACAGTACCGTTCTCTGTCGAACAAAGTGCCCCGGCAGTAGAGCGTTTCCGGCGTTGTGCCGCTTTCTTGGCAGGAGACTCTACCGCTCTTCCTGAAACTCATCGTTTTATAAGCTCTGATCTTTATAAGGTGATGGAAGGGGTGTCTTATTCATTGATGATTCAACCAAATAAGGAGTTGGAAGAGTTCATGGATCGAGTGGCAGACCTGATCACTGCTTCGCAGAAAGACGACGGATATTTATATATTTCACATATTTGTGGTAATCCCGATCCTCGTGAGATGGGTGAGAAGCCTTACTCATGGGTGGTTCATAGTCACGAGCTTTATAATGTGGGGCATCTGTACGAAGCCGCAGTAGCTTATTATCAAGCTACAGGTAAAGATAAACTACTGAACGTTGCTATCAAAAGTGCCAAGCATGTGAATAAAGTGTTCTTTGAAGGAGGTGATCCGAATTATAATGGGGGTAAACCTATTAACCAGGCTCCGGGACATGAAGAGATTGAACTGGCACTTTGTAAACTATACCGGGTGACTAATGATCCGCTATACCTCGATATGGCGAAGAAGTTTCTGGAGATCAGGGGAGTGACCTATCGTCCTGAGGGTGAAGGAGTGATGGCACCCACTTATGCACAGCAACACGCACCGGTGAAGGAGCAGACGGAAGCTGTGGGACATGCGGTCCGTGCGGCTTATTTGTACACGGCTATGGCGCAGGTGGATGCCTTGACCGGATTGAACGATTATACCAAGGCTCTCAATTCCATTTGGACAAATCTGGTGACGACCCGCATGCATATTACAGGTGGACTCGGGGCTGTAGAAGGAATGGAAGGTTTTGGAGCTCCCTACGAACTTCCTAACTTAACAGCCTATAATGAAACTTGTGCGGCAGTAGCAAATGTCTTCTTTAATTATGGCATGTATCTGGATAGTGGCGATGCTAAGTTTCTCGATATAGCGGAACTTTCACTTTTCAACAATTCGTTGGCAGGGATCAATCTGCATGGTGATCGTTTCTTCTATGTCAATCCTCTTGAAGCAGATGGAGTGAGACGTTTTAATCATGGGAATGGCGGACGTGCCAAATGGTTCGGGTGTGCCTGCTGTCCTCCTAATATTTCTCGTTTGATTCTGCAAGTGCCGGGTTATATGTATGCTTACAGTAAAGACAGAGTTTACCTGACCCTTTATGGTGGCAGTCAGACAACTATTCCTCTGGAAGGAACCCGTGTGAAACTGGAGCAAACTTCTGCTTATCCGTTTGATGGGAAAGTGCGCTTGATGGTACAACCTGAAAATGGAAGCAAATTCTCGGTTTGTATGCGTATTCCTACGTGGGCACGATCCGACGAATTTGTGCCGGGAGGACTTTATCCCTACAAGCAGCCCAAGCAGGCGGAAGTAGAATTGAGTGTCAACGGGCAGAAAACCGACTTCAAGATGGAGAAAGGATTTGCCGTTATCAAACGTGACTGGAAGCCCGGTGACGTAGTTGAACTTAACATACCGATGCCCGTACGTTTTGTTGATTGTATTCCCGAAGTCAGTGAAAATATAGGTAAAACTGCTGTAACTCGCGGACCATTGGTCTATTGTGCGGAAGAGGTAGATAATGCGGGACCTGTTCAGCGGCTCTATCTGGGGGATACGAACGAAGCACAGGCTAAGGTAGCAAACATCTCTTCCGGTGTGCTGCAAGGATTGGAGAGGATCACTTTGCCCGGAATGGAAAAGAAGGTCGGAGGAATCACTTCACGAGAGATTACGATGATTCCTTATTATGCTTGGTGTAATCGGGGAGATAACCGTACAATGCTGGTTTGGCTAAACGAAGAGGCTTCTACAGCCAGTATCGGTCAGCAGACCATGGCTTATCTGCGTAATGTAAAGGGAGTGAATGCTTCATCTGTTGCCGGAGGGAAGAATATCTCCGTGCGTGCACTTTGTGATGGAAAAGTATCTGAATCTTCTGCAGACAAGCTTACAGAACAGTGGGTGTCTGAGGGATCGGGTAAACAATGGGTGCAGGTAGACTTTAGAGAGCCATTCCTACTAAATTCACTTTCCGTGTATTGGCTGGATGATCAAGACAAAATAACTGTTCCGTCCGGTTGGTCGGTGGAATATAAGTCGGATGCCGGTTGGACTCCCCTTGAACTCTATGTGACGGACTCTTATCAGATGGGTACCGATCGGTTCAACGTAGTACATCCATCCGGTAGTCTTGAAGTGGAATCCGTTCGTATTCTTATAGAACCTCAGAAAGGAAAATCAATAGGTGTTTCAGAGATAAGGTTTGAGTAGGTTCTTTTTTATCAGCAGGAAAGAGAATGTTGTGCAGCAGAGGCAACATTCTCTTTCTCTATTTTTCTAGGGTGTATAAACAAAAAAAGGTTCATCTTGTTGACGAACCTTTTTTGCTCTTCCTCTTGGACTTGAACCAAGGACCCTCTGATTAACAGTCAGATGCTCTAACCGACTGAGCTAAGGAAGAATTTAAATAACTGAGAATTTGAATATCTGCTCTTCCTCTTGGACTTGAACCAAGGACCCTCTGATTAACAGTCAGATGCTCTAACCGACTGAGCTAAGGAAGAATGTTTTGTTTTTCTCAATTGCGATGCAAAAGTAATAGGATATTTTGAAATATGCAATATCTTTGCAAAAAAAATTAGTGAAATGGATAAAATAATTGGATTGGGCAACGCCCTGGTAGACGTACTTGCAACCCTGAAAGATGATACACTCCTTGATGAAATGGGATTACCCAAGGGAAGCATGCAACTTATTGATGATGCTAAGTTACAGCAGATTAACGAACGATTTAGCCGAATGAAAACCCACTTGGCAACCGGTGGAGCGGCTGCAAATACGATCCTCGGACTCGCTTGTTTGGGTGCCGGGACCGGTTTTATCGGAAAAATCGGAAATGACGCTTACGGAAACTTTTTTCGGGCAAATCTGCAAAGAAATGGCATCGAAGATAAATTATTAGTGTCTGATCTGCCATCGGGAGTTGCTTCTACTTTTATTTCTCCGGACGGAGAACGTACTTTCGGTACTTATCTCGGTGCTGCCTCTACGCTGAAAGCCGAAGATTTAACGCTGGATATGTTCAAAGGGTATGCATATCTGCTTATCGAGGGGTATCTGGTACAGGATCATGATATGATTCTTCATGCCATCGAGTTGGCAAAAGAGGCCGGATTGCAGGTTTGTCTGGATATGGCCAGTTATAATATCGTAGCGGGTGATCTTGAATTCTTCACCTTATTAATAAATAAATATGTAGATATTGTTTTTGCCAATGAAGAAGAAGCGAAAGCGTTTACGGGCAAAGAAGATCCGAAAGAAGCTCTTGAGTTGATCAGTAAGAAATGCAGTATTGCCATTGTAAAGGTAGGCGGCAATGGTTCTTATATTCGTAAGGGTACTGAAGAAATTAAGGTAGAAGCTATTCCGGTGAAAAAAGTGATTGATACAACAGGAGCAGGCGACTATTTCGCATCCGGATTTCTGTACGGACTGACTTGCGGATATTCTTTGGAGAAGTGTGCTAAGATTGGTTCAATTCTCTCCGGAAATGTTATACAGATAGTTGGAACCACGATTCCCGGTGAGCGTTGGGATGAAATAAAGTTAAATATTAACGAAGTTCTGTCAGAGTAAGCAGGCAATGAGTTACTTTTACGTCTCATTTTAACGAAAAGTGTATGAAAAAGTTTCTGAATAGACGAAATGGTGTCCTGTTGGCAGCAGTGTTGGTTGCTGTAGCATTCTTTAGTTTCAAGAGCGGTGACGACCGTAACTTCCAGATTGCTAAAAATCTGGATACCTTTAATTCTATCGTCAAAGAACTCGATATGTTTTACGTAGATACGCTTGATCCGAATAAGACGGTCCGTGAAGGGATCGACTATATGTTGTCTTCGCTCGATCCCTATACGGAATACTATCCGGAGGACGATCAGGCCGAACTGCAGCAAATGTTGAATGCCTCGTTCGGAGGTATCGGATCTTTGATCACGTACAATCAAAAGCTGAAACGTTCGATGATAGCCGAACCGTTTGAGGGAACTCCTGCAGCTAAGGTCGGATTGAAGGCCGGTGATATACTGATGGAGATTGACGGAAAAGATTTGGCGGGGAAAAATAACCAGGAAGTCAGCCAGATGCTCCGGGGAGCAGTAGGTACCAGTTTCAAGCTGAAAGTGGAGCGTCCGGACGAAAAAGGAGGAACACGGCCATTGGAATTTGATATTGTGCGTCAAACCATCCAGACTCCGATGATTCCTTATGATACCATTTTTAATAAGAATGTAGGTTACATCAATCTGAGTACTTTTTCCGGCACTCCTTCGAAAGATTTTAAGAAGACCTTTCTGAAACTGAAGAAAGAAGGTATCACTTCATTGGTGATTGACCTGCGTGGTAACGGTGGCGGACGCTTGGAAGAAGCGGTAGAGATTGCTAATTTTTTCTTGCCTCGTGGTAAAGTGATTGTAACGACGAAGGGAAAGACCAAACAGGCCAGCAATACTTATAAGACATTACGTGAACCGCTGGATCTCGATATCCCGATTACTGTACTGGTGAACGGTGCTACGGCTTCCGCTTCCGAAATCCTTTCCGGAGCTTTCCAGGATTTCGACCGTGCCGTGATTGTAGGTAGCCGTACGTTTGGAAAAGGACTGGTGCAGACCACTCGCCCATTGCCTTATGGAGGAGTAATGAAGCTTACTACTTCTAAGTATTACATTCCCAGCGGACGCTGTGTGCAGGCCATCGACTATAAACACCGCAATGAAGATGGCAGTGTAGGTACTATCCCCGATAGTCTGACTACCGTGTTCCATACGGCAGCCGGTCGTGAAGTTCGTGATGGGGGAGGAGTGATGCCGGACATCGAAGTCAAGCAGGAGAAATTGCCTAATATTCTTTTCTATCTGGTACGTGATAACCTGATTTTCGATTATGCGACGCAGTATTGCCTGAAGCATCCGAGTATTCCTTCTCCACAGGAGTTCAAGGTGACCGATGCCGATTATAACGACTTTAAAGCGATGGTGAAGAAAGCTGATTTCAAGTACGATCAGCAAAGTGAGAAGATTATGAAGACGCTAAAAGAGGCTGCCAAGTTCGAAGGTTATCTGGATGAGGCTTCGGAAGAGATAAAGGCATTGGAGAAGAAGCTGACTCATAACTTGGACCGTGACCTCGACTATTTCTCTAAAGATATCAGGTCGATGATCGCCGATGAAATCATTAAGCGTTACTACTACACACGTGGCGGCATCATCCAGCAATTAAAAGATGACGACGGGCTGCAAGCTGCTCTTAAGATATTGGCCGATCCGGTGAAATATAAAGAGACCTTGAGTGCTCCGGTAAAGAAATAAATATCCGGCCGGCCGGATCAGAACACCACGGATAACTCCGATTTTCGCAGAAGTTCCTTTAGGAAGCATACATTCTGTGCATCCGGGTTATCTGTGGTGAAAACAAACTATCAACGTTCGATTGGGTAGCTCTGCTTTTTCCGCACAAAGAATTTTTCTAAAGACGACTGACTGATGAAGAATCTGTTATTGTTCCTAGTTTTTGCCTGTACCTTTTCTTTTTCTTGCCTGGGGAGTTCTGTCCCTTTCTCACCCATTGTCCGCAACTATTCTGTTCTTGACTATAATGCCGGAAATGAAAACTGGGCGGTTGCCCAAGATGAATGCGGGGTGATGTACTTTGGCAACAACAGTGGATTGCTCCGGTATGACGGAAGCCGATGGAAGCTGTTTCCACTGCCGACTTCGGGTATTGTGCGTGCGGTCTATGTGGCTTCCGACAGGCGGATCTATGTCGGATCGTTCGAAGAGTTCGGTTATTTTGAACAGAACGACCTGAACTTGCTGGAGTATCATTCTCTGAAAGAGCAGGTAAAAGGATTCGATTTCCATAATGACGAGATATGGACCATTGTAGAGCAGGGAGGAAATATAATCTTCCAGTCATTCGGATCCTATTTTATATACGACGGTAAGGGGACGAAGGGAGTCCGTTGCCCTGAACTTCCCCTGAACCTTTTCCGGATCGGGGACACGCTGTATTCCCAACTGATCAATGGAGGCGTCTGTACTTTTGCAGGCGATAAGTTTATTCCCCTGATTTCTCGTCAGGAGTTGGGTGATAGCGATGTTCTGGCAGGGTTGCCTTATCCCGGCGGAATGTTGTTGCTGACCCGCAATAGCGGAGGATATATCCATACTTCTTCCGGCATCCGCCCCTGGCACACGGATAGTGATGAAGAACTGAAGCGGCATACTGTTAATCGCGCGGTAATGACAAAAGACTCTTGTTACGTGATAGGCACTATCTCCAACGGGCTGTATGCTTTCAGCAAAGAAGGACACTTGCTTTGGAAGGAGAATGCTGATAACCAGTTGGAGAATAATACCGTTCTGGGCCTGTATTGTGATATGGACAATAATATCTGGACAGCCCTTGACAATGGTATTGCCTATGTCCGCAATAATTCGCTGATTTACCATTTCGAGCCGGTTCGCCGCAAAGTCGGGATGGTTTATGATGTGCTGGTACGCGATAAGGACGCTTACATCGCATCCAATCAAGGACTGTACCGGCTTGAAGATACCCGTCTGGAGTTGGTTCCGGGCCTTGAAGAGCAGGCATGGACCATTGGAGAGTGGGGCGGCCAGGTGCTTTGCGGTCATAATAAAGGTACTTTCCAGATTAAAGGCATGCAAGCCCGGCTTCTTTCCGATGTGCGGGGGGCTATGTGTATGCGGCAGGCGCAGATCAACGGCGAGCAACTCCTGATACAGGGCACCTATACCTTTTTGAATATTTACAAGAAGAGTGCTGCCGGCGAATGGTACTTCGCTAACTCGGTGGGCAACTTCAGTCACATGGCGAAGAATATCGAAGTGGACGCTCATGGGAATATCTGGGTGCAACACATGCGAAAGGGGCTCTACCGGCTACGTCTCGATGAAGAGCTGAAGCAGGTGACGGACCTGAAACAGTATGATTCCTTGTCCGGCAATCAGGGTGGAAACTGCTATTTGTTCAAGGTGAACGGGCGTGTCGCTTTCTCGGATGGGCGGAACTTCTACACTTACGATGACATGGCGGATTCCATCATCCCCTACAAAGCGATGAACGAACAGTTGGCAACGCTCAGGGGCATTCATACCGTCGACGTCATGAAGGGAGATCTCTACTGGTTTCTCAGTGACCGCGAAGCCTATCTGGTGAGATGTACCGTAAGCGACTTTAAAGTTGAGAGGAGAATACCTTTCTCTATGTTCGGCAACCTTCCCATCGAAGGACTGGCACGGATAGTATACGACAGGCGGAACGACTGCTCCTACCTCTGCCTGAACAACTCTTTTGCCCGCATTGCTGCCGACAGCACCGGTTTGTACAAGTCACGTCAGAAGCCGTCTTTGTGGGTTTCGGGTTTTTCGGCATCCGACGAGCAGACGGGAGAGCGGATACAACTGCCCGTTTCCGGTACCGACGAGATAGCTTCAGCTTTCAATAATATCAGCATTTCCCTGGCCTATCCTGTCTACAACGATTTTGCGCTGAACGTGCGCTACCGGCTTGAAGGGCTGTCCGCCTCCGGTAAGTGGACCGAAGGCCTTCCGGACTTGCAGAAAGAATTTACCCGTCTTCCGTTCGGCTCTTATTGTTTCCGTGCCGAGGTATACGACGAGAACGGAGTGATTTCCTCTGTCGACCTTCCATTCCGCATTTTGAGGCCCTGGTATCTTTCGTATCCGGCTGTCGCTGTCTATGCGCTTTCCGGGATAGCCTTGCTGCTGGGGCTGCTCTATGGAGTCTACGTATACACCAAGAAGAAAAAAGATGCCGTCATTGAGCGGCAACGTGCCCGCCACAAAGCGGAGATAGAGCAGCAGGAGAAGAAGATCATGGAACTGGAGAAAGAGCAACTCGAGGCCGACCTCCGTTTCAAAAGCAAAGAGCTTTCGGGTGTAGTGATGACCAACATTGCGCATCAGGAATTTCTGAATTCACTCAAAGAGGAGTTGCAACAGCAGAAACTCTCGGGGCAGTATACGCGCAAGAACCTGGATAAGCTGCTTTCAATGATCAACCAGAATATGGTTTCGGATGAAGAGAACTGGAACATGTTCCAGTCCAATTTTGACCGCATCCACGAGAACTTCTTCCGAAACCTGAAAGAGAAGTTCCCTGACCTGACTTCCGGCGATTTGCGTTTGTGCGCATTGCTCCGGCTCAATCTGCCGACAAAGGAGATTGCGAAGCTGATGAACATCTCCGTGAGAGGTGTCGATGCTGCCCGCTATCGTCTGCGCAAGAAGCTGGGCCTTCCTCCGGAGAGCAGCCTGACGGATTTTATGATTGCGTTCAAATAGTTGGCAGTGAACTGTTTGATATGGAAAGAAGTACCAATGCAGTACTTCTTTTTTTGTTTTTCCCGGTTTGCAGTATTCTTGCCGTATGGGTAAATGGAGTCTGTTTGCCGCAGATTTGTTTTATTTGCATCCGGAAAGTCAGAACATTCATAAATAGATACTAAAACTGTAAAGACCATGAAACATTTTGTACGAAGAATGCAGGCGCTTGCCGCTTCTTTGGTCGTAGTGGCCGCCGGGTTACAGGCACAGAAGGCTCCCCGGGATATGGACCGCTTTATCGACCAGTTAATGAAAAAGATGACGCTGGAGGAGAAGATCGGCCAGCTCAACCTGCCCGTGACCGGAGAGATCACTACCGGACAGGCGAAAAGCAGCGATGTAGCCAAACGAATCCGTAACGGAGAGGTGGGAGGACTGTTCAACCTGAAAGGAGTGGAACGCATCCGTGAAGTACAGCGGCAGGCGGTGGAGGAGAGCCGCCTCGGCATTCCCTTGTTGTTCGGTATGGACGTAATCCACGGATACGAAACCATTTTCCCTATTCCTCTCGGCCTGTCGTGTACCTGGGATATGAAAGCCATCGAAGAGTCCGCCCGTATAGCTGCCGTCGAAGCCAGTGCCGACGGTATCTCGTGGACATTCAGCCCGATGGTGGACGTCAGCCGTGATCCCCGTTGGGGGCGCGTGTCGGAGGGAAACGGTGAAGACCCGTTCCTCGGCGCAGCCATCGCCCGTGCCATGATACGTGGATACCAGGGAAAGGATATGAGCCGGAATGATGAGATAATGGCTTGTGTGAAGCATTTCGCCCTTTATGGAGCATCAGAGGCGGGGCGCGATTATAATACGGTGGATATGAGCCGCCAGCGTATGTTCAATGAATACATGCTGCCCTACCAGGCCGCAGTCGAGGCAGGTGTCGGCAGCGTAATGGCTTCGTTCAACGAAGTGGACGGTGTGCCTGCCACCGGAAGCAAGTGGCTGATGACCGATGTGCTGCGCAAGCAGTGGGGCTTCGACGGGTTTGTGGTAACGGACTATACCGGTATCAACGAGATGATAGACCACGGCATGGGTGACCAGCAGACTGTTGCTGCCCTCGCCCTGAATGCCGGGGTGGATATGGATATGGTGAGCGATGCCTTCAGTGGCACTCTGAAGAAGTCGGTGGAGGAAGGTAAAGTATCCGCAGCTGCCATCGACGCCGCCTGCCGCCGTATTCTGGAAGCGAAGTATAAGCTGGGACTGTTTGACGATCCTTATAAGTATTGCGACGTGAATCGTCCCAAGAAGCAGATCTTCACCAAGGAACACCGTGCCATTGCCCGTAAGACTGCTTCGGAGAGCTTTGTGCTGCTGAAGAATGAAGGTGTGTTGCCACTCAGCAAGAAAGGAACCATTGCCGTAGTCGGTCCGTTGGCGAACACCCGTTCCAACATGCCGGGCACCTGGAGCGTAGCTGCTGTGCTGGATAACGCTCCCTCGCTGGTCGAAGGACTCAGGGAAGTAGTCGGTGACCGGGCAAAAGTGGTAACCGCCAAGGGAAGCAATCTGATTGGCGATGCCGACTATGAGAAGCGCGCCACCATGTTCGGACGTGAACTGCACCGGGATAACCGTACGGATCGCGAACTTCTGGACGAAGCTCTGAAAGTGGCTGCCAGGGCCGATGTCATTGTTGCCGCACTGGGCGAGTCGTCCGAAATGAGTGGAGAAAGCAGTTCGCGTACCAACCTGGAGATGCCGGATGTACAGAGAGCGCTGTTGCAGGAATTACTCAAAACCGGAAAGCCCGTTGTGCTTGTGCTTTTTACCGGTCGCCCGTTGGTGCTCACCTGGGAAGAAGAACACGTGCCTGCCATCCTCAACGTATGGTTCGGAGGGAGTGAAGCCGCTTATGCCATCAGCGATGTGCTTTTCGGCGATGTCAATCCCAGTGGAAAGCTGACCGCTACTTTTCCGCAAAATGTAGGCCAGATTCCATTGTTCTACAATCATAAAAACACCGGGCGTCCGTTGCAAGAGGGACGTTGGTTTGAGAAGTTCCGCAGCAATTACCTCGACGTGAGCAACGAGCCGCTCTACCCGTTCGGCTACGGATTGTCTTATACGACTTTTGCCTACAGTGATATTCACCTGAGCAGCACGGAGATGAGTGCTGATGGCGAACTGACGGCGACTGTTACCGTCACCAATACCGGCAGCCGTGACGGAGCGGAGGTGGTTCAGCTTTACATCCGCGACCTGGTGGGCAGCGTCACCCGTCCGGTGAAAGAACTGAAAGGTTTTGAGAAGATTTTCCTCAAGGCCGGAGAGTCTCGTAAAGTAAGCTTCAGCATCACACCGGAATTGTTGAAGTTCTATAATTACGATTTGCAGTTTGTCTGCGAACCGGGTGATTTCGATGTAATGATTGGCGGAAACAGCCGGGATGTAAAAAAGGCACGATTTCTTCTGAAGGGAGAATAATAAAGAAAATAAGATTGTATTTTTGATTTATTGTCCTATCTTTGTAGAACCATAGAATCAATCCGAATGTACTCCCTGTTACGATAAAACATGATCGGAAAAGAGAATCTGATACTAAATCATAAATAATTATATATTATACGGAAAACCGCTACAAGTAGCGGTTTTCTTTTTATACAAAAGCCAAAACTTCAAAAATTGCCCTTTAGACGCCTCCATCTCGAGACTTAAGTCTTGGCGGGGAAAGATTTAAATCTTGAAAAATCATCGCTTAAGCGATGATTTTATAGGGGGTAAATACCCTGATGTGACTTTTAGTAATTAGTTCGAACATTAAATAAGGCGTAATCCTATTTCTTTATTTGTACAAAACTACCTTATGTCCTTAGCTTTTTTTCTTCTCCTTTTTCCTTTTGGAAAAAGTCCTGTTCATACACCAACCGGTTCTGATATTTTCATCCCGGAGTGCAGAATCTAAAAAGTCTTTTTTCCTCTCCGGAGTCTTTAAAGCAAATATTTCATCGACGGAAAGGAGTAGAACAGATGAAGTAGTCATATTCCGGTCTCCTTTCAGAATCTATTTTTTATTTTATTGAATATTAATTAATTATATTCCTTTGCAGTAGGGATGAAGTAGTGCGGAAATCTTGTTTTTTTCTGCACGGTACTCTTGTAGTACCCCTTTTTTTGACTTACATCAATTTACCGTCTAAGTTTGCAGCAGAATTTTAAATCAGTACCAAACGATGAAAAAAAATCTGTTTACCCTATGTATGATGTTGCTGCTCTCCATGCTTTCTTTTGCGCAGGGCAGTCTGACCATCTCGGGTGTTGTTACCGAGAAAAAGACAGGGGAGCCTATCATTGGCGCCAGTATCCTGCTGAAAGGTCAATCGTCCGGAACCATTACGGACTTTAACGGCAACTATTCTATTCCGAATGTTCCTTCGGGCGCCACTCTTGTTTTCAGTTATATCGGCATGAAAACGCAGGAGGTCAAGGTGACTGCCTCCTCGAAGCTGGATATCTCTCTTGAAGAAGATAACCAATTGATAGACGAAGTTGTCGTGATCGGTTATGGTATGCAACGTAAGTCCGACCTGACCGGTTCGGTAGGTGCGGTGAAGAGCAAGGACCTCACAAAAGTTGCCACTCCCAACGTGGCGAATGCCCTTCAGGGACGTGTCTCCGGGGTGTATATCTCGGCTAACGGTGCTCCCGGAAGCTCGCCCGAAGTACGTATCCGTGGTATCGGCACAACGAATAACAGCAATCCCCTTTATGTGGTGGACGGCATGTTTATGGACGACATCTCTTTCCTGAGCACACACGACATCGAGTCGATGGAGGTGCTGAAAGATGCATCGGCGACCGCCATGTACGGTTCGCGCGGTGCCAACGGTGTGATTATCGTCACTACCAAGCAGGGAACGGAAGGAAAAGCGGTGGTGAACTTCACCGCCAGCGAAGGATTCCAGTTCAACAACAGCAGCTTCGAGATGGCCAATGCCACCGAATACGCGACACTGCTGAACGAAGCACTGGTCAACACAGGCGGAAAACCCAAGTTTGACGACCCTGCTTCACTGGGCAAAGGAACCAACTGGTTCGACGAAATCTTCCGTGTGGCTTCCGTACGCGACTATCAGCTCAGCGTCAGCGGCGGATCGGAGAAGGTGCGCTACAACCTCAGCGCTGGATATTACCAGCAGGACGGCATCATCACCGGAAACACCTACAACCGCTTCACCCTGCGTGCCAACAATAGCTACAAGATCAGCAAACGGCTGACCCTCGGGCACAATCTGTCGGCCTCTTTCAGCCATAAGAAGAACGAAAACAGCGCGGTGGTGAAAGCTGCCTATACCATCAGTCCCGTGAAGCGTCCCTACAATGAAGACGGGAGTTTTATGGATTCCGAAAGCGCCTCTTCTGCCAATCCCGTCGCCACACTCCATTATACAAACAATGACGACTGGAAAGAACGTATCGTGGGCAGCGCCTTCCTGAACTGGAATATCCTGAACGGGCTTGACTTTAAAACCAGCCTCGGCATCGACTACATCAACGGACGCCGCCGCAACTTCGTGCCGAAATACTACGTTTCGGAAACACAGAAGAACGAAACCAACAGCCTCTCCAAAACCTGGGACCGCGACTTCACCTGGTTGTGGGAGAACCTGCTGACTTATGACTGGAAGATCAATGATAAGAACCGGCTCAATCTCTTGGGAGGTATCACGGCGCAGAAGCGTGTTTACGAGTTGCTGGAAGGCACCGGACGCGACTTCTTCTCCGATAACGAAAACTACTGGTATCTCGACCAGGCTTCGGCCGGCTCCAAGTCGGTGGCCAACAACGGATACCACGAAACAATGATGTCTTATCTCTTCCGTGCCAACTATGCGTTGATGGACCGCTATCTGCTGACTGTCTCGGTCCGTGCCGACGGTTCATCCAAGTTCGGTCCTGACAACCGTTGGGGCTACTTCCCCTCAGTAGCTGCCGGATGGAGAGTCTCCGAAGAAGCGTTCCTGAAAGACCGCGTGCAGTGGCTGAGCAACCTGAAGCTCAGAGGAAGCTGGGGACAGATCGGTAATGATAAAATAGGTAACGACAAATACCGGGCGCTCGCCAATATCTCTCCGTCCTATGATGCCGTGTTTGGCGGCGTGTTCTATCCCGGCGGAACCATCACGTCACTCTCCAACCGGAGCGTCCATTGGGAACGTTCGGAGCAGATGGACCTCGGCTTCGACCTCGGACTGCTGAACAACCGCTTTTCACTTGAACTGGACTATTATCGCAGAGACACGAAAGACATGCTGGTGACGGTGGATGTACCGGCTTCCGTAGGCCTCACCCCGGTAGAAACAAACGTAGGGGCGGTGCGCAACAGCGGTGTGGACTTTACCGTGAAATGGGAAGATTCGCTGAAAGACTTCCGGTATGGTATCCGTCTGACAGGAACGACCATCAAAAACGAAGTCATCAGCCTGGGCGGCAAACGCATCGCCAGCGGTGACATCGGCGCCGGAAAATCCGTACAGATGACCGAAGAGGGAAAGCCGATTAAATATTTCTATGGCTACAACGTGATCGGCATCTTCCAGAACGAGGCACAGATCAAAGACTACAACGAGCGTGCCGCCGCTGCCACCGGAAATGCCGGACAACAGTATCAGAACAACGTAGGTCCCGGCGACCTGATATACGAAGATGTAGACGGTGACGGATACATCACGGCCAACGACCGCAAGGATCTGGGCAGTCCCACTCCCAAGTTCATCGGCGGCCTGGGCATCAGTGCTTCCTGGAAAGGATTCGACCTCTCTATTGACTTCCAAGGCAACTTCGGAAACAAGATATTCAATGCCAAGCAGGTGGAACGTTTCTCCGGTTCGGACAACTGGGACCGCTCCTTCCTCGACCGCTGGACACCCGAAAATCCGAATACCATGACACCGCGAATGACTCTGGAAGGCAATAACTATCAGGTGTCGAGCCGCTACGTAGAGAGCGGTTCGTACGTGAAACTGCAAACGGTGGAATTGGGATATACTTTCCCGAAATCATGGATGCAGAAGGTATCCGTGCAGAATCTGAGAGTCTACTTCTCCGGCAACAACCTGGCCTATTTCACCGGCTATAACGGTTTCACACCCGAAGTGCTGGGCGGCATCGACCGTCAGATCTATCCGGTGACAGCTACCTGCCGCTTCGGCCTGAACGTAACTTTCTAATATTAAATGATATAGACATGAATACGATTTACCATAGAGTAACATAGAGTCTCACAGAGATGATTTTCTTTTAAACATTCTATGAGATTAAACTCTGTGAGACCCTGTGTTACTCTGTGGTGAACCCAAAACCATTACAATGAAAAAGATATATTCAATATTACTGGCTTCGGCACTGACCCTTTCTTCCTGTGCCGATTTCCTCGATGTAGATTCGCAGGGAAAGCTGACCGAAGATGTCTTCTTCGGCGAAGAAGAAGGCGCGTTGATGAGTATTAACGCCATCTATACCCAACTCCGGGCGTGGGACATCATCGGATTCTCATGGTTTGCCATCACCGAGCTACCCGGTGATAACTCCGATACAGGCAGCGAACTGGCGGACGGCAGTGTGGCACGTCTGAACCAGTTCAACGACTTTACTTACGACGCCTCTACCTCCGAGATCAACGGCTGGTGGGAAGGCAATTATAAAGCTATCGCTTCATGCAATGTGGCTCTGGACAATCTGGGTGCGGTGAAGAACGAAGAGCTCCGGGTGAAGTGCGTCGCCCAGGCCCGTTTTTTCCGGGGATTCTTCTACTTCAATCTCGTACGCGCCTTCGGCGGGGTGCCTCTGGTGACCAAGGTGTTGCAGCCCGGCGAATACAATCAGCCCCGTGCAACCGAAGAGGCTGTCTATCAACAGATCATTGAAGACCTGACCTATGCAGCCGAGCATCTGCCTACCCGTCAGGAGTGGGGTGCGAAAGAGTCGGGACGCGCCACCAAGGGAACAGCCGAAGGATTGCTGGCCAAGGTATATCTCTTCCGTCAGGACTATGCCAACGTGAAGAAATACACCGGTCAGGTGATTGCCCGCGGCGAGTATAGCCTGCACCGGGATTATCGCGACCTGTTCAATCCGAACTCTTACTATTCGGACGAAGTGATGCTTGCCGACCAATACCTCTGGGGCGAATCGACCGAACGCAACCTCGAGTCGGAGTATGTGAAATGGCAGGGCATTCGCGGTGAGATGGGCTGGGGGATGTTCTCTCCTTCCGAAGCTCTCGACCAAGCCTATGAAGCGGGAGATCCCCGACGCACGGCAACCATTTTCTACGATGGAGAGACATTGGAGGGAAAGGGCGAGATTCATTTCAAGAAAGAAGTGCCGCCCCGTGCCAATAAAAAGACCATCTGGCCTACCGGTTACTGGAACGAGAACTCGTTTGCCAAACAGAATTGTCACCTGATCTTCCTGCGTTATGCCGATGTACTGCTGATGTATGCCGAGGCCTGCAATGAACTGGGCGAAAGCCGGGAAGCACTCGACAAGCTGGAAATGGTGCGCGCCCGTGCCCGCAGAACGGTGCATCCGGCGGATATGACAGTGGGATTGCCCGAGATTACGGAAACCGGTAAAGAGAAGCTCCGCGAGATCATCTGGAACGAACGCCGCATCGAACTGGCTTTGGAGGGACACCGCTTCTTCGACCTGATCCGTGCGGACAAGGTGGTACCGGGCTATGCGGAGAAGATGATGAAGGCACACGGGAAGACAAACTTCTCGATAGCAAAACATGCAACGTTCTTCATCCCGCAGAAGCAGGTGGATATCTCGCAGGGAGTCCTCAAAAACTGATATGAAACATGTATAACCAGTTCATTAAAATAGAATCATTCCAATAATATCAATTCCATGATTACACACAGCGTCTTTCCGATTGCCCTTTGCGGCAACGGAAGCCGCTATCCCCACTGCACGATGGAATCTCCGTGTCTCTGACGTGCAGCCACCTGAGGGCGTGTCATTATTCACCAAAATGAGTCTCGACACGCCCTCTCGGGGGATAAAATCTTGAATTAACAACAACAATGAAACATACCCTTTTATTTCTTCTTATGATCTGTGCTTGTACGTTGCAAGCCACCGCTACAGGCAAACAGCCGAGACTGACCGATGATGAGTTGATGACTCTTGTCCAGAAACAAACTTTCCGTTACTTTTGGGATTTTGCCCATCCCGAGTCCGGTCTGGCCCGTGAGCGCAGCAATGACCGCCTCGAGATAGCAACCATCGGTGGTTCGGGCTTTGGGGTAATGGCAATTATAGTCGGTGTGGAACGTGGGTTCATCACCCGTGAGCAAGGCGCTGAGCGGCTGCTCAAAATAGTGGAGTTCCTCAATAAAGCCGATAGCTATCATGGCATCTGGGCACATTGGATGGACGGAGCTACCGGAAAGACCATTCCTTTCAGCAGGAAAGACGATGGAGCCGATTTGGTGGAATCTGCCTTTATGTTCGAAGGACTGCTGGCGGCACACCAGTATTTCACTCACGATAATCCGACAGAGAATCGGATACGAGGGCTGATCAATACCCTGTGGCATCAGGCAGAGTGGGACTGGTTCACCCGTGGAGGTGAAGATGTGCTTTATTGGCATTGGTCACCCAATAACGGATGGGCGATGAACCATCAGCTGAAAGGGCAGAACGAGTGCCATATCACTTATATTCTGGCGGCTTCTTCGCCTACTTATCCGATTCGTGAATCGGTGTATCATAAGGGGTGGGCCAACTCTATTACATTCAAGAACGGAAAAGAATATTACGGCATCCGCTTGCCCCTGGGCACCGACTTTGGCGGCCCTCTCTTCTTTACACATTATTCCTATCTCGGACTCGATCCGCGCGGACTCAAAGACAGTTATGCCGACTACGGTGAGCAGATGAAAGCACATACCCTGATCAACCGTGCTTATTGCATCGATAATCCGAAGAAGTATAAAGGATACGGCCGCAAATGCTGGGGACTGACAGCGAGCGACAATCATCAGGGTTACTCGGCACATTGCCCGCAGAACGACTTGGGAGTGATTACCCCGACCGCAGCCATCTCTTCCATTCCTTATACTCCGGAACATTCTCTGGAGGCTATGCGTTATTTCTACGAAGAATTGGGCGACCGCCTGTGGGGAGAATATGGCTTTAAGGATGCCTTCAACCTGACAGAAAACTGGTTTGCTTCCTCTTATCTCGCCATCGATCAGGGACCGATTATTGTGATGATTGAAAACTATCGCTCAGGCTTGATATGGAAACTCTTCATGAGTCATCCCGATGTACAGAGAGGATTGAAGAGACTGGGGTTCGGCTCAGAAGAATAAGATATACCATAGATTACAACCATGAAACAACTATTCCTCCTTTTACTCGCTTTGGGGTCTCCCGCCCTTGCCCTTGCGCAAGACATGCGGCAAGATACTTATTGCAACCCGCTGAACATAGATTATACCTATATGATCTATAACTCCGACAAGGACATTTCCTACCGCTCGGGTGCCGATCCGGCAGTGGTCAGGTTCCGTGGAGAGTATTATATGTTCGTCACCCGTTCCAATGGATACTGGCACTCTAAAGATCTGCTGGACTGGGATTTTATCGCCCCCAAAGACTGGTATCCGCAGGGGAGCAACGCTCCGGCCGCGCATAACTATAAAGACTCAGTGCTTTATGTCACCGGTGATCCTTCGGGTTCTATGAGTATTCTCTATTCCGACAATCCGAAGAGCGGCGAATGGAAAGCTACACCCGCCATCCTTCATAACCTGCAGGACCCCGATCTTTTTATCGACGACGATGGCAAAGCCTATATGTTCTGGGGTTCGTCCAATGTTTATCCCATCCGGGGTATGGAACTGGATAAGAATCACCGGTTCCTTCCGAAAGGAGGAGTGAAGGAGCTTTTCAATCTCGACATGCCGCGCCACGGCTGGGAACGTTTCGGTGAGAATCATAGCGATACCGTTTTAGGAGGATATATCGAAGGCCCGTGGCTGACCAAGCACAACGGGAAGTATTATATGCAGTATGGTGCTCCCGGTACCGAATTCAATGTCTATGCCGACGGTGTTTATGTAGCCGATCATCCGATGGGGCCTTACACCTATCAGAAGCACAATCCCGTGTCATACAAACCGGGGGGATATATGAACGGAGCCGGACACGGCAGTACGGTTCAGGGACCCGGCGGAGAGTATTGGCATTTTGCTTCGATGGCTCTTTCCATCAACGTCAACTGGGAACGCCGGCTCTGCATGTTTCCTGCCGGATTCGATAAAGACGGTATTATGTACGTGGACACCCGCTTCGGTGATTATCCCCGCTATGCTCCGGCCGTACCCGGCAAGAAGGGGCAGTTCCGTGGATGGATGCTCCTTTCTTATCGCAAACCGGTGACGGCATCTACTGCGAAAGGTGAGTTCGGACCGGATGCATTGACGGATGAAAGAACCAAGTCTTTCTGGCTGGCGGAAGCAAATGATGAACGTCAGTGGGTACTGATCGACCTGGAGAAACCTGCCCGTGTCTGTGCCGTACAGGTGAATTATCACGACTATCGGAGTAATCTATACGGTCGGATTCCCGGATTGCGTCACCGCTATGTGATTGAGGGCTCTTCCGACGGGGAGACCTGGAATACACTGGTCGATCGCCGGAGCAGCTATAAGGATACGCCGAATGACTATGTAGAACTTGAAGTCCCGACTACCGCACGCTATATCCGCTATAAGAATATAGACGTACCTACTCCGAATCTGGCTATTTCTGAACTGCGTGTATTCGGACTCGGGTTCGGCAAGGCTCCCCGGTCACCTCAAAAGCTGGCTCTGGATCGGCACACCGACCGTCGTGATGTTACCGTTCGCTGGGAGCCGGTGAAAGGGGCTCAGGGATACAACGTCCTGTGGGGGATCGCCCCTGATAAGTTATACAGTTCGTGGATGGTGTACGATGGCAATGAGTTGGAGATGAAGTCGCTGACTATCGATCAGGATTATTATTTTGCTGTGGAAGCCTTTAACGAAAATGGTGTATCTTTACCTTCCGAAACTAAATATGTAGAATAATACCGAATAACCATGAAACAGTTTGTCCTTTTCTTTATCAGTCTCTTTCTTTTGGGCGTGGGTACCCGTTCGCAAGAGATGTATCAAAAGAAAGTTTTTATCTCTTCCCGGGGTGATTCTCTCAATTACCGTCTACTTCGTCCCGAGGTGGAAAAGACGGGACTGCAATATCCTTTGGTACTCTTTCTGCACGGTGCCGGTGAGCGGGGGAGTGATAACGAGAAGCAGTTGACACATGGTGGTCAGATGTTTCTCAATCCGGTGAACCGAGAGAAGTATCCGGCATTTGTCCTTGTACCTCAATGTCCCGAAAAAGACTATTGGGCGTATACCTCCCGTCCCTCTTCCTTTATTCCTTCGGAGATGCCGGTAGGACAAGAGATCACTCCTGTACTGCGTGCAGTAAAAGAGTTGTTGGATACCTATCTTGATTTGCCTCAGGTGGATCGTAACCGTATCTATGTGGTCGGTCTTTCTATGGGAGGCATGGCGACGTACGATCTTGCTGTCCGTTTTCCCGATACGTTTGCTGCTGCCGTTCCCATCTGCGGGACCGTGAATCCGGTGCGTCTGGCCGATGCAGCAAATGTTCGTTTCCGTATTTTTCACGGTGATGCCGACAATGTAGTGCCTGTAGAAGGCTCGCGTGAGGCTTATAGAGCGTTGAAGAACTTGGGAGCGGAAGTGGAATATATTGAGTTTCCCGGTTGTAATCATGGAAGCTGGAATCCGGCTTTCAACTATCCCGGATTCATGGAGTGGATCTTTGCTCAGCGTAAGAGATAAAGAACTTTATAGTTAAGTATACTATTTAAAGAGGAAGTCAAAATTCGTATTCACCGCAGATTTGCACAGATAAATATTATTGATTGTCAGTAGATTAAAAATCGTTTTGTGTAAATCTGTGCGATCTGTGGTGAACTATGATATACTCTCTTTGAGGTAACGGTTATCCATCGTCCGCAAGAACTATTTGTCTTCCTTTTCTTTGGGAGAGGACAGGGAAGAAGTCTTCTCTTCATAGTCCCCGTTTGCTTTAATCAGTTCTATCAGCTTTTCTACGGCTTCTTCTTCCGGAATATTCTTTTCAATGCATTCCTTCTGTTTATAAAGACTGATTTTGCCACGTCCGGCTCCTACATAACCGTAGTCGGCGTCTGCCATTTCGCCCGGTCCGTTGACAATGCATCCCATGATGCCTATCTTGAGCCCCTTCAAGTGGGAGGTGGCTTCTTTGACGCGGGCAATCGTACTTTGCAGGTTGAACAGTGTTCGTCCGCATCCTGGGCAAGAAATATATTCAGTCTTGCTGGTGCGGATACGTCCTGCCTGCAGAATTCCGAAAGCAGTGGCATCAATCACTGCATGGCTCAGTTTGCCTTGGTTGAAGAGATAAATTCCGTCACACAATCCGTCAAAGATCAAGGCTCCCATATCCGCACCGGCTTTGACCTGCAAGTCTTCAGCTGTATCTTCGGCATAGTGTTGGAAGAAGATAACCGGATTCTGTAATCCCTCCACCGTCAGTTGATGTGCCAGGGCGCGATGTTCGCCTACACGGTTCGGGTGGTTACTTTGTGAGACAACGACTGCTTCGGGGTGTTGCTTCAGGCATGCGACAACTTCCCGGGTAAGCGCCATGTAAGGGGTAAAGAGGAATTTCAGTTCGGCTACGCATGTTTCCATTAACTCCAATTGTGCATAATTGAAGGCAGGCCACGTGTCAGGTTCTCCTTTCCATACGTCGGCATCGAGGATGTATTGAACTCCGGGTTCTGTCTGTTCGGGCAAAGCACGTCCGGCATAAATGTAATCCGGTGTAAATTGCGGATGGGTCTCCATACGTCCGTCCATGCGGTCGGCAAGTACCACGGGCAGATGGTCTCCGCCGATATTGCGTACCGGCCGTGTTTTACGGCGTACCGGAGAAAGGTAGTTGAAATCCGGAGCTTCCATGCCGGGAATGTACGGATGGTTCCGGCGACTTGTAATATAGTCCACCAACTTGCGTGCCACGGGAATCTCGGCTTCCGGTTCTTCACTCAGCGAGACACGGATCGTGTCGCCCAGCCCGTCAGCCAACAATGCGCCGATGCCCAAAGCCGATTTGATACGTCCGTCTTCTCCGTCGCCGGCTTCCGTAACACCTAAGTGGAGAGGGAATGACATGCCTTCCTGTTCCATCACTGATACCAACAGGCGTACAGTCTTTACCATTACCACCGTGTTGGATGCTTTGATTGAGATGACGACATCCGTAAACTTCTCGTCTACGCAGATGCGCAGGAATTCCATGCACGACTCTACCATACCTTCCGGCGTGTCACCGTAGCGTGACATGATGCGATCGGACAGTGAGCCGTGGTTCACCCCGATACGGACGGCTGTATGATTCTCTTTACAGATATTCAGGAAGGGGACGAAGCGGTCACGTATCTTTTGCAGTTCGGCGGCATATTCCTCGTCGGTATATTCCAGTTGTTTGAAAGTGCGTCCGGGATCTACGTAGTTGCCGGGATTGATGCGCACTTTCTCGGCATATTGTGCCGCTACATCGGCTACTTTCGGGCTGAAGTGTACATCGGCCACAAGCGGAACCATATAGCCGGTACTGCGCAGACTGATATTGATGTTCATCAGGTTTTCGGCCTCTTTCACCCCCTGTGTAGTGAGACGGACATATTCTCCGCCGGCATCTACAATGCGTTTTGCCTGGGCCACACAAGCCTCGGTGTCTTGTGTGGGGGTATTTGTCATCGACTGGATACGGATAGGATTGGGGCCGCCCAACGGAACGGCCCCAATATTCACTTCCGAAGTTTCCCGTCGGGAGTAGTTGAATAAATCCATCTTTTTAGTTTGTTTTAAACTCGTACTTAATTTCTTTCAGTTCTTCGTTAGCCTTTACGATTTTCTTTTTCAGTCCTTCTTTATAGGCAATGAATTTTGTTTCGAGTTCTTTATCTTCCAATGAAAGCATTTGTACGGCAAGGATGGCGGCGTTCAGTGCGCCATTGATACCCACAGTCGCTACAGGAATCCCCGGAGGCATCTGTACGATCGCCAGAAGGGCGTCCATTCCCTCAAGAGACGATTTGATGGGTACACCGATGACCGGAAGCGGGGTCGATGCGGCAATCACGCCCGGCAGATGGGCAGCCATACCGGCAGCAGCGATAATTACTTTAATGCCGCGTGAGCGGGCATTCTTGGCAAACTCTTCCACAGCTTCGGGAGTGCGGTGAGCCGAGAGGGCGTTCATTTCGAACGGTACATGGAGATCGTTGAGCAACTGTGCGGCCTTTTCCATGACAGGAAGGTCGGAAGTGCTACCCATGATAATGCTTACGATTGGAGTCATATTTATTCTACTTTTGAGATTGATTGATAACGAGATGGAATGAATCAACTTCACCACAGATTACACAGATTCTCATAGATTAATGATTTACTTTATCGATAATAAGATTAAAAGTTCTGTGAGAATCTGTGTAATCTGTGGTGAGACCATTCAAGACTAAGCAAGTGGTAATGAATGAATCGGGAAAGCCTTTATGCATTTACCACTGCTTTGTATCCTTCGGCATCCAGCAAGTTGTCAAGGTCTGCTGCATTGGCAGGTTTCATTTTGATGAGCCAGCCTTCGCCATACGGATCTTTATTCACTAATTCCGGATTCTCTTCCAGTGCCGGGTTTTGTTCTACCACTTCACCGGCTACGGGCAGGAAGAGGTCAGAGATTGTTTTAACTACTTCGATCGTACCGAACACTTCTCCCGCTTCCAGTGTTTCGCCTTCAGTAGGAATATCGACAAATACGATGTCGCCCAGTTGCTCCTGAGCGTAGTCGGTGATACCTACATAAGCTACATCGCCTTCGAGGCGGATCCATTCGTGTTCGTTAGTGTACTTTACATTCTGTGGGAAGTTCATAATGATTAGTTTTTAGGATTGATACTATGTTTAAAATAAAAATATACGGAACAAAACATTGCTGAGCGGATGGAGCACCAGCAGTGAGCAGACGAAACCGACGGTAAAGCCGGCAAGTACTTCGCCGAGGGTGTGATGTTGCAGGATGATGCGTGCCGAACCCAATATCCCCGCCACGAGGATGAAGAGGCATAGCCACCACACCGGATTATAACTGAACAGCGCGCTGAACGAAACCAGTCCGCCCACGATGCCGCCCATACCTGCCATGTGTTCGCTCAGTTTCCACTTCAGATTGACAATGATGCAGATGACCAGCACCACCAGTGAAGCCAGTATAATGCCCGTCATGTACCAGGGAATGTTCAGCTTGTGCATCATCATCAGGCAGAATACGTACGAGATGATGGTAAGCAGGATCGGTACATAGCGTTTCTTACGGTCGCTCAGGTCCTGGCGGGCAAAGCCATTCACTTTGCGGAACAGGAAGATGGTCATGGTGGGCATCAGGATGGTGAAGCAGTAGACAATTCCCAATACGATGAGTTTGTACTGCAACGGCATGATGCGTAGGTAAGAGAACAGGAACAATACCAGAAAAGCCAGGAAGGGGATAGAGAATGGAGTCAGTATTCCCGAAATGATTCTGGCCGTACGGATCAGTGTCCTGTCAGCTATGATATGTTGCTCTATCTTCTCTTCTTCAGCCATTTTGTTTGTTTCTTTTATTATGCTTTTTTATTTTCTCAGTCTTGCCACCGGAATGTTGAGTTGCTGGCGGTACTTGGCCACCGTGCGGCGTGCGATGGGATATCCTTTCTCTTTCAGTATTTCGGCCAGTTCGTCATCGGTCAGCGGTTTCTTTTTGTCCTCGCTGTCGATGCATTCTTTCAGGATCTTCCGTATCTCGCGTACCGACATCTCTTCACCGTCTTCGGTGGTGTATCCGTCGCTGAAGAAGAACTTCAGGGGATAAATGCCGTAATTCGTTTGCACGTATTTGCTGTTGCTGACGCGTGAGATGGTCGAGATGTCCAGCCCGGTGCGTTCCGCCACGTCCTTCAGGATCATCGGGCGGAGCAATGACTCGTCGCCTTCGAGGAAGAAAGGGCGTTGCAGGTCGATGATGGCCTGCATGGTGGTCATCAATGTATTCTGGCGTTGCTTCACGGCGTCGATGAAGCCTTGTGCGGCGTCCATCTTCTGCTTGAGGAACATCATGGCCTCTTTCGATTCTTTCGATTGATTGGCCTTGTTCTTCGTATGTTCCTCGACCATCTCCGTGAAGTCGCGGCTCATGCGCAGCTCCGGCAGATTGCGGTTGTTGAGGCTGATGTTGATGGTTCCGTCATCGTAGGTGTCTACTATGAAATCGGGGACGATCTGTTGCAGGTTCCGTCCGATGGCTTCACCCAGCGATGCGCCCGGACGGGGGTTGAGCTTGGTGATCTCTTCAAGTGCCTTATAGAAGTGTTCTTCGTCCAGTCCCAGCTTTTTGATGATCTTTTCCCAATGCTTGCGGGTGAACTCTTCGTAACATTCACTGATGATTTCTTCTTCCGTCTCCAGCAGAGGATCTGTGCAGTGGGACTGTTTTTTGCGGCGGATCTGTATCAGCAGGCATTCCTGCAGGCTGCGTGCGCCCAGTCCGGGAGGGTCGAAATCTTGTACGATTCTCAGGGCTTCCTCCAGTTCCTCTTCCGTAGCGTTGATACCGGCGTAGATGGCCAGTTCGTCACCGATGCTTTCGAGGGATTTGCGGAGCAGGCCGTCGTCGTCCAGCGAACCGATCAGGTATTCCGCCAGTTCGCGCTGATGTTCGGTCAGGTTGCGTTCGCCGAGCTGTTCTCTCAGGATCTCGTAGAATGACGTTGCGTCCGAAAACGGAATCTCTTCTGCCTGCTCGCCTTTGGAGCGGTTGTTTTCCTGAAGTTTATAGTCGGGGATGTCGTCTTCGGTCAGATAGTCGCTCAGCGAGTCATAGTCCGTATCGCCTTCCGTCTCTCCTTCGGAGGTTTCGGCAGGGGTGGTCTCGTCGGAGGTGCTTTCTTCTTTGCCTTCTTCAAGGGCGGGATTCTCCAGCAGTTCGGCATGTACACGGTCTTCCAGTTCCACAGCTGGTAGCTCCAGTAGTTTCACTACCAGAATCTGCTGCGGTGAGAGCGTTTGTATCTGCTGCTGCGCCTGCGATTGTATCTGACGGGAACCTTGTGCCATACGTTTAATGCTTTACAGTTTTTGTTTCTCGCTACAAAAGTAATGAATTGTTCGATATAGCGAAATGATTTATCCGATAAAAGGAGTTAAAGGAAAAACCGGAGGGAGCGGGGAAGACATGGAGGGGGTGTTCCGGAAAGATATTCCCGGCCTCTTCCATGGCGGGACGGTTATTGCTCTGCTGTGAATCTTATTTGCTTTATCTCCTTTGTCAATTCATCCTTTGTTCCTATCTTTGCCATCATAACTTTAATATATACCATTATGTTCAGCAAAGAGACATATACGCAGCGCAGAGCCCTGCTGAAAAAAACATTAGGCTCCGGAGTACTGTTGTTTCTGGGAAACGACGAGTGTGGATTGAACTACGAGGACAATACGTTCCGCTATCGTCAGGATTCTACCTTTCTCTACTACTTCGGCCTTTCGTTTGCCGGGCTTTCGGCTATAATCGACATTGATGAAGATAAGGAAATTATATTCGGTGATGAACTGACCATCGATCATATCGTATGGATGGGGACTCAGCCCACACTGAAGGAAAAGAGTGAGCGGGTGGGAGTGGACATCACCATGCCTTCGGCCGACATTGTGAGCTATCTGCACAAGGCGGTACAGAAGGGACAGGCCATCCATTACCTGCCGCCCTACCGTGCAGAGCATAAACTGAAGTTGATGGACTGGCTGGGAGTGCCTCCCGCGCGTCAGGAGGGTTCGGTGCCGTTTATCCGTGCGGTGATCGCGCAGCGTAACTACAAGTCGGCCGAGGAGATTGTCGAAATCGAGAAGGCCTGCGACATTACGGCGGATATGCACATTACGGCCATGAAGATCCTGCGTCCCGGGATGCGCGAGTGGGAAGTATCGGCAGCCATGGAGGCCGTGGCGCATGCCGCAGGAGGTGACCTTTCGTTTGCTACCATCGCTACGGTGAACGGACAGACGCTCCACAACCATTATCATGGCAATATCGTCAAGCCGGGCGATCTGTTCCTGATCGATGCCGGCGCAGAAACGGAGATGGGTTATGCAGGCGATATGTCGTCTACCGTTCCTGCCGATAAAAAGTTTACCCGGCGCCAGCGCGAGGTTTACGAGATACAGAACGCCATGCACCTGGAGTCGGTGAAAGCACTTCGTCCGGGTATTCCTTATATGGATGTATACGACTTGTCGGCACGTGTGATGGTCGAAGGTTTGAAAGGACTCGGGCTGATGAAGGGAAATGCCGAAGACGCCGTGCGCGAGGGTGCACATGCTTTGTTCTATCCTCACGGGCTGGGACACATGATGGGGCTCGACGTGCATGACATGGAGAATCTGGGTGAACTCTGGGTGGGCTATAACGGACAGCCCAAGAGCACGCAGTTCGGCCGTAAGTCGCAGCGTCTGGCCATTCCGTTGGAGCCGGGTTTTGTACATACCGTGGAGCCGGGCATCTACTTTATTCCCGAACTGATAGATCTCTGGAAGGGCCAGAAGAAGTTCACCGACTTTATCAATTACGATAAAGTGGAGACTTACAAAGACTTCGGAGGCATCCGCAATGAGGAGGATTATCTGATAACCGAGACAGGCGCCCGCCGCTTAGGAAAGAAGATTCCGCTGACACCGGACGAGGTGGAAGCGTTAAGATAGTTTTTTTTTTTTCATTAGTTGAAGTATTACTAAGATGTGAATCCAGGTAATACATATTAAGTTTTTATTATGTCCGGATAGTGATCCGGTCGATTTATTTTAAATTTTGTTAATATGGGGTTGCCCGGATGTGAATCCGGGCAATCTTTTTTTTTATCGATTTTTTTAAATAAAATCAGGAAAGGATTGTTTTTCTGATTTTAATAAGATACTTTTGTTGAAAATCTGAATCGTTTACTGTCTTAGGCGGAATTTAGTCATTGAAACGGATATTTGCCGTTTACGAAATAAGAATGTTACTGATTCTGATAAGACATTATACGGAGATAACTTAACTTTTTTTTTTCATAGCATTATGATGTCACTTAGATGTGAATCGGGGTGGCAGATCTCTTTTATAATAAGATAATATTAATGAATTTTTCTAATTGACAAAGATTGTTTGGATGTGAATCCGGGCAATCTTTTTTTGTTGTTTCTTGAAAAAAAGAGAAGAAAGAGTTGTTTTTAAAATTTTAAGGGCATACCTTTGGGAGAATTAAATAATTTTCTAATACTAACCTTTACTAATCCTATAAAAACATGAGTGGATTGTATTATAACTTGGCGTTGCGAAACAGTGATCTGAGAGATAAAGATTCTGAAAAGCTGTATTATTGTGTTTTAAAAAACAGAGGAATGGTGGATCAGGATACGTTTGTCAATTATCTGAGCCAGATCACCGGAATAAAAGAGGCTATATGCCTGGGAGTACTCTCGAAATTGGGAGCGGCTGTCATCAATTATCTGAAAGACGGGCAAAGTGTTGATATTCCGCATTTGGGTACTTTTAATCTGACTGCGAGCAGCACCGGCGTGAAAACGCTTGATGAGGCGAAAGCGTCACAAATAAAGGCTATCAATCTACGCTTTTCTGCTAAGGAAGAGACTGACTTAGTGCTGAGTCGTTGTGCGTTAACCCGAAGCGTCTCATTAACAAATACAAATGATGTGATTAAAGAGAAGGATCCAAGCGGTGAAATCGTGGATGATCCTACTGCATAGTCAGTATAAAATATTTATTTATAACTTTAGATAAGCCGCTGGGAACAGCGGCTTTTTTTATTACAAATAGGCTTTCTCTGAAAAATCTCTCAAAAAGGCCTCCATCTCGAGACTTAAGTCTTGGCGGGGGAAGATTTAAATCTTGAAAAATCATCGCTTAAGCGATGATTTAAAAGGGGCTAAACGCTTACTTTGGCGAATTGGTAATATATCTTTATTCTTTCTGTTTGGCTGTCTTGGTGCTATATTTATACAATATATGAGTTTCGTTTTTTTGCCGGATATTTTCTCTTTCTTTCTCTCTCTACTTCTTCTGATAATTCTTGTTTTTTATGCATCGATACACTACTTTTGTCCGTTACAGACAGAAAAACGATAAAACCATTCACAAATATTCAATTCATAAACTATGCGTAAATTAAAAAATGTCCTCCGGGCATCTTCATGCTGTGCTTTTTCAATCTTAATGTATCTCCCGGCCGCCGGGCAGAATGCATGGAGCGAAGCTGACTGCGTGACCCTGCTGGACAGTACCTCGGTAACCGTGCAGCCAAACGGCTCCGGAAGTTTTGCCGTGTACAAATCGTTTAAAGTACAGACTCCCAAAGGGGCAGTGAATAACCATGTGATCAAGTATGATTATGATCCGCTGACGGCCTTTGCCCGTTTCAAGCAAGTCACCGTGCAGCGTGCCAACGGCGAAACCATGCAGGTGGACGTGACCAAGACCTGCGATTATGCCGCTCCGGCAAGGGCTATTTATTGGGGAGCCCGTCAGATCATGCTCGAACTCGGACGCCTGGAGCCGGGAGATGTCGTTTCCTACGAAATCAGTAAGAAAGGCTTTACTTATGCTCTGCTGGCAGGAGCTGAAGATGATGACGCACGTTTCATTCCGCCCATGCGCGGGCAGTTCTACGACATTGTTCCTTTTTGGGTGAATGAACCCACCCGCCGCAAGGTATACGTTGTCAGTATGCCGATGGAAAAAGAGCTTCAGTTCCAGTTCTATAACGGTGCCTGTACCTCGTCAATGCGTTATGAGGACGGGCGAAAGGTATATACGTTTGCCGTGGACGAAGTGCTTCCTTTCCGGAAAGAGCCCAATATGGTGGATCTTTTTGACGAAGCCCCGAAGCTGATGATGTCGTCTACCCCGAAATGGGAGGATAAGTCGCTCTGGTTTCACGACTTGAACGAGGCATACGGCAGTTTTGCCGCACTGCCCGAGGCTCAGAAGAAAGTGGACGAACTGATAAAGGGAAAAAAGACCGAAATGGAGAAAATCGCCGTATTGACCCATTGGGTAGCCGATAATATCCGTTATGCGGGCATTACCATGGGCGAAGGCGAGGGCTTTACGCTCCATAACACGAAGATGAACTACACCGACCGCTGCGGAGTATGCAAGGACATTGCCGGCACGTTGATCTCTTTCCTGCGTATGGCGGGATTTGAGGCCTATCCGGCCATGACGATGGCGGGAAGCCGCATCGAAAGCATCCCTGCCGATCACTTTAACCACTGTGTGGCAGTGGTGAAGCTGGCGAATGGGACGTATATGCCCCTCGATCCTACCTGGGTTCCTTTCTGCCGCGAGTTGTGGAGCAGTGCCGAGCAGCAGCAGAACTATCTGCCCGGCATTCCGGGAGGTTCCGACTTGTGCCTGACTCCGGTTTCGGCTCCCGAGAATCATTATGTCCGCATCACTGCCGATAACAAAATCGATGCAAAGGGCACGCTGAAAGGTTCGTTTACCATCACCGCCGAAGGTCAGTCGGATAGCAGCATCCGCCGCATCTTTACGCAGGGCTGGCAGACCGAATGGCAAAGCACGATGGAAAGCCAGTTGCTCAACGTATCTCCCAAAGCCCGTATGCTCGGAGTGGACTACGGAAAGGCGCCGAAGGATTATCAGGCAGGCCCCATTCGCATCACGTTCCGTTACGAGATACCGGACTATGCGCTGGTCGGTGACCGGGAATTATTGTTGAAACCGATGGTGATGAACAACCTCTATGCGAGCGTTCTCTCGTTCCTGCGCATCGATACCGGCTTGGAAACCCGCCAATACGGCTTCCGTGATGCTTGCTCTCGTCTGGTCGAATTGGACGAAACGATTGCCCTGCCGCGGGGATATCGTCTGGCGGGAGAGCCGCGCAGCGAACAAAAGGCCGCTCCGGCAGCCGACTTCGAAGGCTCGTTGCAGCAGGTTGGCAACAAACTGGTGCTGAAACAGAAACTCGCCTTGAAGAAGCGCATCTATCGGGCAGCCGACTGGGAAGGATTCCGTGCTGCGGTGAATGCCTACAAAAGCTTTGCGGATTATTTGATTGTTAAACTCTAAAAAGATGATCGTCACACATGACTAAAATATATACCCTTCTGCTCCTCTGCCTGTTTGCGCTGACTCTTCCGGTCACCGCCCGGGAAGCGGAATTTAAGAAAATCAAAGAAAGCTGGACCCTGCAGGCTGATGGTACGCAGGTTTATCGTCAGTCGAAAGTCCTGACGCTGTACACTCACACGGCCATGAACCGCACGTATGGGGAGTCGTTCATTACGTACGATCCCCGTTATCAGACTTTGCAGATTCACGAGTCGTATACCCGCCAGAAAGACGGAAATATCGTCAAGACTCCCGCCAATGCTCTGGTCGAAGTGCTCCCCTCGGCAGCAGCCAATGCGCCGGCATTCAATGCTTTGCGCGAGATGGTAGTCGTACACACCGGGCTGGAACTCGGAGCTACCATCTATCTGGACTATTCCATTACAACCAAACCGGGATATTTGCCGGGGATTCAGATCTGCCGGTTGCTGGAGCATTCTTCGCCGGTGAAGGAGTACGAGATCAGCATCACCGTTCCCCGGGGGCAACATCTGGAATATGCCCTTAACAACCACAAGGAGAAAGCTTCCGTAACCGAATCCGAAGGGATGAAGCAAGTCAGCTGGACCCTGAAGAATCTGCCCGCCCTCAGCCGTGAGCCGCAGGTGTCGGTGATCGGCGGTGATTTGCCTCTGCTGACTGCCACGACTGAGGAAAAACCCCTGTCGTTTCTGGCGTCACAATGGCAACCGGAAGGAGATGCAGGTATTCGTGCGCTGGCCGGAAAACTGACTGCCGGAGCGAAGGACGATAAAGAAAAAGTAACCGCGATACGTGACTATGTGATTGATAATCTTTACTATTCGTCCCTCCCGTTGGCGGAAAGCGGTTATCGCATCCGTCCCGCCGCAGAGGTGATCCGTTCGGCATACGGCACGGAGGCCGAGAAGGCGAATCTGATGGCCGCATTGCTGAAAGCGGCCGGACTGAAAGCCGGGATAGGGGCGGTCTGCGCTCCGTCCGAGAATACGGCATCACTGGGAGTAGGCAGCATCCGCGAACTGTTTGTGTGGACCGACGCCGGAGGCAGCCAACAGGCTCTGTCACTGAAAGGCAAAACTCCCTCAGCCGTTTCCTGGCAGAAAGATTATGCCTATGTAGCTTCATTGACGCAGCCGTTTGAATTGAATCTTCCATCGGTTACCCTGAGAAAAGACTATGCATTGCAGCCCGACGCGGCAAATGCCAAAGATGGCTATCTGGTCTTCACCCTCCCCGTAGAGCGTGGCAGCCTGGCCGATTCCCAGTACGTCCGGTTCAATAGCAAGCGCACTTCAAACCTCTTGTTGCCCGGACTGGCGGATGAATCTTTCACCTATACCGTAGATACTCCTGCAGGTATGGAATCTGTCACTCGGCCGATGGAGAAGAAGATGGACAATGCCGTAGGTACATTAACCATTTCCATCCGTCCCGAAGGAGCGAAAACGCGAGTGACCCGGAGCCTGAAGTTGAAGAAACAGATGATTCGCCCGGCGGATTATGCCGCTTTCCGTCAACTGATGACAGAGTACGGGGCGGTGGACGGGCTGACGCTGGTGTACAGAAAACCTCTTCCCTGATCCCTCTTTTCGACAGGAAGAGACAGTATATGTGCTATTATTCAGATTTAATAACTCAAAATATAACAATGAAGATGTAGCGGGAGCTGCCCGCAAAGGACATAGGCCGGTATCCGGCGGAACGGTCTTCAAACGATAAGCGGTGATTCGTGGAAAGAGGATGTGTCGAAACTCGCATTCACCACAGATTACACGAATGTATACAGATGGATACTGTTATCTATCAATAGATTAAGTTCGTCCTGTGAAGTTCTGTATCACTCTGTGGCGAGTTATGGCATACTCCCGTTATGCAGGTCACGCTCCGTAGAGCTCCTCTCCTGTGCCTCTCTGCCTATGCAGCTCTGTGGTGAAACAGGCTTCCGCGACATCTTTTAGGGAGGAACCCTTATGAGAAAACTATTATTGCTCTTATTCTCAGCACTTTTTGTGCTGTCAGCCCAGGCTGAAGATGTGCTGCGCCTGATGACCTACAACGTCCGTAACGCCAATGGCATGGACGGTATATGCAATTATCAGCGTGTAGCCAATGTGATCAACAACGCCCGTCCGGACATCGTTGCCATCCAGGAACTGGACAGCATGACTGCCCGAAGCAACCGGACCGATGTTCTCAAGGAACTGGCGGAACGCACTCAATTGCATCCCTGCTTTGCGCCTGCCATCGATTATGACGGAGGAAAGTATGGCATCGGTATACTTTCGAAAGAGACTCCGCTCCGTGTGCAAACCTTTGCCCTTCCGGGACGTGAAGAGGCACGCACGCTGCTTGTCGCCGAGTTCCCGGAGTATGTCTTTGCGTGTACGCACCTCTCTCTGACCGAAGAGGATCGGATGAAGTCTCTCGAAATCCTGAAGTCCGTTACAGCCGATACCCGGAAACCTTTCTTCCTTGCCGGTGACTTCAACTCGGATGCCGACTCCGGCTTTATCAAAGATTTGAAGAGTACATTCCAGATACTTTCCAACCCGAAGCAGCCCACTTATCCGGCTTCCGAACCGAAGGAGACGCTCGACTACCTGATTGCTCTGAAACAGGAAACGCCTACTTTTGTTGTCAACTCGGCCCGGGTGATCGATGAGCCTCTGGCGTCCGATCATCGTCCTTTGTTGGTAGAAGTACGGATGGCGGTACCCGAGAATCGGATTTGCCGTACCAAACCCTATCTTCAGAATCCCGTAGGAGGTGGAATCACAGTGATGTGGCAGACCAACGTGCCGGCCTATTGCTGGGTGGAGTACGGCACGGACCCTTCCAACCTGAAGCGCGCACGTACCCTTCTGGATGGTCAAGTTGTTTGTGGCAATACTCTTCACAAGATTCGCCTCGATAGTTTGCAGCCCGGACAGAAATATTATTATCGTACCTGTTCGCAGGAGATCCTGCTTTACCAGGCCTACAAAAAGGTGTTTGGCAATACAGCCCGTACAGAACTCAGGGAGTTCACGTTGCCCGCAGCCGGTGATGACAGTTTTACGGCCGTGGTGTTCAACGACCTGCATAAACAATCGAAGACGTTTCAGGCATTGTGCGAACAGATAAAGGGGATTGACTATGATTTTGTAGTGTTCAACGGCGATTGTGTAGACGACCCCGCCAATCACGATCAGGCAACGGCCTTTATCAGCGAACTGACCGAAGGCGTGGAGGGTGACCGCGTACCTGTCTTCTTTATGCGCGGCAATCACGAGATCCGGAATGCCTATTCGGTAGGCCTGCACAGCCTGTTCGATTATGTAGGCGATAAGACTTACGGCTCCTTCAACTGGGGAGATACCCGTATCGTAATGCTCGATTGCGGTGAAGATAAGCCGGATGATCATTGGGTATACTACGGACTCAACGACTTTACGAAGCTGCGTAATGACCAGGTAGGATTTTTGAAGCGTGAGCTCGCTTCCAAAGAATTTAAGAAAGCCGCTAAGCGGATTCTGATTCATCACATTCCGCTTTACGGAAACGACTACGAGAATCTGTGTTCCGGGCTTTGGGGTAAACTTCTGGAGAAAGCACCTTTCAATATCAGCCTTAACGCGCATACACATGAATATGCCTATCATCCCAAAGGCAGCCTTGGCAATAACTTCCCGGTGATTATCGGTGGCGGTTATAGCATGAAAAGTGCAACGGTAATGGTGATTGAGAAGAAGAAGGACATACTTAAGGTGAAAGTACTCAATACCAAAGGAGAAGTGTTGTTGGAGCTTACCGTCTGATAACGTCTCCCCCCGAAAAAAATAGCGGGAGAGGATGTGTTTAAATCCTGATTTAGAAAGGGAGAGTTTCTCATTTGAAATTTGCCTGCCCTTATGAACAATGAAAAGAGCCATGTCAAACTCTATTTTTGAGTAATGATATGGCTCTTTTATGTTTATGGATTACAGTCTGTAACTTTTTAGAGTGCTCACTTTAGTTGCGGCACATTCACTTCTTTTATTTAATTATGCATGTAATTCGAGCACAAACCTGCTCCCCTTGGTATAGCTGGTATCCAGTGTCAGGCTGCCGTTCATTTTGGTTGCTATCAGGGCGCAGATGGGTAGTCCTAAACCGTCTCCTTCTGTCAGGTCTTTGATTTCAGTGAAGGGCTTGAACAGGTTCTCTTGTTTCTCAACGGGAATACCCGTACCGGTATCCGATATAATGAATTGGTGCGTATGTGCGCCTCTCTTTTTGAAATCAAGGAATATCTTTCCGCTTTCGGTATATTCCGCAGCGTTCTTCAGCAAGTGAATCAATATCCGTTCCAGTTGTTCAGGATTGGTCTTGATCTGGAGTTTGGCAGCATTGACTACGGTCGAAACTTCGGGTTGTACAAACTCTTTCACCTTATCCATGGTAGCTTCACAGAAAGTATTTACGTTGATCTCCTTCATTTCATAAGGTTCAGTCAGAGAGTTTTCCAATGTGGAAAGTTCCTGTATATCATTGCTGAACTTCTTCAGGGCTGCTACTTGTCCTTGCATCTGCTGTGCCTGTTGAGGTGCTTTGTCCGACAGCTCGGCGGCAGAAGAGGCGAGTGTATCCAGCGTAGGTTCCATCTGTGCTGAAATATTCTGGATAAACTGTGTCTTCAGTTCATTGTGTTCATTGGCTATCTGTACGCTCTTTTTCAGTTTCCGGTTACCGGCAATGAAACGAAGCAGTACGATGGCCACAAATATCAGACCGGCAATCAGGATTACTACCAGTGTGCACAGCCCGACGATCATATACTGTTTGCCCGAAAGTGTGTCTTCTTTCTCCTGAATGATCTGCTGGCTTTCGTCATACTTGCGTTTCAGTACGTTCAGTTCGTCTTGTGCCGTCATTGCTTTTACCGAATCGGTCCAGACGATGAAGTTCTCGTAAGTGCGGGCCACCAGTGAGGCATTGTTAGATTTACGTCCGATGGCAATCAGGTTTTTATAGCATTCGTTGACCTTATCGTAATTCTTTTGGGCTTTATATTGGTTGATTAATTTCTGAAAGCACGCGTCTCCCTGAGTGTTTTGCCCGAATGTGTAGTAATAACTTGCCTGTGTGTATAGTAGGTTCTCGCTTAATGAATCGTTCTTGGCCAGGCCTGCGGTTTCTGCCAGCTTATCCAATTGAATTTTAGCCTGCGCCGCATTCTTAAGTCCGATGTACATCTGCAGTCTCTCTTTGGTGATTTGGAAACGTAGCGGGTAAAATTGTTTCTGCTGTTTTTGTTCACCGGCCCAGACTAGCTGATCCATTCCTCTACAGAGGTCGAATGCCTCTTTGTAATAATTTTCACGATGGTACAGAGCTGCTCCCTGAATTCCGCATTCCACGGCTTTCGGATAATTTTCCTGCGTTGCGAAAGCGCCATAGGCCTGGATGAAAAGATAACGCGCCTTAGTGTATTCTTTTTGTTCCAGACTACTCTGCGCTTGTTTCATCAGTTCATTTGCTCTGTTTTGTGTGCCTTGTGCATCGACGATTGTGCTAAAACAAACGAGGATGGTCAGGATTAAAGTCGATATTTTCATGCGATTTGGTTTTAAACAGTGACAAAGTTAAAAAATCTTTGTAGAAACCTCTCATTTCCCCCTCTTATTTTTCATTTCTTCTTTGATTCTTCTTCAAAGAGGAATGGCGGGCATTACCGGTTGGTTGAAAGGTGGATAAAATTTGATAATTCAGGCATAGATTCTACAAATAAGGCTCTCTCCGGAGCCGGTATTTGTAAAGTCTATGTCTGATAATGATTTGGAATATGGCTCTATCTAATATTTAAAACTGCTTCCTCCCAGGAATTCTCTCAAAAGTGAGGTTGGAGGAATCTCCTTATCCTGTACAGGAGTGAAATATTTGATAAACTTCAGCAATCGGTATGCTTCAGCATATTCCGGACAGTTACGTGGCACGCTGGTAAGAATGGGCTCGGCATGACAGCGGAGCACGGCAAATTCAAATAAAAGGGCGGAGTTGAACATCACATCGGCATTCTCCTGATAAGGGAAAATCCATTTATCTTCTCCGGCGCGTACGCTGGGCCAGCGTGAGATAGTCTCTTGGGCAGAATAGCCGCGATAGTTGAAGTCCCGGATAATACGGCGCAAAAGTCGGTTGTCCGTCGTTGGGATCCAGTTATGATCGTCCAGCGAGATGGTTGTCAAGGCAGAGACGTATATTTTGAACTTATTTGCTGCCGGGATTTGCGGAGTCAGTTCCGGGTTAAGGGCGTGTATTCCCTCAAGAATCAATACCGTATGTTCGTCGATCCGCAATTTATCACCTTTATATTCTTTTTTTCCCAACATAAAGTTATAGCGGGGCAGTTCTACTTCCTCGCCACACAACAAAGCCTGTAGTTGTGTATTGAATAACTCCAGGTCGAGGGCATAAAGGGATTCATAGTCATAATTGCCGTTTTCATCCAATGGAGTGTCTTCACGGTCTACAAAATAATTGTCCAGTGAGATGGGATATGGTTTCAGGCCGTTGGTCATTAACTGGATGGAGAGTCGCTTACTAAAAGTCGTTTTCCCGGATGATGACGGTCCGGAAATCAATACCAGTTTTACACGAGTCCCGTTTTCTCCGCGGTGGAAAATGCTATCGGCTATTTGTGCTATTTTCTTCTCTTGCAGAGCTTCTGCCACATTGATCAGGTCCGTGGCATGTCCCTCTTCACAAGCAATATTGAAATCTCCCACATTGTTCAATCCCATGATGTAGTTCCATCGTAGGTGCTCTTTGAAAACATCGAGCATTTTCTCCTGTTTTACCACATCTTCCAGTACAGATGGGTTTTCTTTGTTAGGAATACGCAGCAACAGTCCGTCGTAGTATTTAACGAGGTCGAATAAGTGGATAAATCCTGTACTTGGGAGCAGATTACCGTAATAATAGTCGGCAGTACCTCCCAAAGTATAATAATAGGTATAGATAGAACCGGAAGATTCGAGTAATTTTACCTTGTCATTCATGCCCCGTTCACTGAATACACGTACGGCTTCAGTTGTATGACACTCAATGCGGTGATAGGTAATGTCTTCCGCTATAATTTCCTGCATACGTTTCTTTATTTGTGACACGTCTTCAAGTGTGACGGGGCGCCCGATCCGCAAATTGCAGAAGTATCCTTTGGATACCGGGTGCTCCACAAAAAGTTTGCCATTCGGAAAGAGTTCGCTGACAGCTTTGTAGAGCACAAAGCAGAGAGAACGCACATACGTACGCATTCCCGAAGAATCTCTTACATCCAGAAACTCTACATCTTTATTGTTATATACACGAAAATTGAGTCCTTCAGAGCGATTATTTACTTTAGCACTGACTACCTGATAAGGAAAATTAAGATTAAAGCCGTAATAAATATCCAAAAGTGAGCTCCCAATAGGGAATTCTTTAGAAATATTATTATTTTTGCAATATATTTGTAACATCTGTTTCATTTCACGTCATTTTGGGGTGAATAGTACGGATAAATATATCACATAATTGCTAAGAAGACAAACAACCACTAAAATAATTATAGATGGAATATTCTTTTTATGATTTTTTAAAGCTCATTGGCTCGTTAGGACTTTTTCTTTATGGAATGAAGATCATGAGCGAGGGCTTACAGAAAGTCGCAGGTGACAGATTGCGAGGAATTCTGACAGCAATGACTACAAACCGGGTAACGGGAGTTTTAACAGGTGTGTTGATCACCGCCCTTATCCAATCTTCTTCGGCAACGACGGTGATGGTGGTCAGTTTTGTAAATGCCGGTCTGCTGACATTGGCCGAATCCATTAGTGTGATAATGGGTGCTAATATCGGTACGACAGTCACCGCATGGATCATTTCTATTTTTGGGTTTAAAGTCGACATGGCTGCTTTTGCCCTTCCTCTTTTAGCCATTGCCCTTCCTCTTATTTTTTCGGGTAAAAGTAACCGTAAGTCTATCGGTGAATTTATCTTTGGTTTTTCTTTCCTCTTTATGGGGCTTTCGTACCTCAAAGCAAATGCCCCCGACCTGAATGCCAACCCGGAAATGCTGGCTTTTGTACAGAACTATACAGATATGGGATTTTTCTCGGTTCTGCTCTTTTTATTTATCGGTACTATTCTCACTATGATTGTACAGGCTTCCGCCGCGACGATGGCTATTACTTTAATTATGTGTGCCAACGGATGGATCAGCCTGGAACTGGGTGCCGCGTTGGTCTTGGGTGAGAATATCGGAACTACTATTACAGCCAACCTGGCTGCCCTGACTGCTAATTCACAGGCAAAACGTGCTGCTTTGGCTCACTTTGTTTTCAATGTTTTTGGTGTGATCTGGGTGCTGATTATTTTCCATCCTTTTATGGTATTCGTCAATTGGGTGGTCGATACCTTCTTCCATCCGGGAAGTGCAGAGGTGGCTATTTCTTATAAGTTGTCCGCTTTCCACTCTATTTTTAATATATGTAACGTCTGTCTGCTGATCTGGGGAGTGAAACTGATTGAGCGTACCGTGTGTGCCATTATTCGTCCCAAGGAAGAAGATGAAGAGCCACGCTTGCGCTTTATTACCGGAGGTATGCTTTCTACGGCCGAATTATCCATACTTCAGGCCCGTAAGGAGATTCATCTGTTTTCCGAGCGTATTCATCGTATGTTTGGTATGGTACAAGATCTGTTGCATACTGAAAAGGATGATGACTTCAATAAACTTTTCAGCCGGATTGAGAAATACGAGAATATCAGTGATAATATGGAATTGGAGATTGCCAATTACTTGAATCAGGTATCTGAAGGGCGTTTGAGTTCAGAAAGTAAGCTTCAGATACGTGCCATGCTTCGTGAGGTAACCGAGATTGAAAGTATTGGTGACAGTTGCTATAACCTGGCACGTACCATCAGCCGGAAGCGTCAGACCAATCAGGATTTCACAGAGAAGCAATATGAGCACATTCATTTCATGATGAAACTGACCAATGATGCTCTGTCGCAAATGATTGTCGTGGTCGAGAAACCCGAACATCAGAGTATCGATGTTAATAAGTCATTCAATATTGAGAATGAAATTAATAACTATCGTAACCAACTGAAGAATCAGAATATCCTGGATGTGAATAATAAAGAATATGATTATCAGATGGGAGTTTATTACATGGATATTATCGCCGAATGTGAAAAACTCGGTGACTATGTAGTAAATGTAGTAGAAGCGAGCAGTGACGTAAAAGAAAAGAAAGCATCTTGAAAAAAGTGATGAACGATGAACGATAAAGCGTGTAATTGAGAGTGCTCATCGCTTATCGTTCATCGTTAATGAATCGTTTAGTCATTATACGGTTCGAAATCTTCTTTTCCAACTCCACACAGAGGGCATACCCAATCATCAGGAATATCTTCAAACTGTGTTCCGGGTTCGATTCCGCCTTCCGGATCACCTATCTCCGGATCGTAAATGAAATCACAAACGGTGCAAATGTACTTCATGTCGTCTCTTTTTTTTAAGTTTATGCAAATATAACAAAAGTATCGGACGTATTGTTCATTTATTTTTTCTTTTTTCATTAATAAAGCACTACCTTTGTCTGTAGCAACAAAACATTAATCAAGGAATTATAAACTATGATGTGGCAGATTGTATTATCACTGGTATGTGTGGCTTTTTTAGGAGCTATTCTGTGGGAAAAGAGACAAGGTAAGTTAATGCAATCTGCATCGGACCGGAAACTGGAGAATGTAAATTGTCTGTTTGATGCGATTCTGACACATATTCATGCGTATGTTTTGGTAATCGATTCTGATTTCAAAGTCCTGAAAACTAATTATTATGATTTGACTCATCTCAGTCCGGACGGTAAGGAGAAGCGTGTAGGTGATCTGTTGCAATGCCGGAATGCCTTGTCTGCCAAAGGGGGATGCGGAACCCATGCTTTTTGCCAGGAATGTCCGGTGAGGGGAGCAATAGGAAACGCTTTCCGCCAGAAGAAAGAATTTACTGATTTGCAATCATCACTGAATATTGCCATAGACGAGCATGAATTTGTAAAGTGCGACGTAATGATCTCGGGAGTATTTATGACTCTGGATAGTGAAGAGCGTATGGTGCTGACGGTGCATGACATTACTTCGATTAAACAAACGGAAGAGGCGTTGGCTGAAGCGAAGGAAAAAGCGGAAAATGCAGATCGTTCCAAGTCCGCTTTTCTAGCCAATATGAGTCATGAAATCCGTACGCCACTGAATGCCATCGTCGGCTTTTCCGAACTGCTGGCAGCGGCCAATACAGAAGAAGAAAAGCAAAAATACCTGGAGATACTCCATACGAACAGCGAATTGCTATTACAGCTGGTTAATGATATTCTTGATTTGTCGAAGATTGAGGCCGGTACATTGGAGTTTGTTTATTCTGATGTCGATATCAACTTGTTACTGAATGATTTGGAACAATTGTTCCGTATGAAGATAGGCTCTAACTCGCCTGTACAGATTATAACAGAACCCGGGTTGCCCTCGTGTATGGTTCATACGGATCGTAACCGAATTGCTCAGGTTGTGTCCAATTTTGTATCTAATGCAATCAAATTTACCACAGAGGGCAGTATCCGTATCGGATATCAGTCTTCCGAGAATGGACTTCGGTTTTATGTTAGCGATACCGGTTCGGGTATTTCGGCGGATAAATTGGAGGGTGTTTTCGATCGTTTTGTGCGTTTGCAAAGTGATAAAAACGGTAACGGACTCGGACTCTCTATCTGTAAGACGATTGTAAATAAGCTGGGTGGGGAAATCGGAGCCGAATCTGAGGTAGGCAAAGGAAGTACCTTTTGGTTTACATTGCCCGAACATTCCGATATTAAACCCAAAGTCATCATTGAGAAAGAGCAGGAAGAATTGCCTTCTGCAGTACGGGTTCCGGTTATCGATGCGGGAAGTGATAAAAAACTGAGCATACTGGTGGCCGAAGATATGGAAGACAATTATCGTCTTTGCGAAGCTATCCTTGCTTCACGTTACGAATTACATTGGGCTCACAATGGTGAAGAGGCCATTTCTCTTTTCCTGAAATTCCAACCGGACATTATCTTGATGGATATCCGTATGCCCGAGGTGAATGGCTACGAGGCTACGGAGGCTATCCGGCAGATGTCGGCTACAGTGCCTATCATTGCTCTTACTGCTTTTGCGTATGAAGAAGACCGCCAGAAAATCATGCATAGCGGCTTTACCGATTTCCTGACGAAGCCCATTTCGTCAAAAGTACTGTTGGGAAAACTGGAATCCTTAAAAAAGATTTAAGAAACATCTTATACCGGATTTATGTTGTACTTTTGCAACTTCTAATTTAATGTATGTATCTGCATGACTGCAAAGAACGACGATTATTTTCATTTGGGCCTGACTGATCAAGAAGTTCTCCAAAGCCGGGAGAAATATGGTGCCAACCTACTAACGCCTCCTAAGCGTCCTTCGCTCCTGAAGCTTTATTTGGAAAAATTTGAAGATCCTGTTGTACGTGTGCTGCTTATTGCAGCTGTATTCTCTCTTATCATTTCCGTTATCGAGAATGAGTATGCCGAAACGATCGGTATTATAGCCGCTATCCTGTTGGCAACCGGTATCGGTTTCTATTTCGAATACGATGCCAATAAGAAATTCGATTTACTGAATGCCGTTACTGAAGAGACTTTAGTAAAGGTGATTCGTAACGGGCGTATTCAGGAGATTCCGCGTAAAGATGTGGTAGTAGGTGACATTGTGGTATTGGAGACCGGTGAAGAGATTCCCGCAGATGGCGAACTGATAGAAGCTATTTCTTTGCAGGTGAACGAATCGAACCTGACCGGGGAACCGGTGATTAATAAAACAATAATCGAAGCCGATTTTGATGAAGAAGCTACGTATGCTTCCAATCTGGTGATGCGCGGTACAACTGTGGTCGATGGTCATGGATCGATGAAGGTACTTCGTGTGGGAGATGCTACGGAGATTGGGAAAGTGGCACGTCAGAGTACGGAACAAACTACGGAGCCTACACCATTGAATATCCAGCTGACCAAATTGGCCAACCTGATCGGTAAGATCGGTTTTACCGTAGCCGGACTTGCTTTCCTTATTTTCTTTATAAAAGACGTTGTACTGTATTTCGATTTTGGGGCTCTGAACGGTTGGCATGACTGGTTGCCGGTGTTGGAGCGTACATTGAAATATTTCATGATGGCGGTTACCCTGATCGTGGTTGCCGTTCCCGAGGGATTGCCTATGAGTGTGACACTCAGCCTGGCACTGAATATGCGCCGTATGCTTGCCACTAACAATTTGGTGCGTAAGATGCACGCTTGCGAAACAATGGGGGCGATTACCGTGATTTGTACAGACAAGACCGGTACGTTGACACAAAATCTGATGCAGGTGCACGAGCCCAATTTCTATGGTTTGAAAGATGGTGGGAAACTGGCAGATGACGATATCAGCAGACTGATTGCGGAAGGGATTAGTGCTAACTCCACTGCTTTCCTTGAAGAAACGGGAGAGGGTGAGAAGCCGAAAGGAGTAGGTAATCCTACGGAAGTTGCCTTGTTGCTGTGGCTGAATAGCCAGAAACGTAACTATCTTGAACTCAGAGAAGGAGCACAGGTGCTCGACCAATTGACGTTCTCGACTGAACGTAAGTTTATGGCTACTTTGGTGAAGTCGCCGTTGATAGGCAAAAAAGTATTATATATAAAAGGTGCGCCCGAAATCGTGCTTGGCAAATGTAAGGAGGTGATTCTCGATGGCCGTCGTGTGGATAGTGTGGAATATCGTTCGACTGTCGAAGCACAATTACTGGGTTATCAGAATATGGCTATGCGTACACTTGGTTTTGCATTCCGTTTGGTGGAAGATAACGAACCGGATGACTGTGTGGCACTTGTTTCAGAAAATAACCTTAATTTCCTTGGAGTCGTTGCCATTTCCGATCCTATACGTCCCGATGTGCCTGCGGCAGTAGCTAAATGTCAGTCGGCAGGTATCGGTATCAAGATTGTGACCGGGGATACTCCGGGCACCGCAACTGAGATTGCGCGTCAGATCGGGCTGTGGAAACCGGAAGATACGGAACACAATCGCATTACCGGAGTTGCTTTTGCCGAATTGAGTGATGAAGAAGCATTGGATAGAGTGATGGACTTGAAAATTATGTCGCGTGCCCGTCCTACCGACAAACAGCGTCTGGTACAATTGCTGCAGCAGAAAGGAGCCGTTGTGGCTGTGACCGGAGACGGAACGAACGATGCGCCGGCGCTCAATCATGCACAGGTAGGGCTTTCGATGGGTACCGGAACTTCAGTTGCCAAAGAGGCCAGTGACATCACTTTGCTGGACGACTCTTTCAACAGTATCGGGACTGCTGTGATGTGGGGGCGGTCACTTTATAAGAATATCCAGCGTTTCATCGTATTTCAGCTGACCATTAACTTTGTGGCACTTCTCATCGTATTGCTCGGTTCTATTGTGGGAACAGAACTACCGTTGACTGTGACCCAAATGTTATGGGTAAATCTCATCATGGATACATTTGCCGCTTTAGCTTTGGCTTCTATTCCGCCAAGTGAGAGTGTTATGAACGATAAACCGCGTCGCAGTACTGATTTTATTATTAGTAAAGCGATGCAACATAATATATTCGGTGTCGGTACACTCTTTCTGGTAGTACTGATGGCGATGATATACTACTTTACAAATGCCGACGGTGGAATGACGGTACAGCGGTTGACCATTTTTTTCACCTTCTTTGTAATGCTTCAGTTTTGGAATCTGTTCAATGCTCGTGTGTTTGGTACTACCGATTCAGCATTCAAGGGTCTTACGAAGTCGTACGGAATGGAATTGATTGTACTGGCCATCCTGGGTGGGCAGTTTCTTATAGTGCAGTTCGGTGGAGCTGTATTCCGTACAGAACCGCTCGACTGGCAAACATGGCTTATCATCATCGGTTCTTCTTCTCTCGTCTTGTGGATTGGAGAATTGATTCGCTTGGTCAAACGTTTAACTCAGAAATGAAAATGAAAGCTATTTATCACAGTGGACGCAAAGAAAGTGTCTTTTATGAACAGGATATAAAAACTCCGTTTCCTTTGCGTGCTCTGTCGTGTATAAGCTTTCAAAAACAGAATAGAGATGAAAAGAAAAGGAATTAAAAACCTTATTTTTGATTTTGGTGGTGTATTGATTAATCTCGACCGTCAGCGTTGTATAGAAAACTTCCGGAAGTTGGGATTAGAGAAGGTGGACGAATTGTTAGGCATGTATTCTCAGCAGGGAATCTTTATGCAACATGAGAAAGGGTTGATCTCGTCAGCCCAGTTTCGTGATAGTATCCGCGGGCAGATAACTCAGGAGGTGACGGATGAGCAAATTGATGCTGCTTGGAATAGTTTCTTGGTGGATATTCCACGTTTTAAGCTTGATATGTTATTGAAACTCCGCGAGAAATATGTGGTCTATCTGCTGAGCAATACCAACGAGATACATTGGAAGTGGGCATGTGAGCATGCGTTTCCGTATCGGGGTTTCCGTGTAGAAGACTATTTTGAAAAGATGTACCTCTCGTATGAAATGAAAATGGTAAAGCCCGCTGAAGAGATTTTCCGGGGAGTGCTTGATGATGCAAACCTCGATCCGCGCGAAACTTTTTTCATAGATGACTCCGAAGCCAACTGCCAGGGCGCCCAGGCATTGGGCATCTCTACCTATACAGTGAAACCCGGTGAAGACTGGAGGCCGCTTTTTGCCGAGAATTAAAATAAATAGGAGAAACAGCATGCAGATAATCCGTAATATACCGGGAGTTCTACCCGAACCATGTGTTGCCACCATCGGTTTCTTCGATGGAGTACATATGGGGCATCGCTTTCTGATAGAACAAGTCAGAGAGTTGGCTGCGGCTCGTGGATTGCGTTCTGCACTGATTACTTTTCCCATTCATCCTCGTAAGGTGATGAATGCAGACTATCGTCCGGAGTTATTGACCACTTCGGAAGAGAAACTGGCGCTGCTTGAAGAAACGGGCGTGGATTATTGCTTTATGCTTGATTTTACACGTGAAGTATCACATCTGACTGCCCATGAATTTATGTCCGATATCCTGAGAGACCGTTATCGGGTGCAGACACTTGTCATCGGATATGACCACCGCTTCGGACACAATCGTAGTGAAGGCTTTGAGGATTATTGCCGTTATGGCTCTGAAATGGGAATAGAGGTGATTCGTGCTCGTGCCTGTGTGTGTGATGATCTTCATATAAGCTCTTCTGTCATTCGTAAGATGTTGCATCAGGGCGAAGTAGATCGGGCTGCACGTTGTCTGGGTTACGACTATTTTCTGGATGGTACGGTGGTGAGCGGTTATCAGGTAGGAAGGAAAATCGGATTCCCTACGGCCAATCTCAGTGTAGACGATCCTGATAAGTTGGTTCCTGCCGATGGTGTCTATGCAGTTCATGTCACGTTCGACGGGCATACTTATAATGGTATGCTCAATATCGGTACTCGTCCCACGATAGGGAATGGTCCCGAACGTTCGATAGAAGTGAATATCCTCCATTTTCATTCCGATATTTACGATAAATTTATCCGGCTCTCTTTTGTAAAATATCTCCGTCCGGAGCTGAAGTTCGATGGGATTGAAGGATTGATAGCGCAGCTTCATCAGGATGCAGCCGATGTGGAAGCGCTTTTGGGGAAAATACAAAATGTCAATTGACATTTTGTATTTTTTGTTTGCCACTGAGTGAGTTATATTCGGCCCGTTATCTTCCGGCTCTTAAATAGGAGCTTATTTTGTGAATTCGGCTTTTCAGATAGTCATCCTGATTGCGGATAATACATGTCTCTTGTTCTGTTTTGAGCCTGTTCTGTGTTCTTTAATTTGCAGAATATTCTGTTTTAAGGTGCAAATCGTTATTCTCTCCCTGATCATTCTATGCGTGCTGAAAAATGATTGCAGGCATGCAAATGTCCTCTTTTGTCTCTCTTCCGGCTTCATGCAGGTGAAGTTTTGAACTAATGAAGCTTTTGTTTTAACCCAATGATGTCTTTCTTTTAATGGTATGTGACCTCTCTTCTAAAGATATCATGCATATTTATTGGAAATCTTCGGTCGATGTTGCATCTTATTGCATGTTATATGCGTCTTGTATGCATTTTCTTCTTCCTGTTTGATGATTTGTGTTTTAGTGCGTGTCAGTAGATTAGGATGAATAGTGTCAGAGTGACGTCTAAAGGTGTAATACGCTATCAAATGGATATACTCTCCCTGACGCTGGTTCTTTGAGGCTTCTTTATATCAGCGTTTATCCTCTACAAATATCGAAAAACATTCTATATTTATTGTTTATCGATAAATAATTATCGAATTACTTGTTTAGGTGAAAATTAATATGAATCTTTGCATATCGAAAAACGATAAATTATTATTGAATAACATAACGAATCTTCAAAGTAAGTTTTATGAGAAAGTCATTGATGAGCATTACGATGTTGGTAGTATCCATCTCCATGTTAGCTTTGTTTGTATGTAGTTCAGTTTTGCATGGTCACCATACAAATAGCTCTTCTACCGAAGCGGTAGTCAATTAAAACCGTTATCTTTGTACATATTTAAAACAAAAGACTGAATGAAAACGGCGATCAAATTAATTCTGATTTATCTGGGAATCCAGCTTATTTGCGGTGGGCTGATCGGTATTCCTTTTACTATCATTGCCCGTATGAATGGTGGGAGCGTAGATGCCACCCGGGTTTCGGAGTTGACATTGGCTCCTTCGATGCTGCTTTCCATGGCAGTGATGTTTTTTTATTTATGGAAAGCACACTATATACCCAAAGACAAGACAAGTTGGTCATTCATTTCATTTCCATTTCTGATCATAACGTTTCTGATAGGCTTGTCGATGACTGTCCTGATGGATATGTTGACTGCCGTCTTATCTTGGGTACCTGATATTCTGGAACAGCAGTTCGACGCTCTCCAGTCCGGTTGGTTAGGCATTGTGGCCATTACTTTGTTGGGGCCGATTCTTGAGGAACTTCTGTTCCGTGGTGGTGCCACTAAGGCATTGCTTGAACGCTATTCTCCCCGGAAAGCCATCTTCCTTTCGGCACTGCTTTTCGGAGTATTTCATTTGAATCCGGCTCAGATAGTTGCAGCCTTCTTTGGAGGCCTTTTGCTGGCATGGGTTTATTATCGGACACGAAGTCTGATTCCTTGTATCCTGATACACATTGTGAACAACAGTATTTCTGTCATGCTGAGTCTGACCTATCCCGATGCAGATACAATCAGGGATGTGACGGGTACGACTCCCTATTATCTATTGATAGCAGTGGCGACTATGGTGTTCGTAGGCTGTTTTCTTCGGATAAAGCAGGTTACGGTTCCGGGAACGTGGCGGAAAGATGAATGAAAATAAACGATAAAGATTGAATAATAAGTCATAATATGAAAAGAAGATTGAACATACTATGTTTACTGGTTTTTCTGGTATTCTGTTATTCGGTGTTTAATATGGGGCGTGATTTCGGTCATGGCTTTTCCGAAGGGATGAAGATAAGTCATTCCGGTAATCAAAGTGTAGAGCAGGCTATCAACTTTCGGATTGCCACACTGATGCCCAAGGATTTTTCGTCCTTTAAAGATTCTGTCTATAATGAAAAGACCGGCTCTTATGTCCCCGTTGCCTATACACAGATGGTTACGAATGTAAAAGTCGACAGGAGTACCTGGATGATGGTTGCCCAGGTGATTTCCGGGCTTCTGGCTGTTTTTGCCATCATTGCGTCAACAGTGCTTTTTATTCAGCTGATTGTAGCTATCAATAAATCGGATATTTTTAATTGGAAGAATGTCCGTCGGTTGCGATGGTTGGGAGTCGCCTTGTTGCTGAACTTTATTAGTGAGGCAGTGCCGGCCCTGATGAATGATTATGAGTTGTCTTCAGTCTTCTCGTTGTCCGGATATTCTATGGAGACAAGCATAGATTCTGTGATGCTGGTCATTCTGGGACTGGTTTCACTAATTGTAGGCGAGGTATTCGCCATCGGGTTGAAGATGAAAGAAGAACAAGATCTTACTATCTGAATCCGAATATTGAAAAATTAATAGAATTATGGCTATAATAGTAAACCTTGACATAATGATGGCCCGAAGAAAAATATCTTTGGGGGAGTTGGCAGAGAAGATTGACATTACGCCTGCCAACCTTTCTATCCTGAAAACGGGAAAGGCCAAAGCGATTCGTTTCTCTACCCTTGAGGCGATCTGTAGAGTGCTAGATTGCCAGCCGGGGGATATTCTGGAGTATCAGGTGGATGAAGAAGATGGAGGTACGTCATAATTCACCACAGATTACGCAGATATTAACACAGGATGATTTTAATCTGCTGATAACCAGTAATATCTATCTGTGTAAATCGGTGTGATCTGTGGTGAATACGAGTCCTGACACATCCTTATCTGGAGATTTAGCCTTTGGCCTCTTTGGCTTTGAATGCGAGTGCATACATCCGCATTTGTTTCACCATCGACAACAATCCGTTGCTACGAGTGGGGGATAGGTGGTCCTTCAGACCGATTTTGTCGATAAAGTAGAGTTCCGAATTAAGAATCTCGTCGGGTGTATGTCCCGATACGACTTTAATCAACAGTGCTATGATGCCTTTCACGATCAGTGCATCGCTTTCTGCTTTAAAGATAATTTTCCCGTCTACTTCGTCTGCCTGAAGCCATACACGGCTTTGGCAACCTTCAATCAGATTCTGTTCCGTTTTATATTTCTCGTCGAGCGGTTCCTGCTCGTTTCCTAAGTCGATAAGTAACTGGTAGCGATCCATCCAGTCATCAAAGTCGCTGAATTCAGCAACGACTTCGTCTTGTAATTCGTTGATTGACATGATAAATAATTATTTCTCGTTATAAATAACTTCCAGTACCGTTTGTCCCACAGCTTTGAGTGTAGAGCGGTCGATGGCATCCATATTGTCATTCACGGTGTGCCAGGTCGGTCCGAAGCTGGACAGTTCACAATTTTCGTCGTTTGGAATGATGTCGATAGTCGGGATACCTGCCAAGCGATTGATAAACAGATGATCGTCAGTGATCTGACCGCCTACTTCGTTAATAAAGTAACGTCCGTATCCGGCGTCGTTAGCCTTTTTCCATACCTTCTTGTTGATACCTTTGGCATATTTCTCGGAATATACTTCTTTAAAGAAAGTAGCATCTTTGCCGCCCACCATATCGAGTAAAATTCCGAAGCGGGCATTATAGCCTTCTACATGCGGGGTTCGTGCCCAATATTGTGCGCCGAGACACCACTGGTCTTCCCGATGTTCGCCTGTATAAAACTGAGGTGCTCCGTAATCTTCCGCATCCAGAAAGATGATGTCGATTCCCAGTTCCGGTTGCTGTTGGTTGATCTGGCGGGCAATTTCGAGTAATACACCCACTCCGCTTGCTCCATCATTGGCGCCCAGTATCGGTGTGTGATGATTCTTTTCATTCGGATCATTGTCGGCCCATGGACGGGTATCCCAATGCGCAAAGAGTGCGATGCGTTTTTTGCTTTCGGGCTTAAAAGATCCTATGATGTTGCGTGCTTTCAGCAGTGTACCGTCGTATGCGGGTAATTCAGCGTTTTGGCTGATCACTTTGGCTCCATGTTCGGCCAGTTTGGCGGCCAGGTAGTCTCCACAGGCAACATGACCTTTAGAATTTGGTGTGCGCGGTCCGAAGTCGACTTGCGCCTGTATGTACTTGTAAGCACTGTCTGCGTCAAATTGGGGCACTTGGACAATTACCTTTTTCTCGGTGATGTCGGTCGAAGTGGTCTTGCTGCCGTTTGTTCCGCAGGAGAAAGCAGAAAACAGGATGAAAGCTGACAGTATGAACATAGAGTTTCTTTTCTTCATAATTATGCTTTTGGAGTTTAAAGCCTCAAAATTAATGATTTTCACTGTAGGGTGAGTCAGATAGGAGGGTTTATTAACAATTCCACTCCTTTCTTTCCGGATACGAACTCCACTTCCGCACCGTTGATTAGTGGTAGGTTCTCTGTCACATGTCCCACCGGAAAGTCATAACATATGGGGAAGTCATACTCCTTCACCAAGGCATCCAGTGTGCTGTAAAGGTCCTTTTTCAGTGAATAGTCTTCTTTGTATTCGGTAAATTGTCCGATGATAAGTCCGGATAACTTTTCAAGTACGCCTCCCAATTTCAGGTTATACATCATGCGTTCGATGGCATAAGGACGTTCGCCCACATCCTCGATGAAGAGGATCGTACCTTCGGGAGGAATATCGTATGGTGTTCCGCGGAGACCGTGGAACACAGCCATGTTGCCGCCTCGCAGGATGCCTTTGGCCTGTCCCAGATGATTCAACTTATGGCGGTGGCATTTATATCCGGGCAGTTTACCGAAAAGAATGTCGCGGAGATATAATGAACATGGATCCTCCTCTCCTGTTACAGCGAGATGGCGTGCCATGGGAGCATGGAGTGAGGCAAAACCATTGTATTGAAATAAGTTGTGGAGCGCAGTGATGTCACTGAACCCGATCAGCCATTTCGGGTGGTTACGAAAGCGTGTGAAGTCCAGCTTATCCAGCAAGTGAACCGCTCCGTAACCACCACGGCTGCACAAGATGGCCTTAATTTCTTCATCGTCCATGGCTGCCTGAAAATCTTTGAGGCGCTGATGGGTGGCACCGGCATACGAGCCCCATGAACTTCGGACATGATCTCCCATGACAGGAGTAAGTCCCCAGGAGCTGAGACGCGTCTTGGCACCTTTCAGGAATATACTGTCTATTTTGCTTGAAGGCGATACGATGGCTACTTTATCGCCTTCGTGCAGAAATGGGGGAAATTGTAAGTTCATTTAATAAAGTGATTTAATAAGCTGATATCTGATTTGTCTTTAACGCTTGTAGGGTAAAAAGGTTCTATTTCTCTTTCTGATAGAATCTTACCCAATCTACATACATCTCCACCGGAAGTTCTTTCGGGTCTACAGCCCCTACCCACGAGCCACCCAACTGCATGTCGATCAGTAGATAGAAAGGCTGGTCGAAAGGAAACTGCCCTTCTTTGTCTGTTTCGATGCGGGGATAGGTGAAAGTATGTGTGTCATTGATATAGAATGCAATGCTGTCCGGATACATTTCTACTGAATATACATTGTAGTCGTCGGGATTGATCGCACCTACGGAGTGTGATAACGGATTGTCTTTGATACCCAGATTGTACGTATAATTGGTATGTATAGTCTGATAAGCGATTGTATCGTGATTCAGACGTTCCATGATATCGATTTCTCCACCCATCGGCCAGGGAGCATCTATCGGGAGCATCCAGATGGCTGGCCACTCACCACGTGCACCGTTCAGTTTGGCGCGTATTTCGAGGCGTCCGTTGCTGAATGCTTTTTTCCCTTTGGTGTAGATTCCTCCGGTCAGATAGGGTGCTGTATCATTGGGCTGGCTGTAATTGATGATGCCTCGCAGCACCATATTGCCGTCACGCATATCGAAACAGGAATCGAAGTCGGTCATATAGTTATTCCAGTCCGATTTGCCACGTGGTATTTTACTCCAGACCTGTGGATCAAAGCCTGTTTTCTGGTCGAAATTATCTTCCCAAACCAATTTCCACTGGTCGGATGAATGACGTTGGCACGATGAAAAGCCTGAACTGATACACAACAGGCAGAAAAGAGCGAGAAATGTTTTTGTTTTCATGGTTCTGTTTGATTATAGGAGTTTAACAGGACACAAATTTACATTAAAAAACGAAATTACCTGCATCCGTAGAAATGAAAGCGTTGTATTATATCAAAATGTTACTCGGTTTGTCTATTTTTTCAGTATTCCATGATGTACTTCTCGATCCTTTTTCTGATATTTGCTAAAAATCTAACGTTATGGAACCTATTAGAAACTTTGACCAACTGACAGCCCATCTCAAAACCTTAAACCGACGGAAACGGATTGCCGTTGTCTGTGCCAACGATCCGAATACAGAATATGCCATTGCCCGTGCACTCGACGAAGAGATTGCGGAATTCCTGATGATTGGTGACTCGGCCATCCTGCAAAAGTATCCCAGTCTGCAGAAGTACCCGGAATATGTGAAGACCCTCCACATTGAAGATCCCGATGAGGCAGCGCGTGAAGCTGTTCGTATTGTTCGGGAAGGGGGAGCCGATATTCTGATGAAAGGTATTATCAATACTGACAATTTGCTTCATGCCATTCTCGACAAGGAGAAAGGCCTGCTGCCTAAGGGGAAGATTCTGACTCATTTGGCCGTAATGCAGATTCCGACATATGATAAATTATTGTTCTTCTCAGATGCCGCTGTTATTCCTCGTCCCACTTTGCAACAACGCATTGAGATGATATGGTATGCCATCTGTACTTGCCGGCGGTTTGGGATAGAACAACCCCGTATCTCTTTGATCCATTGTACGGAGAAGGTAAGTGCCAAGTTTCCCCATTCGCTCGATTATGTTAATATTGTGGAGTTGGCCGAAGCCGGAGAGTTTGGTAATGTGATTATCGATGGTCCGTTGGATGTACGCACCTCTTGCGAGCAGGCCAGCGGGGATATTAAAGGAATTGTATCGCCCATCAACGGACAGGCCGATGTATTGATATTCCCCAATATCGAGTCGGGCAATGCTTTCTATAAATCTGTTTCGTTGTTTGCCAAAGCCGATATGGCAGGATTGCTGCAAGGCCCCATTTGCCCGGTGGTGTTACCGTCACGCAGTGATTCCGGACTTTCCAAGTATTATAGTATTGCGATGGCGTGTCTGACAGCTTCTACCCGGTCGGCAGAGAGAGGAAGATGCTCCGAATGATGATCATAATTAAACTAAGAATATGGATAAACTGAATATAAGCTCTACTCCGTCTTCTGTGAAGAATGGACGGGGGGAAAGGCTCCTTGTTATCAATCCCGGTTCCACTTCAACAAAGATCGCTGTTTATGAAAATGAAACTCCTTTGTTGGTACGCAACATCCGCCATACGGTGGAAGAGTTGTCTGCCTTCCCCCGGGTGATCGATCAGTTCGAATTTCGTAAATCGCTTGTTCTCCGAGAGTTGGAGGTAAACGATATTCCTTTCCGGTTCGATGCTGTCATTGGACGCGGAGGCTTGGTGAAGCCTATTCCCGGTGGAGTTTATGAGGTTAACGAAGCCATGAAGCGGGATACCCTTCACGCTATGCGTACACATGCCTGCAATCTGGGAGGTTTGATAGCCGATGAATTGGCCGCAGCTTTACCCGGATGCCGGGCGTTTATTGCAGATCCGGGTGTGGTGGACGAACTGGAAGAGGTTGCCCGTATTACCGGTTCGCCTTTGATGCCGCGTATCACTATCTGGCATGCACTGAATCAGAAAGCTATTGCCCGTCGTTATGCTGCCGAACATGGCACTCGTTATGAAGATCTTGATTTGATCGTCTGCCATTTGGGAGGAGGCATTTCCGTTGCAGTCCATCGTCATGGGCGTGCAGTCGATGCCAATAATGCATTGGATGGCGAAGGGCCTTTCTCACCCGAAAGAGCCGGAACTCTTCCTGCCGGACAACTGATAGACCTTTGTTTCAGCGGGAAATTCACCAAAGATGAATTGAAGAAACGAATTTCGGGTCGTGCCGGGCTTACCGCCCATTTGGGAACTACTGATATTCCTGCCATTATTCAGTTCATTGAGGCAGGTGATGACCATGCCCGGTTGGTGCTCGATGCCATGATCTACAATGTGGCCAAAAGTATCGGTGCTGCCTCTACTGTTTTATGTGGAAAGGTAGACGCCATCCTGCTGACCGGAGGCATTGCCTATTCCGATTATGTAATTTCCCGTTTAAGGGAACGTATCTCTTTCCTTGCTCCCGTTTTCGTGTATCCGGGAGAAGATGAGATGGAGGCTTTGGCATTGAATGCTTTGGGGGCTTTAAGGGGAGAACTTCCGGTACAGGTTTATCAGTGATTTTAGAGCTTGGTTGCATTGCCGCATTGTGCAGGGGTGCACCGGCACCTTGTGCAGAACTGCACAAGATATCGATGCACCCCTGCATAAGGGAAGTGATGCGGTATGATTTATGCTGTCGGGTCGTCCACAATATCTCCGTCGCCCTCGGTTGTATTGCCTATTACGATGGTTTGGCTGATGACATGTGGTGTCTTCAGTTGCCGGTTGCCACTGGTATATTGTGTGGTCAGTCGCAGTTTGTATATTCCGTCTGTCAGGTCTGCCGGTAAGAGTACCAGTACTTCCGAAGGGTTGTTTACTGCTATCATATCCATCGGTAGCTTCGTTTCCGTGCCTTTTTCATCAATCAAGACGATACCTACGGCAGGATCTGTACCTGCTACTTTGATGTTCTTGCCTTGTAGGCGATAGTTACGTCCTGCAGTCGCACTACCGTCCGTAGCACGGGTGGCGGCGTCTTCACCACCGATGAAATAGGCCGAATCGCCTTTGGCTCCCAGAATTTTCACGCCGGTTCGTGCGATAGCTTCACGTAAATCCTTATCCTGATTGAAGGAAACATAGATAGAATTTCTCTCAGGATTCCATACTCCACCGTCTATTACACCGCGAAACTGGGGAACAGCACGGAATAACCCCGTATTGACAGAGTATCCGTTCAGTACCAATTCCGATACTGTACGCTGAAAAAGATCGACGGCATGCTTTAAAGTCTCTGCCCGTAAGCCGGTATCTTCTTTCTTCATTTCATCCAGTACATCGGATAGTGTCAGGTTTCCGGCGCTCTCCAATACTAGGATTTTGTCTTCTTTGTTGTCGGTGGTTACGGTATTGTCCGCAAGCCAGCCTTTGAGTTCTGTTTTCATGATTTGTTAAGTTTAAAAGTGAATATTATTGTTTGGTACCTTTTACGCAACGGACAGTCATTCCGGCAGATGTGGCGCCTATGTCATGCACGCGAATAAATCCCAAGTCAATATCTAACACCCAGCCTGCTGTTTCAGAGTGATAATCGCCAAAAGTACCGGGCCAGGTTGTTGCGGATGTTCCTGCACCAGAGTCACGCCAACCGGCTAATTGCATAAATACTCCCTTTGTTGAGTTCAAGAACCACACTCCATTTGCACTTCCAATAGTTACTTTGGCGTTTAAATTACAGCATCTTGCAAATTTTGTCCATTCGTTTTTTGTTGGCAGTCGCCACCCTGAACCATACGTCGTAGGGTTAAGTCTTGCGCATGGATCTATATTGTTTCCATTATAATCTTGATGCCATCGATAAAAATATCCGTATTCTGAATTGGTTCCCCACACATAATTATTACTCGCTCCTGTACTTTTCAGATTCCCGTCCGCCCATATCAATTTGGCCAGGTCTTTCTTATCCTGAGCCGTACATCCGTTACCTGTAAGGTTTATATCACTCTCCAACACATTGATTCCGGGTCCCTTTTTAAACTGTATTTTTAGTGTATAGCTTTTCCCTTCCTTCAACTGTACGCTTTGGGTGGACGTGATTTCGGTGTTGTTGTTCACAATCCGTCCGCCTACCGTCAGTGTATTGAAATGCACTGTTATCGTTCTGGCCCCTGCAAACGGAACCATGCGTATGGTTGTACTTAGGGTCGTGCTCGGACTGAATGCCGCCGTATTATTCGTGTTGGCGGCCACCACATTGGTCGAAGGGCCGATCTTCCATGATGTGGAGTTTCCCCCTTGCTTTACATATACACCCGTGCAATTGGTGATCGTATTGCTTGGAAATCCGGTAGGACTGATGGTAATTGTCAGTTTGCACAACTTCTGATTGAAACTCACCGGAAGATTGTGGCTGAGGCTATTTACATTCGTTATATCTCCGGAATCGAAGGTCATGAAGTCCTTGCTCATGTTAGGGATAGACACTGTGCTGCTGTTGTAGGCATACGTGGAAGGCATAGTTCCCAAGTCGGCAGCTGTAGTGGTATTAAAGGAGTAACCCACCACACGTATCGTTCCGGAGCGTGTCAGCAGTCTCCCTTGTTTGAGTACAGGAGTGCCCGTACCATTGGAGGTGTAATCGGCAGCCGACTGGAAGACATAGTCACTTCCGGACTTCCGGAAAACAATCAGCCGGAAATAGACTCCCGCAGGCACTGTTGCACGGGTACTTACACGGGGCAGGGTATCTTCCGTCAGTTCCATCGAGGCTATCCGGGGACCTTCGTAGTCCGGTTGCTCTCCTGTGCGTGTAGGTGAGAAAGCTTTTACCCCCACCCATTCGGCGATCAGGGGAGAGTGGCTACGGGTCGAAGCGTCGTTAAAAGAGGAAGAATGATAGTCGTTGTCACCTGTCAGACTGATATGGATAGGAATTAACTCGTCGGCAGTATCCCCGCTGTCAGCAGACAGGGGAGTCATTCTGTCATCTTCGGCACATCCTGTTATCGAAAGGCAAAAACACAGCCATAAGGCTTTACCGAGACACTCTCGCATAATAAAAGTTCTATTCATATACTAAGATATTAAAGTGAATAATCGTATCAAAGATGCATTGCGGACCTATACATCTTCGTATGAGTCCGGAAAGACTGTTTGATACCACTTTTATTATGCGTAAGTTTGTGTATTACAATCAGATATAACGGTCTTGAATACACAATTGTGTTTCAAAAAACGTACGTCTTTTGAAACACCATTTTTACTCTCCGCACTAAATGCAAGGAGGATAGATAAATGACTGATAATTAAAACGATGTAGAAAAATTTGCACAGATAAAAAAAGCGCCTTATCTTTGTTGCATCAGACGTACGTCTTTTGAAACATGATTCTTATAACATAAGATATTTATTATTAGAGAAGTGAACTTTTCTTTTGTTTGAGTTTTATACTTGCTTTTTGGACGGTTACTATCAGAGTATGTGTGGTTGCTAATATCGAAAGACTTGGTGTATCCAGGGTATGGCAATGCTTGCAAAGTTGGTTCATAATAGATTCCTGACGAGTTGTACTGACTATCTAATAGTAGGGGATTTCTTTTAGACTTCTCCCTCGATTGAGGTGTTCGGAATTTTTTGGAGAAATGATTAAAATATAAATAAGGCAACTGATTCGAAATGAATTAGTTGCCTTGTATTTTGTAATTTACGGAATATCTCCGAAAAAAATAGGCAGTAGGTTATCAGCACTGTTTCTGTCTTTGTTTTTTTACTCTTCTTTTATTTAAGGGGAATATTATAGTTTAGGTCCTTTGACACAACGAGTTGTGTATGCCATTTTCTTTGGTGTGCTATTGACATCGGTTTTACCTTCACCGGGAGATATATCCAATCTATAACAATCATTAGTATTAATTGATTCATCTGTAAAATATTGACCAAACGTTCCAGGCCAGTCTTCTGCCGTTGTTCCCGAGTTATTATTACGCCAGCCACCTAACGGTAAAAAAATACCGGTTGTGGCATTTAGGAACCACAAACCATTCACTCCATTAGAGACCTTTTTTACATTATTGCATCTTCCCAATCTTTCTAATTCATTGCGTGTAGGTAGCCGCCAACCACTACCATAAGTTGTGGGATTTAGTCTGGCACATGGATCGATGTTGTTTCCATTATAGTCTTTTTTCCATTGGTAATAGTAGCCATATTCTTTGTTGGTTGCCCATACATAATTGTTGCTTGCACCGGTACTTTTTAAATTGCCGTCGGCAAATACCAATTTTGATAACTTTTGCTTATCATCATTGGTACATGCTTTTTTCGGATTGCTCAGATTGATGCTACCTGCCGGAACATTTATTCCGGGGCTTCTCTTAAACTGGATTTTCATTGTATAGCTCATTCCCTCTTTCAATTGGACACTCTGAGTTGAAGCAATATCGATATTATCCGCATTATTAGCAATTAGATTTCCTACTGTCAGTTTGTTGAAGTGTACTGTTATTGTCCGGGAACTTGCGAAAGGAACCATGCGTATCGTAGTAGTCTGGTTAGTGTTTGGGTTGAATGAAGCTGTGTTGCTGGTATTAGCAGCCACTGCCGAACTGCCAATTACCCACGAGGTTGAATTACCTCCCTGCTTTACGTATACCCCTGTACACCCGCTGATGGTATTACTTGTGAAGCCGGTTACACTAATGCTTATTGTCAGTTTACACAGTTTCTGTTTGAATGTTACCGGAAGATTGTAATTAAGACTGTTCACATTGGCTATGTCTCCTGAATCATAAGTCATAAAGTCATTATTCATGTTGGGGATATCTATCTTGGTGGTATTATATGTATATGATGCGGGGATATCCCCCAATGCCGCAGTTGTATTGAATGAGTATCCGATGACCCGGATCGTTCCTGAGCGTGTGAGTAATTTTCCTTTCTTCAGTACAGGTGAAGAAGCACCATTTGAGGTATAGTCTGCAGCCGATTGGAACACATAGTTATTCCCTGACTTTCGGAACACGATCAGACGAAAGTAAACACCTGTAGACAGAGTGTTTGCACGGGTAGTTAGGGTGGAAGGAGTATTTTCTGTCAGTTCCATAGATGCGATTCTGGGGCCATTATATTCCGGAGATTCTTTTGTACGGGTACGGCTTAGAGTTTGTACTCCTGCCCATTCGGCAATCAGAGGAGCATTGTAACGAGGAGCCATGTCGTTTTCCGGAGTATAGGAATTGTACTCTCCATTTTCAGCCATACTGATTTTAATAGGGATTACAGTACCGGAATCATAACCTTTTTCCGGAAAAAATGGATACTTTTCTTCTTGCGTGCATCCGCTCAACCAAAGGCTGGATGCCGTCATTACTCCGATCCATAGGAGGTGTGTCCGCATAATCAAAAGTTTGTTCATTCTAAATTTATTTAATGAATAATCAGATCAAAATCTCTTGCCCGACTTATACATAAGGGTATAAGTCGGTAAAGACTGTTTGATACAACTTTTATTATGCGTAAGTTTGTGTATTCCAATCAGATATAACTGTCTTGAATACACAGGTGGTGTTTCAAAAGACGTTCGTCTTTTGAAACAGGATTCTTGCTCTCTGTACAAAATGCAAAGGGAATAGATAAATGACTGATAATTAAAACGATGCGAAAAGATTTGCACAAGTAAAAAAAGCATCTTATCTTTGTTGCATCAGACGAACGTCTTTTGAAACATCTTGTGACGATTAATATGCTTATTGCTAATCTGTTATAGATCATGATCTGGATTCTTCATTCTTTGCTATTTTGATTCTGTTTTTAATAAAAAAGGGGACAAAGTCCCCCTCGACTTTGCCCCTTCCCAATCTTTTCCCCGCAACTAATACGAAGAAAACCCACTAATTAAAATTTATACCTTTGTGTGTCAGAAATTTCTTCCGGTGTCCCACCACAGGCGAGTGCCGCAGTTGTCGATTCCGCCCAATGCATTTACCAATTGGGTATATTGCTCAGGATTGGTCGTTTTGATACCTACGAAGAAGTTCAGTCGACGTGGTCCGATGTTGGTATCTACCGTACCTTCACTTTGGTTGACCAATACAGGGAACAGTCTCGGATAGCCTGTACGACGTTGTTCTGCCCAAGCTTCTCCTCCTTCAGGGAACATGGCAAGCCATTTCTGTGTAATGATGCGTCCCAGCTTGTCTTCATTGCCGGCGGCATCGTCCCATTTGGGGGTCAGTGTGTTGACTGCTTTCACATTATTGGCTGCTTTGAAAGCGTCTACATAGTCGGATGGCTTTCTGTCACTCTCCAGATATGCTTCGGCACCGGCAGCACCCCATTGTGCAAATGATGCTTTTACGCCTTTTTCATAGCAATCCTTCACCGATTCGCTGCTCCAGCCTCGCAGAGCTGCTTCGGCACGCAGGAACCATACTTCGGCAGGAGTCATCAGTACGGCGTCTGTCTGTTGGGTAATGGTACTTTTGGAATGTCCGTTGTAGTTTTTATGACTAAAGCCTGTTCCTTGGCGGATACCTTTGTAAGTACCTTTATAGTCGATAAGGCTTGTTGCATCAGAGCCGGTTGCTTTATCAAAATACTTTTCCATGCGGGGATCTTCGTAACCCACTAATAGAGACTCCATGTTGGCGTTCATAAACACTTCGCCCCATGCTTTATTGATTTCTCCGAAAGGATTAGTATAACCTGAAGAGGTAGAAACGGCTACGACTTCATCATTGCCTTCCAGCAATCCTTCTTCATCCGTAAGTGCTTTTTGGGCTTCTGCCACAGCCAGCTTAGAGTCCGCCATGGCAATACGGACAGCTAGGCGCAGACGGAGAGAATTTGCGAACCGTATCCATTCGCTGAATGTGCGTTTTCCCTGCGGCATCAGGATATCGAATTTTGCAAAACTCTCAATGTCCGGATTGGCTTTCTGATATTCACGTATCTTGGCAATACCTGTATCCAGGTCATTGAAGAAAGCTTTGTATGCTTCTTGTTGCGTATCGGGTGTAGAACCCGTTTTTGATCCGAACTGAGTATAGACGATCGGTCCATACAGGTCGGATAAGCGGTGCATTAATTCCACTTTCAGTATCTTGGTAATACCGTAGAATCCTATATTGTCTTTTTCATTAATAGTCTCTGATTTCTGTACTTCCGGCATAATGTATCCATAGGTGTTATCCCATGTAGAACCGTTCCAGCCGTCCATCATGTAGTAAGTGCTGTTGTTCTTTCCTTCGTTGAAGGGATTGAAGTCATGCACATATCCCGAGAATAGATCTGCCCCCAGGTTTTGCATGGTCTGAAAAGGCCAGTTCTTGCCGCTTCCCCAGTCGTAGTTGAAGTAGATTCCTTGCTGAATGATTCCCAAAGGGATGCCATAATAATTGAAATCCTGTTTTTTACTATCATTATCGAATCCTGCTTCGTTGGTGTTGAACGACTCAAAAGAATCAGTACAAGCTGAAAATCCGATCAATCCTCCTAAGAGTATGCCTGCTATATATTTGATATTGTTTTTCATGATGAATCTCTTTTAGAATGTGAACTTAATATTGAAACCTAAGCTACGGGTAGTCGGCATGCCGAATACGTCAATACCCTGATTATCGTTACCTGTCGAAAGAACGGCATCCGGATCGAACGGAGCTTTCTTTGAGATGAAGAACAGGTTGCGGGCTACAAATGACAACTGGACATCTTTAAATGCACCGCCGGCTTTAGCCAACCAGCTTTGAGGGAGTGAGTAGCCCAAAGAGAGTTCGCGGAGGCGAATATTGGTAGCGTCGTACATATAGTACTCCGTACATCCGTCACGTCCACTGACTGCGGTGTAGAATTTTCTTGGCTTCACTTGTGTTCCGTCAATATTGATATATCCTGCATCTCGGGCTTTACCGCTGTTCAGGCTGACACCTCTTTGGTCGAGTTCGGCCTGAGTCTGTGAGAGTACATCGCCGCCAAAACGCCCGTCGATCAAGAAGTAGAGTGAGAACCCTTTGTAAGTGAATGTATTGCTCCATCCTAACATAAAGTCCGGATTACAGTTGCCTACTTTTTCTGTATTGCCGCCACCGATAACGTTCGGGATCTTGTCTCCGTCTTTATCTGTAGTAAATGCCACTCTGCCATTTTCGTCACGTTCGAATGCTTTACCGTAAATGTCGCCGAATGAACCTCCTTCTACCAGACGCATGGAGTAAGAAGAAGAGAAGCTTTCGTCACCATAAACGAATGTCTTGAGATCCGGATGAAGCTTGATAATCTTGTTTTTGTTGGTGGAGAAGTTGAATTGGGTTTTCCAACGGAAAGCATCGTTCATTACCGGAGTAGCTCCAAGAGTGATTTCAACACCTTCGTTTTGTATATTACCGGCATTTACCATATAGTATTTATAGTCGGCACCTGCTGATGAAGGCAATGTGAATAACTGATTTTTGGTATTGGTGCGGTAATAAGTAATATCGAAATCGAGCCGGTAATTGAAGAATCTCCATTCGGTACCTATTTCATAAGAAGTACTCATTTCCGGTTTCAGATCGTTGAAGGGGGCTTTGGAGTAAGTCACGATGGCACCACCTGCTCCGATGATATCATTGCTGCCCGGGATCGTATTGCTGATGAACAATGGAAGGTCATTGCCAACTTTAGACCAAGAACCTCTGATCTTACCGAAAGAAATCCATTCGGGAAGTTTCACTGTATTGTTCAGTACCCATGACAGACCTACCGAGGGATAGAAGAAACTGCTGTGCTTGGTATAGGCCAGTGTCGACGACCAATCGTTACGTGCGGTAACATCCAGGTACAGACTCTCTTTCCAACCCAACTGAGCGGTTCCGAACAAAGACTGCAACACTCGCTTCTGATTCATTTGTTCGTCGATGTAGGCAGCCTGTGTCATTTTAATGTTGGCTACCGTAAATACATTCGGATAGTACAGGGAAGCTGTTTTAGAATCCAGTCTCAGGGAGTTTACATTTGTACTGTTGATACTGCCGCCGATGGCTCCGTTCAATGAAAAGTCATTCCATTTTTTGTTTACCATAGCCATGACGTCGCCGTAATACAATGTTTCAGTATGATTCAGGTCGATGTAACGTCCGTTTTGTCCCGCTAAGGCAGGAGCGGTAGAGGCATACATGCGCTGTTGATACTGGTCGTGTGTGTAGTCGGCTGTACCGCGTGCCTGGATATTCAGCCAGTCGGTAATTTTTACGTTGGCTGTTAGTGAAGCGATCGCACGTGTGCGTTTATCATTACTGTTGATGCGGTTGGTAATCCAGTAGGGATTTTGTTCCATGTCCTGATAAGAAGTATACCAATTCTGTACGTTCATGTTACGGGCAGGATCGAAGACTTCGAAATTATTCTTGTATTCGGATAAATCTTCACCTCTCGGGAAACCGTAGAGACCTACCAACGGATTCATATAATAGCCACCGGAGGTGGGACGGTTTTTGATAGTTTGTGTCATCAGGTTCACGTTGGCATCCAGCTTCAGGTAATCATTAAAGAAGTTAGCCGTTTCGCGGAAGTTGAGGTTGTGTTTTTGCATCTTATTTTTCTCAACGATACCTTTGGCTGTAGTATTGGCATAAGAGAAGTAAGTTTGCATCTTTTCGCTGCCGTTCATAAAAGATACGGAGTTGATGGCTGTTACACCATTCTGAAAGAAATTATCGGCGTTATTATAATCTTTCAGTGTTTGATTCTTTCCCCAACTGTTTTTGGCTTCAGGGTCCATGGCGTAATTGTTCTGGAATTCGGGCAAACAAATGGCGTGGTCTACAGTCAGATTAGAAGAGAAAGTGATTTTTTGAATACCGGCTTTGCCTTTCTTTGTGGTAATTAAGATCACACCGTTGGCAGCCTGTGAGCCATAGAGAGCTGCTGCAGAGGCTCCTTTCAGGATACTCATACTTTCAATATCGTCCGGGTTTAAGTTTGAGATACCGTCACCGCCATCACGGTTACCTGCATCGGCTGTACCACCAATAGCTGTGGAAGCTTGTTCATTGCTACTGTTCAGCATCGGTACACCGTCGATAACATACAGAGGCTGGTTGTTTCCACTGATCGAACGGCTACCGCGAATGGAAACTTTGGCCGAACCACCCAGTCCGGATGAACTTTTAGTGATTTGTACACCTGCTGTTTTACCGGCAAGGGCATTAATCATATTCGGATCTTTGGCACGGGTCAATTCGTCACCGCCCACTTGTTGGGTTGAGTAAGTCAAGGAAGCTTCTTTCTTCTTGATACCCATAGCGGTTACCACTACCTGTTCCAGTGCCATGGCTTCCTCTTGCAGTTTAACGTTGAAACTCTGCCGTCCGTTCACCTGGATATTTTGTGGCTGATAACCGATATAGGTGATTGCAAGAGTGGCGTTACTGGGTACATTGAGGGTGAAATTGCCCTCCATATCGGTGATGCAGCCATTGGTAGTACCTTTCTCGAGTACATTGGCACCTATGATGGGGTCACCATTCTGATCAGTAACAACTCCTTTTACGGTTACTCTGTCCTGTTGTGCAGTTATGGCATTATCATTGTTTCTGGTCAGAACAATGTTGTTACCTTCCATCACATATTTAATGTTGGTACCTTTGAATGCTTGGTCGAGAACTTCGGATACAGCTTTGTTATCGGCTTGCACGTTCACCCTGCGTCTGGTGTCTACGTTTTTTTTATTGTAGACGAACAGGTACTCTGTCTGAGATTCGATTTTTGATAGTAATTCGCTTACTTTCAGGCTAGAACGCGGTATGCTTATTTTAGTGCTTTGAGAGTATCCATTCTCACTGTAAGCTTGGAATGCTACGAAAAAGAGAAGGAATAAAGTGATCTTCATGGCTAACAATATTTGTTTTGAAACAAAATTTTTTGGGCATAAATGCCTCGGCAAAGAAATTTTTCTCATATCTTTGTAACGTGTTAAGTTAATAAATTGATTAAGGTCGATTTTTGACTGTTTCGAATCGGAAAGTATGGGGGTACTTTCCGATTCTCTTTTTTTGAGAATAATGGACTTTCTTTTCTATTTTTTCATGCGTATCTGGTTTTTAATGGTTCGTACTAATTTAAGGTTTATATTGAGCTCTTTCCTTATTTCTATTCAATGATGATGCTGTCTTTCTCTTCGTTGATACTATAGGTGAACTTATGATCTTTCTGAATAACTTTCAGGATATGTTCTATGCCATCCTGTTCTTTAAACTTACCGGTACAACGGTAGTTGAGTATGTTCAGGTTTCTCACGCTGATGTTCACATTATAATATTTTTCCAGTTTGTTGAGCAGGCTGTTAAAGGGTGCATCATCAAAACAGTATAATCCCTCTTTCCATCTCAGATATTCGTACGAAGGCAAAGTGGTCTTTTTATATTTTCCATTGTACGATCCGAAAAATTCGTCTTTTGTCAACCGGGTAATTACCTGATCACTTCCTATCGGATAGATGTCGACAATTCCCTCAATTAAAGTGGTTTCAAATTCGTTGCTGCCTTTGTAGGCGCAGACATTGAAATGGGTTCCTACCACTTTCACCCGATTAATCTCCGTATTGACGAAGAATGGTATTTTTTTATTCTTGGCTACTTCAAAATAGGCTTCTCCATCCAGCTCTACATTTCTTTCTTTACGACCGAAGTTGGATGCATAGGTTAAGGTCGATTTGGAGTTCAACCATACTTTGGTTCCATCCGCCAGTGTGATTTGTGCACGTTGTCCGGCAGGTACTGTTATGGTTTGTTGGCAGGCTGATTTTTCATACTGATAGTTCTTAAACAAGAATCCGAAACTGATGGCTACAATGACTACGGCGGCAATACGTGCACTCCACCTCAGCATAGGGATGATCCGGGCTTTTCTATCTTTCCGGTTCATCTGTTTTTCGTCTGTGAATAAGGCTATGTCATATAGCATGCGTTCTTTTTGAAATGCTTTCCGATTCTCGGGGGAGGCATCCACCCAATCCAGAATCAGCCTTTCTTCTTCTTCAGAAGTGGTTCCTTTAAAATACTTGTATAGCAGTTCCTGTTCCATAAAATGTTTTTAGTTTATGTATTGTCAGAGGCTTTATTTCCTCCTTCTGTATATATAACAGGATACCCTGGGACAACCCTAAAAGAAAATGAAGTTTTTTTTAAAAAAGTAGGGATATAAGATAATCTTTGAGTTCGAGACGCAACAGTTTCAGTGTTTTGGTGATATGAAATTCTACACTTTTGATAGAAATGCCGAGTTGTTCGGCTATCTTCTTATTGGGAGTATTGTGATAACGGCTTAATATGAAAATGTGGCGGCTTTGTTCCGGTAGCTGTTCAAGTGTTTTATATACGATGCGTTGTATCTCAGTATCGAAAATTGTCGCAGGTTCGCATGCTTCCAAGGTGGAGATACGGAGATCGAGTTCACGTTGCTTATGTGTATTGATCGCCTCTTCAGCTTTCATACGCACTTGTTCGTGTTCAAGATAATTGAGTGATTTGTTTTTGATGATAGTAAGCAGCAATGCATGCAGGTTGGAATCTTTTTCCCATTTTTCGCGATTCTCCCACAGGCTGACCATTGCTTCCATCAGAATATCTTCGGCTGCGGCTTTATTTCGGGTGTATGAATAAGCAAACGACAGAAACTTCTTCTGGTTTTCTTGAAAGAACTGGCTGAATAAGTCCATGGTGTGAAGGCTGTTGTTGCTTGGCATGAATAGATTTTAAAGGTTAATTGGATTTTCTTATGACAAAGCAACATAAACTTTTCGTAATATCAAAATGAAAGAATGACTTTTATACTGATTGTCCATAAAAAAAATAACCTGACTATTAATAATAGCCAGGTTATCACTCTGTCAGTAAAGAGTATTGTTATTTATTTCTTTTCCGGACGTGGCAATAAAACTTTTCTTGAAAGTTTGAATTTACCTGTCTTCGGGTCAATATCGATCAATTTTACTTCGATCTCGTCACCCTCTTTAATGCCGGCTTCTTCTACGGTCTCAAGACGTTTCCAGTCAATCTCAGAGATGTGGAGTAAACCGTCTTTTCCCGGAAGGAATTCAACAAATGCACCGTAAGGCATGATAGAGCGAACTTTACCTTTGTATACCTCACCTACTTCGGGAACAGCAACGATACCTTTAATCAAGCGGATTGCGTCATCAATCGATTTCTTGTTAGTTCCTGAGATCTCGATGCGACCCACGTTGTCGATTTCTTCGATAGTGATTGTTGCACCTGTTTCTTCCTGCATTCCCTGAATGATTTTTCCGCCCGGGCCGATTACAGCACCGATGAATTCTTTCGGAATAGTCATTGTTTCGATACGAGGAGCGTGATCTTTCAGCTCAGTACGTGGTTCGGAAATTGTTTCTTCTATTTTACCGAGTATGTGCATACGTCCTTCTTTTGCCTGATTTAAGGCGCGTTCCAAGATTTCGTAAGACAGACCGTCTACCTTAATATCCATCTGGGTAGCTGTGATACCGTCTTTAGTACCTGTCACTTTGAAGTCCATATCGCCCAAGTGGTCTTCGTCTCCAAGGATGTCAGACAACACTGCATATTTTTCTTCACCTGCGTTTTTAATCAATCCCATAGCGATACCCGATACAGGTTTTTTAATTTTCACACCGGCATCCATCAGGGCCAAAGTTCCGGCACATACGGTAGCCATCGATGAAGAACCGTTTGATTCAAGGATATCTGAAACGACACGTACTACATAAGGATAGTCTTCCGGAATCATTCTTTTCAATGCTCTGTGAGCCAGATTTCCATGTCCGATTTCACGACGTCCTACACCACGTTGAGCCTTAGCCTCTCCTGTAGAGAAAGGAGGAAAGTTATAGTGTAATAAGAAGCGTTCTTTTCCGTGAGCGAGAACATCGTCGATGATTTTCTCATCCAGTTTAGTACCCAGAGTCACTGAAGTCAATGATTGAGTTTCACCACGAGTAAAGATAGCCGATCCGTGAGGTCCGGGCAGGTAGCCTACTTCGCACCAAATCGGGCGGATTTCAGTTGTTTTACGTCCGTCCAGACGCTTTCCTTCATCAAGAATACAACGGCGCATCGCTTCTTTCTCTACGTCATGATAATAACGATCGATCAGAGCACCTTTTTCTTCCAGTTCTTCTTCCGAGAACTGTGCTTTGAATTCGTCGCGGATTGCATCGAAAGCATCCTGGCGTTCATGTTTGTTTCTGTTGCCAGAAGCTGCGATAGCATATGATTTATCATAGCAGGCATCATGAACGGCTTTACGGAGTTCTTCGTCGTTTTCTTCGTGACAATATTCGCGTTTAACAGTCTTACCAACCATTTCAGTCAGTTCCATCTGTGCTTTGCAATGTACTTTGATGGCTTCGTGAGCTACTTTCATTGCTTCCAGTAGTTCGGCTTCCGACACTTCGCTCATTTCACCTTCTACCATCATGATGTTTTCATAAGTAGCGGCAACCATGATATCCATATCAGCTTGTTCAAGCTGATCGAAAGTCGGGTTGATAACGAATTTACCATCGATACGCGCAACACGTACTTCTGAAATTGGTCCGTTGAAAGGAATATCTGAAACAGCCAGTGCTGCGGAAGCAGCCAATCCGGCCAATGCATCAGGCATATCTACACCGTCTGCTGAGAAAAGGATGATGTTTACGTAAACTTCTGCGTGATAGTTATCGGGGAATAAAGGACGGAGAGCACGGTCTACTAAACGGCAAGTAAGGATCTCATAATCAGATGCTCTTCCTTCTCTTTTTGTAAAACCACCAGGAAAGCGGCCGAATGCTGCGAATTTTTCTTTATACTCTACCTGAAGCGGCATGAAATCTGTTCCGGGAACTGCATCTTTAGCGGCACAAACAGTAGCTAACAACATGGTGTTTCCCATGCGAAGCATCACAGAACCATCTGCCTGTTTTGCCAGCTTTCCCGTTTCGAGTGTGATGGTTCTGCCATCTCCCAACTCGATCGTCTTAACAATTGGGTTAATCATAAAAATTGTTTTATCTAATATCTTTCTTTCAAAATTCCCGCAAAGATATACATTTATTGTACTAATATCGTGAAAATGAGATAAAAAGTTAGCAGGAATTTGATTTTTTTCAATTTTGGAACGAAGAACGCGGCAAAATGCTTTGACTAATCTTGAAAAGAAGTATATTTGCAGCTTGAAAAATAACACGCATATTATGAAAAAAGTAACGTTAGTAGCTCTTGTGGCTCTTGCTTTAAGTTCTTGTAATTCTGACCCTAAATTTAATGTAAAGGGAGATGTTTCGGGAGCAGATGGAAAAATGCTTTATCTGGAAGCTTCCGGACTTGAAGGAATTGTGCCTTTGGATTCTATAAAATTGAAAGGAGACGGTTCATTCAGTTTTAAACAATTGCGTCCCGAATCTCCTGAGTTTTATCGTTTACGGGTTGAAGATAAAGTAATTAATTTCTCGGTTGACTCAACAGAAACTGTTAGCATTCAAGCACCTTATACAGATTTCTCTACTGCTTATACAGTGGAAGGATCGGAGAATTCTGCAAAAATTAAAGAGCTGACTCTGAAACAGGTTCGTCTGCAAAAAGATGTAGATGCGTTGGTAAAGGCTGCACAGGCTCATCAATTGGGTAACGATGTTTTTGAAGACAGCTTGGCCGTACTACTGAAAAATTATAAAGATGATGTGAAAATCAATTATATCTTTGCGGCACCCAATACTGCTTCTGCTTATTTTGCACTATTTCAGAAATTAAACAATTATATGATCTTTGATCCGTTGAATAATAAGGATGATATTAAATGTTTTGGTGCAGTGGCTACCAGTCTGAACAATACTTATCCGCACGCGGTGCGTTCAAAGAATCTATATAATATAGTGATAAAAGGTATGAAGAATACCCGTACTCCACAACAGAAGACCATTGAGATACCGGAAGAAAAAATTGCAGAAACCGGTGTGATTGATATTGCTTTGAGAGATATGAAAGGTAATATCCGTAAGCTGACTGACTTGAAAGGTAAAGTGGTTCTGCTTGATTTTACTGTTTATCAAAGTGCGGTGGCAGCTCCTCATAACTTGATGCTGCGTGATTTATACAATAAGTATGCAAGTCAGGGTTTGGAGATTTATCAGGTCTCATTGGATGCCGACGAGCATTTCTGGAAAACATCAGCTGATAATCTGCCTTGGGTATGCGTGCGCGATGAGAATGGAATTTACTCAACCAATGCAGCTTTGTATGGCGTACAGAACCTGCCGGCTTTCTTCCTGATCAACCGAAACAATGAACTGAGGGCCCGTGGGGAGACGGTGAAAGATCTGGAAGGTACTATCAAGTCTATGCTTTAAGTTGTTATAAATTAGAAGATTTCGTTTAAATATGTTACATAGCATTGCTTTTTGCTTGACACATGTCATTTAAAAGGTTATCTTTGCGAAGAAATAATTGAAAAGAGGGTTCCAGCATGACTCATGTTGGAATTCTTTTTTGTTTTATATGACCGTTAAAAATAAAAGGAGGAAAACATCATGGCTTATATGTCAGAAGAAGGTTACAAGAAATTGATGGCGGAACTTAAAGAACTGGAAACAGTGGAACGCCCCAAAATTTCTGCGGCTATAGCTGAGGCGCGCGATAAAGGTGATTTATCGGAGAACGCCGAATACGATGCTGCGAAGGAAGCTCAGGGTATGCTTGAAATGAAAATCAACAAACTCAAAGCTGTTATAGCAGATGCTAAGATTATTGATGAATCGAAACTGAAAACAGATTCAGTACAGATTCTGAATAAAGTAGAATTGAAGAATACCAAGAATGGTATGAAAATGACTTATACCATCGTTTCAGAAAGCGAGGCAAATCTGAAAGAAGGAAAGATTTCCGTTAGCACACCGATTGCTCAGGGATTACTTGGCAAAAAGGTAGGTGATGTTGCTGAGATCCAAGTTCCACAGGGTAAAATCAGTCTTGAAGTAGTAAACATTTCGTTTTAACATGAGGGCAGGTCCATATTCGGGCTTGCCCTATTTTATATATTAGGATTATGGCAACAATATTCAGTAGAATCATAGCGGGTGAAATTCCATGCTATAAGGTAGCTGAAAACGAAAAGTTTTTTGCTTTCCTTGATATCAATCCGTTGGTGAAGGGACATACTTTGGTTGTTCCTAAACAGGAAGTTGATTATATCTTTGATTTGAGTGATGAAGATCTGGCTGCAATGCACGTTTTTGCCAAAAAAATAGCCCGTGCTATTGAAAAAGCTTTTCCTTGTAAAAAAGTGGGTGAAGCAGTGATCGGACTTGAGGTTCCACATGCTCATATTCATTTGATTCCTATTCAAAAAGAATCGGATATGCTTTTCTCTAATCCAAAATTGAAACTGGCAGACGACGAGTTTGTTTCTATTGCCAAAGCTATTAGTTCTGCTTACGAAACAGCCAAATAAAATTCTTCCTTCATTAAATAATAGTAAAGGGGCTGAACGGCAACGTTCAGCCCCTTTTTCTTATTAACTTCGTGGCACTTATAAAGTTAACTTCGTAATTATAGGAAGTTAACTTCTTAGCTGTAATAAGTTAACTTCGTATACTTAGGAAATTAACTTCGTACAGTACTAAATATAATCTTCTCCTAATTTCATTTGTGCGTCATTCACATATTTGCGTATGGCATGTTCTTCGTCCTTTTTGCAGATCAGTAATACATTATCTGATTCGGCAACCAAAAAACCTTCCAGACCTTCTATCACTGCAAGTTTACCTTTGGGTAATACAACGATATTGTCATTGCTGTTGTAAATCAATGAGTCGCATTTTAGAGTTACATTTCTTTGTTCATCTTTAGGTGATAAATCATATAATGATCCCCAGGTTCCAAGGTCTGACCATCCGAAGTCTCCTAAAGAGACATATACATTATCAGCCTTTTCCATAATTCCGAAGTCTATCGAAACGTTAGGGCATGCCGGGAAGTTTTCTTCGATAAAGTCTTTTTCTTCAGGTGTACCATAAATCTCTCTTCCGGGAGCCAGCTTAGATGCTAATTCCGGTAGAAGAGTTTCTCCTGCTTTAATGATTGTATTGACATTCCACATGAAGAGGCCTGAATTCCAATAGAACTCTCCACTTTCAACAAAAACCTTAGCAAGTTCCAGTTCCGGTTTTTCAGTAAATGTCTTTACTTTGTAGAAGTTGTCTCCTTCCTGCTCTGCTATTTGGATATATCCGTATCCGGTTTCCGGACGATTGGGCTTTATACCTAAAGTGAGAAGTTTATCAGATTTTGATACAAAGTCCAGTCCTTTCTCTATAGCGGCTAAAAATTCTCCCTCTTTTAAGATCAGATGATCGGAAGGGGCAACTACGATGTTGGCATTTGGATTTAAAGCACGTATATGATATGATGCCCATGCAATGCACGGAGCCGTATTTCTTCTTGCCGGTTCCAGCAAGATTTGTTTTGGATCTAATTCCGGAAGTTGTTCTTTTACCAAGTCTGCGTATATCGCATTGGTTACGATAAGTATGTTCTCCGTAGGAATAATTTTGTTGAATCGGTCGAAAGTCTGTTGCAACAGTGAACGACCTGTTCCAAAGAAATCCAGAAACTGTTTAGGCATTGTCTTGCGGCTAAACGGCCAGAAACGACTGCCGATACCTCCGCCCATAATGACACAATAATTATCTTTGCTTGTCATGATATTGACTGTTTTAAATGTTTCTGCTAAAATACGGTTTATTCTCTGAAAATAGAAGTGTTTATGCGATCTTTTATTCTTTTTTTCTCCTTTTTTTTATAAAACTCTTGCAAGTTCAAAAAAAAGCCGTATCTTTGCACCGCATTTGAAACCAATGCCCAGATGGCGGAATCGGTAGACGCGCTGGTCTCAAACACCAGTGGATTCACTTCCATCCCGGTTCGACCCCGGGTCTGGGTACTGAAGCGGAGAAAGTTGAAAAACTCTCTCCGCTTTTCTTTTCTACTCCCCGTAACTCGTTGGTTTGCTGATAGATTAAATCAAGCACTTTGTTATAAGAATTGGTTCGATATGTTTTTCCGTCAAATTCGATTTTTTCGGGAAACATCGGGTCAGTAGATTTTTAGTGGGGATATGCATATAAGTTCGCAATGCGGAATAAGAAAAACTTCTTGTCAACAACTCCCCTGAGATTCGCTCTAAAGAGTTTGATTTTAGCATTGAATGATTCAGCAAGTGCATTTGAGGAACGGTTGTTGTAGAAGTTGAGTATCTCATCATAATGCTCATAGAAGGTGGCTGCGATGACATTAAAGGAGCGGAATCCCGCTTCTTCGACTTTGTTGTACCAGCGTGCCATGGACAGGCGTGCGGCATCCTTGATTGTGTTTTTGGCAAAGATCATCCGCAGGGAATGGCACAGTCCGTATGCCGTTTTGATGTCCGGGTATTCTTCAAACAGTATCGCAGCCCTTTGCTTTTGCCTGTCGGTCCATTTGTCGGCAGACTTGAACAGGAGATAACGCGAGCGTATAAGCAGTTCCTTGCGGGTGTCTCCATTGGGATAGCGGTACGGGATATACTCCTTACCGTTTTGTCTGGCTTCCTCCATCTCATCATTAGCCTGCTGCATGGCATCCCAACGGTGTTTGATGCGCAGCTCCTGTACGGCATCACAAGCCAGTTTCTGGATATGGAAGCGGTCGATGACCCGGCTGGCTTTAGGGAATGCCGTACGCACGATCTTGCGCATGGAGTCCGACAAGTCAAGCGTGACCTCCTCGACAGCATTGCGATGCTCCTCGTCAATCCGTTGCAGGACAGCGATTACGTCCTCCGCTTTTGTACCTGCAACGACGGCAACCAAGGATTGCTCCCGCGTGCGGACCTCACGGTTGGTTACAAACGTGTACAGCTCACCATTGGATAGCGAGGATTCGTCGATAGCCAGACAAGGGCCGATATTCTCCGGGAACAGCAGCCATTTATCTGCATGTTCCAACTGCTCCCACTGCCGGAAACCGCTCAGCACTTCCTTGTATTGCTTCTCAAACGTATGCCCGTCGATGTGATAGAACTCCTCAAGCGTATGGCAGGTCACGGGGGACGTCTCCATACGTTTCTTTTAAAAAAGCTCCAAATTCCTTGGAGTAACGAGTCCCTTTGGCTACAATGTCAAGGTCTATCGGGATGCTGAAACTCTTGCCCGTGCGCGTGTCTGTCCACCGCCTGCGACGGATCTTCAGAATCACTTTGTGGTCACGTATCGGGAAATCCGTCACGCTTACCGCTTCCATAAAACCTTTGGATTCAAAGTGTACGTCCTTGCTTAGCTCCGGATGCATCTTCTCGTCCAGACTGATGTGGATTTCCGTAGAAGTCTGCGATATACCGACTATGGAGAAGTAATCCAATATCTGTGTGGGCAGTACAATACTGGCCAACATGCTCAAATAATCGTTTTCCATGCTGTAAAGTAAAGAACTATTCAATTAGATTACAAATTTATCCCCACTAAAAATCTACTGACCCGAAACATCGAACTTATCAGTTTAATTTTCACCCCTACAGACGCATTTCTTATATAGCTATCTATATTGTTTATCAGATTGATAGAGTAGTTTAGTTTTGGTTCGATATTACTACGGTTAGGGTTCTCACGCATTTCAACTTGTTGTTGTATGGTTGAGGCTTCTTTGGTGTATCTCTCCAACATTCTGTTATATTCTTCTTTGGTTAAATCTCCGTCCAGATATTTATCTTCAATGCTGTTGATGCGTTTTTGGACGGTAGAAAGTTCATTTTGTAGTGCTACTACTTCTTTCTTACTTTCTCCTTTGCGTTCGTTTTGCAAATCCTTTAGAATTTCGTTATACAAGTCCAATACCGTTTTATTGGGCTTTAATTGGGCTGTGTATCGAGCGAACTCTTCATTTACGTTTTCTGCTCTTACCCTTATATGTTTTTGATTGTTACAACAAAAGTAGTAGGTGTATTTGCCGCCATTGCCCGAACTTGTCGCACCAGTTAAGGCACAACCACATACGGGGCAGATTAAAAACTTCCGCAAATACAAATCGGGATTTATGGCTTTGGATAGTTTGGGTGTTTTCTTTCTTTTACCGTCCAAAATCTCTTGAACTTTATAGAATGTTTCTTCGTCTATAATTGCTTCATGTTCACCGTTTACATAATATTCGGGTTCTCCTTTGTATGCTGGCACACGAACTTTGCCAACATAGAATTTGTTGCGTAGCATTTCAAGAAATGAACTTTCGGGTATATTATATCCTTTTCTTGCGAATTTTCTACGTATATAGCAAGGTGTTTCAACTCCTTTAGCCACTTCTTTAAACATGGCTTGTATAAATGGCGCTGTATTGGTATCTATTTCTACATGGGTTTCATGTTTGCTAATACGTACATTTTTATATCCTCTTGGTGCTTTATTAGCACATTTTCCTTTTGCCAATGTTCCATGAATACCGTCCATTGTGGCTTTTGACCTCTTGATGTTGTCGCATTGTGCCGAGCCTATATGTACTCCCAATAATAGGGGCCAGGTGTCTGAATTGAAGTCTAAAGGTGCTTCGATTGCATTTGGTTCAACTCCCAATTTAAGTAATTCTTTTAGGTTCTCACTGGCACTGATAATGTTTCGTGAATATCTATCCCACCGTAAGAATAGTAATTTGTTTACTCTACCTTTGTTTTTACGTATATAATTCATTATTCCTTGTATGACGGGACGCTTTTCAAATGTTTTAGCACTCTCATCCTCTCTGTATGGGATATTGTCAATGATGTTATATCCCATTTGGTTACAATACTTCCGTAGGCGTTCTTCTTGTACATCTAAGCTGGCTCCTAATGTTTGTTCATCCGAACTTACTCTACAATATATTATTACATTTGCATTCATAATTCTTGTTTTTTAGTTGATATTATTTTTTCATTCTCTATCTGTAATTCTGCTAATAGGTATAGATACTGTCTAATTATTTTTACATTTTCATTATCGTATTTCTTTTTACCTTTATTGAGTATCGCTGCGCATTGTTCCAATGGTATCATTAGATACTGGTATTATTGTGTTGCAATGTATGATACAACTTATTCTTACACATTCAATCAATCCACAAGGCAAGTAAGTGCTTAGGCATGAATGTGTTTCTTGCCCCATATATCATTGTTTGAAATAAAAGATATTTTCTTTAAGTGAATTGATGTACCAACATTGCAAATATACGACCTATAGATACGATTACCACTTTTGATAATTAAATTATGTTAATTTGGTTAATTTTCGCAGGGTGTTGATACTTGTTCCCGTCAGTTTTGAGGTATTTCGCAGTGAGTACCCTCTTTTCAGTAATCTTAATTCTTCTGCATACTCTTCCCTCATAACCTCATCGCTTTTCGTATATCCAACTTTTCGCCCTACCTTACCACCATTGCTACGGAAATTCTGGTAACCACTTGCAACACGTTCTCTAATAGTCTTGCGTTCCATTCGTGCTACTTCGGCAAGTATAGTAATAAGAAACTGGCTCATAGGGTTGATTTCTCCCTCTGGAGTAAGCGTTTCAATATTATAGTTTTGAATGAATACTGATACTTTGTTTTGATTGAGTATCTCTATAGCTTGCAAAACTTGTAAAGTATCACGTCCAAGTCTGGACAATTCGGTTACTAGTACTTTATGTATGTTGTGTGAATTGATATAGTTTATCATATTCATTAATTCTATGCGTTCAGTATTCTTTTTTGCTCCAGATACCTTTTCTGCAAATACAGCCTCAACAGTCCAGTTGTTTGCTGAGGCTAATACCTGCAAATCATTTATTTGACGCTCATAGTCTTGTGTTCCGTTCGTACTTGATACTCGTGCAAAGATTACTACTTTTTTCATTGTGTTACTTGTTTATGATGCAAAGATAGTGATATATATTTAATATAAATCATTTGCAGCGTTAAATAAGGCTAGAAATATGGTAAATATTAAATATTTATCATTCCTTTGTAGAGTAAAATATGCACAATATGGATAATAAACAAGAAAGAACAGTTATTCACGTTGAATATAACGGACAACATTACTATTTTGGCTCACTCTCTGCAATTTATACGAAATTCAGTTCTAAAGACCTGGGTATCGCATTGGGGACATTAAGAAATTATGGATTGAAAGAAGAAAAGCCATACCAGAACTCTCTGTGTACTATAAGAAAAGGTTTTTTGATAACGATGCCTAAAAAGTAAAATAGTTATTCTACATCTAATAGGTCTTTTAGTCTAACTCCCAAAGCAAGACTTATTTTGTATGCGTTTTTTATTGTTAGATTGGTGCGCCCTGCTTCAATCCGTGACATATTAGCTTTCTCAAAGTTGCATTTAGCTGCCAAGTCTTGTTGGCTTATTCCTTTTTCAAGCCTTATTTCCTTTATTTTATCTCCTATTTTAATGAAAAGTTGCTGTTCATTCATTTTTTCTATAGTTATCATTTGTGATAACAAAGGAAAGGGCTTATCTTTGCAGACTGGTTATCATATATGATAACTAATAAATTCTTAATTAATTAAACTCTTATAAGATGAAAAAGAATGTATTTATTTTGTTTGTAGTTCTTTTAACTACTAGTGTGTTTATGTCTTGTTCCAGTGATGATGACAATGACAATGGAAAAGTTGAAAATACCATTATTATCAATGGTAAAGAGTACCTTAATGATGAGTCTGCATCTGTGTCGTACAACTCTTATAGCCAGTCTATTAGTTTTGAGGCAGGCTTTAGTAATCCAGAAAGTCTTATGGATATAAGTTACTTTACGATTGCAAGTAATGATGCTGCTAGTGTAGATAAGCTAACTAACGGAATGGAACTTAATGCTAAAGTTAAAGAATTTGTAAAAAATACAAATTTAGGCTCTAGCTATACTTATACTACGGTAGGTGGAAAAGTCGTTGTGGATAATGTTACCTCTGAAAGTATAACGCTTCGTTATGATGATTTTAAGTTTACAAAAAATGGTGGTGAATATATGATAAAAGGTAGAGTTCTTTATCATAAGAATTAATCACAATAATCTTTTAGATTAAACTGACACAAAAAGAAGTGTATCAATAGGTCTTTTGATAGATTATATTGATACACTTTTTGTTTTGATACACAAGCCTCATCAAAGTAACAGATTACGTATCTTTTCAATAGGGTTTTCACTGGTTGAGGCTGATGTCATTGCATGATAAACCGTTTCAAACTTTTTCATTCGTTTGCTTGCACCACTACGTGAGTTGAACTTGCTTCTAATATCTTGTTCCAGTAGTTTTAAATCACCATTGTACCTTTCGAGAATGATTTTCATTGCCCAATTTTCGTAATCATCAAATGTTGTGTTTGGCATATTGGCTGTAGAATTACCGAAAACCTTGTCAAATTGAGTAAGGATAGGGTTTGTATTGGAATTTAATACACTGAATATTTTGGTATCGGTCAAATTCAAATAGTTCATTATCTTTTTAACTGTGTTTAATGTGATTTCAAATCTGGTTTTCCCTTTGAAATAGTCTATTACTGATTGTGGTTGTGATAGGCTATTCAAAAAGTCTTTATTGTGGCTGGTACATATTTCTTTTTCCTTATTGTATAAGGTGATTGTTTCCGTACAGTCTTTGGATTTCACATCTTTAGTAAAAGTGATGCCCTCTTTATCGTAATGTGCCCACTTGAAGCGTCTATAGTTGTTTACTTGCGAATTAAGAACGTTCAGAAGATTATCACTTAGAATAAGGTTTGCGTCATAAGTTACATCTACTGATGTAATTGCCCCATTGGATAAGATACTATCTACGTCAATCTCACAAATATTTAGTTGGTTTATATTGGTTAGACATTCTTTAATTGTATCTCTTGAAATTAAGTCTGGATATTTTTCTTTCAAAATTTTACTGGAAAATTCAAGAGTTAAGGTTTGTTTTACATAACTGACAGCTATATAAAGGTTATAAGATATATTTATATCATCTTTAGAACTGTAAAATATACCTATTCTTTCTCCACTACGTGAATGAAACATTTCATTAAACTTCACTTTTGTAGCAAGAAGATATTTATAGTTGGATTTAATTTTAATTCTATCAAAAGTGATTAATCGTTTCTTTTCATATTGCGATTTCATTAAAAAATTAAAGTTATTCTTTTATTCTTGTGGGAAATGTACTCTGTAGGCTACAATTTCCCCCTTTGATAATGGAGTATATCAAAGGACTATGAAAAGAGAGGGGATTACTGCCTCTCTTTTTCTGTTTTATCACTTGGGTTGTCATCTGGTTTGACTGGTATAGTCTTCCAATAATTAGTCATACCTTGTGATATTGCTTGGATATGCGAAGCTGACTTACTTCTACCTCTTAATGATTGACTGATTTTTGCTTTGGTATCGTCTCCAAGATTGCGATACATTCTCTTTCCTATATTATCCATATTAATTGATTTTATACTAGATAAATAGTCAAATGAAGTAAGAATGTAAAGAATAGTAGGTTGATTTCATAGAAAAAAATATCTGGACCAGAAAATTTTATTCACAGAACCGTTTGTTTTAATCAATCATACCTACTAAAAAGGGGTATTCTGAGAGCCGAGTTACGATGTTATCTTCTATTTATTAACTAGATAAGAAGTAAATACAAACTCATTTTGAATCTAATATATTATTTACTGTACTTGCCTATTTTCATTAAATATTCTACCTTTGTCGGTGCAGAAAGGAGAATTGAAGTAATGTAAATCCAATATTGAGGCTTGGTTTTTATAACGGTATGAACTCTCGTAGTTCCCAAATCAAATCCAAATCATGTAGGAATTGGTTCGAGAACAGAACGGTTAAGGGTACTGAGGCGGAGAAAGTTGAAAAACTCTCTCCGCTTTTCTTTTCTACTCCCCGTAACTCGTTGGTTTGCTGATAGATTAATGTGTACTTTGGTCGTTTGCAGGTCTTTATATTTAGAATTAATCAACTTGTTCTCTTGATTTTTCTTCTCTTGGACATTTTATTATAGGTGTATATTTAAGTATTTTGCTAATTTGTATTGTTATTGGAGTTGGTTTGTAATTGAACTTCACGTTCTGACTGGGCAAGATATTGTTGGGGATAGATTGTTAACTGTAACTTGCTTTGATAATTCAATGAAATAATGAAGTCTTCTATATCCCAGCATCTTCCTTCCCATTTTCCTAGAATATAGTGACTTTGGCTGTGATTTTGGATACTCTACATATAATAGTGGATGGAGTTGTTTTGTAATTAGTGAATACGGAAAACAATACATAGCTGAAAAGGACAAATGTATGAATGGTCCTTTCAATTTGTTTAAAGTATTAGAATTACCACAACATTAATTTTAAGCGTAATACAAATACCCTTTTTGCTAGAAGGATGGATTTCGTATTTGCTAAATTTAGTAGTGAAGTTTTTATCCAACATAATATTTGAAAGAATTTCTATTTTCTTCTCGAAAAAACAAGGTTGTGCTTAAGATAAGCTAAACTTATTTGTATCGATATCGCAAAATAAAAGTTGGCGAAAGAGAAAGAAGACTTTTCGCCAACTTTTATTTGAGTACCTATTTTTTGTTGTTTTCTTTATAGTGAGCAAATCCAATAGGTCTACGTTCTGTTTGTTTATTAACATGCTTTTGTTTCTCTGCTAACTGTGACAATGCTAAGTAAATATCGTCAAGCTCTTTTCGGGTATCTTCGCTAAGGTCATTGACTGCTGCTATTGTGTCTTCGTTGCCTTCTTCCAACATTTTCATGCGTTGTTTTAGTTCTTCGATTTCCTTAGTTGTGCTATTTAAGGAAGACAAGTATTGACGTACTGTAACGAAAGCACGCATGATAGATATGTTTATTTCGATGGCAGATTCGCTGTTTAGTACAGATGAAAGCATAGCAACGCCTTGCTCAGTAAAAGCGAAAGGCATATATCGTGTACCACCTCTTTTGTTTGAGGACGCAATTTGCGACCTCAAACTTTCAAACTCTTCTTTTGTTAATTCGAACATGAAATCGCTGGGGAAGCGTTTGAGGTTTCTTCTTACTGCTTCTTTCAGTCGTTTGGTTTCACTCCCATAAAGTTCAGCTAAATCAAAGTCAAGCATTACCTTTTGACCTCTGACTTCGTATATTTTATTCTGAATAACCTGTAATTCCATAATTTATAAGCTGTTTATATAAGGAACTATTCAATCTTTAGTATAAGAGAACGCCTATTTTTAAGCATTATGAATTTGGCACACAGCGTGTGCCGAATCTTGCTTTTCTAATTCGGCGGATGGTATCCGCCAATTTGGGTGTAGTAAATTTGGCGGTTGCCGACCGCCAAATCTCTAAGCCAAGCATATCATAGTCTAATATTGGCATGATTAACCAACGATTCAAAGTTCATATTTTTACTATTTGTGCAAAGTTACTATTTTTATTCTCAAAGCTTTAACTCGGGCAAACTATTAATTGCCTCTTCCTTCAACTTATCCACTGCACGGGTGTATTTCTTCGTATGCTTCAACCGCTATGTCCGAGTAAACCGGCTACTGTTTTAATATTAGCACCATTGTTAAGGATATTCACTGCAAATGAGTGACGGGCACAATGCCAGCTAATGTGCTTATCAATTCCTGCCCTCTTTACCTAACGTCTTAATGATTTGGAGCAACTTTCATAAGTCGGCAGGTCAAAAATAAGAACATCTTTGTTCCCATTCGCAGGAGCTTCACCGATGATAGAGAGTAAACCATCATTCAAAGGAATGACTACGCCACTGGCAGAAGAATGCCCTTTGGTCTTATTCTGTTCAAACTTCAATAGCTTGTTTGAGTAGTCTACATTCTTATAAGTAAGGTCTTTCACATCACAGAAGCGTAAACCGAAATACAGGCAGAAGATAAAGGCACGTCTTACCATCGGGTTCTCATTCTCATAGTGGCAGTTGATAAGAGACTGAATTTCTTCCAGTGAAAGCACATCTTTCCGTAACATTGGGTCGTCTATCTTGCAAATTACTTCTTTGCACGGGTCTTTTAGTATCACATCGTGTTCGATGGCATAGCGTATCACTTTCTTGAAACGCTGATAGATACTTTTCGCTCCTTCGCCAACACTACGGGATTGCAGGTAGTCCACAAACTGTACTATCATATCCTTTGTGATAAATTTAGGTTTGATGTTACATTCATAAAGAGGGTATTGCTCTTTCAGGAAGTCTTTGAAACGGCTAAGTGCAATTTGCACCATGCGCAATCTTTCTTTGTATAGCTATCTATGTAGGCTTGGAAGTAATCAAGAAAGTTGATGGTACAATCTTTCTTTAGGCGGTATCCCAACATACTTTCTTTAAACTCTTGTTCACGTTCGGCACGTATCTTTGTGGCAAGCCCCAGTGTTTCCTTATTTTGTTGACGTTCGGCAGGAGTACGGGGCTTATCCATAAGATATAGATTCAGGTTCTCTTTTCGCCTGTTGTGCTTCACCGAAAACTTGGGTTTGCCTTGCATTTTGCCATCTTCATAATATACCTGATTGCCATTTGCATCTAAAACGGGCTTCTCTTCTCTACCTAAATAATACTCTAAGTACAGGCTGATTCTACCATCCGAGAGCTTATTTTGCTCTAACTTGGGGTTTTCTTTCGTTTTATTCTCTATCTTTGCCATACGCTACTGGTTTTATCCCGATTTGGGTACATAATCGGTAAAAAGTGCTAAGTGATTGATTTTCTTTTGTTTTCCGATGTTGCAAAGGTGCGAAAGAAAATGAGAATTCAAAGTGTACTAAGTAACAAAATAAGGGTGTAAAATGGCAAAAATGGAAAATATAAATCGTCTGATAATCAGTTGGTTATTTTCTCTTATTTTCCTATGATTTCTATAGTTTGTACCGGGTCTAGGTACGAAGAAAAAAGATAAGTATTGAATAGTCAATTACTTAGCTTTTTCTTTTATCTGAATTTTCCTCATATTTTCCCCACACGTGCAAAAAATACGATATTAAATGAATGTTTTTCTTTGGCTGAACATAGTAAATACACTACCTTTGAAAAGAATAAAGCCTATTAAATAAAAAGCAATGGAACAAGGCGTTTGGCAAGAGATAGAACAGTTATACCAAAAGTTTCAGAAACTTGGTATCAATGAAGCGGTGGACTATGATAGTACTACCTGTATTCTCTTATTACCCATTCCACAGCCATTGAAGGCTCAACGCTTACGGAACTTGATACGCAGCTTCTTTTTGACGAGGGAGTAACAGCGAAAGGGAAACCGCTTGTGCATCATCTGATGAATGAGGATTTGAAGCAAGCGTATGAACTTGCCAAAACCGGGTCCAGTAGCCTTGTACAGATAACTCCTGCCTTGCTACAAAGGTTGAATGCAACACAGATGCGCACTACAGGCAGTGTACACAGTGTAATGGGCGGTTCTTTCGATTCTTCGAAAGGGGATTTTCCTCTATGTGGTGTTACGGCTGGTGTCGGTGGACATGCTTATATGAACTATCTGAAAGTTCCTGCTAAGGTAGATGAACTTTGTGCTATACTGCAAGCGAAGTAGAAGACAGTGGGGACACTTCGGGAACAATATGAACTGAGTTTCAATGCCCACCTGAATTTAGTAACCATACATCCGTGGGTGGATGGTAATGGCAGAATGGCTCGGTTGCTGATGAACTACATCCAATTTTGCTATCACCTTTTCCCGACGAAGATATTTAAAGAGGATAGAGAAGAATATATCCTTTCCCTACGCCAATGTCAGGATGAAGAAACCAATCAGGTTTTCTTGGACTTTATGGCAAGGCAATTAAAGAAATCCCTCTCTTTGGAGATTGAACATTTCAATGCTTCACAAAAGAGAGGGTTCAGTTTTATGTTTTAGAGGTCTGAGAGCCTATCTTTCCGCAATAAACGCTGAAAATTAGTAATTTGCAAATAAACACCCAGTTTTATACCCAATAATGTAAAGCCGGGTGTTTTTGTACTATTTAACCAAATTCCTAAATTCCTCTTTTAGCAATTCAAAATAATGGCAATCTGTAAATACTCCATTCTTGAAACAGGCATTACGATGTATGCCACATTTACGAAAACCTATTTTCTCTAATACTCTCATCGATGCTATGTTGCCAGCATAAACATTTGCACAAATGCGTATCACATCTGTATGATGAAAATAGTAGCTAATAGCCAATGCTAACATTTGGGTCATAATCCCTTTACCCCAATATGGTTCAGCAAGCCAATAACCTAATTCTGCATTGTAGCGCTCTACATCTATACCACGAGCAAAACTTATATTACCAGCCGCTTCCTGATTTACTTCGATACAATAATTATTTTGTTCGTTTTGACTTGAAACGAACAGGATGAATTGTTGCGCATCGTTTTCAGAATAAGGATATGGTAGGCTATCACGGCAATTATCCCATATCTTTTTATTATTAAGATATTTAGCAAAAGTGGAAAAATCGTCTTTAGACCAACTTCTTATTTTGTATTTATCCACATCCATTTCTTTATTCAATTCATTTACTATTATAAATTCGCTGTATGAAATAAATTACTTAGGAAATGTTTCTGCTATTTGTTTAGCAACACGTTTTATAGCACCTCTAATGTCTGCTGATACGCTGAATCCTAAGGTTGTATATGCGCCACGGCATGAAGCTATCGGGCGACCAGTGAGATAATCTATGAAATTTACAGTTACGACAGATTCTTCTTCTAAAATATCTACTCCATATTTTACCATAAGCAACTTTGATTGTTGATTTGGAGAAAGTTCGCCAATACGTATATCATTGACAAGTTTAAGACGGGAACTCTCTATGGCATCAAATAGTTGTATTTCATATTCCATCAGTTGAGCCGGAATATGATAAGTGTCGTTGTTGATAATTGAGGCATATTCATACCTCGACAAGTCCGCCTTTTGTGATATTACACTTTTAGAGGTTGTACAAGATGATGCTACTATACCAATTAAAAGGAGGAATGTGACTATTACTTTATTCATTTTTTTATTGTTTAGGTTCAACGTGTAGATAATACTTCTCTTGTGTCAGGTCATCGGGGTCAGTGGAGAGTTGATGCAACATCAGTATACGGGTAGTCTTGTTTTCCCAATACAATTCAGCTTTCACACCCTCTTCGGGCAGGCATTTGAACAGGTTCTCTTTTCCACCAGCATTTTGCCCTTCACCAATGTTATTCTCCATCAGTGTTTTGATGGCTTTTTGCGCTGCTGCCGGGAAGTCTGAATCCGAGAGTTGCTTATGGTTCACCGGGATTATTTTAGAAAAGGGGTTATAATCCTTTGCCACGATGTCATACACCTGATACTCATAATCTGTGTCCAGCAGGCAATAGGTTGTAAGGTTCTGTGGGCTCTGCAACACGATTGTTCCCCATTCAATCCCCAAGAAATCACGTTCGTACAGTCTCACAGCGAGCGAGGTCTCATATTCAACCTTTCCTTTGCGATAGCCTTTCAGGTAATTTTTGATGGTACCGCTTTTGAAGAAGTGCGAACTCCATTCCGTAGCAAGATGTGTTTCCGTCCCTCCCTCCGTTGTATTGCTTTCATAGACTCTGAACGTATGAGGGAAACCCTCGGCACTCCAAACAATAGAGTCGTAATATTGTGTAAACTCAGGAAAGCCCAGCGGGGTGTAATTGTCGTTTATATCCGTGATTCTGAACGTCACCAGATCGAGCGGTGCCGGGAATTGGGTGTCAAGGTGCATAAACGGAGTGAAGTATGCCTTTTCCATCTTGAACTTGGCTTCTTCGGGCAGAGGTTCCGGCTCTGGATCGGGTTGCCCTTCGTCCTTAAAGGTTCTAGACAAACAGATAATTGTACTTGCTGTTCTCTTTCCATCATTTGTCGAGATTGTAATCTCCTCGTATGCATCCGGGGCTTCCGAAACCTGACGGGGAAAATGAATCTTCAACTGATTGGCTTCTACCTTGAGCGTTGCCCATCCACAATCGTATGTGTAAGAACCGCCCGAAATAGGATTGAGCATATCGAAATTCTCGCAAGTCATCACGATATATCCCTCATTACCGTTTGCCTTGAAACATTCTTTAGGTATCCAACCTACGGTGCCACCTTCATACTCTACACTTTCCGGTGTCAGAATCTCATACGTCCAGAGCATCGGTCCACCGGGTAAAATATCATCCTTGTTGCAAGCCGTAAAAAGCAAGCAAACAAGCGTCATAAATGGCATAAGCAATTTATTCATATTCGTAATAATCCCTATGGCTCTATTGGGTTATTAAATTTATAATGAAAGAACGTGAGCCACCTATGCCACGTCTAAGTGAAGTTCATAGGAAACCTTTGATGCAGATGTAACAAGAACGGTCCACGCTATATGCGTGAGAACCACTATGCTATCTCTTACATCAGTCTGAAAATTTCCTACGTTTTCACCTACAAGATAAACATAACGTTTCTTCTTTTCTCTAATGTCTTGGAAAGAGTTGCCTTTATCCGAATACAAAATTAGCTATTTAATTGATCTTTTGTATTATATAGAACGGAATTATAACTTGAATCCTCTACTTTTTCTGGGTTCTTCCGCAGACTGTCGTAAGCCAAAGTCTGCATTGCTGCCATATCCTCGTCATTGATTTCCAGTTTGATGTTGCCGTTTCCGTTTTGGATAATTGCCAATAAGTCTGTCATAGCCTTCTTAAAACTGCCGGTTGTAAGGCTTCTCGTTCTGGCAGTATTATAAACGAAAAGTCACTACCCCGATTAGGATAGTGGCGCAAATATATAATGAAAATCAATCGTAAAACAATGATATTCAGTTAGCTAAATTTGTGAAATCCAAAAGCGAATTAAACGAGTTTTAATCGGATAGATAGGCTTTCAATTCTTCGATGGCATCATGGTCTTCGCCAACGTCTTTTATCAACTTTTTGCCGTTTCCAAGTGGCGAAATGAGATTTTTGTATGCTTTCTGAATATCTCTTTCATGAACGATTTCTTGTTTATTAAACTGGTTGTACAGGCATTTCTGAAAGTCTTGATGGGACACTTCCGCATGAAACGGTATTCCACTAATGCGATAAACAACCGTGCTATATCTGTTTCTGTGGCATGGGTTTTCAACCGTGTGCCAATTTTTTCAATTAGAATGTCATGCCTTTCTATCAGAAGTTCGGGTAGCGTGCGTGGGTTGGCTCTGCGTCATGCGGTATAGGTCGCTCACTCGACAGCCTATCAGTGTTTGGAATATAAATATATCCCTCTGTTTTGCCAGTTGCGGAGTAGCTGATAGGTCGGCATTGATAATTCTGTCCTTTTCTTCAAGTGTTATGTAATGAGGTGTACCGTATGTACATTCTTCTATCGGGAATTTGTCGAAAGGTCTGTTGTTCAAGCTCCGTCCGGATATCTTGCAAAATCCGTAATCGTGTTACACTTATCCGTAATTTGTATACGGTAGATTTTGTTGTAACGGCATACTTTTGCATAGTGAATGTAGAGTACTAAATATTATTAGAATTAGATCAAAGAGAAAGAGTTATGAATGACAGAAAGATTTTAGTAGCGTACTTCTCATGTAGCGGCGTAACTAAAGCTGTGGCAGAGAAATTGGCTGCAATTACTGGAGCAGATCTGTATGAAATTAAGCCGGAGGTTCCTTATACGGAGGCTGACCTGGACTGGAATGATAAGAAAAGCCGTAGTTCGATGGAGATGAGAGATGCTCTCTCGCGTCCTGCCATTTCCGGTACGTTGTTTCATCCGGAAAAGTACGAAGTTCTGTTTGTAGGCTTTCCGGTCTGGTGGTATATTGCCCCTACTATAATTAATACATTTTTGGAAAGTTATGATTTTGCCGGTAAAATAGTTGTTCCGTTCGCTACATCGGGAGGCAGCGGCATAGGAAATTGTGAAAAGAATCTTCATAAAGCATATCCGGATATCGTGTGGAAAGATGGAAAACTTTTAAATGGACGGATAACGCGGGATCTGGTTACGGAATGGTTTGAAAAAATTAGGTTGTAAATTAAATGGAGGTATAAAAAATGTATATAGAAAATATTAATTTACCGAAAGATATAAAAAAATTGTCAGTTGAACAACTAAGTGTGCTGGCTGAGGAAGTAAGAACTGCGTTAATCAGGAAATTAAGTGAACACGGTGGTCATATCGGCCCGAATCTTGGTATGGTGGAAACTACAATTGCACTGCATTATGTTTTTAACTCTCCCATTGATAAAATAGTTTTTGACGTATCCCATCAGAGCTATGTTCATAAAATGCTTACCGGAAGAATGGCTGCATTTCTTGATCCGGCTAAATATGATGATGTCACCGGATATACTAATCCGGATGAAAGCGAGCATGATTTCTTTACGATAGGACACACCTCAACATCTGTTTCACTGGCAATGGGACTTGCAAAAGGACGTGATCTCACAGGTGGCAAAGAAAACATCATCGCTGTAATCGGTGATGGTTCGTTGAGTGGGGGAGAGGCTTTGGAAGGACTCAACAATGCGGCAATGCTTGGGTCTAACATGATTATTATAGTCAATGACAATGATCAATCCATTGCTGAAAATCATGGAGGACTTTATAAAGGATTGAAAGAGCTTAGAGACACGAATGGGGAGAGTCCTGATAATATTTTTAAGGCTATGGGGCTGGAGTATTATTACCTTGGAGATGGGCATGATGTGTCAGCACTCATAAAATTATTTACGTCTGTCAAAGATATAGACCGTGCAGTAGTATTGCATATCCATACGATCAAAGGTAAGGGATTGAAATATGCAGAAGAAAATAAAGAATACTGGCATGCAGGAGGTCCTTTTCACATCGAAGACGGTTCTCCCAAAGGACCCGGATGGCCGGTGAATGAAACTGTCAGGGAGTCTGTTTTAGACTTGATTGAAAAGAGGTCGGATGTAGTTGCAATTACTGCGGGAACGCCGTCTGTAATAGGATTTACGGAAGACTATCGGAAGCGTGCCGGCAAACAGTTTGTTGATGTAGGTATTGCGGAAGAACATGCTGTTGCAATGGCAAGTGGTATTGCCGGGAATGGAGGAACACCGATTTTTGGAGTTTTCAGTCCGTTCTTGCAGAGAACGTATGACCAACTTTCGTCAGACTTGTGTTTAAATAATAATCCGGCTGTAATCATGGTGTTTATGGCTTCAGTATATGGGATGAATAGTAATACTCATTTGGGGATCTATGATATTCCGATGATTTCACATATACCCAATCTGGTATATCTTGCTCCGACGAGCAAGGAGGAGTATCTTGCCATGTTTAAGTATGCCACTACACAGAAAGCGCATCCCATTGCTATCAGAATTCCAATGATGATGCCTGAGACGGGAATTGAGGATACCACGGATTACTCTTTACTAAATAAATATCAGGTCGTACGAAAAGGTTCAGGTGTTGCGATTATTGCACTTGGAGATTTCTTTGAACTGGGTGTACAAATTGCCGATAAATACAAAATCCTGACAGGTAATGATGTAACACTGATAAATCCTAAATTCATCACAGGTATTGATGAAGAACTGCTGGAGTGCTTAAAAACGGACCATAAACTTGTGCTTACTCTTGAAGACGGCATAGTGGAAGGAGGATTCGGGCAAACAATTGCAAGTTTTTATGGTTTATCGGATATGAAGGTTAAAAATTATGGAATAAAGAAATCATTCCCCACAGATTTTCGGCCTGAAGAACTGATGAGAGAGAATGGATTATCCGTAGAGCAAATAGTAGAGGATATAAAATCCGTATGCAGAGAGCACGTTATGTGAGAACACTCACCAATCTGTGGAATAAGTAAAAAGGATGAAAATTCAGAATAAAAGAGATATTATGAAAAAGAATTTGGGTGCGACGCTGGCTTTATATCCAGCATAGGCTGTTGTCGTAGAAACAATGGAGGAATTACGTGATGTAGTTCCTCCATTATTATCAGAAAAAGTTTCTAATTCTGTGAGAGTCTGTAATTATTCGGAGCCACTCCGGTAATTCTTTTAAATAAACGGCTAAAGTATCGTATATTGGGGTATCCCAGTTTTTCCGTAACTACACTTACCGTATTATTAGAGTCGAGCAGCATGCTTTTAGCCATTTCCAAACGTTTTGACTCGAAATATTCATCGATATTTTTTCCACTTTCAAATTTTAGCAGGTCATTGAAATAATGAGATGACAGTTGAAGTATTTTTGCACAGTATCCCAATGAAGGCGATGTATTGTATTTTAATTTTCCGGATAGAATATAATCTTTCAACAATACATCTGTTTTCTTCATAATCTTTTTGTTAGCTTCGCAACGTGTGATAAACTGACGTTCGTAGAAACGGTTGCAATGATCTAATAACAATTCTATGTACCGTGAAATCAGAATTTGGCTGTGGCAGTCTATCGCATGACGAAGTTCCTCTTCGATGTTGCATATGCATTCTACAGCCTTGGCCTTCTCCCGTTGAGATAGGTGGAGTGCCTCCTCCGGATTGTAAAAAAAGAAGGAGTAATCTTTTATATGTTCTCCCAAAGAGGTTTGAGAAATCAAGTCCGGATGAAATGCCAGCAGCCACCCTTTTGAGGGAAGTGCTTTGCTTTTGTTTATTTTGATAGATTCTCCCGGCGTGAGGAATACCAATGATGCATTGGAATAATCATAGTACTTGCGCCCATATAAAACATCATCAATCTCCCCTTCCATCATCAGGATGGTATAAAAATCAAATTTAATAATTTGCTGTTCCAGATTGCTCTTTGACAGGTCGATTACACTTACCAGCGGATGGAGTGTTTTGCAGCCCAGGCAGCAGTTGCATTGATGGACGGTCTCTATATTTAATATTCTTTCTTTCATAGGAGTCACTTATTTCCTGCGAAGATAGGATGTTCCGGCCAATATTGTTCTTCCTTGTCACTTATATCCGTAATCAAGGTTATGATATCTGTAATTTGTGTAAGAAGAGGTATGTCTTGCCATAATTTGCTATCATTGGGATAAAAGTGGAATGCTACGATAGATAGCTTTTGGAGTCTTTTCTGTTAATGAGGGTTAAATCTGCTTTCCTGAACAACTTAATAAACAATATTAGTAACACAGAGGTAAGTGACTGACATAGAAGTACCTTATTGCTAGATGATTATAAACTACTTACCTTTGTATCATCTCTCAAACACAGAAAAGGAGATCTTTTTAATACTATTATTGATTAATAAATAAAGGAGTTATGAAGAATTATCAAAAAAAGAGCGTAGCACAAGATGCACGTGTAGAGTTGCATGACAGTCTTGCCCTGACGGGTGCCGAAGTATCTATCAATCATCTTCCGGCCGGTGCCGGAGTCCCTTTTGTTCATTCACATAAACAGAATGAAGAAATTTACGGCATCCTTTCGGGGAAGGGCTTTATCACTATTGATGGCGAAAAGATAGAATTGCAGGCTGGGGATTGGCTCCGTATTGCTCCGGATGGAAAACGTCAGATTTCTGCTGCATCTGACAGTCCTATCGGTTTTATTTGTATTCAGGTGAAAGCAGGCTCCTTGGAAGGTTATACCATGACTGATGGAGTTGTACAATAAAAAATAGTTGATAAAACCGGTAAAATGAAGGGCTGTGTCCATGATGAAGAGTCATGATGGCACAGCCTTTTTAGATATTTTACGGAGTATGGCTCCGAAACGTGAGCAACTGTAGGGATTGGATATAATGGAAGTCTATGGCAGTAGAGAAAATTCGGATATTAATATTTTTAGCTGTGGTAAGATCTTTAGGTAAAAACAAAAAATAGAAAGTAATTTTAGTAACTCTCCGGCTGGTTTCATCCGGAAATTCTGTACATTTGCTGTGTAGGGCATAGATTGCGGGTATGTGGTATGTAAGGTGATCATTAATTTCTTATTAAACAGAAAGGAAAAAAAATATGGAAAATGTTATTCAGATACAATATTATCAATCGCCATGTGGAGAACTGATATTGGGGGCATATCGGGAAAAACTTTGCTTATGTGATTGGAAGATAGAAGAACGCAGGATCATCATCGACAGAAGAATACAAAAAGAGTTGCAAGCTTCTTATAAGGAGGGCATATCTGAAGTAATCACACGAACGATCGGTCAACTGGATGAATATTTTGCCGGACGAAGAACTACATTCGATATTCCTTTGCTTCTTGTAGGTACTGATTTTCAGAAAACTGTTTGGAACGAACTGTTGAACATTCCTTATGGAAAAACAATCTCTTATGCAGGGTTGTCTCAAAAGTTGGGGAATCCTAAAGCTATCCGTGCCATAGCTTCCGCCAACGGAGCGAACCCTATCTCGATACTTGTTCCTTGTCATCGTGTGATCGGCAGTGACCGTAAATTAGTAGGGTATGGCGGTGGGCTGCCTGCTAAGAAGATCTTGCTTGACCTGGAGTCTTCCGATAGGTTATTCTAACTGTTCAGGCTTATGAACGACTGACCGCATTATTAATGAAAGGCAGTCTAAACTGATTAGAAGAGTAACTTAAGTTCTTTGGCAATTCTGCAAGCTTCAATGGAGTTCTTTACCTGAAGCTTTTCCAATATATTTTGTCGGTGTCGGCTGACGGTATTTTTGCTTATAAACAGTTCCCGGGCGATCTCATGACTTGTTTTCCCCATATCGATCAACTGTAATATTGTTTTCTCCCTATCGGATAGCAATTTGCTGCAATCTTGCTTTTCCAGTTCTATGACCTGTCCGTTTGTCGAGTTGATCACTCTACAACTCATAGTAGGGTCGACTGACAAATTGTAAAGACACAGAGCCAGCCACATACTGTCGTTTGAGTGGGTAGCTACATAGAACATCCTGTGTAGGATAGGGATATATTTCCCGGAAGGATCACGCATACGGAGTTTACTCATAAGAAAGTAATCTGCACGTTTTTTGTGTGGAATCTGTTTCAGAAAATGGTAGAAACGAAGTTCCTGTACATACTTTTCCGCCAAGTCATCCGGATGGATATATTTAAAGACTTCTTTTTCCCAGATTGATTCAAGATTTTGATTGTCTCCTTTTCGGGCTATGCCCAATGTCTCAGCTGTTCCTCCATAATAGATATAGCTGATATTGGTATGCATATCACTTAGAACGGCGATTGAATTTTCTATTCGTGCATAGTTGTATGCGATTCGTTTATATTCATTCAGTTCTTCCGGCAGCTGTTCGTTTTTGCAGAAGGGTTGAGTCAGGAACTCTTTGTTCAGTTTGTCAACAATGTCCATATCGGGAAAAGAAATGGTTATTAATAAGCATTGTGTACTTAGATACAAGCTTTTACCTTTGCAAAGGTAATCATAAAACATAGTTATTTATGGAAAGTGAAAAAGAAAAAATGGGTACAGGCAGGCTTTACGATGCTAATTATGATACAGAATTGATAGCCGAACGTCAGGCTTGCAAAGAGTTGTGTTATACCTTAAATCATTTGCCTCCCTCGCAGATAGCTGAACGGGAGGCCATTATCCGTCGGTTGTTTTGCAAGACGAAAGAACGTTTTCTGTTGGAACAGCCTTTTTATTGTGACTATGGCTATAACATTGAGATTGGTGAAAATTTCTATGCCAATATGAACTGTGTCATTCTAGATGAGGCTAAAGTAACGTTCGGTGATAATGTCTTTATCGCTCCATCCTGTGGCTTCTATACCGCGGGTCATCCTTTGGATGTGGAACAGAGAAATCGAGGGTTGGAATATGCCCGTCCCATTCGTGTCGGAAATAATGTGTGGATTGGGGCACAAGTGTGCGTATTACCGGGCGTGACGATTGGTGACAACACAGTGATAGGTGCGGGAAGTGTAGTAAATAGAGATATTCCTGCCAATGTGATTGCTGCGGGTAATCCTTGTCGCGTGATTCGGGAAATTACGGAAGAAGATAAAACAAAATATTTATTATAGAATAAACATAATCAAAAAGTAGAAATGAAAAAAGTATGTTTAAGCCTGCTTATGGGACTGATGGTACAAATGACCTTTGGGCAGACACTGGAAAAAATGCAATGGTTCAACGAACCGGAACAATGGGAGATAAAAAATAATGTATTGTCCATGTCCGTTACTCCGCAAAGTGATTACTGGCGTATTTCTCACTACGGTTTTACAGTAGATGACGCACCTTTCTATTATGCCACTTATGGCGGTGAATTTGAAGCGAAAGTCAAGGTTGTCGGAGAGTATAAAGAACGTTTCGATCAGGCCGGTCTGATGCTCCGTATCGATCATGAAAATTACATTAAAGCGGGTATTGAGTTTGTCGATGGGAAATTTAATTTAAGTACCGTTGTTACTCATAAAACGAGTGACTGGAGTGTGATAACGTTAGATAAAACGGTACCTTATATCTGGATAAAGGCTGTCAGGCGGCTGGATGCAGTAGAGATTTTCTATTCATTTGATGATAAAACTTACACGCTGATGCGTAATGCCTGGTTGCAGGATCATATTCCTGTGAAAGTTGGACTGATGGCGGCTTGTCCCGATGGTAGTGGATTCAATGCTAAGTTTGAATACTTCCAGGTGAAGCATCTGCCGGACCAGCGCAGAGTGGAATGGCTGAAGAAGAATGCAGAATAAATAAGCAGAATGGAAGATAGACGGTTCGGAAAGTCATATCTTCCATTTTTTTGTGGTTGGGCTATATCAAGCAGATTGTCTGTTATCGCATTTATTTATAAATCAAACGACTTATAAACAGATAGCCTCCGAATATTTGCAGAGCCATTCCCGGCAGACCGATACGGAAATCCTGTACGGCACTGAAAAAATCGTTGACAAGGATCCATTCGCCTAAAGTGCCGACCACCTGATAGGATAACACGACCAGGAGGAGGATAGGGATGGAAATGCGTTTGTAGCGGTGGGCTGCATAACCGGCAGCTATTGCTAGAAGTGTCGATTTTAAGAGTATGGCGGGTAAGATCACCGGTTGAGGCATGCCAAACAATAATGAGTTTAAAACAGGCGATAGAAGTGCTGTCAGTAACCCTACTTTCCATCCGTATTTATAAGCTCCGATCAGAGTAAAAAAATAGATGGGTAACCAAGTGATACCACCTTGCGGAATGAGATGGAAAAGTTGGGGGAGTGCCATATTGCCCACTACGAATAGCAGTGTTGCCAGATACGTTTTCGTATCATTGTAATTCAATGAATAAAGCTTGATAGATGTTGTTTCCATAATTATGATGTAATAATTAAAAGTTAATATTAATTCCTCCCATACATGTAGCCTTCGGCATGGGGTAGCCTGCGTTTATTTCATAACGTTGTGCCAGCAGATTCTCCCCTTTTACAAACAGGTCGGCAATAGAGCAAATGCGATAACTGCCGCGAAGATTCCACAGGAGGAAGTTTTCTTTCTTTTCCTGAGGGTCGACTGCCGTATAGAGTCCTGTCACATATTGTATTCCGGTGGAGAAACTCCATTTCTTCTGTGTGAAATCGATGCCTGTATATAGTTTATGTTCGGGTGCGGCTATCAGGGGATGCTCCATATGAAGCCAACTGTAGTTAGCTGTCAGTCTCCACATGGGGTGAATGTGATATGCTATGTCGGCTTCTGCTCCCCAATTCTCGACTTTGCCTGTGTTTACGTTCAGTGGGCGTCCGTCTGTGCGAATGGTCTGAATCATATTGTCCCCGTTGATGTAAAAAAGGTTGACTCCGTAATAAAAAGTACCTTTGAGTAAGCGTTGTGAATAAGATAGTTCGTAATTCCACAGCCGTTCCGGCAACAAGTCGGGATTGGCCAGTCGGAACATATACAGTTCACGAATCGTTGGGTTACGGAATCCTTTACTGGCCATTGCTTTCAGGCTTGCGTCTTGTGGCAATTGTACCGACAAACCGACTTGTGGTATCCATTCCGTTCCGGTGACGGTGTGGTGATCTATACGGAGCCCTGCATCCATTGTCAGGTAACTGCCGATTGCCTGGCGGAAATCGAGATATCCGGCAATCTCATTTTCCGATTTATCCGAGATACCTTCTTTATGTTTGTCCGCAATGAAACGGTTCCAGGCTTCACCGCCGAATTGCATATAGTCTATTCCTGCAGTCAGTCGGTTGCCGGAAAATAAAGAGGCACTCTGATACCAGGAGATTCCCATCATCCGGTCCTTGGAATTGAAGCGGTAGTCTAACGGTTCTTCTCCCGTACCATATCCGTCATTAATGTGATGTTTGCCCCAATTATAGAAAAACTTGAGTGCCCCCGATGTACGTTCGTATCTGTTTTCCAGAGCAAAAGAAACCATGCCGCGTGTAATGCGCGAGTCATTATCAAAAACCGGTGTACTGACAGTTCCCGGATTGGAAGCATTGAAATGTGTCAGGTTCAGATCGGCCGATACGTTCCAGCTGTGATCCAGTTCATAACCCAACCTCGTATATCCCCCATATTGCTCAAATTCCATATCGGGACGATGACCGTTTGTCCGGTTATAAGATCCGGTGATAATGCTGTTGAAACGTCCTTTTTTTACTTGGTTGGTAGCTTCGGTCATCCATGTGTCATACGAACCATATCCCAGTCGGACTCCGGTTCTCACTCCGTCTTCCCGTTGCCGGCGGGTTACGATGTTGATTACTCCACCCATGGCATTCGAGCCATAAAGTACGGATGCGGGGCCGCGCACAACTTCCACTTTCTCGGCCAGCATCGATTGGTAAGCATCAGCAATGGGATGTCCCATCAATCCCATGTATTGGGGATGCCCGTCAATCAATACCAATAATCCTGTAGTGGGGCTGCCACCTATACCACGCAGGCTGATACCGCCTGCCGCACCGTTTGACACTCCATATCCCATCACCCCACGACTGGTGGTGAACAATCCGGGAACCTGTTCTGTCAATGTGGGGAGCAGGGAAGGTTCGGAGCGTTGCCTGATGGTTTCACGGTTCACCACGGAGATTGTCATTGGCAGGTGACGGATATCGGTTTCATTCCTCGTGCCGGTCACTACCACGTCGTCTATTTCATAATTATGCCCTGTTTGTGTCGTATCTTTCCGGACTTGTGCTTGTAAAGATGAACTGAGAAAAGCGCATACCAATAGAATGCCGAGCAGGTTTTTCTTCATCCTGATCTTGGAAAGGAAGTTTTCGATGATCCGGAATATTTCCTGTATGGATTCTATTCCATAGCAAGCTGTTTCCAACGGACACCATCCGCTTTTATCCCGGTTTTCGATGAAAGGCACCAGCCGTACATAACTTACTTCTATATTGGCATTGTGTAGAAGTGCAAGTGCAGGTTGGCTGATAACATCCGCGTATACCTGCCGGATTCCTCCCAATACCATTAGACCTGCTGCTGCTTTTCCAATTACCTTGTCGGCGATGCAGGCTCCTTTCATAAAGGACGGGTTTTGCCGAAATAAGTCATATAAATCGGCAACGCCCCGTTGGGTGAAGGTTCGTATCTCTGTTCCGTTTCCGATGACACAGGAATATCCTCCGGAGTGTAGAAGATCAATTATCTTTTCCATCATAGTGTCCCCTGCTTGAGCTGTTCTACAAAACGATCGATGCGATGCAGTTCTTCCGGTATGTGGATGGATTGCGGACAATGCGGGGTACATTGGTTGCATCCGATGCAATGACTGGCTTGTCGCAATTTAGGTACACTGCGGTCGTAGCCTACAAGGAAAGCGCGTCGTGCTTCTTTGTAGTTTTCACTTGACTGGCTTTGCGGAATATTCCCTTCGTTGACACACTTGTTGTAATGTACGAGAATGGCAGGAATATCGATGCCGTATGGACAGGGCATGCAATATTTACAGTCATTACAGGGGATGGTAGGGTATTGCATCATCAATTGCGCGGTTTCTTCCAGATACTCTTTGTCGTCATCGGTCAGCGGAACCAGTGGTGAATAAGTGCGGATGTTATCCTGTAAGTGCTCCATATAAGTCATACCGCTCAATACGGTCAGTACCAATTCCGGTGAACCGGCGAAGCGGAATGCCCACGATGCCACACTGTCTTCGGGACGTCGTTGTTTTAGCCGTCCCACGATGTGCTCCGGTACATTCGATAACCGTCCGCCCAATAGCGGTTCCATGATCACAGCGGCAATATTCCGTTTGGCCAGTTCGCTGTACAGGTATTCCGCATTTACATTGTTTCCGGTTGCGTGGCGCCAGTCCACATAGTTGAGCTGAATCTGTACAAAATCCCATTTCACCGTATCGTGCATGGCAAGTACCTGGTCGAAGACCTCAACGTCACCATGGAATGACCAGCCGAGATGACGTATGCGTCCGGCCTCTCGTTCCTTGAGAAGAAAATCCAGCATACCGTTATCGATATAACGCTCGTTGAATACCTTCATCCCGCCTCCGCCAATGGCGTGCAGCAGATAGTAATCAAAATACTCCACTTGCATATCCTTGAATGATTGATGATACATCGCAAGTGAGTTTTCGCGTGAGAAGTTAGAGAAATTCGATAGCTTGGTGGCTATATAAAGCTTTTCGCGCGGATGCCTCTTGAGAGCGATACCGGTTGCTTTTTCCGACCAGCCCTGTACGTATACAGGTGATGTATCGAAATAATTCACCCCATGAGCAATGGCATAGTCTACCAATTCGTTGACAGCTTCCTGATTGATAAGGTCTCCTTTTCCTTCCGGGGAAGGAACGGTAGGCCAACGCATACAGCCATATCCCAGGAGGGATACTTTATCTTTGATTCCGCCTACTGAGCGATAAGTCATCTGGTCTGTCGGAACAGGAGAGGAGGCATTCCGTCCCTGGCTGCTTTTAGTTCCGGAGCCGCAGCCATAAAGAGCTGCTGTCGTTGTAGCGGCACTGATGCCCACAATTTTCAGGAATCCTCTTCGGTCTATATGATTATTCTGCTTTTCCATATGTCTTTATTTTTGAGATGTGTTATATGATACGATGCCTTTCGTGCCCCTCGACGTAGATGGCACTGAACGGACGTGCCGGACAAAGATTCTCGCATGCTCCACAGCCGATGCAACGCTCGGTGTTGATCGCCGGAATTTGGGGAGAAGTCTCTTTTTCCGGTTCGGCGACAATCATCTGAATAGCTCCTGTCGGACAATGACGGGCACAGTTGTCACATTTCACTCCATCGGTCAGCGACACGCAGTTTGCTTTGATCCAGACAGCATGTCCGATTTGAGTGGAAGATTTGTCGGCTGCTGTAATGGGGTGTATGGCTCCTGTCGGACATACCTGTGAACAGTCATTACATTCCGGACGGCAGTATCCGCGTTCATATGATATTTCAGGTTGCATCAGGTTCATCAGGTTAGTGGAAGGACGCAATACTTGGTTGGAACAAGCTGATACGCACAATTGGCAAGCTGTGCAATGTGCTGCCATGTTTCGTGCACTCAACGAACCGGGAGGTGTAATGGGAGTCTGGCGGTTCGGGATCTTTTTATCTTCTATGGCCGCCAGTCCTCCGTCTACTTTTTTCTCTTGTGCTTTTAGGGCTGATGCCGTAGCGGCCATTGCCGTTACGGTAAGGAAATTGCGACGTGCTTCATTGACTTCCTTGGATGAGGCTGCATGAGCATTTTCTTCTGCTTTTGCTGGCCGGGCCTTGGTTGTCCGCAATTGGTAACTGAGCGCTTTCTGCTTGCATTTACCGAGGCAATCCATGCAAACCACGCATCGGCTGTAATCGATCGTATGTTCTTTAGCATTGATGCAGGCCGCTTTACAATGACGTGCACAAAGTCCGCACTTATTGCATTTTTCCGTATCTATTGTGATGCGGAACAAGGAGTAACGTGAAAGAAATCCCAGTACCGTCCCTACCGGGCAGATTGTATTGCAGTAAGTGCGTCCGTTCCGCCATGCCAATAATATCAGGATGACAAAAGTAGCTGCGGCTACAATGAAAGTAGGCAGACTTTTTATCCAGATGTCTACTTCATAAAATGCATAGCTGCCGGCCCGTTCGGCTAAATGGGCGAACAGGTTGTTTCCCCACAGCCAAATGGGTTGGAACAGGTTGTTTGCGATACGCCCGTAAGCACTGTAGGGAGCAAATAGAGTTGCGATGAAACTTACTCCTGCCACCAGGGTGATGATGAATATTGCCAATGCCCCGTAGCGTAGGAGGGAGAGAGCGGGAGAATAGGAGTAGGGTAACTTTTTCCGCTTTTTGCCAATCCAGGCTGCTACATCTTGAAATACCCCCAACGGACAAATCACCGAGCAATAGATTCGGCCGAATACTCCTGTCAGGATGATTAAAAGGACTACTACCCCTACGTTCAATGCCAGTACTGCAGGGAGGAACTGGATCTTTGCCAGCCAGCCGAACCAACCGTGAAGGGTTCCGGTAAAGTCAAGGAATAGCAAGGTGATCAGTGTCAGGCAGATGATGCCACATGTTAATCTGATTTTTCGTAACATTGCGTTTGTTTTTATTGAGTTTGTTATTTATCGTTTACAAGCCATGTTTTAAATTCCGATGCTTTGTTTTTGCTGACATAAATACGTTCCGGTACTTCTGTATCGAGCGTGATAAGTAGACGGTTGTCGAACCAGATGGTTATATCCGTTACGCTATCCCTCGCTACGATAAATTGCTTATTGGCCCGGATGAAGTCTTCCGGGTTCAGTGAGGAAGCAATTTGTTCCAAAGTCTTGGAGTATGAATAACGATTGCCGTCTTTTAAGCATACATACGTATTTTTGCCGGTTGCGTAAAAATAAGAAATATTTTTTATATTTACCGGTAACAGTTTGTCTTTGTGTGCAATCAGTAACTTGTCTTTGTATCTGGGTGCAGGTTTCAATAGAGTCAGTTGTGACAAATATTGTAATAAGTCCTGCCGGGTCAGCTTACTGTATTTCTCCAATGCGTGTTCTACATCTTCCACTTTGACCGGCTTTAATAAATAATCTATGCTGTTCACCTTAAAAGCTTCGATGGCATATCGGTCATAAGCGGTTGTGAATATGATGGGAGTCTCCAGTTCTATTCTGTCGAAAATAGCAAAAGCCGATCCGTCCGATAAATGAATATCCATGAATATCAGATCCGGAGCCGGATTAGATTGTAACCACCCGACGGTTTGTGTGACACTTTCCGTATTTGCCATGATCCGGATGTCGGGAGTTATCTCTGTGAGAATATCCGTTAAATTTTCATAGGCAGCAGTTTCGTCTTCTACAATCAATACTTTCATAACAGCCACTATATTAGAGGTAAATATACCCGGAACACTTTTTCATCAGTTTCTATCCGGATTTGTTTATTCATTAATAAGTTGAAGCGGTTTTCAAGGTTGCTTAATCCCGTTCCGTTGGTGTCGGGAGGTGACAGTTTGGGATAAATGGGATTGGATACCACCAGTTCGTATTGTTCGTTCAGCCGGATGGAGATATCCATTTTGTGTTCACTGTCTATCCTGTTGTGTACCGTGACGTTGTCTACCAATGGCAGGAGTGAGAGTACAGGCAGTGTCAGTACATCTTTCTGTGCTTCATCCACGTCGATAGTAAAACTCAGTTTATTGGCAAAGCGTACCTCCATTACGTATCGGAAGGACTGGATGAACTCCAGTTCTTCTCTCAGTGTAACCACTCCTTTGCGGTCGCTCTGCAAGATATACCGGAAAATATCGGATAGCTGGTTGACATACGTCAGCGTGTTTTCATCGTTCTTCTTTCGGATCAGTGAAGATATTCCGTTCAGTGAGTTGAAGAAGAAGTGCGGGTTTACCTGGTTGGCCAGTGCATCACAACGGCTTTGCAAGTTTTCAAAACGGAGACGTTCTATTTCCTGTTCTTTTTCTCTTTGCCGGGTATAAAGCATGGAGATGTATCCTACCAAAGTGCATAAAAAGCAGAGCGTGAAGAACTGGGAGATTAAAGTGCTTCCCAGAAAATCCGTATGGAAACCATGCGAAGAGATGGTGTACGAAACGGATGCGAAGAACAGATAACCGGTCAGTGCAAACAGGAAGTTGTGAGTCAGGCGTTTCCTGAACAGCGCTGTCGGGATCTGCCGCAGATTGTAGTTTATCAGGAAACCGATCATCCCCCAAAAGAAGAGGAAACGGTATATGAAGTAAGAAAAGAAACCAAGGTATTCCGATGGTTCCAAAGAGTTTAGCTCCCACGGGGTGCAGGCTATATTGGGATATATGATGAAAACCGCACTGATCAGGCTGACCAGCGGAAGGTTTCGGGATATATATTTATCAAAGGAATCCATGATGCTCTTCTTTCTCACTGCAAAGAAAAGCAAAATAATGATTCCTTATTTTGTAATGTCATGTCAAAACGAAAAAAGAAGCATAAAAGCGAAACTTTTTCATTTTTTCAGCATAAATACGATATAGTCTCTACATAAAATAAGAATGCAGAATGACAAGACGAGAGAAGCGATCAGCATAAATTCTTTCATAATGTTTGTTGGTTTTATAGGTTCTTTCCTATAAAGACAACATCCGATGAGAAACTCCCTACGCTCCAAGGCTTTTTATTTAGATCTGTTTATGTTCTGCCATGTATTTCCAAAGTGGGGCTGCATGCAGTGACTGCATGATCTGTCCGTTTTCCAGTAGTTCTTTTACCTCTTCAAGGCTGAGCAGATGTACTGTAAGCGCCTCCGTGTCTTCCAGGTGTTGTGTGTCGATTTGCTCCACATCAGTAGCCAGAAAGCAGTGTGTCAGATTGGTATGAGTACTCGGATTGGCCGAAATTACCATATACTCTTTCCAGTTGCCTTTGCCGTATCCGGTCTCTTCAAGTAGCTCCCGTTGCGCCGAAACAAGTGGTGAAGCGTCTTCTTTCTCACATACGCCGGCACAGAGTTCGTATAGCTGTTTACCTATTCCCGGACGGAATTGGCGGACGAATACAAACTTTCCTTCTTTGGTGATGGCGATGGTGTTCACCCAGTCGGGATACTCAAGGATGTAATACTCCGGAATATGATTGCCGTTGGGCAAAAGCATGTCGTCACAACGTACGGTTAGCCATGGGCGCCGAAATAGATATTTACTGCTGACTACCTGCCAGACTTCGTCTTTTTTTTCCATTACTTAGTTGATAGTGGTTTCGGACAAAGGTAATGAGAATTCTTGCAAAGACCAATGATCGTTCCTACTATTTTCTTTTACTTTTCCGGCCAGGGAAGATTCTTAAATATAGGGTCACTATTTGAGTAGTATAGGGTTATGTTTATTGAAAATCGTTGTGTATCTTTGGGGACGAATAAACAAATAGAAAAATGAAAAACGCAATTGTTTCCTTACTCCTGCTTTTGATGGTCACCCAGTATGTGACGGCACAGAAAAAAGTGATTAAGATAGCCTGTATCGGCAATAGTATAACGTATGGTGTAGGTACGCGCAATCCTGCGAAAGACAGTTATCCCGCTGTGCTGGGGCAGATGCTGGGCGACGGTTATGAAGTCCGGAACTTTGGAGTCAGTGCCCGTACCATGTTGATGAAGGGTGACCATCCTTATATGAAGGAGGAACGCTATCGGCAGGCATTGGCTTATAATCCCGATATTGTGACCATCAAGCTTGGAACCAATGATACGAAACCGCAGAACTGGCGGTACAAATCGGATTTTAAAAAGGATATGGAAACGATGATACGGACGATTCGCGCTTTACCCTCAAAACCTGAAATCTACCTGTGTTACCCTATTCCCGCCTATGCTGTACAGTGGGGGATTAATGACAGTACGATTGTACACGGTGTGATGCCTGTTATCGATCAGCTGGCTGCTAAATATCGATTGAAAGTAATCGATCTGCATACTCCGCTGACAGGTATGAAAGAGTGCTTTGCCGATCATGTGCATCCCAATGAAAAGGCCGCTGCCCGCATTGCCCGGGTCATTTATCGGCAACTGACGGGTAAAGAAGCACCTGAACACGTCTCCCAGCCTTTCCCCGGTCATAAAAGCAAGTGGCAGGGATTCGATCAATATACTTTTACCTATCAGGATCGTCAGGCGATTGTTGTTTGCCCCGAACGGGCGGCGGCAGGTAAGCCCTGGATTTGGCGTCCTGCTTTTTTCGGTGCTTTTGCTTCGGTAGATGAGGCTTTGTTGAAGCGGGGTTTTCATGTGGCTTATTATGACTTGACCCACCTTTACGGAAGTCCGCGTGCCCGGAAGTCAGGTACCGATTTCTATTGGAATATGGTACAGATGTACGGTCTCTCTCCCCGTGTGACACTCGAAGGCTTTAGTCGGGGAGGATTGTTTGCTTATAATTGGGCAGCCGATCATCCGGATAAAGTGGCTTGTATCTATGTCGATGCTCCGGTTTGCGATGTGTTCAGCTGGCCGGGACGTTCGTCCGGAAATGCCGGATTATGGAAAGGAATGTTGGACGAATGGGGATTGACAGAAGCCCGGATGAATACATTTCCCGGTAATCCGATCGACCGGTTGAAACCTCTGGCGGATGCCCGTATTCCGGTGATTTGTGTATGTGGCGATAGTGACAGGGTAGTGCCGTTTTCCGAAAACTCGGCAGTGGTTCGTCAACGTTATACAGCAATGGGGGCTCCGTTCGAACTTATTCTGAAACCCGGGGTGGACCATCATCCCCACAGTCTGGAGAATCCTACTCCGGTAGTCGATTTTATTGTTCGCCATCAGGCTGGCTATGAAGCCGGACAATGTTATACGCTGAGAGGCAATTATCAGAATTCATATCGGAAGTTTGAGAAAGAACGGGTGGGTACGGTTGCTTTCCTGGGAGGCTCCATCACCGAAATGAAGGGATGGCGGGATATGATTTGCGAAGACTTGAAACAGCGTTTTCCTTATACAAAGTTCACTTTTGTTGCAGCCGGAATTCCTTCGACCGGCAGTACTCCCGGGGCATTCCGCCTGACGGATGATGTGTTGTCCAAAGGCAAAGTCGATCTGCTTTTTGTAGAGGCTGCGGTGAATGATGACACCAATGGATTTAGTGCCATTGAGCAGGTAAGAGGTATGGAAGGTATTGTCCGGCATGCCTTGGTCTCCAATCCGTCAATGGATATCATGATGTTACATTTCATTTACGATCCTTTTATTCCGAAGTTGGATAAAGGGCAGATGCCTGATGTAATTCTGAACCATGAGCGGGTGGCCAATCATTACCTGCTTCCTTCTGTTAATCTTGCTTCTGAGATTGCTGCCCGGATGCGGAGTGGTGAATTCACATGGGAACAGTTTGGCGGCACACATCCCAACCTTTTGGGACATGCCTATTATGCAGCTACCATAAACAAGGTACTCGATGAAATGTATGCCCCTTGCGCTACTGCCAAAGATGCTGCCAAGCCTCATGCTCTTCCTGCCGTGCCACTGGATGCATATAGTTATACAAATGGCAGATTGGTCGATATCCGGCAAGCCCATATAGGTAAAGGTTGGCAGTTGGTTGCTCCATGGACTCCCCGGCTTGCTGCCGAAACGCGTCCGGGCTTTGTCGACGTACCTATGCTTGAGACCAATCGTCCCGGAGCGAAGTTAACACTTGACTTTGAAGGGACTGCTGTCGGTATCTTTTGTGTGAGTGGTCCGGCTGCCGGGATACTGGAATATAGTGTCGATGGTGCCCCATTCAAAAAGTTGGATACGTTTACAGCCTGGAGTGGCGGACTGTATATCCCTTGGGTGTATATGTTCGATACGGAGTTACCGATGGGAAAACATCGCCTGACTCTTCGGATGTCGAAAGACCATCATCCGCAGAGTAAGGGTACGTCCTGCCAGATCAGGCAGTTTGTGGTAAATGATTCTTGTGAATAGAGGTCTCATTTAAAAGATTTAGGTTCTTCTTTAAATTTGGTGGTAAATTCTTTATTTCTTTATTTTCAAGTTGATAATTGTCCTTTTTGCTTGCTTTAATAAGAAAAAACAGACACAGGCTGAATAAGATAGCTCAAGTTTCGGAAGTGAGTTTACGCCGCCTGAACCGGTGTCTTCATCCTTATACCTTTCTTCAATTAACATTGTTAACGTCTTTTGCAGGTTGTCAGGTTCTTGTGCGCAAATAACAAGTCTTTTGCATTTAAAGAACTTCTTATTCACATCCAAAGAACAAGCTTTAACTCTGTGTTAAAACAAAGCTTTTGAGGACAGAAATCTTACTTTTTAAAGACATTGATTTTCAGATGGTTTAGTCTAAGATTAGCTTCTTCACCTCACGGATGGACTCTTCGGGCGAAAGCCGGGATACTTGCTTTTTTGTCAACTATAAAAGAGGGCTTACACTTTCGAAAACTGAATTAGATCCCATGAGTAAAAGAAAACTTACCACCAAATTTGAAGAAGAACCCTTGAGCTTTGGGACCGGGATGTGAAACGTTGGATTAACTCCGAACGTGTGCCGGTGTACTCTCCTATTACCGACTTCTTGTATGACTTGCCTCGTTAGGACGGGAAGGACCGCATCCGGGCGCTGGCCCGCTACGTACGTACCTTGCGACGAATCGGCTGTAAGCGAACTGAAGCGTTATGCTTCGTTCATAGCGACCAGCAATCACAGTGATTTGCTCTCCGATCCTTCGGGAAGCCGCCGCTTCATTTGTATCAATATCACCGGCAGGATCCGTAATGATGCTGTCATCAACTATCTGCAACTCTATGCGCAGGTAGCGCAGGAGCTCCGTGAGGGTGAGCGCTTTTATTTCTCTCCCGAAGAAGAGGCCGTTTTGATGGAGAACAACCAGGAATTTGAACTGCAAACCCCGGTTGGACACCTCTTTCAACAGTATTTTCGCTCTGTCGATAAGGGGGAAAGTGCGAAACGTTGCTCGCTGTCGATATTTTGGGGCGCATACAAAAGAAAAGTGGTTTTAAACTGTCGGCTACGAAGATAGTACATTTTGGCAGAATACTTCGTAAATTGGGAGTGCCTTGCAAGAAAATGAAAAATGGGAATTTCTATTGTGTGGTGGAGTTGTAGGTTTCAGTCCTGTTCATTGCGCTGCGTATTTGGTTACATGCCGTTTTAAATTTATTTTTCTTGTGGCGTGCTTTTTCGGGATATACCGAAAGGCACGCCGCAAATCCTCCCACATTCAGCTCCCGCATAGTGGGAAATATGGTATACTGATTTACTCGTCCGGTCGTTGTTTTTAGTTATCGGCTGAACGTATTTGTGCATTGTAGCTGCATTGATATTTATTCAATCCGTATACAATCCAGTCCGAATAAAGTGCCCGTCGATAATGCATTCTGTCCGGTCAATTCTATCCTTAGGATAAACTTACCATCTATGGGTTTGTGCATTCCGAGGTTTATGGCACCTGTGGCCTCGACTTCCTGGCTGTAACAGTCCAGCTGTTTACCGTTTTCCTGACGATTTACGTAAAACTTTATATTACCATAATCGGCTGCTTTGGTACAGAATAGATTCAAACTGTATTCATGGTCCTCAAAACCGGAGAATTCGAATTCGATGTAGTCACCTTTTTTACCGCCATGACACACCAGATGGTCTTTTAAATTCCACTTGCCCGGATGTCCGCTGAGCCTTTGTCTGTCATAACGCAGCCTTTCAGATTTGGAGGTTGGTTGGATTTGGCAGAAGTCGATAGCATTGGCTATGCTACAGACGGGGGACTGGGTGGGGGTGGGCAGCAAACCTGCTTCTATTTCTTCTATACCGGAAGAACCCGCTGCCTGAGAGTTTAAGTCTCCATACCAGAATACAGTCGAGGAATAGTCTACTGTGCCATTTTCCCAACCTAGTAATTCAAAATCGAATTTTAGTTGCTGGTTGAAAGGTATGCCGTCCAAACATCTGACTCTGAAGAAACTGTTATAACCATAAAAGTCCTTCATATCTTGTCGGGGCTGTCCGGCAAATGGAGTCTGGCTTTTAAAGTATCCGTCGAAGCTGTAATAGTCTTCGGTACCTGTCCCGAAATGGGAGGGAAACGCTTCGTGATCTACTGTTATTTTTTCATCGCCTTCTCCATACCACTCTGTCGTATGATTGAAAAGAGACAGTAGGTCTCCTCGATAGACTCCTCTGCCGGAGATAGTGGTGAAATTCCAGTCCATGCATTTTTCATGTTCCATCCAAGTGACAACGGGCAGTCTGCGTTCTTGTTTCCAGGCTGTATGGAAATAGAGGGAACGGTTGTCCCACTTGTAAGGTTGTGATACAATATCGATATGTACATCGGTTTTGTAGGGTGAGAGGTTTAAAACAGAGATCTCACAATTCTGTCGATAGGGCATCAGCCATTTACTGCAAACGATTCCTTTACCATCAGAATAGAAGAAAAAACTCCGGGATGCAAATGCTCCCATACCGGAGCCTGCAAAATCGGATAATGGTGCCCATACGGTTTGCTGTCCGTCGAAGCTTATGGATATGATCAGACTGCGCATCAACCGGGCGAAATCATCTGTTCCGGGTTTCAGATCCGGATCCGTTTTCACGTTGAATTGGAGAAGGCTGATCGCTCTTTTCCCTTTGTGGAGGTTTAGTTGCTGCTTTTCTCCTTTGTTTAATGACAGATTTTGCCGGTGGATCAGTGCACCTTTTCCATAGCGGGCCTGTGGATCAAACCCCTTATCTATATTTCTATACAATGTAGCCGATGTCTTTTCGACCGATTGAGGGATACGTTCTGCAACTTTCCGGGAGAAGGTTTTGACCGGAGTGCCTGTGGGATATTTGCGGTAGTTGAATAGAAAATGTCTGTTTGTCCGTTCGGGAGTGAGTTCCTCCATGGTTACTTTGCAACCGTCGGCATAAGTGATAGGTAGATAAATCAGGCTGCCCCTGATCCATTTATCGTCCGGTTCGATCAATCCTTTCTTGAGTCCTCGTACACCGAACTTCTGGAGATCATAAGAGGGTACCACCCAGCCTGGTTCGTCTTTTCCGTCAAAGTAGAAACGCAAGATTGTATGTATGCTGCCAAAGGTCGTGAGCCATATACGGGTAATGGCGCCGGGACCTTCGTCTTCGAAAAGAACTTTTTCTTTCCGTCCGTTGTGTTCTTCAAGGCGGATAAATCCTTCGCCATCGTCATTGGCAAACCAGCCGGGCCGATCGGGAGAAACGGATCTGCGATCGTAACTGCTCTGCTGCATGCTGCGGTAGGGCAGGGCGGGATAGCGGGTCATTTCATCGTATGAAGTCATCTCTTCCAAGAGGGTTTCTACGGTGATCGGTGACTTCTTCTGTCCAAATGAACCAATGCATAGAGTGGAAAAGAGCAAGGTGATGCTCAACCTTATCATTCCTGTTGTAAACTTGGGTTTCGGGAACGATAGTAAGGGGCGTTTTGATTTTGTGTTCATGCCATAATTCGATTAATGATTCGTGATGGCAATATTAGGAAAGTATATCGAATGAGACTATAATAAAACGTACTCAATCGTAGTACTGTGGTTACATACAAACCCTGCGGATAATTTTTCTTTGTGTACGAAAATCAATATCTTGATCGGATAAACTAGGTAAAACAAAAATAAGATGAAAGAAAAAGATTTAATCCGTTTTATGGATCGCATGATTGAAGAGCGAAAAGCGGAATATGCATTAGGTACGGCTCACATTTATCAAGCGAGCAGAAATGCCCTTTCTGCTTTTCTGAAAGCACACGACATTCCGTTCAAAAGAGTAAGGCCTGAGTTATTGAAGCAGTTCGAACGGTTTCTCAGACGGCGGGGAAACAGCTGGAACACGGTGTCTACTTATATGCGGGTGCTCAGGGCTGTCTATAACCGGGCGGTCGACAGGCGTCTGGCACCTCACGTGCCACATCTGTTCAAAGCTGTATATACCGGTACTCAGGCCGATATCAAACGAGCTTTGAAAGCCGAAGAAATGGGGCAGTTGCTCGACACGAAGTGCACCCGGAAGCAATCGGAACTATTGCAGAAAACTCATCACCTGTTCGTGCTGATGTTTCTTTTAAGGGGGCTTCCTTTTGTTGACTTGGCTTATATACAAAAGAAGGACCTGAATGGGAATATCCTGACCTATCATCGCAGGAAAACCGGACGTCAGATCACCATTACAGTTACTAAAGATGCCATGAATATCATTCGGGAATATATGGATACTACTACGGAGTCTCCCTATTTATTCCCTATTCTGAGTGCAGAGGGAGGAGAGGATACCATCTATCGGGAGTATCAGCAGGCATTGCGCATCTTCAATTATCAACTGACAAAATTGGGAGAACTGTTGGGACTGACTACCGAATTGACTTCATATACAGCCCGCCATACCTGGGCCACTTTAGCCTATTATTTGGAAGTGCACCCGGGTATTATCCGGGAGGCGATGGGGCACTCGTCTATCAAAGTAACAGAGACTTATCTGAAACCATTCAATATAAAGAAACTGGATGAAACAAATTTAAGTATTATCAGTTATGCCAAACGATCTTTTGAGGGATAAAGTGCTGATTTTTGTGGAGTTACTTTGTAGGTAACTTTATTGTAAGTGTCCGACAAACATAAACCATTTTTTACAAAAAAGCAAATTAAAAAACATCTTTTTCAAAGACAGAGAGAAAATAATTCATTCATAGACAGATAATAGCTTCTACAGACTTCGGTTTGTTGGGAAGTTATCCAGAGAATTGCATACTTCTCCCTTCCTTGCTTCACACAGAAACAAAGAACTATTCTTTTTTATACCTTATTATAAATAAGGATTCCCTTTTACTGCTATTCCTTTTGGCAAAACGCCATTTGCATCCTTCAATAGTCTGTTTGGGGTTACCTACAAAGTAACTGTAGATAGAGGTATTACATAAGATAGAGGCAAGGCCGTCATCGGCAAGAGAAAACATTGATTTACTTACATAACATTTTTTTTATTAACACTTAAAAACAGAGGTATGAGAAAATGGACTTATCTCGTAGCTGCGCTCTTAGTGGGAGGAGCAACTACAACATTCACCGGATGTATCGATAACGATGAACCGGCGGGAATCGAACAACTTCGCGGAGCGAAAGCGGAATTCATTAAGGCAAAGGCTGCCTATGAAGACGCACTGACCCAAATCCAATTAGTCAAGGTAGAAAGAGAGAAAGTTAAACTTGAAAAAGATCAGGTTAACTTGGAACTAAAAAAATGCAGTTTGGAAGTAGAACAAGCTAAAACAGCAGAACAAAAAGCTTTTTGGGAAGCTGAAGCTCAAAAGAGAACTGAAGAGTTCAAAGCAAAAATACTCGATCTACAGACACTTACTGCACAGGCTGAGTATAACAATAAAAAAGCTTTAATGGACATTGAAGTGGCTCTACTCACCATGAAGGATGACGCATATACTGCTGAAATCAATAAATATCGGGCTGCGTTGGTTGGTTATACATTTAAGTCAGAGTCTACCACTAATGGAGAGACAACTATTACGACGAATTCTAGTTATGGCGCATTGGCTGATTTAGCCGAAGCGAAATCAAGTTTAATGAAGGCCGAGGTTGCCAGAATTAATTTCTTATCTAAGAACAAATACTATCCGGAAGAATTGCAGCTGGAGAGAACGCATGCTGCCAAAACGTTGGAAATCCAGATGGCTCTGATGGAAGAATACAAAGCATTGGATGCGACAGGCACTGATAGCAAGGCTTTGGCAGATAAGCTGAAAGGCTATAAAACCGATTTGCAAGCCCTTGACGCTAAAGAAGACGAGGCCTATACTAAAATCGAAGAAATGAGAAAGCCCATCTTCCCGATTAATCAGCAAATTATTGAAGAGAAAATAAAGTTGGACGCAACATCCTCTGCTTATACATTGGCCAAAGCAGATGTAGATCCTGCTTTAGTAAACGGATTATACAGTGCATTGTCAACCGGAGAAGATGAAGAGAAACTCGTTGAGGATCTTGATAAAATCTTTGTCCAGGATAGCTGGAACGCAGAATTGCTGAATTACCAATACACCATGAAGAAAGATGTGGTGATTAATGATCTTAGCCTCAATAACAAAGCAACTAAAATAGGAGCTATTGCCGATGCTATCAAAGCATATTATCAAGGGGAGAATAGCGAAGCATTCGACGCAAGCGGAAAATTATTAGATGCATACAAAACAAAATTTGAGAATGAACTTAAGCGTTTGGAAATTGATAAGAAACCAGCTTACGACCAGTTCAAATCGGACTCTACCGCTTGGATTAATGCATACGTTGCTTATGTAGCAGCCCTGAAGGCTTATAATAACTATAAAGGAACCAACACCTACCAAGCGATTACGAAAGAGGTCACAACTTATAACAGCTTAAAAGCTGAAGATAAGAAGTTGGAAACAGCCAACGCATTGCGTACCTCCATATTGGGATACCTTGGAAAGAGAAAAGCGGTGGACGGCTTTAACGCAGAATTCGCTACTACTTATAAAGACGCTTTAACTGACGCTAATCTGGCTACTTTCAATGAAGCAATTGCAACTGCAGTAAGTGACGGTATAAGTTCATTAATCGGCAATGAAACTCTTGCAACATCATTCAATGATAAAGTTGAAGGTAGCACACTCTTTGCCTTCTTGGAGGCTAATCAAGCATTGTTCGGTGGTTCAGAACTCAATCTTGAAAAGAGTATCGAACCTAAAGAAATATCAGCAAATAAATATGATATGCCCAAAAATGTTTCTCAGTTGATTGATAATCCCGAAAATAATTCAGGTTCATTTGTTAAATATACCTATTTGGCTCAGGAATCTAATTATCTGGTTAACCTCGACAAATGGCAGGCTTTGTATGCCAAGATCAAGGCGGAAGCAGATCCTGTACTTGCAGAAGTGGATGCTATCAACGAGAAAATCGCTACTTTGGAATCGCAAATTAAAGATGAAAACGCAGCATTGTGGCAGGCAGAATTGGCTTGTTATCTGATTAAAGGCGATAAGTCGAAACGCCAAAACGAGATCTTCTCAGAAAGCAACCCTTACAAAAACTACTATACTTCTAACGAGCAAGAACCACTTTTGGGTAATGTCGTAACTGAATATTCTAAACTTGAAGCAGAAATCGCCCTCGTTCAAAGAGCTATGGAAGATGGATACTTCTACTATACGTATTATGATGCCAACAGCCATACCTATAAGGTAAGCGAGAAGAGCCTTAATTTGACAAGTTTACTTGAGACTCAGGAAGAAGCTATTACCGACGCTAAGAAAACCGTAGAAGATATCGACAACAAAATCGCCTTGTTCGATAAATACGGATACACTAATATTGAAGGTCAGGAAGAGTATCTTGACCTGCTTGACCAGGATATCGAGAAAGCCCAAAGAACTGTAGACGAAAAGCAAGCAGCAGTGGACGGTTTGAACGCTACCTTGAAGAAACTCTTGGATGCTTATGCAGCTGAATAATAAAAAACTAAAGAAGAATATAGTATGATAAAGAAACTATGCATAATCCTTCTGTCTGTATGTACTGTTGCGCCTGTCATGGCGCAACAATACAGCAGCAGCGATGATGCGTCGTTTGCTCCTAAAAAAGGTCAGTGGCAAGTATCCATGGTAATGGGTAGTTCGCAAATGTTCAACAACAATACGGAGAACTATCTGTTGCCTACCTACTGGAACGGACAAAACTTTAGCTTTCCGAATGTGGGATTGGGCAATAATACGTCCGGAAACCAATCCTCCGATCCGGCTACTTACCTTCAACTGGGAGATTTGAATTCTAATAATTTGGTCAATATCATCGGTATACAGGGAAAATATTTCCTGACAGACCGTTGGGATGTCAACCTGATGTTCAGCATGAATATCGGCGTAACGCCCAAAAAGGATTATATCGAGGGAGACAAGACGGTTACCGATATGCAGATTCCGGCCCTTCAATATCTGGAAGGCAGAATCAAAAACAACTGGTCGGTTAATATTGGCTCAAACTATTACTTCAATACGAAGAACGAACGCATCAATCTGTATGTAGGCGGCCTGTTGGGCTGGCAAATGGGAAGAGTAGAAACCACGCTTCCGTATACCGGAATCATGGTATCTGATAAGGATATGAACACAGATGGGACGGATACCGATTTACAGCCGACTCCCGATCAGGACCGCCAGGACAATGGTCCGGTTGTAGACGATAAAGACGTCACCGGCACACCTCTGGAGGTTTATATCCCCAACAGTAAAGCCGGACAGATATTCGGTTTGCGTGCGGCAACCGTCGCGGGCATCGAGTATAGTATGGGCAAGGGACTGATTCTGGGATTTGAAATTCAGCCGGTGGCTTACCGCTATGACATGATTCAGATTATCCCGGAAGGAACCCCGGTCTACAAGGTGGGGCATCACAACATCAACTTGTTTGCATTGCCCAACCTGAAGCTCGGATTTAGATTTTAAATAAGTCCAGAATACTACGAAAATCACCCCGTTCTGCCCTCGGGTACGCATGGGGTGATTTTTTTATAACCCATAGTAGGATGATAAAGAAGATGAAAAGGAATTTGACAGGAGTATTGCTGACGGCCTTGATGATGGGGGCTTGTAATCATGCACCCCAAGAGGGAACTTACCACCTCAGAGGGATGGTGACCAACCCGAAACTGGAAGGCAGAACCATTTATCTGCAAGATGCGGTGAAAAATGCAGCGGTGGGCACATTGAGATATGACAGCACTACAGTCAGTGAAGGACGCTTTATGTTTAATGGGAAAGTGACTGCCCCGCAAGTGAGGGAGCTCTTTATTCAGGAGACTGACAGTAACCGCTTTCCCGTCACCCTGCCTGTCGTCTTGGAACCGGGAGAGATCAACGCAAAAATAGGAGATATCGTACTGGTGGAAGGAACCGGACTGAACGAAGAGATGATGCAAACCTTGATGGCTCTCGACGAATTCAGAGGGCGGGACTTTACCGGGAAAGAGATAAATGAAATTAAAGAGGCTTTCGGCGGATTCGTGCTGGAACAGATTGTGAAACATGCCGGCAGCCCCGTAGGAAACTATCTGTACGAGGCCTATCAGAACAAACTAAACGAGAAGCAACAGGCCGAGGCACGGAAAACGCTCGGCATCGGTTAGAAAAACATACCGGAACACATGCAGGCGGGAGTTTTACCTAGTGCTTCTGCCTGCCCGGTACTTTTAGTGTTACACCGGAAGGCTCCGTGAGGAGGTTTCCGGTTTTTTGGTATTTCCGGCATGAATGTACGCTAAAAGAGCGATCAGTCTGATCTCCAATCGGGTGGAGTCCGGATGCCGGTGAAGCCAGTCTGATGGTTATTCCAGTGTCGGTATATCTATTGTTTCGTTCTCTTCTTGCCAGTTATCGATGGTGAATCCCCCGGAAGTTTCTTCCGAGAAGATATCACCCAAGGTTAATGTCAGAGTCAACTTGTTATTAGCTTTTAACGGAGCATTGAGTGGTTGCTGGTAGACTTTGGTATTTCCGTTTTTAAGCTTGATGATCAGCTTGAACATTGGTTTGGCGGATGATGGAAAAAGCATGACCGTGGCATTGCTCATCTGTGTGCCGTCTGCCGACAGTACAAGCGGGAAAGATACTGTTTTGGTTTGGTTGACCGGAGCGGCTGTATACATGTTCAGCTTCTCGGCAATGCCTCCTACATGTACTTCCATGCCGGCAATACTGGAATTTAGGATACCGTTGTTTTTGTTTTTGACGATTACTTTCAGACCGGCAACAACACGCTGCATGGCTGCACTCAGTTCTTCCGTGCCGATATGTGCCGGTTTCACTGTATACACTAAGTCGAATACCGGATAATAGGTCGTATCCGCCGAAACTTTCCGGAGCCCGAAATACTGTTGTGAAAGGTCTCCTCCGATAGTGATTTGGGGGTCGACGACGACCGGGTTGCTGTAAATCGGCTCTTCATATTTCGGAGTACCCCAGTATATCATGTTGTAAGTGCCCACCGGGAGAGATATTTCCCTGTTCTTATCTCCATAGATCTCTCCGTTCTGGAGGTAATACATTCCCGGAAAGGGGGTCAGTTTGCCTTCGATATAATTGCCGTAATAAATGGCACCTCCTGCCTGGCAAGGGTAGGCTTCCAATACACCCGTCATCGGACTTTGTGTATCGGATAGGGTAACGCTCAAATCGGGGGTGACCAAATTTCCATTATCTTCCTTACAGGTTGTGCATGAATCATCATCCGAGCAACTGTAAAATATAAAGGTACTCAAAAGGGTCAGTAACATTAACTTCTTCATAAATCTCCAGGTTTAGGTTTTTAATTACTTGCATATAACACTTTACTTCTCAAATGGTTTTATATATCTTTGTGCGTTGAACGCGATATATTTCAATTTATTATGAACGGATTTTTTCTTTTGAAACGTCCTTTTATCTGGTTGGCCCGCTTTCGCCACCGTTGTGGATATGGGGTTCATTCACCATTTGCTTTCGACTTGATAACCAACGTCATTTATGAGCGTACCCCTTACTATGCCTACAGTTCGTTGGAAGCCGAACAGAAAAAAATGTCGGCAAACTCCGGTAGGAAATGGAAGCATGAATCGAAGAAGGTGAACCGGTTGCTGTTTCGGCTGGTCAACTATATTCAGCCCGATACGATTGTGGATGCCGGAACATTATCGGCATCGTCTTTGTATTTGCAGGCCGGACATGCTAAAGCCGATTATGTGGGTGCTTCCGATTTGTCGGAGCTCTTTCTGGAGAAAGATACGCCTGTCGATTTTTTGTATTTGCACCATTATCGGAATGAGGAGTTTGTGGAGCAGGTGTTTGACCTTTGTGCATCGAGAACCACCGGACGAGGACTCTTTGTTATTGAGGGCATCCGCTATACGAAGAAGATGAAAGCACTCTGGAAAAAGATACAGCAGGACGACCGGACAGGCATTACATTCGATTTGTATGATTTGGGAATTGTCTTTTTCGACCGTACCAAGATAAAACAGCACTATCTCGTCAACTTCTGAATCCTTTGATGTGTTAACCTTTACAGAAATAATAAACATACTATCATTATGAAAAAGAGTCTTGTATATACAAAAACGGGTGATAAGGGAACGACCGGCCTGATAGGCGGGACGCGTGTTCCGAAAACCCATATCCGTCTGGAAGCGTATGGAACGGTCGATGAACTGAATTCGAATCTGGGCTTGCTGGCAACTTATTTGATGGACGAGCATGATTTGAATTTTGTGCAGTCCGTGCAGGATAAATTGTTTGCTATCGGGTCGCATCTGGCCACTGATCAGGAGAAGGTGCAATTGAATGATGTCAGTATTATTACTCCCGCTGAGGTGGAAGCTATTGAGCGCGAAATCGATGCCGCCGACGAAATTCTTCCACCTTTACATTCTTTTATTATTCCGGGAGGGAGTCGTGGCTCTGCGGTTTGCCACGTTTGCCGTACCGTTTGCCGGAGGGCCGAACGCCGGATTCTTGCATTATCCGAAAGCTGTACAATCTCAGCCGATTTACTGGCCTATATCAACCGTTTATCGGATTATTTATTTGTCTTGTCCCGTAAAATGAATTTTAATGAAGGAAAAGACGAAATATTTTGGAATAATAGTTGCAAGTGAAATATTTTATTATACTTTTGCCGAAAAATAGAGAGTAGGATTAATATTCACATTTTAAATACGAAAGCTTATGTATTGGACATTGGAATTAGCATCTAAACTGGAAGATGCTCCTTGGCCGGCAACTAAGGATGAACTGATTGATTATGCCATGCGGTCGGGTGCTCCTCTTGAAGTGATTGAAAACCTTCAGGAAATGGAAGATGAAGGCGAAATCTATGAAAGCATAGAAGATATTTGGCCGGATTACCCCAGTAAAGAGGACTTCTTCTTCAACGAGGAGGAGTATTGATACGAACGAATTGATTGAAAATAATAAAATAGTCCCGATAAACCATCCGGTTTATCGGGACTATTTTATTTCAGGTCAGAACATCGGCAGTTGGTAGATGAAGCCTAAAGACAATCGGTTAGTACTGTAATTCTCCTGTCCCAGTACTTTGGCACGATGTGTGAAGTCGTATGAACGCCCTACGTAGGTCAGGAAGAAGTGCAAATTAGTCTTCATTGGATAAAACTCTACCCCCGCCAGGTAGCCCCAGGAAGTACGGTAGTTACCTTTTTCAATGCCGTCGGCTGCTTTGGTGACGGAGGCCGTTTCGTACATGCCTTTCACGAAAGCATTCCATTTGGGGAGGAAACGGTAATTGAGCTTGGTCACTACCGACAAGTAGCCGGCGTTGAAAGCATTGTGTCCGCCGGCATTGCCCACAATCCCGGTGATGGTACCGTTACGGTCGATGCCTTCCTGCGAATACATGAAATCGACGAACATATTGAACTTATCCAGATTCAGTTCGTTGCCCACTGCATAATAATAGAGGTTCTTGCCTTTGGCTTCACTCATGACGGAAGCCGACCAGCGGGTCTTGAACACCTCATTAAAGTTACCATTCCAGTTCAGGGTATAGACCAAAGGCATCTTGCCCGACTTGAGGTCCGGAAGTTTGCCTTCCGAGTCTTCGGTGATTCCATACGTCTTGTCGAACGAACTGTTGCGACTGTTCAGGATCTGCAAGTTGAGCTGCTGGGTAGGTGTAATGTTATAACCGATGTTCAATCCGGTCATAAAATTGCTCATATTCTCGATCATGTCGCTGTATTGGTAGATGTCAATCGGATTCAGGTCGAACTCGAAACCGCCGTAAGCGGTGCATTGTTTACCGGCAAAGAAAGAGAACTGGTCGTTCAGCTTTACACCGATACCGGCATAGTCAATCGAAGTCGGTATGTTGTCGATCATTCCTCCTCCCTCGTTCGAACGGTTCAGACGCTGGCGATAACGATAGGAGAGCCAGCTGTTGAGGTTGCCCTTGGCTTCGATACGAAGTTGGCGCATCTTGAATACTCCTTCGTCGAAACCGTTGCGGAAGTTGGCATCGAAACTACCTTGCATATTGAGATACAGATTGAACTTATCCGTCTTCTTCTGCACGTTGGTCAGCTCTTCATACAACGATTTATTTTCAAGAAACATCTCTTTCTTTTCCGTCTTTTGGGCATAGACTCCTTGTATGCTGCCCGCAAGGAGCAACATGGCCATTAATTTTTTCATAAGTGTTCAGGTTTTATCGGTCCGATGTCCGGTTAATACTCATTAAAATATTGCTGAATCTGTTTCCAGTCATTGGTTTTGGTCAGTCCGAGAATCAGCAATACACGTGACTTCTGCGGATTCAGTTCCTGAGAAGCAATAAACTGATATTGAGTATCGTCTACTTCGGCATCCATTGTGGTAGGACCGGTAGGTACGCGGGAGGAGCGAACCACGAGGATTCCTTTCTTGCGTGCTTCCAGCAGTACCGGTAAAATGTTTTTGTGGAAGTTGCCGTTTCCTACTCCCGCATGGATGATACCTTTGTAGTCATGATGCAACAGTGGGGTCACCATATCGGGATCGATGTTCGAGTAGCTGTAGACAATGCCTACTTTGGGAAGAGAGTTCAGGTTGGTTACATCGAAAACAGATTGGGTCGTATGTTTCTTGAGCGGAGCCTGGTTATAGAATACTTTTCCGTTAAAGATATAGCCCAATGCACCGGAGTTGGGTGCCTGGAAAGTTTGTACGTCGATCGTATTCATCTTTATTGCGCTTTCAGCTCCGAGAATCAGTCCGTTCATGGCTATCAGCACACCTTTGCCGATAGATTCTTTGGCTCCGGCAGTGACTACGGCATTGTAGAGGTTCAGCGGGCCATCGGCACTCAGCGCGGTAGAAGGGCGCATGGCTCCTACAAGTACCACGGGTTTGTTACTTTTTACGGTCAGGTTCAGGAAATAGGCAGTCTCTTCCATCGTATCTGTTCCGTGAGTGATAACGATACCGTCGATGTCCGGGCGTTTCAGGAGTTGGTTGATCTTCTTGGCGAGTATCAGCCACACTTCATCGCTCATGTCCTGCGATGCGATACGTACAATTTGCTCACCGGTCACGTTGGCAATATCCTTGAGTTCGGGTACTGCATCGAGCAGCGTACTGATTGCTACCTGGCCGGCCGTATAGTTGGTGGAAGTGGCAGAACCGCCTGTACCGGCAATTGTGCCACCCGTAGCAAGGATGTGAATATTAGGCTTTTGCGCGAAAGCCATCATCGTGGAAAGTAGTAGTGTGACCACTACAAAGCTTAGTCTTTTTAATTCTTTCATGACTCAACTGTTATTTAGGTTAAAAAAATAGATAGTTCCGTTCTTTTAGAATATCTGGATAAAGAGCAATCCGAGCGCGATGGCTACAACGGTCGATACCAGTCCGGGCATCATAAACGAATGATTCAATACGTATTTACCGATTTTTGTTGTACCGGTCCGGTCGAAATTGATGGCGGCCACTACTGTCGGATAGTTCGGAATGAAGAAATATCCGTTTACAGCCGGGAACATGGCGATCAGCATATACGGTGAAATGCCGAGAGCAATGCCCAACGGCATCAGTGCACGTACCGTAGCAGCCTGGCTGTAGAGCAGGATGGACATTATGAACAGGGCAATGCCGAACAACCACGGCATCTGGCGGACAAGTCCTTCGATCGATTCGGTCAGTTGCCCCATGTTGCCTTGCAGAAACGTATCGCCCATCCAGGCTATACCAAAAATAGCGATTACCGCCTGCATCCCTGCCGGAAAAACAGAACCCTGCGTCGCTTTGATACCATCTGTCTTCGTGATCAGCAGGATAAGCGCAGCTGCCGAAAGCATGACGATTTCGATAATGGCAGACATGCCCAGGGTGACTGTTTCGCCATCGATCAGAAATGTGGGGCGCATACCGTCGAAAGAGCCGAAAAATACAATAAAGGCGGTAGCTAAGATGAAAATCAACACCGATATCATTGCATTGCGCCTATTGTGTACGTCTTTAATCTCTATTTTCTTTGAGTTGAAGTATCCTTCAGCCAATCGTTTCTGGTATTCCGGGTCGTCTACCAGCTCTTTACCTACTTTCATAGAAAAAAGTGCACCTACCAGTACGCCGATAATGGTTGCGGGAATCGTTATTTTGAGAATATCGAACAGGGTAATGTCGAAACCGGCCAACAGTCCGAGTAAGGCGACCGTGGCTGCCGAGATGGGACTTGCCGTGATGGCTTGTTGCGAAGCGATGACGGCTATGCCGAGGGGACGTTCCGGACGAATCTTTGTTTCGGTGGCTACCTCTGCAATCACAGGCAATACGGAGTAAGCGACATGCCCTGTTCCCGCAACAAAAGTAAACAGGTAGGTCACAATGGGACTTAATATGGTGACATGTGACGGGTTCTTACGCAATAACTTTTCTGCCAGCTTCACCATATAATCCAGCCCGCCGGCTGCTTGCATGCAGGAGGCGGCCGAGATGACTGCGGCAATCATCAACATCACGTCGATTGGAGGAGCTGTGGGTTGCAATCCGAAGGCAAAAGTAAGTATTCCTAAACCTACGCCGCCCATTACTCCGAGTCCGATACCTCCCAGACGGGCACCGATAATGATAGCTGTCAGTACAAAAGCCAATTGTAGAATCATATCTTTCTTTTTTATTTTTGGCAAAGATAATTGAATAAATTGTCTCTGAATCGGTAAATGATATGCTAATCAACAAAAAAGAAGTTAATAGGTTTTTGTCTATTAGTATATTTTTTCATTATGAAGGAGATTTTATTAAAATCCCTGTTGGGAGGGGAGGTTTACAATATGATACATCTATTTGTCTTCATGTATAAAAACTGTTCCTTGTTTAAAGTATGTTAACTAAATTGCGAATATGTATGCTTTCAAAACAATATTGCTTAAGTTTGGTTATTGTAAACACAGTTAAGAATGTAATTGTTAATAAAGATATATTATGAAAGAAGAATTATCGAAAGCAACTCGTACAGAGAGTGATTTAATAGGTGAACGTGAAGTACCCGAAACCGCCTTATATGGCGTACAAACCCTTCGGGGGATAGAGAACTTCCGCATTAGCAAATATCATCTTTGTGAGTATCCCTTATTTATCAATGCACTGGCCATTACCAAGATGGGAGCCGCTATGGCTAACTTTGAACTTGGACTGCTGACCGAAGAGCAGGCAAATGCCATTCTTCGTGCATGTAAAGAAATTCTGGAAGGGAAACATCATGACCAGTTCCCGGTAGACATGATCCAGGGTGGAGCCGGAACTACCACCAACATGAATGCCAACGAGGTTATAGCCAACCGCGCACTCGAGTTGATGGGACATAAACGTGGGGAATATCAATATTGTTCGCCCAATGATCATGTTAACCGTTCGCAGTCTACCAATGACGCTTATCCGACCGCTATTCATATCGGTATGTATTATACGCACCTCAAACTGGTGAAACATTTTAAGGAGGTGATCGATGCTTTCAGAAGAAAGGGCGAAGAATTTGCACACGTGATCAAGATGGGGCGCACCCAACTGGAAGATGCGGTGCCGATGACGCTCGGACAGACGTTCAATGGTTTTGCCAGTATCCTTCAGGATGAAGTCAAGAACCTGGACTTTGCTGCTCAGGACTTCCTGACCGTCAATATGGGAGCTACTGCCATCGGAACCGGAATCACCGCCGAGCCGGAATATGCAAGCAAATGCATAGCGGCTCTCCGGAAGATTACCGGACTAGATATCCGTTTGGCCGATGATCTGATAGGAGCTACTTCCGACACTTCTTGTCTGGTAGGTTACTCTTCTGCTATGCGCCGTATAGCTGTAAAAATGAATAAGATATGCAATGACTTGCGCCTTTTGGCATCCGGCCCGCGTTGCGGGTTGGGCGAAATCAATCTGCCGGCCATGCAGCCCGGTTCGTCCATTATGCCGGGTAAGGTCAATCCGGTTATTCCCGAAGTGATGAATCAGATTGACTATAAAGTAATAGGTAACGACCTTTGTGTAGCTATGAGTGGTGAAGCGGCCCAGATGGAACTGAATGCGATGGAACCGGTCATGGCCCAGTGCTGTTTCGAGTCTGCCGATTTGCTGATGAATGGTTTCGATACGCTGCGTACCTTGTGTATAGACGGCATCACGGCCAATGAGGAAAAATGCCGGAAAGATGTTCACAACAGTATCGGTGTGGTGACTGCACTGAATCCTGTTATCGGATATAAAAACTCTACCAAGATTGCCAAAGAAGCACAGGAGACCGGTAAGGGAGTCTATGAACTGGTGTTGGAACATGACATTCTTTCAAAAGAAGACCTCGATACGATCCTTAAACCGGAAAATATGATTCATCCGGTGAAACTCGATATTAAGCCCAATCATTGATATCAGGAATATGAAGTATAATTTTCAGTAAGTAGGAGGAAGGAGATGACCGTTCGGGTATCTCCTTCTTTTTTATTTTTAGGGTATAGTAGTACATCGGTTTCAGTAATAATATGTATCTTTCCCGTCGGTTAATAATTTGTACTATGAAAAGACTCCCGTTTTATTTTTGGGTATCCCTTGCATTGGCTTCGTGTCAGGGTGGCAAGGAAGCAGTGAATCAGGCTCTGCCTGTGATTGATATGAATGAAGATTATCCCGAAAAGGAGATCGTGTTGCAGGATATTGCTGACATAAGCTATATTCCTTTGGAGACTAACGACGAATTTCTGTTCGACGGTTCGGTAGAAGTGGTCACCGATCAATATGTGATAACCAAAGGACATCGGGGAAACGACGTTTGCTTCTTCAGCCGGCAGGGAAAAGCACTCAACCGCATCCACAGGGTCGGTAACGGCCCGGGTGAATACAAGGATATCGGTTCGATAGATGTAAACCCGGCGAACGGCGAACTTTACCTGAAGGAGATGAACCGTCAGCAGATTCACGTCTATTCTCTGGACGGAAAGTTCAAGCACTCTTTTACTTTCCCTGAAGGGAAACGGATGAGTCGCATGTGCCTGTTCTCTCCCGACTATTTGATAGCGGAACAGGAGTCAAAGGTGCCGGACGATCAGGATGCCAACTTCTATCCTTATCTTTTGGTCTCCACCCGGGACGGGCATCTGGATTCACTGGACTATGTGCAGAAAAGAAATATTCTCGTCAAGCTTATTGTCAATGCGGAAAACCATTCATACGCTTATCTTCTGGAACCCTCTTTGATTCGTAATGGCTCCCGCTTTTATATCGGCAATCCCGACTCGGATACCTTGTTTGCAATGAATCCGGACCGCACCTTAGAGCCATTGCTCGTCCGTACTCCTTCACATTCGGAGGAGGGAAACAAGTATGGTTTGTTTTTACGGGGAGCGGCGGGGGCTTATTTCTTTCTGACCAAGCAACCTATGGAAGTGCCGATGAACAGTATCGAGTCATTGGATCTGAAAAGTGAAGAGTGGCTGTACGACTGTCGCACGCAGGAAGTCTGCCGTTACTTGTTGAAGAATAAAGACGATGCTTCGAAACGTGTGGAAGGTATCATGTTCTTTTGCTATCCCGAAGATTGCGGCTTAGCTGTTCTGAAGTCCGAAGACCTGATGGATGCTTACGAAGCCGGTCAGCTGAGCGGTGAATTGAAAGAGATAGCAGCCGGCCTGAAAGCCGATGACAATCCGGTATTGATGTTGATTCACTTCAAAAAGTAAGGAAGCCTTCCTCGCCGAGGACGCAAGAAGAAAGTCGCGTCGTATGCTCTCGTCCGGCATAGAAAGCTTCCGCTTGCATTTGACATAAAAAAAGAGATGTGCCGTAGATTCTTATTTCTCGGTGCATCTCTTCTTTTTTGGTGACTCCACTTGTGGGGGAGACGGACAAACAACAAAATTATTGCGGAAAGAGTGGGATTCAAACCCACGGAACGGACAAGCCGTTCACCGGATTTCGAGTCCGGCCCATTCGATCACTCTGGCATCTTTCCTTGAAGTACCACAAAGGTACATGGATTTTCGGTCCGTTGTTCCGGAAAAGGTATTTTTTTCTTCTTGCCTGCATCTGAATGTTTCCATCCTGAGACGATAAGGGTATCTTTTAAGGAGAGAAGCTACCGGATGGGCAACCCGGACGATACCAGTTGTGCAACTGGTGTATGACGAGTTGTACAACTGGTACTGCTCGAGTTGCACAACTGGTATATGCTGCCTTAGGAAGATGCTCACACGGGCTTTCCGATAGATTGCATGTGCCTTTATATGAACGTTATCAAAAAACAAAATAGGGTAGCGTAATGTTATAGAATAGAAAGCTTTGCTGAAAATATGCAAACAGATTTAATGTTTTTTTAATTTAAAACTATATCTTTGTCCCGAATTTTAAACACAACTTAGTTATGAAAAAGATTATTAGTGCTTTAATGATAGCTGTATGTATCGGTATGGCTATGCCTGCTCAGGCACAACTTATCAAGTTTGGTGTGAAAGGTGGTGTAAACCTGGCAAAAGCTGATTTTAATAAGTCTGATTTAAAAACAGACAACTTCACCGGATTCTTTATCGGTCCGATGGCTGAGGTTACTATTCCATTGGTAGGTCTGGGTGTTGACGGTGCCCTTTTATTTGCTCAGAGAGGTGTAAAAGTCGGTGATGAGTCTATCAGACAGAATGGGCTTGATATTCCAATCAACTTAAAGTATACTATCGGTTTGGGTAGCGCATTGGGTATCTATGTAGCAGCCGGTCCGGATTTCTATTTCAACTTCTCCGGTGATAAAAACTATGGAGAGCTTGGACGGTTGAATAAAAAAAATGCTCAGGTAGGAATCAATGTAGGTGCTGGTGTGAAGCTGTTGAGACACTTACAAGTAGGTGCCAATTATAACATTCCGTTGAATAAAACGGCAGAATGGAAAGAGGCTGATTTCTCTTATAAGACTAAAATGTGGCAGATTTCCGCAGCCTACATTTTCTAAGAAGACAGAATCATTTTATGATAAACGAATCCCCGGCGCTTGCGTCGGGGATTTTTTGTATCTTTGTCCTCACAATGAAAAAGTATGTAGATGTCATATTACCTTTGCCTCTGCCCCGTTGCTTTACCTATTCCCTTCCGGACGAAGGGGCTGAAGAGGTGCAAATAGGTTGCCGGGTAGTTGTACCTTTCGGGCGGAAGAAGTACTATACAGCCATTGTTCGCAATGTGCATCACTATGCACCGACCGAATATGAAGTCAAAGAGATCTCTACCGTACTTGACACCTCTCCGATACTGCTGCCCGGTCAGTTCCGGTTCTGGGAATGGCTGGCCGATTATTATCTTTGTACGCAGGGTGATGTTTACAAAGCCGCATTGCCTTCCGGCCTGAAGTTGGAGAGCGAGACGATTGTGGAGTATAATCCCGACTTCGAGGCGGATGCTCCTCTTTCTGAACGCTAGCAACTGGTGCTCGACCTGCTTGCCAAAGAACCCGAGCAATGTGTCACCAAACTTGAGAAAGAGAGCGGATTGAAAAACATTCTCACCGTTATCAAGTCGCTGCTCGACAAGGAAGCTCTGTTTGTAAAAGAAGAGCTCCGCCGCACCTATAAACCCAAAACGGAAGCCCGGGTCCGGCTGGCGGCAGACGCTTCCGGTGAAGAGAATCTCCGGCGTATCTTTGACGAGCTGGAGCGCGCTCCGAAACAGTTGGCGTTGTTGATGAAGTATGTGGAGCTTTCCGGCGTGTTGGGGGACGGTGCATCCAAAGAAGTGTCCAAGAAAGAACTTCTGCAACGTGCCTCTGCTTCTCCCGCTATTTTCAACGGATTGGTAGAAAAACAGATATTCGAGGTCTATTATCAGGAAATCGGGCGGTTGAACCGTTTGGTCGGAAAGACGGTAGAACTGAACGTGCTGAACGAGCACCAGCAACGGGCTTATCATGAAATCATGCAGAGCTTTCAGGAGAAGAATGTCTGTCTGCTCCACGGAGTGACTTCCAGTGGAAAGACCGAAGTATACATCCACCTGATAGAAGAGACGTTGAGGCAAGGCAGGCAGGTGCTTTATCTGTTGCCCGAAATAGCATTGACTACCCAGATCACCGAACGGCTGAAACGGGTGTTCGGCTCCCGGTTGGGAATCTATCACTCCAAGTTCCCCGACGCCGAGAGAGTAGAGATCTGGCAAAAGCAGTTGACGGAGGAGGGTTACGATATTATTCTGGGGGTACGCTCTTCGGTGTTCCTCCCGTTTCGGAATCTCGGACTGGTCATTGTGGACGAGGAACACGAAAATACGTATAAGCAACAAGATCCCGCACCGCGCTATCATGCCCGGAATGCTGCCATCGTGTTGGCTTCGATGTATGGGGCAAAGACGTTGCTGGGTACTGCCACTCCTTCGGTGGAGACTTGGCAGAATGCCACTACCGGCAAATTCGGGTGGGTGGAACTGAAAGAACGCTATAAGGAAATTCAATTGCCGGAGATTATTCCGGTAGATATAAAGGAGTTGCACCGCAAGAAGCGGATGACGGGGCAGTTCTCTCCGTTGCTGCTGCAATATGTCCGCGAGGCACTCGATAATAAACAGCAGGTGATTCTGTTTCAGAATCGCCGGGGATTTGCTCCGATGATAGAGTGCCGCACGTGCGGATGGGTGCCAAAGTGCAAGAACTGTGATGTCAGCCTGACCTATCATAAAGGTATCAATCAGCTGACTTGCCACTATTGCGGGTATACTTACCAGTTGCCCCGTTCGTGTCCGGCTTGCGAAGGGGTCGAGTTGATGCACAGAGGATTTGGTACGGAAAAGATAGAAGATGATGTGAAGCTGATTTTTCCGGAAGCTTCCGTAGCACGTATGGATCTCGATACTACACGTACGCGGTCGGCATACGAAAAAATTATTGCAGACTTTGAACAGGGAAAGACCGATATACTGATCGGTACCCAGATGGTATCCAAAGGACTCGACTTTGACCACGTCAGCGTGGTGGGGATACTCAATGCGGACACGATGCTGAATTATCCCGATTTCCGTTCGTACGAACGTGCCTTCCAGTTGATGGCGCAGGTTGCCGGACGTGCCGGACGAAAAAATAAACGGGGCAGGGTAGTGTTGCAAACCAAAAGTATAGACCATCCCATCATCCGTCAGGTGATGACGAACGATTATGAAGATATGGTGGCGGGACAACTGGCTGAGCGGCAGATGTTTCATTATCCTCCGTATTACCGGATGGTGTATGTCTATCTGAAAAACCGGAACGAGACGTTGCTTGATGTGATGGCACACACCATGGCCGAGAAACTGCGCGCATTGTTCGGAAACCGGATACTGGGACCGGATAAACCGCCCGTTGCCCGTATTCAAACTTTGTTCATACGAAAAATAGTTGTTAAAATAGAACAAAATGCGCCGATGAGTCGTGCCCGTGAATTACTTTTGCGGGTACAACGTGAAATGATAGAAGACGAACGGTTTAAATCGCTGATTGTTTACTATGATGTAGATCCTATGTAATGAAAACCAATCTTAATATATTACCCTTAAAAAATGAAACCATGAAGCGAATCACGACACTTTTGCTTTCTTGCCTGGTTAGTACAGGCCCGCTTCTTGCCCAGCAAGGAGTGACACAATGTGGAACACCGACCGGACAGGCCCCGTTCCCCATCCAGTCTTATAAAGAATTGCCCGATCCGGTTGCTCCTTCCGAAAAAGAATGGGCGGCAGTCAAAGCCCCTCAGGTACAATGGGGAAATACCGATACCCGGTATGCGAAACATGCCGTACCTGTGATCCAGCCACAGAAAAGCATTACGCTGGAGGGATGGCGCGGTGAGAAACTCCATGCGCAGGCTGTTGTCTGGACCGGTACCGACCTGAAAGGATTGAACTATTCTCTCTCCGAATTTAAAAACTCTAAGGGAGATGTACTTCCGGCCGATGCATTCAGCGGAGGTTTTGTCCGCTATGTGATGACCGACGAATTGAATAAAGACGGACGTGGCGGCTGTGGTTATCGTCCCGATCACTCCATTTACGACTCTCTGTTGGTTGCCGATCCGATTGACCACTTGCTGACTTCGATGCCTATGGAAGCTAAAAGCACTCAGGCCATCTGGATCAATTGCCAGGTTCCCCAGACTGTGTCACCGGGAGTCTATCGTGGTACGGTCGAGGTGAAAGACGGAGATAACCGTCTGTCTACCTTGAAGATGGATATCAAAGTCTCTTCACGTGTGTTGCCTGCCCCGTCTCAGTGGGCTTTCCACCTCGATTTGTGGCAGAGTCCGTTTGCCGTGGCACGTTATTATCAGGTTCCGCTCTGGAGTCAGGCACACATAGATGCCATGCGTCCTGTGATGAAGATGCTGGCGGATGCCGGACAGAAGATTATTACGGCTTCCATCATGCATAAACCTTGGAACGGACAGACTTATGACTACTTTGAATCGATGGTCACCTGGACAAAGAAAGTGGACGGCACTTGGGCTTTCGATTATGATGTGTTCGACAAGTGGGTAGAGATGATGATGAGCGTGGGCATCGACAAGCAGATCAATTGCTACTCGATGGTTCCGTGGAAGTTGTCTTTCCAATATTTCGATCAGGCTACAAACAGTATGCAGTATGTGAAAACCGCTCCGGGCGAAAAAGCTTACGAAGAGATGTGGGTGGCTATGTTGAAGTCATTCTCTAAACATTTACGTGAGAAAGGTTGGTTCGATATTTGTACCATTGCCATGGACGAACGCCCGATGGAGGTTATGCAGAAAACATTGCAGGTGATCCGCAAAGCCGATCCTGAGTTTAAAGTATCGCTGGCGGGTAACTTCCACAAAGAACTGGAAGCGGATATCTACGACTATTGTATTCCTATCGGAGCTTCTTATCCGGCGGAGGTATTGGCACGTCGTGCACAAAACAATCTTCCTACTACCTATTATACGTGCTGTACGGAAGCTTTCCCGAATACCTTTACCTTCTCCGATCCTGCCGAGGCTGCCTGGATGAGTTATTATTCTGCCAAAGATCATCTTGACGGCTATCTGCGTTGGGCTTATAATAGTTGGCCGAAAGAGCCGCTGCTCGATTCACGTTTTGAGGCCTGGGCCGGTGGAGACACTTATCTGGTTTATCCGGGAGCACGCTCTTCCATTCGTTTCGAAAAATTGATCGAGGGTGTTCAGGCTCACGAAAAGATAACGATCCTTCGCAAGGAATTTACGGATAAGAAAAACAAGACCGGATTTAAGAAGCTGGAAAAAATGCTCTCCACATTTAACTTGAGAGACTTCCCTGAAGTTCCGGCTGCCGAAACAGTGAATAAGGCGAACAAAATACTGAATTCGTTGTAGAATTATTGACTGTACTTATATGATACCGCATGCAGAAACGCGTAGCTGGGAGATCCATGCGGCACGTTGTTGCATGCGGATTTTTATATCTTTATATTTCAAAAGTAAGAAAGCATGAAAAAGAAAATACTTTTTGTTTGCCTCGGCAACATTTGCCGCTCTTCTACGGCAGAAGGCGTGATGCTTCATCTGATTAAAGAAGCCGGCCTGGAAAAAGAGTTTGTGATTGATTCAGCCGGTATATTGGCTTATCACCAGGGGGAACTGCCCGATAGCCGTATGCGTGCCCATGCCGCCCGCAGAGGATATGAACTGGTACATCGTTCGCGTCCTGTCCGTACGGAAGATTTTTACAACTTCGATCTTATAATCGGTATGGATGATCGGAACATGGACGATCTGAAGGAGAAAGCACCCTCTCCGGCAGAGTGGAAAAAGATCCACCGGATGACGGAATACTGCACCCGCATCCCCGCCGATCACGTGCCCGACCCTTATTATGGAGGTGCGGAGGGCTTTGAATACGTGCTCGACATACTTGAGGATGCTTGTGCCGGACTCCTTACTTCTTTAACTCAGGATAGCTGATGCGTGTGTGATAAATCGTTTTCAGTTTTTCTTTGAATACAGCTTTTATTGTCGCGATGTCTTTGAATGTGATAGGGCATTCTTTGAAATACCCCTCTTGTACTTGCGAATCGATAATCTTATCTACCAGATTACTGATGCTCTCTTCGGTATACTCCGGCAAGCTGCGTGAGGCGGCTTCTACGGAGTCTGCCATCATCAGTATGGCTGTCTCTTTCGAGAACGGATTGGGACCCGGATACGTGAAAACTTCTTCGTTCGGTTCTTCGCCCGGATGTTCGTTTTTCCAGGATATGTAGAAGAACTTGGTCTTTCCGCGCCCGTGGTGAGTACTGATAAAGTCCTTGATCACTTTAGGCAGATTATGCTTGTCGGCCAGTTTTAATCCGTCCGTCACATGGCTGATAACCACTTGGGCACTCTGTTCATAACTTAAATTCTTATGGGGGTTCACTCCGGACTGGTTTTCGGTAAAGAAAGCCGGATTTTCCATTTTGCCGATGTCATGATACAATGCTCCGGTACGTACCAACTGGCTTTTGGCTCCGATACGTATCGCAGCTTCAGCAGCCAGATTGGCCACTTGCATGGAGTGTTGGAAGGTACCCGGAACAGTTTCGGACATTCTTCTCAACAGATCATTATTGATGTTCGATAATTCTACAAGCGTAACATTCGACGTGAAGCCAAAAGTCTTCTCAAGCAGGAATAGCAGAGGATAAGCGAAAAGCAATAGTACACCGTTAATAATGAAGTAGATATACATACTTACGTTCAGCTTCGAAAGATCGTTTTCACTGATCAGCTCAAAAGCGAAATAGATAGCTGCATACGTCAGTATGACCAGAAGGGCCGTGCGGAACAACTGCGAACGTTGTGACAGTTCTCTCAAGCTGAAGATAGCTACCAGGCCGGCGGCTATTTGTGTCAGGATAAATTCGTGGGGATACCTCAGGGTGATGGAGCAGATCAGTATGGTGATGACATGTGTCAGGAATGCCGTACGCGAATCGAGGAAGACCCGGATAATAATCGGGAGCATGGCATAGGGTAGGATGTACACATTGAATATATTGTTTGTCACCATAAGCGCCGTGATGACACAATAGAACACGATCAGGGCGAAGAGTAACGATAAACTGCCTTTGCGTTCATAATAATCTTTGCGGAACAGTTCCAGGTAAAGCATAAAGCAGAGTATCAATATGCCGACAAACAAGATTTGTCCGCCCAAGATCAGTCGCTTCTGTCCGATGGATTCGCTTCGCTTGATAGATTCCTTGCGCAAAGATTCCAGGATGTTATAGGTTTGTTTGTTGACTATCTCTCCACGGTCAATGATTTTCTGGCCGCTTTGTACTACTCCGTTTGCCCAGGAGTAGTTGTCGAGCAATTCTTTCCGGGCTGTCTCCGTACGCACAGAATCGTAAATGAGATTGGGGGTAATGTAGTCGTTGAGTGCACATTGCCGCAGGATGTCTCTGTTATAATGGGCGGTATCACCCGATATAAGATTCTCGTAGGCTCTCTTTACGGTATAGATGCCGTCGGTCGTCCGTTGGTTGGCCAACTTATCTTCAATCACCATGACAGAAGAGATGCTGTCGTGGAGGAGGGTCCGCATCTCTTCTGTCGATACGACTCCCGATTGATAGATGGCTTTCAGGCCTCTCTCGATGTATCGGATGTAGTCCGTCGAAGGCAATATGCCTTTCAGATGGGCATGATAATTCTCTTTCAGTTTGGCGAGGGCACTCTTCTCCACTTCTTTGTCCAGTTCAAAGTAAGGCTGGAAAGAAGCCAGAAGACTGTCTTGTTCCCGTTTTACTACCGCTTCGTCTTTGTAGATCGGAAAATCGAAAGTTGCCATTAACTGGCCATACTTCCATGGTTTGTTAATGTCAAACTGATAGTTAAACTTCCCGTCACGGGGCAGGAAGTAAACAATGAACGCCACAGTACCGACGAAAATCAGCGCTTTATATAACAAATCTTTGTATGAGAAACTATTTTTCTTCTTCCAGTGTTCCATAACCCTTGAATTTTTTGCGAAAAGTACAAAAAAAAACAATAGTGTGGAAAAAAAGGTTTAATTTTGCCACGATTTACCTATACTAACGCAAATTATGGCAGAAAGAAAAGTAAGAGTTCGTTTTGCTCCGAGCCCAACAGGAGCATTGCATATAGGTGGTGTGCGTACCGCTTTGTATAATTATCTGTTTGCCCGCCAGCATGGGGGAGATTTGATTTTCCGTATCGAGGATACGGATTCCAACCGTTTCGTTCCGGGTGCGGAAGAATATATTCTGGAGTCTTTCAAATGGTTAGGAATACAGTTTGATGAAGGTGTAAGCTTCGGAGGAGAATACGGACCGTACCGCCAGTCGGAACGTCGTGAAATATACAAGAAGTATGTACAAGTGTTACTTGATAACGGAAAGGCCTACATCGCTTTCGATACTCCGGAAGAACTGGATGCCAAGCGTGCTGAAATAGCTAATTTCCAGTATGATGCGTCTACCCGTGTGGGAATGCGCAATTCGTTGACGCTCCCGAAAGAAGAAGTGGAAGCGCTGATCGCTGACGGAAAACAATATGTGGTACGTTTCAAAATAGAACCGAACGAGGATATCCATGTGAACGACTTGATTCGTGGCGAAGTGGTTATCAATTCGTCTATCCTTGATGATAAAGTTTTATATAAATCGGCCGACGAACTGCCTACTTATCACCTGGCCAATATCGTAGATGACCATTTAATGGAGGTGTCACACGTGATTCGTGGTGAAGAGTGGCTGCCTTCCGCTCCGCTGCACGTGCTGCTGTATCGTGCATTCGGCTGGGAAGATACTATGCCGGCTTTTGCCCACTTGCCTTTGCTGCTGAAACCGGAAGGCAATGGAAAACTGAGTAAACGTGACGGTGATCGTTTGGGATTCCCTGTATTCCCTCTTGAGTGGCATGACCCGAAGAGCGGTGAGATTTCTTCCGGTTATCGTGAATCAGGTTATCTGCCCGAGGCTGTTATCAATTTCCTTGCTCTGCTGGGATGGAATCCGGGTAACGACCAGGAAGTGATGTCTATGGACGAGCTGATCCGTCTGTTCGACCTGCATCGTTGCAGCAAGTCGGGTGCAAAATTTGATTATAAAAAAGGTATCTGGTTCAATCATACTTACATTCAGCAGAAATCTGACAAAGAGATAGCCGAGCTGTTTGTACCGGTGCTGAAAGAGCATGGAGTAGAAGCTCCTTTCGAAAAAGTGGTGACGGTGGTTGGTATGATGAAAGACCGTGTCAGCTTTGTTAAAGAACTATGGGAGGTATGCAGTTTCTTCTTTGTGGCTCCGACGGAATATGACGAAAAGACGGTTAAGAAACGCTGGAAAGAGGATTCGGCTAAATGTATGACCGAACTGGCGGAGGTATTGGCCGGAATTGAAGATTTCAGCATTGAAGGTCAAGAAAAAATAGTAATGGACTGGATTGCCGAGAAGGGTTATCATACAGGTAATATTATGAATGCTTTCCGCCTGACACTGGTAGGTGAGGGCAAAGGTCCTCATATGTTCGATATTTCCTGGGTGTTGGGAAAAGAAGAAACATTGGCTCGCATGAAACGTGCCGTAGAGGTTTTGAAATAAGGATCCGGAGGTATGTTTTACGATCTGGCAATAGGAATTTACGACCTTCTGGTGCATTTGGCTGCACCATTCAGTCGCAAACCCCGGAAGATGATGAAGGGGCACTGGGTGGTGTACGATCTTCTTCGCCAACAGGTAGAGAAAGACGAGCGTTACATTTGGTTTCACGCCGCTTCTCTGGGGGAGTTTGAGCAGGGACGTCCTTTAATTGAGAGTATACGGGAGCGATATCCCGATTATAAAATACTGCAAACGTTCTTTTCTCCTTCGGGATATGAAGTCCGGAAGAACTATAGAGGAGCAGATATTGTTTGCTATTTGCCGTTTGATAAACCTCGTAATGTGAAGAAGTTTCTGGATATCGTGAATCCTTGTATGGCTTTCTTCATTAAATATGAATTCTGGAAGAACTATCTGGACGAATTGCACAAACGTCGTATTCCCGTCTACAGTGTTTCGTCTATTTTCCGCAAAGATCAGATTTTTTTCAAATGGTACGGAGGGACTTATCGAAATGTACTGAAAGATTTTGATCATCTGTTTGTGCAGAATGAGGCTTCAAAGCGTTTTCTTGCCAAGATCGGTATCACAAGGGTAACGGTAGTGGGAGATACCCGCTTCGACCGCGTCCTGCAGATTCGGGAGCAGGCAAAAGAGTTGCCGTTGGTGGAGCAGTTTAAAAACGGTGCATTTACTTTTGTGGCAGGAAGTTCATGGGGGCCGGACGAAGATCTTTTCATCGAATATTTTAATAGTCATCCTGAGATGAAGTTGATTATAGCTCCTCACGTAATCGATGAAAATCATCTGGTAGAGATTATAGGTAAATTGAAACGTCCTTCTGTACGCTATACCCGTGCAGATGAAAAGAATGTCCGGAAGGCGGACTGCTTGATAATCGATTGTTTCGGTTTGCTCTCTTCGATCTATCGTTATGGGGAAATTGCTTATATCGGTGGTGGTTTTGGAGTCGGGATTCACAATACGCTTGAAGCGGCTGTATATGGCATTCCGGTAATTTTCGGACCCAAATACCAGAAATTTATGGAAGCTATGCAACTAATCGAAGCCGGGGGAGCCTATTCCATTAAGGATTACAATGAACTGAAAACATTGCTCGACAGACTTTTAACCGATGAAGCATTCCTGAAGAAGACTGGCACGAATGCCGGTAATTATGTCATTGGTAATTCCGGAGCAACAGAGAAAGTGCTGCATATGATAAACTTTTAAGTTTCCTGTTCGAAAGGAGATAAATAAAATAGAGGGTGTTTCATAACTCACTACAGATTACACAGATTTACACAAAACGATTTTTAATCTGCTGATAACCGATAATATTTATCTGTGTAAATCCGTGCAGTCTGTGGTGAATACGAGTTTTGAACACCCTCTATTTTGTATAAATTATTTATACCAGTCAGAATACATCAGGTAGTTGTGAGCTATTTTCTGGTTCAGTTCTTTAGCTTGTTCCGGATCTACCTTCTTTATGAACTTGGCCGGTACACCTCCCCAAATACTTCCCGGTTCGATGATGGTATTGCTCAGTACAAGTGAGCCTGCGGCAACGATTGCGCCTTCGCCAATGACTGCATGATCGAGCAAGGTCGATCCCATGCCGATCAAAGCATAGTCCTTTACTGTTGCACCATGGATTGTCACATTGTGCCCTACCGATACATAGTTACCTATTTCGATGGTTGATTTTTCGTAAAGAGTGTGTAAGACACTTCCGTCCTGTATGTTCACTCCATCACCCATGCGGATCGAGTTTACATCTCCTCTCAACACGGTGCTGAACCAAATGCTACAATTCTGTCCCATTTTTACATCGCCGATGATGGTGGCGTTATCGGCCAGAAAACAGTTTTCTCCAAATTCGGGAGTAAAACCTCTTACTGATTTTATTAAAGCCATAGATTGTTGTTTTATACTTATTTCAAATTCAGCCGCTGACTTGCATAAATAACTATTTTGCAGCCAGTAAGGACTGAGCTATTTTTCCGATTTGTCAGATTGCTGCTGTAGCTTCTTTCAGCCATGCCTTTTCTTCTTCGTTCAGCTTGGGAGACAGCTTTTCGTATACCTGCTGGTGGTAATTATTCAACCAGTCGACCTCATCGGCAGTTAATAACTCTTTGATGATTCCCTTCTTGCAGATAGGGCAGAGCGTAATTGTTTCGAACTTCAGGTATTCACCGAACAGGCCTTCACCGGCGCTGCATACCAGTGTCAGGTTTTCCGTACGGATTCCATGACTACCGCCTTTGTACACTCCCGGTTCATTTGAGGTGACCATTCCGGGTTGCAATACAATGGGGTTTTCGTTCATGCGAATGCTTTGCGGTCCTTCGTGTACACTTAAGAAATGACCTACACCATGACCTGTACCATGTAGGAAGTTCATTTTATGACTCCATAACGGCATGCGTGCGAGGACATCCAGCTGTGCCCCTCTGGTACCTGAAGGGAATACGGCCATCGCCAGTGCGATATGTCCTTTCAGAACCAATGTATAATCTGTTTTTTCTTCTGTAGTCAGTTCGCCTAACGCAATGGTACGTGTAATGTCCGTAGTACCATCCAGGTATTGAGCTCCTGAGTCGAGGAGAAGAAAACCTTTCGGGTGCAATGTTGCGTTGCTTTCCTCGGTTGCCGAATAGTGTACAATAGCTCCATGTTCTTTGTAGCCTGCGATGGTATCGAAGCTTTCGCCTACATATAAATCTTGTGTCGCACGAAATGCGTGCAATTTACGGTCAATGCTTAATTCTGTTTCTGTTCCGGAGGGAACAGCCGACTCCAGCCATCTCAGAAACTTGACTAATGCTACGCCATCACGTTGCATGGCTGCATGAATGCCTTTGATTTCTTGTTCGTTACGTATGGCTTTCAATAGAGCTACCGGCGCTTCTCCCCGTATAATCCGGCATTGGGGATTTACCGAAGAGAAAACAGAATAGTTGGTTTTTGCAGGATTCATTAAGATACTTGAACTATTGAGATCAGATAAGTAAATCTCTGTATCTGAATAGTTTTGTATCTCTATCTGTTGCTCTTCTAAATAATTCCGTACCCCTTCTGTCACTTTCTCCGGTGCAATGAATAATACTGCTTTTTTTTCTGTTATAAGCAGATAGCTCACTACTACCGGATTGCAATGTACATCATTGCCACGCAGATTCAAAGTCCAGGCTATTTCGTCTAAAGCTGACAGCATCATGCTTTCTGCGCTTTTCTTTTTCAACTCTGTACGAATGGCTGCAATCTTTTCAGAGCAACTTTTGCCGGCGTATTTGATATCGTATACAAAAGCGGGAGACTCCGGCATGGGCGGTCGGTTTTCCCAAAGCTCGTCCATGGGGTCGGGACAGAACACAATCTGAATGTTCTTTGCTGAAAGTTCCGCTTGCATACTTTCTACTTGTTCAACAGAGAACATTTTTCCATCGATACCTACGGATTCGCCCGGCTGTAGCTCGTCGGAAAGGAATTTTGTGATACTTGGAGTTTCCGGTAACATCTCTTTGTATAGATCGATACCGCTTCCCTGCAATTGCTCTGCTGCCTGTAGAAAATATCTTGAGTCAGTCCAAAGTCCGGCTTTTTTTTCAGTAATCACTACCGTACCTGCCGAGCCGGTAAATCCTGATATCCACTCTCTTGATTTCCAGTGTGGTGCTACGTATTCGCTGAGGTGAGGATCTGTGCTGGGAATGATGAATGCTTGAATGTTGGGTTTAAACCACATGCGTAATGCATGTATCCGTTCACTGATTGACTGTTTCATACATTATATATATTATATCGTTATACTCTCCAAAGATAACTACTTTCTGTACCTTTTGCATTGATTTTGAGAAATAATTGCCGAAAGTTTTGTGAATAAAGAAAGTATGTGTAATTTTGCGACGCAATTTGACTGCGGAAATTTTAAACCATAACATATTTAATAATAACAAAATGATTGTAGTACCTGTAAAAGAAGGCGAAAACATTGAAAAAGCGCTGAAGAAGTTTAAGAGAAAATTTGAAAAAACTGGCATCGTTAAAGAGTTGAGAAGCAGACAACAGTTTGATAAACCGTCTGTAACTAAAAGACTTAAGAAAGAACGTGCAGTTTACGTGCAAAAACTTCAGCAAGTAGAAGATTAATAATTCGTAATTTCCTTTGAATTATTGAATTCTTTTCATACATTCGTTGCAGAATTATAGATGTAGCGATATTATGTTAACAGATTCTTTTCTTGATTATCTCCGGTACGAGCGGAATTATTCTGAGAAAACCGTACTGGCTTACGGCGAGGATATTTCGCAGTTGCGGGAGTTTGCTCAGGAAAGGATGGAGAAGTTTGATCCGGCGGAGGTGAAGCCAGAACTGGTTCGTGAGTGGGTTGTTTCACTGATGGATCAGGGGTATACTTCAACTTCGGTAAACCGTAAGCTAAGTTCTCTCCGGTCATTTTATAAATATCTTCTCAGGCAGGGAGAGGTGAGCGTCGATCCGTTGCGTAAAATAACAGGACCGAAAAATAAAAAGCCACTTCCCTCTTTCTTGAAAGAGAGTGAAATGAATAAATTGCTGGATGATACAGATTTTGGTGAAGGGTTTAAAGGTTGTCGGGATCGTCTGATTATTGAGATGTTTTATGCTACGGGCATGCGTCTCTCTGAATTGATTGGTCTGGATGATAAGGATGTGGATTTCTCTGCTTCTCTTCTGAAAGTAACGGGAAAGAGGAATAAGCAGCGTTTGATACCTTTTGGCGATGAGTTGAAAGAGACGATGCTTGAGTATGTTGATATAAGAAACGAAATGATTTCCGGAAGGTCGGATGCCTTTTTTGTAAGAGAGAATGGTGAGCGGCTTTATAAGAATCTGGTCTATAATTTAGTGAAACGGAACCTTTCGAAGGTGGTAACGCTTAAAAAGCGTAGTCCTCACGTGTTGAGACATACTTTTGCCACAACGATGCTGAATAATGATGCGGAGTTGGGTGCGGTGAAAGAGCTTTTGGGTCACAGTAGTCTGGCGACTACGGAGATTTATACGCATACCACTTTTGAAGAACTTAAAAAAGTGTATAAACAAGCTCATCCACGAGCCTAAAAAAGGAGGTAAGTATGGAAATTAGAATTCAATCGATTCACTTTGATGCAACAGAACAATTGCAGGCTTTCATTCAGAAGAAAGTGTCTAAGTTGGAAAAATATTACGAAGATATAAAGAAAGTGGAGGTGTCATTAAAGGTAGTTAAACCAGAAACTGCGGAGAATAAAGAAGCCGGCATTACGGTGCTGGTTCCGAATAATGATTTTCATGCAAGTAAAATATGCGATACTTTTGAGGAAGCAGTCGACTTGTGTGTGGAAGCATTGGAAAAACAGTTGGTTAAATACAAGGAAAAGCAACGAAATAAATAAAAATATCGCAAATATTTTGCGGGAAAGAAATAAATAACTAAATTTGCAGCCGTTTCGCTCGCGTTAGGACGTGACGGTTGCATTTTTTAAGTAAAAACGCCTCTTTAGCTCAGTTGGCCAGAGCACGTGATTTGTAATCTCGGGGTCGTTGGTTCGAATCCGACAAGAGGCTCAAGAAAAAGAAGAACCTAAATAAGTGGAATCGGGAGTTTTATTATCTATTTCAATGTTTGGGTTTCGTATAAAGGGCAAATACCAGAGTGGCCAAATGGGGCAGACTGTAAATCTGCTGGCTTACGCCTTCGGTGGTTCGAATCCATCTTTGCCCACAAAGAAGACAGAGTGAAAACTTTGGCAAATGCGGAAGTAGCTCAGTTGATAGAGCATTAGCCTTCCAAGCTGAGGGTCGCGGGTTTGAGCCCCGTCTTCCGCTCTCTTTTTTCGCTGTTATAGCTCAGTGGTAGAGCACTTCCTTGGTAAGGAAGAGGTCCCGGGTTCAAATCCCGGTAACAGCTCTGTAAGATGTAAATGCTGATTATTAATCAAATAAATAACAAGTAAAGCTATGGCTAAAGAGAAATTTGAACGTACCAAACCGCACGTAAACATTGGTACAATCGGTCACGTTGACCACGGTAAAACCACTTTGACTGCTGCTATCACTACTGTGTTGGCAAAGAAAGGTCTTTCTGAACTTCGTTCTTTCGATTCTATCGATAATGCTCCTGAAGAAAAAGAAAGAGGTATTACTATCAATACTTCACACGTTGAGTATGAAACTGCTAACCGTCACTACGCACACGTTGACTGTCCGGGTCACGCTGACTACGTAAAGAACATGGTTACTGGTGCTGCTCAGATGGACGGTGCTATCATTGTAGTTGCTGCTACTGATGGTCCGATGCCTCAGACTCGTGAGCACATCCTTTTGGCTCGTCAGGTAAACGTTCCGAAGCTGGTTGTATTCATGAACAAGTGCGATATGGTTGAAGATGCTGAGATGTTGGAACTTGTTGAAATGGAAATGAGAGAATTGCTTTCATTCTATGATTTCGACGGTGACAATACTCCGATCATTCAGGGTTCTGCTCTTGGTGCATTGAACGGCGTAGAAAAATGGGAAGACAAAGTAATGGAACTGATGGAAGCTGTTGATACTTGGATTCCACTGCCTCCGCGCGATGTTGATAAACCTTTCTTGATGCCGGTAGAAGACGTGTTCTCTATCACAGGTCGTGGTACTGTAGCTACAGGTCGTATCGAAACTGGTGTTATCCATGTAGGTGATGAAATCGAAATCCTCGGTTTGGGTGAAGATAAGAAATCAGTTGTAACAGGTGTTGAAATGTTCCGCAAACTTCTGGATCAGGGTGAAGCTGGTGACAACGTAGGTCTGTTGCTTCGTGGTGTTGACAAGAACGAAATCAAACGTGGTATGGTTCTTTGTAAACCGGGTCAGATTAAACCTCACTCTAAATTCAAAGCAGAGGTTTATATCCTGAAGAAAGAAGAAGGTGGTCGTCACACTCCATTCCATAACAAATATCGTCCTCAGTTCTATCTGCGTACTATGGACTGTACAGGTGAAATCACTCTTCCGGAAGGAACTGAAATGGTAATGCCGGGTGATAACGTAACTATCACTGTAGAGTTGATCTATCCGGTTGCACTGAACATCGGTCTTCGTTTCGCTATCCGCGAAGGTGGACGTACAGTAGGTGCTGGTCAGATTACTGAAATTATCGACTAAAACCAAATATTAATCAGTTCCCGGTAGTAATATCGGGAACTGATTATGTACAAACGGGAGTAGCTCAGTTGGTAGAGCACCGGTCTCCAAAACCGGGTGTCGGGAGTTCGAGCCTCTCCTCCCGTGCTAATATTTATGAAATGAAAAAAGTAGTAGCTTATATTAAAGAATCTTACGACGAACTTGTTCATAAAGTGTCGTGGCCTACGTATTCAGAACTAACTAACAGTGCGGTAGTTGTTTTATATGCTTCCCTGCTTATCGCATTGGTAGTGTTCGCGATGGACTTCTGTTTCCAGAATTTTATGGAAAAAATAATTTATCCACATTAAAAAGAGAGGAATTACGATGTCTGAGATTGAAAAGAAATGGTACGTTTTGCGTGCTATTAGCGGAAAAGAAGCTAAGGTGAAAGAGTATCTTGAAGCTGATATTAAAAACAGCGACCTTGGCGAATATGTGTCTCAGGTATTGATTCCTACCGAAAAGGTATATCAGGTTCGCAATGGTAAGAAAATTGTGAAAGAAAGAAGTTATCTTCCTGGTTACGTTTTGGTGGAGGCTGCTTTGGTTGGTGAGGTTTCTCACCATCTGAGAAATACTCCTAATGTGATAGGTTTCTTGGGAGGTTCCGATAAACCGGTTCCCCTCAGACAGTCGGAAGTGAATCGTATACTTGGTACAGTGGATGAACTGCAAGAAACGGGTGAAGACTTAAATGTTCCGTATATTGTAGGCGAAACTGTAAAGGTTACTTTTGGTCCTTTTAGCGGATTCAGTGGCATCATTGAAGAAGTTAATAGTGAAAAAAAGAAACTGAAGGTCATGGTAAAGATATTCGGGCGCAAGACGCCGCTTGAATTAGGCTTTATGCAAGTGGAAAAGGAATAACGCAGAATTGTTACGCTGTAGTTGTCCTTCGTTTAATGTTATATATAAATTAATAAAAAAATGGCTAAAGAAGTTGCTGGACTAATCAAATTACAGATTAAAGGAGGCGCGGCAAACCCATCACCTCCCGTTGGACCTGCATTAGGTTCTAAGGGAATCAACATCATGGAGTTTTGCAAGCAATTCAACGCCAGAACCCAAGACAAAGCAGGTAAGATTTTACCTGTTATCATTACTTACTACGCAGATAAGTCTTTCGATTTTGTAATCAAGACTCCTCCCGTTGCCATTCAGTTGCTTGAAGTGGCTAAGGTAAAGAGTGGTTCTGCTGAGCCTAACCGTAAGAAAGTTGCCGAGATTACTTGGGAACAGGTTCGTACGATTGCTCAGGACAAAATGGTTGACTTGAACTGTTTTACTGTGGAAGCTGCCATGAGAATGGTTGCAGGTACAGCTAGAAGTATGGGTATCGCTGTAAAAGGGGAGTTCCCGGTTAATAATTAATAAACTTCAATTGTAATGGGTAAACTGACAAAAAATCAAAAGTTAGCTGCAGGAAAAATTGAAGCAGGGAAAGCATACTCACTGAAAGAAGCTGCATCTTTGGTAAAGGAAATCACTTTTACTAAGTTTGATGCTTCATTAGATATTGATGTACGTTTAGGTGTTGATCCACGTAAAGCAAACCAAATGGTGAGAGGTGTCGTTTCACTTCCTCACGGTACTGGAAAGCAAGTACGTGTATTGGTACTTTGTACACCGGATGCTGAAGCTGCTGCAAAAGAAGCTGGTGCTGACTATGTTGGTCTTGACGAATATATTGAAAAGATCAAAGGTGGATGGACTGATATTGATGTGATTATCACTATGCCATCTATCATGGGTAAAATTGGTGCACTCGGTCGTGTACTCGGTCCTCGTGGATTGATGCCGAACCCGAAGAGTGGTACCGTAACTATGGATGTTGCTAAAGCTGTAAGAGAAGTAAAACAAGGCAAGATTGACTTCAAAGTTGATAAGAGCGGTATTGTTCATACTTCAATTGGTAAGGTTTCATTCACTGCAGAGCAGATTCGCGACAACGCGAAAGAATTCATCTCTACATTGAATAAGTTGAAACCGACTGCAGCCAAGGGTACATATATTAAGAGTATTTATCTTTCTAGTACAATGAGTGCGGGTATCAAAATTGACCCGAAATCAGTAGAGGAAATCTAATAAAACAGAGTAACAATGAGAAAGGAAGATAAAAATACGATTATTGAGCAGATTGCTGCTACAGTACAGGAATATGGTCACTTCTATTTGGTAGATACAACAGCTATGAATGCTGCTGCAACAAGTGAATTGAGAAGAGCTTGTTTCAAGGCTGACATCAAATTGATGGTAGTCAAGAATACATTGCTTCATAAAGCACTTGAAAGCATTGAAGGTGATTTCTCTCCTCTTTACGATTCTTTGAAAGGTACAACAGCTGTGATGTTTTGCAATGTTGCAAACGCACCTGCTAAACTGATCAAGGATAAATCTAAAGATGGTATTCCGGGACTGAAAGCCGCATACGCAGAAGAAAGCTTCTATGTTGGTGCTGACCAGTTGGATGCTCTCGTAGCTATTAAGAGTAAAAATGAAGTTATTGCCGATATCGTTGCCCTGTTGCAATCACCGGCCAAGAATGTTATTTCTGCTCTTCAATCAGGTGGCAACACCCTTCACGGAGTTCTCAAAACTCTTGGTGAAAGATAATTATAACACATTTTATTTAGTAAATTAAACATTAAAATCATACAAAAAATGGCAGATTTGAAAGCTTTTGCAGAACAATTAGTTAACTTGACAGTAAAAGAAGTTAATGAACTTGCAACTATCCTTAAAGAAGAATATGGTATTGAACCTGCTGCTGCAGCTGTAGCTGTTGCTGCTGGTCCTGCGGCTGGTGCTGCTGCCGCAGAAGAAAAATCTTCTTTCGACGTAGTATTGAAGAGTGCTGGTGCAGCTAAACTTCAGGTTGTTAAGGCCGTTAAAGAAGCTTGTGGTCTTGGCTTGAAAGAAGCTAAGGACATGGTAGACGGTGCTCCTAGTGTAGTAAAAGAAGGTTTGGCTAAAGACGAAGCAGAATCATTGAAGAAAACATTGGAAGAAGCTGGAGCTGAAGTTGAACTTAAATAACATTAGCCTGGTTATCAGGTAATTCGGTTAAGAATCCTTCACAAGAGGATTCTTAACCTTTTTGTGTATATATTTAAAATTAAGTTCTCCAAATTCATTGACAGATGTCTTCAAATACTGTAAATCAAAGAGTTAATTTTGCTTCGACTAAGAATCCGCTTGAATATCCGGATTTCCTGGAAGTACAATTGAAGTCATTCCAAGACTTTCTACAACTAGATACCCCACCTGAGAAGCGTAAAAAAGAGGGATTGTATAAAGTATTTGCCGAAAACTTCCCAATTGCCGACACAAGAAACAATTTTGTTCTTGAGTTTCTGGACTATTATATTGATCCGCCGCGCTATACCATTGATGATTGTATAGAGCGTGGGCTCACATATAGTGTTCCATTGAAAGCGAAACTCAAGCTTTACTGTACAGACCCCGACCATGAGGATTTCGATACAGTGATTCAAGATGTGTTCCTTGGTCCTATACCTTACATGACTGACAAGGCAACTTTTGTCATCAATGGTGCTGAGCGTGTAGTTGTGTCGCAGCTTCACCGTTCTCCGGGCGTATTCTTCGGTCAGAGTGTACATGCTAATGGTACAAAGTTGTACTCAGCCCGTATCATCCCGTTTAAGGGATCATGGATTGAGTTCGCTACCGATATTAACAACGTAATGTACGCTTATATTGATCGTAAGAAGAAATTGCCTGTTACTACGCTGTTAAGAGCTATCGGCTTTGAGAACGACAAGGACATTCTTGAGATTTTTAACCTGGCTGAAGATGTGAAGGTTAATAAGACTAATCTCAAGAAGGTAGTAGGTCGTAAACTGGCTGCGCGTGTCTTGAAAACCTGGATTGAAGATTTCGTTGATGAAGATACCGGTGAAGTTGTTTCTATTGAACGTAATGAAGTCATTATCGACCGTGAAACAGTAATCGAACCGGAACATATAGATGAAATAATTGACTCGGGCGTTCAAAACATCCTTATTCACAAGGAAGAACCGAACCAGTCCGACTACTCTATTATATATAATACCCTTCAGAAGGACCCGAGTAACTCGGAAAAGGAGGCTGTGCTTTATATCTACCGTCAGTTGCGTAATGCAGACCCTGCCGATGATGCCAGTGCCCGTGAAGTTATTAATAACCTGTTCTTCTCTGAAAAACGGTATGACCTTGGTGATGTAGGTCGTTATAGAATCAATAAGAAATTGAACCTGACGACAGACATGGACGTGCGTGTCCTCACTAAAGAAGATATTATCGAGATCATCAAATATCTGATTGAGCTGATTAACTCAAAAGCAGATGTAGATGATATCGACCACTTGAGCAACCGTCGCGTACGTACTGTAGGCGAACAGTTGTCCAATCAGTTCGCTGTCGGTTTGGCACGTATGTCACGTACCATCCGCGAACGAATGAACGTTCGTGACAATGAGGTGTTTACTCCGATTGACCTGATCAATGCGAAGACTATTTCTTCTGTGATCAATTCATTCTTCGGAACTAACGCATTGTCACAGTTTATGGACCAGACAAACCCGTTGGCTGAAATCACTCACAAACGTCGTATGTCTGCTCTTGGTCCTGGTGGTTTGTCTCGTGAACGTGCCGGATTTGAGGTTCGTGACGTTCACTATACACACTACGGACGCCTTTGTCCGATTGAAACACCGGAAGGTCCGAATATCGGTTTGATTTCGTCACTTTGTGTGTTTGCCAAGATCAATGATCTCGGCTTTATTGAAACTCCTTATCGTAAGGTAGATAACGGAAAGGTAGATCTGTCTGAGAACGGACTCGTTTACCTGACGGCTGAGGAAGAAGAAGCTAAGATCATAGCACAGGGTAATGCTCCGTTGAATGATGACGGTACATTTATCCGTAATAAGGTTAAGTCTCGTCAGGATGCCGATTATCCGGTTGTAGAACCTTCGGAAGTAGAGTTGATGGACGTTGCTCCTCAACAGATTGCTTCTATCGCTGCATCTTTGATTCCCTTCCTTGAACATGATGACGCTAACCGCGCGTTGATGGGATCGAACATGATGCGCCAGGCTGTCCCTTTGCTGAGAAGCGAAGCTCCAATCGTAGGTACAGGTATTGAACGCCAGCTGGTACGTGATTCACGTACTCAGATTGCTGCCGAAGGTGATGGAGTGATTGATTTTGTAGATGCTACTACTATTCGTATTCTATACGATCGTACAGAAGATGAAGAGTTTGTAAGTTTTGAGCCGGCATTAAAAGAATATAGAATACCGAAGTTCCGTAAAACGAACCAGAATATGACAATCGACCTTCGGCCAACTTGCAATAAAGGTGATCGTGTGACGAAAGGTCAGATTCTGACAGAAGGTTATTCTACTGAAAATGGAGAACTCGCTTTGGGTAAGAATCTGTTGGTTGCTTACATGCCTTGGAAAGGTTATAATTACGAGGATGCTATCGTGTTGAATGAACGTGTGGTTCGTGAAGACTTGCTGACTTCAGTACATGTAGAAGAGTATTCACTCGAAGTTCGTGAAACCAAACGAGGAATGGAAGAGTTGACTTCTGATATTCCTAACGTGAGTGAGGAAGCCACTAAGGATTTGGACGAGAATGGTATCGTACGTGTCGGTGCACGTATTCAGCCGGGTGATATATTGATTGGTAAGATTACACCGAAAGGTGAATCTGATCCTTCTCCGGAAGAAAAATTGCTTCGTGCTATCTTTGGTGATAAAGCCGGTGATGTGAAAGATGCTTCTTTGAAAGCATCTCCTTCTCTGAAGGGGGTAATTATTGATAAGAAATTGTTCTCACGTGTCATCAAGAATCGTAGTTCTAAGTTGGCTGATAAGGCGTTGCTTCCGAAAATTGACGATGAATTTGAGTCTAAGGTAGCTGACTTGAAACGTATCTTGGTAAAGAAATTGATGGTATTGACAGAAGGAAAGGTATCTCAGGGCGTGAAAGACTACTTGGGAGCTGAAGTCATAGCTAAAGGCTCTAAGTTTAGTGCTTCTGACTTCGATTCACTTGATTTCACCGCGATTCAGCTGAGCGACTGGACCAATGATGATCATGCGAATGGTATGATTCGTGACTTGATCCTGAACTTTATCAAGAAGTACAAAGAACTTGATGCTGAACTGAAGCGTAAAAAGTTCGCTATCACAATCGGTGATGAACTGCCTGCAGGTATCATTCAGATGGCGAAAGTATATATTGCTAAAAAACGTAAGATTGGTGTAGGTGATAAGATGGCCGGACGTCACGGTAATAAAGGTATTGTGTCACGTGTTGTTCGTCAAGAAGACATGCCGTTCCTTGAAGATGGAACTCCGGTAGACATTGTATTGAACCCGTTGGGTGTGCCTTCTCGTATGAATATCGGTCAGATTTTTGAGGCTGTTCTCGGACGTGCCGGAAAGAATTTGGGTGTGAAGTTCGCTACGCCGATTTTTGACGGTGCAACTTTGGATGACTTGAACGAGTGGACAGACAAAGCTGGTCTACCACGCTATTGCAAAACTTATCTTTGTGATGGTGGTACAGGCGAACGCTTTGACCAACCAGCAACCGTAGGTGTTACCTATATGTTGAAACTCGGTCACATGGTTGAAGACAAGATGCACGCACGTTCTATCGGACCATACTCATTGATTACTCAGCAACCTCTTGGTGGTAAAGCTCAGTTTGGTGGTCAGCGTTTCGGAGAGATGGAGGTTTGGGCACTCGAAGGTTTCGGTGCATCGCATATTCTCCAGGAGATTCTGACAATCAAGTCGGACGACGTTGTTGGACGTTCTAAGGCTTACGAAGCCATTGTAAAGGGCGAACCCATGCCACAGCCGGGTATTCCGGAATCTCTGAACGTGTTGTTGCACGAATTAAGAGGATTGGGCCTGAGCATCAATTTGGAATAATGAACTAATGTGCCAATATGCCAATGTATCGATCAAGGTACATTGGCTATGGCATTTCATAATTAGCATATTTTCTTATTGGCACATTGGCATCAGCCAATCGGCACATTATTTAGTTAATTAGCATATTATATAATTATAAAAGTATGGCTTTTAGAAAAGAAAATAAGATCAAGAGCAATTTCTCGAAAATCTCTATCGGTTTGGCTTCTCCGGAAGAAATCCTTGAGAATTCGAGTGGTGAAGTATTAAAGCCTGAAACCATCAACTATCGTACATACAAACCTGAGCGTGACGGTTTGTTCTGCGAGCGTATCTTCGGCCCGATCAAAGACTACGAATGCCATTGCGGTAAATATAAACGCATCCGTTATAAAGGTATTGTCTGTGACCGTTGTGGTGTAGAAGTTACTGAAAAGAAAGTACGTCGCGAACGTATGGGACATATCCAGCTTGTCGTGCCTGTAGCTCACATCTGGTATTTCCGTTCGCTGCCTAATAAGATCGGTTATTTGTTGGGACTACCCACCAAGAAACTCGATTCTATCATTTACTACGAACGCTATGTTGTCATTCAGCCGGGTGTGAAAGCTGAAGACGGTATCGCCGAATTTGATCTGTTGTCAGAAGAAGAATACTTGGATATTCTTGATACTCTTCCTAAAGATAATCAGTATCTGGAAGATACAGACCCCAACAAGTTTATTGCTAAAATGGGAGCCGAAGCGATCTATGATCTGCTTGCCCGTCTCGATCTTGATGCATTATCCTATGAGTTGCGTCACCGTGCCGGAAATGATGCTTCGCAACAGCGTAAGAATGAGGCTTTGAAGCGTCTTCAGGTGGTAGAATCATTCCGTGCATCACGTGGACGGAATAAACCTGAATGGATGATTGTACGTATTGTACCGGTAATTCCGCCCGAACTTCGTCCGTTGGTTCCGTTGGATGGAGGGCGTTTCGCTACATCCGATTTGAACGATCTTTATCGTCGTGTGATTATCCGTAACAATCGTTTGAAACGATTGATTGAGATTAAGGCTCCCGAGGTGATTCTCCGTAACGAGAAACGTATGCTTCAGGAATCTGTCGATTCACTGTTTGATAATTCACGTAAATCCAGTGCAGTTAAGACTGATGCCAACCGCCCGTTGAAGTCTTTGTCTGACAGCCTGAAAGGTAAGCAAGGACGTTTCCGTCAAAACTTGCTGGGTAAACGCGTTGACTATTCGGCCCGTTCGGTAATTGTTGTTGGCCCGGAGTTGAGAATGCATGAATGTGGTATTCCTAAACTGATGGCTGCCGAACTGTACAAGCCGTTCATTATCCGTAAGTTGATCGAGCGAGGTATCGTAAAGACCGTTAAGTCTGCTAAGAAGATCGTGGACCGTAAGGAACCGGTGATTTGGGATATTCTTGAACACGTAATGAAAGGTCATCCAGTATTGTTGAACCGTGCTCCGACACTTCACCGTTTGGGTATTCAGGCTTTCCAGCCTAAGATGATCGAAGGTAAAGCTATCCAATTGCACCCGTTGGCATGTACAGCGTTCAATGCCGACTTTGATGGTGACCAGATGGCTGTTCACTTGCCTTTGAGCAATGAGGCAGTACTTGAAGCACAAATGTTGATGCTGGCTTCTCACAATATTCTGAATCCTGCAAATGGTGCTCCTATTACCGTTCCTTCACAGGATATGGTGCTTGGTTTGTACTATATCACCAAACTCCGTAAAGGCGCAAAAGGTGAAGGACTCACATTCTATGGCCCCGAAGAAGCGTTGATAGCTTACAATGAAGGCAAAGTAGATATTCATGCTCCGGTGAAGGTTATCGTAAAAGACCTTGACGAAAATGGAAATATCGTTGATGTAATGCGTGAGACTTCAGTAGGTCGTGTGATTGTGAACGAAATAGTTCCGCCTGAAGTCGGATACATCAATACTATTATTTCAAAGAAATCATTGCGTGACATTATTAGTGCTGTAATCAAAGCTTGTGGTGTTGCTCGGACTGCTGACTTCCTTGATGGAATTAAAAATTTAGGCTACAAGATGGCTTTTCAGGGTGGTCTGTCATTCAACTTGGGTGATATCATTATCCCGAAAGAGAAAGAGACACTCGTTCAGAGAGGTTATGAAGAGGTAGAGCAGGTGATCAATAACTATAATATGGGTTTCATCACCAATAATGAACGTTACAACCAGGTAATTGATATCTGGACACATGTAAACTCTGAATTGTCTAATATCTTGATGAAGACTATTTCTTCAGATGATCAGGGTTTCAACTCTGTGTACATGATGCTTGATTCCGGTGCCCGTGGTTCTAAAGAGCAGATCCGTCAGCTCTCCGGTATGCGTGGTTTGATGGCAAAACCGCAGAAGGCAGGTGCTGAAGGTGGTCAGATCATCGAGAACCCTATCTTGTCTAACTTTAAAGAGGGACTTTCTGTGTTGGAGTACTTTATCTCTACTCACGGTGCCCGTAAAGGTTTGGCCGATACCGCTTTGAAGACTGCCGATGCGGGATACTTGACTCGTCGTCTGGTTGACGTTTCGCATGATGTGATTATTAATGAAGAAGACTGCGGTACGCTTCGCGGACTGGTTTGTACTGACCTCAAGAACAATGACGAAGTTATTGCTACTCTGTACGAACGTATCCTCGGACGTGTATCCGTACACGATATTATTCATCCTCAGACCGGTGAATTACTGGTTGCCGGTGGTGAAGAAATTACAGAAGATATCGCCAAGAAGATTCAGGAATCTCCGATTGAAAGCGTTGAGATTCGTTCGGTATTGACTTGCGAATCGAAGAAGGGTGTTTGTGCGAAGTGCTACGGTCGTAACCTGGCTACGAACCATATGGTTCAGAAAGGTGAGGCTGTCGGTGTAATCGCTGCCCAGTCTATCGGTGAACCGGGTACACAGTTGACATTGCGTACATTCCATGCTGGTGGTACGGCTGCCAACATTGCGGCCAATGCAAGTATTGTTGCTAAAAATAATGCCCGTTTGGAATTTGAAGAACTCCGTACGGTAGATATTGTGGACGAAACTGGTGAGGCTGCCAAAGTGGTAGTAGGTCGTTTGGCTGAGGTTCGTTTTATTGATGTCAATACAGGCATTGTACTTTCTACCCATAACGTTCCTTACGGTTCTACACTTTATGTAGCCGATGGTGAAGTGGTAGAAAAAGGTAAACTGATTGCGAAATGGGATCCATTCAACGCTGTTATCATAACCGAAGCTACCGGTAAGATTGAGTTTGAGGGTGTCATTGAAAATGTTACTTATAAGATTGAATCGGATGAAGCGACCGGACTTCGAGAAATTATTATTATTGAGTCTAAAGATAAAACTAAAGTTCCTTCGGCCCACATCCTGACCGAAGACGGTGATCTTATCCGTACATATAATTTACCTGTAGGTGGACACGTAGTGATCGAAAACGGCCAAAAGGTGAAAGCTGGTGAGGTAATCGTTAAGATTCCGCGTGCTGTGGGTAAGGCTGGTGATATTACCGGTGGTCTTCCCCGTGTTACTGAGTTGTTTGAAGCACGTAACCCGTCGAATCCTGCCGTCGTATCCGAAATCGATGGAGAGGTTACTATGGGTAAAGTGAAACGCGGTAATCGCGAAATCATCGTTACATCTAAGACCGGTGAAGTGAAGAAATACCTTGTTCCGCTGTCTAAGCAGATTCTGGTACAGGAGAATGACTACGTTCGTGCAGGTACTCCATTGTCCGATGGTGCTACGACTCCGGCTGATATTTTGGCTATTAAAGGTCCTACGGCTGTACAGGAATACATCGTGAATGAAGTTCAGGACGTATATCGTTTACAGGGTGTGAAGATCAATGATAAGCATTTTGAGATCATTGTTCGCCAGATGATGCGTAAAGTGACTATTGACGAACCGGGCGATACACGCTTCCTTGAACAGCAGGTAGTGGACAAACTCGAGTTCATGGAAGAGAACGACCGCATTTGGGGTAAGAAAGTGGTTGTAGATGCCGGAGATTCTGAAAACCTGAAAGCCGGTCAGATTGTCACAGCCCGCAAGTTGCGTGACGAAAACAGTATGCTGAAACGCCGTGACCTTAAACCGGTTGAGGTGCGTGATGCTGTTGCTGCAACTTCTACCCAGATTCTTCAGGGTATTACTCGTGCCGCATTGCAAACTTCAAGCTTCATGTCTGCCGCTTCTTTCCAGGAGACAACTAAGGTACTGAATGAGGCTGCTATCAATGGTAAGATAGATAAGTTGGAAGGTATGAAGGAGAATGTAATTTGCGGTCATTTGATTCCGGCCGGTACAGGTCTTCGCGAGTTTGACAAGATCATTGTAGGTTCTAAAGAAGAATACGATCGTATTCTGGCTAATAAGAAGACAGTGCTTGACTATAATGAAGTAGAATAATACAATTCAATTGACTATAGCTGAAAAAGAGCAATTGCCGTAAAGGTGATTGCTCTTTTTTTTAGTTTATGTTACGTTATCGGATGAAGCGATTGGTCAATTTGCTTTTTGACATTAGCCAAACGATGACGTAACATGTCAGGAATACAATACAGGCCATACAAATAATTCGTACAGTATACGGCAGCAACTCTGTATCCAGTAAATCGTAAGCAATGAATACAAATACATAATGGCTCAGATAAATGCCGAATGCGAGTGATGCCATGTGTGATAACCTGTGGTTTGAAGGTACTTTTATCTTCTGTACGATTACAAAAACCGGGAAGGTCATCATAAATACGTTGATACCTGCAAAGTACCATACAATTTCCAGATAAGCATAATTTCCCGGGAAGTAATTTTGTGTGATGACGTACCCATAAGATGTGATCAGGTATCCTGTCAGAAACATTGGGATGGTAATACTCAATAGTTTCTTCCAACTCCATTTCAGTGGATATTTTGTGAGATAATAAGCTAGCAGAAGATATCCGATAAAACCGGAGAAATAATAAAAACTACCATAGTCATTCCAGTCACATACTCCCCATAGACCCATATTCCCGTAATTGCCCTGATAGCCTAGTGCTGGAGCGAACATTTTTACATACGGAGCAATCAGGCTGATTCCCCAAATGCCTAAGAATAATTTTAGTTCCTTCTTTGAAACTTTTTCCAACCAACCGCTGATAATAGGCATTATCAAATATAACCCAATCAACATATAAAGATACCACAACGGGACTGTGTCAAAATTGAAATTAAATATAAATGTATATAGTTTGAACCATAAAGCTTCAAGACTGTGATCTGGCATCGAGATCAGTGGATTTTGAGTATCGGGATTGATATAGTTCAGATATATGAAATACAAAACAGGCAAGACCAGTGACCAGAAAATCATTGGAGGGATCAGGCGTCCTATCCTTTTCTTATAGAACGCTGCCATGTCGGTTTGTACGGGTAATAGCAATACCCCGGTTATCATAACAAAAATGGGAACACACGGGCGCATCAGGCTTCCCAAAAACACTCCTGTTAAGAACGATTCCCGATTGGCATCAAATTGGCCGATAAATGCATCGCAACTATGCGAGAAAACAACAAAGAAACAGGCGAGTACCCTTAACAGGTCAATCCAACCTATATTCTCTTTCTTTTTTAATTCCATGATATAATTGATTTAAATGTGTTAATGTGAAAAATGTACAATCTGTGCTGCTGTCATTATTATTAAATTCATTCTATTGCCTTTACTTTGTTCAGGGTGGGTAATGTGTTCCCCCCGATAGAAGCCGGTTTACTTTGGAGCGTCTTGGTTGAATGCGTCGGAAACCTTGTTTTTGTATTGTGTATACCGTTCACGGAATGATAATGGCAATCGTCTTCTATGTTTGCGGTGAAATTTCTGATATGTGTTCTGGTGAATGATTTCTCTCCACTCGGACGGTTCCATATTACTTTTATGGAGTCCGATAATTATTCTGATAGAAATGGTGTGAAATAATATATTTTTCCAAGTTGTTGCAAACTTCTCACTTGGGCTGCTATAGTGTAATGTTTCCGTGTCGAGTGTGATGCCTCCTTCATACGAAAAAGAAGTCGGGATCCTTTTTGCATTCACCGTCCGGTGAGATTGTGTGATGATTTCCCCTTCTGTGGACGAGGAGTAATTGGAATAGATTTCTTCCAGTAGTAACAGCTGTTTTTTAGTAAGCCGACAGAGCGCTCTAAGGAGCATGGGCAACAAACAGATTCCTTCGTCCGATATTTTAAATTGCTTTTTTATACTGTAATTAATATTTTTCATAGGCCTTAAGATTTTCTTTTGGACAAAGATAATCTCTTTTACCAAGTGTTACAATGTGTCTATTCGAAAAACAGATCAGATTTTACTGTTTTCAGCGTCCGGTTTATCAATAGTCGTTAATTCCCTCTTTATTTACCGAACATTCCTGTGCCTGCAGCGTTCCTATATCAAAACAATATAAATCAAGCATTATGAATTTTATCTGGTACATTTTGATAGGTATCCTTGCCGGTTATTTTGCCGGTAAGATAATGCGTGGAGGAGGATTCGGCCTTTTGGTCAATCTCTTATTAGGGATTATAGGCGGTGTGCTGGGCGGTTGGGTGTTTGCCCTTCTGGGACTGGCAGCAACCGGAATTATCGGTAGTCTGATTACTTCGGTTGTCGGCGCGATCTTATTTCTCTGGATAGCCTCCTTCTTCAGCCGCTCCCGGTGAGGGGAGTATTTCTCGCAATGAGACAGTATCGTTTATTGTGGTTATATAAAAATTAATAGTTTATGGGAAGTGGAAATGCAAAATTCCTGGTAGGACTTGGAATCGGTTCTGCCATCGGTGCGCTGGTTTATCATTTTTCGCGCACGGCGAAAGCTAAAAAACTGAAAAATGATGTGTTCAATGCTCTTCATGAAATAGAGGCTGATGCCGAACTGGCAGTAGTCGAAGCAAAAGACAAAGCCGTGAAGGCTGGTGCCAAAGTAGCCGGAAAAGTAGCTGATAAAGCGACTGAGGTGAAAGAAAAATTGACACCTAACTCTTGATAGTGAGCGGTAGATAATGAACGGTGAACGGTAAATTGGAATGCACTAATTAATGTATTAAGTTTATCGTTCGCTGCTTATTGTTGATTACCGCTTTTAATATAGCCTGAGATAATTTAAAATCCCTTCCTGTTTTTTTCTTCAAATATCTGCTTTTTCCAGATATTGATTAAAAAATGCTTTGGATTCAAATAAAAAATTGTTTTCGTATGCCTTGCATTCTATGGAAAAGAGTGCAAGGCATTTGTCTTTACTATAAAACATAATCTGTATCTTTGTAGCAGAAGAATTAGAATCAATCAATAATAAAAGATATGGAAAATCAAAATCCCGATAATCAATTACAAATAGAATTAAAAGAGGAAGTGGCTCAAGGAACCTATGCGAATCTGGCTATCATTACACATTCAAGTTCGGAGTTTGTACTCGACTTTGTGCGTGTATTGCCCGGGTTGCCAAAAGCAGGAGTACAGTCGCGTGTGATTCTTGCTCCCGAACATGCCAAACGTTTGCAAAGGGCGCTTGAAGAAAATATAGCTAAATATGAACGTGCATTCGGTCCTATCCGATTGCAGGAAGACGGAGTGGATACTCCTCCCATATTAGATATAAAAGGAGAAGCCTGAAAATAAAAAGGGTGTAGCCATCCGGTGCGATGGGTGTAGCCATTCGAGAGGGAGGGGGTAGCCTTAATGTACGGATGGCTACACCTAAAAATCTTTCTGATGAAATGATTTTCCGGAAATAAGCTCTTAAAAATTAAAAAAAAGATGTAGTGCATTGATTATTCAAATATTATTCGTATTTTTGCAGCCCAAAATGTATAGTTACGAAATTAATATAACAATAATATAAATTAAAAAACAATTTAAAATGCCTACAATTCAGCAATTAGTAAGAAAAGGACGCGAAGTGCTGGTCGAGAAAAGTAAATCTCCGGCCTTGGATTCTTGTCCTCAAAGACGTGGCGTTTGCGTGAGAGTATATACTACTACTCCGAGAAAGCCGAACTCTGCAATGCGTAAAGTAGCTCGTGTGCGTTTGACTAACCAGAAAGAGGTGAACTCTTACATTCCGGGAGAAGGACACAACTTGCAGGAGCACTCAATCGTACTGGTTCGCGGTGGTCGTGTGAAAGACCTTCCGGGTGTACGTTACCATATCGTTCGCGGTACTCTTGATACAGCAGGTGTAGCCGGACGTACTCAGAGACGTTCTAAATACGGAGCTAAGCGTCCGAAACCGGGACAAGCAGCACCGGCTAAGAAGAAATAATCCGGAGTGATTCCGAATTCGATTTATTTTATTAAAAGTAATAACTTTCGTTTTAGTTTGTTGGAATAAGCTATAAAGGTTGAGTAAATTCCCCGGAGGGGGAGTTGAAGACGTCAAGAAATAGACAACCAAGAACAAAAACATTATTTTTCGAACAAATGAGAAAAGCAAAACCAAAAAAACGCGTTATCCTTCCGGATCCCGTGTTCAATGACCAGAAGGTTTCTAAATTTGTAAACCATCTGATGTATGATGGAAAGAAGAACACTTCTTATGAAATCTTTTACGCTGCACTGGAAACAGTAAAAGCAAAACTTCCTAACGAAGAAAAAACTGCTCTTGAAATCTGGAAGAAAGCGTTAGATAACGTAACTCCTCAAGTTGAAGTAAAATCACGCCGTGTGGGTGGTGCAACTTTCCAGGTTCCTACCGAAATTCGCCCGGATCGTAAAGAATCAATCTCAATGAAGAACCTGATTCTGTTCGCTCGCAAGAGAGGCGGTAAATCTATGGCTGATAAATTGGCTGCTGAAATCATGGATGCATTCAATGAACAAGGCGGTGCTTTCAAACGTAAAGAAGATATGCACAGAATGGCTGAAGCTAACCGTGCATTTGCTCATTTCAGATTCTAATTACTATAAGAAATACCTATTTGATTAAAAACTTAAAGTAAAGGAAAAAGAAAATGGCAAAGAATGATTTACATTTGACTCGTAATATCGGTATCATGGCTCACATCGATGCCGGAAAGACAACAACTTCTGAACGTATCCTGTTCTACACCGGATTGACTCACAAAATCGGAGAGGTACACGATGGTGCTGCAACAATGGACTGGATGGAGCAAGAGCAGGAACGTGGTATTACTATCACTTCTGCCGCTACAACTACTCGTTGGAAGTATGCTGGTGATACTTATAAAATCAACCTGATTGACACTCCGGGACACGTGGACTTTACTGCTGAGGTAGAACGTTCACTTCGTATCCTTGATGGTGCTGTTGCTGCTTACTGTGCTGTAGGTGGTGTAGAACCTCAGTCGGAAACTGTATGGCGTCAGGCTGACAAATATAACGTACCGCGTATCGCTTACGTTAACAAAATGGACCGTTCGGGTGCTGACTTCTTTGAAGTTGTTCGCCAGATGAAGGCTGTTTTGGGTGCAAATCCGTGTCCGGTTGTTATTCCTATCGGTGCAGAAGAAAACTTCAAAGGATTGGTTGATCTGATCAAAATGAAAGCTATCTACTGGCACGATGAAACAATGGGTGCTGACTATACCATAGAAGAAATTCCTGCTAATCTCGTTGACGAAGCCAACGAATGGAGAGATAAAATGCTTGAAAAAGTAGCTGAATTTGATGATGCGTTGATGGAAAAATACTTTGATGATCCTTCTACTATTACAGAAGAAGAAGTATTGAGAGCTCTTCGCAATGCAACTGTTCAGATGGCTGTAGTTCCGATGTTGTGCGGTTCTTCATTCAAGAATAAGGGCGTACAGACTTTGCTTGACTATGTTTGTGCTTTCTTGCCTTCTCCGTTGGATGCTGAAAACGTAGTTGGTACAAACCCTGATACCGGTGCCGAAGAAGATCGTAAACCGAGCGAAGACGATAAAACTTCAGCTTTGGCATTTAAGATCGCTACTGACCCGTATGTAGGACGTTTGACTTTCTTCCGTGTATACTCTGGTAAGATTGAAGCCGGTTCTTATATCTACAACTCTCGTTCAGGTAAGAAAGAACGTGTTTCTCGTCTGTTCCAGATGCACTCAAACAAACAGAATCCGGTAGAAGTGATTGGTGCCGGTGATATTGGTGCCGGTGTAGGTTTCAAGGATATTCACACTGGTGATACACTGTGTGACGAAACAGCTCCGATCGTTCTTGAGTCAATGGACTTCCCGGAACCGGTAATCGGTATTGCTGTGGAACCGAAAACTCAGAAGGATATGGACAAACTGTCTAACGGTTTGGCTAAACTGGCTGAAGAAGACCCGACATTCACAGTGAAAACTGACGAACAGACAGGTCAGACAGTTATTTCCGGTATGGGTGAGCTTCACTTGGATATCATTATCGACCGTCTGAAACGTGAATTCAAAGTAGAATGTAACCAGGGTAAACCTCAGGTTAACTACAAAGAGGCTATCACTAAGACAGTTAACTTGCGTGAGGTTTATAAGAAACAATCTGGTGGTCGTGGTAAGTTCGCTGATATTATTGTGAACATCGGCCCGGTTGATGAAGACTTTACTCAAGGTGGTCTGCAGTTCGTTGATGAAGTGAAGGGTGGTAACATTCCTAAGGAATTCATTCCTTCAGTTCAGAAAGGTTTCCAGACTGCAATGAAGAATGGTGTGCTGGCTGGCTATCCGCTGGATTCATTGAAAGTGACTTTGGTCGATGGTTCATTCCACCCGGTTGACTCTGACCAGTTGTCTTTCGAAATTTGTGCTATCCAGGCATATAAGAATGCTTGTGCTAAGGCAGGTCCTGTATTGATGGAGCCTATCATGAAGCTGGAAGTCGTTACTCCGGAAGAAAACATGGGTGACGTTATCGGTGACTTGAACAAACGCCGTGGCCAGGTTGAAGGTATGGAGTCAAGCCGTTCAGGAGCCCGTATCGTAAAAGCAATGGTTCCGTTGGCAGAAATGTTCGGTTACGTAACCGCGTTGCGTACTATCACTTCTGGTCGTGCCACTTCATCAATGGTATACTCTCATCACGCTCAGGTTTCTAGCTCTATCGCTAAAGCGGTATTGGAAGAAGTAAAAGGACGTGCTGATTTACTCTAAAATATCTTAAGCAGCAGGCTAGCGAATGACTCTTAGCCTGCCGCTTTATCTTATTTATAAATTTATTAATTAAAAGAACTAATGAGTCAGAAAATTAGAATTAAACTGAAATCTTACGACCACAACTTGGTTGACAAATCAGCTGAGAAGATCGTTAGAACAGTGAAGGCTACCGGTGCTATTGTTAGCGGACCGATTCCCCTTCCGACGCACAAGCGTATCTTTACAGTAAACCGCTCTACTTTCGTTAACAAGAAATCAAGAGAGCAGTTTGAACTTTCTTCATTCAAGAGACTGATCGATATCTATAGCTCAACAGCTAAGACTGTAGATGCTCTGATGAAGTTAGAGTTGCCGAGTGGTGTAGAAGTAGAAATTAAAGTGTAGTATTTAAAAATTAGTGAAATGCCAGGATTATTAGGAAAAAAAATCGGAATGACATCCGTTTTCAGTGCCGATGGTAAGAATGTACCATGCACTGTTATCGAAGCAGGTCCTTGTGTTGTTACTCAGGTAAAGACCGTAGAGAAAGATGGCTATGCAGCCGTTCAGTTGGGTTTCCAGGACAAAAAGGAAAAACATACAACTAAACCGTTGATGGGTCACTTCAAAAAGGCTGGAGTAACACCGAAGAGACACTTGGCCGAGTTCAAGGAATTTGAAAACGAGTTAAATCTGGGTGATACTGTTACAGTAGAACTGTTCGACGGCGCAGACTATGTAGACGTTGTTGGTACTTCTAAAGGTAAAGGCTTCCAGGGTGTAGTTAAAAGACATGGCTTTGGTGGTGTAGGTCAATCTACTCACGGTCAGCACAACCGTGCCCGTAAACCGGGTTCTATCGGTGCTTGTTCGTATCCTGCAAAAGTGTTCAAAGGAATGCGCATGGGCGGACAAATGGGTGGCGACAGAGTTACTGTTCAAAACTTACAGGTATTAAAAGTAATCGCGGAACACAATCTTCTTTTGATCAAGGGTTCTGTACCGGGTTGCAAAGGTTCAATCGTATTAATTGAAAAATAATGGAAGTTAACGTATATAACATTAAAGGTGAAGACACTGGAAGAAAGGTTACGTTAAACGAATCTATCTTCGGAATTGAGCCCAATGACCACGCTATCTATCTGGACGTAAAGCAATTTATGGCTAACCAGCGTCAGGGTACTCACAAGTCAAAAGAGAGAAGCGAAATCAGCGGATCTACTCGTAAAATCGGTCGTCAGAAAGGTGGCGGCGGTGCTCGTCGTGGTGACATGAATTCACCGGTACTCGTAGGTGGTGGACGTGTATTTGGTCCTAAACCAAGAGACTACTACTTCAAGCTGAATAAAAAAGTTAAGACATTGGCTCGTAAGTCAGCTTTGTCGTATAAAGCTCAGGACAACGCAATCGTAGTGGTAGAAGACTTCAACTTTGAGGCTCCGAAGACTAAGGTTTTCGTTGAAATGACAAAAAATCTTAAAGTTTCTGACAAAAAACTGCTTGTAGTTTTACCAGAAGCAAATAAAAATGTATATTTGTCAGCTCGTAACATCGAAGGTGCTAACGTTCAGACTATCTCAGGATTAAATACTTACAGAGTATTGAATGCTGGGGTTGTTGTGCTTACTGAAAGCTCTTTGAAGGCTATTGACAATATCTTAATCTAAAAAGGAGGCTTAAATAATGGGAATTATTATTAAACCGTTGGTGACAGAGAAAATGACTGCAATAACTGATAAGCTGAATCGTTTCGGCTTTATTGTACGTCCTGAAGCTAATAAACTGGAAATTAAGAGTGAAGTTGAAGCCCTTTATAATGTTACGGTAGTTGATGTGAATACTGTGAAGTATGCTGGCAAAAATAAGAGCCGTTATACAAAAGCAGGTATCATCAATGGTCGTACGAACGCTTTTAAGAAAGCCATCGTGACATTGAAAGAAGGAGATACTATTGATTTTTATAGCAATATTTAATAAAAATGGCAGTACGTAAATTTAAGCCCACAACACCGGGGCAAAGACATAAGATTATTGGTACTTTCGAGGAAATTACTGCATCAGTACCAGAAAAGTCGCTTGTATATGGTAAAAAATCATCTGGCGGTCGTAACAACGAAGGTAAGATGACAATGCGCTACTTAGGTGGCGGTCATAGAAAAGTGATCAGAATTGTCGATTTCAAGAGAAATAAAGACGGTGTTCCGGCAGTTGTAAAAACGATCGAATACGATCCGAACCGTTCGGCTCGTATCGCATTGTTATTTTATGCTGATGGTGAAAAAAGATATATTATTGCTCCCAATGGATTGCAAGTTGGTGCGACTTTGATGTCGGGAGAGAACGCTGCGCCTGAGATTGGTAATGCGCTTCCGCTTCAGAATATCCCGGTCGGTACAGTAATTCACAACATTGAATTGCGTCCGGGTCAGGGTGCTGCTCTGGTTAGATCAGCAGGTAACTTCGCTCAGCTGACTTCAAGAGAAGGTAAGTATTGTGTAATCAAATTGCCTTCAGGTGAAGTAAGACAAATACTTAGCACTTGTAAAGCTACTATCGGTAGTGTTGGTAACTCAGATCATGGATTGGAAAGCTCAGGTAAGGCAGGTCGCTCTCGTTGGCAGGGCCGTCGTCCTCGCAACCGTGGTGTTGTTATGAACCCGGTTGATCACCCGATGGGTGGTGGTGAAGGACGTGCTTCCGGAGGTCACCCAAGATCTCGTAAGGGATTGTACGCTAAGGGACTTAAGACTAGAGCTCCGAAGAAACAATCGTCTAAGTACATTATTGAGAGAAGAAAAAAGTAATCTGATTAATTGAGTAAACTATGAGTCGTTCATTAAAAAAAGGTCCATATATTAACGTAAAACTCGAAAAGAAAGTGCTTGCTATGAATGAATCAGGCAAGAAAGTTGTCGTTAAGACTTGGTCCAGAGCTTCAATGATTTCGCCTGATTTTGTAGGCCATACAGTTGCAGTTCACAACGGAAATAAATTTATTCCTGTATATGTTACCGAAAATATGGTAGGTCACAAGTTGGGTGAATTCGCTCCAACTCGTACATTCAGAGGACACGCTGGTAACAAGAAAAAATAACAGGATTTATCTGAAATAATAAAGTAATAAATATAATGGGAGCAAGAAAAAAAATATCGGCTGAAAAGAGAAAAGAAGCCCTTAAAACCATGTATTTTGCTAAATTGCAAAATGTTCCTACTTCTCCTCGTAAGATGCGTCTCGTGGCTGACATGATTCGTGGGATGGAAGTGAACAGAGCACTTGGCGTTTTGAAGTTTTCTTCAAAAGAAGCAGCTGCAAGAGTGGAAAAATTGTTGCGCTCTGCAATTGCTAACTGGGAGCAGAAAAACGAACGTAAAGCTGAAAGTGGCGAATTATTCGTAACGAAGATTTTTGTTGATGGTGGTGCTACACTCAAAAGAATGAGACCGGCTCCGCAGGGAAGAGGATACAGAATTCGCAAACGTTCAAATCACGTAACATTGTTCGTTGGTTCTAAAAGTAATAACGAAGATCAAAATTAAGGTAGATGGGACAAAAAGTTAATCCAATAAGCAACCGTTTAGGAATTATCAGAGGATGGGATTCTAACTGGTATGGTGGAAATGATTACGGTGACTCTTTGCTGGAAGATAGCAAGATCCGTAAATATCTTAATGCAAGACTTGCGAAAGCAAGTGTATCAAGAATCGTAATTGAACGTACGCTGAAGCTCGTTACTATTACTGTTTGCACTGCTCGTCCGGGTATTATTATCGGTAAAGGTGGCCAGGAAGTTGATAAGTTGAAGGAAGAGTTGAAAAAGGTTACCGACAAAGATATTCAAATCAATATCTTTGAAGTGAAAAGACCGGAACTGGATGCTGTGATTGTTGCTAACAACATCGCTCGTCAGGTAGAAGGTAAAATTGCCTATCGCCGTGCCATTAAAATGGCTATCGCAAATACAATGCGTATGGGTGCGGAAGGTATCAAAATTCAGATTTCAGGACGTTTGAATGGAGCTGAAATGGCCCGTTCTGAAATGTATAAGGAAGGAAGAACTCCGTTGCACACTTTCAGAGCAGACATCGACTATTGCCATGCAGAAGCATTGACAAAAGTGGGTCTTCTCGGTATTAAAGTTTGGATCTGTAGAGGTGAAGTTTTTGGTAAGAGAGAATTAGCTCCCAACTTTACACAAAGCAAAGAGAGTGGTCGTGGAAACAATGGTGGAAACAACGGCGGCGGAAAGAACTTCAAAAGAAAGAAAAATAATCGCTAAACGAATTTGAATTTTAGGAAACTATGTTACAACCGAAAAAGACAAAATTCAGAAGACAACAAAAGGGCCGCGCTAAAGGTAATGCACAGAGAGGCAACCAGCTCGCTTTTGGATCTTTTGGTATTAAGGCTTTAGAAACTAAATGGATCACAGGCCGACAGATTGAAGCTGCTCGTATTGCAGTGACAAGATATATGCAACGTCAGGGACAGATTTGGATTCGTATTTTCCCGGATAAACCGATTACTAGAAAACCTGCTGATGTACGTATGGGTAAGGGTAAGGGTAGCCCCGAAGGATTCGTGGCTCCGGTTACACCAGGTAGAATTATTATTGAAGCTGAAGGAGTATCTTACGAGATCGCGAAAGAAGCTTTGCGTTTGGCAGCTCAGAAACTTCCGATTACTACGAAGTTTGTCGTGAGACGTGATTATGATATTCAAAATCAAAATGCGTAAGGTTTATGAAAATTGCAGAAATTAAAGAAATGTCTACTAATGATTTGGTAGAAAGAGTAGAAGCAGAAGTGGTTAATTACAACCAAATGGTTATCAATCATTCTATTTCTCCTTTGGAAAATCCTGCGCAGATCAAACAATTACGCAGGACGATTGCGCGTATGAGAACAGAGTTACGCCAAAGAGAACTTAACAATAAATGATCAGCTTGATGGAAGCAAGAAATTTAAGAAAAGAAAGAACAGGGGTTGTGCTGAGCAATAAGATGGAAAAAACCATTACCGTTGCTGCTAAGTTCAAGGAAAAACACCCTATATATGGTAAGTTCGTTAGCAAAACGAAGAAGTACCATGCTCACGATGAAAAGAATGAATGCAATGTAGGTGATACTGTACGCATCATGGAAACTCGTCCTTTGAGCAAGACTAAAAGATGGAGATTAGTAGAAATAATTGAAAGAGCTAAGTAATTATGATACAAGTAGAATCCAGACTTACAGTATGTGACAACAGTGGAGCTAAAGAAGCCCTGTGTATCCGCGTTTTGGGTGGTACAGGTCGTCGTTACGCTTCAGTGGGGGATGTTATTGTCGTTTCTGTAAAGAGCGTCATCCCTTCAAGTGATGTTAAAAAGGGTGCAGTGTCAAAAGCTTTGATCGTACGTACTAAGAAAGAGATCCGTCGTCCCGATGGTTCTTATATACGTTTTGATGATAATGCTTGCGTGTTGTTGAATAATGCAGGTGAAATTAGAGGTAGTCGTATTTTCGGTCCTGTAGCAAGAGAACTTCGTGCTACAAACATGAAAGTTGTGTCACTTGCGCCTGAGGTACTTTAATTTTGTAAAAGATTTAAGTAATGAGTAAATTACATATTAAAAAAGGCGATACAGTTTACGTAAATGCTGGTGAAGACAAAGGTAAAACTGGTCGTGTATTGAAGGTTCTTGTTAAAGAAGGACGTGCAATAGTTGAAGGTATCAATATGGTATCTAAAAGCACAAAACCAAATGCAAAGAACCCGCAGGGTGGTATAGTTAAGCAGGAAGCTCCTATCCACATTTCAAACTTGAATCCGGTTGATCCAAAAACTGGTAAAGCAACGCGTGTTGGTAGAAAAGTAAGTTCTGAGGGAACTTTAGTGCGTTATTCTAAAAAATCAGGAGAGGAGATTAAGTAATGAGTAATACTGCAAGCCTTAAGAAAGAATATGCAGAGCGCATTGCTCCTGCATTGAAGTCACAATTCCAGTATTCTTCTACAATGCAGATACCCGTACTTAAGAAGATTGTTATCAATCAGGGTTTAGGTATGGCTGTTGCTGATAAGAAGATTATCGAAGTGGCAATCAACGAAATGACAGCTATCACTGGTCAGAAGGCCGTAGCTACTATTTCGCGTAAAGATATCGCTAACTTTAAGTTGCGTAAGAAAATGCCGATCGGAGTTATGGTAACTCTGCGTCGTGAAAGAATGTACGAATTCCTGGAAAAATTGGTTCGTGTGGCTTTGCCGCGTATCCGTGACTTCAAAGGTATTGAAACTAAGTTCGATGGTAAGGGTAACTATACCCTTGGTATTCAGGAACAAATCATTTTCCCTGAAATTAATATCGATAGTATTACCAGAATTCTCGGAATGAATATTACCTTTGTAACCTCTGCGCAAACAGATGAAGAAGGTTATGCCTTATTGAAAGAATTCGGTTTACCGTTTAAAAACGCTAAAAAAGACTGATAAATTATGGCAAAGGAATCAATGAAAGCACGCGAAATAAAGCGTGCTAAATTAGTAGCCAAATATGCCGAAAAGAGAGCTGCCTTGAAGCAGATTGTGAGAACCGGAGATCCTGCTGAAGCTTTTGAAGCTGCACAGAAATTACAGGAGCTTCCTAAGAATTCTAATCCGATTCGTATGCACAATCGCTGTAAATTGACTGGTCGTCCTAAAGGATACATCCGTCAGTTCGGTGTTTCAAGAATCCAGTTCCGTGAGATGGCATCTAATGGGCTGATCCCAGGTGTTAAGAAAGCAAGCTGGTAAATATATTGTTTAAATATTGTCAGGGTAGTCCTGATTAATTTAATTATTTTTTATATGACTGATCCAATAGCAGATTATTTGACGAGGTTAAGGAACGCAATTAATGCAAAGCACAGAGTTGTAGAAGTTCCTGCTTCAAATTTGAAAAAAGAAATCACTAAGATTCTTTTTGAAAAAGGCTACATCCTTAATTATAAGTTTGTAGAAGATGGTCCTCAAGGAACTATTAAAGTTGCCTTGAAGTATGATTCTGTTAACAAAGTTAACGCAATCAAAAAACTTGAAAGAATATCTTCTCCGGGTATGCGTCAGTATACTGGTTACAAAGATATGCCGCGTGTTATTAATGGTTTGGGTATTGCTATAATATCTACTTCCAAAGGTGTAATGACAAACAAAGAAGCTGCTGAACTGAAAATCGGTGGTGAAGTATTGTGTTATGTATATTAATAGGAGGAAAAAGCAATGTCAAGAATAGGAAAATTACCCATTAGTATTCCCGCTGGAGTAACAGTTACTCTGAAAGATGATGTGGTTACCGTAAAAGGACCCAAAGGTGAACTTAGCCAGTATGTGAACCCGGCTATCAATGTTGCTATTGAAGATGGACACATCACTTTAACTGAAAACGAAAATGCAATGCTGGATAATCCCAAGCAGAAACATGCATTTCACGGTTTGTATCGTTCGTTAGTACACAACATGGTTGTTGGTGTTTCTGAAGGATATAAGAAAGAATTGGAGCTTGTTGGTGTTGGTTACCGTGCTTCTAATCAAGGAAATATCATTGAATTAGCATTAGGATATACACACAATATCTTTATACAGTTGCCTCCTGAAGTCAAAGTAGAGACAAAATCAGAAAGAAATAAGAATCCTCTTATTCTTTTAGAGTCTTGTGACAAACAATTGCTTGGTCAAGTTTGCTCTAAGATACGTTCTTTCCGTAAGCCCGAACCGTATAAAGGTAAAGGTATTAAGTTTGTTGGCGAGGAAATTCGCAGAAAGTCTGGTAAATCAGCCGGTGCTAAGTAATTTACGTAAATTTGTATTATTATGACAACAAAAATAGAAAGACGAATTAAGATCAAATATAGAGTACGCAATAAAGTGTCAGGTACTGCTGCACGTCCGCGTATGAGTGTATTTAGAAGTAACAAGCAAATCTATGTCCAGATTATCGACGATTTGTCTGGTAAGACATTGGCTGCTGCCTCTTCACTGGGTATGACTGAGAAGTTGCCTAAGAAAGAAGTTGCTGCTAAAGTGGGTGAGATTATTGCGAAAAAAGCTCAGGAAGCAGGTATTACGACTGTTGTTTTCGACCGTAATGGTTACTTGTATCATGGGAGAGTAAAAGAAGTAGCTGATGCTGCTCGTAACGGTGGACTTAAATTTTAATCATTATGGCAGGAGTTAATAATAGAGTTAAGATTACTAACGATATAGAACTGAAAGACAGATTAGTTGCTATTAATCGTGTTACTAAAGTAACCAAAGGTGGTAGAACTTTTAGTTTCTCTGCAATTGTAGTTGTAGGTAACGAAGAAGGTATTATCGGTTGGGGACTTGGTAAAGCTGGTGAAGTAACAGCAGCTATCGCTAAAGGTGTTGAATCGGCTAAGAAAAATCTGACAAGAGTGCCTGTACTGAAAGGTACTGTTCCTCACGAACAGTCAGCTAAGTTTGGTGGTGCTGAAGTATTCATCAAACCTGCTTCTCACGGTACTGGTGTTGTAGCCGGTGGTGCTATGCGTGCCGTATTGGAAAGTGTTGGTGTAACTGACGTTTTGGCTAAATCAAAAGGATCTTCAAATCCGCATAACCTTGTAAAAGCCACTATCATGGCTTTAGGCGAGATGCGTGATGCAAGAATGATTGCTCAGAACAGAGGAATTAGTGTTGAAAAAGTATTTAGAGGATAAGGAGGGAGATATGTCAACTATAAAGATCAAACAAGTTAAAAGTAGAATTGGTGCTCCGGCTGATCAGAAAAGAACTCTTGATGCACTGGGACTTCGCAAATTGAACCGTGTGGTTGAACACGAAAGCACTCCTTCAATTCTTGGAATGGTAGATAAGGTTAAACACTTGGTTGCCATTGTTAAGTAATTATTTGTTGAATATAAAACGAATTACAATATGAACTTAAGTAATTTAAAACCTGCAGAAGGCTCTACTAAAACAAGAAAAAGAATCGGACGTGGTCCGGGTTCTGGCTTAGGAGGTACTTCTACAAGAGGTCATAAAGGTGCTAAATCAAGATCTGGATACTCTAAGAAAATCGGTTTTGAAGGTGGTCAGATGCCTCTTCAACGTCGAGTACCTAAATTTGGTTTTAAGAACATCAATAGAACTGAATATAAAGCTATTAACTTAGAAACAATCCAGAAATTAGCTGAAGCTAAGAAGTTGGAAAAAGTAGGTGTTAATGACTTTATTGAAGCTGGATTCATTTCTTCAAGCCAGTTGGTTAAAGTATTAGGTAACGGAACTTTGACTGCTAAGCTGAGTGTAGAAGCTCATGCATTCTCTAAGAGTGCAGTTGCTGCTATTGAGGCTGCTGGTGGAAATGTAGTAAAACTCTGATTCAATGAGAAAAGCTATTGAAACATTAAAGAATATATGGAAAATTGAGGATCTGAGACAACGGATCCTCATTACCATATTGTTTGTGGCGATTTACCGTTTCGGTTCGTACGTCGTGCTTCCTGGAATCAACCCGGGTATGCTGACACAATTGCATCAACAAACAAGCGAGGGCCTTTTAGCCTTGTTAAACATGTTCTCAGGAGGAGCATTTTCTAATGCATCTATTTTCGCATTAGGAATTATGCCTTATATCTCTGCATCAATCGTTATCCAGTTGCTGGGAATCGCTGTGCCGTATTTTCAGAAACTTCAGCGAGAGGGAGAAAGTGGCAGAAGAAAGATGAATCAATATACTCGTTATTTGACGATTGCTATTTTGTTGGTTCAGGCCCCTTCTTATTTGCTCAATCTTAAAATGCAGGCTGGACCTTCCTTAAATGCTTCATTAGATTGGACTCTGTTCATGGTTACTTCTACCATTATTTTGGCAGCTGGAAGTATGTTTATCCTGTGGCTTGGTGAAAGAATCACAGATAAAGGTATTGGTAATGGTATTTCATTTATTATTTTGATTGGTATTATCGCTCGTCTTCCGCAGTCATTATTCCAGGAGTTGATTTCCCGTATGACCGACAAGACTGGTGGTTTGATCATGTTCTTATTTGAAATAGTATTCCTGCTGATCGTAATTGCCGGAGCTATTCTTTTGGTACAAGGTACAAGAAAAATTCCTGTACAGTATGCAAAGAGAATCGTTGGTAATAAACAGTATGGCGGTGCAAGACAGTACATTCCTTTGAAAGTGAATGCTGCCGGTGTAATGCCTATCATTTTTGCTCAGGCAATTATGTTTATTCCGATCACTTTCATTGGTTTTTCTAACACTAACAATGTGAGTGGTTTCGTTCATGCATTTACTGACCATACGAGTTTCTGGTATAATTTTGTTTTTGCAGTAATGATTATCTTATTTACGTACTTCTATACTGCGATTACCATTAACCCGACTCAAATGGCCGAGGATATGAAGAGAAATAATGGTTTCATTCCGGGAATTAAGCCAGGTAAGAAAACTGCTGAGTATATCGATGATATCATGTCACGTATTACTTTGCCGGGTTCTTTCTTTTTGGCTTTCATTGCTATCATGCCCGCATTTGCCGGTATCTTTGGTGTGAAGGCTGAGTTTGCTCAATTCTTCGGTGGTACGTCTCTGTTAATTCTTGTAGGTGTTGTTTTGGATACACTGCAACAAGTCGAAAGTCATTTGTTGATGAGACATTATGATGGCTTGTTGAAGTCTGGTCGTATCAAAGGACGCACCGGTAGTAGTGTAGCTGCATATTAATTCTTTGAGTAGAAATGATATTTCTTAAAACTGAAGATGAAATAGAGCTGCTCCGTCAGAGTAACTTACTTGTTGGTAGAACGTTGGCTGAAGTTGCCAAACTTGTGAAACCGGGAGTTACCACTAAAGAGCTGGATAAGGTAGCGGAAGAGTTTATCAGAGATCATGGTGCTGTTCCTACCTTTAAAGGTTTTCCCAATCAATATGGAGATCCGTTTCCTGCCTCTTTATGCACATCGGTTAATGAACAGGTAGTGCATGGCATTCCGGGAGATATCGTGTTGAAAGACGGTGATATTGTATCGGTCGACTGTGGTACCTACATGAATGGTTTCTGTGGTGATTCAGCTTATACCTTTTGCGTTGGTGAAGTGGACGAAGAAGTTCGTCAGTTGTTGAAGGTAACTAAAGAGGCGTTGTATATTGGCATTCAAAATGCTGTGCAGGGAAAAAGAATCGGTGATATCGGATATGCTATTCAGCAATATTGTGAGTCCCATTCTTATGGTGTTGTGCGTGAATTTGTCGGTCATGGTATTGGTAAAGACATGCACGAAGACCCTCAGGTACCGAATTATGGTAAAAGAGGATACGGAACACTTTTAAAGAAAGGTCTTTGCATTGCGATTGAACCGATGATTACGCAAGGTGACCGACAAGTTATTATGGAACGTGACGGATGGACAGTGAGAACCAGAGATCGGAAATGTGCCGCACACTTTGAACATACCATTGCGGTAGGTGCAGGCGAGGCTGATATTCTGTCATCATTTAAATTCATAGAAGAAGTTTTAGGAGATAAAGCGATATAATATATGGCAAAGCAATCTGCAATAGAACAAGATGGAGTTATAGTTGAAGCATTGTCTAATGCAATGTTTCGTGTTGAATTAGAAAACGGACATGAGATTACTGCTCATATTTCTGGTAAGATGAGAATGCATTACATTAAGATCCTACCGGGTGATAAAGTCAGAGTCGAAATGTCTCCTTACGACTTATCGAAAGGAAGAATTGTATTTAGATATAAATAAAATAAGATATGAAAGTAAGAGCATCATTAAAGAAACGTACGCCAGAATGTAAGATCGTTAGACGTAATGGCCGTTTGTATGTTATTAACAAGAAAAATCCTAAGTATAAACAACGTCAAGGATAATTTATTATTTTTGCAAAAAAAATAATTTAGTATATGGCTATAAGAATAGTTGGTGTAGATTTACCTCAAAATAAGAGAGGTGAGATTGCGTTGACCTATGTATATGGAATAGGTCGTAGTAGTTCAGCAAAAATTTTAGATAAAGCTGGTGTAGACAAAGATCTGAAGGTGAAAGACTGGACAGATGATCAGGCTGCAAAGATTCGTGAGATCATCGGTGCAGAGTATAAGGTTGAAGGTGATCTTCGTTCTGAAGTACAATTGAACATTAAGCGATTAATGGATATTGGTTGCTACCGTGGTGTACGTCACCGTATTGGTCTGCCTGTAAGAGGTCAGAGCACTAAGAACAATGCGCGTACTCGTAAGGGTAGAAAGAAAACCGTTGCAAATAAGAAAAAAGCTACTAAATAATAATTGTTGATATGGCAAAAAAAACAGTCGCAGCTAAGAAGAGAAATGTTAAGGTAGATGCTAATGGACAATTGCATGTTCATTCATCTTTCAACAATATTATTGTTTCTCTTGCAAATAGTGAAGGGCAGATTATCTCTTGGTCGTCTGCAGGAAAGATGGGATTTAGAGGTTCTAAAAAGAATACTCCTTATGCAGCTCAGATGGCTGCCCAGGATTGTGCTAAAATTGCATTCGATCTTGGCCTGAGAAAGGTAAAAGCATATGTTAAAGGTCCGGGTAACGGTCGTGAATCTGCTATCAGAACGATTCATGGTGCCGGTATTGAAGTTACAGAAATCATTGACGTAACTCCGCTTCCGCATAACGGTTGTCGTCCTCCGAAAAGACGTAGAGTTTAAGATTTACCTTTAATAAAAATGATACTTGATTTTGTTTTTGGATTGCATTAATTTCTTCTCTGTAATCGCGGCTGCAACAAATTGAGTTCATGAATAAACAATTAAATATTTAAAAAGAAATGGCTAGATATACTGGACCAAAATCAAGAATAGCCCGTAAATTCGGTGAAGGTATCTTTGGAGCTGATAAAGTTTTGTCGAAGAAAAACTATCCTCCCGGACAGCACGGAAATTCAAGAAAAAGAAAAACTTCTGAATATGGTATTCAGCTTCGTGAGAAACAGAAAGCTAAATATACTTATGGAGTATTAGAAAAACAATTCCGCAACTTGTTCGAAAAGGCAGCTACAGCTAAAGGTATTACCGGTGAGGTACTTCTCCAGATGCTTGAAGGTCGTCTTGACAACATCGTGTTCCGTTTGGGTATTGCTCCTACGCGTGCAGCAGCTCGTCAGTTGGTAGGCCACAAACACATTACAGTTGATGGACAGGTAGTAAACATTCCTTCATACGCAGTTAAACCGGGTCAGTTGATTGGCGTTCGTGAAAGATCTAAATCTTTGGAAGTAATTGCTAATTCTCTCGCTGGTTTCAATCACAGCAAATATGCTTGGTTGGAATGGGATGAAGCTTCAAAGGTGGGCAAATTGCTGCACATTCCTGAAAGAGCAGACATTCCTGAAAACATTAAAGAGCATTTGATTGTTGAATTGTATTCTAAATAATAATTAATTTCATGGCGATATTAGCATTTCAAAAACCTGATAAAGTATTAATGTTGGAAGCGGATGCCAAATTCGGTAAATTCGAATTTCGTCCCTTGGAACCCGGTTTTGGTATTACCGTTGGTAATGCTTTGCGCCGTATCCTCCTTTCTTCATTAGAAGGTTTTGCTATCACCACTATCCGTATAGAAGGTGTTGAGCACGAATTTTCTAGTGTTCCTGGAGTAAAAGAGGATGTTACCAACATTATCTTGAATCTGAAACAAGTGAGATTCAAGCAAGTAGTTGAAGAATTCGAGAGCGAAAAGGTGAGCATCACTATCGAGAATTCTAGTGAATTTAAAGCAGGTGACATAGGTAAGTATTTGACTGGATTTGAAGTGTTAAATCCGGAATTAGTTATTTGTCATTTAGATTCTAAAGCAACTATGCAGATTGACATTACAATTAACAAAGGTCGTGGATATGTCCCCGCTGACGAAAACCGCGAATATTGTACCGATGTTAATGTAATTCCAATCGATTCAATCTATACGCCGATACGTAATGTTAAGTATGCTGTAGAAAACTTCCGTGTAGAGCAGAAGACTGACTACGAGAAACTGGTACTTGAAATTACTACCGACGGTTCCATTCACCCGAAAGAGGCGCTGAAAGAAGCTGCTAAAATTCTGATTTATCACTTTATGTTATTCTCTGACGAAAAAATTACTCTTGAAAGTAATGACGTTGATGGTAATGAAGAGTTTGATGAAGAAGTATTGCATATGCGTCAGCTGTTGAAAACTAAACTTGTCGATATGGATCTGTCAGTACGTGCCCTCAATTGCTTGAAGGCTGCTGATGTTGAAACATTGGGCGATTTGGTACAGTTCAACAAAACTGACCTGCTGAAATTCAGAAACTTCGGAAAGAAATCGCTTACCGAGCTTGATGATTTGCTGGAAAGTCTGAATCTGTCGTTTGGAACCGATATTTCTAAATATAAATTAGATAAAGAATAAAAAATGAGACATAATAAGAAATTCAATCATTTAGGTCGTACTGCTTCTCACAGAAGTGCTATGTTATCTAACATGGCTTGTTCTTTGATCAAGCACAAAAGAATCACTACGACTGTAGCAAAGGCGAAAGCTCTGAAGAAATTCGTTGAGCCTTTGATCACAAAGTCTAAAGAAGACACTACAAACTCTCGTCGTGTTGTATTTAGCAACTTGCAGGATAAACTCGCTGTAACAGAATTGTTCAAGGAAATCTCTGTGAAGATTGCTGACCGTCCGGGTGGTTATACTCGTATCATCAAGACTGGAAACCGTCTGGGTGACAATGCTGAAATGTGCTTCATCGAACTCGTTGACTACAACGAAAACATGGCTAAAGAGAAAGTTGCTAAGAAAGCAACTCGTACTCGTCGTTCAAAGAAAACTACTGAAGCTGCTCCTGCTGCCGAAGTACCTGCAACTGAAGAACCGAAAGCTGAATCAGCAGAATAATTCAACTATTATTCTTATAGATATAAAAAAGGCTGCTCTGAAAAGAGTGGCCTTTTTTGTTGATTTTACTAAAGATACATTAAAAACATTTGAAGGTGAACAGTCGGACTGAATAATCTGTTATATTTGCAGGCAGATATGGCAAAGTTCATTAAAATTATATTGTTCATGTTGTTTGCTGTGGCACTTCATAGTGTAGCTAACGACTATTTCGCTGAAAAACAGGCGGAACAAGATATCTATATGGCTATGTCAGCAATGAAAGGGGATACGCACGAAACAGTCAGCAGTCCTCAGACACCCTATTTCCCTGATGCCGAATTGGCCGGGACCGGCATTCAGACGCATCAGATCGCAATGTCGCGCATACAGCGTATACAGGCGGCCGAATCTATTTTTTCTTTAAAAGCCCTTGCTCAAAGGCTGGCAGACCGTGATGCTGTTTTATCTCAGCATTGGGGGAAGCTTTATGAAACCACTACTTCTTATTGTTGTCATCCTGTAAGCGAATACTATGTTTTCGCTCTAAGGCGTATTATTGTATAGGAGTTTAACTTATTAGTTCTATTATTATTTTATGTTGCCGTGCCTGTTAGTTATAGGTGTGGTAGTATTTATCAGCTATTATTTACTAATAATTTAAACTTCAATATTATGACAACCCAAGCTATCGATGCAACAATTTTTGCATCTTCACACCCAGATATTGCAAAACGCACCAGTGTTTCAGGACTTATCTTCTCTTGCATTATGTTATTGGCAGGAGTGATTGCATTTGTTTCTACTTTTGAGATGGAAGACCGTTCATCGACTATCAGTATGGGACTTATGGTACTAGGCACCGCCTTGTTCTTGATTGGCGTTTTCCGGTTGTTCTGGAAATCCAAGGAGATTGTTTACTTGCCGACGGGCAGTGTTGCTAAAGAGCAAAGTATCTTTTTTGATTTGAAACATCTGGATGAATTGACAGACATGGTGAAGTCGGGTGATTTCTCTATGCAATCGACTGCCAAAGGTGGTACAAGTGGAAATCTGCGTTTAGATGTAATGCTGTCCGAAGACAGAAAGTTTGCCGCCGTACAATTGTTCCAATTTGTACCCTATACTTATAACCCGGTTACATCCGTACGTTATTTCACGAATGGTGAAGCAGCTTCTATTGCCGCTTTCCTGACTAAGACAAAAGGACACTGATTCTAATTCAAGCTTCAATACGAAATGGGGATTAGTCGTCGATGACGGCTATTCCCATTTTTTTCATCAGGAAGCAGGCATTCATGTTCTGCGCAATTCCATCTCTGAGCTTGTAGGAGAAAGTCAGTTCGTTGTTAGTGATGTCCGCTTCGAAACAATAGTTGTGGATATCTTTGGGGAATAGATCGATAAGAGAGCCTAGCAGGAGATCGTGAGTGGCAATAATGCCGTTCGCCTGTAAAGCCATGAATTGTTTGATCAGTGCGAAGGAGCCCTTTTGTTTATCCATCGAATTCGTTCCTTTCAGAATTTCGTCGAGTATGATGAACAGTTCCTCGCCGGAGTTCAGTTTATCAATAATAAGTTTCAGTCGTTTCAGTTCTGCAAAGAAATACGATTCATTGTCTGCCAATGAGTCGGTCGTGCGCAGGCTGGTGACGAGTTGTGCCGGATATAGCTTCATCTTCTCTGCCCAGACAGGGGCTCCGATACATGCCAGCAGATAGCTTACTCCTATGGTACGTAGATAGGTGCTTTTCCCTGCCATATTCGCACCTGTTATGATGATGAAGAAAGGACGCTTTGCGATCCGGATATCATTGCGTACACATTTATTTCGATTCATCAATGGATGACCCAATGCTTCGGCCTCCACGCAAAATGGTTTGGATGCAATTTCGGGGAACACATATCCGGGATGATTATACGCAAAACAGGCCAGCGAACAGTAAGCATCCATTTCTCCAATGGCTTCAAGCCAATCCGGCAGGTGGGCTGCATAGTTTTCCTTCCAGGCTTCTATCTTCATGACTTGCCGCAATTCCCAGAAAAATAGTCCGTTCAGGACAAATTGCATTAACATATTGTTTCGTTGGTCCAGTGCATTCATGAGTTCGGTGAGGCGTTTTACGGCTTGTGAAGCCGTTTGTTTTTCACCTCCCACCAATTCCTTGATTTCCTTTAATGCGATGCAGCGCATTTTTTTCTCCTCAATAATGTGAATGAGTCGTGCATAGGTTGTCAGTATCAGCATCTTTTTACCGTAAACAGACTGCATCCGGCTAATACCTTTTGAGAATGAAGAACTGAACAATCCTATACTTGCGAAGACGATTCCCCATGTGGTGAATGAGATGATTCCGGCTATGGCCAGCCCGATGCAGACAGCATTGGCGGTGGGGATAAGGATAGCCAAAGTTCGGAAATACCATTTCTTCCGATAATATTCCGGACTCGAAGCCCAGTTCCTGATTTCTTCTTCGTCAGCAGTTTTACCTTTATGCAGCAATCCGAGTACACGGAAATGCTGGCGCATTTCTAACTCCGGAGCCAGTTCCCGTACTGCTTCCTGTCGTTTCTCTATCTCCGCTTTGCTCTTCAGGTGCATATTCATCCATTCTGCCAGTCTTTTTTTACCGGGTTGCGTGGCAGTCCGGTTTATGTACTGAAAGAGTGAATGCTCTCCAAATACGTCCAGATCATAAGTATAAAGATGTGATGGATTGATAAACTCCTCCCCATTATCGAAAGCTGACGTATCGTATGTAAGGGCTTGTAATTCCTGTCGGTTGATTTCTATCTTCTTTTCAAGGTAATCTTTCTGATGAAACAACCGGTTGTGCAGTTTCACCAATAATATAAAGGGGATGAAGGTGATAGCCGCGATACCGCCGATCACCAGCCTACCCTCGTCCCAGAAATAAATGATACCTGCAATTCCTGCCGCGAAAAGTATCAGTCGGAGTGTACCGATACGGTAAATGTGTTGTTTTACCTTTGCCAGCTTCGATTCCGATTCGAGAATAATCCGTTGATAAGTGTCTATGATGAGATTTACTTGTTCCATATTTCCTTGATTGTTTGACCCGCAAAAATAATATATTTAGCGTGAGTACGGCGCTCTCTTGGCATGAGCTTGTTTTTGTCAAGAGCAGATTTACTTATTATTAACGTTGGAGCCAGTTTCCGCTTTCCTTTCAGGTACATTTCCCGTCTCTTCCGGAGATTCTTCATATTCTTCTTGGTATATCTCCGGATATCCCGGCCTTTTCTTGCCGAAGCTGCCGGGTAGAGAGCTTGCAGAGCCGGGATCCGAGTGAAATAGAGCCACTGTTTCGTTTCGGCAGAGCCTTGCTTCAGGGCAAACGGAGCCTGAACTCATCTTTAGCTCCGTCTGTTATGGGGAGGTTGGGTGAAGTGATTCCATAAAAAAAGGGAGCAATAGTCTCCCTCTTTCATTCCTAATATGAATTGAACGTATTTTATGATTCTGATAGTAAAGATACGACATTGGAGAGCAAAAGTCAAGTGTTTTCTCCTTTTTCTTAAACTTTTCTTCTGAAAACTTGCTCCGATTCGTTAAAAGGTGTACCTTTCCGCCATGAAAGTCTTTAATAGGATGCGTTTATGAAGAAATTGTGTTTCCTGCTGTTGATGAGTTGGGTAGTGATGGATGTTACTGCGCAGAATGTCGTATATTCCAATCTGAAAGGGCTGCTCGCTTGTGAAGGAGATACGGTTGCCTCGCTGAAAGTGGAGAAACGTACAAAGAATCATATTCTGATGACCGGTGGTGCCGACTATAAGATCAGTGCTGGTCCGGATGATTCCATGTGCAAATACCTGAAGTCCCGCTGTTATGCCGTGCAGGCGGACACTTCCCTTTATGTGAATTGCAAGAGATTACGCTATAAGAAGTTTCGTTTCGGAGGTTGGTATGCTCCCGCCCTGCGCATTGGAGACCATATTTATTTTAGTGCCATTCCTTTAGGTTCCGTAGCTGCCGGCAGCGATGCCACGATGGATGTGATGCTGGGTGGTCAATTCGGCGATGCGATTGCTGCTTCCGCTTTAATATCCAAACGGGTATATTATGAAATAGATCCTGAAACCAATAAGGTAGGATTTGTCGGAAAAGAGCGGATGGAAGAACTGCTTGGGGGGCATCCTGATTGGAAAGCCGCCTATCTGAATGAAAATAGCGAGTCTGCCAAAGTTACCGACAAATATCTGCGACTGCTGAAGGCGGAAGAGAAGTAGCGTTTCGATCAGCAGCAGGGACTGCTGTCTTGCCACTATACAACCCTAACAGGCGGCTACTCATTTGCTTCTTTTTATTATTCTAACCTTTTGATAATAAATCTGCTGAAATCTTGGTAGATTCCCACCTTTTTTCTATATTGCGAAGAGTTATCAAATTGTAGAGCTGACAGTTTGTAATCCTTAATTCCTCTTATTATGAAAATGACTCTCAGCAATCAGTTACCTGAATATCCGGTATTCGCCGAAGGTATTCGCCGGGCGCCCGACCGTGGATATACCCTTTCGCCGGCACAGACCGTCACGGCCTTAAAAAATGCATTGCGTTATATCCCTGTGGAACTGCACAGAAAACTGGCTCCTGAATTTCTGGAGGAGTTGCGGACCCGGGGACGAATCTATGGGTACCGTTTTCGTCCGGCAGGCGACCTCAAAGCCAAACCCGTCGACGAATATCAGGGGAACTGTATTGAAGGCAAGGCCTTTCAGGTGATGATCGACAATAATCTTTGTTTTGATATCGCTCTCTATCCTTATGAACTCGTCACTTATGGCGAGACCGGGCAGGTATGTCAGAACTGGATGCAATACCGGTTGATAAAACAATACCTCGAACTCCTGACGCGTGAACAGACGCTTGTTATCGAATCGGGACATCCGTTAGGGCTTTTCCATTCCCGTCCCGATGCCCCTCGGGTCATTATCACCAATTCAATGATGGTAGGCATGTTCGACAATCAGCATGACTGGCATGAGGCAGCCCAGATGGGAGTCGCCAACTATGGCCAGATGACAGCCGGCGGATGGATGTACATTGGTCCGCAGGGTATTGTGCATGGCACATTCAATACTCTGCTGAATGCCGGCCGGCTCAAGCTAGGCATCCCTCAAGATAAGAACTTGAGTGGACATTTGTTCGTTTCCTCCGGTTTGGGTGGTATGAGCGGTGCCCAACCCAAGGCAGCCGAAATAGCCGGTGCTGCTTCGATTATAGCCGAAGTGGACCGCTCGCGTATTGAAACTCGTTACAAGCAAGGGTGGGTGGAGCATGTCACGACTGATCTCCATACCGCTTTCCGGATGGCACTGAGCGCTGCTGAACGGCATGAATCCTGTTCGGTGGCCTATCATGGCAATGTAGTAGATCTGCTTGAATATGCCGTTCAGGAAGATATTCCTATTGAACTTTTATCCGATCAGACCTCCTGTCACGCTGTTTACGAAGGTGGGTATTGTCCTGCCGGAGTTACTTTCGAAGAACGTACCCGGTTGTTGCATGAATCTCCCGAAGCGTTTCGTCAGTTGGTAGACGAATCCCTCCATCGTCATTTTGCAGTGATCAAGAAACTTGTTTCCCGCGGAACTTATTTTTTCGATTACGGCAACTCGTTTATGAAAGCTGTCTATGATGCCGGAGTCAAAGAGATTTCACGAAACGGAACCGATGAAAAAGACGGCTTTATCTGGCCGAGTTATGTGGAAGATATTATGGGGCCGGAGCTTTTCGACTATGGTTACGGTCCATTCCGTTGGGTATGTCTCAGTGGTAACCCCGAAGATCTTGCCAGAACGGACCGTGCTGCGATGGAATGTATCGATGTGAAACGTCGCGGACAGGATCTGGACAATTATAACTGGATACGGGATGCCGGCAAGAACCGGTTGGTGGTGGGTACACAGGCCCGTATATTGTATCAGGATGCTGTCGGTCGTTTGAAGATAGCTCTCCGGTTTAACCAAATGGTGCGTGACGGAGAAGTCGGGCCTATTATGCTGGGACGCGATCATCACGATGTGAGTGGTACGGATTCACCCTTCCGTGAAACCTCTAATATCAAAGATGGCAGCAATGTAATGGCCGATATGGCCGTACAGTGTTTTGCCGGGAATTGTGCCCGGGGCATGAGCCTGGTAGCTTTGCACAACGGAGGCGGAGTTGGCATTGGCAAAGCTATCAACGGAGGTTTCGGTATGGTGTGTGACGGGAGCCTGAGAGTAGACGAAATCCTTCGTTCTTCTATGCTTTGGGATGTGATGGGGGGAGTGGCCCGCCGTTCGTGGGCCCGCAATGAACATGCGATGGAAACCAGCGAAGCGTTCAATCTGTCACATGGTGATGCCTACCACATCACGCTGCCTTATCTGGCAGATGAAGAGTTGATAAAGAGAATAGTTGCGGAATAATGAGAATAAAAATAAATCTTGATCTGTAAGAATCCGTGTAATCTGTGGTGCCCTTAAAACGATGTAGTATGAACTGGAATAAAATAGTAGAATGCGTCCCCAACTTCAGTGAAGGGCGGGATCTGGAAAAGATAGATCGTATTGTCGCTCCGTTCCGTGCCCGGTCTGGGGTGAAATTGCTCGATTATAGCAATGATGAAGATCACAACCGACTGGTAGTAACCCTTATCGGCGAGCCGGAAGCTCTGCGTGATGCTGTTATCGAGGCTATTGGAGTGGCTGTGGAATTGATAGATCTTAATCACCACCGGGGGCAGCATCCCCGCATGGGGGCCGTTGATGTAGTGCCCTTTATTCCCATTAAAAACGTGACGATGGACGAAGCCGTCTCTCTTTCCCGGGAGATAGGAGAGAAGGTAGCCGGGCTTTATCACCTTCCTGTCTTCCTTTATGAGAAATCGGCGACAGCCCCTCATCGTGAAAATCTGGCAGCTGTTCGCAAAGGAGAGTTCGAAGGGATGGCCGAGAAGATGAAACTGCCCGAATGGCATCCCGATTACGGTCCTGCCGGATGCCATCCTACAGCCGGGGTAGTCGCTATCGGTGCCCGTATGCCGCTGGTGGCTTATAATATCAATCTGAGTACTGATAATCTTGAAATTGCAACCAAGATAGCCAAAAATATCCGTCATATCAATGGTGGTTTGCGTTATGTCAAAGCGATGGGGGTAGAACTGAAGGAACGGAACATTACCCAGGTGTCTATCAACATGACCGACTATACCCGTACGGCACTTTATCGTGCTTTCGAGTTGGTGCGCATCGAAGCCCGTCGCTATGGAGTGACCATTCTCGGTAGCGAAATCGTAGGGCTCGTCCCGATGGAAGCACTGATCGATACTGCTTCCTACTACCTCGGTCTGGAGAATTTCTCCATGCGGCAAGTGCTTGAATCACGTATAATGGAATAGAGAATCATGAGTGAGAACTTAATTATATTCAATGCCAAAGTAGTGACTCCGCTCGGCTTTTCGGCTCGGAAAGGGAAAGAGATGGCGGAACTGCGAATTTTGGAGAAAGCGACAGTCGAAGTTGTAGATGGGATCATTACCTATGTCGGTCCCAACCGGGGTGAAGTGCGTGATGGATATTATCATCACTTCTGGCATTACAATGCTCGTGGGAAGTGTCTCTTGCCGGGTTTTGTCGATTCACATACCCATTTCGTATTTGGGGGAGAGCGGGCCGAAGAATTTTCGTGGCGCCTCAAAGGGGAGAGTTATATGTCTATCATGCAACGTGGCGGCGGTATAGCCAGTACAGTACAGGCTACCCGTGAACTCTCTTTCATTCATTTGCGCTCTAAGGCAGAAGGACTCCTCAAGAAGATGACAGCCATGGGAATTACGACCGTCGAAGGCAAGAGCGGATACGGTCTGAACCGCGAAACGGAATTGTTGCAACTCAAGGTGATGCGCAGCCTGAATAAAGATGAGGGTGTACGGGTGGATATTGTGCCTACTTTCCTGGGTGCACATGCGTTGCCTGACGAATATAAAGAGCGTCCTGATGATTATATTGACTTCCTGATCCGTGAGTTACTTCCGGTGATTCAGCGGGATTCACTGGCTGAATTTTGTGATGTGTTCTGCGAAGAAGGCGTTTTCTCCATCGAACAGTCACGTCGTTTGCTTACAGCTGCCGGAGATTATGGTCTCTTACCAAAACTTCATGCCGACGAGATTGTCTCTTTGGGAGGTGCCGAACTGGCTGCCGAATTGGGAGCTGTATCTGCCGACCATCTGCTTCATGCTTCCGATGCCGGTATCGAAGCCATGGCGCGTAAGGGAGTGGTTGCCACACTCCTCCCGCTCACAGCGTTTGCCTTGAAGGAGCCTTATGCACGGGGACGCGACATGATTGATGCCGGATGTGCCGTAGCCCTGGCTACCGACCTGAATCCGGGCAGTTGTTTCTCCGGTTCCATTCCACTGACGTTTGCCTTAGCCTGCATTCACATGCAGCTCACTGTAGAAGAAGCAATTACGGCCCTTACCCTGAATGGGGCGGCTGCACTCAACCGTGCCGACTCTATCGGCAGTATCGAAGTGGGTAAAAAAGGCGACTTCGTAGTGCTTGACTCCGATAATTACCATATTCTTCCCTATTATGTCGGGATGAATTGTGTAAATACGACTATCAAAGGCGGAATGCTTTATCCGTCTGTCTGAATTGAGATATAAACCCGATAATACTTGAAGAATTATGTTAGCAGAATTGACCGTAAAAGAATTTTTAGATAAAGTAGCCGGTAGTGATCCTGTACCCGGAGGCGGCAGTGTGGCTGCTCTTAACGGTGCGGTGGCCTCGGCGCTGACTGCAATGGTGGCCGGACTTACCATCGGGAAGAAAGGATACGAAGAACATGAAGAGTTGATGAAGCATATTTCCCGTCTGAGCATCCGGCAGCAGGAGCTTTTTGTTGAATACATTGACCGTGATTCCGAGGCATACGACCATGTTTTCGGTTGTTTCAAGTTACCCAAATCTACAGATGAAGAAAAGGCCGCTCGTAGTGCTGCTATCCAGGAGGCCACTCGTTTTGCAGCCCTCGTTCCGATGCAGGTGGCGCGCAATGCCTGTGAGCTGATGGAGATCATAGCTGATGTAGCGCGTTTGGGCAATCAGAATGCCATTACGGACGCATGTGTAGCCATGATGGCTGCCCGTTCGGCAGTATTGGGCGCTTTGCTGAACGTCCGCATCAATCTGGGTTCGCTCAAGGATAAAACCTTTGTTGACGAGCTGAAGCGGGAAGCCGACCATTTGGAACAATTGGCATGCATGCGTGAGAAAGAATTACTTGAAGTTGTCAACCAAGAACTGAACCAATGAACAATGTCTATTATGTAGGCTCCGGTGAACTGACTTTCAGTATCATCGAACGCATCATTAACGAAAACCTGAAACTTGAACTGGCTCCCGAAGCCGAACAGCGCATCCGGAAATGCCGTGATTATCTCGACCGGAAAATTGCGGCTTCCACCGAGCCGCTGTATGGTATCACTACCGGTTTCGGTTCGTTGTGCAGTAAAAATATATCGTCCGATGAACTCAACACCTTGCAAGAGAATCTTGTGAAAAGCCATGCGTGCAGTGTGGGTGAGGAGTTACGCCCGGTCATTATCAAGCTGATGCTGTTACTTAAAGCCCATGCTCTTTCCCTGGGTCACAGCGGGGTACAGGTCATCACCGTACAGCGCATTCTCGACTTTTTCAATAACGACGTAATGCCTATTGTCTACGATCGCGGATCCTTGGGGGCTTCGGGTGATCTGGCGCCGTTGGCCAACCTCTTTTTGCCTTTGATTGGAGTTGGCGATGTTTATTATAAAGGTAAAAAGCGGGAAGCCATCAGTGTGCTCGACGAGTTTGGTTGGGAGCCTGTGAGATTGATGAGTAAGGAGGGACTTGCTTTGCTGAATGGTACCCAGTTCATGAGTGCCAACGGAGTTTTTGCATTGCTCAAAGCCCGGAGGCTTTCAAAGAAGGCAGATATGATTGCTGCCCTTTCACTTGAAGCGTTCGATGGGCGCATCGATCCTTTTATGGAGTGTATTCAGCAGATTCGTCCCCATCCCGGTCAGATTGAGACGGGAGAGATATTCCGTCGCCTGCTGCATGGAAGTGAGCTGATAGCCTGTACCAAAGAACATGTACAGGACCCTTACTCTTTTCGTTGTATTCCCCAGGTGCATGGGGCAACGAAAGATGCCATCCGGTACGTTTCTTCTGTTTTGTTGACTGAGATAAATTCAGTGACGGACAATCCGACCATTTTCCCGGATGAAGATCAGATCATATCCGGCGGCAACTTTCACGGACAACCGCTGGCCCTCTCTTTCGATTTTCTTGCTATCGCAATGGCCGAACTGGGCAACATTTCCGAGCGGCGTGTAGCCCAGTTAATTATGGGGTTGCGTGGTCTTCCGGAATTTTTGGTCGCCAATCCGGGACTTAATTCCGGTTTTATGATTCCTCAGTACGCTGCTGCCTCTATGGTCAGCCAGAATAAGATGTACTGCTATGCGGCCTCGAGTGATTCAATAGTCTCTTCCAACGGTCAGGAAGATCATGTTAGCATGGGAGCCAATGCCGCTACCAAACTTTTCCGGATCATGGATAATCTGGAGCACATCCTTGCCATCGAGTTGATGAATGCTGCGCAGGGAATTGAGTTTCGTCGTCCGGCAAAAACTTCTCCCATCCTTGAGCGCTATCTGGCTGCATATCGCAAAGAGGTTCCGTTTGTAAAGGATGATATTGTGATGTACAAAGAAATTCATAAAACGGTAGCTTTTCTCAATCGGACCAGATCCGAGTATTAGTGGAGTCTTCTTTGTCATTCCTTTCACCTCTTCATTCATCGAAGTATATCCGCTGTTTATCGATTTTTCTCTTCCGATGGGCGGGAATACCTTTATAAGGGTATTTCCTCGCCCTATCTTTGTATCCTCATTCTCTGTTAACACTTGTTTTGATATTTGTTTCGGAAGTTATAATATTTATCAAATATGTGTGCTTAAATCAGGAAACTGAATTAACTCGTCGAGTTTTCTGCTTATCTTTGTTCAGTTTTTCGTTTTTATTGGACGAAAACGCTGATAATCGATAGTCTAACAACAAAAGAACGGGTTAATGATTGAGAATGCGAAAGAGAACTCACAAAGAGTAGAATTGAAAGACAGAATTATTGAGACAGCTTCGGAGGCTTTTACTGCACATGGTATCAAGAGTATAACGATGGACGACATAGCCGCGTCCTTGGGTATATCAAAACGTACACTTTACGAAGTGTTTCAGGATAAAGAGAGCTTGCTGACCCAGTGTATTTTAAAACGTCAGGAAGAGATGAATGCTTTTCTGGCAGAGACCTTGGCCAACTCAAAGAATGTTCTTGAAGTCATTCTTGTGTGTTATCAGCGGAGCATTGAGACATTCCATCGGACTAACAAGCGTTTTTTTGAAGATATAAAGAAGTATCCGAAAGTACACAGTCTGCTGAAGAACTATCGGGAGCGGGACTCGGACAGTACGATCGAATTTTTTAAGATGGGCATTAAGCAGGGCATATTCAGGGATGATGTCAATTTTGCCATTGTCAACCTGCTGGTTCACGAACAGCTCGACTTATTGATGAATACGGATATTTGCAACAAATACTCCTTCCTTGAGGTTTACGAAGCGATTATGTTTACCTACATCCGGGGAATCTCGACAGAGAAAGGGGCAAAGGTATTGGAAGATTTTATAACGGAATATAGAAAACAAAGGATACACTAAGACAGGGAATAAAGAGATTCCCAAAGAAGATAAACAACTAAAATTATTGTATGAACAAAATGAAATGTTTCTTAAGCAAAAAGATGCTTTTGGCGGTGGTTGTACTGCTCTCGGTGGGTTATGTACAGGCACAGGAGGCAAAGGACATCGTGCTACTGACGCTTGACAAAGCACTGGAAATTGCATTGAGCGAAAACCCCACAATGAAAGTGGCCGGCCAAGAGATTCAGCTGAAAAAAGAGGCTAAGAAGGAGGCATACGGCGGACTATTTCCGGAGGTTTCATTGACGGGTTCTTACTCGCGGACACTAAAAAAACAGACAATGGTGATGGACTTTGGCGGAGAATCGCAGACCATCCAGGTAGGTTCGGACAACTCGTATAACGGAGGACTCAATGTGAGTCTCCCTGTATTTGCTCCGACGCTTTACAAGAGTATCAATCTGACCAAGACAGATGTGGAACTGGCTGTTGAAAAAGCACGCTCGTCGAAACTCGACTTGGTGAATCAGGTGACCAAGGCATATTATCAGTTGTTGTTGGCCCAGGACAGCTACAAAGTGCTCCTGCAGAGTTATGCGCAGGCAGAAGCCAACTATGAAGTGGTGAAAGCCAAATATGAGCAGGGAACGGTTAGCGAGTATGATAAGATACGCGCCGACGTACAGGTGCGTAGCCTGAAACCCTCGGTAGTATCTGCCGGTAACGGAGTGAATCTTGCCCGCTTGCAGTTGCAGGTACTGATGGGTATGGATACGGAGGTGGAAATTGCTGCCGATGGTAATCTGAAGGACTATGAAATGGTGATGTTCCGTCGTCAGATGGAAAGCAACCAGTTGAATCTGAATAACAACAGCGATTTGAAGCAGTTAGACTTAAATGCCGACTTGTTGAAGAAAACACTGGCTGTGCAGCGAACCAATTTCATGCCGACATTGGCTGCATCGTTCAACTATTCGTATACATCGCTGAATAATGACTTCAAGATGTCGCATTACAAGTGGTTCCCATATTCTACTGTCGGTCTGAGTCTGAGTATCCCTTTGTTTAAGGCAAGTAACTTTACGAAGGTAAAGCAAACTAAGATCCAGATGCAGCAACTGGCCGAGAACCGCACCAACGTATATCGCCAACTCACCATGCAAGCCACCAGTTATCTGGATAATATGGCTGCAAGTACCGAGCAGGTAGTCAGCAACAAAGAAGGAATCGTACAGGCGGAAAAAGGACGTTTGATAGCCCAAAAACGTTATGAAGTAGGTAAAGGGACTATCCTTGAATTGAACGATTCGGAAGTGGCGCTGACACAGGCCCAGTTGACTTACAACCAGTCTATCTACGACTATTTGGTTGCTAAGGCTGATCTCGATCAGGTATTGGGAAGAGAAGAAGTAACAGAGTAACTAAACACACAACAATTAAAATTTGAATATGAAAAGATGTTTCCAATTAGTAGCCCTGCTCGCCGTTGTGCTATTGGGCTCGTGCACTGGAGGAAAAGACAAAAGTGCTGCTGAAAAAACAGAGGAAAAGCCGAAAGTGAAATTGGCCGATGTGACAGCACGCCCGGTAGAACAGATACAGGAATACACGGCAACCGTAGAAGCTGAAGTGAAGAATAACATTGCTCCGTCATCACCGGTGCGTATTGATAAAATCTTTGTGGAAGTGGGCGATCATGTGTCCAAAGGCCAGAAACTAGTGCAGATGGATGCTGCCAACTTGAAACAGACTAAGCTGCAACTGGACAATCAGGAAGTGGAATTCAATCGTATCGATGAACTGTATAAGGTAGGTGGTGCTTCAAAATCGGAATGGGATGCTGCAAAGATGGCCTATGACGTGAAGAAAACTGCTTATCAGAACTTGTTGGAAAATACTTCTCTGCTGAGTCCTATCAGTGGGGTGGTAACTGCCCGCAATTACGATAGCGGCGATATGTATAGCGGTGGTAATCCGGTGCTGACCGTTGAAAAGATTACTCCGGTCAAACTTTTGATCAATGTATCCGAGGTTTACTTCACCAAGGTGAAGAAAGGTGCTCCCGTGAATGTGAAGCTCGATGTCTACGGTGATGAGGCTTTCGAAGGCAAGATCAGCTTGATTTATCCGACGATCGATCCGTCTACCCGTACATTCCAGGTGGAGATTCAATTGCCTAACCAGAATCAGAAAGTACGTCCGGGAATGTTTGCCCGTGCCAGCCTGAATTTTGGTACGGAAGAGAACGTCGTTGTTCCCGATTTGGCTATTGTGAAGCAAGCTGGTGCCGGCGACCGTTATGTGTATGTATACAAGGATGGAAAAGTGACATACAACAAAGTGGAACTGGGACGTCGCATGGGGGCTGAATATGAATTGAAATCCGGTGTACCCAATAATTCTCAGGTAGTCATTGCCGGTCAGACCCGATTGATCAACGGCACTGAGGTAGAGGTAGAAAAATAATGAATCAATGTAACCGTATGTTGTGTACAGCTTTATAAGTTGAAAGCTATACAATCCGATGACATACGGCGCATTATCCACATTTTAATAATTAGCAAAAATGAGTTTATACGAAGGAGCGGTAAAAAAACCGATTATGACCTCCCTCTGCTTCCTTGCAGTGGTGATTTTTGGTCTCTTCTCTTTGTCAAAATTACCTATCGACTTGTATCCGGACATCGATACAAATACGATTATGGTAATGACCGCCTATCCCGGAGCCAGTGCTTCGGATATAGAGAACAACGTGACTCGTCCGTTGGAGAATACGCTGAATGCTGTCAGTAACCTGAAGCATATCACCTCCCGTTCGTCTGAAAATATGTCTCTGATTACATTGGAGTTTGAATACGGTAATGATATCGACGTACTGACTAATGATGTGCGTGACAAGCTGGATATGGTCAGCTCGCAGCTTCCGGATGATGTGGAGAATCCCATCATCTTTAAGTTTAGCACCGACATGATTCCGATTGTGTTGCTGTCGGTACAGGCCAATGAAAGTCAGTCGGCACTTTATAAAATCCTGGACGATCGCGTTGTGAACCCGTTAGCACGAATTCCCGGTGTGGGTACGGTATCCATCAGTGGTGCTCCCCAGCGTGAGATCCAGGTATATTGCGACCCCGGCAAACTGGAAGCCTATAATCTGACTATCGAAACAATCAGTTCGATTATCGGAGCCGAGAATAAGAATATTCCGGGCGGTAACTTCGATATCGGTAATGAGACCTATTCGTTGCGTGTCGAAGGAGAGTTTGACGATTCGCGACAATTGGAAGATGTTGTGGTGGGTAGCTACAATGGAGCGAATGTCTATCTGCGCGATGTGGCCCGCGTGGTCGATACCGTGGAGGAGCGTGCTCAGGAAACATATAATAATGGGGTAAAAGGAGCCATGATTGTGGTGCAGAAACAGTCGGGTGCCAACTCTGTGGATATTTCAAAGAAAGTGGCCGAGGCTTTACCGAAGTTGCAGAAGAATTTGCCGAGCGACGTGAAGCTCGGAGTGATTGTCGATACATCCGACAACATTCTCAACACCATCGACAGTTTGGCCGAAACCGTACTGTACGCCCTTTTGTTTGTAGTTATCGTGGTGTTCCTCTTCTTGGGACGCTGGCGTGCCACATTGATTATTTGTATTACTATTCCGCTTTCATTGATCGCCTCGTTTATTTACCTGGCAGTCACCGGAAATACAATTAATATTATCTCGCTTTCATCTCTCTCTATTGCCATCGGTATGGTGGTGGACGATGCGATTGTGGTACTCGAAAATGTGACTACCCATATCGAGCGCGGTTCCGATCCGAAACAGGCTGCCGTGCACGGAACGAATGAGGTGGCTATTTCCGTAATTGCCTCTACACTGACCATGATTGCAGTGTTCTTCCCACTGACAATGGTAAGCGGTATGTCGGGGGTGATGTTTAAGCAGTTGGGTTGGATGATGTGTGCCATCATGTTCATTTCTACAGTAGCTGCTTTGTCACTGACACCGATGCTCTGTTCGCAATTGTTACGTTTGCAGAAGAAACAGTCTAGGACTTTCAAACTTCTTTTCGGTCCTATTGAGAAAGGTTTGGATGCTTTGGATACAGGCTATGCCCGTATGTTGAATTGGGCGGTTCGCCATCGTCCGATTGTCATCTTCGGTTGTATCGTGTTCTTTGTGGTCAGCTTGTTCTGTGCCAAGAGTATCGGAACCGAGTTCTTCCCGGCACAGGATAATGCCCGTATCGCGGTTCAGTTGGAGTTGCCTATCGGAACACGCAAGGAGCTGGCACAGGAGGTCTCAGAGAAACTGACTAACCAGTGGCTCAATAAATACAAAGGTGTAATGACCGTATGTAACTATACCGTAGGTCAGGCCGACTCAGACAATACCTGGGCCTCTATGCAGGACAATGGTTCCCACATCATTTCGTTCAATATCAGTCTGGTCGATCCGGGAGATCGTGACATCAGCCTTGAACAAGTCTGCGACGAGATGCGTGAGGACCTGAAGAAATATCCGGAGTTCAGCAAAGCACAGGTGATCCTGGGTGGTAGCAACACGGGTATGTCTGCTCAGGCAAGTGCCGACTTCGAGGTATATGGTTATAGTATGGAAGAAACCGACAGTGTAGCTGCACGTTTGAAACGTGAACTGCTGAATGTGAAAGGTGTATCGGAAGTAAACATCAGCCGTAGTGATTATCAGCCGGAGTATCAGGTAGACTTCGATCGTGAGAAGCTGGCTTTGCACGGACTGAACCTGGCAACTGCAGGTAACTATCTGCGCAACCGTATCAATGGTGCCATTGCCTCCAAGTATCGTGAGGATGGAGACGAATACGATATCAAAGTGCGTTATGCACCGGAGTATCGTACCAGTATTGAAAGTATCGAGAACATTCTTATTTATAACAGTCGTGGCGAAGCCGTACGTGTGAAAGAGTTGGGTAAAGTTGTCGAGCGCTTTGCTCCTCCTACTATCGAACGTAAAGACCGCGAACGCATTGTGACCGTTTCGGCTGTTATCTCGGGCGAAGCGTTGGGTAATGTAGTGAATGCGGGTAATGCTATCATCGATAAGATGGATATTCCGTCGGACGTAACGATTCAGGTAGCCGGTTCGTACGAAGACCAGCAAGATTCGTTCCGCGACCTGGGTACGCTGGCTATTCTTATTGTGGTACTGGTGTTTATTGTGATGGCAGCGCAGTTCGAATCATTGACTTATCCATTCATCATCATGTTCTCACTGCCGTTTGCCTTCAGTGGAGTGTTGATGGCGCTTTTCTTTACAAAGAGCACGCTGAGTGTAATGAGCCTCTTGGGAGCCATCATGTTGATCGGTATCGTTGTAAAGAATGGTATTGTACTTATCGACTACATCACTCTTTGCCGCGAACGTGGACTGGCTGTGCTCAACTCTGTCGTAACAGCAGGTAAGAGCCGTCTTCGTCCGGTATTGATGACCACTGCTACTACAGTTCTCGGTATGATCCCGATGGCAATTGGTGGTGGACAGGGTTCGGAGATGTGGAGCCCGATGGCGATTGCCGTAATCGGTGGTCTGACTGTTTCCACTATTCTGACTTTGGTCCTGATTCCTACTTTGTACTGCGTCTTTGCCGGTACAGGTATCAAGCATCAGCGTAAGGTATTGAGACGGAAACGTGAGCTGGAGGCTTACTTTGAAGAGCATAAAGATGAAATGATTAAGAAATAATAAAGAAGAAATCAAGATATGAAATCAGTATTAATCACATTCGATCAGGCTTATTACGAACGTATCATTGCTTTGCTGGACCGTTTGGGTTGTCGGGGCTTCACCTATTTGGAGCGTGTGCAGGGACGTGGTTCGAAGACCGGTGATCCGCATTTCGGCAGCCACGCCTGGCCTAGTATGTGTTCGGCCATCATAACGGTGGTGGATGACAAGAAGGTGGACCCGTTGCTGGATGCGTTGCATCGGATGGACATGCAGACAGAACAGCTCGGTCTGCGGGCTTTTGTCACTAACGTGGAGCGAAGCATTTAATCCTTTGCCTACACAGATAACATCAGAGGAGAATCTGCGTGAATTTCATGCAGATTCTCCTCTCTTTTTATGGGTTTTATCTATCTTTGCAACTTCTTATTAAATTAAGAGCGTGCATGAAAAATTATTTGAAATATTCGTTATGGCTGACATTGATCGTCCTGTTCGCATTAATTGGAATGCACTGGCTGCCTGCTATAACGATCGACGGACATACGATGAGGCGTGTCGATTTGCTGAGTGATGTCCGTATGCCTGAACCTGATAAAGATGAAGTAGTGGCAGACAGTCTGCCGCCGGTCCCGGTTGTGAAACCTGCATTTGTAGATACGTGCCGCAGCGGAATGACTTGTATCGAAGATTATAGTGACTCGACGATGCGAGGGATGACTCCTTTTTATCGTGCGCTGGACGAAATTCAGTCCAAAGGTCGCTTGGTCCGTATAGCTGTGTTCGGTGATTCCTTTATTGAGGCGGATATTTTCACAGCCGATCTGCGCGAGATGTTGCAGAAGCGTTTCGGCGGATGTGGTGTAGGCTTTGTCACCATAACTTCGATGACCAGCGGCTATCGTCCGACGGTACGTCATTCTTTTGGCGGATGGTCTAGTCATGCAGTGACCGACAGTGTTTACTTTGATAAAAAGAAACAAGGTATTTCCGGGCACTATTTTGTTCCCCGTGAAAGAGCTTACGTTGAACTTCGCGGACAAAATAAATATGCTTCTTTACTCGATACCTGCCAGATAGCATCCATCTTTTTCTATAATAAGGGCGAGGTCAATCTTTCTGTATGTGTCAACCGTGGGGAAGCTGAAGCGCGGGACTTTTCTACTACTGGTCGTTTGCAGCAGATGAAAGTGAATGGTCGTATCGGTTCGGTACGCTGGGATATCAATCGGGCAGATTCCACTTTGTTCTATGGGGTGGCAATGGACGGCACACAAGGAGTTGTTGTCGACAACTTCTCTTTGCGTGGTAGTTCAGGACTTTCCCTTCGCAGCATACCATCCAAAATGCTGCAAGAGTTTAATGCCCAGCGGCCTTATGATTTGATTATTCTGGAATATGGACTGAACGTTGCAACCGAACGCGGAAGAAACTACGACCCTTATAAGAAAGGACTTCTCACAGCCATTAACCACCTGAAAGAATGCTTTCCGCAGGCCGGTTTTCTTTTGTTGAGTGTGGGCGATCGTGACTATAAGACTGATACCGGTGAACTGCGAACAATGCCCGGAGTGAAGAATCTGATCCGCTACCAGCAGAATATAGCGGCAGAGAGTGGTATTGCTTTTTGGAACATGTTCGAGGCTATGGGAGGAGAGGGTAGTATGGCCGAGCTGGTGCATGCCAAGCCCTCTTTGGCTAATTATGATTATACACACATCAACTTCCGGGGTGGACGTCACTTGGCAGGACTACTATACGAAACATTGATTTATGGAAAAGAACAGTATGAAAGGAGAAAGGCCTATGAGGCTGAATAGATGGCTGGGGGTGTTGATCCTTTTGCTTTCCGGTGTTTGGTCGGTTCGGGCACAGGACCTTTTGCCAGCCTGTCCGCAGGTGGATAAAGGCACGAAGGCTTGTAAGCCGATGCGTGAACCGGGATCATTGGGGGATACTGTTTCGGTAAAAATTGTTTTTCCCGTAGCTTTCAAAGGTGTAGGGAGGAATGAGGTCGTGGATAGTCTTGGGATACTGGCTCCGGTGCTCGAACATTTGCGGCTGGTGCAAAACGGGAGTTCGGAAGATACTGTGCGCATTGTTCATATTGGTGACAGTCACATTCGCGGGCATATTTTTCCTCGTACTACCGGTGCCCGTCTGACCGAAACATTCGGAGCGATCTCCTATACGGATATGGGGGTGAACGGAGCCACTTGCCTGACTTTTACGCATCCCGACCGTATTGCAGCCATTGCAGCCCTGAAACCCGAACTATTAATACTTTCGTTTGGAACGAACGAAAGCCATAACCGAAAATACAATTCGAATGTACATTACCGGCAGATGGAGGAATTGCTTGAACTGTTGCATGACAGTCTGCCTGATGTTCCTATCCTGATGACTACGCCTCCGGGATCTTATGAAAGTTTCCGTCAACGTCGTCGGCGTCGCACATACGCTATTAATCCCCGAACGGTAACGGCAGTGAACACGATTCATGATTTTGCCCGCCGCCATAAACTGGTGGTGTGGGATATGTATAATGTTGTGGGCGGAAGCCTGCGCGCCTGCAAGAACTGGTCAGACGCCCAATTAATGCGTCCGGATCACGTACATTATCTGCCTGAAGGCTATACGCTTCAGGGAGAATTATTATATGAAGCCATTATTAAAGCCTATAATGAATATGTTTCCCATTGATATTGATTTCAGCCGCCTGTTGGAGGCTTTCAAATATAATCCGGATGCGCCGATGATATTCAGCAGCGGAATTTTTCTTTGGCTGTTCGCTGCGTTTATGGTAATCTATACACTGTTGCAACATCGCAATACGGCACGGATTCTGTTTGTTGCTCTTTTCTCCTATTATTTTTATTACAAGAGTAGTGGAACCTATTTTTTCCTGTTGGCCATCGTTACTGTTACCGATTTTGTGATAGCCTGGCTGATGGATCGAACCGATGTCCGCTGGAAACGTAAGTTTTGTGTGGTACTCAGTGTATCGGTCAATTTGGGATTACTCTGCTACTTTAAATATACCAATTTTCTGGGTGGGGTCATTGCCTCGCTGATGGGAGGGGAGTTTACGGCACTTGACATCTTTTTGCCTGTCGGCATCTCCTTTTTCACATTCCAGTCGTTAAGCTACACCATTGATGTCTATAGGAAAGAGATCAAACCTTTGACCAGTCTGCTGGATTATGCCTTTTATGTCTCTTTCTTTCCACAGTTGGTGGCCGGGCCCATTGTCCGGGCACGTGATTTTATTCCGCAAATTCGTAAACCGCTCTATGTGTCGCAGGAAATGTTCGGCAGGGGTATCTTTCTTATTGTGGCAGGTTTGTTCAAGAAAGCGGTTATCTCCGATTACATAAGTATTAACTTTGTTGAGCGTATTTTTGATAACCCGACACTCTATTCGGGAGTCGAGAACCTGATGGGGCTTTATGGTTATGCTTTGCAGATTTATTGTGATTTTTCAGGATATAGTGATATGGCAATCGGCATTGCTCTTTTACTTGGTTTCCATTTCAATTTGAACTTTAATTCTCCGTATAAATCAGCGTCGATCACTGAGTTCTGGAGACGTTGGCATATTTCTTTGTCGAGTTGGTTACGCGACTATCTTTATATTTCTTTGGGAGGTAACCGTCACGGGAAGTTCCGTCAATACCTCAATCTGATTATTACCATGTTCCTTGGTGGACTATGGCATGGGGCTTCATGGAATTTTGTGCTTTGGGGTACTTTTCACGGAGTGGCACTTGCTCTTCATAAAGCATGGATGTCCATTATTGGGCGTAAAAAGGGGGAGACCAGTCACGGTATTCGCCGGGTATTGGGTGTTATCATTACTTTCCATTTTGTCTGCTTTTGTTGGATTTTCTTCCGTAATGCTGACTTTCACAATTCGATGGACATGCTGAATCAGATTTTTACTGCTTTCCGTCCACAGCTTTTCCCACAACTGATAGAAGGGTATTGGCGGGTATTTGCACTGATGGCAGTTGGTTTCCTGCTCCATTTTGCTCCGGATAGTTGGGAAAATGCCGTTTGCCGTGGAGTGATCAAGCTTCCTTTCTTAGGTAAAGCTATTGTAATGGTGGCTATGATTTATCTGGTCATCCAGATGAAGAGCAGTGAGATTCAGCCGTTCATCTATTTCCAGTTCTAGTAGTTATCGCCTTTACTTCTTGAAAGTATTTTAGCTTATTTTGATCTTGTCAATATGCAGGAAAGTCCTAGTGATGTTGTTATTTATTTTGAATAGAAGAATGTTATTCCTGAGCAATATTCTGGACGGGAAACCTGCAACAAGAGATTCTATGATCTTGTCGTTGTTCAAGATTTCCCTCTTTGCAGTAAAAAAAACTCTGAATATCCGTTGTCGTCACAGGATTTTGAAGCAGAGTAATCAGTACATCAACCGTAACTGGCGTATGGTGGCTGAAGGTATCCGTATGGCACAGTATTTATTTTGCGTCTTTTTTATAAAAGAGTTATATTGATAATTATCCGGTTAGTTGTAAGTTATTGAGGATTTCGTATAACGTTGACGGTGTTCTTCCGAAGCAGTAATACCGCAATCATTAGTGGTTATCTTCACTGGGATCAGTTTACCCATGCACAGGATTAGCTGCTTTTTGAAAAGAATATCGGTGCTTACGTCTGTATTGATAAAGTTGCCCTTTCGCGCGGTGAACTCTCCATACTCAGCAACAAGGCTTCCCATGGTGGCAAAGGCAGTATTGTCGCCATAATAAGAGGTATGGATATCTATATGGTAAGCTCTGTGTTATTCAGACTGTCCCGTCGTCGTTATCAAGTGCGTGACATCAAATTGGATATGACTCCCAATATGGAGCAGATTGTTCGTAGTTGCTTTCCTACCGCCAAACGAGTTATTGACCGTTTCCACAAGAAACTGGCTTATGAAGGGTCAGTAGATTTTTAGTGGGGATAAATTTGTAATCTAATTGAATAGTTCTTTACTTTACAGCATGGAAAACGATTATTTGAGCATGTTGGCCAGTATTGTACTGCCCACACAGATATTGGATTACTTCTCCATAGTCGGTATATCGCAGACTTCTACGGAAATCCACATCAGTCTGGACGAGAAGATGCATCCGGAGCTAAGCAAGGACGTACACTTTGAATCCAAAGGTTTTATGGAAGCGGTAAGCGTGACGGATTTCCCGATACGTGACCACAAAGTGATTCTGAAGATCCGTCGCAGGCGGTGGACAGACACGCGCACGGGCAAGAGTTTCAGCATCCCGATAGACCTTGACATTGTAGCCAAAGGGACTCGTTACTCCAAGGAATTTGGAGCTTTTTTAAAAGAAACGTATGGAGACGTCCCCCGTGACCTGCCATACGCTTGAGGAGTTCTATCACATCGACGGGCATACGTTTGAGAAGCAATACAAGGAAGTGCTGAGCGGTTTCCGGCAGTGGGAGCAGTTGGAACATGCAGATAAATGGCTGCTGTTCCCGGAGAATATCGGCCCTTGTCTGGCTATCGACGAATCCTCGCTATCCAATGGTGAGCTGTACACGTTTGTAACCAACCGTGAGGTCCGCACGCGGGAGCAATCCTTGGTTGCCGTCGTTGCAGGTACAAAAGCGGAGGACGTAATCGCTGTCCTGCAACGGATTGACGAGGAGCATCGCAATGCTGTCGAGGAGGTCACGCTTGACTTGTCGGACTCCATGCGCAAGATCGTGCGTACGGCATTCCCTAAAGCCAGCCGGGTCATCGACCGCTTCCATATCCAGAAACTGGCTTGTGATGCCGTACAGGAGCTGCGCATCAAACACCGTTGGGATGCCATGCAGCAGGCTAATGATGAGATGGAGGAAGCCAGACAAAACGGTAAGGAGTATATCCCGTACCGCTATCCCAATGGAGACACCCGCAAGGAACTGCTTATACGCTCGCGTTATCTCCTGTTCAAGTCTGCCGACAAATGGACCGACAGGCAAAAGCAAAGGGCTGCGATACTGTTTGAAGAATACCCGGACATCAAAACGGCATACGGACTGTGCCATTCCCTGCGGATGATCTTTGCCAAAAACACAATCAAGGATGCCGCACGCCTGTCCATGGCACGCTGGTACAACAAAGTCGAAGAAGCGGGATTCCGCTCCTTTAATGTCATCGCAGCCACCTTCTATGAGCATTATGATGAGATACTCAACTTCTACAACAACCGTTCCTCAAATGCACTTGCTGAATCATTCAATGCTAAAATCAAACTCTTTAGAGCGAATCTCAGGGGAGTTGTTGACAAGAAGTTTTTCTTATTCCGCATTGCGAACTTATATGCATATCCCCACTAAAAATCTACTGACCCCTTATGAAGCTGTTCTGGAGACTTTAGTAGCACAAAAAAGGACGAGGCAAATGCCCCATCCTAAATGTTTTCACAACGGAATAGTCCTTATTGTGATTTGCTTCAAATTAGTGACCCAAAGATAATGAATAATTTTTATTATCATGTTTATTTATGGAAAAATATTAATATATTTGGGGTGTTGTGATAAAATGAGTTAAGTATGAAAAGGATATTGGGATTGGATTTGGGTACTAATAGTATCGGTTGGGCATTGGTGAACGAGGCGGAAAATAAAGACGAGAGATCGTCAATTGTTAAGCTTGGTGTGAGAGTAAATCCTCTGACAGTAGATGAATTGACCAACTTCGAGAAAGGAAAGAGTATTACGACTAACGCAGATAGAACACTTAAGAGAGGAATGAGGCGTAATCTACAACGTTACAAACTTCGTCGTGAAACTTTGACGGAAGTGTTGAAAGAACACAAATTGATAACAGAAGATACAATACTTTCGGAAAATGGTAACCGAACAACTTTTGAGACATACCGATTAAGGGCGAAGGCGGTAACAGAGGAAATCTCGTTGGAAGAGTTTGCGCGTGTATTGCTCATGATTAACAAGAAACGGGGTTATAAAAGTAGCAGGAAAGCAAAGGGAGTGGAAGAAGGTACGTTGATTGACGGTATGGATATAGCTCGTGAACTTTATAACAATAACCTTACACCCGGTGAATTATGCCTGCAACTTCTTGATGCTGGTAAGAAATTTTTGCCCGATTTTTATCGTTCTGATTTGCAGAATGAACTTGACAGAATTTGGGAAAAACAAAAAGAATATTATCCGGAGATTCTTACTGATGTATTAAAAGAAGAGTTGAGAGGGAAAAAACGTGATGCTGTTTGGGCTATTTGTGCCAAATATTTCGTTTGGAAAGAAAACTATACGGAATGGAACAAAGAGAAAGGCAAAACAGAACAACAAGAAAGAGAACATAAGTTGGAAGGTATTTATAGTAAACGGAAAAGGGATGAAGCGAAAAGAGAGAATCTGCAATGGCGGGTAAATGGTTTGAAGGAAAAGTTGTCGTTGGAACAATTGGTTATTGTTTTCCAAGAAATGAATACCCAAATCAATAACTCAAGCGGTTATCTCGGCGCAATCAGTGATAGGAGTAAGGAGTTGTACTTCAATAAACAGACTGTCGGGCAGTATCAAATGGAAATGCTGGATAAGAATCCCAATGCGAGCTTGCGAAATATGGTATTCTATCGCCAAGATTATTTGGATGAGTTTAATATGCTTTGGGAAAAGCAAGCTGTATATCATAAAGAACTGACAGAGGAACTGAAAAAAGAAATCCGTGATATTATCATTTTCTATCAACGCAGACTGAAGAGTCAGAAAGGATTAATCGGTTTTTGCGAGTTTGAAAGTCGGCAGATAGAGGTAGATATAGATGGTAAGAAAAAGATTAAAACTGTAGGTAATAGGGTGATATCCCGTTCTTCTCCCTTGTTTCAAGAATTTAAAATATGGCAGATATTAAACAATATAGAAGTAACTGTTGTCGGAAAGAAAAGGAAACGAAGAAAACTGAAGGAGAATTATTCTTCTCTTTTTGAGGAACTTAACGATGCGGAACAATTAGAACTGAATGGTAGCCGTCGTTTATGTCAAGAAGAAAAAGAATTGCTTGCCCAAGAACTTTTTATTCGTGATAAGATGACGAAGTCTGAAGTTTTAAAATTGTTGTTTGATAATCCACAAGAATTGGATTTAAATTTTAAAACGATTGATGGTAATAAAACGGGATATGCGTTGTTTCAGGCCTACAGTAAAATGATTGAGATGTCTGGGCATGAACCAGTTGACTTCAAGAAACCGGTTGAGAAGGTTGTTGAGTATATAAAAGCAGTCTTTGATCTTCTTAATTGGAATACGGACATTCTAGGTTTCAACTCGAATGAAGAGTTAGACAATCAGTCTTATTACAAACTCTGGCATTTATTGTATTCTTTTGAGGGGGACAATACACCAACAGGAAACGGTCGTTTGATTCAAAAGATGACAGAACTATATGGCTTTGAAAAAGAATATGCTACTATACTAGCAAATGTTTCTTTTCAAGATGATTATGGCAGTCTGAGCGCGAAGGCTATTCATAAGATTCTACCTCATTTGAAAGAAGGTAATCGGTATGATGTGGCTTGTGTATATGCCGGATACAGGCATTCAGAATCGTCATTAACCAGGGAAGAGATAGCAAATAAGGTGTTGAAAGACAGACTTATGCTTCTTCCCAAGAATAGTTTGCACAATCCTGTGGTGGAAAAGATTCTGAATCAGATGGTAAACGTTATTAATGTCATTATAGACATTTACGGTAAACCGGATGAAATACGTGTAGAACTTGCTCGTGAGTTGAAGAAGAATGCCAAAGAGCGTGAAGAACTGACTAAATCTATTGCACAAACTACCAAAGCGCATGAGGAATATAAGACACTTTTACAGACTGAGTTTGGTTTAACCAATGTAAGCCGTACTGATATTTTGCGTTACAAACTTTACAAGGAGTTAGAGTCGTGTGGGTATAAAACACTTTATTCTAATACGTATATTTCACGAGAAAAACTGTTTAGTAAAGAATTTGATATTGAACATATCATTCCGCAAGCACGGCTTTTCGATGATAGTTTTTCTAATAAAACACTTGAAGCTCGTAGTGTAAATATTGAAAAAGGAAATAAAACAGCGTATGATTTTGTGAAAGAAAAATTTGGTGAAAGCGGAGCTGACAATAGTTTAGAACACTATTTAAATAATATCGAAGACTTGTTTAAGTCGGGGAAAATATCGAAAACAAAATACAATAAACTGAAAATGGCTGAGCAGGATATTCCTGACGGCTTTATTGAACGTGACCTACGTAATACGCAGTATATTGCCAAAAAGGCTTTGTCCATGTTGAATGAAATTTCGCATCGTGTGGTTGCTACAAGTGGATCAGTAACTGACAAGTTGCGTGAAGATTGGCAATTGATTGATGTGATGAAAGAATTGAACTGGGAAAAGTATAAGGCATTAGGTCTGGTTGAATATTTTGAAGATAGAGATGGAAGGCAAATAGGTAGAATCAAGGATTGGACGAAACGGAATGATCATCGTCATCATGCGATGGATGCGTTGACGGTAGCATTTACAAAGGATGTATTCATTCAGTATTTTAATAACAAAAATGCCAGTCTGGATCCTAATGCAAATGAGCATGCAATAAAGAACAAATATTTTCAAAATGGCAGAGCGATTGCGCCCATGCCATTGAGAGAGTTTCGCGCAGAAGCTAAAAAGCATCTGGAAAATACTTTGATTTCGATTAAAGCGAAGAACAAGGTCATTACGGGTAATATTAACAAGACAAGGAAAAAGGGTGGCGTGAACAAGAATATGCAACAGACACCACGTGGGCAGTTGCATTTAGAAACAATCTATGGTAGTGGCAAGCAATATCTGACAAAAGAAGAAAAGGTTAATGCTTCGTTTGATATGAGAAAAATTGGAACTGTAAGCAAGTTAGCTTATAGGGATGCATTGTTGAAACGTTTGTATGAAAATGATAATGATCCGAAGAAGGCGTTTGCCGGTAAGAATTCGCTGGATAAACAGCCCATATGGTTAGATAAGGAACAAATGAGGAAAGTGCCTGAAAAAGTGAAAATTGTAACACTTGAAGCGATTTATACTATACGTAAGGAAATCTCTCCTGATTTAAAAGTTGATAAGGTAATAGATGTAGGTGTCCGTAAAATACTAATTGACAGATTAAACGAGTATGGCAATGATGCAAAAAAAGCATTCTCCAATCTTGATGAAAATCCTATTTGGCTGAATAAAGAGAAAGGTATATCTATTAAGCGAGTTACAATTTCAGGAATCAGTAATGCGCAGTCATTACATGTGAAAAAGGATAAGGACGGTAAACCTATATTGGATGAGAATGGTAGAAATATTCCTGTGGATTTTGTTAATACAGGCAATAATCATCATGTGGCAGTTTATTATAGACCAGTTATAGATAAGAGGGGACAATTAGTGGTTGACGAAGCTGGCAATCCCAAGTATGAACTGGAGGAAGTTGTGGTTAGTTTCTTTGAAGCAGTGACAAGGGCAAATCTTGGTCAACCGATTATTGACAAGGATTATAAAACGACTGAAGGCTGGCAATTCCTTTTCAGTATGAAACAAAACGAGTATTTTGTTTTTCCAAATGAAAAGACTGGATTTAATCCGAAAGAGATCGATTTACTTGATGTGGAGAATTATGGGTTGATAAGTCCTAATTTGTTTAGGGTACAGAAATTCTCTCTTAAGAATTATGTTTTTAGACACCATTTAGAAACAACAATTAAGGATACAAGTTCTATTTTGAGAGGTATTACATGGATAGATTTTCGTAGCTCAAAAGGCCTGGACACTATTGTTAAAGTCCGTGTTAATCACATCGGCCAGATAGTGTCGGTAGGAGAATATTAATATAATGAATGACTTATGGACAAAAACAATAATAATCCTCCAATTCCATCTGATTTCTTTCTCTATAAAAACAGCAATGGAGAGGTGAAAGTCGAAATCTATATTTTTAATGAGACGGTTTGGCTACCGCAAGACAAGATCGCACAATTGTTTGGAGTGGACAGAAGCATAGTAACTGAACATCTGAAGAATGTATATAAAAGCGGGGAATTATCAAAAGGGGTAACTTGTGCAATTTTTGCACAAGTTCAAATCGAAGGCACAAGGCAGGTCACAAGGCAGATTGAGTTTTATAATCTCGACGCTATCTTATCCGTAGGCTACCGTGTCAACAGTATTCAAGCCACACAATTTGGAATTTGGGCGAACAGTGTGCTGAAAGAATATCTGATTAAGGGGGGGCCATGAACGATGAGCGATTGAAGAATCCGCAAATGTTGTTTGGTAAGGATTATTTCGAAGAACAGTTAGCCCGTATTCGTGACATTCGTGGCAACGAACAACGCTTCTATCAGAAAATAACCGATATTTATTCGTAATGCAGTGCCGACTATGAAGCGGGTAGCGATGTTACTAAGAAGTTTTTTGCAATTGTTCAGAATAAGTTGCATTGGGCAATTTCCAGGCAAACGGCGGTTGAGATTATTGTTTCTCGTGTGGACGCTGATAAGCCTAATATGGCATTAACTACTTGGAAGAATGCACCCAACGGAATGATACGCAATCCGGATGTTTCTATTGCAAAGAACTATCTCAATGAAATGGAAATGGATGATTTGAACCGCATTGTTTCGATGTATTTGGATTATGCGGAGCGTCAAGCAAAAAAAAGGACAAGTGATGTACACGAGAGATTGGGTGAAAAAGTTGGACGTATTTTTGCAGTTCAACGAATAAGCCGTCCTACAACATAGCGGACGGGTGAGCTATGAGATTGCCAAGGCATTAGCGGAACAGGAATATGACAAATTCCATGTTAGACAACTTCATAGCTACAAATTGAACTTTGACAAACTTTTAAAAGGAATGAGTCATGATTAAGAAAACACTTTATTTCGGAAATCCGGTTTATCTATCGTTACGAAATGCGCAGCTAGTTATTAAACTTCCTGATGTAGAAAAAGCAACGGTTTTGCCGGAAACGTTGAAAAAGCAGGCGGAAGTAACGAAACCTATAGAGGATATTGGAATCGTCGTGTTGGATAACAAGCAGATAACTATCACTTCCGGTGTGCTGGAGGCTTTGCTTGAGAACAACTGTTCCGTAATCACTTGTGATAGCAGGAGTATGCCAGTCGGATTAATGCTTCCTCTTTATGGAAATACTACGCAGAATGAGCGTTTTCGTAAACAATTGGATACTTCGCTTCCTTTGAAGAAACAACTCTGGCAACAAACTATTCAAGCGAAAATCAACAATCAGGCATCTGTGCTTAAAGATTGTATGGACGAGGAAGTAAAGTGTATGCGTATTTGGGCTACCAATGTGCGTAGTGGCGATCCTGACAATTTGGAAGCACGCGCTGCTGCATATTATTGGAAGTCTTTATTCTCAGATGTTGATAGTTTCACTCGGGAACGTGAGGGAATTCCTCCCAACAACTTGTTAAACTATGGATATGCCATTCTTCGTGCGGTGGTGGCGCGTGGGTTGGTAATAAGCGGGTTGCTTCCTACGTTGGGTATCCATCATCACAATCGCTACAACGCTTATTGTTTGGCGGACGATATAATGGAACCTTATCGTCCTTATGTGGATGAGTTAGTGTTTAGTTTGATACAAGAGTATGGAAAAAATGCGGAGTTGACAAAAGAGATGAAAACTCGATTACTGACTGTTCCGACATTAGAAGTGATAATTGGAGGTAAGCGCAGTCCGTTGATGGTTGCGGTAGGGCAAACTACTGCTTCACTTTATAAATGTTTCAATGGAGAGCTTCGGAGAATTTCCTATCCCGAACGATAGATTATGGATCGTTTTAATGAATATCGTATTATGTGGGTGCTTGTTCTTTTTGATTTGCCAACTGAGACTAAGAAAGAAAAAAAGGCTTATGCCGATTTTAGAAAGAATCTACAAAAGGATGGTTTTACGATGTTTCAGTTTTCCATTTATGTGCGTCATTGTGCCAGTAGTGAGAATGCAGCAGTACATATAAAAAGAGTTAAATCATTTCTCCCAGAATTTGGGCATGTCGGAATCATGTGTATTACAGATAAACAATTTGGAGATATAGAGCTTTTTTATGGAAAGAAAGTGCAAGATGTCAATACGCCGGGACAGCAATTGGAGTTGTTCTAGAACACAAAATCTCGCATTAATGCGAGATTTTGTGTTGGAAACAGTCTTCTTTTTCTTTTTTTCTAATTTACTCTTAACTTATTGAAGGACAATATGTTATGTAAAATCTGCTGTTTCCAATGGTTCAAAGATACTAATTTGAAAGCAAATCACAACGAAGAATGGATGCTTGAACGGCGCATACCGGCTGTTTCCAATGGTTCAAAGATACTAATTTGAAAGCAAATCACAACCAATGCTGATAAGTGCCAGCGATGACAAGGCTGTTTCCAATGGTTCAAAGATACTAATTTGAAAGCAAATCACAACACGGGTTCTTTGATACAAGTCTTTGTACTTGCTGTTTCCAATGGTTCAAAGATACTAATTTGAAAGCAAATCACAACCTGCCGAAAGTTCAAAAACTCAATGACAAGCTGTTTCCAATGGTTCAAAGATACTAATTTGAAAGCAAATCACAACACGTTGAACAGTGTGGAAACGGTCTGCATGCTGTTTCCAATGGTTCAAAGATACTAATTTGAAAGCAAATCACAACCATTTTTAGGGTGTTCCAGTCGCCACGCAGCTGTTTCCAATGGTTCAAAGATACTAATTTGAAAGCAAATCACAACGGAAACCCCGGTAGTGCTGAGGGAACTTTGCTGTTTCCAATGGTTCAAAGATACTAATTTGAAAGCAAATCACAACGGCACGTTTGGTTAGTTCTTCTTCAAACTGCTGTTTCCAATGGTTCAAAGATACTAATTTGAAAGCAAATCACAACCATTTCTTCATGCGGAGATAAAAAGACGAAGCTGTTTCCAATGGTTCAAAGATACTAATTTGAAAGCAAATCACAACTGATAGAGTTTCGCTTGACTGATATAAACGCTGTTTCCAATGGTTCAAAGATACTAATTTGAAAGCAAATCACAACGTGTGGAACGTCTATAAGAAAATGAGGGACGCTGTTTCCAATGGTTCAAAGATACTAATTTGAAGGCAAATCACAACATAACAAAACAGAATAATGAAACAGGAAAAGCTGTTTCCAATGGTTCAAAGATACTAATTTGAAAGCAAATCACAACAGGAACTTTACTCCCCAGAAACGTTTGGTGCTGTTTCCAATGGTTCAAAGATACTAATTTGAAAGCAAATCACAACGTCCCGGATGTTCATTAGAGTATTATTATGCTGTTTCCAATGGTTCAAAGATACTAATTTGAAAGCAAATCACAACACATTTTGTTTTTCCGCTTCGGTAGTCTTTGCTGTTTCCAATGGTTCAAAGATACTAATTTGAAAGCAAATCACAACTAAAATTGTGTTATGTACAAAATTTGAATGCTGTTTCCAATGGTTCAAAGATACTAATTTGAAAGCAAATCACAACACAGTTTGTTTGCGTACTCGCATTTATCAAGCTGTTCCCAATGGTTCAAAGATACTAATTTGAAAGTAAATCATAACGCATCGCTTTGTCTTCATCAGATAGTATATGCTGTTTATGATGGTGTAGATAATAATTAAAAAGTACTCTACTTAGTAATTGAAAAGTATGCTACTAAGTGTATCTGATTAGACGGTTTAAATATAGTTACCATTAGAAGCTGTTTCGAATTGTGAATAACCATTTAATAGATTGTTTATCGGTTTGTTAATTGGATAATATGGTCTTTAGCAGTAAACTCCTCCTGCTTTCACTCCCAACCTTGCTTTTAAAATCCCCTGCCCCCATACTTGCCCTAATCGCAACTATCCCTTTCGGTCCGGCACTTATCCTTTTTTTGGCAGATACTCCCTCGTTTCTCTATCGTCTTCATCTTCAATTCTTTTTCTCCTTTTGTTTCCTCTCTTCCTATTACTTGATTTAACACGCTGTTAAATCAAGTCTTTTGTTTTCAAAGAACAAGTCTTTTAGAAGCAAAAGCTTTGTTCTTTCCATCCCTGAAATAAAAGTCTTTCCCACCACATTAACAATGTTAACGCAGGATTCCGTTCCATTCTTGTTTGATTTGCGTTTGATTCCTGTCTGATCCCTGCTCAATTTTCATTCAATTCCCGTTCAGCCCTCGTTTGATTTCCCGTCCAACTCCCGTCAATTCCCTACCTGTTTTTCAGTTTATCTCTCTCCCAATCCCAATTCCTTCCGCGATATTCTTCCTCGAAACATCCCTTTTCCTCCCGCAAACACTTCTCCTTCTCCCTTTCTCGGCAAATCCCCTTTTCCCTCTCCCCGATAAATTCCCCCTATATAATATAATAAGGTGTACATTTCCTTTCCCGCCTTTTCCCTTTTTCCTGATCAATTATCAGAACCTTCCTCTTCCTCAGCCCTTTACGTTTTTATCCAAAATATTTTCAAAAAAATCCCCTTTTATATTTGTCTCTTATCTCCTAATGCCTTACTTTTGCATCCGCTTTCCAAGAGACGGACAGCATTTAATTTTGACATGTTGCAACGGCGTAGGATTTGCCTTACAGAATAACAAAAATAATTTCCTTTTTATTTGGATCATTATTATAAAAGTTGTTATCTTTGCAGTCCGATTCGCAGAGCGAGGGCCTTTGGCTGTCTCTTCTTTCCCTTTCGCACAGAGAGGCTTGGAAATAAAAGACGGACATTTTAAAAAAAAAACTTCCCAAAACATTTGGCAGTTTAAAATAAACCCCTTACCTTTGCACCCGCTTTTGAAACGAAGCAGAATTTAAAAAAGAAGAGTTCTTTGAAACATTGATAAACAATACAAGTAGTACAAGTCAAATTTAGAACCGTCAATACTTATTATATAGGTATATAAAAATGACCGTCAATAAATTTTCGACATCCTGAACAGAGCTAATATTTTCCCTTATTATGGGATATATAACAATACTTTTACAATGAAGAGTTTGATCCTGGCTCAGGATGAACGCTAGCTACAGGCTTAACACATGCAAGTCGAGGGGCATCAGGAAGAAAGCTTGCTTTCTTTGCTGGCGACCGGCGCACGGGTGAGTAACACGTATCCAACCTGCCCTTTACTCGGGGATAGCCTTTCGAAAGAAAGATTAATACCCGATAGTATAATGATTCCGCATGGTTTCATTATTAAAGGATTCCGGTAAAGGATGGGGATGCGTTCCATTAGGTTGTTGGTGAGGTAACGGCCCACCAAGCCTTCGATGGATAGGGGTTCTGAGAGGAAGGTCCCCCACATTGGAACTGAGACACGGTCCAAACTCCTACGGGAGGCAGCAGTGAGGAATATTGGTCAATGGGCGCTAGCCTGAACCAGCCAAGTAGCGTGAAGGATGAAGGCTCTATGGGTCGTAAACTTCTTTTATATAAGAATAAAGTGCAGTATGTATACTGTTTTGTATGTATTATATGAATAAGGATCGGCTAACTCCGTGCCAGCAGCCGCGGTAATACGGAGGATCCGAGCGTTATCCGGATTTATTGGGTTTAAAGGGAGCGTAGGTGGACTGGTAAGTCAGTTGTGAAAGTTTGCGGCTCAACCGTAAAATTGCAGTTGATACTGTCAGTCTTGAGTACAGTAGAGGTGGGCGGAATTCGTGGTGTAGCGGTGAAATGCTTAGATATCACGAAGAACTCCGATTGCGAAGGCAGCTCACTGGACTGCAACTGACACTGATGCTCGAAAGTGTGGGTATCAAACAGGATTAGATACCCTGGTAGTCCACACAGTAAACGATGAATACTCGCTGTTTGCGATATACAGTAAGCGGCCAAGCGAAAGCATTAAGTATTCCACCTGGGGAGTACGCCGGCAACGGTGAAACTCAAAGGAATTGACGGGGGCCCGCACAAGCGGAGGAACATGTGGTTTAATTCGATGATACGCGAGGAACCTTACCCGGGCTTAAATTGCAGTGGAATGATGTGGAAACATGTCAGTGAGCAATCACCGCTGTGAAGGTGCTGCATGGTTGTCGTCAGCTCGTGCCGTGAGGTGTCGGCTTAAGTGCCATAACGAGCGCAACCCTTATCTTTAGTTACTAACAGGTTATGCTGAGGACTCTGGAGAGACTGCCGTCGTAAGATGTGAGGAAGGTGGGGATGACGTCAAATCAGCACGGCCCTTACGTCCGGGGCTACACACGTGTTACAATGGGGGGTACAGAAGGCAGCTAGCGGGTGACCGTATGCTAATCCCAAAAGCCTCTCTCAGTTCGGATCGAAGTCTGCAACCCGACTTCGTGAAGCTGGATTCGCTAGTAATCGCGCATCAGCCACGGCGCGGTGAATACGTTCCCGGGCCTTGTACACACCGCCCGTCAAGCCATGGGAGCCGGGGGTACCTGAAGTACGTAACCGCAAGGATCGTCCTAGGGTAAAACTGGTGACTGGGGCTAAGTCGTAACAAGGTAGCCGTACCGGAAGGTGCGGCTGGAACACCTCCTTTCTGGAGTGATGTTGAAAACGACGTTCATTGGTTCTAAATTGTACTACTGGTACTTGTTTATTTATAGAATATAGATCAACCATCTATAGCAATATAGATAGAGATAAACAAGAGAAAAACAGAAGCCGAGTCTAAAACAGGACACGGTTGAACTAGTCCTATAGCTCAGTTGGTTAGAGCGCTACACTGATAATGTAGAGGTCGGCAGTTCAACTCTGCCTGGGACTACCAACAGATAGATATTTTATCTTGTATGATTGGGGGATTAGCTCAGCTGGCTAGAGCATCTGCCTTGCACGCAGAGGGTCAACGGTTCGAATCCGTTATTCTCCACTCCGATACCGCAACCTAACAGGCTTGCGTGTAATCAAACGATCTTTGACATGATGTACAGAAAAAAGTAAATTTAGTAAGAGCTAAAAGTATATATCGAACCATTTGGTTCATCTCCTTTTTAAGAAAAGGAGATGAATCTGGCGATAAAAGAAAGTAAATAAGGGCGCATGGCGGATGCCTTGGCTCTCGGAGGCGATGAAGGACGTGATAAGCTGCGATAAGCTTCGGGTAGGTGCAAATGACCTTTGATCCGAAGATTTCCGAATGGGACAACCCGGCATTCTGAAGGAATGTCATCCAACCTGGTTGGAGGCTAACGCAGGGAACTGAAACATCTTAGTACCTGCAGGAAAAGAAAATAAATAATGATTCCCCTAGTAGTGGCGAGCGAACGGGGATTAGCCCAAACCACCCATGTTACGGCATGTGTGGGGTTGTAGGACCACGCTCTCGCAAGACAGTTATTGAGAAGAAACGGCTGGAAAGTCGTGCCATAGACGGTGATAGCCCGGTATTCTAAGGTAACCGAAGCGTAGTGGTATCCTGAGTAGCGCGGAGCACGAGGAATTCTGCGTGAATCAGCCGGGACCATCCGGTAAGGCTAAATACTCCCGAGAGACCGATAGCGAACCAGTACTGTGAAGGAAAGGTGAAAAGCACTTCGAATAGAAGAGTGAAATAGTCCCTGAAACCATGCGCCTACAAGCGGTCGGAGCAGCTTCAGCTGTGACGGCGTGCCTTTTGCATAATGAACCTACGAGTTACTTTTTCCGGCAAGGTTAAGCATCTTGAGATGTGGATCCGAAGCGAAAGCGAGTCTGAACAGGGCGGATAGTCGGAAGGAGTAGACGCGAAACCAAGTGATCTACCCTTGGGCAGGTTGAAGGTTAGGTAACACTAACTGGAGGACCGAACCGATAAGCGTTGAAAAGCTTCCGGATGACCTGAGGGTGGGGGTGAAAGGCTAATCAAACTTGGAGATAGCTCGTACTCCCCGAAATGCATTTAGGTGCAGCCTTGAGAGTTACTAATGTGAGGTAGAGCGACTGATAAGATGCGAGGGCTTCACCGCCTATCAAGTCTTGATAAACTCCGAATGCGCATTAGTTCTATCTCAGGAGTGAGGGCATGGGTGCTAAGGTCCATGTCCTAAAGGAGAAGAATCCAGACCATCAGCTAAGGTCCCCAAATAAACACTAAGTTGAACTAACGAAGTCAGATTGCTAAGACAGCTAGGATGTTGGCTTGGAAGCAGCCATTCATTTAAAGAGTGCGTAACAGCTCACTAGTCGAGGAGTTTGGCGTGGATAATAATCGGGCATAAGTGTTTTACCGAAGCTATGGGATCCTAATGGATCGGTAGGGGAGCATTCCACTCAGCGTTGAAGGCGAAGCGTGAGCTTTACTGGAGCGTGTGGAAAAGCAAATGTAGGTATAAGTAACGATAAAGGGGGTGAGAAACCCCCTCGCCGCAAGACTAAGGTTTCCTGATCAACGCTAATCGGATCAGGGTTAGTCGGGTCCTAAGGCTCAGCCGAACGGTGAGGCCGATGGCAGAACAGGTTAATATTCCTGTACTACCTATAAGAGTGATGTGGAGACGGAGGAGTGACAACGCCGCGGACTGACGGAATAGTCCGTTAAAGGGTGTAGATGTTGATTATCCCAGGCAAATCCGGGATAAGAGTCGAACCTGATAGTATACCAATTTCCCCGGAAAACGGTAATAGTGCGTGTAAACATACTCCCAAGAAAATCCGCTAAACTTAATCTTACAGGTACCCGTACCGTAAACGGACACACGTAGTCGGGTTGAATATACTCAGGCGCTTGAGTGAATCACGGTTAAGGAACTAGGCAAATTGACCCTGTAACTTCGGGATAAAGGGTCCCTACCCGGTGACGGGAGGGCGCAGAGAATAGGTCCAGGCAACTGTTTAACAAAAACACAGGGCTGTGCAAAATTGAAAGATCACGTATACAGCCTGACACCTGCCCGGTGCTGGAAGGTTAAGAGGAGATGTCATCGCAAGAGAAGCATTGAATTGAAGCCCCAGTAAACGGCGGCCGTAACTATAACGGTCCTAAGGTAGCGAAATTCCTTGTCGGGTAAGTTCCGACCTGCACGAATGGTGTAATGATCTGGACACTGTCTCAACCGTGAGCTCAGTGAAATTGTAGTATCGGTGAAGATGCCGATTACCCGCGATGGGACGAAAAGACCCCGTGAACCTTTACTATAGCTTAACATTGAATTTGGGTAATTGATGTGTAGGATAGGCCGGAGACTTTGAAGCAGGCACGCCAGTGTTTGTGGAGTCGCTGTTGAAATACGGCCCTTTGGTTATTTGAGTTCTAACTCGCTGATGCGAGGACACTGTTTGGTGGGTAGTTTGACTGGGGTGGTCGCCTCCAAAAGCGTAACGGAGGCTTCTAAAGGTGCCCTCACGCCGATTGGTAACCGGCGGTAGAGTGTAATGGCATAAGGGCGCTTGACTGGGAGACTTACAAGTCGATCAGGTAGGAAACTAGAGCATAGTGATCCGGTGTTTCCGTATGGAAGGGACATCGCTCAAAGGATAAAAGGTACTCCGGGGATAACAGGCTGATCCCTCCCAAGAGCTCATATCGACGGAGGGGTTTGGCACCTCGATGTCGGCTCGTCACATCCTGGGGCTGGAGAAGGTCCCAAGGGTTGGGCTGTTCGCCCATTAAAGTGGCACGCGAGCTGGGTTCAGAACGTCGTGAGACAGTTCGGTCTCTATCTATCGTGGGCGTATGAAATTTGCGTGGCTCTGACACTAGTACGAGAGGACCGTGTTGGACTGACCTCTGGTTTACCGGTTGTGCCGCCAGGTGCATTGCCGGGTATCTAAGTCGGGATTGGATAAGTGCTGAAAGCATCTAAGTACGAAGCCAGCCACAAGATTAGATTTCTTTCAGGGTCGTTGTAGACTACAACGTTGATAGGACGCAGGTGTACAGGTGGTAACATCACAGCCGAGCGTTACTAATTGCCCGATGACTTTCTTTTATCCGCCTTCAATGGTTTATATATCCGTTTAGCTTCACTATTTATATAATAGACCGCTGAATTTACTTTTGTACATTATGTCTACCTTATTCAGGTGACTATAGCATCAGGGTTCCACCTCTTCCCATTCCGAACAGAGAAGTTAAGCCTGATCACGCCGATGGTACTGCGTAACAGTGGGAGAGTAGGTAGTCGCCGTTTTTTTCAGATGGTTCATCCCTTTCGGTCGAAAGACCGGAGGGGATGACTTGTTTTATACGGGGGCGGAAGGAAAGGGAGCGCCAGGCTGCCCTCCGGATAACACTTTCTTAATGGAGATGGCTATGGGAAATCCGATAGCCTTTTCTTGTCCTATATAACGGTTATTGGAAGAGGTGGGTATCTCCGCATCCTTTGGGGGCACGGGGGCACGGAGCCTTGCAAAAGAGGCGATTCAAGCGAATGAATGGGTTTTATATAGGAAGTTTCACTGCTTTGAATAATTTGTTTTATAGGAGGCGAAGTCAAAAGAATCTTTTCCAATATACTTTTTTTTCTATAATAAGAATGATGAATTCGGAATACTGGCTTGCTCTCTTACAGAAAATACATTTCGATCTTCCATCTTCCACCCGCATCTTCCACCCGCTGATTTGGGAGTATATCAATAGCTAAGATACTAATTAATAATGGTAAGATGGGCGTTTCTTAACCAGATATCCTGTTTAGAGCATTCTGTTTTTCCTTACTATCTAATAAAAAATGGTATGTTCTCTATCTGATCCCCCATATCCGAGCTCATGAACCCGCGTATCTGTGCTGAGATAAAGAAACCGAGATTTGTTATAATAGACTTAAAGGCAAGATGTTAAGAGTAATGATGTATCTGTTTGAAATCTTAGTGAGAGACCAGATTCGTATCCTTCAACTACATAACCCTTATCACCATCCCCGGATCAGAACAATCTCCTTCTGAAGCATTCATAAGTCCTACCCGGCTAATTACTTCTCCCGGAATTATCAATCGATTATCCTTGATTACAACATTGGAAGTAATGTCCACCGGATTCTCACCGGCCAGATCCTGCGCAAAAACCGTATGCTTTCCTGTTTTCAATGGAGAAGGAAACACCATTGTCACTTCTTTGAAATAACCAAATAGTCCGATAGGTATGTCCCAACGGTCGACGGATATCGAAACAGCAACCTTTTCGGTTACATACTCACGTCCTACATTACGGCCTATAGTAGAAACGGCTACAGCGCCATTGGGGTATCGGGAAGCCAACACAAACGGACAAACCGACAAAGGAGCTCCGGATACCTCCGGTAACTTCATATTCCGAGCAACCCGCGCCGGTGCATCGGCCGTTACATCTGCACCCACCGCACGCCCCTTATTCCAAGTCTCATTTTCCTGTAGAATCCAATGATCGGTTAACTTCACACTGTCGATGGCGAAAGTCCCGTAACCCACTGCAAACGGCTCAGCTATCCGATGCCATCTGACACCACGCACGACTTCATCCAGACGCCGCTTAATATCACGTCCGACCGGAGGAAACACAAAATCTTGTGCCCCATCCGGCAAAGTCCCTGCGAACGGATGTCGCATCACACCGATAGCACAGCCTAAACCTACCGCAATATAAGGTTCATCTTCACAATTAATAATTCCTTTCGCTCCCTCGACTGTCTTATAAGGCAATAAATCACAAATACGCCGGATAGTTATCGGCTGCGCCGTAATATTTTCGACATCATAGGTCCGGAAAACATCGCTAAACTCAATAAATTCATTTTGCAAAGCATGTTCTATATATAAATGGGGAGCATATCGCTTGCCGATAGCTGTCAACTTTCTTCTCCATTCCCCATTCCTGTCTTCCTTTCCCCAATCAACTTTCCAATAATCAAATCCGGCAGCATTTGCCGCTTTAATTCGTTGTTTCCAATACTCCTCTTCAGGAATAGCTGCATGCGTCTCTGCCTTCTGGGCACAAATCCATCCACCGACACCTTTCCAGCCTTTACTCTTGATCTGTTCCGATAATTGTTTCAAACGCTCCACTGCATCTCCACGAAAAGACGGAAAACGATCAGAACTCAGTTCTACGCAACCTAAATAAAGATTGGGTGAATCATTCACATCTTTAGGAATATCCCACGAATCGTCCATTACAAAGTAAAGATCTTTTCGGATTGCAGGATAACAATCCACCCAATTCTGATAAAGCCCGTCCCCAAATAAATAATCTTCAGTCATAGCAGCCCTGGTCAGTTCAGTACTTTTATAGCTGGCCACATAGCCTTGTAAATTCCACGTGCAAAAGTAATCGGGAGCTTGCGATGGCATATCAGGCACAAGGCTTTTTACTAAGCGCGGCTGTCCGGCAGCAGAAACAGCCATACTACAAAATAACGATATCAGTAAGTTTCTATATCCTATCATGGTAAAGTAAATTTTAGGTTAACAAGAACGAATATTGCAAATATAAGCATTCTTACCACTTGCCGAACAAAATCACTTCATTCATTTCGGTAAGCTGGAAAGAACTTCACCCCTTCACTACCAGGAATCATCCTACCGCCATTTTTTATACCTATATAAAATATAACCCACGATAGAAAAGACTATAAAATAACTGATATTAATGGTTTCAAATGATTTCCAATAATAAACCGTTTGCTGCATAAATGAAGAGTATGCATGTAAAATGGAGGAATACGGAATAAAATTAATGTAACGCCAATTACTCGCAATCATCGAAAACACAGTCATAAAAAAACTAAATCCCAGTGCTAAAGCATAATTCTTAAACAAGAAACTAAACACATATTGAATAACAAGGATAGGCAATAGCCCAATAAAAACACGAAAGAAGACAGAAATCACTAAAATTCTCACATCAAAATTTTGAAAGCCCATTGACGGTAAACAAACGCCCAAAATAAAGCCTGATAACATAAAAGCAACATAGGCGATAAGAACTGACAAGAATGTCATTGATATAAGGTAAATAAGTTTAGCTACATAAACAGTGCCTCTGGGAACAGGAAATAAAAACAAGAGAAGGTAATTGTCATTTTTAAACTCTTTTCCTATATAGGCCGCACAAAACAAGGCTGCCATTAATGGATACAACATACCGTAAAACATGAATAACGTACGTCCGATATTGTATATCCACAAGTTCGTACCGTCATAGCCTTCCTGACTCAGATTCCATAAATCATACACAATGAAAGCTACTGTCAACAACACCGGGAAGAATAGAAATAACTTTGCAGCTACATCGTGACGTGTTTTATAATATTCTGATGCTATGACATTTTGTAAGTCTCTTAATATCCTCATTTTGTTTGTGAAGTTAATTTTAAATAAACCGATTCCAAAGTATTCTCCAAAGGTTGAATAGCAGATATATGATAACCGCCCTGCCCCAGTAGCTCAATAAGCCTGTCATAGGTAGTATCATTGGAAAGGATAACTTCCAATATTGACTCCGACTTGATCCGGCTGTCAATTTGGACCTCTTTACATACCGAATGTAACAAATCCACCTTGTCCAACCTGATATGGATTCTTTTCTCTATACTGTTCAGTAATTCCGATAAATCTCCTTGATACAATAAACAGCCATGCTGAAGGATACCAACATGGGTACAAGTTTTTTCTACTTCATCAAGTAAATGACTGGATAAAAAAACGGTTTTACCCTCTTGATGCAGCTGTAAAAGTAACTCTCTTATAGAATGTATCCCCTCCGGATCAAGTCCATTGAGCGGTTCGTCCAGAAACAGTATATCCGGATCATGCAATAAAGCCATAGCCATTCCCAATCGATGTATCATACCCGTGGAATAGTGTCGAAGCTTCTTGTTTCTGGCATTCTCAATTCCCGTGATTGCCAATACTTTATTGATAGCGGTCCTTCCACAATGATAAATATGGTCTAAATACGCAAGGTGTTCATACCCCGTAAGATTATCATAATAGAATGGTTCTCCCGGGCATAAGCCTATCTTCCTTAATTGTTTTTCTCTCTGATCTCGAAATGGCTGTCCATCATATAATACCTCACCTTTAACAGGACGAGCTAAGCCAAGTAATACTTGAATCGTAGTTGTCTTTCCGGAACCATTATTACCTAAATATCCATAGAGTGCATTTTCCGGAATATCCAGATTCAGATTATTGAGTACCATCTGTTTGCCGTATCGGAAACAGAGATTTCTTATCTCTATTTTGCCCATTTATACATTTTATTTATAAAAGTTTTATCGTAATATACATCATAATTCAGGTCGATATAGAATAGCATATCCATTTGTTCGCTCCAAACTTCCGAAAGACTTGCACCTTGATCCAAACCCGAGATAAACGCTTGTCTCCATCTGCTATCCACGGGTAGTTCATTGAAATTTAAATAAGCAAACCCGACTTTTCTCTGATGTAGCAAATACTCGAGTGACAACGTACTAAGCGGATCCCGTATGCCGCCGTCAGTGTTTCTTCGTGCATACGAAGTAAATGCTATTGTATACATCCGGTCTCCAAAATGTATTTTTAACCTTTGTCCCATAGAGGTGAATCTGGTCGAGTCAACCTGCATCCTCCCCCGGTTGAATACATGCACATTAGCGCACCATACAATCACTTTTTGGTCTTTATAAACCGAGTCTACCAACCAAGTCAAATTATCGGCCATAATAGAATCGCGTAGGTTCATTCGTGTTAAATCACCGACATTCCGATACTTCCATATGCTCTCATACCGTAGTTTCAGTCCTGCAATATAACGCTGATGCAAACCATCTTCCACAGAATATCTTGACTCCTCATGAATTCTATTTTCCAATTTATTAAAATCCTGAACAATGGAGTCTTTTAACATCCTATCAAGCCGGTATCCGAAATAATTCCAGTTTCCATTAAACTCACTCATCTGCAAGAAGAAGCGTTGCACATACGGGAAATCCGAAAGAGAAGAAGAGTAACCATTTAAATACTTCTCAACGGATTCCATGTGTTTCCTTCCTTGTCCATAATTGGTTAACTGGCAGTCGAAGCCATCCAAGGCAATAGAAGGCTGGGAGCGATAATATTCCCATAATGATTTTGTCTCATTACTCCCCCACCAAAATGTCCATACAGCTTTAGATGGATTCATCCGCTGACGACCATCCTGATTCATAAGATACATGTCATATAAGCCAGTTTCATATAGTATAACATTATATCCTAATTTCTCGTGTAAATAACGAACCATCCTGGTTTTCATTTGCAAGGTGGCTCCATCCTGATGCAACTGCTCACCTAACAATAAGATTTGCTTGTTTTTTAACTCTTCATCCAAGAAGCACAAGAAATCAGTAGCGGTATCCGGCATCTGTACAGTACATGGCACGGAATGAACATACCGATCAATTTCTATAGCCGATTCTGAAGAAAGAGCCGGTATTTCCAAAGGATACAAAAGATAGCATACCAATGCCAAAAGCAAAAGGATGACCGATAAATAAGACCTCCGTATTGCCACTCGAAAATTCTTCATAGCTTTCAACTTCAAATAACTGAAAAAGGATGCAGCAAGAAAACTAAAATACTCTCTACTACATCCTTCCTTCAATTATGTATTAATAATTTCTTCTTTTATTCTTCTTGAAGTATCAAACTTCCCTTCTCCCGTATAGTTAATCTCAATTCGGCGTCCTCTTTCTTCGGAGTCCAGATCATCTTTTTACACTCACCCCTCTGCAAGTTATTATGATAAACTCCACTTCCGGTCAGATGTTCAGTACCAATTACAGATTCATGAACGCCCCAATTCCTGACGCCATCCAAATCTAAATAGAGATGGGGAATAATTGATTGATGAGCATTAAATGTCACTCCATCTCCATCGACACAAAAAGCACGTATCTCACAAGAGTCCAAACGTAATTCCCCTCCTCTTATATATGTAGTCAAAGAGTCGGCATGCAACCTATCGATTCTCGTACGTAATCCACGAATAGCATTAGCCACAAAAGCCAGATTAGAGTCGGCTTCTATGGTCAGTTGTAATCCTTTAGCTTGCAGGGCCGGAATAAGATACTCCTTTTTTTGCTTAGGAAGATCATAAGTTGTCAAATCCAGGCAAATGACCAATGTATCTGCATTCTGACTGATTTTCAGATATTCGGATTCCGGACTTAAAAGTCTGGTTTTTCCATCTGTAGAAGAAACAACATTCACACAAGCTTCGTCCAACCACACACGACGCGTGTCGTTTGCATACACTTTGACAGCACGGATACCGGAAAACTCTGTTCTAAGTATCTTCTCCGACAAAGTGAGTGTATACGAATTAGTTTCTGATTTCTGGAAAGAAATATAAACGACACCTGCCATCAGTATCACGAGTACCGAAACAAGTATGCCAATAAATATATATGTAGTACGTTTCATAAAATTTCGTTTTTATTTTTGTTTCATCATAAAGTTACGGTACATAGTCAACAACTCGTCATCCGAAACTCCAAGTGTATAGAGTTGACGGAATACATGCTCAAGTTCATCCTTCAGAAAAGTCTCCCGACGAAGTGAAAAAATCAGCTCCTTTGCGCCGGAAGAAACAAAATAACCAATACCCCGTTTATTGTAAATGATATCTTGTAACTGAAGATAATCGAACGAACGCATGGCCGTGTTGGCATTTACCTCCACCATAGCTGCATACTCCCTTACAGAAGGAATTCGTTCTTCCTCCTGATACTGTCCGAGAAGAATCTCGTCACAGATTCGATCTGCTATTTGCAGATAAATGGCTTTACTTTCTTTAAAATTCATAAACGTAAGAGTTTGTTACATTCGATTAATAATCTCAGATTCCTTGAAACGGAAATACGCAAGTGTCCAGTTAGTCAGAGTGAAAAGAACAGCTATTGCCGAAAGACAAGCAAAAGCAGTCTCCTCGCTCATATCCGGATTGTAACTTATTTGATCCGGCCATATCAACTTGGCAAATCCGACCACAATCAATACATAAGCAATGAATATAATCATTCCGGCAGAAAATGTTTTGATAAACGAATTCTTAGGCCAGACAGAACTGCCCAGTACAAAGCAAGACTGACAGAAGAAATAGCTTGCAATCATTAATACAAATGTATGGGTATGCTTGAATACTGTATAATAATCCGTATTTTCACCAAACAGATGAGATAACGGAGTAATCGCAATTGCGTTATTTTCCGGATAAACCAAAGAGTATACCAATACTTTTGTATAATCCGCCAGTTTATAAGTAATCAGAAAAACAATTAAGAAAACAACCGTAAATACCAACCAACGGGAAAAGTATTTTTCAAACGATGTAGCAGGAGTCATCAGAACAGAGAGCCGCCCGGTTTTCGATTTCATCCTCTCCATTGTGAACGAAGCACTCAAGCAACCGAATACACAAAGCCCCCACATAAAAATCACCAGATTGAACTCCCAGGTACTATCTGTATCTTGACCTACTGCCCGGTAACTTAAATATCCGCTCCATAACATTATCACCGCCATAGCACCATACATCAACGCAACACGAAGCAGATTGGACTTCCAATTCTCCACCATCTCTTTACGGCAAAGATTCACAAAACGCGTTTGACTGAAAAAAGTATCTCGTATCATAATTCTATTTGTTTAGAGTGGAACAATGCAGAAATCCTTTCGGGAACTGCCAAGGTAGCATTAAATAATAATTCCAGGTTAATCTCTGAATCTTCGCCCGATTCATTAGGCAAAAGCAAAAAATTACCTTGAATAGAGGGAGTGGAAAACAAAGACGACTGTAACAACTCCCGGTTTTCGCTTTCAGTAAAAAACAGTTTATCGCAAATACTCATAGTAGATTCATTCAGCAATACCCGACTATTGTCCATAATCAACACATGATCGAGCACCTTATCAATGTCACGCACCTGATGGGTAGAAATCAAGATCGTTTTATCATCTGTCATACCCGAAGCAATAAACTTCCGGAACTGACTTTTACCAGGAATATCAAGTCCATTGGTCGGTTCGTCCATCAACAACAAAGATGTATTAGTGGCTAGCGCAAAGCTCATGAATACTTTTTTCTTCTGCCCCATAGAGAGTGCCCCCAGATCAATATTGATATCCATTTCAAAATAGTGCAGATATTTCACCATATCCTCTTTGCTGAAACGGGGATAAAACGGACTGTTTAACTCTATATAGCTAATTAGCGAAACCGGAGGAAGATCAAATTCTTCAGGAACCAAAAACATATCCTGCAAAGTGATGGGAAGCCGGCGGCGTACGTCAACATCATGATAGACCACTTTTCCACTTTTAGGAGTGAGCAGCCCACTCATCAGATAGAGTAGTGTAGATTTGCCTGCACCATTTTTGCCAAGTAATCCGTAAACCCGCCCCTTTTCAAGTGACAGAGAGAAGTCATGCAAAACGGCACGCTTCGATTTACGATAAAGAAAGGAAAGATTTTCTACTGTAATCATCTTCATTTATTTATGAGTTTATGTGTATTAGTACAATAGTACACCACAAAAGTAGATAAATATATGAATATTACAACCGAATTGGCAATGTTTTTTTAGATAATTTTCTTATTTCACTTATTATCAGCGCTATACATTCGATATTCTATCGATACGAAAGGAAAATCATAAAATCAAAACCAATACTTATAGCAACGCTCTAAAAGTAGAAGATGAAACCAAAGCGGATATAGGATAAGAAAGAAACTAAAAAAGGAGGAGCTAAGAATCACTCTCCACTCCTCCTACACGACAAACAACTAAAATTATTACTATTTGATGCCATCCAATGCACGTTTAGCAGTAGCATTAGCGGGGTCTATAGCCAGAATTTTATTCCAATACTCCTTAGATTCAGGAAGTTTGTTAGCTACCAGATAATAATATCCCAAGTAACTATAACACTCAATCAAAGCTGAGTTGTACCTCGGGTCATTTTTATCAATCAAGAAGGCAGCCACCTCTTCATAATAAGGTTTAGCCAACCCTTGAGTGGTCTCCGGGTCTAACGCGGAATTAGTACGTGCTCTCCAGAAGTTACCCAGATAACTATCCGGAGCCACTTTAGCAATCTCAGTAAAAATGGAATCGGCAGAAACAAGAGCCGCCTTCCGTTCATCCAGCGAAACGGTTAACGTATCCGATTGCGTACCCTTTTCGTAATAAAGCTTTCCTATTTGGAACTGTACGTCAGGGGTACGCTTGTCGGCACTCAACGATTCGCTATATTTTTTATAGGCCTCTATTGCCTTTGTAAATTCATTATTCAATTCATAAGAAGAAGAAACTTCACGCCACAAATCTGTTTTAGCGGGATCAAGCGTGATCGCTTTCATATAAGCTTCAACTGCCTGATCATACTTCTTCACGGCATTGAGCAGATGGCCGAAATACATATAATCAAGATAAGAAAAATCTGCCTTATCGGACTCCTTAAAGAACGCATCCGCCGCTTTCATAGCTTCATCATAGCGTTTCAGGTCGGTATAGTTATACATAGCCAAACGATTGAATGCAGCATCACGCGGATTCTTCTGTAAACCCATCAAAGCTATCTGAAGTGATTTCTCAAAATCATGGTTCAAAAAAAGCGCAAAAGAGTATTTCGTCAAATCATCTTCCGTAGCCTCCGGTGTATTGATAAAATGCGCATAAGCTTCGGCCGCTTTATCAAATTTATTATTCAGATAATAAACCTCTGCCAATTTTTTATCGGCAGCCACGCACGAAGGATCAAGGTTTTTCAGTTGTTCCAGCTTCTCGATAGCAAGTTGCGGACTAGCCCCCTTATATACGTCAGCGAACTTCAGATAGGCTTCTTTATAATTAGGATCAAAATAGATAGCCTGCTCATATAACTGACAAGCTTTTCCGGCATCTTTCTTAGCTACGGCAATGTCACCTTGCAGCACCGAAACCGCAGCAGATTTGCTGTTAGCTTTCTGTCCAAGAGCAGCATAGGCTTCGGCCTCATTAATTTTACCGGCTTCCAAATAGGCTTGTCCAATGGCAATCAGAAGATCCGTATTTTTTTTATTTTTACCTTTCAGCAATTGTGCGGCTTCCTCGGAAGCTTGCGCCGGATTAGTCTGAATAAGTTCTTTCACTTTGGCAACCTCACTGTGCCAATCAGCATCTGCCGATTGCGCAAAAAGCGGACCGGCTGCTACAAATGCTCCTACTAAAAACAGTTGAAATCGTTTCATTGTAATTCAATTTTAGTTATTATTCGTCTTTCACGTCCACAATACGAACCGGCTGAGTAGCCGGAACGAGTCCGGACTTTAATATAATCCGCTGCCCTCTGTCAGATGTGAGAAAAGAAGCGAATCCCCAAGGCAGTGCATTACGGGGATCGTTCAATAATACATAAATAGGCCGTGCCAACGGATAGTTACCATAGTACAGATAAGCCTGATAAGGCTTATAACTGTTCTCTACCGTAGCCACATCGTCTGCACTGACAGACATCACTCTGATCTCATCACGGAAAGACAAGTTAGTGGTATCACTTCGGTTTCCAAGCCAATTGACTCCAATCACTCCGATTGCATCAGGTGTATGTGCAACATAGTCAATCACCTGCTGATTTGTTTTCAGAGCCTTTACGTCTTTATCAGACAGAGGAGCTCCCTTACAAATGGAGTCAACCGCAAAGCGTACCGTGCTTGAGTTTTTGTTATCAAAGACGAGTTGGATATCACCCAACCCCGACGCAGGATAGAGCTCTTTCCACTTTTGTACCTGTCCCGTCAGTATACGGCGGATATCACGCACTGAAATCAACGAATCGGCGTTTTGTCTATTGACAATCAGAGCCAAACCGTCAGTAGCCAGTTTTATCTCCCGGGGAAAAAATTTCCGGCTATGAAAAGAGTTCATCTCCTCCGGAGTCAGTGTACGCGTGGTGATAGCCAAACGTACACTGTCCTTCAGGAGCTGGTTGATAGCGTCTACCTCAGTAGTATAACGGGGAACAATTCCGGCCAAAGGAAACAATCCCTCGAACACATCAATTTCCTCCTGAACAATGGGTTGGAAACTTTCGTCAGCAGTAATAGCTATTACACCCGATGTATAAGTGTCTGTCAGTCCGTCTTTGGGTTTCGAGCTACAAGCAGATAGTGCAATCAAGGACCACGCACCGATCAGCCAAAATTGTTTTTTAGTCATAATTACTGTAGTTTAAAGACAATAGGTACTGTGAAATTTACAGCTACGGCTTTACCGTTCTGTTTTCCGGGAATCCACTTAGGCATTGATTTGATAACACGAATGGCTTCCTTGTCGCAATATGGATCCAACGAACGCGCGATGGTTACATCCCTCACTTGGCCATCCTTACCAATCACAAAACGACAGATCACTTTTCCCTGTGTACCGTTTTCAGCCGCAATGGGAGGATATTTCAGATGTTCACCGATGTACTTCATCAATTCTGTAGTTCCACCGGGGAATGTGGGCATCTGTTCTACCATATCGAAAACTTGTTCTTCGGCCGGCTCTGCCTGAGTAACCACCTGCTTCAAATCGGCAATATCCTTACCGTTTGCTTCATCGTTACCCTTCACGTCGGCAATGGATATAGCGACTTTGGTTTGTGTAAGTTCTTCCTGACTCTTAATCTCGTCATCCTCATGTACCTCTTCGTCTTTCTTGATCACCGGAGCGGTAAATTTAATAGAGCTCTTCAAAGCAGGCGGTGGTGGTGCCACCGGCTCTACTCTTTTCATCTCTTCCTGCTTCACTTCCGGTTCCTCCAATTGCGACAGAGTGGTAACTTCCGTCATTACCTCTTTTTGCTTCGGAGTAGCCATTTTGATTAAGGTCGGAAGACTAAAACCTACTAAAGCTATTATCAACACAATGACCATTGCCACGTTGTGACGCTTGGGTGAATCGGCACGCATTTTATAGGCACCGTAAGCTTTATTTTTGCCTTTAAAAATCAGCTCACACCATTCAAAAGAAGTTAAATCTATTTTTGCCATTTTACTTTTCTATTTTTTGGTGTTACATTTTAGTCGGCAATATTCTGTGAAAGTTCACCCTTGCTTTCAAAGTTCTTCACCAGAAACTCGTCGGCTTCAGCGATGTTCGTTATCACATATTTACCAATATTACATATTTGCATTTCATCGAGAGCGTCAATCAGATTTTTATACGATGCATTATCCATTGCCTTAATGATGACTGTAGGAGTATTCTTTCCACTCTTTATTTCAGAAAGTTGCTTCGTAAATTCATCCTCTGATATCTTAAGTTCCAGCTTTTTCTGTTTCAGATCATTGACTTGTCTGACAGCAGTCGCATTTTTCTTCAGGAGTATCCCCCGTAATCCATCCGGTTTATACGTCGTCTCTTTCAGCGAAGTATAATCCTTGTAATTAGGTTCTCCTTCATAATAATATAGTTTGTCATCGGGGCCCAGTAACAGAGTGATTGCCTGTGAAGCTTTCACCTTGCTTTGCTGTTCTTCGGTGATGTTTTTATCATTGCTCGGCATGCTTATCTCCATCGTCTGAGGTTTACTCAGCGAGGTACAAAGCATAAAGAAAGTGATCAACAACATATTCATATCCACCATAGGCGTAAAGTCTACGCGAACCGTCATCTTCTTCTGTTTGCTATTCCCCTTCTTTTTACCGCTTTCTTGTACTTCAGCACTCATAGTTGTTCGTTTTTAGTTTTCAGAAGTCGTTTTCAGAGAAGTAATCAGGTTGTACCGATTCTCTCTGAGGTCCTGAAGTGAATTCATAACATTTTTAATCACAGAATAAGGAGTATCCGCATCGGCCTTGATTGCAATACGTAAATCAGAATTCACCGCGCGTGCATTACGCACCCATGATTTGAATTGGTTATCAAGACTATCACAAGGAATACCTTCGTTCTTCAGTACTGCGTCCTGTTTGTCGGTCGGCAGGTCGAGATAGGTTTTCATGTTTTTCATCGGCACTCCGAAAGTAGAGGCCAACATGAATTTCTTTTCCTGTTCCGGAGTAAATGTGACACCATATTCCTGTCCCATGCTCTCCAATACCGCTTTCAGGTCGGACTGCTTGTCCATACTCATAAATATCTTTCCGTTCGGATCGACCAATATCTGAAGAATATTTTTCTCGGGAATCTTAATTTCCGAAACCGAAGCGGGTGTTGTCACTTGTACCGGCTCTTTCTTCACAAACGTAGAGGTCAGCATAAAGAAAGTAAGCAACAGTACCGTAACGTCACTCATCGCTGTCATGTCGATGAACGTACTTTTCTTTTTAATTTTCGCTCTGCCCATTATTGTCAGAATTTAGTAGATTCTAAATTATTTATGAGTAGCTGCAAAAGTCTGCACAATAGAGAAACCGACCTCATCGAGACTGTAAGTCAACTTATCGATTTTGTTTGTATAGTAGTTATAAGAGATAACTGCCAACGCACCGGTAAGAATACCGAAAGCTGTGTTAATCAAAGCCTCAGAAATACCTTGCGACAAGGCCATTGAATCAGCAGAACCACCTGCAGCCAAAGCGGCAAACGAACGGATCATACCGATAACCGTACCAAGCAATCCCATCAAAGTACCCAAAGTAGTAATAGTACCAATGATCGGAAGATTCTGTTCCATCATTGGAAGTTCAAGCGCCGTAGCTTCTTCCAGTTCCTTTTGGATGGCAAGTAGTTTCTGATCTTTTGAGAGAGAAGATTCATTCTCCATTTCCTCATACTTCCGTAGTGTAGAAGTTACAACGTTTGCTACAGAGCCACGCTGTTTGTCACAGATTTCCTGAGCTTTCCGAAGGTCTCCTACCGACAAAGCCTCTTTAATGTTAGATACAAATTTAACCAAAGAACCTCTACCGAAAGCTGAACGAAGAGCAAAATAGCGTTCAATGCTCAATGCCAATACAGTCAGCAATAACGTTTGGATAACAGGCACAATCACACCACCTTTGTAAATGGTTCCCATAAAATTTCCCGGAAGCGGATGGTTGTTAGGGTCATTGTTCATAAAGTTAGTGGGATTTCCCAAAATAAAATGATAGATACACACTGCTATAATAAAACAGCAGATAATAACCAATCCGGCATTCTTGATACCTACAATCTTAGTTGACTTTTTTTGAGTAGTTTCCATAATAAAGTTTTTTTTGTTAAAGAATTTGTTATTAAGAATTTAAAGTAAATACGATTAGACACACCACAGGCCAAACCCTACTGCCTCATTCTAAAAATGAGGCTGTATTGTCAAACACAGCAGTATAGTAAGTTAGGAATTAAATAAGAATACGTCTCAAAGCAAAAATGTAGTAGTGGCAGCTTATAGACGCATAATGCGGATCTTTATCCGAATAATAAGACTTACTTTGGTCTAATACCAACAAATTCTCTCTTACCAGGCACCACTTACGCATGGTGTCTTTGAAAAGGTCAGAATCTTCAAGAATTCTGCGCAGACGGAGGTTATTAGAAGAGTATGTTTCAGAAACAGGTTTAAAACCCAATTCAACATCAGAGACAGATAGAGTTTGTGATTTATCAAAACCGGTGATATCACTGCCATAGCGATAAGAATAGTTAGCATCCAAAGAAGATGCGGAAACCTGGCAGGAATTAACCGATTTATGAGAGCATTCCGTAATATTCAATGCATTTCCACTTATGCTAAAGGATAGCATCAGCAGAACAAACATTAATATGAATTTTACAGAAGTTCTCATCGTCCTATTTTTATTGATAAACTCTCTTTTCGATTTTCGGGACAAAAATAGTAACTAATTGCATAGAGTCACCACAATTTACATCTTTTAATTATCAAAAATTGAACTCTATCATTAAAACACTCTCAATCGGTTTTTGTTTTAACTAAAAGATTCTTTCTTTTATATAAAAGATTAATCAAGTTAAAAAAAATAGGACTGACCCCCGATTCCGGCTCTGCTCCTTATCTCGATATAAAATAAAAAAGGCTGATAATCGATTAATTATCAGCCTTTCTTCTTCTATTTAGTTGCGGAGGCCTGACTCGAACAGACGACCTTTGGGTTATGAGCCCAACGAGCTACCAACTGCTCCACTCCGCGATGTTTCTGTTTTGTGAGTGCAAAGGTACGGCTTTTATTTGAACTACCAAATATTTCGGCATTTATTTTTTTATAAAAGAGCTACTTTTATACTATATACTTGAGGATCAGTGCTGAACTAGATTGATTTTTTTTATCTGTTTTCACATACAATTGTTAATAATTTATTTGTTTTCTTGTGTGGACGAAAGAAAAGAATTACTTTTGCACAAATAATTCAGCAATGTGCAATTAACCTATGACCGTATCAAAGACAAAAGCCAAGTTAGTAGACGTTGCCCGTCAGCTTTTCGCAAAGATGGGAGTGGAGAATACTACAATGAATGATATCGCTCTTGCTTCTAAAAAGGGTAGACGTACGCTCTATACTTATTTTAAAAGTAAGGATGAAATCTATTTGGCTGTTGTAGAGTCTGAACTGGATATTCTGTCGGATATGATGAAGCGTGTGGCAGATAAAGATATCTCTCCTGATAAAAAGATTATAGAGATGATTTACACCCGGCTGGATGCGGTAAAGGAAGTAGTATATCGCAATGGAACCCTTCGTGCTAATTTTTTTAGAGATATTTGGCGTGTGGAAAAAGTTCGGAAGCGCTTTGATGCAAAAGAAATGCAACTGTTTAAAAGCGTGCTGAAGGAAGGACAGGACAAAGGAGTGTTTCATGTAGATGATGTGGAAATGACTGCTGCATTGGTACACTATTGCGTAAAAGGTATCGAAGTGCCTTATATCCGGGGACATATAGGAGCTAATCTGGATATGGAAACCCGAAAAAGATATGTTGCCAACATCGTGTTTGGCGCACTACATAGAACAGAAATTAATCAATAATTTAAATTTAGTATGGGATTATTAGATGGAAAAACAGCCATTGTGACCGGTGCGGCTCGTGGTATTGGTAAAGCTATTGCTTTGAAATTTGCTTCTGAAGGAGCAAATATTGCATTTACAGATCTTGTTATCGATGAGAATGCACAGAATACAGCAAAAGAAATCGAAGCAATGGGTGTGAAAGCCAAAGGATATGCGTCGAATGCTGCCAATTTTGAAGATACTGCAAAAGTAGTGGAAGAGATTCATAAAGATTTCGGCCGTATCGATATTCTGGTAAACAATGCAGGTATCACTCGTGACGGATTGATGATGCGTATGAGCGAACAGCAGTGGGATATGGTTATTAATGTGAACCTGAAATCTGCTTTTAACTTTGTGCATGCGTGTACTCCGATCATGATGCGCCAGAAAGCCGGAAGCATTATTAATATGGCTTCTGTAGTGGGTGTTCATGGTAATGCCGGACAAGCTAACTATTCAGCTTCAAAAGCAGGTATGATTGGTTTGGCTAAATCTATCGCTCAGGAGCTTGGCTCTCGTGGTATCCGTGCCAATGCCATTGCTCCGGGATTCATCATTACTGACATGACAGCCGGCCTTTCGGAAGAAGTGAAAACAGAATGGGCTAAGAAGATTCCATTGCGTCGTGGCGGTACTCCTGAAGATGTGGCTAACATCGCTACTTTCCTTGCTTCTGATATGTCTTCTTATGTATCAGGTCAGGTGATTCAGGTAGATGGTGGTATGAATATGTAATATTCGGTATGACCGTCATATACGAAGACAATCATATTATAGTAGTTAACAAGACCGCTTCCGAAATCGTTCAGGGAGACAAAACGGGTGATACTCCTCTTTCAGAAACTGTCAAGCAATATCTGAAAGATAAATATCAGAAACCCGGAAATGTCTTTATCGGTGTAACCCATCGGCTGGACCGCCCCGTGAGCGGTCTTGTTATTTTTGCGAAAACCAGTAAGGCTCTTTCCCGCTTGAATGAGATGTTTAAGAACAGTGAAGTGAAAAAGACCTATTGGGCCATCGTGAAGAATTGTCCGAAGCAACCCGAAGGAGAATTGGTTCACTATCTGGTGCGTAACGAGAAGCAGAATAAAAGCTACGCTTATGATAAGGAGGTTCCCAACAGTAAAAAGGCGATTCTGAACTATAAACTTATCGGACATTCGGATCATTACTTTCTACTCGAAGTTGATCTGAAGACCGGACGTCATCATCAGATTCGTTGCCAGTTGGCAAAGATGGGATGTCCCATCAAAGGTGATTTGAAATATGGTTCTGCACGTTCCAATCCGGATGGAAGTATTTGTTTGCATGCCCGGCATGTGCGTTTTGTTCATCCGGTGTCTAAAGAATTGATTGAACTCGATGCTCCTGTACCGGATAGTAACTTATGGCATGGATTTCAATGAAAAAGAGTGATGGTTTCATTTAGATGGATCCTCAAATAATTTCAACCGGAGCACAACTTTGGTTATCTACTTTCCTATATAAACGCAAAAAAGCCATTCCCTGAATAGACGAAGTAGGAATGGCTTTTTTGTTGTAGTGTGCTTACTATTATTCGGCAAACTGTGCAAATGCTCCTGATGCTGCGACCGTTATAGCGGTTGTGTCGGCTACTTCTTTCTTAGGCTCAGTTTTTGCAGTGTCTTTGACCTCTTTCTTTGGGTCTTTTTTCACCGGATCCTGTGCCATTGTAAAGAACGATCCACAAGCAAACATAAACATAGCTACTACTAAAACTAACTTTTTCATAATTATTTTCTTGTTAAAGTTCTGATTGTCTGTTTTTAATTTCATGTTAAGGTCTAGGTTAAAACCATCACAAACAAACATAAACATTGCTACTACTATAAAACTAACTCTTTAGTTTTATCTTTCATTTGGTTAAACACTTGTATTGAGTATTTCCCAAATCTTGTGCCAAAAAGAATACGTGTGAACTAATCTGTTGATTTGTAGGTGAGTAAAAAATGAATGGAAATGGGATGCAGTGTGGAATGTTGTGGAAAATGTGGAAAAGGGTGTGGAAATATTCCACACCTTGGTGTTCTTTAGAGGTCGATTCCGTATAGTTTCAGTTTATTGTATAATGTTTTGCGGTCAATATCGAGTAATTGTGCAGCACGGCTTTTGTTGTTTCCTGTTTGTCGGAGTGCTTCCAGTATATGTTCCTTTTCGGCATCTTCATCCCGTAATGTCATTTTGGGAGTTGATAGTTGTGTTTCCAGAATTTCACTACCCAGTTCTGCAAGGCCTATGAAACTGCCTTGAGCAAGCAATGTGGCGCGTTTGATGATATTCTTCATCTGCCTTAGGTTGCCGGGCCAGTGATATTCGAGTAATGCCTTTGAAGCATTGGCATCGAAGCCGATCAGTTGCTTGTCAAGCTCTTTATTAGCCTGGTCGAGGAAGAAGTTGGCAAAAAGAAGGATGTCTCCGCCACGTTCTTTCAGAGTAGGCATGCGCAAAGTAAATTCATTGATTCGGTGGTAGAGGTCTTCGCGGAATGTACCTTTTTCGATGGCTTGTTCCAGGTTCTCGTTGGTTGCAGACACCAGACGGATATCGACAGTAATTTCTGAGTTTGAACCAACAGGGCGTATTTTACGTTCCTGTAGTGCACGAAGAAGTTGAATTTGTATTTCGTAACTCAGGTTACCGATTTCATCAAGAAAGATGGTACCCCCGTTCGCTGCTACAAAAGCACCGGTTTTATCAGAGAGAGCACCGGTGAAGGAGCCTTTGATGTGACCGAAGAACTCAGAAGCGGCCAACTCTTTGGGGATGGAGCCACAGTCGATGGCAATAAACGGTTTGTCGCTACGTTTGCTTAATTGGTGAATACGATGGGCTACATACTCTTTTCCGGTTCCACTGGCACCGTTGATCAGGACTGACATGTTGGTGGGAGCTACCAGGCTGACATAGTTATAGAGTTGTTTGGCAGCATCACTTTCTCCTTCCAGATAGGAATGAGATTCTTGTTTGGTTTTAGGGCTTTTCTCCGTGAGGGGAGTTTTGGGAAGAGGAGCTTCTTTCTTTTGAAGTGCTTCGCTCATTTTCTTAAGCAGCTCTTCGGGATTAACGGGTTTGGCAATATAGTCTTGTGCACCCAGTTTCATTGCTTGTACGGCTGATTGGATATCTGCATATCCTGTCATGATAATCAATGGGATATGGAGCTCTTTCTCACCCATCCATTTCAACAGGTGAATACCATCGTGGTCGGGAAGTCGCAAGTCGGAAAGAATCAGGTCTACCGGTTGTGCATCGATGTGCTTTTGCGCACGTGCAATGTTACTCACTGATGATACATTAAACCCTTTTTTGCCTAACCAGGTTTTTAGCATCATCCCGAACGTAATATCATCTTCAACTATCAGTATGGATCTCATGATGTTAGCTTTTGCCTCTTTTTGTGAGCTACAAAGGTAAGAGGTTTTGAGGTAAAGTCGTATATTTGCAGACTTAAATTAAATAAAAGCGTTATGAAACAGAATTTTTGGATATTATTAATTATACTGGCTTGCAGCGCAGTAGCTTGTAAGTCGGGACAAAAGAAAGATGGAAACATGGAAAAAGAAACTGTATTGAAGATTGAGACCTCTATGGGGGATATCAAAGTAAAGTTGTATAATGAGACTCCGAAACATAGAGATAATTTCATTAAACTGGCTAAAGACGGAACATATAATGGAACGTTGTTTCATCGTGTCATAAAAGACTTTATGGTGCAAGCGGGTGATCCGGAATCGAAAAATGCTCCGAAAGGTAAGATGTTGGGTTCCGGTGATGTAGGTTATACAGTTCCAGCTGAATTTGTATATCCGAAGTATTTTCATAAGAAAGGCGCTTTGTCTGCTGCCCGACAGGGAGATGAAGTGAATCCCAAGAAAGAATCATCCGGTTGTCAATTCTATATTGTTACCGGAAAGGTGTTCAATGATTCGACACTTCTGAATATGGAACAACAGAAGAATCAGAATAAGGTAACTGAGGCTTTTAATGCTTTGGCGCAAAAACACATGAAAGAAATCTATAAAATGCGTAAGGCCAATGATCAGGACGGACTTTATGCTTTACAAGATACTCTGTTTATACAGGCTGAAGCGGAAGCTGCCAAACAACCCGATTTCCACTTTACTCCTGAGCAAATAAAAGCTTATACAACCGTCGGAGGTACTCCGCATCTGGATGGTGAATATACTGTTTTTGGCGAAGTTGTCGAGGGCATGGACATTGTTGACAAAATCCAGCAGGTAAAAACAGACCGCAGCGATCGCCCGGAAGAGGATGTGAAGATTATTAATGTTTCTGTTATTGAATAAATATGCTGCAAATCAACAGGCATATTCTGGATAATGGTTTGAGATTGGTTCATGCGCAGGACACCAGTACGCAGATGGTTGCGCTCAATATTCTCTATAATGTGGGAGCCAGAGATGAAAACCCGGAGCATACCGGGTTTGCCCATCTTTTTGAGCACCTGATGTTTGGCGGTTCTGTGAATATACCCGATTATGATGCTCCGTTACAATTGGCAGGAGGGGAAAATAATGCCTGGACCAATAATGACATTACCAATTATTACCTCACTGTACCCAGACAGAATGTGGAAACCGGATTTTGGCTTGAATCTGATAGAATGTTGAGCCTCGATTTCAGTGAACGCAGTCTGGAGGTTCAGCGGGGAGTGGTAATGGAAGAGTTTAAGCAGCGTTGCCTTAATCAGCCCTATGGTGATGTTGGGCATTTGTTGCGTCCGCTGGCTTATCGGGTTCATCCTTATCAATGGCCTACCATCGGTAAGGAGCTGTCTCACATAGCCAATGCTACATTGGAAGAGGTCAAAGATTTCTTTTTTCGTTTTTATGCACCTAATAATGCTGTTCTGGCTGTTACCGGCAATATTTCGTTTGAAGAGGCTTTACATCTCACAGAAAAGTGGTTCGGTCCTATCCCCCGCCGGGAAGTTCCTTTGAGGCAATTGCCTCCGGAGCCGGTACAAACGGAAGAACGCCGTTTGGTAGTGGAGAGAAATGTACCGCTTGATTCGCTTTTTATGGCGTACCATATGTGTGACCGCGCGGATAGCGATTATTATGCTTTTGATATCTTGTCGGATATCTTAAGTAACGGACGTTCCAGCCGTTTGAACCAGCATCTTGTGCAAGAAAAGCAATTGTTCTCGAGTATCGATGCTTATATATCGGGAACACTTGATGCCGGCTTGTTCCATATCAGTGGGAAACCGGCAGCCGGTGTGTCGTTGGAAGAAGCTGAGGCTGCGGTGCGTGAAGAGTTGAATGAACTGCAATCTGCTTTGATCCAAGAACAGGAACTCGAGAAGGTAAAGAATAAGTTTGAATCTACCCAGATATTCGGAAATATCAATTATCTGAATGTTGCCACCAATCTTGCCTGGTTCGAATTGAACGGGCGGGCTGAAGATATGGAAAAGGAGGTTGAACGCTATCGTGCCGTGACTGCCGACCGTTTGAACGCGGTGGCACAAACTGCATTCCGAGAAGAAAATGGAGTAGTACTTTATTATAAGAGTAGTAGAGGAGAGAAGGATGAGACTTATATATAAGAATCATTATAAAGCATTGTTTCTTCTCGGCCTTCCCATTGTTATCGGGCAAGTGGGGGTTATTGTGCTTGGCTTTGCCGATACCTTAATGATTGGTCATCACAGCACCAACGAACTGGGAGCAGCCTCCTTTGTCAATAACATGTTTACGCTTGCCATTATTTTCAGTACCGGATTTTCATATGGATTGACTCCTATTGTAGGGGGCTTTTATGGGACTCGTAGATTTGCGTCTGCCGGGCAGGCATTACGTTGCAGTTTGCTTGCCAATCTTTTGGTCGGTATTTTATTAACCGTAATTATGGGCATTCTCTATCTGAATGTTGAAAGATTGGGGCAACCGGAAGAGTTATTACCCTTGATCAAGCCCTATTATCTGATACTACTTGCCTCGCTGGTCTTTGTGTTGCTATTTAACGGATTCAAACAGTTTACCGATGGAATAACCGATACTAAGACAGCTATGTGGATACTTTTGGGTGGAAATGTACTGAATATCGTGGGGAACTATATCTTGATTAACGGTAAACTTGGATTGCCCGAACTTGGATTATTGGGTGCCGGAATCAGCACGTTGTTCTCACGTATTGTCATGGTGCTGATATTTGTATTCGTGTTTTTTAGCAGCCGCCGTTTCTTACGTTATAAACTGGGATTTATTCGCTTGGGATGGTCGCGTACATTGTTCCGTCAGCTGAATGCCTTAGGATGGCCTGTAGCTTTTCAAATGGGGATGGAAACCGCTTCATTTAGCTTGAGCACAGTGATGGTAGGATGGTTGGGGACTATCGCCCTTGCCTCACATCAGGTAATGCTTACTATCTCACAGTTCACGTTTATGATGTTTTATGGGATGGGGGCGGCAGTAGCTGTGCGTGTCAGCAATTTCAAGGGTCAAAACGATATTGTTAATGTACGTCGTACTGCGTATGCCGGGGCACATATCATATTGGCTATGGGAGTTGTTCTGCTGTCTATTGTCTTCTTGTTCCGCTATCAGGTAGGAGGATGGTTTACCGACAATACCGAAGTCTCTGCGATGGTAGTTGTTCTGATGGTGCCTTTTCTGGCTTATCAGTTCGGCGATGGGATGCAAATCAATTTCGCTAATGCCCTGCGTGGTATTTCGGATGTAAAGCCTATGATGCTGATTGCTTTTATCGCCTATTTTATCATTTCTCTCCCGGCCGGATATTTCTTTGGATTTGTTATGGGCTGGGGATTACTCGGGGTCTGGATGGCTTTTCCTTTCGGACTGAGTAGTGCGGCCATTATGTTATGGTTACGTTTCAGATATAAAACAAGATAAGTTATGGCTATTCCTTCCCGTTTCACAAAAGTAAAGATCGCGGCGGGGTATACTTTGTTGCTGGTTGTGCTGCTGCTCTCCCTGTTGTTTGTACACAGGGAGATGGAGAAACTGTCTGATACGGACGATGTACAGAGTTTGCAGACGGATAGTTTGCTGCTTTTACTGAAAGAGAAAGATGAAAATACCATCCGGATGCTTCAGATCATTAATGAAGCGAACGAGAGTATGATTACTCCGGTTGAATTGGATTCCATCATTGCCGAACAAGATACAGTGATCACTCAACAGCGTGTGCAACATCGTATCATCACCAAGCGTGACTCTGTGATTACGAAACGAAAGAAAAAGGGTTTTTTCAGGAGGTTGGGCGAGGTGTTCGCTCCTTCGAAAGAAGATACGGCTGTGCTGGTAAATACAGCTGTGGAATTTGCGACCGACACCATTCTTGAACCTTACAATCCGATTGATTCACTACATCAGCGCATACGAACGGTGACCAAACGGAAGTCCAGGCCTGTGGTACGGCCCAACTACAATGCCCGTCTTCGCCGGATGAATAAGGAATTAACCACTCGTATTGACAGCATGATTACGACCTATGAGCAAGTAGTCACCCAACGTGCTATGGACAACGCATCCGAACAGCAAGAACTTCGGAACCGTTCAACTCGTACGATTGGCGGGATTGCCATTGCCGCCGTGTTGCTGTCCGCCTGCTTCCTGATTATGATTTGGCGGGATATCACCCGGAGCAATCGTTACCGGAAGGAATTGGAGGAGGCCAATAAGCGTGCAGAGGCGTTGTTGGAGGCTCGTGAAAAGTTAATGCTTGCCATCACTCATGATTTTAAAGCTCCTTTGGGGTCTATCATCGGATATACGGATTTATTGACCGGGTTGACTACGGATGAAAGACAGCGTTTCTATCTGGACAATATGAAAAGTTCCTCGCAACATCTGCTTAAACTGGTAAGTGACTTGCTCGACTTCCACCGGTTGGATCTGAATAAGGCAGAAGTCAACCGGGTTACTTTTAATCCGGCACAACTGTTTGAAGAGATACGTATTAGCTTCAAACCACTGACCGATGCCAAACATCTGACTTTAAGTTGCAGTATAGACGCCGAACTGGACGGACGCTTTATCAGTGATCCGCTCCGTATCCGGCAAATTGTAAATAATCTGCTTTCCAATGCTGTGAAATTCACAGCTAAGGGTAGCATTGCATTGAATATTACCTATCATTCGTCCAGTGTCCGCATCGAGGTGGTGGACACAGGTAAAGGTATGGCACCTGGTGACCGTGAAAAGATATTTCAGGAATTTACCCGGTTGCCGGGAGCGCAAGGTGAGGAAGGCTTTGGACTGGGGCTTTCCATTGTACACAAACTTGTGACCTTGCTCGAAGGATCGATTAGTGTTCAAAGTACCTTGGGTGAAGGGAGTCGTTTTATTGTCATTCTGCCGCTCTATCCTGTGGGGCCTGTGACAGGAGAGAAGCGGGAAGGAAATGTGTCTTCGGTTTCAACGACAGATCAAGCCGGTGAGGACGGGGTAATGGCATCTCCAAAATTAAACCGTGTTTTATTGATTGATGACGACCGGATTCAATTGGCTCTGACTGCCGCTATGCTTGAACAACAAGGCATTCAGGCTGTTTGCTGCCAACAGCCGGATGAGTTGATTGAGCAACTTCGTACGGCTACATTCGACGTGTTGCTGACTGACGTTCAAATGCCTGCCATCAATGGTTTCGATTTACTGAAACTATTGCGTGCATCCAATATACCTCAGGCGCGTACTATTCCGGTAATTGCTGTTACCGCCCGGAGTGAGATGAATGAACAGGACTTTCAGGAACACGGCTTTGCAGGATGTTTGCATAAGCCTTTTACGGTAAAGGAACTCTTGACGATTATCAGTGGTGAAGAAATGACCGGTTCGTCAGCTGAATTGACACCGGACTCCCTTAACTTTCGGGCGCTGACTGCTTTTTCCGAAGATGATCCGGAAGCTGCCTCTACCATCATTCAAACCTTTATTGAAGAAACGGAGAAGAACCGGAACCGGATGGAAAGCGCTATCCGAGCCACTGATGTGGATGGGATAGCCGGCATGGCTCACAAATTATTGCCTCTGTTTACGTTGCTTGGGGCTTCCGAGGCACTTCCTCTGCTATTATGGCTGGAGCAGCGTCGTGGCGAAGCCGTATCGGACGAAATGATACAAAAGGCGAATGAAGCTCTTCGGCAGGTAGATATCGTAATGGCTGAGGCAAGACGATATGCAGCGGGAGATTGACAATCGGTGATTGCCGTAAGTGTCTATTCGTATACAAAATCGTCGTCACTTTAATCTTTTTCCGGAAAATTTTGTTTCCTTTGTATCACTTTTTACATTGAGAGACAAGCTTCATGAAACGAAAATGGATCAAATGGGTAAGCTGGATTTTGCTTACCCCCCTCATACTCTTTGTGATACTGATGGTATTACTCTATATCCCTCCCGTACAGAATTTTCTGAGAAAGGAGGCTGCTGCTTATGCTTCCGAAGCAACCGGCATGCAGATCAATGTACGTCGCATCGATTTACGGTTTCCTTTAAATCTGTTGGTACGGGGAGTTGAAGTCATCCAGGCTCCCGATACATTGCTTTCACTTGAAAGCCTCAATGTACATGTGCAGGCACTTCCGCTTTTCCGTGGCAAGGTTGAGGTAGATGACATCAGCCTTCAGCAGGTAGCTGTTAATTCTGCCAACCTGATAGACGGTATGCGGCTGAAAGGAGTTCTGGGTAGTTTTAGGCTGGAGAGCCATGGGGTGGATCTACCCAATGAAATAGCCATTATAAACCGGGCCGAACTCTCTGATACTCATGTACAGTTGCTTTTGAATGATACCACTGCTACGCCTAAAGATACTGCTCAAAGTGAGGTCCGCTGGAAAGTAGACCTGCGTCATTTGAAATTGAAGAATGTCTCTTTCAGCATGCAGTTACCGGCAGACAGTATGCGCTTGGCGGCTCATGTGGGAGAAGCACAAGTGAATGATGCGGAAGCCGATTTGAAGAATTTGCATTACGGGCTTCGTAGTTTTCTGGTATCGGGTACCTCGGTCAATTATGATGTGGGCACCGCGGAGCCGGCGGAAGGTTTCGATCCTTCACACATCGCTTTGCGCGATATTCGTATCGGACTCGATTCGATGTATTATCGCGGACGCAATATGAATGCTGTTATCCGTGAGTTTTCGATGAACGACCGTTCCGGATTAAGTGTCACTTCGCTTACCGGACGTGTGTTTGCCAATGATACCATTATCCAAGTGCCGAGTTTGAAACTGCTGACTCCACATTCCGAAATGGATCTTACTGCACAGACTTATTGGGAGTTGGTGAATATTCCTACTACCGGACGTCTGACTGCTCGCTTTAATGCGATGATCGGGAAACAAGACGTGTTGTTGCTGGCCGGTGGATTGCCGGATAGCTTCAAAGAGGCCTATCCCTTCCGTCCGTTGGTGATACGTGCCGGTACGGAAGGAAACCTGAAAGAGATGCAGATAACCCGGTTCAGTGCCGAGTTGCCCGGAGCTTTTTCACTTTCGGGCGGTGGAGAGTTATTGAATCTGACCGATAGCCTGGAGAGGTCCGCCATTATTGACCTGAGGATGCAGACACAGAATCTTAACTTCCTGACCGCTCTGGGCGGAACGAGGCCGGATAGTTTACTTGTTATTCCCAATCAGATGTCATTGGTTGCGAAAGCCCGAATGAAAGGGCCTCAATATATGGCGCAACTCCTGTTGAAAGAAGGAGAGGGAATGCTGAATTTAGATGCTGCATACAATGGAAGCACTGAGGCTTATCGGGCTGACCTGAAGGTGGACGCTTTGCAACTTCATCATTTCCTGCCCAAAGACTCGATCTACGAACTGACTACATCGGTCGCTGCTGTGGGAAGAGGGATCGATTTCACTTCTTATCGTACGACTGCCTCTTTGAAGGCCTCACTGCAATCGTTGCATTATGGGCGTTATCAGATTTCGGGAATTGAAGTGACCGGTGATGTAAAGAACGCACTTGCCACAGCCCGTTTAGTGAGTGACAACCGCTTGTTAAAGATGAATGCCAATGCCGAATATCACCTTGCCAAACCTTATATGGACGGAAAGCTTGATATGGATGTTACGCAACTTGATTTGTATGAACTGGGGATTGCCCCTAAACCCCTGAAATATCCTTTAGCTTTTAATTTTACGGCAGAAGCCCGGCGCGACCGTATTTTCACTCATCTTACGGCCGGTGATATGAAGCTTAACCTTTCGGCACGTTCCAGCCTGGATAAGCTGATTAAACAGTCAGCACATTTTGCTGATGTGCTGGTCAAGCAAATAGATAAGAAAGAACTTGATCACGGGGAATTGCGAGAGGCGTTGCCGACCGCTATATTCTCGATGTCGGCCGGTAAAGAAAATCCGTTGGCCTATTATCTGGCAACGAAAGATATCGCTTTTCACGATGTGGGTGTGAAGTTTGGCACTGCTCCCGACTGGGGGATCAACGGAAAAGCCTCTATTCATGCATTGAAGATGGATACCTTGCAACTGGACACGATCTACTTTACTGTCAAGCAGGACACGACTCGCATGAGTTTGCACGGAGGGGTCATCAACGGCCCCAAGAATCCGCAGATCGTTTTTAAATCGAGCTTTGCCGGAGAAATACGCAACGATGATGCCGAACTCACGCTACGCTATGAAAATGCGAAAGGCGAAACCGGGGTACTTTTCGGTGTGAACGTCCGTCCATTGGTCGAAGGAAACGGAAAAGGCGATGGGCTTGCTTTTACGCTGATACCGGAAAATCCCATTATTGCTTTCCGAAAGTTCCACTTCGTCGATCATCACAACTGGATATACCTCCATAAAAACATGCGCTTGTATGCCAATGTCGATATGGCGGATGACGAAGACATGGGATTCAGGATAAAATCAAACCGGAGCGATACTGTATCGTTGCAGAACATTGATGTGGAGTTGCAACGCATCCGCCTGTCTGAGATCAGTGAAGTGCTTCCTTATCTGCCTGACTTGTCCGGGCTCTTCTCGGCTGAGGCTAATTACGTGCAGACAGCTACTTCCTTGCAAGTATCGGCTGAGGCTAATATTGATGAATTGACTTATGAACGTCAACGCATCGGCGATGTTGCACTCGGTGTGACCTGGCTTCCGGGTGAAAGAGGAAAACATTATATCAGTACTTATCTGACCCATGAGGGCGAGGAGATATTGATGGCTGACGGTTCGCTTCATCCTTCGGTGACCGGTAAAGACAGTATTGAGGTGAATGCCATCATGGAACATTTTCCGTTAAAGATAGCCAATGCCTTTGTACCGGATCAGGTAGTCACCCTTTCCGGCGATATGGACGGTGGGCTTCACATCACCGGTGATACAGACCGGCCGTTGGTCAACGGGGATCTGGTCTTGGACAGTGTGTCGGTCTTTGCCCGTCAGGCAGGGGCGCGGTTTACGTTCGACAATCGTCCTGTACAAATCAAAAACAGCCGTTTGACTTTTGATAAGTTCGCTATATTCACTACCGGAAAGAATCCTTTCACGATTGATGGTACAGTCGATTTTCGGAATTTGACCGATCCCAGGGTTAATCTGTCCATGCTGGCAGAAAACTATATGCTGCTCAATGCTCCCCGTACAAAGGAGAGCCTGGTATATGGCAAAGTGTTTGTCGACTTCAATGCAACCGTGCGCGGACCGGTAAATGCGTTGGTGATGCGCGGCAATATGAATTTGCTGGGCAATACGGATGTCACTTATGTATTGATGGACTCGCCGCTTACCGTGCAGGACCGGTTGGGAGACCTGGTTACTTTTACTTCTTTCAGTGATACGACGACCGTACAGAAAGAAGAAGTCCCTGTTGTGTCACTTGGCGGACTCGACATGATTATGACTGTACAAATCGATCCCGGAGTCCGGTTGAAGGCCGATCTGAGTGCTGACCGTAGCAGCCGGGTAGAGTTGCAGGGAGGAGGCAATCTGAGTATGCAATATACACCGCAAGGTGATTTGTCCTTATCAGGCCGGTATACCCTTACGGGTGGTATGATGAAGTATGCACTTCCCGTGATACCCCTGAAAGAATTCAATATAAACAATGGTAGTTACGTGGAATGGACCGGTAATCCGATGGACCCGATGCTCAATCTCAAAGCTACCGAGCGCCTTCGTGCTTCCGTAGGCAGTGAGAACGGGCAATCGCGTATGGTCAACTTTGATGTGTCGATTGTAGTTAAGAACCGTTTGGATAACCTTTCACTGGCCTTTGAGATCGATGCGCCCGATGATGCGGAAGTGCAGAATCAGCTGGCTTCTATGAGTGCTGATGAACGGGGTAAACAGGCCATTGCAATGTTGGCTACCGGGCTCTATCTGGCTAATTCGGGAAGTTCCGGAGGTGGGGGACTAAATATGGGATCGGCATTGAACAGTATACTTTCCAGCCAGATCAATGCATTGGCCGGAAACCTGAAGAATGCCAGCTTCTCGATGGGAGTAGAAGACCACGATGCGGCTGATGCGGGAGGAAAACGTACCGACTACAGCTTCCGTTATTCGCAGCGTTTCTTCAATGACCGTTTCCAGATCGTACTGGGTGGTAAGGTGTCTACCGGAGCACAGGCTACGAATGATGTCGAGTCGTTTATCGACAATATCTCTCTCGAATATCGTCTCGATACATCCGGTACCCGTTACATTCGCCTTTTCCACAATAAGAATTACGAAAGTGTGCTTGAAGGGGAGATAACGGAAACCGGTATCGGTCTGGTACTGCGTAAACGTATCGACAGATTGGGTGAGTTATTTATTTTCCGTAAAAAGAAGAAGACACTTCCTGATACGCAAAAAGCTCCGTCTGACGGCGAAGCACATCAGTAATTGATTAACAACAGAGATTTAAACAGGATGATACGTAAAGAAACAGTTCATATAATATGGGGTACCATACAAGCCGGTCTTGTAATGTTGCTGTTGGGAGCATGTTCCACAACCAAGCACCTGCCCGAAGGGGAAATACTCTACACCGGATCGAAGACTATTGTTGAAAACGAGCCACAAGCGCCTTTGACAGAGGATGCGCTGACCGAACTTGATGCCGCACTCGATAAAGCTCCGAGTACAAAAATTTTAGGCTTTGTCCCCATCCCTTTCAAGATGTGGGCTTATAACAGTCTGGTTCGCTATAAGAAAGGTTTCGGACACTGGCTCTTCAACCGGTTTGCCGCCAATCCTCCCGTGTTCATTTCTACGGTCAATCCGGAAATACGTGCCAAAGTAGGCACCAACCTGTTACACGACTATGGCTACTTTAATGGGACGGTCCGATTTCAGACCGTGCCCGACAAGAAAGACAGCCTGAAGGCAAGTATACGCTATACGGTTGATATGAAAGACCCTTATTACATCGATACGGTTTATTACACTCGTTTCAATCCGCGTACGTTGAGAATCATGGAGAGAGGACGCAGAGGATCGTTGTTGACCCCCGGTGAACAGTTCAACGTGAGTGATCTGGATGGAGAGCGCAGCCGTATCAGTACTTTATTGCGTAATCGCGGGTATTTTTACTTTCGTCCGGACTATATGAAGTATCAGGCGGATACTCTGTTGAATCCCGGGCATGTCAGTCTCCGGTTGATACCTGTACCGGGACTTCCGGATGCGGCCCAGCGCCCGTATTATGTCGGTAAGACATCGGTCTTTTTGTACGGAAAGGGTGGAGAAGTGCCGAACAGTACACTCGAATACCGGGGACTCGATATTCATTATTATAAGAAGATGCAGGTGCGTCCGAATATGCTTTACCGTTGGTTGAATTATCAGGCTTATGTCCGCAATGATTCTTTGCGCAACTCTGCTCATAGCCGTTTATACAGCCAGTATCGGCAAACGCGTATCCAGGAACGCCTTTCGCAACTGAGTATTTTCCGCTATCTCGATCTGCAATATATCCCTCAGGACTCTACGGCAACTTGTGACACGCTGAACGTGCGTTTGCAGGCTACGTTTGATAAACCGTACGACGCGGAACTGGAATTCAACCTGACCACCAAGAGCAATAACCAGACCGGCCCCGGTGCATCTTTCGGCCTGACCCGTTACAATGTATTTGGGGGAGGAGAGACGTGGAATGTCAAGTTAAAGGGCTCTTACGAATGGCAGACCGGACAGAATAAAGGAAGTTCATTGATGAATAGTTGGGAGATGGGAGTATCTACTGCCTTGACTTTTCCCCGGGTCGTGTTCCCTTCTTTCGGAGGACGTGAGTATGACTTCCCGGCAACCACTACTTTCCGTTTGTATATCGATCAGCTTAACCGTGCCAAATACTATAAACTATTGGCGTTCGGAGGAAATGCCACTTATGACTTTCAGCCGACCCGTATCAGTCGTCACAGCCTGACACCTCTCCGGGTGACTTTCAATGTGCTGCAACACACAACGAAGGCCTTTGAGGAAATTGCTGATCAGAACAAAGCCTTGTACCGTAGTCTGCAGAATCAGTTTATTCCGGCAATGGAATATACCTATACTTTTGATAACGCGGCTTTGCGCGGAGTGCGTAATCCTATCTGGTGGCAGACTACGTTTACTTCCGCCGGTAACATAACTTCCGGTATTTATCGTATTTTCGGAAAGGAGTTCAGCCAAAGAGACAAGAAACTGTTCGGTGTTCCTTTCGCACAGTTTCTGAAGGTGAACAGTGACTTCCGTTATACCTGGAAGATCGATAAGAACCAGTCCATAGCCAGCCGTGTGGCTGGAGGAATTATCTGGGCGTATGGCAATACAAATACGGCACCTTACAGCGAGCAGTTCTATATCGGAGGTGCCAATAGTGTGCGTGCGTTTACTGCACGCAGTATCGGACCGGGTGGATTCCGGCCGACAAAGACTTCGAAAGGGCTCTATCTGGACCAGACGGGAGATATCCGGATGGAAGCCAACGTGGAATATCGTTTCCGCATTTACGGTGACTTGCACGGTGCTGTCTTTCTGGATGCCGGTAACGTCTGGATGTTGCGTAAAGATGAAGAGGCACCGGAAAAGCAACTGCGTTGGAAGACTTTCGGCAAACAGATTGCGTTGGGAACAGGTGCCGGTATACGTTACGACCTCGACTTCCTGATTCTGCGTCTGGATTGTGGTGTGCCTTTGCATGATCCGTACGATACCGGCAAGAAGGGATATTACAATGTGACCGGTTCTTTCTGGAAGGGGCTGGGACTACACTTTGCCGTAGGTTATCCGTTCTAAAATAGTCGATGACGATGGGCGGCGTAAGAAAATTCTTCATACTTCGTTCTTCATTCTTCATTCTATTTTGTACTTTTGCAACGATATCTGATGAGACACATCACTAACCTTTTAATATTCACAGTTATGAAACCAACATTATTTGTGCTTGCTGCCGGCATGGGCAGCCGTTACGGAGGCTTGAAACAATTGGACGGACTGGGTCCCAACGGCGAAACTATCATGGACTATTCTATTTACGACGCCATTCGTGGTGGATTTGGTAAAGTAGTATTCGTTATCCGTAAAGATTTTGAGCAGGATTTCCGTGAAAAGATTCTGAGTAAATACGAAAATCATATTCCGGTGGAACTCGTATTCCAGGCATTGGACAACCTGCCCGAAGGCTTCACTTGCCCTGCCGACCGCGTAAAACCCTGGGGAACCAACCATGCTGTCCTGATGGGTAAAGACGTCATCAAAGAACCGTTTGCCGTTATCAATGCTGACGACTTCTACGGACGCGACAGCTTTGCTGTATTGGGTGCCGAACTGTCTCAGATGGACGGTAAAAAGAACGACTATTGTATGGTAGGTTACCGTGTAGGCAATACGCTTTCAGAAAGCGGATCTGTGGCTCGTGGCGTTTGTGAGACAAATGCGGAAGGCTATCTGACTACAGTGGTAGAACGCACTGCAATCGAGCGTATCGATGGTAAAGTATCGTTCAAGGATGAGAACGGCGAAATGCAGACAATCGGCGATAACACTCCGGTTTCAATGAATATGTGGGGATTCACTCCCGACTATTTCGCTTATTCGGAAGAGTATTTCAAAGAGTTCCTGAAAGAAAACGAAGGAAACCTGAAATCAGAATACTTCATTCCGCTGATGGTAAACAAACTGGTGAACGAAGGTACTGCCCGCGTAAAGGTTCTGGATACTACAAGCAAATGGTTCGGCGTGACTTATGCTGCCGACCGTCAGGGTGTAGTAGATAAGATTCAGGCATTGGTAGATGCAGGCGAATATCCTGATAAACTGTTCTAAAGCTAATTTGCTTATTTCTATAATGTAGATTTTGAAAGGGACGTCTTTGCGAAGATGTCCCTTTTTTAATATCAGGCCGGATCACACCTCTTTGGTACGCTCCCTGCCGGTGAACTTTAAATCACCCTCCGGGAGTCGCGAGGGAGGAGATGGTCGGTTTGTCAATGTGTCAAATTGATAATCGTAACCCTCTGTTTCTCGTTTTTTCGGGCCACAATCCGGTAAAGTCTATAAAAACGGCCTACAGGCAAATATCCATTCATGGTTTTGATCTTGTTTCATCCCTAATGGAAATAAAAGGAAAGGAAGTATGATTTTTTTGTTTCCTAATCTTTTCTTTGCGGAGCTTTTCCTGCTTTTCTGACACTTTGCAGCGGTCGGGCGGGGGGAGGCAACCAGGAGAAAATCAGTCACTCTTGTCGCCCGATTTGCATTACAATAGATGTAATCTGCCAAAACATATAGAGATATTCAGAAAAGAAGTAAACATTTTCGGGAAATGCTTACTTCTTTTCACCCGAAGACTTACTTCTTTTGGGGTAAATGCTTCCTTCTTTCCGAAAAAACAAAGGTGCAACCGGCTCAAAAGCCCGGATTTCCTGTAGAAAAAGCTTTTTACTGTGCTCTGTTTCTTCTGCTTTCACCCGAATATGAAAAAGGCTTGTAAGCGAATTCTGCGATTCAGTGTCTTTTTGATGTCTATGTCTGCAAATGACTGTCAATTCTTTATGAGGAAATAAAGTGTGCAGGGTTTCGGGGCAGATGAGAAAAGGGCGAATGTCCGGTATGTGTCGGATATTTATATTCTTTTCGTTGCTTATTTCAGAATATGTGTTTATATTTGAAATATTCCTTTAGGCTTAACTCTGATTATATATGAAGAAACTCCTTTGCCTGATAATACTCCTTTTCTCTTTTATTCGGTCGGAAGCCCAGTCTGATCATATCTGTCCTCACGAGAAACTTTATGTCCATACGGATCGTGCCAATTATGAGCGTGGTGATACGGTCCGTTTCCGTGCTTACCTGATGGATACCCGCCACGAGGCAACGGCTTACAGCCGCTACGTTTATGCCGAACTGCTGGCTGACAGTCAGGTCATCTCCCGTGAGATGGTCAAGGATGATCACGGTGTCTTTTCCGGTTACCTCTCTTTGGGCGATACACTTCGTTCGGGCAATTATACGCTTCGTTTCTATACCCGTCATCTTTCTTCTTTGCCCGCTCCCCGTTACTTCTATCGTCAGATCATTGTCGGCGGGCGTCCCTTTCAGGATTACCGCAAGGAGAGCGTGACTCGTATGGCGGCTTCCTACCATGTCTCTTTCTTTCCGGAAGGGGGACGTCTCCCTTCGGGTTGTGTCAGCCGTGTCGCTTTCAAGGCTTTGAGTCCCGATGGTTTGGGAACAGATGTGCAGGGCTTTGTGGTCAATCAGCGTGGAGATACCGTCACCACGTTGCGTTCCGTCCATCGGGGGATGGGCTTCTTCAATCTTGAACCTGTTTCGGGTGACAGCTATACGGCGGTGTGCCGTAATCGTGAGGGGATGGAGCTTCGCTTTCCATTACCTCCGGCGGATCCTTCTGCCGTCAGCCTCCGTGTCGATGTCCGTAAGGATGACTTTCTGGTGCGTTTGAATTCAGGCGTTTCCCTGTCTCCGGGTCATTCCCTTCGTGTGGAATATCGGGATAGTATTCTTTTGCATGCGGCTTTCTCCGGTTCCAGGCCTTTGCGGCTTCCCCGCTCTCCGCTGCCTCCGGGTGTACTCCGTTTTGTTTTGTTGGATGGTTCGGGCGTTCCTATAAGTGGTCGTACCGCTTTCAATCAGAGTTCTTCCGTGCGTGCCGACGTTGATTTCTCGGCTCGCTTGAAAGAAGAGAAGGGACGTTCGTTTTGGGATGTCAGCTTGGGGCTTCGTGATTCCTCGGGTGAGCCGTTGGGCGGTACCCTTTCTGTTTCGGTCACCGACGACCGCTATGCACTTCAGGATACCACGGTGAATATCCTTTCTTCTTTTCTTCTGAGTTCTGACCTTCAGGGCTATGTTGAGGCTCCCTCTTTCTATTTTTCCGGTGATGACTCCCGTACCTCGTATCTGTTGGACTTGTTGATGCTGACTCAGGGCTGGGTGAAATACAGCTTTGTTCCGGATTACGGTTCCTTTCCGGTGGAGCGTAGTCAGTGTGTCAGTGGCAAGGTGGTTTCCGAATATTCGGAAAAGAAGTGTATCGTTGATGCGGTTGTCACTTTATTCTCTTTCGATAAAAAGATTATGCGTCAGACGACGAGTGATGCTTCGGGCTGTTTCCGTTTTGACAGTCTTTCCTTCCCCCGGGGTACGCATTTCCTTCTTCAGGCGCGTAAGAAAAAGGGAGGTACAGATGTGGCGCTGTTGGTCGATCGGGATTCCGTTCCTTCTGTACATTCTTCTCTTCCCGTTTATGCGGATTGGTTTCGTGCAGAGATGGATGAACCGGTTGTTTCCGAACAATCCGGTAATGATCCTTCTCCGACCAGTGCGAATGTGTTTCAACGACCTTCTACCGCCCCTTTTTCCATGGAGCAATATTTAGACGAAGTTGTTGTTTCCACTAAAAAGATTGAGAAAAAGAAACGGTATGCAATCGAATCTTTAATGGCTCACTCCGATTGGAATAAGACTTATCATGTGGACGAAATGACTCTTTCGCCTTATTCATCTACTAAAGATTTGTTGATTAATACTCCCGGAGTAGGGTGGGCAGTCGATTCGAACTCAGGAGATTTCTTTTATATAACACGGTTGCGTGCAGGAAGAAGTTCCACTCCTCCTCCGGCTCTGTTAATGGTAGATGGGCTGGAAACTTCTTATTCCGAACTTGTCGGTATCCCTGTATCCATAGTTGAATCCATCGAGTTGGTAAAAGATGCCGCTCAGATGGCATATATCGGATCTAAAGCATCGAATGGCGCTATTTTGATTAGTACAAAATCAGGTTTAGGCACTGTTGGTAAGAAAGCATCCAATTTTAGGATAATTCGTCCCATAGGATATCAGGTGAAGCGTGAGTCTTATTCGCCTTCTTATCCGGTTGTTTATGGTGCAATAAATAACGGTGGGAATAGTTTCAGAACAATATACTGGTCACCGGATCTTCTGCTTGATAAAGCGGCTTCTCATTTGGAGTTCGGTAATCCGAAACAGGGTCGACTGACTCTTGTTGTTCAGGGAATCACACCAGATGGAAAGTTGATAAATTTGACTCGGACTTTAGGTAATGAATAATAAGTCTTTTTATCAGTATATTTAGAGTAATCGGGTGTTGTCTTTCTGTTCTGTCTCATACTGCTACATGAATGATCATTGTGAGGTAGATCATTTCATCGTGTTTTGTAGTGTATGTCTGTTTGGCTTTCAGTTTTAGAGGGGGTGTATATTTATTCCGTTTCTTTTTTCGCAGTCTGTATAAATGAGTATCTTTGCTGCCTCAATTCCCTTATTTATAGAAAGAAGTGATTTCAGTAGAAGGATTAACAGTAGAATTTAACGCCACACCATTGTTTGAGGACGTTAGTTATGTCATTAATAAAAAAGATCGAATAGCCCTGGTGGGTAAAAACGGTGCCGGGAAATCAACTATGTTGAAGATCTTGGCCGGATTGCAAAGTCCTACACGAGGTGTTATAGCTATTCCGCGTGATGTAACGATCGGCTATTTGCCACAGGTGATGATTCTTGCCGATAACCATACCGTGATGGAAGAGGCGGAATTGGCATTTGAACATATTTTTGAATTACAGGCCGACCTGGAACGCATGAATCAGGAATTGGCTGACCGAACCGATTATGATTCGGAAGAGTATCATAAACTAATAGACCGTTTCACGCATGAGAATGACCGCTTCCTGATGATGGGAGGCACTAACTTTCATGCGGAGATAGAGCGTACGCTGATAGGATTGGGATTCAGCCGGGAAGATTTTAATCGTCCGACCAGTGAGTTTTCCGGAGGATGGCGTATGAGAATCGAACTGGCCAAACTTCTGCTCAGGAAACCGGATGTGCTGCTTCTTGACGAGCCGACCAACCATTTGGACATCGAGAGTATCCAATGGCTGGAGACTTTCCTCTCTACCCGTGCCAATGCAGTGGTGCTGGTCAGCCATGACCGGGCCTTTTTAAACAATGTAACCACTCGTACCATCGAAATTACTTGTGGGCAGATATACGATTATAAAGTGAAATATGATGAGTATATCGTTTTGCGTCAGGAGCGTCGTGAGCAGCAGTTGCGTGCTTATGAGAATCAGCAGAAACAGATTGAGGATACAGAGGCGTTTATCGAGCGCTTCCGTTACAAAGCAACGAAGGCTGTGCAGGTGCAGAGCCGCATGAAGCAACTGGAAAAGATAGAACGGATTGAGGTTGACGAAGTGGATAACTCCGCATTGAGATTAAAGTTTGTCTGTTCCAGCCGTAGCGGAAACTACCCGGTGATCTGCGAAGACGTGAAAAAGGCCTATGGGGCACACGTTGTCTTCCATGATGTCAACCTGACCATTAATCGTGGTGAAAAAGTGGCCTTTGTAGGAAAGAACGGTGAAGGTAAGTCTACCCTTGTGAAGTGTATCATGAGTGAGATTGATTATGAGGGTAAACTTACACTGGGGCACAATGTGCAGATTGGATATTTTGCCCAGAACCAGGCACAGATGTTGGATGAGAATCTAACGGTCTTCGATACTATCGACCGGGTGGCAGTGGGAGATATCCGTCTGAAAATACGTGATATTCTGGGAGCCTTTATGTTTGGTGGAGAGGCATCGGATAAGAAGGTGAAAGTGCTTTCGGGAGGTGAGCGTACACGTCTGGCAATGATAAAGTTGCTTTTGGAACCTGTCAACTTCCTGATTCTCGACGAGCCTACCAATCATTTGGATATGCGTTCGAAGGATGTGCTGAAAGAGGCTATCCGAGAGTTTGACGGAACGGTGATTATAGTTAGTCATGACCGTGATTTTTTGGATGGACTTGCGACTAAAGTATATGAGTTTGGTGGTGGCGTGGTGAAAGAGCATTTGGGAGGTATCTATGATTTTCTTCAAAAGAAGAAAATAGAGAACCTGAATGAACTTCAGAAGGCGAATCCGTCATCCGCCTCGCCCGCAAACAGTAAGAAAGAGGAAGGAGCCGAAGAAGGAATATCCGAGAATAAGTTGTCATACGAGGCTCAAAAAGAACTCAATAAAAAAATAAAGAAACTGGAGCGCCTGGTAGCAGACTGTGAAGCTGCTATCGAACAGACAGAGTCGGCTATTGCTATTCTTGAAGAAAAGATGGCTACACCCGATGGTGCTTCGGACATGTCGCTATATGAACAACACCAAAAACTGAAACAGCAACTTGACCATACGGTGGAAGAGTGGGAGCGCGTTTCGATGGAGTTGGAAGAGATGAATGAAAAATAATAGTTTATTAAGTGTATGAAAGTAATTAAGTATTTACCAATTCTTGCAATCTGTTGTATGGCAACAGGATGCAACAGTAAGAAAGAGGCCGTACTTACGTCCGGCATTGACCTTGCCAACCTTGACACAACTGCCCTGCCGGGTACCAGTTTTTATCAGTATGCTTGTGGCGGATGGATGAAAAACCATCCTCTGACAGATGAGTATTCACGTTTCGGTTCATTCGATATGCTCGCCGAAAACAACCGTCAGCAGTTGCGTGGACTGATTGAAGGGCTGGCTACCGAAAAACATGAAGCCGGCAGCATTGCACAGAAAGTTGGTGAACTTTATAATATAGCTATGGACAGCGTAAAACTGAATAAGGAAGGCGCTGCTCCCATTAAACCCGAACTGGAGAAAATAGGTGCCATCAAAGATAAAGCTGAAATCTATCCGTTGATTGTAGAAATGCAGAAGAGAGGGATGTATCCGTACTTCATTCTGTATGTCAGTGCTGATGACATGAATAGCAATGAAAATATGGTGCATACCATGCAAGGTGGCCTGGGCATGGGCGAACGGGATTATTATTTGGAGGATGATGCGCAGACGAAAGAAATTCGTGATAAATACCAGCAGCATGTAAGTAAGATGTTCCAACTGGCCGGATATGATGAAGCTACTGCCCGGAAAGCTGTGAAAGCAGTGATGAATATCGAGACTCGCCTGGCCCGGTCGGCACGTTCGCAAGTAGAATTGCGTGATCCGCATGCCAACTATAATAAGAAGACTTTGGAAGAATTGCAAAAAGAGTATCCTTCTTTTGCATGGGATGTATTTTTCTCAACTGCCGGACTGAATAACCTGAAAGAAGTTAATATTGGTCAGCCTGATGCATTGAAGGAGGTGAATGCCATCATCGATACGGTATCACTCGAGGAGCAGATTTTGTACTTGCAGTGGAATCTGATCAATTCGGCTGCCAACTATCTGAGTGACGACTTTATAGCCCAGGATTTTGATTTCTATGGCCGTACCATGTCGGGTAAGAAAGAGATGCAACCTCGTTGGAAGCGTGCTGTCAGCACTGTTGATGGTTCATTGGGCGAGGCTGTCGGACAGATGTATGTAGAGAAGTATTTCCCTGCTGCGGCTAAGGAGCGTATGGTAGCGCTGGTCAAGAATTTGCAGGAATCTTTGGGAGAGCGCATCAAGGGGCTGAGCTGGATGGGTGAAGAGACCAAAGAAAAAGCACTTGAAAAACTGGCGACTTTCCATGTCAAGATCGGGTATCCGGATAAGTGGAAAGACTACTCTTCTCTGGAAATAAAGGATGATTCATATTGGGCCAACATTGAGCGTGCCAACCAGTGGAGTTACAACGAGATGATCGGCAAATATGGTAAACCGGTCGATAAGGACGAGTGGTATATGACTCCGCAGACAGTAAATGCATATTACAATCCAACGACGAATGAGATCTGTTTCCCGGCCGGTATACTTCAATATCCTTTCTTTGATATGAATGCGGATGATGCCTTCAATTATGGAGCGATTGGTGTAGTTATCGGACATGAAATGACCCATGGATTTGATGATCAGGGTCGTCAGTATGATAAGGATGGTAACTTGAAAGATTGGTGGACGGCAGAAGATGCCAAGAACTTTGAGGCTCGTGCGGCGGTGATGGCTAACTTCTTCGACAGTATTGAAGTAGCTCCCGGTGTTCATGCCAATGGAGAGTTTACTTTAGGCGAAAACATTGCCGATCACGGTGGACTTCAGGTATCATATCAGGCATTCAAAAAAGCGACGGCTGCGGCTCCGCTGAAAATTGAAAACGGATTTACACCCGAACAGCGCTTCTTCTTGTCTTATGCCAATGTGTGGGCCGGAAACATCCGTCCTGAAGAAATCCTGAAGCGTACGAAGACCGATCCGCATTCGTTGGGTAAATGGCGTGTAGATGGAGCACTGCCTCAAATCGGTGCATGGTATGAAGCTTTCAATATTACTGAAAAAGATCCGATGTACTTGCCGGTAGATAAGCGGGTGTCAATTTGGTAATAGATTGTTGCAAATAAAATAAAAGTAAAAATGGCGCTGACTCATTCAATTGTGAGTCAGCGCTTTTTTATTAATAATTCACACCTTATTTATTACGTACGATAAACAATATTTCGTAACTTTGCGCACCAAATACTTAATAAGCAAATCAATGTCTGAGTCTAAAAGAATAAAAACCGCTTTGGTATCGGTTTATCACAAAGAAGGTTTGGATGAAATCATTACCAAACTGCACGAAGAAGGAGTAGAGTTCCTGTCAACAGGCGGAACTCGTCAGTTTATTGAATCGCTGGGCTATCCCTGTAAGGCTGTCGAAGATTTGACTTCGTATCCTTCTATTTTGGGTGGTAGAGTGAAGACGCTGCATCCGAAAATATTCGGAGGAATTCTTTGCCGCCGTGGACTGGAACAAGACATCCAGCAGATTGAGAAATATGAAATCCCTGAAATCGACCTGGTTATTGTAGACCTCTATCCGTTTGAAGCGACTGTTGCTTCGGGTGCTGATGAGGCTGCTATTATCGAAAAAATTGATATAGGCGGAATCTCTTTGATTCGTGCCGCTGCCAAAAACTTCAATGACGTAATTATTGTTGCTTCACAAGCTCAATATAAACCTTTGCTCGATATGTTGATGGAGCACGGGGCCACTTCTTCTCTTGAAGAACGTCGTTGGATGGCTAAAGAGGCATTTGCCGTATCTTCACACTATGATTCGGCTATCTTCAACTATTTTGATGCTGAAGAGGGTTCTGCTTTCCGTTGCTCTGCCAATAGCCAGAAGACGTTGCGTTATGGCGAAAATCCACATCAGAAGGGATATTTCTATGGAAACCTGGATGAGATGTTCGATCAGATTCATGGAAAAGAGATCTCTTATAACAACCTGCTTGACATCAATGCCGCAGTCGATTTGATCGATGAGTTTGACGATGTCACATTTGCTATTCTGAAGCATAATAATGCTTGCGGGCTGGCTTCTCGTCCTACTGTACTCGAAGCATGGAAAGATGCGTTGGCCGGTGATCCGGTATCTGCCTTTGGGGGAGTGCTGATCACGAATGCGGTTATTGATAAAGAGACAGCGGAAGAGATCAATAAAATCTTCTTTGAAGTTGTGATTGCTCCTGATTACGATGTAGATGCACTCGAAATTCTGGGACAGAAAAAGAATCGTATCATTTTGGTTCGTAAAGAGGCTAAATTGCCGAGAAAGCAATTCCGTTCTTTATTGAATGGTGTATTGGTTCAGGACAGAGACTTGAATATTGAAACAACTGCAGACCTGAAAACGGTAACTGATAAAGCTCCGACACCGGAAGAGGTAGAAGATATGCTGTTTGCTAACAAAATAGTAAAAAACAGTAAGTCGAATGCCATTGTTTTGGCCAAAGGAAAACAATTGCTGGCAAGCGGTGTGGGACAGACTTCACGTGTGGATGCACTGAAACAAGCTATCGAAAAAGCTAAGTCGTTTGGTTTCGATTTGCAGGGTGCGGTGATGGCATCGGATGCTTTCTTCCCTTTCCCCGATTGTGTGGAAATTGCGGATAAGGAAGGTGTGACAGCTGTGATCCAGCCGGGCGGTTCGGTGAAAGACCAGTTGACATTTGACTATTGCAACGAACATGGCATGGCAATGGTTACAACGGGTATCCGCCACTTTAAGCACTAATTAAAAACTTGTTGTATGCCGGACAACCCGTTATGGGCACACTGGTATATTGACGCATTAGAAATTTATTCATTATGGGATTATTCTCTTTTACACAAGAAATAGCAATGGACCTCGGTACGGCCAATACTATCATTATTACCGGTGGTAAGATTGTAGTAGATGAGCCTTCGGTGGTGGCCCTTGACCGTCGGACAGACAAGATGATTGCTGTAGGTGAAAAGGCCAAGCTGATGCACGAAAAGACGCACGAGAATATTCGTACCATCCGTCCGTTGCGCGACGGAGTGATTGCCGACTTCTATGCTTGCGAGCAGATGATGCGCGGACTGATCAAACAGGTAAATACTCGTAACCGCCTTTTCTCTCCATCGCTTCGTATGGTGATCGGAGTGCCTTCGGGTAGTACGGAAGTTGAACTTCGTGCTGTCCGTGACTCTGCCGAACATGCCGGCGGACGTGATGTCTATCTGGTATTTGAACCTATGGCTGCGGCTATCGGTATCGGTATTGATGTAGAAGCACCGGAAGGAAACATGATTGTTGATATAGGTGGTGGTTCTACCGAGATTGCTGTAATTTCATTGGGAGGTATTGTTTCGAACAACTCTATTCGTATAGCGGGAGATGATCTGACTGCCGATATTCAGGAATACATGAGCCGTCAGCATAACGTGAAAGTCAGTGAGCGTATGGCCGAACGTATTAAGATAAATGTGGGTGCTGCTTTGACCGAACTGGGTGAGGATGCTCCTGAAGATTATATCGTTCACGGACCGAACCGTATCACTGCACTTCCGATGGAAGTTCCGGTATGCTACCAGGAAGTGGCACACTGTCTTGAGAAATCAATCTCGAAGATAGAAACAGCTATTCTGAGTGCGTTAGAGAATACACCTCCTGAACTGTATGCCGATATTGTGCATAATGGAATCTATTTGGCCGGTGGTGGAGCGCTGCTTCGTGGCTTGGACAAACGTCTGACTGATAAGATAAATATTCCTTTCCACATTGCAGAAGACCCGTTGCATGCAGTAGCTAAAGGTACAGGGGTTGCATTGAAGAATGTAGACCGTTTCTCATTCTTGATGAGATAAATAATTGACTACGGTTTACGAGCTATAAGTGAGAGGCAGTTGCGTAAGTTGCTGCACGAACTTGTGGCTCGTAGATCGTAGTTTGTAACTTATATGTCTTTATGCGGAATTTACTGAACTTTCTTTTGAAATATAATCACTGGTTCCTCTTCATTCTGTTGGAGGTGATCAGTTTTGTTTTGTTATTTCGCTTTAACCACTACCAACACAGTGTTTATTTCAGTTCGGCCAATGTAGTTGCCGGCAAAGTATATGAAGTATCCGGTGGAATAACTTCTTATTTCCATCTGAAATCGGTCAATGAGGATTTACTGGATCGCATCATGGAGTTGGAGCAGCAGAACCGCAATCTGGAGAATGCATTAGTAAAACATCTCTCTGACTCAACCGAGCTGAATAGTATCCGAAACTTGTCGGATACAGACTATGAAATCTTCAAAGCCCGGGTTATCAATAACAGTCTCAATCTGGTAGATAACTACATCACTCTGAATCGGGGATCGAAGGATGGCATCCGTCCTGAGATGGGCGTGGTCGATGGTAATGGGGTGGTCGGCATCGTATATGAAACTTCTTCTCACTATTCCCGGGTGATTTCGGTGTTGAACAGCAAATCCAGCATTAGTTGTAAAATTGTGGGTAGTGAGTATTTCGGTTACCTGAAGTGGGAATATGGAGATGCCCGGTATGCTTATTTGAAAGATTTGCCTCGTCATGCCGAATTCAATTTGGGAGATACAGTTGTGACCAGTGGTTATTCCACGGTTTTTCCTGAAGGTATTATGATTGGTACGGTAGATGATATGGCCGATTCGAATGATGGCCTTTCCTATCTGTTGAAGGTAAAACTGGCAACGGATTTTGGTAAGGTGAGTGAGGTGCGTGTGATTGCAAGAACTGGTCAGAGAGAGCAAAAAGAGTTGGAACAAAAGAGTTTGGCGCAATGATTATCAACTATATACATAGAATAGGATGGTTTGTCGGTCTGATATTACTTCAGGTGCTGATCTTGAATAATGTGCACATAGCCGGTGTGGCTACTCCTTTTCTATACGTTTATTTTATATTAAAATTTAACTCCGGTACTTCCCGAAACGAATTGATGGTATGGGGTTTCTGTATGGGGCTTGCCATCGATATCTTTTCTAATACCCCGGGTATGAATGCGGCGGCGACAGTACTACTGGCTTTTCTACGTCCGTTGTTTCTTCGCTTGTTTACGCCTCGAGATACTTTGGATAGTATCGTACCTTCGCTGAAAAGTATGGGAATTGCTTCTTTCCTTAAATATTTGGTGGTAAGTGTCTTTGTTCACCATTTTATGTTACTGACTCTTGAGTTCTTCTCATTTACCAGCATACCGTTGTTGCTGTTAAGGGTGGTGTCGAGCACCATTTTGACTATAACCTGTATTATGGCTGTTGAAGGAGTGAGGAGATAGGTATGGCAAAAGATTATGTTTTAGAGAAACGGAAATATGTGATCGGCGGAGTAGCATTGGCTATTGTCCTGATTTATCTGCTGCGTCTGTTTTCTCTCCAGATAGCTACTGATGACTATAAAAAAAATGCCGACAGTAATGCTTTCCTGAATAAGATTCAGTACCCGTCACGTGGGGCAATGTACGACCGGAATGATAAACTGTTAGTGTTTAATCAGCCTGCGTATGATATAACAATGGTGCCGAAGGAAGTTGAGAACCTCGATACACTCGACTTGTGCCAGACGCTGAATATCACTCGTGCACAGTTTCTGAAGATAATGAGCGATATGAAAGATCGTCGCAGGAATCCCGGTTATTCACGCTACACCAATCAGGTATTCATGTCTCAACTTTCGGCAGAAGAATGTGGCGTATTTCAGGAGAAGCTATTTAAGTTTCACGGATTCTATATCCAGCGACGTACCATTCGTCAATATAGCTATAACTCCGCTGCCCATGTGCTTGGTGATATTGGTGAAGTATCAATGAAAGACATCGAAAATGATGATTACTACATCCGGGGAGACTATATCGGGAAACAGGGTATTGAAAAATCATATGAATCTTATTTACGGGGTGAAAAGGGCGTTGAGGTATTGTTGAGGGATGCGCATGGACGTATACAGGGACATTATATGGATGGAAAGTATGATAAGCGTCCGATACCCGGAAAGAACCTGAAGCTCGGAATCGATATCGATCTCCAGATGTTGGGAGAACGCTTGTTGAAAAATAAAATCGGGAGTATTGTTGCTATCGAACCGGAGACGGGAGAAATACTTTGCATGGTTTCTTCACCCGATTTTGATCCGAGACTGATGATTGGCCGTCAGCGCGGAAAGAACCACTTGATGCTCCAGAGAGATCCGATGAAACCTTTGTTAAACCGTTCGATTATGGGAGTATATCCTCCGGGATCGACGTTTAAAACGGCACAAGCGCTGACTTTCTTACAAGAAGGGATTATTCAGACCAATACGCCGGCTTTCCCTTGTGCTCATGGGTTCAATTACGGGAGTTTGCATGTGGGATGTCATGCCCATGGTTCGCCGTTGCCGCTAATACCGGCCATTGCGACTTCATGTAACTCTTATTTTTGTTGGGGCTTGTTCCGGATGTTTGGCGATCGCAAGTATGGCTCTTCACAAAATGCCATTACTGTATGGAAAGACCACATGGTGTCTCAGGGTTTTGGCTATAAACTCGGGGTGGATTTACCGGGTGAAAAGCGGGGATTGATTCCTAATGCTCAGTTTTATGACAAGGCCTATCGTGGACGTTGGAATGGGTTGACGGTGATCAGTATCGCAATTGGCCAAGGAGAGATTCTGGCAACTCCTTTGCAGATAGCCAATTTGGGTGCGACAATAGCCAATCGGGGACATTTTATTACTCCACATATTGTGAAGGAAATTCAAGATGAACAGCTCGACAGCCTCTATCGGGTTCCCAGAAAAACCTCTATCGACCGGAAGCACTATGAAGATGTGGTTACAGGCATGCGTGCTGCGGTCACAGGAGGTACTTGCCGGGTAGCAGGAGCCATTTTACCGGACGTTGAAGTATGTGGCAAAACCGGTACGGCGCAGAACCGAGGACATGACCACTCCGTTTTTATGGGATTTGCTCCCATGAATAACCCAAAGATAGCCATCGCCGTATATGTTGAGAATGGTGGTTTTGGCGCAGTCTACGGAGTACCGATCGGAGCATTGATGATGGAACAATATTTAAAAGGGAAACTCTCTCCGGAGAATGAGATACGTGCAGAAGAATATAGTAATAGAGTGATTATGTATGGAAACGAGGAGCGTTAGTTTATGGAAAACATTGGATTGGGTAACGATCGTCATTTACCTGCTCCTTATAATCGGTGGATGGTTTAGTGTGTGCGGTGCCAGTTATGATTATGGTGATCGTGACTTTCTGGACTTTTCAACACGTGCCGGTAGGCAGTTTGTGTGGATTATCTGTTCCTTTGGGCTTGGTTTTATACTCCTGATGCTTGAAGAACGAATGTACGATATGTTTGCATACCTGATATATATAGGTATGATTCTTCTGTTAATCGTAACCATTTTTATTGCACCCGATACGAAAGGTTCCCGTTCGTGGTTAATATTAGGTCCGGTCAGTCTGCAGCCAGCGGAGTTTGCAAAATTTGCCACAGCTTTGGCTCTGGCAAAGTTTATGAATGCCTATTCATTTAATATCAAGAAGTGGAAGTGCTTTTTACCCTTGGTAGCTTTTATTTTACTTCCGATGTTGCTGATTATTTTGCAGAAAGAAACCGGTTCGGCATTGGTCTATCTTGCCTTCTTCTTGGTGTTATATCGCGAGGGTATGCCTGGAGTAGTTTTGTTTTCGGGAGTATGTGCCGTAGTCTATTTTGTGGTCGGTATTCGTTTCGATCAGGTATTTATAGCCGATACGCCTACGCCTATCGGAGAGTTTGCCGTGTTGTTGATGATACTTTTATTTGCCGGTTCCATGGTTTGGGTGTATAGGAAAAAGTGGGAACCTGTACGGAATATGATAGGCGGTAGTTTGCTTGTGCTGCTGATCGCTTATCTCGTTTCTGAGTATCTCTCTCCATTCAATTTGGTTTGGGTGGAGTGGGGGCTTTGTGTGGTGACCATAGGTTATCTACTTTACTTATCTTTGAGCGAACGGCAACGTGCCTATCTTTTGATCGGATTGTTTGCTTTGGGTTCTATCGGTTTTCTTTATTCAAGTGATTATGTGTTCGACAACATTCTTGAACCTCATCAGCAGATTCGTATAAAAGTGGTGTTGGGGATGGAAGAGGACTTGGCCGGAGCCGGTTACAACGTTAACCAGTCGAAGATTGCGATTGGTTCCGGAGGGTTGACGGGTAAAGGTTTTCTGAATGGTACACAAACCAAGCTGAAATATGTGCCCGAACAAGATACCGATTTCATTTTCTGTACTGTGGGTGAAGAACAGGGGTTTGTTGGTTCGGCAGCCGTTCTTTTGCTTTTCTTGGCATTGATACTCCGTCTTATAGCGACGTCAGAGCGGCAGACTTCTACTTTCGGGCGGGTTTATGGCTATTCGGTTGTGAGCATTTTCCTGTTCCATTTGTTTATTAACATCGGAATGGTACTTGGTCTGACTCCTGTAATCGGTATTCCGTTGCCTTTCTTTAGTTATGGCGGGTCATCTTTATGGGGATTTACGATTCTGCTTTTTATCTTTCTGCGTATCGATGCGGGGCGTAGCAGACGGCTATAAATGTTCTATTTTCAATCCCACATCACTGATCCCGGTTAGTTGTTCATTCTTCATTTCGTGTACTATCTTGAAAGTATAGTTGCCGGGATGTTTAACAAAGCAGTCCTTCAAAGGGAGTGCCGATTGGTAGAGACTTCCCCAGCCGGTTCCTGTCCATTTACCTTCCCGGTCAGTCAGTATAAACTTCAGGGTATCTGTCTTCCATACAGTTGAATCTTCCAGATTATAATGGATGAGGATATTCAGGTTCTGATAAGGGTAGTTACTGCTGTTGCGTACACCAACGGACAGTCGCAGGTTGGCTAGGGAATCTTTTAGAGGCACGTTGAAAAAGAGTGTATCACTCTTCTTCCATCCATCCGGGGGAGTGGATTGGTAAGAGTGATACACAGTATTTTCGTCACATGCAGTCAGAACCCATGTGGTAAGGAGCATGCAAATGCTATTCTTGAGCAGGCTTTTCATTTTCCTGAGCTTTCTCGATACGTTTAGGTTGTTCATTGTTGCGCGGTCCGCGTGATTCGCGAGGAGGGCGCTGTTCACGGGGTTCGTTTTTACGCGTTTCCCGATTCTCGTTGCTACGCGGTCCACGAGACTCATTATTTTTACGTGGTTGGTTGTTGTTTCGATTATTGTTTTTCGGACGTTCACCACGTGTACGCTGTTGGTTTTGTACAGGCTGAGAACCGTTGTTCTCCTGTGCATTAATCGGAGTGGGCTGTGAACTCTGTGTTTCGCCATTGGCAGCTTGTTGCGGGCGGTTATTATTCTTCTTTTTCTTTTTCCGGTTTCCGTTTCCGCTTTCGTCCTTTCCATTTCCGTCTTTGGCGTTACGGCGGCGGTCACGGTCGAAACGCGTCAAGCTTTCCTGCTCCAGCAAATCAACAGGCTTTTTAGGTTCCGGTTTGCGTTCGGCTTCCAACAGACTGTCCGGTTTAATACCTCTTTTGTTCAGTCCTATCACTTCGAATGCACGTTTTCCGCTAATGGTCACTAAGTTTGCTGCAAAGTTTTTGTCGGTTGAATACGAAATCTGATTACTGAGGATATCTGCTTTGAAGAAGTAATAGGTTCCGTCTTTGGTTTCCAGTTCGATTTCTCTTGAGGGCAGACGTTTTTGTGCTTCTACATAGCAGTCCACTTCATAGTTCAGGCAACATTTTAACTTGGCACACTGTCCGGCCAACTTTTGAGGATTCAGTGAAATGTCCTGATACCTTGCTGCACTGGTTGATACGGATACAAAACTGGTCATCCAGGTGGCACAGCATAACTCACGTCCGCAAGGGCCGATACCTCCGATGCGTCCGGCTTCCTGCCGTGCACCGATTTGCTTCATTTCGATACGTACTCTAAAAGCTTCGGCCAGTACTTTAATCAATTGGCGGAAGTCTACGCGTTCGTCGGCGATATAATAAAAGATAGCTTTATTGCCGTCTCCTTGATATTCTACATCACCAATTTTCATATCCAGATTCAGACTGGCTGCTATCTGCCGTGCACGAATCATTGTGGTATGTTCTTTGGCTTTTGCTTCTTCATATTTCTCCATATCTACAGCTTTTGCTTTGCGGTAGATACGCTTGATTTCGGCATCCTGTTTAAAGTTTGCCTTTTTCATCTGGAGGGGGACTAATCGTCCTGTCAGGGTGACAGTACCAATATCGTGTCCCGGAGTAGCTTCTACAGCTACGATATCGCCTTTCTCCAATTTGATTTTGTTACTGTTACGGTAGTAGCCTTTACGGGTGTTCTTAAATTGAACTTCTACCATATCACTCTCCTCTGCATTGCCTGGTATGTCGGCCAGCCAATCATAGGTATTTAGTTTTTTATCTTGTCGGGAACAGCTTTTACAACAAAGACCTCCGCTCCCATTATGCAGTTTAAATTCCATATACTTTATTTTAAAGTTATTGCTTTAACAGTACGATCATCTTCAGCGAGAAGTCGAAAAATACCATTTTAGCATTTACGTTCTGTTCAATATGTTTTTGAGCTTCACTCAGTTCATCCATGATGCCCATTACATTTCGTTCGTTGACAAAAGGGGCAAACCGTGTAGCGAAGTTCTGTTCTTCTAATGTCATATAAGTCAACTCTTTCCGGTGTAGGTTGTAGATAAAATTCTCCCGGATCATTCGTTGGCAGTATTCCAGAAAATTTTTCTGGCGTTCGCGTCCCATACCTGCCACTTGTTCACTCCATAATTTCATTTCCCGGATTTTCCGTTGGTAAGAGAGTCGCATCAAACTGACAAACAGTTCGAAAAACAACTGATTCTCTTCATTCAGGTGAATTGTCTCGAGGGCTTTGATAAAGTTTCCGTTGGCCAGGTGGGCGATCGAAATACTGGTTGCCTGCTGGATCCCGTATTTGCTTTGTAAAGCCTCGGCCATACACTCTTCCTCAATTTTACGTAGATTGAAGCGTTGCGTGCGGCTCAATATCGTTTGGAGAATTAAATCGGGAGCTTCCGAGACCAAAAGGAAGATTGTCTTTTCGGGTGGTTCTTCCAGCAGTTTCAATAACTTGTTGGCACAAGCCTGTTGCATCTTTTCCGGCAGCCAGAGGAGTGTAATCTTAAATCCGCCCTCGCTGGATTTAAGGCTGAGCTTTTTCATGATCTCATCACTCTCTTTGGTGTAGATTACGGCCTGTGCATTTTCTGCATTTATTTCGTTCAGCCAATGATTGATGGTAAAATAGGGATTGTTTAACACCAATTTTCTCCATTCTACAATGTAGTCATCGCTTCTCCCGTTTTTTACTACCGGAAAAACGAAATGAACATCCGGGTGAACCAGCTTATTGAATTTCACACATGACGGACAGACTCCGCAAGCATCAGTGTCACTACGATTGGTGCAACTCAGATAGCGTGCATAGGCCAGTGCCAGCGGAAACTTGCCTACCCCTTCGGGCCCACAAAAAAGCTGGGCATGGGGGATGCGTCCTTCGCTGACTTCTTGTATCAGTCGATACTTGGCCTCTTCTTGTCCGATGACGTCTCTGAAAAACATGGCTTAATAAATTGCTTTGGCTACTTCTTTGATACTGTCCACTGCTCCGATGGAGTAGAAATGGATACTGGGCACACCGGCTGCCATCAACTCTTTGCATTGGCTGATGCACCATTCGATGCCTACCTGACGGGCTTCCTCATCGGTTTGGCACTTCAGTGCTTCCTTGGTCAACTCTTCCGGAAGGTCTACCTTGAACGTTTTAGGCACCATATTCAGTTGTGATATCTTTTTAAAGGGCTTAATACCCGGGATGATAGGGATGTCGATACCTGCCTGATGTACCTTTTCTACGAATTCAAAGTACTTTTTGTTATCGTAAAACAGTTGGGTAACGGCATATTCTGCACCGGCTTCCACTTTCTTCTTCAACCAATAGATATCCATATCGATATTAGGAGCTTCTTCATGCTTTTCCGGATAGCAAGCCACACCGTATGAGAAAGGAGTATTAGTCACTTTCATCTCCGATCCGTCTACAAAAATACCTTTGTTGAAGTTATTGATTTGTTGCTGCAGATCCAAAGCATGATGATGTCCGTCTCCCTCAGGAGTAAACACGGTTTCATGTTTGGCTTTATCGCCACGAAGCACTAATAGATCTGTAATACCCAGGAACTGAAGGTCGAGCAGTACATATTCTGTCTCTTCCTGTGTAAACCCGCTACACAAAATGTGGGGTACTACTGTGATGTTGTATTTATTCTGGATGGCAGCAGCTACAGCTACGGTTCCCGGACGTCTTCTCAGGCGGTTGCGCTGAAAAAGTCCGTTGCCTAAATCCCGATATACATACTCACTGCGATGAGTGGTGATGTTGATATACTTTGGGTCGAACTCACGTAAGGTATCTATGGTTTGGTACAACTTCTCGATGCCCGTACCCTTTAAAGGAGGGAGTATTTCGAAAGAGAAAGCTGTTTTTTCGTTGCTATGTATTAAATCAATTACTCTCATTATTTTTTTATTCGTCTTTGCTATCCTTGCAGAAGCATGCATATTGGGACAAAAATACGAAAAAAAGATGAAACGAAATCGTTGTAGAACCTGAAAAGATTGCCTTTGTTCCCAGTTATGATTCTTTTTCTGTTGTTAACCTGAACTTTTAATGAATAGGAGGCAAAACTTTTATAGAAAGATATTTATTGTAACTTGTTTGGAGATATTTAGCTGGTTTGTATAATGCTTACATACAAGCGGTGGCTATTTCAGCTTGAGTTGTAATGGACGGAATGGAGAAATAAGTTTCTACTTCAAGATGATTCAAACATCATTATCTGTATCGGGCTAAACATTATTTCAGTGGAGGGAACTTTTCTATGTTGTTAATGCTATAATGGGGATGATTGATGCAAAACGATTAGGCATAGGGACAAGGAGTGGGTGAGTGTGGTTTATAGAGTAGGCTAAGGTTGATTCATATAGTCTGGCACTGTCCAGAATTTTGTGTAAATAGAAAACTTCAGGATTCAGGTTTTATACTTGAATCCTGTATAGTCTCTTCTCAAATCTATACATCTCCTTATTCTCTTTCTTTCTTTCTTTCTTTGAGCAGCTCTCTATTTCCCTAAAAATACCCCTATAACCTCTTTACACAGCCATCCTTTTATCTTTAAAACCAAGACTCCTTACCTTTTAAGCCAACAACACCCCTTGGCTTTAAACCAACATGCCTTTGGTTTGAAAGGTAGGCTTCTCCTGTTTTTACCCTAAATTTTGCTTATGAAAATACTTTATAATGAAACTTTCCTGATCGCAAATGTTCTTCCGGATTGCACCGGCACTTGCTTTAATTGCACCTATACCTGCTCTGATTGCATCCATACCTGCTCTGATCACAACTATACTTACTTCATTTTACACTACCCAATGTCCTGTGGGTTTTAATAGTAAGCTCCTCCCGCTTCCATTCCCAACCTTGCTTTTAAAATCCCCTGCCCTCATACTTGCCCTAATCGCAACTATCCCTTTCGGTCCGGCACTTATCCCTTCTCCCAGTAAACACTCCTTTGTCTCTCTATTGTATTCATCTTCAATTCTTTTCTTCCTTTCTTTTCTTCTCTTCCTATTACTTGATTTAACCCCCTGTTAAATCAAGTCTTTTGTCTCCAAATAACAAGGCTTTTAGAAGCAGAAGCCTTGTTATTTTCGTCCTGGAAATAAATGTTTCCCCAACCGCATTAACAATGTTAACGCAGGATTCCGTTCAATTCTCGTTCAATTCCCGTCTGATTCTTGTTTGATCCTTGTCTGATTTCTGCTCAATTTCCATTCACTCCCCGTCTGATTTTCGTTTAATTTCCGTTCACTCTCCATTTGATTCCGGTCCAATCCTCGCCTGATTCCTACCGACTTTTCAGTTTAACCCTGTTTGACTACCATCTGACTCTTATCTGACTTCCGTTTGATTCCCGTTCAATCCTTATCAAAATCCCGTCGTATTTTCTGTTTACCTCCTGTTACCCCCCCCCCCTGTTACCCTCCCTATTTTCTCCTCAATTTCCTCCCGCAAACACTTCTCCTTCTCCCTTTCTCGGCAAATCCCCTTTTCCCTCTCCCCGATAAATTTCCCCTATATAATATAATAATGTGTCCCTTTCCTTCCCCGACCTTTTCCTTTTCCATAATCGATTATCAGAACCGTCCTCTCCCTCAGCCCTTTACGTTTTTATTCAAAATATTTTCAAAAAAATCCCCTTTTATATTTGTCTCTTATCTCCTAATGCCTTACTTTTGCATCCGCTTTCCAAGAGACGGACAGCATTTAATTTTGACATGTTGCAACGGCGTAGGATTTGCCTTAAAGAATAACAAAAATAATTTTCTTTTTATTTGGATCATTATTATAAAAGTTGTTATCTTTGCAGTCCGATTTGCAGAGCGAGGGTCTTTGTCCGACACTTCTTTCCCTTTCGCACAGAGAGGCTTGGAAATAAAAGACGGGCATTGAGAAAAAAAACTTCCCAAAACATTTGGTAGTTTAAAATAAACCCCTTACCTTTGCACCCGCTTTTGAAACGAAGCAGAATTTAAAAAGAAGAGTTCTTTGAAAAATTGATAAACAATACAAGTAGTACAAGTCAAATTTAGAACCGTCAATACTTATTATATAGGTATGTAAAAATGACCGTCAATAAATTTTCGACATCCTGAACAGAGCTAATATCATCCCTTATGGGATATATAACAATACTTTTACAATGAAGAGTTTGATCCTGGCTCAGGATGAACGCTAGCTACAGGCTTAACACATGCAAGTCGAGGGGCATCAGGAAGAAAGCTTGCTTTCTTTGCTGGCGACCGGCGCACGGGTGAGTAACACGTATCCAACCTGCCCTTTACTCGGGGATAGCCTTTCGAAAGAAAGATTAATACCCGATGGCATAATGATTCCGCATGGTTTCATTATTAAAGGATTCCGGTAAAGGATGGGGATGCGTTCCATTAGGTTGTTGGTGAGGTAACGGCCCACCAAGCCTTCGATGGATAGGGGTTCTGAGAGGAAGGTCCCCCACATTGGAACTGAGACACGGTCCAAACTCCTACGGGAGGCAGCAGTGAGGAATATTGGTCAATGGGCGCTAGCCTGAACCAGCCAAGTAGCGTGAAGGATGAAGGCTCTATGGGTCGTAAACTTCTTTTATATAAGAATAAAGTGCAGTATGTATACTGTTTTGTATGTATTATATGAATAAGGATCGGCTAACTCCGTGCCAGCAGCCGCGGTAATACGGAGGATCCGAGCGTTATCCGGATTTATTGGGTTTAAAGGGAGCGTAGGTGGACTGGTAAGTCAGTTGTGAAAGTTTGCGGCTCAACCGTAAAATTGCAGTTGATACTGTCAGTCTTGAGTACAGTAGAGGTGGGCGGAATTCGTGGTGTAGCGGTGAAATGCTTAGATATCACGAAGAACTCCGATTGCGAAGGCAGCTCACTGGACTGCAACTGACACTGATGCTCGAAAGTGTGGGTATCAAACAGGATTAGATACCCTGGTAGTCCACACAGTAAACGATGAATACTCGCTGTTTGCGATATACAGTAAGCGGCCAAGCGAAAGCATTAAGTATTCCACCTGGGGAGTACGCCGGCAACGGTGAAACTCAAAGGAATTGACGGGGGCCCGCACAAGCGGAGGAACATGTGGTTTAATTCGATGATACGCGAGGAACCTTACCCGGGCTTAAATTGCAGTGGAATGATGTGGAAACATGTCAGTGAGCAATCACCGCTGTGAAGGTGCTGCATGGTTGTCGTCAGCTCGTGCCGTGAGGTGTCGGCTTAAGTGCCATAACGAGCGCAACCCTTATCTTCAGTTACTAACAGGTCATGCTGAGGACTCTGGAGAGACTGCCGTCGTAAGATGTGAGGAAGGTGGGGATGACGTCAAATCAGCACGGCCCTTACGTCCGGGGCTACACACGTGTTACAATGGGGGGTACAGAAGGCAGCTAGCGGGTGACCGTATGCTAATCCCAAAAGCCTCTCTCAGTTCGGATCGAAGTCTGCAACCCGACTTCGTGAAGCTGGATTCGCTAGTAATCGCGCATCAGCCACGGCGCGGTGAATACGTTCCCGGGCCTTGTACACACCGCCCGTCAAGCCATGGGAGCCGGGGGTACCTGAAGTACGTAACCGCAAGGATCGTCCTAGGGTAAAACTGGTGACTGGGGCTAAGTCGTAACAAGGTAGCCGTACCGGAAGGTGCGGCTGGAACACCTCCTTTCTGGAGCGATGTTGGAAACGACGTTCATTGGTTCTAAATTGTACTACTGGTACTTGTTTATTTATAGAATATAGATCGACCGTCTATAGTAATATAGATAGAGATAAACAAGAGAAATGAAAGAAGCCGAGTCTAATAAACAGACAAGGGTTTGAACTCAGTCCTATAGCTCAGTTGGTTAGAGCGCTACACTGATAATGTAGAGGTCGGCAGTTCAACTCTGCCTGGGACTACCAACAGATAGATATTTTATCTTGTATGATTGGGGGATTAGCTCAGCTGGCTAGAGCATCTGCCTTGCACGCAGAGGGTCAACGGTTCGAATCCGTTATTCTCCACAATTGATACTCCGACAATGTAAGTTTCGGAATGTTATCAAACGATCTTTGACATGATGTACAGAAAAAAGTAAATTTAGTAAGAGCTAAAAGTATATATCGAACCATTGGGTTCATCTCCTTTCAAAGGAAATGATCCCTGGCGATAAAAGAAAGTAAATAAGGGCGCATGGCGGATGCCTTGGCTCTCGGAGGCGATGAAGGACGTGATAAGCTGCGATAAGCTTCGGGTAGGTGCAAATGACCTTTGATCCGAAGATTTCCGAATGGGACAACCCGGCATTCTGAAGGAATGCCATCCAACTTGGTTGGAGGCTAACGCAGGGAACTGAAACATCTTAGTACCTGCAGGAAAAGAAAATAAATAATGATTCCCCTAGTAGTGGCGAGCGAACGGGGATTAGCCCAAACCACCCATGTTACGGCATGTGTGGGGTTGTAGGACCACGCTCTCGCAAGACAGTTATTGAGAAGAAACGGCTGGAAAGTCGTGCCATAGACGGTGATAGCCCGGTATTCTAAGGTAACCGAAGCGTAGTGGTATCCTGAGTAGCGCGGAGCACGAGGAATTCTGCGTGAATCAGCCGGGACCATCCGGTAAGGCTAAATACTCCCGAGAGACCGATAGCGAACCAGTACTGTGAAGGAAAGGTGAAAAGCACTTCGAATAGAAGAGTGAAATAGTCCCTGAAACCATGCGCCTACAAGCGGTCGGAGCAGCTTCAGCTGTGACGGCGTGCCTTTTGCATAATGAACCTACGAGTTACTTTTTCCGGCAAGGTTAAGCATCTTGAGATGTGGATCCGAAGCGAAAGCGAGTCTGAACAGGGCGGATAGTCGGAAGGAGTAGACGCGAAACCAAGTGATCTACCCTTGGGCAGGTTGAAGGTTAGGTAACACTAACTGGAGGACCGAACCGATAAGCGTTGAAAAGCTTCCGGATGACCTGAGGGTGGGGGTGAAAGGCTAATCAAACTTGGAGATAGCTCGTACTCCCCGAAATGCATTTAGGTGCAGCCTTGAGAGTTACTAATGTGAGGTAGAGCGACTGATAAGATGCGAGGGCTTCACCGCCTATCAAGTCTTGATAAACTCCGAATGCGCATTAGTTCTATCTCAGGAGTGAGGGCATGGGTGCTAAGGTCCATGTCCTAAAGGAGAAGAATCCAGACCATCAGCTAAGGTCCCCAAATAAACACTAAGTTGAACTAACGAAGTCAGATTGCTAAGACAGCTAGGATGTTGGCTTGGAAGCAGCCATTCATTTAAAGAGTGCGTAACAGCTCACTAGTCGAGGAGTTTGGCGTGGATAATAATCGGGCATAAGTGTTTTACCGAAGCTATGGGATCCTAATGGATCGGTAGGGGAGCATTCCACTCAGCGTTGAAGGCGAAGCGTGAGCTTTACTGGAGCGTGTGGAAAAGCAAATGTAGGTATAAGTAACGATAAAGGGGGTGAGAAACCCCCTCGCCGCAAGACTAAGGTTTCCTGATCAACGCTAATCGGATCAGGGTTAGTCGGGTCCTAAGGCTCAGCCGAACGGTGAGGCCGATGGCAGAACAGGTTAATATTCCTGTACTACCTATAAGAGTGATGTGGAGACGGAGGAGTGACAACGCCGCGGACTGACGGAATAGTCCGTTAAAGGGTGTAGATGTTGATTATCCCAGGCAAATCCGGGATAAGAGTCGAACCTGATAGTATACCAATTTCCCCGGAAAACGGTAATAGTGCGTGTAAACATACTCCCAAGAAAATCCGCTAAACTTAATCTTACAGGTACCCGTACCGTAAACGGACACACGTAGTCGGGTTGAATATACTCAGGCGCTTGAGTGAATCACGGTTAAGGAACTAGGCAAATTGACCCTGTAACTTCGGGATAAAGGGTCCCTACCCGGTGACGGGAGGGCGCAGAGAATAGGTCCAGGCAACTGTTTAACAAAAACACAGGGCTGTGCAAAATTGAAAGATCACGTATACAGCCTGACACCTGCCCGGTGCTGGAAGGTTAAGAGGAGATGTCATCGCAAGAGAAGCATTGAATTGAAGCCCCAGTAAACGGCGGCCGTAACTATAACGGTCCTAAGGTAGCGAAATTCCTTGTCGGGTAAGTTCCGACCTGCACGAATGGTGTAATGATCTGGACACTGTCTCAACCGTGAGCTCAGTGAAATTGTAGTATCGGTGAAGATGCCGATTACCCGCGATGGGACGAAAAGACCCCGTGAACCTTTACTATAGCTTAACATTGAATTTGGGTAATTGATGTGTAGGATAGGCCGGAGACTTTGAAGCAGGCACGCCAGTGTTTGTGGAGTCGCTGTTGAAATACGGCCCTTTGGTTATTTGAGTTCTAACTCGCTGATGCGAGGACACTGTTTGGTGGGTAGTTTGACTGGGGTGGTCGCCTCCAAAAGCGTAACGGAGGCTTCTAAAGGTGCCCTCACGCCGATTGGTAACCGGCGGTAGAGTGTAATGGCATAAGGGCGCTTGACTGGGAGACTTACAAGTCGATCAGGTAGGAAACTAGAGCATAGTGATCCGGTGTTTCCGTATGGAAGGGACATCGCTCAAAGGATAAAAGGTACTCCGGGGATAACAGGCTGATCCCTCCCAAGAGCTCATATCGACGGAGGGGTTTGGCACCTCGATGTCGGCTCGTCACATCCTGGGGCTGGAGAAGGTCCCAAGGGTTGGGCTGTTCGCCCATTAAAGTGGCACGCGAGCTGGGTTCAGAACGTCGTGAGACAGTTCGGTCTCTATCTATCGTGGGCGTATGAAATTTGCGTGGCTCTGACACTAGTACGAGAGGACCGTGTTGGACTGACCTCTGGTTTACCGGTTGTGCCGCCAGGTGCATTGCCGGGTATCTAAGTCGGGATTGGATAAGTGCTGAAAGCATCTAAGTACGAAGCCAGCCACAAGATTAGATTTCTTTCAGGGTCGTTGTAGACTACAACGTTGATAGGACGCAGGTGTACAGGTGGTAACATCACAGCCGAGCGTTACTAATTGCCCGATGACTTTCTTTTATCCGCCTTCAATGGTTTATATATCCGTTTAGCTTCACTATTTATATAATAGACCGCTGAATTTACTTTTGTACATTATGTCTACCTTATTCAGGTGACTATAGCATCAGGGTTCCACCTCTTCCCATTCCGAACAGAGAAGTTAAGCCTGATCACGCCGATGGTACTGCGTAACAGTGGGAGAGTAGGTAGTCGCCGTTTTTTTCAGATGGTTCATCCCCTTCGGTCGAAAGACCGGAGGGGATGACTTGTTTTATACAGGGGGCGGAGGAAAGGGAGCGCCAGGCTGCCCTGTTTCTACTCTGACCCCGGGAGTAGGGAAAGTGGGTTATAAATAAAATACTATTTAAAATGCGAATATTTACTGATAATTTGTATGTTATGAGGATTATTATTCGTATCTTTGTCGCCCGAATTATGTCTACTAACTTAAGATTCAGATGAAAATTAGTTAAGTAGTACATAACGTTTGGGCTTTTTTTGTACCTTTGCAACGATTAAAAAAGAGAAGCTTTGGGAAAGTTTGATAAATACAAAATTGATTTGAAAGGAATGCAAGCAGACTCATGCAAATATGAGTTTCTACTTGACAATCTTTTTTTCGCTCATATTGATGGCCCTGAAGTTCAGAAAGGTAAAGTCAATGTAGAGTTGACCGTTAAAAAGACCTCTCGTGCTTTTGAGTTGAGTTTCCGGACTGAAGGTATCGTATGGGTACCATGTGACCGTTGTCTGGATGAAATGGAACAACCGGTTACTTCTTCTGATAAGTTGATGGTAAAATTTGGCCATGAATATGCTGAGGAGGGAGATAACCTGATTGTGATCCCTGAAGAAGAAGGGGAGATCAATGTAGCTTGGTTTATGTATGAGTTTATAGCTTTGGCTATTCCGATGAAGCATGTACATGCCCCGGGCAAGTGTAATAAAGCTGTGACCAGTAAGCTGAATAAACACCTGAGAACAAGTGGTGATGACGATGCTGAAGAATCTTTTGGCGCTGGTGAGGATATCGTTGTGGAAGATGAAGCGGAGGAACAGATTGATCCGCGCTGGAATGAATTAAAAAAAATATTAGATAATAATTAAAGTTTAAAAGAAAATGGCACATCCTAAGAGAAGACAATCAAAAACAAGAACTGCAAAGAGAAGAACTCATGATAAAGCAGTAGCTCCTACATTGGCTATTTGCCCGAACTGCGGTGAATGGCATGTTTACCATACAGTATGCGGCGCTTGCGGATACTATAGAGGTAAGCTGGCAATTGAAAAAGAAGCTGCTGTATAATGCAGTCTGAATAAGCTTATACTTATCAAACAGCCAGAGGGCATTGCTCTCCGGCTGCTTTAAGTATTAGATGTATTGCTAAATTAAAACAGAATTGATGGAAAAAATAAATGCAGTAATCACAGGAGTCGGAGGATATGTACCTGATTATGTCTTGACAAATGACGAGATATCTAAGATGGTGGATACCAATGACGAGTGGATTATGACTCGTATTGGAGTAAAAGAAAGACGAATACTGAACGAAGAAGGATTAGGTACTTCGTACATGGCCCGTAAGGCAGCTAAACAGTTGATGAAAAAAACGGGTTCGAATCCTGATGATATTGATTTGGTTATCGTTGCAACTACTACTCCTGACTATCATTTCCCCTCAACAGCTTCTATTCTTTGTGATAAACTCGGACTAAAAAATGCTTTTGCTTTCGATCTGCAAGCCGCTTGTAGCGGATTCTTGTTTTTGATGGAAACAGCAGCCAATTTTATCCGTTCGGGACGATATAAAAAGATAATCATTGTTGGTGCAGATAAGATGTCATCAATGGTAGATTACACAGAGCGTGCAACATGTCCCATCTTTGGCGATGGAGCGGCAGCCTTTATGGTTGAACCGACTACAGAAGATCTGGGAATTATGGATGCTATCTTGAGAACTGATGGTAAGGGATTGCCTTTCCTCCACATGAAAGCGGGCGGTTCGGTTTGTCCTCCTTCCTATTTCACTGTTGACAATAAGATGCATTACATTCACCAAGAAGGTAGAACAGTATTTAAATATGCTGTTTCAAACATGTCTGATGTGAGTGCAGCTATAGCAGAAAAGAATGGTCTGACGAAAGATAACATCGACTGGATTGTTCCCCATCAAGCCAATATGCGCATCATCGAAGCGGTAGCTCATCGCATGGAAGTTCCGATGGAGAAGGTTCTGGTAGATATTCAGCATTACGGTAACACGAGTGCAGGTACTCTGCCTTTGTGTATCTGGGATTTTGAAGAGAAACTTAAGAAAGGCGATAACATCATTTTCACTGCGTTTGGTGCAGGGTTTACCTGGGGAGCCGTGTATGTGAAATGGGGTTACGACGGGAAAAAAGAATAGTGACGACAGTTGCTAATATAAATCACATAAAACGCATCCTATTTCGATTCGATGCGTTTTTTTGTCTCAATCAATAAATGGAAGACGATGCATAAAGCTGGTTTTGTAAATATAGTAGGAAATCCCAATGTGGGTAAATCGACACTGATGAATGTGTTGGTAGGCGAACGTATCTCGATTGCTACGTTTAAGGCGCAGACTACTCGTCACCGGATTATGGGTATCTATAATACGGATGATATGCAGATTGTTTTTTCGGATACTCCGGGAGTATTGAAACCTAATTATAAGTTACAGGAATCTATGCTGAACTTCTCTACTTCAGCATTGGCTGATGCAGATGTCTTGCTTTATGTGACAGACGTGATTGAAACTCCTGATAAGAATAACGAATTTATTCAGAAAGTACGTCAGCAGTCGGCACCTATTTTGTTGTTGATTAATAAAATAGACCTGACTGATCAGGAAAAGCTTGTGAAACTGGTAGAAGAGTGGAAAGAGTTGCTTCCGCAAGCTGAAATTATTCCGATTTCGGCAGCTACGAAGTTTAATGTAGACTATGTGATGAAGCGGATTAAAGACCTCTTGCCTGATTCCCCCCCTTATTTTGATAAGGATCAATGGACTGATAAGCCGGCTCGTTTTTTTGTCAACGAGATAATCCGTGAAAAGATCTTGTTGTATTATGATAAGGAGATTCCCTATTCGGTAGAAGTAGTAGTGGAGGAATTTAAGGAAGATGCAAAGAAGATACATATTCATGCTGTGATTTATGTAGAACGTGATTCTCAGAAAGGCATTATTATTGGAAAACAGGGTAAGGCCCTGAAGAAGGTGGCTACTGAGGCGCGACGCGATCTGGAACGTTTTTTCGGAAAAACTGTTTTCCTGGAAACGTATGTGAAAGTAGACAAAGATTGGCGCAGTTCAGATAAGGAGTTGCGGAATTTTGGCTATCAGTTAGATTAAAAAAAGAAAATTCATACGACTGTGATAGTCGCAAAAATAAAGTGTGTAAACTATGGGAAATTTAGTTGCAATCGTAGGACGACCCAATGTGGGCAAGTCTACCTTATTTAATCGTTTGACGAAGACCCGTCAGGCAATTGTGAACGATGAAGCGGGTACTACCCGTGATAGGCAGTATGGTAAATCCGAATGGTTAGGACGGGAGTTTTCTGTTGTTGATACCGGTGGATGGGTGGTGAACTCTGACGATATATTCGAAGAGGAAATACGCAAGCAGGTATTGATGGCAGTGGACGAGGCGGACGTAATTCTGTTTGTAGTGGATGTGACAAACGGAGTGACAGATTTGGATATGCAGGTAGCCGCTATATTGCGCCGGGCCAAGAGTCCGGTTATTATGGTAGCCAATAAGACTGATAACCATGAGCTACGATACAATGCTCCTGAGTTTTATCGGTTAGGACTGGGCGATCCGTATTGTATTTCTGCGATTAGTGGTAGTGGTACGGGTGATCTGATGGATTTGATTGTCAGTAAATTCAAGAAAGAATCTGATGAGATTCTGGATGAAGATATCCCACGTTTTGCAGTGGTAGGACGTCCCAATGCCGGAAAGTCATCTATCGTGAATGCTTTTATCGGTGAAGAACGTAACATTGTTACGGAAATAGCCGGAACAACCCGTGACTCAATTTATACTCGTTACAATAAGTTCGGTTTCGATTTCTACTTGGTAGATACGGCCGGCATTCGTAAAAAGAATAAAGTGAACGAGGATCTGGAGTATTATTCTGTAGTTCGTTCTATTCGTGCTATCGAGGGAGCTGATGTATGTATTTTGATGGTGGATGCGACCCGTGGTATAGAAAGTCAAGACTTAAATATCTTTTCGTTGATTCAGAAAAACTCGAAAGGGTTGGTGGTAGTTGTCAACAAATGGGATCTTGTAGAAAACAAGACTGATAAAGTCATGAAGACTTTCGAAGAAGCCATTCGTTCACGTTTTGCTCCTTTTGTTGATTTTCCTATAGTATTTGCGTCGGCATTGACAAAGCAGAGAATCCTCAAAGTGCTTGAAGAAGCACGCAAGGTTTATGAGAATCGAATGATTAAAATCCCTACAGCCCGCTTGAATGAAGAGATGCTTCCGTTGATCGAGGCTTATCCGCCTCCTGCAACTAAGGGAAAATACATCAAAATTAAATATGTCACTCAGTTGCCTAATACGCAAGTACCTTCGTTTGTCTTTTTCGCCAATCTGCCGCAGTATGTGAAAGAGCCTTATAGAAGGTTCCTGGAAAACAAGATGCGTGAAAAGTGGGATTTGAGTGGAACTCCCATTAATATTTATATCAGACAGAAGTAAATTTTGTGTCGAATTTAATTGATATATGAATATAAGAGCCGGATGATGAAGAATCCGGCTTTCTTTTTGCCCGTAATAATTGAAATAATTGATTCTTTTTGTTTCTTATGTAATGCTTTTTATTTATATTTGTACAGAGCAAAAAGAAGCAAACCATAAATACAGACAAAGGCTACATGGAAGCGAAGGCGGAAATACTATTAGTTGACGATCATGCACTGGTCCTTGAAGGAATGCGGCGTATGCTGGAGTCGGTCCCTGATGTCAGAGTTGCCGATGCGGTGACTTCGGGGGCAAAAGCTGCCGAGCTGATTGGAGAGCGGGATTATGACATCTATGTGTTGGATGTGAATCTTCCTGATATATCAGGATTCGATCTGGTTGATATGATTCGTGAGATTAACGAGAGTGCGCGTATTATTATTAGTACTATGCATGAGGAAATCTGGATTATCAATCGTTTGATTCGCCAGAAAGTGAATGCTGTGATCCTTAAATCATCCGAAGCGGTAGAGTTTGAAAATGCCGTGAAAAGCGTGCTTGAAGGAAATCCCTATACTTGTCCGCGGTTTCAATCTATTCGTCAAAAGCTAAGTCTCAGTCCTGTACAAATTCACTCGAAAGATATCCCTACAAAGCGAGAGCTCGATGTACTGAAAGCTGTCGCGAGGGGATGTAATACGCACGAAGTGGCTGCCGAATTAAAAATCTCGGAGAATACTGTTGAGACATTTCGTAAGAGGCTGATTCAAAAGTTCTGTGCAAAGAATGCTATTGATATGGTAGTGAAAGCAATGTCAAAAGGATGGATAGAACTCGAATGATTCTATTTATTTTGATTTGTCACGGTTTTCGGTGATGTTTTGCTGCATTTTTTTTGCTATCTTTGAAGTGTAATTGGAATTATTCTCTTTTTAAGTTTTATTGAGAACTTTAGGACAGTCAATATGTCGTGATGATATATGTCGATTCTATTAACTGGTTTTTTTATAACAAAAAGTGGGCTCGTGAATTGTGATGATTCATGAGCCCTTCTATTTCAGTCTGATAGTGGATTATCCTTCGAGGTTTTGTATTTCTACATCCTTAACTTTACGCAGCAGGTCGGAGGCGAAAATGAAGTTATTCAACTGTTCGTTGGTGGATGTGAAAATGTCATCTTTTGTGCCCTCCCATTCTTTGGTTCCCTGATAAATGTAGATAATCTTTTCACCGATTCCCATTACCGAGTTCATGTCGTGGGTGTTGATGATGGTAGTCATGTTGTATTCCCGTGTGATGTCATGAATCAGGTCGTCTATCACTAAAGAAGTTTTAGGGTCGAGTCCGGAGTTCGGTTCATCGCAAAAGAGATACTGCGGGTTCAGTGCAATGGCCCGTGCAATGGCTACACGCTTCTGCATACCTCCACTGATTTCGCCGGGAAATTTATCTTTAGCTTCCGTGAGGTTGACACGGTCGAGGCAGAACATAGCCCGTTTGGTTTGTTCGCGCAGAGTGTCGGTGCCGAACATGTTGAGTGGAAACATAACATTATCCAAAACAGACATGGAGTCGAACAACGCCGCGCTTTGAAAAATCATTCCCATCTCGCGTCGCAGGTGTTTCTTTTCTTTTTTCCCCATGGCCAGGAAGTTGCGTCCGTCATAGAGCACTTCTCCTTTTTCCGGTGTCAGCAATCCGACGATACATTTCATCAGTACAGTCTTTCCCGAACCGCTCTGTCCGATAATCAGGCTGGTTTTTCCATTTTCGAAAGTGGCGTCGATATTATGCAATACCGTTTTGCCTTCGAATGATTTATAGAGTCCTTTTACTTCGATCATCCCATTAAAAGTTTAGTTAATACCAGGTCGGCAAACAAAATCAGTACGCTGCTGGAAACCACCGAATCGGTAGATGCCTTTCCCACTTCTATCGAACCGCCTTCTACGGTATAGCCGAAGAAAGAGGAGACGCTGGCAATGATAAAGGCAAAAAACAGGGATTTGATGATGCCGCACCACACAAACCACTCTACAAACATGTATTGAAGTCCGTACTCAAGGTCGGTAGCCGTCATGATGCCACCGAACCAGCAGGTTGCAAACGCTCCGATGATACCTGCGAAGATACTGAAAGTCACTAAAATAGGAATCATGGTGACCATTGCCGTAATTTTGGGTAATATCAGATAGTTGGCGGAGTTGACTCCCATGATTTCAAGTGCGTCAATCTGTTGCGTCACGCGCATGGTGCCCAGCTCGGAAGCTATGTTCGACCCTACTTTACCGGCCAGGATCAGACACATGATGGAGGAGGAGAATTCAAGCAGAAGAATCTCTCGGGTGACGTATCCCACCGTCCAGCGGGGCATCCATGGGCTTTCGATGTTTAATTTTATCTGGATGGTGATCACCGCTCCGATGAAGAATGAAATCAACAGCACGATGCCGATAGAGTTTACTCCCAGTTGCTCTATCTCTTTGATATATTGCCGGAAGAACATACGCATACGCTCGGGACGTGAAAAAGTCCGCCCCATAAGCATGATGTATCTGCCGACGGTTCTTAATGCTTTAATCATAACTCGTATATTTGTTTGCAAATGTACGTTTTTTCGGCTTATTTTTGCTACATTTGCCGCAAAATAACAAAGGATATGGAAGAAAGCAAGATGGTGCTTCGTACTGAAGACTTGGTGAAAAAGTACGGTAAGCGTACGGTGGTGAGCCATGTTTCCATCAATGTGAAGCAGGGCGAGATTGTTGGTTTGCTCGGGCCGAACGGTGCCGGGAAAACTACTTCGTTCTATATGACCGTAGGATTGATTACTCCGAATGAAGGCCGTATTTTCCTGGATGATCTTGAAATAACAAAATATCCTGTTTACAAACGTGCCCAGACCGGTATCGGATATTTGGCCCAGGAAGCTTCGGTTTTCCGGCAGATGACGGTGGAGGACAACATTGCCTCCGTGCTTGAAATGACTAATAAGCCTCTCGATTATCAGAAAGATAAGCTTGAGAGTCTGATAGCCGAGTTCCGTTTACAGAAAGTGCGTAAGAACAAGGGTACCCAGTTGTCCGGTGGTGAACGTCGCCGTACGGAGATAGCACGTTGCCTGGCCATCGACCCTAAATTTATCATGCTCGATGAACCGTTTGCCGGTGTAGACCCGATTGCCGTAGAAGATATTCAGCAGATTGTCTGGAAATTGAAGGATAAGAATATAGGTATCCTGATAACGGACCATAATGTGCAGGAAACGTTGAGTATTACCGATCGCGCCTATCTGCTGTTCGAAGGAAAGATTCTGTTCCAAGGCACTCCCGAGGAGTTGGCAGAAAATAAAATTGTGCGTGAGAAATACCTGAGTAACAGTTTTGTGTTGCGTCGCAAGGACTTCCAGCTGAAAGATTAGCCAAGCGTTTCCGCTTTCCGTTCTGCCGGAGAATAGTCGCCGGACATAGAATACATAAAAAAAACCTTTTACCGGCTCTTTGGGTAAAAGGTTTCTTTTTAATTTCGTTTTTCTGTCGTTACTCTCTTGGTCTGGCTTCTTTAACCACCATGGTACGACCTTCGTATTCAGCTCCGTTCAATTCGGCGATAGCCTTTGCACCGGCTGCATCGTCAGCGATTTCTACGAAACCGAAACCTTTTGATTTGCCTGTTTCGCGATCCATGATTACTTTGCAAGAAGTTACTGTTCCGTAGTCTTCCATAACTTGTTGCAGATCTGCTTCCTTAACACGGTAGCTAAGGTTTCCAACATAAATGTTCATAGTGAAAATGATAAAAAATGAAATAAATGAAATAAAACTCTCCGGAAGATGATTTAATAATAAAAGGATTAAAGAAACAGAGAGTTTACAAAAGCGTCTTTGCGCCGGAAGTAAAAACCTTGTAATTGAAATCGAGAAACTAATCGATCATCTTTCCGCAGCAAAGAAACGCATAAAAACCGGAATTGCAATAACTTTTTCTCTTTTTTTGTATACGAAACCTATGAATTTTAGCGATTTGGAACGTTTTCGGGGTGAAAATAGAAAATATGGATTGTAAAGAAGATACGAACTTCCCGGCTTTATAGATAAGGTATCGGTGTTTGGATGGCATTTTGTCAAAATGATAATTGTTTCTTCTCATATTTGTTTATTTCGGAGGAGTATTCGTCGGGGCCGGAAAAAACGCATTCCAGGTGATTCCGGTATTATCTCTTTTCTTTCAGACAGATTGATTTCGAAGCATTCTGATAAGATGAATCCGCTCCATTGATTCATTTTGTGCTTCTTTGCGGTAGATGTCTGTTCTTAGGATATTCCGATGGTAAGGTTCTCCGGAAGGCAACCAGAGTGGAAAAGTTTTCCGAAGGCTTCGTTTTCCATAACAATAAGTGCGACCGGACAAAACATTCGGAGAAATTGGAAAAAGACGTAAGCGTTTTCCGAAAATGCTTACGTCTTTCGGGCAGAATGTACCCGTCTTTTTCCTGGGAAGGAGCTTGTCTTTACCCGGAACGCGGGCTTTGTTCCATCAGAAACCTCTCTTTGGGGAGTCAAAGACAGCTTTTTCCTGATCCTTTTTCTTCCCGTTGGTTCCAAATCAAGGAAAGGAGAGTCGGTGAAAACGGCGATTTGTCATCTTTTTGTCAGCATAAACCCCGATTATCGTTATCATTGCTTATTTGCGAATCTCTACGGGGCGATCCATTCATATCCCGGCATCTCTCTAATGTACAGATGGATTGAGTTTCATCCGTTTGCCGATCTTTGCTCGGGAGGCTTCTGTGGAATTTTCAATATTCGCATTCTCCTTTTTTGGTTAATAAAAAGTAAAACCGGCTCCTTCGGAAACAGACCAATGGCTTTTCAGGCGTGTGTCTGGCTACTTCCGGCCGAAAATGGCGCTTCTCTGCAAATGAAATAATTCTGCAATGTTTTTTGAAATTTGAAAGATTAGCACTAATTTTGCACCCTCGTTTGAGTATAGAATAAAGTATAAATCAAATAAATAATTGTCAGAATGAACGTTTCATTACAAAACATTGACAAAGTAAGCGCATTGCTTACCGTGAAGCTTGAAAAAGCTGACTACCAGCCTCAGGTAGACAAATCGTTGAAGAACATCCGTCAGAAAGCTCAGGTTCCGGGATTCCGTCCGGGTATGGTTCCCATGAGCTTGGTGAAGAAGATGTATGGTAAGTCAGTTATTGCCGACGAGGTGAATAAATTGCTTTCTGAGAAAGTATACGCATACATCAAGGATAACAACATCAACATCCTTGGCGAACCGATGCCTAACGAAGAAAAGCAGCCGGATATCGATTTCGATACAATGGAAGAATTCGAATTCGTGTTCGATATCGCTTTGGCTCCGGAATTCAAAGCTGAGGTTAGCGACCAGGACAAGGTAGACTACTATACAATCGAGGTAACTGACGAGATGGTGGAAAACCAGATTAAGGCTTATACTCAACGTAACGGTAAATATGAAAAGGTAGATGCTTACGAAGAGAACGATATGCTGAAAGGTCTGTTGGCCGAACTCGATGAAGAAGGTAACACCAAGGAAGGCGGTATTCAGGTAGAAGGTGCTGTAATGATGCCTTCATACATGAAGAACGACGAGCAGAAGGCTATCTTTGCAAATGCAAAGGTAAATGACGTATTGGTGTTCAACCCGAACACTGCATACGAAGGCAATGCCGTTGAAATGGCATCACTGCTGAAAATCGATAAAGAAGCTGCTGCCGAAGTAAAAGGCAACTTCAGCTTCCAGGTAGAAGAGGTTACCCGTTTCGTAAACGGCGAACTGAACCAGGAGATTTTCGACCAGGTATTCGGCAAAGATGTTGTGAAGACTGAAGAAGAATTCCGTGCCAAAGTAAAAGAAAGCATCGCAGCTCAGTTTGTTGCCGACAGCGACTATAAATTCCTGATCGACGTTCGCAAGGTATTGACCGATAAAGTAGGCAAACTGGAATTCCCCGATGCACTGCTGAAGCGTGTCATGTTGGTGAACAACAAAGATAAAGGCGAAGAATTCGTAAACGAAAACTACGATAAGAGCATCGAAGAGCTGACATGGCACCTGATCAAGGAACAGTTGGTGAAAGAAAACGATATCAAGGTAGAGCAAGACGACGTGATCAACATGGCGAAAGAAGCTACAAAAGCTCAGTTTGCCCAATACGGTATGCTGACTATACCCGATGATATCCTCGAGAACTATGCAAAAGAGATGCTGAAAAAGAAAGAAAGCATCGACGGTCTGGTAAACCGCGTAGTAGAAACCAAATTGGCCGCTGCACTGAAAGGCAAGGTTACATTGGAGAACAAAACCGTTTCAATGGAAGAATTCAATAAGATGTTTGAATAAACTCTTCTTTTGAACAGGACATAAAGTCACAGAAACACAGAGTTTTTATAAAATTATAACTCTGTGTTTTTTTGTGTCTCTGTGTTCTTTTTTGTTTCTTTGCAGTTACATTATTAATAATAGAAAGGAACGTAACAATGGATGATTTTAGAAAATACGCAACCAAGCATTTAGGTATGAATGCAATGGTGCTGGACGATGTGATTAAATCGCAAGCCGGGTATTTGAATCCCTATATTTTGGAAGAAAGACAACTGAATGTCACTCAGCTCGACGTGTTCTCACGCCTGATGATGGACCGCATTATCTTCCTCGGTACACAGATTGACGATTATACAGCCAATACGCTGCAGGCACAGTTGCTATATCTTGACTCGGTAGATCCGGGTAAAGATATCTCTATCTATATCAATTCGCCGGGCGGATCGGTATATGCCGGACTGGGTATTTATGATACGATGCAGTTTATTTCGAGCGATGTGGCAACAATTTGTACCGGTATGGCGGCTTCTATGGCTTCTGTGCTGTTGGTGGCCGGTGCCAAAGGCAAACGCTCGGCGCTGCCTCACTCACGTGTGATGATTCATCAGCCGATGGGCGGTGCGCAGGGACAGGCTTCGGATATTGAGATCACGGCTCGCGAGATACAGAAATTAAAGAAAGAACTTTATACCATTATTGCCGATCATTCGGGTACCTCTTTTGATAAGGTTTGGGCCGATTCGGACCGTGACTACTGGATGACTGCCCAGGAAGCAAAAGAATATGGTATGATTGACGAAGTGTTGATTAAGAAATAAACATGGCTGAATCAAAGAATAATAAAAAAAGGTGTAGCTTTTGCGGTCGTTCGGAGAATGAAGTCGGATTCCTGATTACGGGAATGAACGGCTACATCTGCGACAGCTGTGCAACCCAGGCTTATGAGATCACTCAGGAAGCCATGGGAGCCGGCAAACAGAGCGCGGGGGCTACCCGACTCAACTTAAAGGAACTACCCAAACCGGTAGAAATAAAGAATTTCCTCGACCAATATGTGATTGGCCAGGACGATGCCAAACGCTTTCTTGCCGTATCGGTGTATAACCACTATAAACGCCTGTTGCAGAAAGACAGTGGCGATGATGTGGAAATCGAGAAGTCGAACATTATCATGGTGGGCAGCACCGGAACCGGTAAAACACTTTTGGCACGTACCATCGCCAAGCTGCTGCATGTTCCATTTACAATAGTGGATGCAACCGTGCTGACAGAGGCAGGGTATGTAGGCGAAGATATCGAAAGCATTCTGACCCGTCTGCTTCAAGTGGCCGATTACAATGTACCCGAAGCAGAGCAGGGCATTGTCTTTATCGACGAAATAGACAAGATTGCCCGTAAAGGAGACAACCCTTCCATTACCCGCGATGTCAGCGGTGAAGGGGTGCAGCAGGGATTGCTCAAACTGCTTGAAGGTTCTGTGGTCAACGTTCCGCCTCAGGGAGGACGCAAGCACCCCGACCAGAAGATGATTCCCGTAAACACGAAAAACATCCTTTTCATTTGTGGTGGTGCATTCGATGGCATCGAGAAGAAGATCGCCCAGCGTCTCAACACCCATGTCGTAGGATACAATGCTTCCCGCAAGACGGCTACTATCGACAAAAACAACATGATGCAATATATCGCACCGCAAGATTTGAAGTCGTTCGGACTGATTCCGGAGATTATCGGTCGTCTGCCGGTGCTGACTTATCTGAATCCGCTCGACCGGAACGCGCTTCGTGCCATTCTGACCGAACCTAAGAATTCCATTATCAAGCAATACATCAAGTTGTTCGAGATGGACGGCGTCAAGCTGACCTTCCAGCCCGAAGTTTACGAGTATATCGTCGACAAGGCTGTGGAATATAAGCTGGGTGCCCGTGGATTGCGCTCTATTGTAGAGACCATAATGATGGATGTCATGTTCGAGATTCCTTCTGAAGACCAGAAAGAATATGAAGTGACATTGGATTATGCGAAGCATCAACTCGAAAAAGCAAATCTTGCGAGATTGCAAACTGCTTAAAATCAAAAGGTAAGGGCGATGATGGAGGCGGTTACCGTTTTTTCTTGAAAAATATTAGTCTGATTATGCTTGATATTTAAGAAGTTGTTTATAACTTTGTTAGAGCGCTTTCCAAGCAAAGCGAGTGTTTTAAGTTAAACCATGAACTGAATAAAACAACCTAGATTAAGATGGCAGGGAAGATTAATTTGACAGACCAACTGAAAAAGTATTTCGGATTTGATAATTTCAAGGGGAACCAGGAGCCGATCATCCAGAATTTGCTTGATGGTAATGATACCTTTGTGCTGATGCCTACCGGCGGTGGAAAATCTCTGTGCTATCAGTTGCCTTCTTTATTAATGGAAGGTACGGCCATTGTTATTTCTCCGTTGATTGCCCTGATGAAGAATCAGGTCGATGCGATGCGCAACTTCAGTGAAGAAGATGGTGTGGCTCATTTCATTAACTCTTCTTTGAATAAGGGTGCGATTGATCAGGTGCGGTCTGACATTCTTGCCGGAAAAACAAAATTGCTATACGTTGCTCCCGAATCGTTGACGAAGGAAGAAAACGTAGAATTTCTGCGGTCAGTAAAGATCTCGTTCTATGCTGTCGACGAAGCGCATTGTATTTCCGAATGGGGACACGACTTCCGCCCGGAATATCGCAGGATACGTCCGATTATTAATGAAATAGGAAAAGCGCCTCTTATTGCGTTGACCGCAACGGCCACGCCGAAGGTGCAGCACGATATTCAGAAGAACTTGGGAATGGTGGATGCACACGTCTTCAAGTCTTCGTTCAACCGTCCGAATCTGTATTACGAGGTACGTCCTAAAACTCAGAATGTAGATAAGGACATCATAAAGTTCATCAAGAACAATCCGGAAAAGTCGGGCATCATTTATTGCCTGAGCCGGAAGAAGGTAGAAGAGCTTGCTGAGATACTTCAAGCCAACGGGATTAACGCCCGTGCTTACCATGCAGGTATGGATTCGGCAACGCGAACGCAGAATCAGGATGATTTCCTGATGGAAAAGATCGACGTAATTGTAGCTACTATCGCATTTGGAATGGGGATTGATAAACCCGATGTGCGATACGTCATCCACTATGATATACCAAAGAGCCTGGAAGGGTATTACCAGGAAACGGGCCGCGCCGGCAGAGACGGCGGAGAAGGCCAGTGCATTACCTTTTATACAAACAAAGACTTGCAGAAACTCGAGAAGTTTATGCAAGGCAAACCTGTGGCAGAACAAGAAATTGGCAAGCAGCTTCTGTTGGAAACTGCTGCGTATGCTGAATCTTCCGTTTGTCGCCGTAAGACATTACTACATTACTTCGGCGAAGAGTACACGGAAGAAAATTGTGGAAATTGTGACAACTGTTTAAACCCTAAAAAACAAGTGGAGGCTCAAGAATTATTGTGTGCTGTGATCGAAACAATCATAGCGGTAAAAGAAAACTTTAAGGCAGATTATATTATTGATGTCCTGCAGGGACGCGAAACGTCCGAAGTTCAGGCGCACTTACATGAAGATCTGGAAGTGTTCGGGTCAGGAATGGGAGAAGAAGACAAAACCTGGAATGCCGTGATCCGTCAGGCACTGATAGCCGGTTATCTGAGCAAGGATGTCGAAAATTACGGATTACTGAAAGTGACCGATGCCGGAAAGAAATTCCTTAAACATCCTAAGTCGTTCAAGATAACCGAAGACAATGACTTTGAGGAAGTAGAAGAAGAAACACCGGCAAGAGGCGGAGGTTCCTGTGCGGTCGATCCGGTTCTCTATTCCATGCTGAAGGATCTCCGGAAGAAACTATCGAAAAAACTGGAAGTGCCTCCTTATGTGATTTTCCAGGATCCGTCTCTCGAAGCGATGGCTACCATCTATCCGGTGACGCTGGAGGAGCTTCAGAACATTCCCGGTGTAGGCGCCGGAAAAGCCAAACGTTACGGCGAAGAGTTCTGCAAGCTGATAAAGAGGCATTGTGAAGAAAACGAGATTGAACGTCCGGAAGATTTGCGGGTACGCACGGTGGCCAATAAATCGAAGATGAAAGTAGCCATCATTCAAGCCATCGACCGTAAAGTAGCCCTGGATGATATTGCGCTTTCCAAGGGTATTGAGTTCAGCGAATTGCTCGATGAAGTGGAGGCAATCGTTTATTCGGGTACTAAGTTGAATATTGATTACTTCCTGGATGAGATTATGGACGAAGACCACATGCTCGACATCTATGATTATTTCAAGGAGTCGACAACAGATAAGATTGACGATGCGCTCGACGAACTCGGTGACGAATTTACCGAAGAAGAAGTCCGTCTGGTTCGTATCAAGTTTATCTCCGAAATGGCTAATTAAAAAAAGCGAAAAAAATTGCGTGCACTTATGCAGTCTTGAATAAAAACTGTATATTTGCACGCAATAATTTTTAAACGCATAGCCCTATGTCATTTATTGCTGATAAGATTGTAATGGACGGATTGACTTATGATGATGTATTGTTGATCCCCGCTTATTCTGAAGTTTTACCGCGCACTGTCGATCTCTCGACAAAGTTTTCAAGAAACATTGAGTTAAAGATTCCGTTTGTAACTGCTGCCATGGATACGGTTACCGAAGCTAAGATGGCCATTGCCATTGCGCGTGAGGGAGGAATCGGTGTGATTCATAAGAATATGTCCATTAAAGAACAGGCTAAGCAAGTGGCTACCGTGAAACGTGCCGAGAACGGTATGATTTATGATCCTGTCACTATTAAGCAAGGATCTACCGTACGAGATGCCCTCGCATTGATGGCCGAATATAAAATCGGTGGTATTCCGGTAGTGGATGACAATAGATATTTAGTCGGTATTGTAACAAATCGTGACCTTCGTTTCGAGCGTAACATGGATAAGCGTATCGACGAGGTGATGACAAAAGAAAATCTGGTGACTACCAATCAGTCAACCGACCTGGAAGCGGCTTCACAGATTTTGCAGTACCATAAGATTGAGAAATTACCGGTAGTCGACAAAGAAGGAAAGTTGATCGGACTGGTGACTTACAAAGATATTACAAAGGCCAAGGATAAACCCATGGCTTGCAAAGACTCGAAAGGCCGCCTGCGTGTTGCTGCCGGTGTGGGTGTGACGGCTGATACATTCGACCGTATGCAGGCATTGGTAGATGCCGGCGCCGATGCCATCGTGATCGATACGGCCCACGGACATTCAAAGGGAGTGATCGACACGCTGCGCGAAGCTAAAAAGCGCTATCCCGACATTGATATCGTAGTTGGTAATATTGCTACGGGGGATGCAGCCAAAGCTTTGGTGGAAGCCGGAGCCGATGGTGTGAAGGTAGGTATCGGTCCGGGTTCCATTTGTACGACACGTGTTGTCGCCGGAGTGGGCGTACCTCAGCTCTCGGCTGTTTATGATGTTGCGAAAGCTTTGAAAGGAACGGGCATTCCTTTGATCGCCGATGGCGGACTCCGTTATTCGGGCGATGTGGTGAAAGCCCTGGCTGCCGGAGGATATAGCGTTATGATTGGTTCATTGGTTGCCGGAACAGAAGAAAGTCCGGGTGAAACGATTATTTTCAATGGCCGTAAGTTTAAGTCATACCGTGGTATGGGCTCGCTCGAAGCAATGGAGAATGGTTCAAAAGACCGTTATTTCCAGAGTGGCGAGATGGACGTAAAGAAACTGGTTCCTGAAGGAATTGCCGCCCGCGTGCCCTATAAAGGAACTTTATATGAAGTGATTTACCAATTGACCGGTGGTCTGCGTGCCGGTATGGGATATTGTGGTGCTCCCGACATCGAGAAACTGCATGATGCCAAGTTTACCCGCATCACCAATGCCGGGGTTATGGAGAGCCATCCGCACGATGTGACGATTACGAGTGAGTCGCCTAATTACAGCCGTCCGGAGTAATAGATAGTAAAAAGACAAAAGGAATATTGGCAGATATTCTTTGAAAATATCGATTGAGCGGGTTGAACGGATCACCTTTGGAGGTGCTCCGTAACATCCGCTCATTTTTTTTGTTTTGATATGAACATCTGAATGTAGAATGATATGAAGAAGATTCTGGTTGGAACACTGACCTGTTTGTTTGGGGCGATTGCCGGCCATGCCCAGCAAGATCCGGTATTGATGCGGATTAATGGGCAGGATATTACCCGTTCGGAGTTTGAGCGTTTCTGCCACCGGAATAAACCTTCGGGAATAGCCGGGAAGGAGACTCTGAAACGCTGTGCCGATCTTTTTGTCGATATGAAGTTGAAGTTGTCTGCAGCGCAAAAGGCCGGATTGGATACTGTTTCTGATTTTCGTACAGAGATGGAGAATTATCATCGAGCCTTATCCAGGTCCTATCTTACCGATTCTGCTACCGATGAGGCCTACGCAAAGAAACTCTACGATCAGATGAAAACCCGCTCTGCTGCCGGCGAAGTTAAGGTTATGCGTATTTTCCGTTATCTTCCGCAGACTGCCTTACCCCATCATTTGCGGGAGGCACAGATCTTGATGGATTCACTCTATCATGTCTTGGAGACTCATCCCGATATTGACTTTAGGACACTGGTAAACAAGTACTCGGATGATAAGAAAGAGTTTTGGATGGGTTGGTTGCAGACTTCGCAGGAGTTTGAAGAAGTAGCCTTCTCTTTAAAAGATGGAGAGTATTCAAAGCCGTTTTTTACACCCAAGGGTATACAGATTATCAAGGTGACAGGCAGGCGGGAAATTCCTCCATTCGAACAGATACGCGGAGAATTGATTCATAAACTCTCCCGTCGTCCGGGTACGGATAAAGAAATTGAGTTATGGGTGAACAAGCTGAAGAGTATCTGTCAATATACTCCGGACAAGGCCGGGATGGAAGAGTTGCTTGCCTCGGGTAGGACTTCCCGCACTCTTTTTACGCTGGACGGAAAAAGCTTTACCGGGAAAGACTTTGAACGGTTTGCCGATGCCCATCCCATGGGGATAAAACGACAATTGAATGCCTTTGTTGTGAAATCAATTCTTGATTACGAAAACAATCGCCTTGAACAGAAATATCCTGATTTCCGACTGGCCTTGCAACAGCGCCGTGACGATCTGCTTTTAGCCGCTATAATCCGTCGCGAATCGCGTCAGGTCAGTCTGTCCGATTCTGTTGCGCTGAAAGCCTTTTTTAAGGAACGCCGGACCGATTACAATTGGGATTCGCCCCGTTACAGGGGTGCCGTATTGCATGGAACCCATAAAAAGACTCTGAAAAGTGCACGTAAATTCTTGAAGAAACTTCCCGAGGAAGAGTGGAAAGACGCCATCCGCCTGACGTTTAATACTCCTGCTTCGCCAGCCACTATCCGGATAGAACAAGGAACTTTTGCCGAAGGTGACAATGTTTTTGTTGATAAGTTAGTGTTTAAAAAAGGAGATTTCGAACCCTTAAAGTCCTATCCTTTTACTGTTGTTCTAGGTGAGAAAAAGAAAGGGCCGGAGTCCTACCATGAGATCATTCCCCAATTGATCCGGGATTATCAGAATCATCTGGATGCACTTTGGACAGAACGTCTCAGAGCTTCTGCTAAGGTTGAAATTAACCAAGAGGTTTTAAAAACGGTTAATAATCACTGATGCAACGAATTATTGTATTATCTTCGTACCTTAAATTAAGTATAATTCAGTTGACAATGCGAAAAACGGGCCTTCTGCTAATCTCTCTCCTTTTCTGTGCGTCGTGTGCCGACAAGCATGACCACAAAGGACAGACTCCTTTGGTAGAGGTCGATGGAAACTTTTTGTACAAAGAAGACCTTCAGGCCGTGCTCCCCGCCGGTTTGTCAAAAGATGACAGTCTTCTTTTCGCCGAGCACTACGTCCGTAGCTGGGTAGAAGATGTTTTGTTGTTCAATCAGGCGCAAAGCAATATTCCCGATAACGGAGAAATCGATAAGTTGGTCGAGAATTACCGGAAAGCATTGATCATGCATACTTATCAGCAAGAACTAATCAGCCAGAAATTGTCGGGCGAGATCCCCGAACAAGAAATAGCAGACTATTACGAAAAGAACAAAGAACTGTTTAAGCTGGACCGTCCATTGATGAAAGGTCTGTTTATCAAAGTTCCTCTGACCGCTCCCCAACTGGGCAACGTGCGTAAGTGGTACAAGACGGAGACTCAGGATGCCGTTGAGCATTTGGAAAAGTATAGTTTGCAAAACGCAGTGAAGTATGAGTATTTTTATGATAAATGGGTGCGGGTGGCCGATGTGCTGGATATGATCCCGTTGAAAGCGGAATCCCCTGAAGCCTATATGGATAAAAACCGGCATATTGAACTGAAAGATACGGCATTTTACTATTTTCTGAATATCAGTGATTTCCGTGTGGCGGGCGAACAGGAACCTTATGAATTTGCCCAGCCGAAAGTCAAGGATATGCTTGTCAACATCAAGCGGGTTGACTTTATGAAACAAGTGAAAGACGATCTGTACGAGCGTGCAGTAAAAAGAAAGAAGATTATAAATTATTAAATACACAGAATGAAGAAGTTTGTGAACTTTAAGTTTGTTGTTATGTTTGCCCTGGCACTGGTTGCTAACGTGGCATCCTATGCACAGGACAATGTGATTGACGAAGTGGTTTGGGTCATTGGCGACGAAGCTATCCTGAAGTCCGATGTGGAAGAAGCACGACTGGCCGCTTTGTATGAAGGGCGTAAGTTTGATGGTGATCCTTATTGTGTGATTCCCGAAGAGTTGGCCGTACAGAAACTTTATATGCACCAGGCTGTGCTCGACAGTATCGAAGTGCCCGAGGCAGAAGTCATACAGCGTGTCGACTATCAGATTAATAACTATATTCAGGCGATGGGTACCCGCGAAAAACTGGAGGAGTATTTTAATAAGACCTCTACACAGATTCGTGAAGCCATGCGCGAGAATGCCCGTGACGGATTGATTGTACAAAGGATGCAGCAGAAACTGGTAGGTGATATCAAAGTGACTCCGGCGGAAGTACGCCGTTACTTTAAGGAGCTTCCCCAGGACAGTATTCCTTACGTCCCCACCCAGGTAGAAGTACAGATTATTACGCAGCAGCCTAAAATACCTGTTGCCGAAATTGAAGATGTAAAAAGACGCTTGCGTGAATACACCGACCGTATCAATAAGGGTGAAAGTGATTTCTCTACGCTTGCCCTGCTGTATTCCGAAGATCGCGGCTCTGCTATCAAAGGTGGTGAAACCGGTTTTATGGGTAAAGGGCAGATGGTTCCCGAATACGCCAATGTCGCTTTCAACTTGCAGGATACCAAGAAGATCTCTAAAATCGTAGAGTCTGAGTATGGTTTCCATATCATCCAGTTGATCGAAAAACGTGGCGACCGTATCAACACCCGTCATATCCTGTTGAAGCCCAAAGTGTCGGATAAGGAGTTGGATGAAGCCAATGCGCGTCTCGACTCTATTGCCAACGATATCCGTAGCGATAAGTTTACGTTTGATCAGGCTGCTTCTGCTTTGTCTCAGGACAAAGATACGCGCAACAACCACGGTCTGATGCAGAACCCGCAGAACCAGACCGCTAAATTCGAAATGCAGGATTTGCCGCAGGAGATTGCTAAAGTGGTGGATAAAATGAATATCGGTGAGATTTCCAAAGCTTTCACGATGGTCAATCCTAAAGATGGTAAGGAAGTTTGTGCCATTGTTAAACTGAAGTCACGTATCAACGGGCATAAAGCCACGATCACCGATGACTACCAGAACCTGAAAGAAATCGTGCTCGACAAGCGTCGCGAAGAAGCGTTGCAGAAATGGATCGTTGAAAAACAGAAGCATACATACGTACGTATTAATCCGGCATGGCAGCGTTGCGATTTTAAATATCCGGGGTGGATTAAAAAAGACTGATCCTATTTTGATATGTTTAGATTCAATAAAGAAAATAAATTCCAAGGCAGGCATAGATTTCTCTTAGCGGGTACTCTATGCCTGCTTGCTGTATGTTTTCTGATGGCTCAGGACAAGAAACCTCAGCATGACAAGAAAGCGCAGCCGGAGCAGAAAGTTGAACCGGAAAAGGCACAGGGTAAAAAGAAAACACGTGTCGACTTGCTTCATGCCGATCAGGGACAGGCCGATAAGTTGGCCCGCCCCGATGTTCAGGTGCTGATCGGTTCGGTCAAGTTGCGTCATGACAGCATGTACATGTATTGTGACAGTGCCTTGATTTACGAGAAAACCAATTCTTTCGAAGCATTCAGTAATGTACGTATGGAGCAGGGGGATACCCTTTTCATCTATGGTGATTATCTGTTTTATGACGGCATGACCCAGATAGCGCAGCTTCGTGAGAATGTAAAAATGATCAACCGGAATACTACCCTGTTGACAGATAGTCTGAATTATGACCGTTTGTACAATTTGGGCTATTATTTTGATGGAGGCACCTTGATGGATGAAGAAAACGTGCTGACTTCTGATTGGGGCGAATACAGTCCCGCCACCAAACTATCCGTTTTCAATCATGACGTCAAGCTTGTTAATCCCCGTTTTGTACTGACTTCCGATACCCTGAAGTATAGCACGGATACGAAGATTGCCACCATCCTGGGACCCTCTGATATTGTCAGTGAACAAAATCACATCTACTCCGAACGTGGCATTTACAATACGGTTTCCGGACAAGCCGAACTGCTGGATCGCTCAGTATTGACCAATGATGGCAAGCGATTGACCGGAGACAGCCTTTTCTATGACCGTAAAGCCGGCTATGGCGAAGCGTTCGATAATGTGCAGATGAATGATACGGTGAATAAGAACATGCTTACCGGCGATTATTGTTATTATGACGAGCTGAAGCAGAATGCCCTCGCCACCAAGCGTGCCGTGGCTGTGGATTATTCGCGTGGCGACAGTCTTTTCATGCATGCCGATACATTACTGATGAATAGTTATAATCTTGACACAGACTCCCTTTTCCGTGAGATGCGTGCTTTCCACAAAGTGCGTATGTACAGCATCGATTTGCAGGGTGTTTGCGACTCTTTGGTTTTCAATACGAAAGATTCCTGCCTTACTATGTATCGCGATCCTATTCTTTGGAACGAAGGGCAACAACTGTTGGGTGAAGAGATTAAGGTCTATATGAATGACAGTACGATTGATTGGGCCCATATCATCAATCAGGCACTTACGGTAGAACAGAAAGACTCCATTCATTTTAATCAGATTTCGGGAAAAGAGATCAAGGCTTACTTTGCCGAAGGTGAAGCTCGCAAGGTAGATGTGATAGGAAATGTCCTGGTAGTTTATTATCCTCAGGAGCAAGATAGTACGATGATTGGCATGAACACATCCGAAACCAGTTTGCTAAATATGTATCTTAAGGATCGGAAAATGGAGAGAATGGTAATGAGTCCAAAGTCGAATGGTACACTTTATCCGATGAATCAGATTCCGCCCGACAAAATGAAACTGCCCACCTTTAGTTGGTTTGATTATGTCCGTCCTTTAAGTAAAGAAGACATTTTCAACTGGAGAGGGAAAAAGGCCGGTGAGGCTTTGCGTAAAACCGAACGTAAAGCTATTAGTGGTCCGAAACGTGAAATAATTAATATGAAATAGCTATGGGAATGTTCAATGTACGAAAGCCGCGTGGATTTAATCATCAATATATCTATGTGGACGAGAGGAAAGAAAAACTGGCAAAAATGGAAGAAGATGCCAAGCGTGATCTGGGAATATTGCCCGAGAAAGAATTTTCTCCCGAAGATATTCGCGGGAAGTTTATCGAAGGTACCACACACCTGAAGCGTCGTAAAGAGAGCGGACGTAAACCCGCCCATTTGGGAGTAATTCTGGCTATCATTGCCCTGCTTATTTTTCTGTGGCATTATTTGCAGACCGGCAGTTGGTCTTTCTAAGTCCTATAAACTAAAACAGTCAAAGCTAAATCTATTATGAGCGATATCATTCATTTATTACCCGATTCGGTTGCCAACCAGATAGCTGCCGGAGAGGTGATACAACGTCCGGCATCTGTCATCAAAGAGTTAGTCGAAAATGCCATCGATGCTGAGGCGCAGAATATTCATGTGTTGGTCACCGATGCAGGTAAAACCTGTATACAAGTGATTGATGACGGTAAGGGAATGTCCGAAACCGATGCACGCCTCTCTTTCGAGCGGCATGCCACTTCAAAGATCCGTGAAGCATCCGATCTGTTTGCCCTTCGCACGATGGGGTTTCGCGGTGAGGCATTGGCTTCCATTGCCGCCGTTGCTCAGGTCGAGCTGAAAACACGTCCCGAATCCGAAGAGCTGGGAACCAAGATTATCATTGCGGGTTCCAAAGTGGAGAGTCAGGAAGCGGTGTCTTGTCCCAAAGGAAGCAATTTTTCTATTAAGAATCTCTTTTTCAATATTCCTGCCCGGCGTAAGTTTCTGAAGGCTAACTCCACCGAGCTCAGTAATATTCTGGCCGAATTTGAACGTATTGCCCTGGTACATCCTGAGGTTGCTTTTTCACTGTATAGCAATGACTCCGAACTGTTCAATCTTCCCGCTTGCCATTTGCGGCAACGCATTCTTTCTGTTTTTGGCAAGAAACTTAACCAACAACTGCTCAGTGTAGAAGTCAACACTACAATGGTGAAAGTTTCGGGTTATGTAGCCAAACCCGAAACAGCCCGTAAGAAAGGCGCCCATCAGTATTTCTTTGTGAACGGGCGCTATATGCGTCATCCTTATTTCCATAAGGCAGTGATGGATGCTTACGAACAGTTGATTCCCGCAGGCGAACAGATTTCTTATTTCATTTACTTTGAAGTCGATCCTGCCAACATCGATGTGAATATCCACCCTACCAAAACAGAGATCAAATTTGAAAACGAGCAGGCTATCTGGCAGATTCTTTCTGCTTCGATCAAGGAGTCATTGGGCAAGTTCAATGCTGTCCCTTCTATCGATTTCGACACGGAGGACATGCCCGATATTCCTGCTTTTGAACAGAATCTGCCTCCTGCGCCGCCTAAGGTACATTTCAATTCCGATTTCAATCCGTTCAAGCCCTCCTCTTCTTCCGGTGGAGGTAACTACTCCCGTCCGAAAGTGGACTGGGAAGATTTGTATGGCGGTCTTGAGAAAGCCAGTAAGATGAATCAGCCTTTCTCCGACTCCGATCCTGAATCGGAAGAGTTTGCGGTGATCGAAGAAGAGAGCATTGCTACAGCGGCTCCCGAAACTCTTTATGCCGGTGAGCCGGCCGTGATTGAAAAAGGTACGCAGCATTTGCAGTTCAAAGGACGCTTCATCCTTACGTCCGTGAAGTCCGGATTGATGTTGATCGATCAGCATCGCGCACATATCCGTGTGCTCTTTGACCGTTATCGTGCCCAGATTCAGCAGAAGCAGGGATTCTCACAAGGTGTTCTTTTCCCGGAAATCCTGCAACTTCCGGCTTCCGAGGCGGCTGTGTTGCAAAGTATCATGGACGATTTATCCGCAGTGGGCTTTGATCTCAGTGATCTTGGTGGCGGCAGCTATGCCATTAACGGAGTACCTTCAGGCATCGACGGGCTGAATCCGGTCGATTTGGTACGTAGCATGCTGCACACCGCTATGGAGAAAGGCAATGATGTCAAAGAAGAAATTCAGGATATCCTTGCGTTGACTCTTGCCCGTGCGGCTGCCATTGTCTATGGGCAGGTGCTGAGCAACGAAGAGATGGTCAGTTTGGTCGATAATCTGTTTGCCTGTCCTTCACCCAACTATACGCCGGACGGACGCGTGGTGCTGACTACCATAAAAGAAGAAGAGATCGATAAGCTTTTCCGGTAATTATCATTCTTCTGTACTTATCAGAATAAGTATTACGTCAGTTCCATTCTGTCTCACACGATCGACAGATTTATATCTGTTTATTGCATCTTCTTTCTAATAGGTTAATAACCAGCAGAATATGTTACTAATATCCTTTCTGTACGAAGTTAACTTTAACACAATGTTAAAGTTAACTTCGTACAGGGAGGATCTTAACTTCGTACATCCGGGAAGTTAAGAACCTGTTCATCCCTTGTTTATCCCTTGAAAATATGGTTAATAGTGTTAATAAACATATTCCTAAAAAATGATATTCTACGAATTATTACCTGAGTTCGGGATAAGTAATTAGAAAAACAGTTCCAATTTGTTGATTTAGAACACCATAAAAATACAAATTAATCATATGATTACCAATTTTATACACTAATTTCTTATCCCGAACTCAGGTAGATAGGTGATACACGACAATGAAGCGATTGTCGTAAAATGACATAAAAAAGGCGTGAAACCTAAAAATGGAATCACGCCTAAAATATATCACGACAAAAATTTACACTTATACCCCCAACACTATATTAGCATCAATATTTAGCTTCCGGCTTATTTCACGAGCAACTTTCAAGGTTGGTTCACACTTTCCTGAAAGGTATTCGCTAATCCGGGAAGGACTTACATTTAACAATTCTGACAGTTTTGTTTGGGTAAGCCCCATTTCATACATACGAAGCTTAATAACATCCACCAAAGAAGGAGCTTCTATAGGGAAATGCTCCTCTTCATAGTCTGCGACCAAATCGGAAATCAAGTCCAATTCGAGGAAGTTTTTATCATCGGTTGGAGTATCATTACTAACCACCTTAAGCAGTTCTTCAATTCTTGAACAAGCTGCCTTGTACTGCTTTTCTGTTTTTATCTTTGCCATACCAAACAAATTTAAGCATTTTAACAATCTTTGTTATCATATTCTTTATGAGTACCTATCCAACGGATAAACACTTTTTTAGCAGCAAACAAAATCATAGCAACCAGCCTGTAATCATTGCCTTTGATGTTAAAGACAAATCTATCATTACCTACATAGTCAACACTATTGAATGTTTGCTTTGTATCAGCCAAACACGACCAATCTGCCTTTTCTGTTTTTTTATACCAATCACGCAAAGGTACATCAGCATCAGCGTGCTTTTTGGCGTAATTTCTTATGGCTGCAAATGATATTATTCTCATAACACATTAATTTGACACAAAGATATTATTTATTTTCCGAAAAACAAAATATTCTTCTATTATTTAGAAAATAATCAAGTAGGAGGTTAATACTTCTGAAGAACCATTTGCTTTTTGGTAATTTTGTTAATAGTGTTAATAAACATATTCCTAAAAAATGATATTCTACGAATTATTCGTATATTTCGGCATGTTTTTAGGACTGTATGCTTTTGTTTTAAACTAAAATCTATTTCATATGAAGGCAAGACACTTTTTCTACCCGCTTCTCTTTCTTTTTTCGGTTGCAATGTTTGCTTCCTGCTCTTCATATGTACCCAAAGAGGGGGATATAATAGAAGATTTCGCCTTTCGTTCTGTTGATTTGCGTATAATAGAGAAAGCAGAAGGGACAGTGATGTCTTTGGGTGATTTAGTGGAGTCATATGAAGTCATTAAATTAGAGAATAGGGATGAGGCACTTATTAAAACCTATCCATTTGGGATCTTTGCATCAGATAATTATATCTTGCTGAATCCAGACGCTATATCTCCTATTAAGTTGTTTACGCGTAAAGGTCAATACGTGGCGGATATTGGTGGTATAGGACAGGGCCCTGGAGAGTACAAAACGATACATTTCTGTATGATAGATGAAAAACAAAAACGTATTTACTTAGGTCCGGGAAGAGCAAATAAAATACTTACTTATGACCTGAAGGGGAATTATCTGTCAGATGAAGCTATCCATTTCAAGGAAATAGTACATAAGCCTTGTATTTGGATGGACCATGATAAAAAGCATGTAACTGTAGTGGGGTTGCCATTTTCTGAGAATGAGAACTCCAATTTTGAAATTAGTAACAATGTGTGCTGGGTGCAAAATAGGGAGGGTGATATCGTGCATCGGATTTCTGCAAATCATTACGGTTTAATTGGAGATTACAGTAATGGCTTAGTGGCATGTCGGAATGTGGATGCGATTTCTTTTTCTATTTTTGAAGACCCCATGTTGCGTACTCGCCCTGATACTTTGTATCACTATGATGCAGTAAAGAATATAATAACTCCACGCTTTACAATAGATCATGTTGTTTCTGAAAATCAAAGTGCTTGTACTGTTTTATATGAAACTTCCCAAAGTTATTGGGCACGTGTTACATTATATCCTAATGATATTTCTTCAAATTCTTCTCCTGCCCGTCTGACTACATTTAATGTTTGCGTTTCGAAAAAGGACGGTAGTGTAAGACGCATTGATCGTTTTACAGATAATCTTTTAGGTTTTTCTTATCCTTTCTTGACTATGCGCAACGGTTATGTCTGTATCTCTTACGATCCTCTTGAACTGATGGATGCTTTAGATAAAGTTCTTGCCCAAACTGATTTAAAGCCTGAAATACGTAAGCGAGCCACTGGTTTGAGAAATAGTTTGCACGAAAATGATAATGACATTCTTATGATTGGGAAACTTAAATCCAACTATTAGTAATAACCTATAAATTATCGTCCTATGAAGTTAGATTATATCGCATTGTTTTTGGTATTGTTTTTTCTTGCTGCTTGTGGCAGCAAGTCTTCTTCTCCGGATATGGTGGATGATAACGCTTTACCGACTGAGGAAACCTTTAAAGAAATTGATCTTGCTAACAACCTGAAAGATTGCGGAAAGCCTTTATTGCTGAGTGACATCGTGAAAGATGTGGAGTATGTGAAGCTGGAAACGCAGGATAGTATATTAGTCGGTGATATAAAGCAGCTAAAGCGGACGAAGAAGTTTGTCTTTATTTATTCACGTCGACAGAATCACATTATGATGTTTGATAAGTCCGGGAAGTTTATCCGTAGGATAGGACGTGTAGGGCAAGGTCCCGGAGAGATGTCCAATATACAGTCTTTTACGACCAATGATAATAGAGTTTTCATTTATCCTTTGAGCCGTAGTAGCAGTTTTATGATTTATGATACACAAAACAATGACTTTATAAAGGAGGTTTCTTTGAAGTATCCTGTGTCGGTTAATGATAAGATTGATATAATGGATGATTGTCTGATCTATTATCCCGGTATCATTTATTTTCCGGGTAATAAAGAAGGCTTCATCAGTGCTTGTGTCATTAATACAGATGGGCAAATAGTAAGAGAACAAGTTCCAGAAATGCCTGTTGAGGCAAAAAAGATTGATATGGCAATCGATCCGGACATTTCATGGAATTATCAAGGGAAAAGTAATATTTACTCACTTATAAATGATACTATCTATGGGATTACCTGTGATTCTATTTTTCCTCGTTATCATTTGTCTTTGGGAAAGTACAAGCTACCTCCCGAAAAATATAACTTTTGCAATAATTTGGATTTAGGAGATTTTATTCTGATTAAAAGTGTCTGCGAAACGAAAGACTATCTTCTCTTTAGTTATTGGTTTAATTGTAAAATGTGGTTCAGCCGTTATGATAAAAATAAAGATAAAATAGATTCTTGGGAGCAGGTGCCTTTTGAGGTTCGCTATTGGATGATACGCGATGCTCCCGGTGTCACAAATGATATTGATGGTACACAATCGTTTAGAGGAAATAATAATATGAAAGATGTGGGTGAAAACTGTTTTTGTTTCGTCATCACACCGGATAATTTGGATCAGGTAAGGCGCAACGTCGCTGAAGCTAAGGTCAAGTTTCCTGAGAAGCAGGCTGAACTGCTGAAGCTTCTTGATGAAATGGGCGAGGATGATAATCCGATTATTGCTTTCTATAAATTGAAAGACTAAAGTTACTTACGGGAAAAAACTCTTATAAGAATACTGAATGTACTGTTTATGTTTTGAAGGATTAGATTACGATGTTAATTAGTGATTTTTCATAAACGATATGAATTAATGATATGTATAAGTCTTTGAGTTGTATATTAGGTCTGTTTTGTATCTTTATTGCTTGCCAGAGCAGGAAGAACAATGATCAATCATCTGTTGCCAGTGATAAGCAGTTCCACGTAGAGGTCTTTCGTGAAATCAATTTAGCTGATCATCTTTCCGACTGTGGTGAAGAGCTGTTGATGAGTCTGTTTATAGAGGATGTGGAATATATTAAACCTGAAACAACCGATCAGTCGTTGATAGGCTATATTTCTAAGATACAATTAACTCCTCACTTCCTTTTTGTAAAGAGTGATGGAGAGAATTCTTTAATAAAAATGTTTAGTAGAGATGGAGCTTATATTCGTTCACTCGGAAAGTTGGGACAAGGGCCGGGAGAAACAAATACAATACTTGGTTTTTCTGCTACGGATAGTCTTGTATATGTAAAAGCTGCTTATCGTAGTGGCTTTTTTGTATATCGGGTACATGATAATCAATTTATTCAAAAGATAGTTCCGTCCAAAGATTTTGAAGCATTGATGAGTGCATCTGCTGATTTTGATCTTTTGGATAATAACATTGTTTGTTATCCTGGTTTTATACCGGAAGGTCAACTCTTTCCTCAATATGTTTCTACTGTTTGTATTGTAGGAGCTGACGGTACTGTTGTGACAAATCAAAGCCCTTATCTCGGATCCTGTTTTTATGCGAATTGTCCTCAGTTTGTGATGATTGATAGACCACGGCATTGGTTTTATGATAATTCCTATAATGCTTATTCTGTAATTAACGATACAATCTATGGAGTAAGTCTGGATTCCATCTTTCCCCGTTATCATTTAAATCTGGGACGGTATAAGTTACCTGTTTCCGAGTATCAAATAAGTCGGCAAAGCAGGCGAGAAAACTATATCTTAATGATGGCTATCGCAGAGACCAAAGATTTTTTGTTGCTTACTTATGTTTATGGAAAAAGGTGGTGGTATAGTTTCTTCAATAAACAAACGGGAGGTGTGAAAAGTTGGAGCCAATCTTCTGATAAGATAGGTGGTTGGTTTGCACTAGATACTCCCGGGATAACAAATGACATAGACGGTGGTGTTAATATAGGCGGATTCCGCTATATTGATGATCGACATGTTTATTCGATTATTGATGTAGTTCAGGCCGATAAACTGAAGGCAACGATAAAAGATGCCAAAGTTAAATTCCCGGAGAAGAAAGCCGAATTAATGCGTCTTCTTGATGAAATGGGAGAAGATGACAATCCTATTATTGCCATTTACAAGTTGAAAAATTGAAGGGGAGTTATGATGGGCTGATCTGGTAAAAGACTATTTAATTGTGAAATAGCAGTAAATAGGCATGTATTGCGAATAGATACATCAGATTAGGCACCTTTCTTACTTGTTAAATTGGCGAGTATTTCTTTTATGTCCTGTTTGCGAATTTATTAGAATATAGAGTTTTTTAAATTCTATTCTATTAAAAATCAGTTAGTTTTCTCTATTTGTTTTGGGCGATTAGAAGACTTGTTTTAACACACTGTTAAAGCAAGTCTTTTGGTGATAAGGAACAGCTCTTTTAAATGCAAAAGACTTGTTCTTTGCATCCTCCAAAAAAGATATTTTGGAATGACTGTTAACAGTGTTAATTTGAATAAAAGAATTTGATACCTTTTTTGAATTTCACCAACCGGAATTATTCGACTTATTGTTGATTTTTAAAAATATAATTGTATTTTTGAGGATGGGCTCATGGTGTTGATAGTGTTAAACCATTTGTTAGATTGCCTGCTTTTAATTTACGGGAGCCTGACATGTGATACTATTTAATTCTCATAAATTAGTATAAATGAAAGTAAGTCATCTATTTGTTGGGATATTTGGGCTTTATGCACAAATCTGCCGCAGGTCGGAGTGAAGGTGGAGAAGGAGGAGAAGGAGGAAAAAGCTGTTCATGCAGATTCTATCTGAGAAATATTTTATACATTTTTAAACAGATTTATAATGAAAAACTTATATTTGATTTTAGTGCTTAGTGCGTTGGTGGCCTGTAGCGGTAGTCCTCAAAAAGAGAAGCCGGCATGTGTAAATACTCCTGTCGAGCCGTTCACCGGATTGCCTATTTTTGATTTGCAAGGGCAATACCCCGAGAAAGAAATCATTCTTCAGGATATCGCAGATGTAAGATATGTCGTGTTGGAAACCGGCGATAGTTCATTGGTCGGTACCCGTACCATCCTTATGACGGACAGCTTACTTGTTACCGTAAACAAGAAAAGTGATGTTATCTTTTTTGATAAGTCAGGGAAATATCTTCATTCTTTTAATCATACAGGCATGAGCGGAGAAGAATATGGGGATGTTGTCAGCGGTTATTGTATAGATGAAAAAGCCCGGGAGATATTCATCTATGACGGGTTACAAAGCAGAATTCAGGTGTATGGTTATGGCGACGCATACAGGCGCACGCTTAAACTGCCGCAAAACCGCATGTTTGCTTCTTCGATATTTGAGTATGATGAAAATTTTCTGTTTGGCGAAGATTATCGCCTTGTCGACTATCAGATTGGGAAGTATCCTGTTAATAAAACGCCTTATTACAAGATTTCCAAGAAAGACGGGAAATTAACGTCGGTTCCCATCACGGTCAAGGGGAGAATAAGGGATGGACTTTATACGGTAGGAGACGGTGAGTCTGGCGGCTATGTAAGTTTATCCATGTCTCCCGTAGCCCGTTTGGGTTCGGATATTTTGATTGCCGATTATTCTTTGGATACGGCGTATGTATATCGTGATGACCATTTGATTCCATTGACTGTCCGCCGGAACCATACAAGCGAAAACAATATTCCGATTTTAGCGACGGTTGATGTGATGACCGGCCGTTATTTGCTTTGGTACACGATAGTAAAGGATATAGATGTGAAGAACAACCGTGTTTCTGATCCGGTATCTTATTTGTATGACAGGTTCACTAATGAATATTGCCGGGTTGATCTGGTAAACAGGGATGGTGTGTCCGCTACCAATGTTCCGACATTCCAGATGCGATTATCCGCCAATTATCATGTAGTGCCTGAAAACTATGCCATACAATGTTATCCGGCCGAGAAGCTTATCGAACTTAACGGGCAAGGAAAGTTGAAAGGAGAGTTGAAAGAGATTGCTTCAAAATTGAATGACGAAGATAATCCGGTGTTGCTTATCGCTAAATTTAAGGAATAATATTTATAGTATAGCCTTTGGTAGAACCACTGAAAAACTAATGCTTTTTCTTAAAAGATTTAATGTTTTCTTTGATATGAAATCACAAAGATTAGGTTTGCAGCCAATAAACAACTACGAACGAGTGGTCAATCCTCGGAAGAAACGATTCCACATGTCATCCTGTATGAATAGCCATGGAAAAATTATTATTACTAAAATTGCCGATTATGAGAGTAATTATATTAAAAAAGCCGGTTTGTTAGAGGGTGATGAAATTGTTGCTATAAATGAAATTCCTATTAAAATGATCACTATAGAAGAGAATACAAAGTTAAATTGACGAGACACATTGGTATACGATATTGTCCGTCAAGGTAAATCTTATAAGATACCGGTGGTTATTGATAAAGAAGAGGTTCAAGGTGATTGAATGAAATAATAATATTAACGTGATTCGATACAATCTTAGAATAATCTAAACTGCCCGTCATTGACAAAGTCCACATCAATGGCGGGTTTCTTATTAAAGAAACAATATGCTGTAATAACCGACAAGGTATTTGCGATAAAATTATTAAATGATCCACCGGATAGATATATACTTTTCCGGAAAAAGAATAGGTCTGTTCTATTCTTTATTTTACTTATTGTTGATATTTAAAAATATAATTGTACTTTTGAGGAATGGGTTCATAGAACTTATTTTATTCTTTATTTTGGATTATATTTGAAGACAGATGAAATCATCTTATATCTGCTGCGTATTGTTATTTGTTTTGTTTTTGGTAAGTTGCACCGATGGGCGTTCTGAGGGGCAAGTAGCCCGTTTGTTACGTCAGGCCGAAATGTGTATGGAGGAATGTCCCGATAGTGCTTTAGTGTATCTTCATCAAATACCGGATCCGGAAAAGTTGACGGGAGAAAACCAAGCTGATTATTGCCTACTGTTGACCCAGGCAATGGATAAGAATGATTTACCGTTGAGTTCGGATTCGTTGATACAAATAGCTGTTGGCTATTATTCAAATAAAGGTGATGCGGAGTGTAAAGCTAAAGCTTTGTTTTATAAGGGTAGGGTGTTTCAGCAACAAGGGAACTTAGAGGGTGCTACACTCCTGTATAAAAAAGCGGAATCTATGATTCCGGATTTGACTGATTATTATTTAGTAGGATTGATTTACAGCTATCTGGGACATTTGAATAGGGATGAAGAGCATTATAAGAAGGCATTATTTTATTATGAAAAGGCTTTGCCTTGCTATCGAACCATACAAAATCCAACTTTGACGGCTTCCGGATTACAGGATATGGCTAAGATATCTGTCTATTTAGGAGAGACGCATCGGGCAGACTCTCTTTTTAGTGAGGTTTTGTCTTATGTGCCGGATATTGATGCTACCTGGCAAGCTAATATTTATCATAATGTGGGTGTCTTTTATATGCTCACCAATCAATTTGGTAGAGCGGAACAAGTAGTGAACACTTCTTTGAAATTACCAAGTACTCCGGAGGACAAACTCCGTTCATATGCTGTATTGGCTACAATCTATACAAAACAAAATCGTGGAGATTTAGTTGATTCTTTATGGCATAAAGCCCTGAATTCAGAGAATATTTATACCCGAAAGGCAGTATATGCCTCCTTGCTGAACGAAGCTGTCAGTAAACAGAATCTTCAAGATATAGAACACTATGTGCCGCTTTATATCCAGTCTGCGGATTCTGTTTATCAACTTTCACAAGCAAAGCGCATCGTAGAGGTTCAGGCTAAATACGATCAGGAGATATTAATTAAGAAAAATAAAATTAGCCGATTGTTATTATATTGCTTTATTCTCTGCTTACTTTTACTTGCGATATCTTTGGCTTACGTTTTTCATGTATACAAACGTTATAAAAGGACGAAGGAGCGCGAACTTATTACTCAGAGAGCAGAGTTGGATGAAGGGAAGCAGATTATAAAAGAGATGAATGATCAGATTGAACGAATCCGTAAAGAGGCATCTACAATGAAAGAGGATTATAATAAAAGTCTGATTGATTTGACTGATGAAAAAAAGAGCATTGAACAGCAATTCGCTCTAATTAAACAAAGAGCTGATGATGTGAGTCAAACTAATAACAAAATGGAACAAGACTTACTTGTTTTACAAGAACAGTTGCGGAAGGTTGATGACGCTCGTTCAGAACTATTGGCAGAATTGGACGTTTACCGTTACTTTGATGCTGAGGGAGTGATTTCGGAGGATTGTTATAAAGCTGTGGTTACTATCTATAAACTTTACAATGCTCCATTAGTTGCTTTCCTGCGTGATCCCCATTTGAAGCTTACCCCTTATGAATCGCTTCTTTGTGTACTCTCTTATGAACATCTTTCCACCCAACAAATGGAACAAAAATTAGGGAAAAGCAAGAATACCCTAAATAAAGCAATTTTCCGAATAAGAGAGAAATTGGACGCAAAAATGGATTTAAAAAAGAATATAAATTCTTTGGGAGATTTTTTGCGGACGAAGTTCTGACTTAAAATATTAATACCTTTTTTTATGTTAATTATACGTCTTCGTGGAAAGATGTATTTCTGCTTTATGGCATATTATATAGGCGATTTATATGTCTTGTCGTGGTCTGGTAACCTCCAAAATAAGTCCTGAACTGTTTGTTTTTATGAAAACAAAAACTTATGTTTGCGATATTAACCAATTTCTAGTGATTATGAAAAGTATGCTATTTACATTATTACTTGTAGTCTTGCCGCTTCAAATGATGGCAAAGACAAACGGAAGCACGAGTCCAGTTGATTTAAAAGGTTTGTTTAATGATAAGCTCCAGAAATCGATCGTTGAAGATATTCCCATTAGAGCTGAAATTTCAGGCTCTGAATACTTGGTTCTTAGTTTTGAAGCTCCTATAATGGATATGACCATTACACTCTATAAAGATGGAGTGATAGTGATACAGAAGTCATTGTCGGTATCTTCTGGAGATACAGAGACTTTTGATCTGACGCTTTGGGGCGTGGGTGAGTATTCCTTAAAGTTTACTACTCCGCGTGGAACTGATGTTTATGGAGATTTCCGGTTGGAATAATAGAGTAGTTCATTATGCACAACTCTTTGGTTAGGGAGTTAGTTCAGGCAGGACGTAGAACGTCCTGCCTAGGACTCACCAACGGAAAAATGGGGATTGTCATTGCCCTTTTCCACTATGGCCGCCTTTACGGTGAGCAATCCTGTGAAGAGATAGCCGGAGAGCTGCTCGATGAAGTTTGTGAACATCTGGATTATTCGATGCCGATTTCTTTCGGTGACGGATTGTGTGGCATTGGTTGGGGAATTGAATATCTGGTGCAGCACCGTTATGTAGAAGGAGATACTGATGAGACCCTGAAGGAAATAGACTTATGCGTGGCCAGGTGTATCCATGTTTATGGCATCTCGGGGCTTTCTTTACAGAGCGGGATAGTCGGACTTGGTCGCTATATGCTTATTCGGATTATTCCTACGTTTGTATCGGGAGATACTTCTTCAAGTGCATTGTTGAAAGAGTATCTCATTTATTTGATTGATTGGTTGGAAGAGGAATTGAAACATTTTGATGAATCGGTTGAAGATTTACTTGACTTTTTATTTGAATTGTATCCTACAGGGTTCTATCGTACAAAAGTATCTGCTTTGATAGACTACTGTATGAATAAATGAAAAAGTTTATGAAGTATGCTGCTTATGTTACCATTGGAATTCCTGTCCGGATAGATAGTCCGGAACGGAAACGAAACCTTGACATTTTGCTTCGGCATGTCACTTCATTCGGGTTGAAGGTACACGTACTCGAAGCGGGAGAAAGAAGGGGCTGCTTTCTGGAAAGAGAGGATAACGGGTTAACCTATTCGTATGTGTATGATGAAAGTTCAGTTTATCATAAAACGTTTTATGTCAACTCTTTGCTAAAGCAAGCCACCACTCCCGTTGTAGTAATTTGGGACGCTGATATAATATTCCCTTTGTCTCAATTGGAAGTTTCAGTGCAAGCTATTATGGAACAGGGGTATGCATTAAGTATCCCTTATAATGGAGAGGTGAAGGTGCTTTCAGAAAAACAGAGTGAGGCATTTGTACAGTCGGGTCAAGGATGTGAGTATTTGGTGATGCAAGAGTATGCTTTATTGATGGGACGTCCTTCGTGTGGTGGAGTATTCGTAGTAGATCGGGAAGTATATCTGCGTTGTGGTGGAGATAATGAACATTTTATTAGTTGGGGACCTGAAGATGCGGAACGTATCCGGCGTATGGAAATATTGGGGTGTCCTGTACATTGGGTAAAAGATGGATCTTTGTATCATTTGTGGCATCCAAGAGGAAAGAATTCCGGATACGCAACGGAAGAATTAGCTTTTCAGAATCGAATGGAATTCGTAAAAGTATGTAGCATGGGGCGGAATGAATTGAGTGAATATATAAAATTGTGGAAAAAGGATGAATGAAATGGATGAGATATTATTGAAAAGAATAGCCAATCATCAGATGTTGCATGGCAGTTTCTGCAGTGATTTGGGAATACAAAACGGAAAGATGGGAATAGTCTTATTCTTTTATCATTATGCCCGTTATGTTAAGAATACATTATATGAAAATTTTGCAGGGGAAATGTTGGATGAAGTTATTCTGGATTTACATAATGATTTATCCATCTGTTTTTCTAATGGCTTGTGTGGCATTGGCTGGGGAATTGAATATTTAATTCGGCGTGGATTTATAGCAGGCGATTCTGATGAAATATTGGAGGAGATAGATTCTAAAGTGATTGAGTGGGACCCTCGGAGGATTACTGACTTCTCATTTGAAACGGGTTTAGAAGGTGTTGCCTGTTATGTGTCTTTTCGCTCTTCGTCGTCTTCCTCATTTGGACGGAAACCATTTGATCAGGTTTATCTGAATGAGTTGGAAAAGGCTCTTCGGATTCGCAATATGATGGTCAGATTAAAAGAGGACAAGATATTAGCAAATTTGGTTAAAGACAGAAGTCTGGAAACTGAATTATCTTGGAAACATGGATTAAAAATGTTGATTTTATGAAACATATTTATCTAATAGGAAATGGAAGCCGTGCTGCCCAATATGGGGTTGGGACTTATATCTGTCAGATGATTGAATTTTTCAGACAGGCTTCTTCTGTGCGTCTGACTGTTGTTGTGCTGAATTCTGAGGTGAAAGAGGTGACAGAAGAATATGATGATTTGAGAGTGGTGCGTCATTTAAGGATACCTGCCCAATACAGTGGAGGAAGAGAAAAAGATATTGATCGCTGTTATCGGAATATAGCTTATTTACTTGCATTATATTTTTTGAAAAATGAGCATAACGTATTGCATCTTAACTATTTGCATCATGCTCCTTTAGTCGATTGGTTGAGGAAGATAGGCGTAAATTTCCATTTACTTGTGACTATTCACTATTTTGATTGGTGCTTTATGCTGAAGGGAAATACCCGGTTATTCCGTTCAATCATTAAGCGTGAAAAAGAGCAATATAATGAATGGACAGATAAAATACGAAATAGTTATGAGCGGGATAAAGCATTGCTTTGCCATTCGGATAAAGTGATATGCTTGACTCAATATACCCAGACTTTATTAAATGAAGTCTATGGCGTAGAAAGAGAAAAACTAGTTGTAGTTTATAACGGTTTAAAGGATGAAGCGATTAAGTTGAGTGAGGAAGAGCGTTTGGAAAAGAGATTCGCATTAGGATTTCGGGAGACGGATAAGATTATTCTTTTTGTAGGGCGCTTAGATCGGATTAAAGGAGTTCAATATTTGATTGAAGCTTTTCGGCGAGTCATCAGAAAGAATCCGAATAGTCGGTTAGTGATTGTTGGTGATGGTGATTATGATAAATATCTGAAACAATGTGCTGGTATATGGTCTTATGTCGTTTTTACGGGGAAGGTAGAGAAAGAGGTGCTGTATACTTTTTATCAGATAGCTGATGTTGGAGTTTTGCCTTCTTTTCATGAGCAATGTAGCTATGTAGCCATTGAAATGCTAATGCATGGACTGCCTTTAATAGGAACAGACTCTACCGGTTTAAAAGAAATGGTAGAAGGGATGCATTGTTTACCATTGAAAGAAGAAGATGATAGTGTAGATCTACCTATTGATTTATTGGTGCAGTGGTTAATCGAAGATCAAGAGCATCTACGGTCGGAGAAGTATAGGAGGCGATTTGAGGAACGATATACTTTACGGAAGATGTCAGAGAATATGTTTTCTATCTATTTAAATTTGTAACTCGAGTTAGTGAGAGATATATAATTAAATTATTAATTTAAAATTTTGCATCCATGAAAAAACTTAGTAAAATTAAATTAACAAATCTTTCTCAAGAAGATTTGGCGGATCGTGAAATGAACGCGCTTCGCGGAGGGAATAATTGCGGTTGTGGTTGTAATAATGGAGGACCTAGTAGCAAGCACAATGTAGCAGATTATAACTGGAACGGAAATCTTTACTCTCCAGGAGGAAATGATTACTGCTCTTGGGAGGGTTCGGGTGATGTTACCGTATATGGAGGTAGTAAAGCGCCTGGTATGCCATAGGAGTGTTTATTCCCTTAAATAGGGAAAGTATTAATAGCAAGTGTCTGATCAGCACTTGCTTAATATTTATTGTTATGAGTAATAATTTAAAAATGATAAACTGTGGTGAAATTTTTCTTTTATTCTAATCATGTATTAGTAAAATTAGTGGTTCTACTATTGATTTTTGTATATGCTGGTTGTAGCTCTCAAATTTCAAAAATAGATTCTGAGAGTTCTATTGAACCTTTTTTTTCTATTCAGTTTTCGTCTATAAAGGATACTGCGAATATCTATATTGAGGATTTGGTTGACGATTTTGTGATACTTCCTTTAGATGACAATAAAGAAGCTTTATGTGCTCCATTAACGGTTTATATTACCGAACAACATATTGGTATGACTCCTTCTGAAAGAGGTGGCACTTATAAATTATTTTCCAGAGACGGACGCTTTTTGTGTAATGTAGGAGGATTTGGACAAGGACCAGGAGAATACACTTCTTTATTATATCACCAAATTGATGAAAAGGCGAAACGTGTTTATTTAAATACTTTTAATGCTACTAAAATCATGGCTTATGATTTTAATGGTAAGTATTTATACGATATTCCATTGACTTTTACTTTGCGTAAAGGTAGTTTCAGAGTAGACGATGCACGTAAAATAATTTATTGCTTTGATGTTCCTGCTGGGCAAAGTCCATTTGTTTGGAAACAAGACTTTAAAGGAAATATTAAAGGAAGGGTGAATTATTATCCATACACATTAAAACCCGATTTTGGGAATGATGTGCAAACAATGTTTAATACGGAGGCTTTTTATACGAGCGTATCTGCAGGATATGAGCAATTAGAGGGCATGAAGGACACATTGTATCATTATTGCCAAGAAACAGATTTATTGGTACCTGTTTTTAGTGTCGATTTTGGTAAAGAAGGACAGATGCATCGTTATTTAAATACCGCTTTGAATTATTATGTTGGTTTATTTTCTGGTTATGTAGCTAATAATGGACCTTATACAACGTTAGATTATAAAGTAATCAGAGTCGAGAAGAAAACTCATAAGGCTTCATACATAAAACTATTTTCCAGAGACTATGGGAAACTTCCGTTAGATTTATATTACGCTCAGTTTAGATATGGCTACTTTTTTCTTTGGATGGAACCATCTGAGCTAAAGGAACAATTATTGAGTGTTTTGAAGTCTTCAAAGATAGATATGGCGATTCGCAGTAAAATTAAGCAGCTATGTGATAATCTGTCTGAAAATGGGAATTGTGTATTACTATTTGGGAAGTTGAAAGAGAAATAGATACATTTAATAAATATATAGTTCGGATATTGTATAAAGATATAAAAGAACACATTAAGAAAGTAAGATCAATATAAATTTTTGAATTATGAAAACATTGAAAAAAATAAAACTGCATAACATTGCTCAAGAAAATCTGGCAGATCGTGAAATGAATATTCTTCGTGGAGGAAATAATTGTAATTGTGGCTGTGATAATGGAGGACCCAGTTCTAAATCAGATGTTTTTGACTTTAATAAGGGGTATGGATATCCTTCGTCTTGTACATGTGGATGTCATGGGCCCTCTGCTTTGGCTAATAATCAAGAGGCTAATAAATATGCAGGCATATGAAGAATAATGTAGCGTTTTCTACAAAGTTTTATACTTATTCTTATTCATTCAGGCATAAAGAATACTTACCGCTTCATCCTATATTAAAACGAATTTATACAGTTGTAGAAGAAGGAGGAAATATAAATAGTGACGAAGAGTTGAATTATTATCCTAAGGAACAGGTATTCCATTATTTACAGAAATATGAATTTCTGAAGGCAGCCGGATTTATAGGTAAAAAGGATAATATGGAGTTTGGGGAGATTACTGAAACTATGGTCCGAAAAGAAGTTGAGAATTTGACGGTTCTTACTTTTGAGGTCACAGAACGTTGTAACCTTCGTTGCCGGTATTGTGCTTTCGGTGATTTATATTATGGATACGATGAGCGGAAAGGTGAGAATTTAGATTTTTCAAAGGCGAAACAGATACTTAATTTTTTATTTGGTATTTGGAAGGGCACACCTCATTTATCAGCTGCTCGTACTCTTGCCGTTGGCTTTTACGGTGGCGAACCACTGATGAATATGGATCTGATAAAGCAGATTGTTTTTTATATTGATGAACACAAACCCGAAGGTATGAAGTTTGTATATAATATGACAACAAATGCCATGTTATTACGTATACATCAAGATTTTTTGGTTGAGCATAAGTTTCATCTTTTGGTTAGTCTGGATGGTACTGAAGTTGATGATTGTCATCGGGTGACAGTGAATGGTAAAAGTTCGTTTGCACAAGTTTTCGAGCAGATAAAGAATTTACAATTTTGTTATCCTGAGTACTTTAAAAAGTATGTAAGCTTTAACAGTGTAATTCATTCTAAAAGCAATATTGAAAGAATTGTGGATTTTTTTCGGACGGAATTTGATAAACAGACTTCTCTGTCTGAGTTGAATAATTCCAGTATCGCTCAAAAGGGGAAATATGCCGAAATGCGAAAAAGTGTTTTTCAAAGTATTGCTCTTTCTCCTCGTAGGAAGGAAATAGATCAGCAGTTGATGTATAATGCACCAGATATTTCTACAGTGACTTATTTTTTGCATCATTTGTCGAATGAGGTGTTCAGAGATTATCGATCGATGTTTTATGGGAAAAGGAATTTTAAATTATTGCCTACGGGGACTTGTATACCTTTTAATCGTAAAATGTATGTAACGGTACATGGGAAAATATTAGTTTGTGAGCGAATTGATCATGATTTTGCCGTTGGGCATGTGACTGATGAAAATGTGGAACTGAATTTTGCTCATGTTGCTGAGAATCACAGAAAATATTGTTCTAAACTTTTGTCACAGTGTAAACAATGTTATATGCAGGAATCTTGTTCTCAGTGTATGTATTATACCAATGTATTGGCAGATAAAGTTGTTTGCCGGAATTTTAAAAACCGAGAAATGTTTGCCGGATATTTAGCGATGAATGTGGATTATTTGGAGCATAATCGTTGGGCATATTCAAAAGTTATGAAAGAGATTTTTATTTTTTAGTACTTAATATTATATGTAATGAATTATTATTTATATATAGAACCTTATACTCTTTTTTTTCGAAAAAAGGGTGAATGCCTTTTCTATAATACTTTAAATAAGAAGGCATTGAAAATAGATGTATCTAATGATATGTATTTTATTCTGGATGAACTGGAAACAGATAAATATATTATATTATCAGACGAAAATCTTCAAACTCAAACGGTATCTTTTTGGGTGAATAGGCTTAGAGAAACGTTTAATGGTGATATTCTTCCAGTTTCAAATGGGAGCGTTCCTCCTGCCATCTTTCCTCCTCTTATTAATAATCAGAGGGAATTTAAGAAGTTGGATACATATGAATGGCTGGAAAAGGATGGGCAAGTTATGAATTACTTAGAAGAAATATACCTTTATTTGAATGGTTGTAAGGAAGAGGATGATTCAATTTGGAAACAGATTCCTTCATATTTATGTAGTGATAAAGAGATGGATAGCGGAAAACTCTTGCAATGGTTAGATGGTTGTATAGATAAGCAAATAAGTCAAGTCTATTTGTTGGGAGGAGATGTGCTTATGTATAAATATTTAAATAGAATATGGGGAGTTCTGAAGCAAAAATCTATGAATATTCAGCTTTATTATCGATACGACCTTTTTACAGAAAGCCATAAGAAACTTTTGAATGCTGCAATCGGGCAGTTAACTTTTGTGGTACCGATGTGGAAATTTGATGAGGAACTATTTTCTTCTCTGAGCTGCACGGTAGAAGGCATAGAACAGAATAAACGGTGGTTATTCCTGATTACATCGGATAATGAATATGAACTTGCTGAACAATTGGTAAGCAAGTACTCGTTAGAGAACAGATCAATAAGACCTGTTTATAAGAAAGATAACCTTTCTTTTTTTAAAGATGCTGTATACTTGGAAGAGACTGATATTTGTAATACTTGTTTGGAGAAGAGAGATTTTTATATTAGTCAGAAAATAAATAAGAATGATTTTGGGCGATTAACTGTTTTACCTGATGATAAAATATATGCAAATGTTAACCATGCGGAGATTGGAGTTATGGGGAAAGATACAATAGCATCTGTATTATATAAAGAGATGACCGAAGGTCATTCCTGGCTTCGTATTCGCAATCAAAAACCTTGCTGTGACTGCATTTACCAATGGCTGTGTCCTTCGCCCTCTAATTATGAATTGGCTATTGGAAAACCGAACCTCTGTCATGTGAAACCATAAATGATAATAGCTTATGAATCGTACTTTCTGTTTTGTTCCGGTTCGCAAAGGGAGTAGAGGTATTCCCGGTAAGAACCTGCGTATGCTGGGAGACAAACCTCTGGTATGTTGGATTATCGATACCATCCTTGCTTCCGGCATAGCGGACGAGGTATGTGTAGCGACAAATTGTGATGAAATGGAGAGTCTGATACGAGGCCGTTACAAAGGAGTTGTACAGATATTCAGGCGCAGTGAGTGGAGTGCAAGGGATGAGGCTTCCAGCCTGGAAGTTGTACAGGAATATCTTAATTATCGTAAGCCGGACCGGAATGATGATTTTATTTTGTTACAGGCTACTTCTCCTTTTACGACTGCACAAGAACTAAGGGGGCTTGCAGAAGAGATGAAAAGGGGGGAAGCGGATTCCTATGTTGCCTGTTGCCGTTTGAAGAAGTTTCGTTGGAGTGATGAGGGGAGACCTTTGGACTATTCATTCGAAACTAAACCTCGCCGACAGGAGTACAAAGGTTTTCTGATAGAGTCGGGAGCTTTCTATGCTTCTACGGTGGGGAGAATACTGGACTCCGGGCAGCTTCTTTCGGGAGTTGTGAAGGTGGTGGAGGTCGGTCCCGCAGGGATGATAGATATCGATGAAGAAGCGGACTGGGGGCTGGCTGAACATTATATTGAAACCGGGCTTTAATAAAAAAAGATATGGATAGACGGGACTATTATGTGGAGTATTATGAAGTACTGGATAGGGTGCTGTCTGACTACGTGAACCATTTGAGGGAGGAGAAAGAGTATTGGCTGAAAATGGGGAGGCATGATGTGGGCGTGCCTTTGATCAATTTACTATTTTGGCAGTTCACATGGCATAGAGAGGAGTACGACCGGTTACGTAAAGAAGGAAAGAGCTGTGGGGAAGCATTGGGTAGCGTAAAGGAGATACTGGCCGATAAGCAGGTGGAAGAATGGGAGCGACAGGAGGAGGAATACAAAATCTACGACCATGAATGGTATGAAGCACTGGCACCTTATGGCGGGCAGTTGGTGATCTATATTTATAATGCCCGTCAATTGGCTTATCTGACTCCGTTGATTGAACGTCTGGAAGAACCGGTGTTGCTCTTGTCGGAATATGAGATTCCGGATGAAACGGAGTTGCCGGACTTTGTAACGGCCATTACTCTTGAATTTACCAAAACAGCTCCATTGGTTAATCTATTCCTGAAAGAGTGGTTTCCCTTGATTTTTCAATATGCGAATACATTTGATATATTGATGAGGATCTTGCAACCTAAAGGATTGATTTTTCTGGAAGGCTGCCATTACCAGCAGTTATTGCTTGCCACCATAGGGCGTGATTATGGAGTACCGACCTTGTGTATTCAGCAGGGATGGCCGTCATTGATGCACACAGCTTTCAGGAGGATGCCTTACCGGTACTATCTGATGTGGGGGGAAGGTTTCCGGACTTTGTGGGAGAAGCATAATCCGTTGCCGGACTTTGTCCCGACGGGTTATATGTATCAAGTGGAACCACGTAATGAAACGAAAAAGGAATGTGTTACTTTTTTCTTGCAGGGACCTTTTTTTCTGAGTGACAAAAGGTATCTTCAAGAGATGATCCGCCTGATAGGGACGGTTGCCGCGGAATTTCCCGCCCGGCGGTTTCTGGTGCGTGAACATCCCGAGTTCAGGATAGGTGAGGAGGTACGCATGGAATGGGAGCAGATTCCCAATATAGAAATGGTAACGGATGAAAAGCTGGCAGAGGTATTTGCCCGCACACGGGTAGGGGTGGCACACTATTCTTCTTCTTTGATGGAGGGAGTGGCACACGGTGCTGTCCCGTTGGTGTACGATCCGACTGAGGGATCGCGGTATTCTCCGGATGTGGAAGCCGAGGGGCTGGGGATGATAGCGAAAACGAAAGAGGAGTTGACCGGCGGTTTGTCCCGGATTTTGGGGAATTATGAAGATTTTAAACAGAGGATAGAGAAGGAACAACCTCTGTGGTTTCAGGCAACAGGAGAAGAAACTCTCCGGAATATGGTAGGGTTTATTAAAGAAAAAATGCCTCCTGTTACGTTGAAGGAGATTTATGTGGTTGATACGGATACGTTGACACGCGAACGGCCCGTCGGGGTGTCGGGGTTATTGCGCTGTAAGAATTGTGAGGATTTTTTGGAGATGTCCATTGATTCGTGTATCGATGGATTGGATGAGTTGATAGCTGTCTATCATGATTGTACGGATCGTACGCCGCAGATTCTCAGGCAGAAGGCAGCACAATATCCGGATAAAATCAGGGTCTTTGAGTATCGGCCTTCTGTATATCCGATCGATTTGGATGAGGAGGAGTTGGAGAAGGCAAAACTGTTACCGCCGGACTCTATCCATACGCTGGCAGGTTATTGCAACTATGCATTGTCGAAAGCAAACTATCGGTACGCAGTGAAGATCGATGCCGATCAGGTTTATTTTACGGATCGGCTGAAACATATCTGTGATGCTTACCGTTCTGATAAAAAAGTGCGGTTCAACGTGGCAGAATGTATCTCTTACAACCTGTATCGGGCTTATGTGGACTCTTTCAATCGTATAGAGATGCGACCGTTCAGGTGGCTGGAACGAATTGCGTTGTGGACACATGCGTCGTATGCTTCTTATCTGGAGAAGATGATCATCCGGTATAAAGTGCCTGTCTCGATGTCGGGCATTAACTTGTTCCGGAAAGACCGGGAGTGGATGGTAGGGTTGGGGCAGGAACATCCGGAGCCTGATAGCAAAGAGATACTCCCTCCGTTTAATGGCGTGCGTGATACTTTCTTTTTTGAGGTGTCTGAGGACCGGATATTCAGGTATATGACGGAAACGAAGCCGGATGGCCGTCATCGGGGGGTGGAGGTGATGCGTTGTCCGAATGAAATATTGGATGCCGGCTTTTGTTGGTTCCATTTGCGTGCTCTGATGAAGGAGCATGAAGAGGGCTATCGGCAGTCTTACCGGAAACATCCGGAGAGGTTTATACCTTTAGGGACCTTTGTGAAGCTGTCGTATAGAAATTTACAACAGAGATATAAACCTTTTGTTGCCGTACGTTGGGCGGAACCGGTATTCGCTTATTTCTTCATGACGGGTAAAGGGAGGATTCCGTGGAAAAAGTTGAAAGAGATAGAATGAATAGTGGCAGATAAATGTGTTTCGCAGCTTGATAAAAGATAGATGGTAGATGGATATATTGATTCTTTTTTATAATACGATGTGGGGATTTCCACTCGAGTTCCGAAAGGAAGATTTACCTGGGGGCTGTGTGATAACGACTGATCGAAACCTCCTTGCAAAGGCGGATGCCGTGGTTTTCCATTTGCCCGACTTGCCTTCGGTGATGGAGGATGAAATCGATAAGCGGGAAGGACAGCTTTGGGTGGGATGGAGTCTGGAATGTGAAGAGAATTATAGTTGGACGAAGAATCCCGAGTTCAGAGAGAGTTTTGACTTATGGATGGGGTATCATCAGGAGGATGATATTGTGTATCCTTATTATGGACCGGATTATGGGAAGATGCTGGTTACGGCACGGAGGGAAAAGCCTTATAAGAAGAAGGCATGTATGTTTATTTCGAGTGATATGAACCGGAGTCACCGACAAGAGTATCTTAAGGAATTGATGCAGTATACCGACATCGATTCGTATGGGAAACTATACCGTAATTGTGAATTACCTGTTGAGGATCGGGGACGGGATACACTTCTTAGTGTGATCGGGGATTATCAGTTTGTGATAAGTTTTGAGAATGCGATAGGGAAGGATTATGTGACAGAAAAGTTTTTCAATCCTTTGTTGGCCGGTACTGTTCCGGTCTATCTGGGAGCTCCCAATATTCGGGAATTTGCTCCGGGAGAAAATTGTTTTCTGGATATTTGTACTTTCGATTCTCCCGAGGGAGTAGCTGCTTTTATGAATCAATGCTATGATGACGAGGCATTGTATGAACGTTTTTATGCATGGAGGAAACGGCCTTTATTATTGTCGTTTACAAATAAGTTAGAGCAAGTCCGGAGCAATCCGTTAATCAGGCTTTGCCAAAAAATACACGAACTAAAATTGGGAGGGATATGAAAGAGGTAAAAAGACCGGTAGTTTCGGTGGTGGTTCCGGTCTATAATACGGAACCTTTTCTGGCGGAATGTCTGCACTCTTTGGAGAAGCAGACTTTAACGGATATTGAGATCATTTTGGTGAATGACGGATCGACGGATAATTCCGGGAGGTTGCTGCGGGAGTATGCGGATAAGGATGCTCGTTTTGTTTATGTGGAACAGGAGAATCAAGGGCTCTCTGCTGCACGAAATACCGGAATGGAACATGCCTCCGGGCATTATCTGGCATTTCTGGACAGTGATGACTGGCTGGCAGAGAATGCTTTGCAGGTGTTATGTGCTATTGCAGCGAAGACCCGTACTGATATTGTTTCGGGAAACACACTGGCGGTGCATGCCGATGGACAGGTGCAAAGTTGGGAAAGAAGGGGCAGAGAGTTGTTTGCGACAGGCACCGTAGTGTCCGGTAGTACATATTTTTCAAGAGTGATGGATTGCAGATGTTATGTCCCTATGGTGTACAACTATTTATATAGGAGGGATTTTATTGAACAGAATGGATTTCGCTTTGAACCGGGGTTGGTTCATGAAGATGAATTATGGACTCCTCAGGTGCTGACAACCGCTCAAAAAATAACGGTTGCCGATATTGATTTTTATTATTACCGGCAACGGGAAGGATCGATTATGACGGCGACGGCAGCGGGCAGGCGGATTGCTTCCATTCAATTGATTATTGAGAAGTTACTGGAATATAGCCGTAAGCACTTGTTTGAGAAAAAATATAGAGAGGCAAAGGAAGCACTCTATGTAAGGCTGTTGCAGATATATTCTACTGCCTGTACATTGCATCCGGACGGAACTTATACAACTTTGTACGATAGGGCGGGAGAGATGCTTCGTGTTTGTGAGGAACTCAGGCGGCAAGAGTCTCTTGGGAGATGGTATAGTGAGGAAATCCTCAACAGGATGAAACTGTATTATGACCGGCTCCAAACGATGGAAGGATGAGGGGGGATGGCAGGGAGCTGAACAACTTCATTTTATGTATATTAGACCTTGAAAATCATAGTATGTCATGAAAGATATTGCAATGCTAAACAAACCACCATTAGACTTCTTCGGATGCAACTTTTGTCTTGTAGAGAAGCATCGTATGGCTTTTGTCCTTATTTCGAAATGTGGACTTACTTTTTTGGAAAACATAGCTATTTATGCGTCTGCAGGTATGATTCCTGATACCGAAGATCAGACTCATTTTTATATCGCCCGGGTAAAACCAGAACGTTTTTTGGTACCGGTTTCTGAGATGTCTGGTTATGAAAGGGAGCATAAATCGTATTTGAAGGTAGCGGTTTGGAGGGATCCGGTAGAAAGGCTGGTTTCTGCTTATAAATATTTTATACTTGAACGTACCTTCAATCAATACATGTACATGTGTAATCTGTATCAGGATTGTTCTTTTGAACGCTTTCTTTCGTTCGTTGAGTTTGAATTGGGGAAGGCAAATCCGTTGTGGCAGGATGAACATATACGCAGGCAATCTGATTTTTATACTTCTGCTGATGTGGACTGTATTGTACCTCTCAGCAAGTTGAACCGTTTTTTAGCCGAAAGGGGAGTGGATATGCTGGAAGAAAAGGCAAATGCCACATCTGTCCGGTTTGAACTGAAGGATGAAAAACAGATAGCAAAGATAAAAGAACTATATCGTCTTGATTATGAAATACCTGTTGGTTGTTAAAAAAAGAATAAGATGGATGCACATATAGAACAAATAGCAAAATCGCTTTACTTCTCTTGCAAACAATTTGATATAGGGCTATTTTATGGAAAGATGGGACGTTGCCTTTTCTTTTTTGATTATTCACGTGTCACTGAATTGAGGGCGTTTGAGGAACTGGCCGGAGAATTGCTGGATGAAGTGGTGGAGAGTGTCTGTTTAGGGATGCCGGTCGGTCTGTCTTTCGGATGGTGTGGTATAGGTTGGGGGGTGGAATATCTGGTCCGGAAGGGATTTGTGGAAGATGATGATAATGAAGAGCGCAATAAGATTGATGAGAAAGTGATGGAGTATGATGTCAGGCGCTTGGGCGATTACTCTTTAGCTACAGGATTGGAAGGAATTTCATGGTATGCATTGCTTAGACTCTCTTCGGGAGATAAAGGTGTAAGGATAGGGGAAAAAAACTATCTGTCTGATTTGAAAAGTGCTTGTGAGAAAGCTTTAAAAAAAGGGCGGTATGAGGGGATACTTCTGTTACTGGATTTTCTGAATGGGAAAAGGGCAAATTATCCTTTCGGGGAGTTTTTTTCACAAATTCCGGGAGAAGCGCATTATATTCCGGATATGTGATGTATTTTTGTTACGTAGACTAATATTATGAATCAATGAAATTAAATTCTTTTCCTCATTACCTCCAGTTGGATGCTATGGATTGCGGTCCTTCCTGCCTTCGCATGATTGCGAAGTATTATGGTAAGAGCTACTCCCTGCAAACTCTCCGTGCACGCTCTTTTATTACCCGCGAAGGAGTTTCCATGCTGGGCATCAGCGATGCGGCGGAATCGATCGGTTTCCGTACTTCGGGGGTGCGCATCTCTTTGGAGCAACTGAAGAAGGATGTACCGTTGCCTTGCATTCTGCATTGGAACCAGAATCACTTCGTCGTCTGTTATGATATAAAGAAGAAACGTAGCGGCTACCGTTTCTATATCGCCGACCCCGCCCGTCAGTTGATTTCGTACAGTGAGGAGGAGTTTAAGAAATGCTGGTTGTCTACTAAGGTGAATGGAGAGGAGAAAGGGGCTGCACTTGCGCTTGAACCGGGTCCGGAATTCCAAGGGCAGGGCGACGAAGAAGAATCTGGCAGTCGCAGTCTTCGTTTCTTTCTTAAATATTTGTCTCCTTATCGTAAACAACTGATTCAACTGATTCTGGGAATGCTGACAGCGAGCTTGTTGCAGCTTATTTTCCCTTTTCTGACACAGTCATTGGTGGATGTGGGTATTCGCGACGGTAACCTGAACTTTATCACTCTGATCCTGATTTCACAACTGGTGATTTCCGTTTCACAACTTTCGGTCGAGTTTATCCGTAGCTGGATTATGCTTCACATGAATACGCGTATCAATATTTCGCTGATCTCTGACTTCCTGGCGAAGTTGATGAAGCTTCCGCTCCATTATTTCGATACGAAGATGATCGGTGACATTATGCAACGTATAGGCGATCACGGACGTATCGAGAGTTTTCTGACGGGATCGTCCATCAGTACGCTTTTCTCTTTTGTGAACTTCTTTATCTTTGCTTTTGTGCTGGCTTATTACAATCTGGGTATTCTTGCTATCTTTCTGGTGGGCAATTCACTCTATATCTGCTGGATTCTTGTGTTTATGAAGTACCGGCGCGAATTGGATATCCGCCGTTTTGCCCAGGCGGCGGGCGAACAGAGTAGTTTGATACAGTTGGTGACTGCCATGCAGGAGATCAAACTAAACAACTGTGAAAAACAAAAACGCTGGCAGTGGGAACGTATTCAGGTGAAACTTTTCAAGATCAGCGTAAAAGGTCTGGCACTGGGACAGGTGCAACAGGTGGGTTCTGTCTTTTTTAATCAGACTACGAATATTGTCATCTCTTTTATTGCTGCTAAATCGGTTGTGGAGGGAAATATGACGTTGGGTATGATGATGTCACTGACGTATATTATCGGTCAGTTAAGCGGTCCGATCGGTTCTTTTATCGGTTTTGCACAGCAGTTGCAGGATGCGAAGATCAGTCTGGAGCGCCTGAACGAGATTCATGGACAGAAGGATGAAGAGCAGGATATTGCCTCTAAGCTGACGGTTCTTCCGGAACGGCGTGATATACGTATCGAGAATCTCTCGTTCAGTTATGACGGTGCGGATCGTGACTATGTGCTGAATGATGTGAACCTGAATATACCCGAACACAAGGTGACGGCGATTGTGGGTGCGAGCGGTAGCGGCAAGACTACGCTGATCAAGCTGATGCTTGGCTTTTATACTCCGAATAAGGGGGATATCAAGATAGGTGAGACCCCTCTGGATGTGGTAAATCCGCACCTTTGGCGTGCGAAGAGCGGTTCGGTGATGCAGGATGGCTTTATTTTTTCTGATACGATTGCAAATAATATTGCCGTGGGGGAGGAACAGGTGGATGTGGAGCGCCTTCGCCATGCGGTGACAGTGGCCAACATTCGTGACTTCATCGATTCTCTTCCTTTGGGGTATAATACGAAGATCGGCATGGAGGGAAACGGCATCAGCCAGGGACAGCGTCAACGCCTGCTGATAGCCCGCGCTGTTTATAAAAATCCTGAGTTCCTGTTTTTCGATGAGGCGACGAATGCATTGGATGCCAACAATGAACGCGAGATTATGGAGCATCTGCACACGTTCTATCGTGGTAAGACGGTTGTGGTAGTGGCACACCGTTTGAGTACGGTTCGTGATGCGGATAAGATCGTGGTGCTGGATAGGGGTGCTGTAGCCGAAGAGGGAACCCACCGGGAACTGACGGAAAAGAAAGGATTGTATTATCAGTTGGTGAAGAATCAGTTGGAATTAGGAAGTTAGATATGGAAAAGGAGCACACACATAAAGAGATCGAGCTTCGTAGCGAAGAGGTGCAGGAAGTGATGAATCGTGTTCCGGCATGGATTCTTCGCAGTGGCATTACGGTGCTGTTTGTCATAGTGGTGGCATTGGTTGCCGGAAGCTATTGGTTTAAATATCCGGATGTGATTGCTGCGGAGGTGACGGTAAGCACACAAGATCCTCCGGCTTACGTAGTGTCCCGAGCAGCCGGAAGACTGGAGAATCTGTATGTACAAAACGGGCAGGAGGTGGGACCCGACACGAACCTGGGGACAATAGAGAATACAGCTTGTGCGTCGGATGTATTCTCCTTGCAAGAGCGGATGCGGAAGTGGAAACAGGAAGGATATACGCCTGAGTCGGGTAAAGGGCTTTTTCTACATTCGGAAACAGATCGCTGGCGGCTGGGAGAGATACAGTCGGCCTATGCGGCGTTTGTGAGTACTCTCTCCGAAATGGTGCGTATGAATGAATTGGGGTATTATGCAAAGAAGTTACAGTCGCAGAGGGAACTTTTGGAGACTCAGAAGAAATATTATGGTCAGGTTCGGAGCCAGTATTTTCTGATAGAGAAAGAGTATGCCCTGGCTCATGCTTCGTATACGCGAGATTCAATTCTCTATCATCGCCAGGCGATGATTATTACGGAGTTTGAACAGTCTGGGAGTCGCTACCTGCAAAGTCTTCAGTCAAGGGAGTCGGCCCGCATGCAGTTAACTCAGGTGGATATGCAGATAGAACAATCGGAAGAGACATTGCTCGATCTGGAGAAACAGGCGTTTGAGGAGAAGCAGACACAGGCCGTGAATCTGAGAAATGCTACGGATCAGTTGCAGAGTCAGCTCACCGCCTGGGAGCAGCGTTATCTGCTTCGAAGTCCGGTTGGGGGAAAGGTTACTTTCCTGAATGTATGGAGTGTGAATCAGTACGTGGAATCGGGGGCTACAGTGTTTGTGGTTGCTCCCGAAGAAGAATCTTTGCCTGTGGGGACGGCGTTGCTGCCTTTGCAGGGGTCGGGTAAAGTGAAAGCCGGACAGCGGGTAAATCTGCGTTTGAACAACTATCCGGATCAGGAGTTCGGCTATGTAAAGGGGAAGGTGAAAAGTGTATCGCCCCTGCCGACGGCGGAAGGCATGTATGTGGTCGATATTGCCTTACCGGACGGACTGACAACCAATTATGGGAAGACCTTGCCGTTGACTCGTGAGATGAAGGGAAGTGCGGAAATTATCACGGATGATCTTCGCCTGCTGGAAAGATTGATTATGCCGTTACGAAAAATTTTCATGGAACAAAAATAGGTCAAAGTAGCTTTAGGACCATATATAATAAGGTGTATCCCCCGAACTTTGTAGAAAATGCCTCGGAAATTTCTATTTATCCAAAACCTTTTAGTTTCGTTGGTGTTATTTAAATAGTTTCAATAATAAATAGGAAGATTTGTAATAACCACTTTAACTATTAAGGTATATGAAAAAGATTCTAATGCTGCTGGCCTTAGCCGGCGTTACATCTGTTGCTTCTGCGCAGCAGACTACAATTACGGGATACGAAGTTATCCAGGTACAAGACAAATATCAAGTGATCACTAACCCTTTCTGGGATAATTGGTTTTTCTCTATCGGCGGAGGTGCTGAAGCACTGTTCGGCGATAATGACCATGTCGGGAAATTCAGGGACCGTATCAGTCCGACATTGAATGTGGCTGTCGGTAAATGGTTTACTCCGGGATTGGGGTTGCGATTGCAGTACAGTGGCTTACAGGGACGCGGCTTTGCCGGTTCGGAAACAGCTGATTTTGTGAAGAGTGGTAAACTGGCTAATGGGTATTATAAACAGAAATTCAACTATATGAATCTTCACGGGGACGTGATGTTCAACTTGAATGCACTGTTTGGCGGATACAACTCTCACCGTGTATATGAAATTATCCCTTATTTGGGAGCCGGTTTTACTCATTCATATTCGAAACCTCATCGTGAGGCGTTTGCTATGAACGCAGGTATTATCAACCGTTTCCGCGTTTCGAGTGCGGTAGATATCAATATCGAAATCGGTGGTATGCTGGCCGAAGATAAGTTTGACGGAGAAATTGGCGGAAAACATGGATATGACGGTGTTGCCAGCCTGACTGCTGGTTTGACTTATCGTTTCCCGGCTCGCGGATTTGCCCGTCCGATGCCACAGATTATTTCTGAAATCGAACTGGCTAATATGCGTCGTCAGATGAATGACATGGCTGCTGCTAACCAGTCACTGCAACAGCAGTTGGTTGACGCACAGAATCAGCCGGTGGCAGAAGTTGCCGAACAGGTAGTCGTTACGGATGCTAACATTGCTCCGCGTACCGTATTCTTCACAATCGGATCTTCTGAACTGTCACCACGTGAAGAGATGAACTTGTCTTATCTTGCTGCCAAGATGAAAGAATTCCCGGATACACAATATACCGTATACGGATATGCTGACTCAGCAACCGGTACTCCTGCATTCAATAAGGAGTTGAGCCAGAAACGTGCTCAGGCTGTTGTCAATGCATTGGTTAAGAAATACGGAGTAGATTCCAGCCGCTTGAAGGTTGATGCCGGTGGTGGTGTGGATAAATTCGGTAAACCTATTTACCTAAACCGAGTTGTATTAGTAGAGTCTGTTAAATAAGTTCGGACTTGACTTTCTTTAAAAGAAATCGCCCTGTTATCGATCCGGTAACAGGGCGTTCTTTTTTTATAGATAAGTATCTGGGCTTACTTATGTATCTAACTTCTATTTGTTGAATCGCTTCACTTGTTCGTTGATCAGTTCGGCATCATCGAAGTAGTTTATCTTCATGGCTTTGCGAACATCCGACAAGGTATCGGCAGCGGCAGCTCTTGCTACTTCACAGCCTTTTCTCAGCATTTCATAGATGGCGGGAATATCTTTTTCGAATTCTTTCCGACGGTTGCGGATAGGCTCCAACTCTTCTTGCATAATGGAGTTGAGGAAACGTTTTACCTTTACATCACCCAAACCGCCACGCTGATAGTGGGCTTTCAACTCGTTCAGATTCGGATAGTCGGGCAGGTAACGTTCGAAGTGTTCGGGACGGCAGAATGCATCCAGGTATGTAAATACGGTGTTACCCTCGATTTTACCCGGATCTTGCACGCGCAGATGATCGGGGTCGGTGAACATGCTCATCACTTTCTTTTGGATTTCATCAGCTTCTTCGGCCAGATAAATGCAGTTGCCTAACGATTTACTCATCTTGGCTTTTCCATCAGTACCGGGCAGGCGCAGGCAGGCTGCATTATCCGGTAAAAGGATCTCCGGTTCTACCAGGGTTTCTCCATAGATATAATTGAAACGGCGGACAATCTCTCTGGCTTGCTCGATCATGGGCTCCTGGTCTTCACCAACCGGTACGGTTGTGGCACGGAAGGCAGTGATGTCGGCAGCCTGACTGATGGGGTAAGTGAAGAAACCTACCGGAATACTGGTTTCAAAGTTACGCATCTGGATTTCTGTTTTCACAGTGGGATTACGTTGTAGGCGCGATACGGTGACGAGATCCATATAATAGAAAGTCAGTTCGCACAGTTCCGGAATCTGGGACTGGATGAAGATGGTTGATTTTTCCGGGTCGAGTCCGCAAGCCAGATAATCGAGAGCTACTTCAATTACGTTCTGACGTACTTTTTCGGGGTTGTCGATATTATCGGTCAGTGCCTGTGCATCGGCAATGAAGATGAAAGTTTTGTCAAACGAGCCGGAGTTTTGCAGTTCGACTCTCCGTTTCAGCGAGCCTACGTAGTGTCCGATGTGGAGCTTTCCGGTAGGACGGTCGCCTGTTAATATGATTTTTTCTTTTCCCATTACTTTTGTTTTTAATCGATGGGCAAAGATAGTCAGAATCGGCAGAAGTAACAAATAAAACGAATATTCTTACCAGATTCCTTTGTAATTATAGAAATAAGTCGTTACTTTGCACAAACTTTGAAACAACAATGAATCAACAGGAAATCAGAAGTAAGTATTATCTCCATTCGAGTGTATTTCACCCGGAATCGGTCTACTTCTTCTCTTTTCTCCAAAAACGATATTTAGTTCTTTGGTAATGCGTTAGTCCTTTATTGAGGGCAACGCATTTTTTTTATGCGGACACTTAGAAATAACAACTTATAATGACAATAAAAGAAATGGAAAAGGAAATGAAAAAAGTTCTTGTTTTGGGTTCAGGCGCACTCAAAATCGGACAAGCCGGAGAGTTTGATTATTCCGGTTCACAGGCATTGAAGGCCTTGAAAGAAGAAGGTATCAATTCGGTATTGGTTAACCCGAATATCGCAACCATTCAGACTTCCGAGGGAATTGCTGATAAGGTGTATTTCCTGCCCGTGACTACTTATTTCGTAGAAGAGATTATTAAGAAAGAACGCCCCGACGGTATTCTGCTCGCATTCGGCGGACAGACTGCCCTGAATTGTGGTGCGGAACTTTATACAAAGGGGATTCTGGATAAATATGGCGTGAAAGTATTAGGTACTTCGGTTGAGGCTATTATGTATACGGAAGACCGTGACTTGTTTGTGAAGAAACTCGATGAAATCGAGATGAAAACTCCGATCAGCCAGGCGGTGGAGAGCATGGAAGATGCTATCGCTGCTGCGCGACGCATTGGCTATCCGGTGATGGTTCGTTCGGCTTATGCATTGGGAGGACTCGGCAGCGGTATTTGTGCCAATGAAGAAGAGTTCCTGAAACTGGCCGAAAGTTCGTTTGCTTTCTCTAAACAGATTTTGGTAGAAGAGTCGCTGAAGGGCTGGAAAGAGATTGAGTTTGAGGTGATCCGCGATGCGAACGATCACTGCTTTACAGTGGCAAGCATGGAGAATTTTGATCCGCTGGGCATTCATACCGGTGAATCGATCGTAGTAGCTCCGACTTGTTCATTGGATGACAAAGAGTTGAAAATGTTGCAGGAATTGTCAACCAAATGTATCCGTCACCTGGGTATTGTCGGTGAGTGTAACATTCAGTATGCGTTCAATTCGGATACGGATGATTATCGTGTGATCGAGGTGAATGCACGTTTGAGCCGTTCGTCGGCATTGGCTTCGAAGGCTACCGGTTATCCGTTGGCATTTGTGGCTGCAAAAGTGGCATTGGGTTACACACTCGACCAGATCGGTGAGATGGGAACTCCGAATTCCGCTTATGTGGCTCCACAGCTTGATTATTATATTTGCAAGATTCCTCGTTGGGACCTGACCAAGTTTGCCGGTGTATCCCGTGAGATCGGATCGAGCATGAAGTCGGTAGGTGAGATTATGTCAATCGGACGTTCGTTTGAAGAGATTATCCAGAAAGGGCTCCGTATGATCGGACAAGGCATGCATGGGTTTGTCGGTAACGATGACGTACATTTTGAGGATCTGGACAAGGAACTTTCTCACCCGACAGATCTGCGTATCTTCGCATTGGCTCAGGCTATGGAGGAAGGTTATACCATAGAGCGTATTCACGAACTGACAAAGATCGATCCGTGGTTCTTGGGTAAACTTAAAAATATTGTTGATTATAAGGCTAAGCTGTCTGCCTATGATAAAGTAGAGGATATCCCGGCCGATGTGTTGCGTGAGGCTAAGGTTCTGGGCTTCTCCGACTTCCAGATTGCACGATTTGTGCTGAATCCGGTGGGAAATATGGAGAAAGAGAATCTGATGGTACGTGCACGCCGTAAAGAACTGGGTATTCTTCCGGCAGTGAAACGCATTAATACAATCGCTTCCGAACATCCTGAATTGACAAACTATCTGTATATGACTTATGCGGTTCAGGGCTATGATGTGAACTATTATAAGAATGAAAAATCAGTAGTTGTTCTGGGTTCAGGCGCTTATCGTATAGGTAGTTCGGTTGAGTTCGACTGGTGTTCGGTAAATGCTGTGCAGACTGCCCGTAAGCTGGGATATAAATCGATTATGATTAATTATAACCCCGAAACGGTGTCTACTGACTATGATATGTGTGACCGTCTGTACTTTGATGAACTTTCGTTCGAACGTGTACTCGATGTCATTGACCTGGAGCAACCTCGCGGTGTGATTGTATCTGTAGGTGGACAAATTCCGAATAACCTGGCTATGAAACTCTATCGTCAGTCTGTTCCGGTATTGGGTACTTCTCCTATTTCTATCGACCGCGCCGAGAATCGTAATAAGTTCTCTGCAATGCTCGATCAACTGGGGATAGACCAACCGGCATGGCAGGAGCTGACCAGTCTGGAAGATGTGAAGGGATTTGTGGAGGAAGTAGGTTATCCGGTGCTGGTTCGCCCGTCTTATGTGTTGTCGGGTGCTGCAATGAACGTTTGCTATGACGACGAAGAATTGGAGAACTTCTTGAAGATGGCTGCTGAGGTATCCAAAGAGTATCCGGTGGTTGTTTCTCAATTCCTTGAGAATACCAAGGAAATCGAGTTTGATGCAGTAGCTCAGAACGGAGAAGTAGTAGAATATGCCATCTCTGAACATATTGAATTTGCCGGTGTACACTCCGGTGATGCTACTTTGGTATTCCCTGCACAGAAAATCTATTTTGCAACAGCACGCCGTATTAAGAAAATCAGTCGTCAGATTGCAAAAGAGCTCAATATTTCGGGTCCGTTCAATATTCAGTTCCTGGCTCGTAACAACGAAGTCAAAGTGATTGAATGTAACTTGCGTGCTTCACGCAGTTTCCCGTTTGTTTCGAAGGTGTTGAAACGCAATTTTATCGAAACAGCTACCCGCATTATGCTTGATGCCCCATACAGTCGTCCTGATAAGTCCGCATTTGACATTGATTGGATCGGAGTAAAAGCGTCTCAGTTCTCCTTCTCGCGTCTGCATAAGGCCGATCCGGTTCTGGGCGTAGATATGTCGTCTACCGGTGAAGTGGGTTGTATCGGTGATGATTTTTCGGAAGCATTGCTGAATGCGATGATCGCTACAGGCTTTAAGATTCCAGGAAAGGGAGTTATGTTCTCTTCAGGTGCAATGAAGTCGAAAGTCGATTTGTTGGAGGCAAGCCGCATGTTGTTCAACCAAGGGTATAAGATTTATGCAACAGCCGGTACTGCTGCTTTCCTGAATGCACATGGGGTAGATACTACTCCGGTTTACTGGCCGGATGAGAAACCGGGAGCTGAAAATAATGTGATGAAGATGATTGCCGATCATAAATTTGATTTGATCGTAAATATTCCGAAGAATCATTCGAAGCGTGAATTGACAAACGGTTACCGTATCCGTCGCGGTGCGATAGATCACAATATTCCGTTGATCACTAATGCTCGTCTGGCAAGTGCGTTTATCGAGGCATTCTGCGATCTGAAACTGGAAGATATTCAGATAAAGAGCTGGCAGGAATATAAATAATTCTATTTGCAACAATTAAATAATAGGAGAGAGGGGAGAAACCGATAAACGGTTTTTCCCCTTTTTTATGATTATATACGATCATTTTCCCGTCTTTTTTTCTGCCTGTCTTATAATTAACTTATATTTGTAATCTACTTAATATTTGGTATCAGAAGAATGTTCGTCCTTTTTTTATTTACATAATTCAGATTTTAATATGTTTGGAAAAAAGAAGAATGAAGATTATTCTGTAAAGACTGTGAAAGTCGGTGTTGATAAACTGACTACAATAGCATTGGGAACAATGGTGAAAGGAACAATCACGGTAGAAGGGGATTTACGTTTAGATGGAATAATAGAGGGAAATGTTTCCTGTAGAGGGAAAGTGGTGATTGGTCCTCAAGGAAGGATCAAAGGAAATGTGACGTGCACCGGTGCTGTGTTACACGGGATGTTACAGGGAGATATTCAGGTGGCAGAAGATTTGATAATGAAATCGGGATGTACAATGAATGGTGATGTTTATACATGTAAACTTGAAATAGAATCGAAAGCCAGGTTTAATGGTACTTGTAATACTACTGAGAAAGATACACTTGTGACAAGTCAGGTTGTGAAGCCTGAGACTGTGGATACTGAGAAATGATTGAAGCGGTGTCTTGAGAAGAGCCGGTTCGGTCTATTCCAATTGTGGTTAAAAGTTTTTCGAAGGCTGCAAAGTTATCTAAAAAAAAGAGATAATCATGCAGTTGGTTTGTTATGGCACTACGCTTTTTGCGATTTGTTGAAATATCAGTCCGATATATGAAATGATAAGCAAAAGCATGCGATAATTTAATTTGTAATCTAAACAGACTTAAAATGAAAAAAGAACTTTTGACTCGATTTATGGAGAAGCGAATAGTCGAACTGAAAAAAGAACAACGCAATGGTACTGCCCATGTATATCAGAGTACTTTGAATCGACTGAAAAATTTTATGAATGGACGTGAAATCACCTTTAGCCAACTGACTCCGGAATGGCTGGCTTTGTTTGAGCAGAAACTATTGGCTGACCAGCTTAAGTGGAATACCATTTCTACTTACATGCGTATGTTGAGATCTGTATATAATCAGGCTTTGGAACGGGGCGTGGCAACTTACGTGCCACGTCTTTTCAATAAAGTACATACCGGTATTGATTGCCCGGTGAAAAGAGCCGTTTCGCCGGAAGTTATATGCAGACTGATGACAGACCGAAAACCGTTGCCTGGAAAATTGGCTTTCAGCCGTGATCTGTTTGTGCTTTTGTTCCTGCTTCGAGGGATGCCGTTTGTGGATCTTGCTTTCTTGCGCAGGTGTGATTTGCAGGGAAATGTGATCACGTATCACCGGCGCAAGACCAGTCGTAAACTGACTGTGGTGGTGGGTAAGGAAGCCATGGAAATTATACAGAAATATATGTATACAATTCCGGACTCACCTTATCTTTTTCCTATTATACAGAATCCCGGTAAAGATGAATATGGACAATATGCCCGAATGTTACGCCTTCAGAACTATCGGTTGACACAAGTGGCAAACATATTGGGAATCAGAGACCGACTAAGTACTTATACCGCCCGTCATACCTGGGCGACAACGGCCCTCCGGCAGAATTATAATTCAAGTTTGATTTGTGACGCTATGGGACATTCTTCGGTTAAAGTAACCGAAACCTATTTTCAACCCTACAGAGACGATGAGGTAAACCGGATGAATAGCTCTCTTATTACATATATTTTATCGAAGAAGAAAAGGGGGACAGATAAAAAAATAAGAAGCTAATAGCTTGATTGCTAATTGAAAAAATATCCGTTACTTCGTAGGTAACGGGAGATGATATCGGCGGCAAATTTAAATATATTTTTTGAATTACGCATAATAAAACAATTATTTTTGCAATAGATATTAAATAGCTGAACATTTTTAGCGGGTTGTCTTTCGGAAAAGGCAACAAAAGATATTTCCATTTTTCAGGTTGAAAGATGGGAAAGGATTTTATTGTCTTTTTTAAGACCGTAAAGATTCATTTTAGTAAAAACAACTCCTTTAAAGACACTTCTTTATCTTGGAATTTGTGTAGTCCCGTTACCTACGAAGTAACGGGCAGGCCAAATGGATCAGAAACTAACATTCTGTCTGAATCAACTATTAAGTAGAAACTAAAGTGAATTGTTTATGAGAAAAAAATCTATGTTTTTATGGTCTTTGCTTGCTGCAATGACTATGAGTGCTTGTTCGGAGCACAATGAACTGCCTTCAGGAGAAGTTCCCGGGGGGAACTCGAAGGCTAACTTTATAGTCAAGTTGAACTTTGAAGGAACAAGTATGGAACAGGGCGGTAAGACGAGAGCCGCACAATCTACTGCAGTACCGGAAACTTCGTGGAGTAATATCCGCCAGGTACAGATTTTGCTATATGACGCAAGCAATATCGTGCGGTTTTCCGATGTAGTTACTCCAACAACTGGAAATACAACCTTTACTTATACAGATGTACCTGTAGGAACTTATACAATGGTAGCCATAGCAAATGCGAAGAGTTCGACAGATGCTATCAATACCTATTTGGATGGAGGTACAACTCCTGTAGAGTGGAGCATGTGGAATGTACGTCAGAAGCAAGCGCAGAACATGGTGATGAAGTATAAACCGGGCACGTTTCCTACATTTTGTGCAACTGACTTGTCTGCTAACGCAGCTTATGCCGAGCCAGCCGAAATTTTTATGGGAGCTGTTCAAGGGGTGACTGTTTCTTCGGATGGTCCTGTAACTCCTTCTCCAATTGCTTTGAAACGTGAAGTTTCTTTGATGCGTGTCCGTCTGAACGTAAAGGATAAAGAAGGAAATACGAATAATGAGAATACTGCGAATGGCGTTGACTTTGCACAGGATGCTTCTATTATGATTTATCGTTTACCGGATCATCTGAAAGTGATGGCAGGGAATGCCGGAGGGGTAAGTGCTACCTCGACTGCTACTAATATATTGTCTATTTCGGGTGGTGAGGTCTTTAAAACAACTGATCCTACATCCGGTTATAATGCAGGAGGTAAAGTTCTGAGTGGAAACTTCACGATGTGGAGAGATGTGGTTGTATTCCCTAATAACGGTGGACGTGCCAATGATTCTGCAACTACCGGTACGGCTGACAGACAGCGTCAGTATTTTATAGTGGTATCAGGACGTGGTAAAGCCGGACATATTTTGGGAGATGGTACTGCACTTTCCAATGATGCTACTGTTTATTGGTCCGGAGTGGTTAAAGAAAATTTTGTGCCGAACGTGATTCGTGAAGTAAACCTGACTTTACGTACCGGCGGAAGCACGACTGTGCCTGTAACTCCTACGGAATATGGTGGTTTAGAAATCACTGTGAGTGCTCCTACACCTTGGGATAGCAATATTGTAAATTCAGATATTATAATGTAAAAACTTTCTTTTACTCCCCTCGGAATTATGGTCCGGGAGCAGAGAATAAGCAGAAATGCTTGCTGCTCCCGAGGACCTCGGGGGTGATTAATGAAATAAACTATAGAACATGAGAAAAAACAGACTTCTCATAGTATTATTTACTGGTGTAGCAGTCTTACTTTCGCTTGCGTCGTGTACATATGATTATTTTGAAGATGAAACGAATTATCAGGTTTTTGTACCCGAAGTTCTGAACAAGACTGTCAGTGATTGTCGAGTGCTGGTCTATAACGATGCCGGAACATTGGTCGGTGCACGTTATGCAACCTCTCCATGGGATAAAGATCCGCGCATGGAGGCGGGCTTGTTTAGTTTTAGGTTAACTCCCGGCGAATATAAAGTATACTGTTATACCAATACGGACAGTCTTACGTTTGTGGACGGGCAACATCTGGATGCTTCTGCTTTTATTCTGAAAAGCAGCTCTACCGGACCGAACAGATATGTACAGCCTTCGGATATATTATTCCAGAAGTTCGTACCCGCAATTGTACATCCGGGCATTTTACAGACCGATACCGCAGCACTGGAACGCTATACCGGACGTATAACGGTTCGGTTTAAGAAATTTCCCGGTGATGTATCGCATATAAAGAAGGTACAATTGCTTGCGGAAGGAGCACCTGTAATGCAATACCTCAAAAATGATACTCTGACCGGCCGATTGACTCCCGAGGACAAAATGTTTCATTTCGGAACATTACCCGTACAGGAGAAAGCCGATGTATTAGAGGTAGATCATCGTTTTATTCCTTCTGTGGAGAATGAACCGATGAGGTTGAATTATACATTTCTCGATGAAAATGGAGCAGTTGTCAACCATCTGCCCGTGGAAGTTACGGAAAGGGAGACAGGACTGCCGTTACGGTTATTGCATGGTAAACGTATAATTATTGAGATCGAATCTTATACCGTTATTAAGATATCGGTTGTAGGATGGAACGAAGATATCGAGAGTGGAGATACGGACATGGAATGATACATATATACATATAAAAGAGAATTAGAATGAAATTAGTTATACGACATATTTTGAGTGTCGCCGTTTTATTTTGCTTAATCAGCGGAGTACAGGCACAAAGTGTCAAAGTGAATATTCCTTTTTGGCTGACCGGTTCGCCTAACGTCGGCTTTGAGTATACATTGACGAGGCAACTCACGGTGAACGGTGAAGTGCTATGGATGCCGTATTTATTCAAGAAACATGAAGAAGTGTTTCGGGCACTCCAGAGCAGTGTTGAATTGCGCTATTATGTGAATCCTCGTAACTTTTATACTAACGACTCATGGGATGGATTTTATATTGGCCCCTATGCTATGTACGGTAATTTTAATATCGGTTTATTAAAGCATAACGATCCGTTGCAGAGCTATCGTCGTAAAGGTTGGGGAGTATCGGGAGGTATCTCGACCGGGTATAAATTTGCTTTCAACTCTCGTTGGGGGCTGGATCTGAATATTGGCCTGGGATATGCGCACCTCCAATACAATAAATATTATTTGGGTGGAGAATATGTGAATTTCCCTTTGGAACGTAAAAAGACGAAGAGGTGGATAGGTCCGACTAAGTTCGGTATAAATCTCACCTATAATATATTCCGATAATGTTACTGATAAAAAGTTGCTGAAATGAGAAAGAAGAAGATACAAATTCTCCTGTCGGCTGCCGCATTCCTTTTTCTGATGGGAGGGACTATGCCTTCCGTTGCGCAGGAGCGGAAGATAGGGCGGGTAGAACGGCGGGCAGACCGTAATTTTATCAGGCAGAAATTTGATAAAGCGATGGCTCAGTATGAAACGGCTATCAGGCGTGAAAAAGATGAGGCCGGTCAGGCTGCGCTTCATCTCAAAACAGCGCGTTTGTATTTCATGGTAAGGGAATATGGTCGCGCCTCGGAGCATTATGATAAAGCAATGAGCTTGCGTCCGGATTTGCTCGGGGTAGATGATGTCTGTGATTATGTGGATGCTCTGCGTTTTCAGGGACAAGCCCGCAAAGCAGAAGCCATTTGCCTGGATAATGCCTATAAAGACATATATAGCCGCTATCAGCGCTATCAGAATACATTGGAGGCACTTGCCATGCGCCATTCGGTTCAGGAAGATCCCGGGTTTTCGGCAAAACGCTTATTACTGAATACATCGAACGCTGAATTTTGGGTTGGTAATTATGGGGAACAACCGTTTTATGCCATTAGTTACAGTAAATTCAATGATCCGGGGAAATTATTCTTCCATCGTACTCACTATTATGCACTTGACGAACCCGGTGAAACCGGTGTTGAGACTCAGAAACCTCCAAGATATTATGGTTATTTCCGGAAAATACCTGCTGACTTACAGAATGGTCCGGTGACCTTTTCACCGGATATGAAGTCGATGGTAGCTACGGTTATCGAGTATGATAAAGAGAAGACAACCGTAGAGATGGCAAACCGGAAGCTACGTCCTTTCCGTACAAAGTTGTTTTACTCTGTGCTAAAGAACAAGAAGAAACGATTTACGAAGTATGTTCCGGCTTTTCCACAGGAAGAGATGTCTTCGTATGCCCACCCTTACCTGTTTAATGAAGGCAAATCATTGTTGTTCACCTCTGACATGCCCGGAGGATACGGTGGGTTCGACCTGTATGTTGTCCATTGGGATGAAGAGGCTCAGGCATGGGGGACTCCTGTTAATCTGGGACCGGATGTCAACACGGAAGGCGATGAGATCTTTCCTGTAATCTATAAAGGACGTCTTATCTTTTCGTCTAACGGATTGCCGGGATTCGGTGGTTATGATCTGTTCAGTGCTTATTATGATAAAGATGGAGTGATTCCGGGCAGTATCAGCCATTTTCCTTATCCGGTAAATTCCGTCTTCAACGATTATTATATGTGTCCGCTTGACTTGCGAACAGCCTATTTTGTATCCGATCGTGAAATGGCTTCAAGAGACGATATCTATTACCTCCGTACAGTAGAGGATCTGGGAACCCAGCAAGGGATGCCTTTTTACGGGATGAGTGAGGAAAATGCAATTTTAGGTGGCGCTTTGTTGTTGAACGGCACTACGGAAACTGTTTCTCCGGAGTCTGTCACATTGAAGCAGTATGCGCCGGAAGGATTGCTGATGACTCTCTATTTTGATTTCGATTCGGATGAGTTGACCGATGAATCTGTACGGAGACTCGAGCAATTTATCAATGAAATGGGTACTTACCAATTTTCCGAACTTAGGTTTGATGGTTTTGCCGATGAGATAGGTAGTGACAGTTATAACTATTCATTGTCAGAGCGAAGGGCGGAAAGTGTTGCGGAGTTTCTGCGCAATCATGGTTTAAACGTACGTTTCGGCATAGAGGCTCATGGAAGGATAAAGCTTTCTCCGGAAGAGGTGAAAGAGGAAATTGAGTATCATCGCTGGCCGGAGGGAGGTATCGATTGGATACAGGTGAACCGTAGGGCAAGGCGTGTCGAAATATATAATAAGAGGTAGAAATATAAAAAAGTAAACGATATATGAAGAAGACAAGAATTCATAGAGTGTGGATACTGTTCCTGCTGGGCATCATGGCCTGTCTGCAAGTGAGAGCCCAATATATGCCGGTGGTTTTCGATAAGAAGTATGGCGATAAGAATCAGATTCAGCTGGTTTGCCCCTTAGCCGGTGACGAAGTGGCCATGGTGGGTAAAGAGGGACAGAAGTATAACCTTACCTGGATAGGCAGAGAGGGAGAAGTGCTCTTTTCATTGCCGCTGGCCGGATTTACCGCTGTTAACGAGTTGACAGAGTTGGAGGATAACCGTATCCTGCTTGTCGGGCAATCTGCTGTGATGAATACAAAAGGCAGAAAAGACAATGTGACACTAAGCGGACGGGCGGTCATATTGGATCGTAGCGGTCATATTGTTACCAATATTTATGCAGGAGGACAAGGGAGTGAACTAATGAAGGGAGCTTTGCTGCGTAGCGGGTCATTGATACTTTCCGGCATGGAGCCGAAAGGAGGAAATAGCCGGCAAGGTATTCTTATGAAAGTGGATAAATCGGGTAGAGTGATTTATCAGTACAAGAATGCCGGAAGTGGTTATTGTGATCAATTCGAGGTGCTGGGCAATACGACTGAATATATATGTGCGGCTTTCTCCGGAGACAAGGAGAAAGAACAGACAACAGTGGTCCGGTTAGATGATAAAGGGAAGCCTTATTATGTAACTGTTATTCCGGCTAAGCGGTTCATCGTGACAGGTATGAATGCCAATATCAATGACGGTTCGGTGATTGTTACCGGTAATTCATCGACTGATGGAGGCATCATTTATAAAATACGGCCGGAAGGTGATATTGTTTTTGCCAAAACACTGATACCCGCCAATCAGGGATCGGTGATGCTTAATCAGCTTCAGGTGGCTCGCAATGGTAATATATTGGTAGGTGGAAGTGGCAGTAAAGGATACTATGCCTTGTTGAGAAATGACGGAACAGCTTTATATTCCGGTACCTCGAATGGAGGTGTGAGAGGTGTGGGTATGAACCGGACTACGGGTGAATCGGTGGTAACAACTTATGATGTCAATGCACGCAGAGGAACGTTTGTCCGTATATTGCCGACGGGTAAAGCTGAGTTTGACCGCACTATTGATGGTAATTTTGATAAGGTTAAGGTAACTAATAACGGTGAAGTGTTACTGCTGTCTTCGGATGAAGGTCGGGTTTGTATGTATTCTGCTACGGGTGAAAAAGAGTTTGACCGTTATGTGACGGACAATAAACCTACTGTTTATCGTCAGGCATTGACTGCATCGTCCGGTGAGTTACTTTTTCTGGGCAGTGGTAGTCGCCTTGTCAAACTGGGACATGGACTCTATGTTTCGGATGTGAAAATAACCAAGCCGGTAAACGGAACGGCTACTGCGGTATTTACTGTCACGCTGACAGGATATGCCACTACAAAGGAAGGGGCTCCTGTTCCTGTAAGTGTAGGATATGCCACTCGTGAAGTATCTGCTACAACAGCTAATAATTTTACTCCGGTAAAGGGAAAACTGTCTTTCACCCCTTCACGCGGGACGGCGGATCGCTATCTGGTGAAACAGGATATCGAGGTTCCGGTAAAAGCGAATGATCTGATCGAAGGCGTGAAAGACTTTGAACTGCTATTGTCGGATGTTCAGCAGAGTTATCTGGTGAAGCCTGTAGGGAAAGCGGTTATCGAAGATCAGCAGGCAGTTGTGAAGTTGGTACGTACCGAGCGTGGAGAAGAGGGATCCAAAGATATTTTATATGAACTGGGATTATTTAAAACCGACGGAACTCCTTTGACCAATGCTACGGGGGCAAATATTATAGTAGATGGTATATATGGAGAAGGCACAGCCGATGCGCTCGATTTCGATATGGGATTGACTCCTAGAGTGATATTTGCCAATGGTTCGCAAAAATCATCTTTTAATGTCAGGACATTGGAGGACACCCGCTATGAACTTCCTAAAACCGTGGTAGTGAATTTTAATAAAGTACATAGCCTGAGTGGTTCTAATGTTGCTTTTGATGGTGAACTGTTGAGTTGCAGTGGAATTGTCGTCGATCAGCCGGCACGTCTGGCCATTGCTTCATTGGGTGACCACAGAGTGAATAATAATGTGGTGTCGGGCTTCTTCACTGTTTCGCTGTTGCGTGCTTCAGACGGAGCTTTATTGACCAATACCACAGGTAGTGATATCATTGTTAACTGTGTGACATTGCCCGATGCTACGGCAAAAGAAGGAAAAGACTTTGTCTTTACCAACCTGCATGACCTACGTATCAGTGGAGACGGTAACCATAGCTCCGCCAATGTGAATGGAGTGGTATTGTTCAGCACGGATACTTTGGAAAAACAGGTAAAACTGAAAATCAAATCTGTAAACCAACCTACAGGTGCACAGCCGATCAGTGTATTGGATGCAGAACGTACGGCAGAGTTTACGATCCGGAAATAAAATGATTCTTGGGGAGAAGAATGCCTTGCATCTCGAGTGTAAGGTATTCTTCTCCTCTCAGAAGAAAATGGATGAAAAAAGAACTATGACAGGAAAAAGAATATATACAGGGTTGATGGGCTTGCTGCTTTTTCTGGCGTTTGCTTGTACGGATGACAGGGAATCGCCGGGGGGAACCAATGGTAATCCTTCATTGGTTTTCAGGATGACAAGAGCTTCAGCAGACATTATCAATAATACGCAAGTCTATCTGTTTGATGGAGATGGAGCTACTGCCGGACAATTCAGGCAGAAAGTGCCGGATGTGACTTACGCTGCAGACCGCCTCACTATGCCGGTTGCGGCGGGGACATGGGATATTACATTGGTTAGTGCTGACGGAGATGTAAACAGTGGATTGATACAACCTGTCCGTGGACAGGCACGTTCGTCACTGAAAATGTGGGAAACACGTTCTGTCGGTGGGAGTTTGCCGTCTATGCCTGAGTTGCGTACGGCTTATATTACCGGACAGCAGGTTATTGCCGGTCAGGATAATGTCGCTTCCGAAACAGCATTGCTTTCACGGAACGTTGCATTGGTCAAAGTCGTGATAGCCGATGCCGGAGGACTGGATATTAATGGCACTCACACGATGAAATTGACTAATGTGCCTACGACTCTTAACTGGGAAGGAGGGTTATATCCCAATAAAAACAATCCTACTGTGAGTGCGGAGCCTATGACCGGTACTTTTACTATACATAATAATACTGCAATGGCCGGTCATCAGTACAGTGATACGCTTCGGTTTATTGTGCCGGCTCATAAAGGAACTGATTATCTGAATGCACTTCCGACCGACACAACTACCAGTCATCTTAAACTGAGTGTCGATCTGGCCAGTGAAGGAGGAACACGTTTTGAGAAGACGGATGTGGTAATCCCTCGGGTTCCACGAGTAAACGGAATTTTGTTGGTACGCATTTTCCTTGGTGGAAAGCTCGATGTCTCCACTGAGATATTGAACTGGCAGGATACACAGTTGGAAGCTGATTTGTCACAGACTCAACTTTATACGGATAAAGCTTCGGTGGGGATGGCATTTAAAGATACAATACATGTAAATACCAATGCTCGCGAATATACAGTGGAGAAGGCACCTGAGGCCACGTGGATTACTTCGGTGAAAAAGTTGGATGGGAATGCGGTGGAAATTACTGCCGACTTGGATAGCTATGTGGATAATCATCCGCGTACTTCGTATATTACCATTAAGGCCAATAATGTGACCAAGAAAATACCGGTAACACAAAGACCGGATAGAGGTACGATTAAAGTTAGTGAACATAAACTTATCTTTTGTCCTAAAGTACACGAAAAACGTTCGGTGGAAGTTAAGAGTATTGGAGGTGACTGGATATTCTTAGGTAGTAGTCCCAAAGCGACTTCAGACATACAGAATGGGGTAAAAGGAAATACCACAGTTAACTTTACACGTACTTCGACGATTAAGCCGGATGATTTTGATACTTGTTATGGAGATGGTCAGATTGTTGTGAAGAATAAAACAACGCTTGATACGGATACGATTTCGTTAGTGAACTGCTATATTCATATGGATGATGGGGTAATAAACGCTGTTGCTCCAACCGGAACGGCGCAGACAGCGGTAACAAACTCACAGGATGTGACAGTATTCGGTGGTAGTCGGAATATTCTTTTTGATTCATGGGAATCGTGGATACATAATGATTTGAGTTGGAACCCGTCAACTCAAGTGCTGACTATGACGACTGACCGAGAACCTTCTGATGAGGCTCGTGACGGATCATTGATATTCCATCATGCTGATTGTTCGGATTATCAAGTAACTGCCAAAGTGCATCAGGATGTCATTGTAACTATTCCGGCATTTGACTTTTTTGTAGTGAAATTTACTTGGGTTAATAATGATGTGGATATAGCTGTGGAGTTTAGTGGAAATGATGTTTCTGGGAATGGTAATAACAATTCAAGTTATGATAAGTACCCAGTTGGTTGGAGTTTTACAAACTCTGTTCGGTATAATAACCAAGAACTCCTACGATGGGGAGGTGATGCTACCGGAGGGCAAGGAGAAACAGCTTTCTTTAATGCGCCAGTGCTGGAAGGAGATGTTAATTCTCCCCGTAAAATTAAGCTTGATGTATATGCAACTTGGTTTACACCTGGTCGTGCTCCTGATAAAATGACTTTCACTATGTCTGCTTATAAAGGTGGAACGATGGTACAAAATGGAACCAACTTTGATAATCAAGGAGGTGAGACTTTATATCAGCAAGGACATACAGTTATGATTACCACAACAAAGGGAAAAGAAACCTATGCCACTGGCGGGTATACCAAAGTAGCTACTATCACTTATGATAGAATTAAGCACTCTGCTACGGTCAATGTGTGGGCTTCTTCTGCTTCGACTCGCTCATCTCGTTCGGTAAGGGTTCCATTCCGACCGGAGGAGAAGCCTCTCTGGGCTCCCGTAGTAGTGAATACCTATTCCGATAATTATCAGGGGGAGAGGAGATAGATTTTAGTGTAAACAATGAAAATGCGCTATAATATGAAAATACAATATATAATAGGTATACTGATTGCTTTTCTGTTTGCCTCGTGCAGTCATGAGGAGGAGGAACAGAAACCCGCTTATGGAAAGATAGATGTTGCTGTTTCGGTAACCCTACCGCAACCGGAGTCAGTAAATACTCTTACTCGTGCCGGTGGTCCGTATACGGATACCGATATTAAGAACGCAGACTTGTTGATATTCGACAAAGACGCAAAGTTTATGGAACGCGTCAAAGTAGAGAGTGACAGGTTGGTGGTCACCGGAACGGGGATTAATTTCACAGTCCGTTTGGATGCCACTTCAGAACGGCGTATCATTCATCTGGTAGCAAACGGTCGGAGTGCTGATGGCACTTCGGATCGCTTGAACTTTGGTGATATAACTCCCGGTATGACAGAAAATGCGGCTATCTCTTCCTTGCAGACAGCCTCGCTCGAACATGTGGATGAAGGAGAGAGCACATTGTTAAACCATGTAATGCCTTTGGTCATGTGGGGACGTTTTGCATTGAACGGAATCAATATCGTAACGAAAGCAGAGGGTGTGAAACTGTTGCGTTCCACAGCATGTATACAAGTGAAGAAGGGTAATGGAGGTGGGAATACCGGACTGGATGATTTTGTCATCGAGGGAATTACTGTACATCAGGGGGCCTGTCATGGCTTCCTGGCTCCGACCGATTGCACAGGAGAAGTAAATACTCCCGTTGTCACAAATCCGGTTACCGGTGGAATCTATCTGGATTATCGTAAGGGTTGGGTTAATGGTGCGGAACCATCTTTATACATTTATGAGCGCAATTGTTCGGCTTCCGACTATATGGGAGTAGTGATTGCAGCCCGGTATAAGGGGAAAAAGGGCTACTATAAGGTAGTGATGAACGGTAATGACGGAAGTCCTTTGAACATTGTACGCAACCACCGCTATATTGTTACAGTGGTGGGAGTCAATGGTCCGGGATATGAAAGTCCGGATATTGCTGTGGCTTCTGCACCTTCGAATGCTTTGAAAGTGGAGTTGACGGATGAAGACACGGATCTGCCCTGTATTGTGGCCGACGGTCAATACCGTATGGCATCGTCTAATAATGTATTCAGCCTATATGGAAAAACAGATGTGACTACATCGGCAACTGGTGTGGATATTTGTACCGTATATTCCAGTCGTGGTATTCAGCCGGTTCTGACCCTTCCTGACGATTGTAATTGGTTGACAAACCTGTCTGCCCAGGCTTTGGGAAGTAACAAATATAAAATTACGGGGGATTTTACCTCAGCGGCCAATGATGCCGTAGCTACAACCTTGACTATGACGTGTGATAATCTGTCTCAGCCGGTTCGTGTCAGTTGGAATCCCATCATATCGGATCAGAAAGATATCGATTCGTTTGTCCTCGATTTGGTCGGTTCAACCGATCGTAACTGGACGGTACGGGTGTTGAATCCGACATCTCCCGGCTGGCTCTTTCTACACCCATCCGCCGCATCTCCCGGAGCTCTTCCGGGGGACGGCATGGTGTCGGAACTCAGTAGCAAATACAGTTCGCATGCTTATTTGCACGTAGCTTTCGGAGCGAACAGGAGAGGGACTGTACAGATGACTTCCGCCTCCGGCGGGGAAACTGTAGCCCGTAAGATAGTAGTTATTCAATAGAACGTTGCGGTAGTATGACCCTGGAAGAGATATTGCAAATAGAAGCACAGAATGTTGATTGTATTTTTCTGTATCAGGAAGAAGGAGCATGGTATGCTTATGAACATTCTGCTTTTTATTGTTATTCTCTTCTGGGCATACTTGATATCGACTGGTTGCCTTGCCCCGATGGAGTCTCTTCCGGGCAGAAAACAATCAGGGTACGTGTTTCCGAACCGGATAAGTTTTTGTGTACTCCTTTGTTACGTCTGATGCGGAAGCGTAAAACAGAATATGTTGTTTTGTGTAAGATTTCGTGTGGAGGTTTTTATTATTGGCGGGAACAGCAACAAATGAAATTTCGTGTATTACAGGAAAGAGAAAGCTCTTGTACGAAGATAAATGAACATGCTGAATGATTAATCTTATCCTCTGCAGCCTGGAAAGGCGGCTTTTTCACGAGCATATTCTTTATATGCTATCTTTAGTGATATTCATCGGTATAGCCTGTGAAGGCTGTTGATGAATTATTGTTTGTTTTGTTTGTGTGCGCCCCTTCCGTATTTTAGCGAAAATATCGGAAGGGGCTTTTGCACAGATAAGTTTTTAATGAATTTCTATTTGTCCAGAGTAATCATGAAGCGGCGCAGGTAAACTTCTTGTTCCGCATTGCCGACATTACTGAAACGTACAGCTTTCACAGGTGTTTGTTTCAAGTTCAAGGTGATGCGGTTCTTTTCCTGTTTGAAATCGACCTTCTGCCATTCTTTGCCATCAGCCGAAATTTCAAGTTGTCCCCAGGCAGCCACGTCCGGTTTACCGAAATCTATATCCAGATTTTCTCCCGGATAAGCTTGATCCAGTTCGATGGTCAGCGTGCATCCGGCTCCCCATTTAATTACTTCGTTGGCAGGTGATACCAATACACGGTTGGTTTTGATCTGTAACGGCTGATTGCGTAATTGCTCTACGTCACTTACCAGTTTGTGGGGCATATAGTCTGTTGCGGCATCCAATTGTGTACCGTGCTCCTTATTATAGCGTTCGGTGACCGTGGTAAATGTTTGATCTATCAGTGGCTTGATCACTTTAGTTGCTGTTTTTACACCCGGTTGGTAAGGATTCTGGTTATAGGTTTGATCTACCTGGAACATTTGCTGTTGCAGTGCTTTCACATGACGGTATTTCCGGATAAAGAGTGAGTTGTCCCCTTCTTTATAAGCTTTGGCCATAGCCAGAACTTCTTGCCCGGTTTCGCCCAATAATTTAAACTGACGGAGCCAAGGCATCATTTCAACAATGAGGGGACGATTCCCTGTGTTGGTCATCAAAATGTCACCGGACTCTACCATCTTTCCGAAAGTTGCTTCCAAAGCGTTGAAGTCAGCTTCGGTATATGAACCGTTTTTCAGGTAGCTATCGAGAAAACGTTGTGATAACGGCTGCAATTCGACAGATTCGTCCCGGCGGTATTTATGTCCGTTCGGTCCCAAGTCGGAGTTATGTGCTGCAAAAAATTCCAATTCGTCTGCGGCACTTGGCAGAATGGTACGGATAGCATCTTTCCATGTCTGTTCACTGTTGTATTTTTCAGGATTCCATGCATAGTCGGCTACACTGTAAATTGCAATTTTGGATGCTTCGGCATGTTCCATGGGATTGGTGACAAAGCCTGACATCTGATCGGCAATCTGCGTGTCGTTGCCATAGACCGGTCCGAGTAAAAGATGGTCGCGTACGTAATCTGATACCGGAAAGTTCCACCAAATATACGCCGGACGTTTGATGCGTGCGTTGATCCAAGCTATGCCGTCTTTGGTTATATCAGAAATGACACGGTCACCCGTCCACATTATTTGGATAGAAGGGTTCAGCTTTTCTCCCAAGGTAGTCAGATAATTTCCCTTGGGATTCGACCAGCTTTTATTGTATTCTGTAGGACACATGACCAAAGGAGTGACATCCGGTTTTACCTTTACGAATTTCTCGTCGATATAGTTCAACAGTTCGGCTTGCTTGTTCGGATTGGTGCCTTCTCCCGAGATATCGTCAAAGAATACAGCGAACGAACGGACTCCCAGATCGTACATTTTTTCGAATTTTGCCAGTAGCAGATCGCGGTCTTCCTGGTTCCATTTGATGTCTTGTCCCGGATGAATAGCCCATACAAAGTCCACTTCGTTCTCATTGGCTACTTTTACCAACTCCTGTAATTGGAGGGCCTCTTTTTCGGGATATGGCAGGCGCCAGTTGGGAGAACTGTGGTATGGATCATCTTTAGGCCCATAGATATAGGTATTCATTTTATTCTCTCCGTAGAACTTCAACTGACGGAGACGAGCTTCGTGGCTCCAGGGGGTTCCGTAAAATCCTTCGACTACACCGCGGAAACGGACTGAAGGGTAGTCTTTGATTTCTACTACAGGAAGTTGATTGTCATTCAGTAACTGTGCTAACGTCTGCAAGGCATAGAAAGTTCCCCTTTCGTCCTGGCCGGCTAAGACAATCTCTTTATCATTGATGGCCAAATAATAGCCTTCTTTGTGATTAGGAATCTGTCGGGCGAATTTGCGGATAGCTTTGTCCCCTTTTTCACCGATATAGATGCGAAACCCGTTTTTATCCGAATGCTTTCCGGCAAGCAGGGTTTTCAGGGCACTGACGGCATGTGTGTTTGCCTCTGTATCTCCAACAATCAGATAGGTGTCCGGTAAGCTCAGGTTTCGGGCTTGTGAAAGGACCTGCTGTGGTTGTGGTTGAATACTTGTGATTTGGGCCGAAGCACTGACGCCCAAAAGGAGCCAGGCTCCCAGTAAGTAGAGTCGTTTAATCTTCATTTTAGGTAAAATGTTAGTTTTTCAGGTTTTAGTGACTGCACAAAAATAAGAAAAAAAGTGCATACTGCCGTTTTTCTATTAATTTTGTTCCTTTGAAACATTGAAATAAGGAAAAATGCCTATGCTGATACTTTTATCTTGTGCCAAAACTATGAGTGACGTTTCGAAGACAAAAACGCCTCTCACTACATTTCCCGGCTTCCGGAAGGAGGCAGCGGAGGTTGCTCTGCAGATGTCACAATTTTCAGTCGAGGAGTTGGAACGGCTGTTAAAGGTGAATCCTAAGATTGCTGTTGAAAATTATAGACGCTATCAGGCTTTTCACTCGGAGGGTACACGGGAATTGCCTGCATTATTGGCTTATACAGGGATTGTTTTTAAAAGAGTTCACCCCCAGGACTTTTCAGAAGAAGACTTTTGCTATGCCCAGGATCATCTGAGATTGACCTCATTCTGCTATGGGTTGTTGCGTCCTCTCGATATGATTAGGCCTTACCGGCTTGAGGGAGATGCACGGTTGCCTGAACCCGGCAACAGAACGATGTTTGATTATTGGAAGCCAATCCTTACAGACCGGTTTATTGCAGATATCAAGAAAGTCGGTGGGGTGCTTTGTAATCTGGCAAGTGACGAAATGCGGGGACTTTTCGATTGGAAGCGGGTTGAGAAGGAGGTTCGTGTGATAACTCCCGAGTTTCACGTCTGGAAAAACGGAAAATTGGCTACGGTAGTGGTTTATACTAAGATGTCGCGGGGCGAGATGACTCGTTATATTCTGAAGAACCGGATAGAATCTGTTGAACAATTGAAGACATTCGCCTGGGAAGGGTTTGAATTTAACGAACAGCTTTCGGACGAGACAAAATATGTATTTACAAACGGAAAAACAGAATGAATCGAGATGACAGAAATAGAAAAAATGCGTAGCGGTGAATTGGCGGATATGTCGGCACCTGAATTACAGGTGAGATTTGAACATGCCAAGAAGTTATTGGCACGAATGCGGTGCTTGAGTACGTATGACGAAACTTATCGGGGACTACTTGAAGAATTGATACCTGATCTTCCGGCTACTTCCGTTATTTGCCCGCCTTTTCATTGTGATCATGGCGATGGCATCCGTTTGGGTGAGCATGTATTTGTGAATGCCAATTGTACGTTCCTTGACGGAGCATTCATCACCATCGGAAGTCATACATTGATAGGTCCGTGTGTGCAAATCTATACTCCACATCATCCAATGGATTATCTGGAACGCCGTAACCCCAAAGAGTACGCTTATCCGGTAACTATTGGCGAAGACTGTTGGATTGGTGGCGGGGCTGTCATTTGTCCCGGCGTGACGATAGGTGACCGTTGTGTGATCGGAGCCGGCAGTGTGGTGACAAAGGATATACCGGACGATTGTGTGGCGGTAGGTAATCCTGCACGTGTCATTAGGTGCCGGATGTAATCCTGTAAGTCAAGCCTCCATTGTATTTCCGGACATACGTTCGGGGAGACTCTGTATGCTTGTTTTTTATAATTGAAAATCAGTTTGTTATTATGCCTGTTGAAAACTTTTTGAAAAAAAATATCGCAAATAGTTTGTAGGTCTCAAGAAAAGCCATACCTTTGCATCGCTTTTGAAAAGAAAGTGTAAGGGCGTTTAGCTCAGCTGGTTCAGAGCATCTGCCTTACAAGCAGAGGGTCGGCGGTTCGAATCCGTCAACGCCCACTCTATACGGAATCCTTGCAGAATATTTCTGTAAGGATTTTCTTTTTCTGTATTTTACCTGATACAATGGTGTATTAATTCAAGTTATTTTTTAAAAGAAAACAAAGGGAAATTTGGCGGGAAAGTGATTTATTTCTTTACTTTGCTTCATCAATAAACCTATTAATACTACCATGCGAACAAAATCGATTTTTTTACTTTTGTTGTTGGCTGTCATGCCATTGTGCGTGTTCTCGCAGTCGAAATCTACGTTTGAAATCAAGAATGGACATTTTTATCGTAACGGAAAGATAACGCCTGTTCTTTCCGGTGAGATGCATTATGCCCGTATCCCTCATCAATATTGGCGTCATCGGTTGCAGATGATGAAAGGTATGGGGTTAAATACGGTGGCTACCTATGTGTTCTGGAATCTTCATGAGCCGGAGCCCGGAAAATGGGATTTTACAGGTGACAAGAATTTGGCTGAATTTATAAAAATCGCAGGTGAAGAGGGGATGATGGTCATTTTGCGTCCCGGGCCTTATGTTTGTGCCGAGTGGGAATTCGGTGGTTATCCTTGGTGGTTGCAAAATGTGAAAGGAATGGAAATCAGGAGAGATAATCCGGAGTTTCTGAAATATACAAAAGCGTATATCGATCGTCTTTATAAAGAGGTCGGTAGTTTGCAGTGTACAAAGGGTGGGCCGATTGTAATGGTGCAGTGTGAGAATGAATTTGGTTCATACGTTGCCCAGCGTAAGGATATACCTTTGGAAGAACATCGCGCTTACAATGCTAAAATCAAGCAGCAGTTGGCTGATGCAGGATTTAATGTACCTCTGTTTACTTCTGATGGCAGTTGGCTTTTTGAGGGTGGGGCTACTCCGGGAGCTTTGCCTACGGCGAATGGCGAAAGTGATATTGAGAACTTGAAAAAAGTGGTTGATCAATATCACGACGGCAAAGGTCCGTATATGGTTGCAGAATTTTATCCGGGTTGGCTGTCGCATTGGGCAGAGCCGTTCCCGCAGATAGGAGCTTCCGGGATTGCTCGTCAAACCGAGAAGTATCTGCAAAATGATGTTTCTTTCAACTTCTATATGGTGCATGGAGGTACGAATTTTGGTTTTACGAGTGGTGCTAATTATGATAAGAAGCGTGATATTCAGCCGGATATGACCAGTTATGATTATGATGCTCCTATTAGCGAGGCAGGCTGGGTAACTCCAAAGTATGATTCGATTCGCAATGTGATCAAGAAATATGTTAAATATACAATTCCTGAAGCTCCGGCTCCTAATCCTGTTATCGAAATACCTTCTATTCAATTGAATAAAGTTGCGGATGTGCTTGCTTTTGCAGAAAAACAGAAACCCGTGTCGTCTGATACTCCCTTGACTTTTGAACAATTGAATCAGGGGTATGGATATGTATTGTATACTCGTCATTTCAATCAGCCGATTAGCGGAACACTTGAAATTCCGGGGTTGCGTGACTATGCCGTTGTTTATGTGGATGGTGAACAGGTAGGAGTGCTGAATCGGAATACCAAGACCTACTCCATGGAGATAGAGGTGCCGTTTAATGCTACTCTGCAGATTCTGGTTGAAAATATGGGACGCATTAATTATGGTAGCGAGATCGTACATAATACCAAGGGAATTATTAGCCCGGTTCAGATAGCCGGTAAGGAAATTGTCGGCGGATGGGATATGTATCAGTTGCCGATGGACGAAATGCCCGATTTGACCAAATTGAAAGCTGATACACATAAAAATGTACCGTCTGAAGTGGCTAAGCTGAAAGGCTGTCCGGTGCTTTATGAGGGGACTTTTACGTTAGATAAAGTCGGAGATACATTTATGGATATGGAAAGCTGGGGAAAGGGTATCGTTTTTGTGAACGGTGTTAATATCGGACGTTACTGGAAAGTAGGTCCTCAGCAAACACTCTATGTTCCGGGTGTATGGCTGAAGAAGGGTGAAAATAAGATTGTTATCTTTGAACAATTGAATGAAACCCCTCAAACAGAAGTGAAAACAGTGAAAACACCGGTGTTGATGAAGCTTAAGGGCTGAGTGAAACGATGAACGGTTTTTGAATAATGAATGATCAACGATGAACTATCTTGCAACGATGGTAAAATGCAAGTAGTTCATCGTTGATTGTTTAAAGACTGTTCACCTTTGGCCGTTCATCGTGATTTTAGTCTCTTTTATACAAACTTTCTCTCCCCTTATGCCTTATAACTCAGGAAAAAGAGTTAATTTTGCAGCCTGATAATTATCTAAACGACAATATGAAACTTGATTTACTTACGGCCATCTCTCCGATTGACGGCCGATATAGAGGCAAGGCTGAAGCTTTAGCTGCATATTTTTCTGAATATGCGTTGATTAAATACCGTGTGCAGGTAGAAGTAGAGTATTTTATTACTTTGTGCGAACTGCCGTTGCCGCAACTGAAGGGAATTGATAAGAGTGTGTTCGAGTCATTGCGCAATATCTACCGTAATTTTACGGAAGCCGATGCGCAGCGTATCAAGGATATTGAAAGTGTGACCAACCATGATGTGAAAGCCGTAGAGTATTTCCTGAAAGAAGAGTTTGATAAGTTGGGTGGATTGGAAGAGTACAAAGAGTTTATTCATTTTGGACTGACTTCGCAGGATATTAACAATACATCGATCCCTCTTTCTATCAAGGAGGCATTGGAGCAAGTTTATTATCCGCTGATTGAAGAACTGATTGCGCAGTTGAAAACGTATGCTACTGAATGGGAATCCATTCCGATGCTTGCCAAAACTCACGGTCAGCCGGCATCTCCAACTCGCTTGGGAAAGGAAATTATGGTTTTTGTTTATCGCCTGGAACGTCAGCTGGCTACTTTGAAGGCTTGCCCTGTAACTGCTAAATTCGGCGGTGCAACCGGAAATTATAATGCACACCATGTGGCTTATCCCGAATATGATTGGAAAGCATTCGGAAATCAGTTTGTTGCAGAGAAACTGGGATTGGAACGCGAGGAATATACAACACAGATTTCGAACTACGACAATCTGTCGGCTATCTTCGATGCCATGAAGCGTATCAATACGGTGATGATCGATATGAACCGTGATTTCTGGCAATACATCTCGATGGAATATTTCAAGCAGAAGATAAAAGCCGGAGAGGTGGGATCGAGTGCGATGCCGCATAAAGTAAATCCGATTGATTTTGAGAATGCAGAAGGTAATCTCGGAATTGCCAATGCCATTCTGGAACACCTCGCAGTGAAACTTCCCGTATCACGTTTGCAACGCGACTTGACAGATTCTACTGTGCTGCGTAATGTAGGTACTCCGTTCGGGCATATTGTGATTGCTATTCAAAGTTCGCTGAAAGGATTGCGCAAGTTGTTGCTCAACGAAACGGCTATCTATCGTGATTTGGATAATTGCTGGAGTGTGGTGGCTGAGGCTATCCAGACTATTCTTCGTCGTGAGGCTTACCCGCATCCGTACGAAGCCTTGAAGGCTCTGACTCGTACGAATCAGGCTATCACAGAAACTTCTATCAAGGAGTTTATTGAAGGATTGGATGTGAACGAAGAAATCAAAAAAGAATTAAGAGTAATTACTCCCCATTCGTATACGGGAATTTAAGGGTGATTATTGTTATATATAATATAAGTGTCTAAAATCAGGCCGTGAGGCCAAAAGTTTAATTTTTATTCGAATAAGAAAATGAGCACAGAAAACGAAGAATGGCGCGAAGACTCCAAGAGTGAGAATACGGACGCCGGCCGTGATGGTAACAGAAGTTTTAACAGAGAAGGCGGATACAGTCGTCCTTCATACAATCGTGAAGGTGGCGACCGTCCTTATCGTCCGAGATTTAATAGTAATAGTGAAGATCGTCCTCAGCGTTCTTATGGTGATCGTCCGCAACGTCCTTCATATAATCGTGAAGGTGGCGACCGTCCCTATCGTCCGCGTTTTAACAGCGAGGGTGGTGACCGTCCTCAGCGTTCCTATGGCGACCGTCCGCAACGTCCTTCATATAATCGTGAAGGTGGTGACCGTCCCTATCGTCCGCGTTTTAACAGCGAAGGTGGTGACCGTCCTCAGCGTTCTTATGGCGACCGTCCGCAACGTCCTTCATATAACCGTGAAGGTGGCGACCGTCCCTACCGTCCGCGCTTTAACAGCGAAGGTGGTGATCGTCCTCAGCGTTCCTATGGCGACCGTCCGCAACGTCCTTCATACAATCGTGAAGGTGGTGACCGTCCCTATCGTCCGAGATACAATAACGATAACAGATCGCAGGGATTCTCACGTCCGATACGTCGTACGGGGGATTACGATCCGAATGCTAAATACAGTAAGAAAAAACAGATTGAATACAAAGAACAATTTGTTGATCCGAATGAACCGATCCGTCTGAATAAGTTCCTGGCTAATGCAGGAGTCTGCTCTCGTCGTGAAGCTGATGAATTTATCACGGCAGGTGTAGTTTCTGTCAATGGAGAGGTTGTTACAGAGTTGGGTACAAAGATCAAGCGCGCTGATGTGGTGAAGTTTCACGATGAAACCGTTAGTATTGAGCGTAAGGTGTATGTGTTGCTGAACAAGCCGAAAGATTGTGTAACTACTTCAGATGATCCTCAGGCTCGTCTGACTGTTATGGATCTGGTAAAAGGGGCCTGCGCTGAGCGTATTTATCCGGTAGGACGTCTGGACCGTAACACAACAGGTGTATTGCTGTTGACTAATGATGGTGATTTAGCTTCTAAACTGACACATCCGAAATACCTGAAGAAAAAAATCTATCATGTATATTTGGATAAGAATCTGACTAAGGCAGATATGGACCAGATTGCAGCCGGTATTCAGCTGGAAGATGGTGAAATCCATGCGGATGCCATCAGTTATTCTGACGAGGTGAAACGTGATCAAGTGGGTATCGAAATCCACTCCGGAAAGAATCGTATCGTCCGTCGTATATTTGAATCGTTGGGTTACAAGGTGGTGAAACTTGACCGTGTATTCTTTGCCGGACTGACTAAAAAAGGATTGCGCCGTGGTGAGTGGCGTTATCTTACAGAACAGGAAGTTAACTTCCTCCGGATGGGATCTTTTGAATAATAAAAGAATTTAGAAGATGGCAGTCAGTGGTCAGTAACCGGGCGTTTGTCACTCCCGGTTGCTGACTTCTGGCTACTATATATAATAATGTATATAAAATAGTTGTATGGAAAAGATTAGTAGAACAAAAATTGTCGACCTGATGAAGCGCGAAGATTTTGGCGCTATGGTCAATGTGAAAGGATGGGTTCGCACCCGCAGAGGCAGCAAACAAGTTAACTTTATCGCACTGAATGACGGTTCTACAATAAATAACGTGCAGGTCGTAGTCGATCTGGCGAACTTTGATGAAGAGATGCTGAAGCAAATCACGACCGGTGCTTGTCTGAGCGTGAACGGTGTGTTGACGGAGTCGGTAGGCGCCGGACAGAAGGCTGAAGTGCAGGCTCGTGAAATTGAAGTGCTGGGAACTTGTGACAATACGTATCCGCTACAGAAGAAAGGGCACTCTATGGAGTTTTTGCGTGAGATAGCCCATTTGCGTCCGCGTACCAATACTTTTGGAGCAGTATTCCGTATTCGTCACAATATGGCTATTGCTATCCATAAATTCTTCCATGAAAAGGGATTCTTCTATTTTCATACACCTATCATTACAGCGTCTGACTGTGAAGGTGCCGGACAGATGTTTCAGGTGACTACCATGAACCTGTATGATCTGAAAAAAGATGAAAACGGTTCTATCGTGTATGATGATGACTTCTTTGGCAAACAAGCCAGTTTGACTGTTTCGGGACAGTTGGAAGGTGAGTTAGCTGCTACCGCTTTAGGTGCAATCTATACGTTTGGTCCTACTTTCCGTGCCGAAAATTCTAACACTCCGCGCCACTTGGCCGAGTTCTGGATGATTGAACCGGAGGTAGCTTTCAACGAAATTCAGGAGAATATGGATTTGGCTGAAGAGTTCATTAAATATTGTGTGAGATGGGCTTTGGATAACTGTGCAGATGATGTGAAATTCCTGAACGACATGTTCGATAAAGGATTAATTGAACGTTTGGAAGGTGTACTTAAAGAAGACTTCGTCCGTCTGCCATACACGGAAGGTATTAAAATACTGGAAGAAGCTGTTGCCAAAGGACATAAATTCGAATTCCCGGTTTACTGGGGAGTTGATTTGGCTTCTGAACACGAGCGTTATCTGGTGGAAGACCACTTTAAACGTCCGGTGATCCTGACTGACTATCCGAAGGAAATAAAGGCCTTCTATATGAAACAGAATGAGGATGGTAAGACTGTGCGTGCCATGGATGTACTTTTCCCTAAAATCGGAGAGATCATTGGCGGTTCGGAACGTGAGTCTGATTATAACAAATTGATGACGCGTATTGAAGAAATGCATATTCCGATGAAGGATATGTGGTGGTATCTGGATACTCGTAAGTTCGGTACTTGTCCTCACTCCGGATTCGGACTGGGATTTGAACGCTTGTTGCTCTTCGTGACGGGTATGTCTAATATCCGCGATGTAATTCCGTTCCCGCGTACCCCACGTAATGCCGATTTTTAATGAATCATATCTGAATATTCATACAAATGATAAGAAACTCGCATATTCTTTTGATTATGTGAGTTTTTTTATGTCTTTAGATTGCTATTTTTATAAAAGAAATCTTTATATTTGTGACAGACAGATGAATTAAAGTGTTAACTAAAATCGTACAGATATGAAAAAGCTTTATTTCTTTACCATGCTGGCGGCGATGCTGTTTGCGGTAACAAATGTGATGGCACAAAAGGCTAACTTTAAGCCAGCTAATCTGAAAGGAATCTGGCAATTGTGCCACTATGTTTCAGAAAGTCCGGATGCTCCGGGTGTACTTAAACCGAGTAATACTTTCAAAGTACTGAGTGACGATGGAAGAATTGTGAATTTCACGATTCGTCCCGGAGCAGATGCTATTATAACGGGGTATGGTAGCTACGAGCAGTTGTCGGATCATACATACGCTGAAAGCATTGAAAAGAATATTCATTTGCCGATGCTCGACAATCAGGATAATGTTCTTACTTTCGAACTCGTTGATGATAAAGTATTGCATCTTAAATATTTTATAGAGAAGGATCTGAATGGCAATGAACTGAATTGCTGGTATAAAGAGACTTGGAAACGTATTGAGATGCCGGACAAATTCCCGGAAGACATTGTAAGATAATTCAGATTATAAGATCGACTTACGGACTGCAGGTAGCAAGCTGCCGATTATGTATTGTAGCATTGATCGTGTGTGGCTTGTTGCCTGCAGTCTTTTTTTGTCTTGTTGGGCGCTTTTACGGCAGATAGCTTGTGGCTCGTTATCAACCGGATAAATCCAAAAAAAGACAGAAATAGTTTGCCAATTCAAAGAAAAGCCGTACTTTTGCAAGCCGATTATTATCTCAAAAGGATAAGAGATTAATTCATAGCAAGTTAATCTTCCTTTGTCCGGGGAAGGTTGATAAGTGGTGAAGAAAATTTTTAGTAGTAACATTTAAAAAACAAATTAAGAGTGGATACTTTAAGTTACAAGACCATTTCTGCAAACAAGGCAACTGTAACCAAAGAATGGGTTATCGTTGATGCTACAGACCAAACTTTAGGTCGTCTGGGAGCAAAAGTTGCGAAACTGTTGAGAGGAAAGTATAAACCAAACTTTACTCCTCATGTAGACTGCGGTGATAACGTTATTATCATCAATGCAGACAAAGTTAAATTAAGTGGTAACAAATGGAATGACAGAGTTTATTTGTCTTATACTGGCTACCCGGGTGGTCAGAGAGAAATGACTCCTGCTCGTTTGATCGCCAAACCTAACGGTGAAGACAGATTACTGAGAAAAGTAGTGAAGGGCATGCTTCCGAAGAACAGACTGGGAGCTAAGTTGCTGAGCAATATGTATGTTTACGCAGGTAGCGAACACAAACACGATGCTCAGAACCCGAAAGCAATTGATATAAACTCACTTAAATAAGATATAATGGAAGTAGTAAATGCATTAGGCAGACGTAAACGTGCTATTGCACGCGTATTCGTAAGCGAAGGTACAGGAAAGATTACTATTAACAAGAGAGACCTTGCAGAGTACTTTCCATCAACTATTCTTCAGTATGTTGTTAAACAACCATTGAACAAGCTTGGTGTTGCTGAGAAGTATGACATCAAAGTGAACTTGTGCGGTGGTGGTTTTACTGGTCAGTCTCAGGCTTTGCGTTTAGCTATTGCCCGTGCACTGGTTAAGATCAACGCTGAAGATAAGCCGGCACTTCGTTCTGAAGGCTTCATGACACGTGATCCTCGTTCTGTTGAACGTAAGAAACCGGGTCAGCCGAAAGCTCGTAGAAGATTCCAGTTCAGCAAGCGTTAATGGGCTGCCTGACGGAAGATGTTTAGTATCTAAACTACCGGGACTCTTACTATACAGGCTACCCGGCGGTTGGTTTAGAAAAAACAAAAAAGAAAGTAAACGATTTAAAGAAAAAACAAGATGTCAAGAACAAATTTTGATACATTATTGGAAGCCGGTTGCCACTTCGGACACCTTAAAAGAAAGTGGAACCCTGCAATGGCTCCTTATATTTTTATGGAACGCAATGGTATTCATATCATTGACCTTCACAAAACAGTTGCAAAAGTTGATGAAGCCGCAGAGGCTCTGAAACAGATTGCAAAATCAGGCAAGAAAGTCCTTTTTGTTGCTACTAAAAAACAAGCTAAACAGGTAGTGGCTGAAAAAGCTGCATCTGTAAACATGCCTTATGTTATCGAACGTTGGCCGGGTGGTATGTTGACTAACTTCCCTACTATCCGTAAGGCAGTGAAGAAGATGACTACTATCGACAAGTTGACTGCTGATGGTACTTACTCAAACTTGTCAAAGAGAGAAATTCTTCAGATTTCTCGTCAGCGTGCTAAGCTGGACAAGACTTTGGGTTCTATCGCTGACCTGACTCGTCTGCCGTCTGCTTTGTTCGTTATCGATGTAATGAAAGAAAATATCGCTGTTCGCGAAGCTAACCGTTTGGGTATTCCTGTATTTGGTATCGTTGATACTAACTCGGATCCTACAAACATTGACTTCGTAATTCCGGCAAATGATGACGCTACTAAATCAGTAGAAGTTATCCTCGATGCTTGCTGTGCTGCAATGATCGAAGGTCTGGAAGAAAGAAAAGCTGAAAAGATCGATATGGAAGCTGCCGGTGAAGCTCCTGCTAACAAGGGCAAAAAGAAATCAGCTAAGGCTAGACTCGATAAATCTGACGAAGAAGCAATCAACGCAGCTAAAGCTGCTGCTTTCCTGAAAGAAGACGAAGAGGCTTAATATAATAATGTGCCAATTTGCTAATGTGCCGACGCATCTGTAAGGGTGTGGGCATTTTGATTGGCAGATTGGCACATTTTGTTTATTCAAAACGATTATTCATTTTAAAATATAAAAGATATTATGGCTGTAACAATGGCTGATATAACCAAGCTCCGCAAAATGACCGGTGCTGGTATGATGGACTGCAAAAATGCGTTGACTGATGCTGAAGGCGATTTCGACAAAGCAATGAAGATCATCCGCGAAAAAGGACAGGCAGTTGCTGCAAAACGTTCTGACCGTGAGGCTTCTGAAGGTTGTGTTTTGGTAAAAGTAGAAGAAGGTTTCGGTGCTATCATCGCTTTGAAGTGCGAAACTGACTTTGTTGCTCAGAATGCTGACTTCGTGAAACTGACTCAGGATATTCTGGACGCTGCTGTAGCTAACAAGTGCAAGACTCTGGAAGAAGTTTTGGCTCTTCCGATGGGTGATGCTACTGTAGCTCAGGCTGTAACAGACAGAACCGGTATCACTGGTGAAAAGATGGAGTTGGATGGTTACATGGTTTTGGAAGGCGCTACAATTGCTGCTTACAACCATATGAACAGAAACGGTCTTTGCACCATGGTTGCTTTCAACAAGAAAGTTGACGAACAGCTGGCTAAGCAAGTAGCTATGCAGGTTGCTGCTATGAATCCGATCGCAGTTGATGAAGATGGTGTTTCTGAAGAAGTGAAGCAGAAAGAAATCGAAGTGGCTGTTGAAAAGACTAAAGTAGAACAGGTGCAGAAAGCTGTAGAAGCTGCTTTGAAGAAAGCTAATATCAATCCGGCTCATGTGGACAGTGAAGACCACATGGAAAGCAACATGGCTAAAGGCTGGATTACAGCTGAAGATGTTGCAAAGGCAAAAGAAATCATTGCTACTGTTTCAGCTGAGAAGGCTGCAAATATGCCTGAACAAATGATTCAGAACATTGCTAAAGGACGTTTGGCTAAGTTCTTGAAAGAAGTTTGCTTGCTGAATCAGGAAGACATCATGGATGCCAAGAAGACAGTGAGAGAAGTGTTGAAAGAAGCTGATCCTGAATTGAAGGTTGTTGATTTCAAACGTTTCACTTTGAGAGCTGAATAATCTCAAGGAATCAAGGATATAGAAACGGCCGCACAGAAAGTCTGTAGCGGCCGTTTTTTTGTGGCTGTCCGTAATGTTACGGTTATCTGTTTACGCAGAATCCGGAACAAGAACTTTTGCGTATAAAGTGAATGGATCCGGAACTTGTTTACATTTTGCCGGACCTGTTTCAAGTGGGATTTGTTTCCCCTTATCCTCCTACTGTTTTTGTTTTCGTATATCCTTCTTTCTTTAGCAGTTCTACTATTTTTTGTTTGAAGTCTCCCTGAACGATAATCTCTCCGTCTTTAGCCGATCCGCCTACTCCACATTTTGTCTTGAGGAGTTTTCCCAAATCTTTCAGGTCGTTCTCGGTGCCGACAAAGCCGGTAATTAGGGTTACGACTTTGCCGCCCCGGTTTTTCCGATCCAATTGCACCCGTAAGTTCTGTTGTGACGGTTCCAGGGTTACTTGCTCTTCGTCATCATCCATCTCATAATTATAATCCGGGTTGGTGGAGTAAACCACGTTCAGCCGGTCTTTCCAATCGCTGTTCTTCATTATTCCAGTCTATTAATTAAGTTCAAAAATAATATATTGTTCCGAACCTTGCAAACTATTAAGTGTCCCCGGGCGTTTTTGTATGTAGAAATTATGTTAAGCTTCTATGACATCCTTATGGCATTTCGGAAAAAATAGTGTAATTTTGTCAATCGCTAATGTAAAAGCAGAATGAAGTGACTATGAACAATCAGATACAGCATAAAGACAGTACAAAGGTTCCGGAGCCTACTTTGCGTCGGCTGCCTTGGTATCTTTCGAATGTAAAGTTGCTGAAGCAGAAAGGTGAACGTTACGTCTCTTCTACCCAGATCTCCAAAGAAATAAACATCGATGCTTCGCAGATTGCGAAAGATTTGTCGTATGTTAATATTTCCGGTCGTACGCGGGTGGGGTATGAAGTGGATGCGCTGATTGCCGTTCTGGAAGATTTTCTTGGCTTTACAAATATGCACAAGGCTTTCCTGTTCGGTGTAGGAAGTCTGGGAGGAGCTTTATTGCGTGATTCCGGACTTAGCCATTTCGGCTTGGAGATTGTAGCTGCTTTTGATGTAAACCCGTCGCTGGTAGGCACTACGCTCAATGGGATTCCCATTTTCCACTCTGACGATTTTCAGAAGAAGATGCAGGAGTACGGTGTGCACATCGGTGTACTGACCGTGCCCATCGAGATTGCCCAATGCATTACAGATACGATGGTGGCCGGTGGTATTAAAGCCGTCTGGAATTTTACCCCTTTCCGTATTCGTGTTCCGGAAGATATCGTGGTGCAGAACACATCACTTTACGCTCACCTCGCTGTTATGTTTAATCGTTTGAATTTTAATGAAATAGAATAGAGCATGAAGATTATAGCTGTTGGAATGAATTATGCCCGGCACAACGAGGAACTGGGACATACGTTGGAGAATAAAGAGCCGGTAATTTTCATGAAACCCGATTCGGCTATCCTTAAAGATGGCAAACCTTTCTTTATTCCCGATTTTTCGAATGAAGTGCATTATGAAACAGAACTGGTAGTGCGCATCAATCGCTTGGGAAAGAATATAGCTTCACGCTTTGCTCATCGTTATTATGATGCGGTGACAGTCGGCATCGACTTCACTGCACGCGATTTACAGCGCAGGTTTCGTGAAGCCGGCAATCCTTGGGAATTATGTAAAGGTTTCGATAGTTCCGCTGCCATTGGCACATTTGTACCGGTGGAGCGACTGGCCGATGTGCAGAATCTTCATTTCCATCTGGATATAGACGGGAAAACGGTACAGCAGGGGCATACTGCCGATATGCTGTTCCGGGTAGACGATATCATTGCTTATGTCAGCCGCTTTGTGACTCTGAAAATCGGTGACCTTCTTTTCACCGGTACGCCTGTAGGGGTCGGTCCGGTCAGTATCGGCCAGCATTTGGAGGGATACCTTGAAACCGAGAAGTTGCTTGATTTCTATATCCGGTAAGTCCGGATACTCCTTTATTCATTTATAAAATAACTCTTATGAAAATAAAAGTAGGTTTTGGTTTCGACGTCCACCAATTGGTCGAAGGACGTGAACTTTGGTTAGGAGGCATTCTTTTGGAACATGAAAAAGGATTGTTGGGACATTCGGATGCCGATGTATTGGTGCATGCTATTTGTGATGCCTTGCTGGGTGCTGCCAACATGCGTGATATCGGTTATCACTTCCCTGACAATGCCGGTGAATATAAGAATATAGACAGCAAGATTTTATTAAAGAAAACAGTGGAGCTGATTGCTGCCAAAGGCTATCAGATCGGTAATATCGACGCCACTATCTGTGCGGAGCGCCCTAAACTGAAAGCCCATATCCCTTCGATGCAGCAAGTGCTTGCCGAAGTGATGGGGATTGATGCAGACGATATTTCCATTAAAGCCACTACCACCGAGAAACTTGGTTTTACCGGGCGGGAAGAAGGTATTTCCGCCTATGCAACCGTGCTGATCAATCGCGTGTGATGATCTTTTATGGCAAAGGCGGATTTGTATGATGTAGTTTACTGTATTGGGGAATACGGTCAGATATTTTTGTTGAATTTATAAGAAATAGGGAGAGATCTGTACTATTAGCCGATTAGGTTATACTTTAGAAATGTTTCTAGAAATTATAGCCAATTTTGGCATTTAGTGTGTTCCTGTATGCGACGTCTGCTACCCACCAGCCTGTATAATTGAGGCCTATACTGAAAGATTTACTAACCCGATAATCATATCCTATTGAGATGGAGGTGGCGTATCGGAGTAAGTAGGTATTTTTAGTTCCCATTTCCACTGTTGGTCTATAACTGTGGATAACCGGAACAGACTGTTTGAGTTTGGCTAATCCAAATGTGGCTTGCGTGTATATATTATGTCTCTGTGTCTTTAGTAAATCGATTCCCATTCCGGCTCCACCTTTGTATTCGCGAGTTCTCCAGTGCATTGAGAAGTCCACTTCGCCTACTTCCGCCATGGCTGTTCGAGGTGTGAATTCATTATAAATACCTGCATGAAAGTTGGCCAAAGCATAGAGTCTGTTATAGAAATAATACTTGAACTCGCAACCTAAACCATATCCGGCAGTTTGGTTGTGCGGATTTTCTTTTTTGAAGTGTTCATATCCTCCTATTATTGAAAATTGCATTTTGTCCTGTCCGTGAACGATGGCTGTTCCGAAGATTAACAGAGTGGTTAATAATAGCTTTTTCATAATTAATAAGTTTGGTATTCTTGTTTGTGTATATGATATTTTTGTTTGATTACAAATATACGTAAATATTATAATAACACTATGAAAATGTGATCTTTTTTGTCAGGGGTATGCGAAAGAGAAATTTCTATTGATTATCAGATATTAAAAATTTAATCAATGTAGTGTGTATTAGGGGGAATTGTTTTATTTTGTTCAGTATTATTCCTGTATTTGCGAAAAAAATATGAAAGTATTAAAAAAGATGCCAGTGTTTTAATAGCTGGTTTAGTTGTGGCATCTTGTGCTAATGATTTGGATGGTTTTATTAGTATTCCTGATGATGTGACAGGTGTTCAACAAATTTCTACTCGTAGTAGTTCTGACAATTTGAGGATTGTATATCATGGTAAGGTCTATGAAACTTTATATACGATTATTGATGACTCAATTTATTCATATCAGAATTCTGAAGTGAAAGATTTGATGGATAATTTGAGTGAAACCCGGCCTAATCTTAGGACATTTATTCATGGGAATGGAGTCATTGAATATTTTGATGATGAAAATGATTTTAATTTAAATTTAAATAAAGAGAGGATAATGTCTGAATATGAAAAAGAGTCATTGTCGACATCGCTTTCTGAAAGATGGTTTCCTACTGATAATGTACCACAGCTTGCGCCTATAGATCCGGAGAATAATGAAGTGGAAATTTATTTGTACGAAGATCCATATTATTTAGGAGATTTGTTTAGTTTGCAGCGTAGTAGAAGTGACAGTGACTACAACGAACTTAGTAAAGTTTGGAATTTGGGTGGTCAGATATCATCTATGATAGTGCATACTATTGGTTTTGGTGGTGTTTTTACATTTTATGAAAGAATGGGTTGTCAGGGTAAAGGTATAACATTAGTCCTTACTGCCGGTCAATATATTAATTTATGTTCAGAATTATCTGCTGATGCAATGAGAGGGATCAGTTATGGTTCAATTGCCATGTCAGATTTGAGGAGCCTCCATTGGTCTGGGATTGCAGGTAATTGGAATAATAGGATATGTTGTATAAAAGTGGATCGTTACATTGGAATGATGTAAGATTCTAATATGCAATTAGTAAACTTAAGAGGATCTTTTTCTAATTTTGATACCCCCCTTTGAGTATTGATTTATGTGCCGATAAGAAACTTCACATGGCTCAAACGTGTATACTTTGAGCCATAACTTTCGTACGTGCGCGCTATCCGTGCCGAGGCGATGTGGACTATCTCGCCGGGGCGGAACTCATGTTCCAGTGCCGGAAGTTGGCAGGATACGGGGCTGGGTGTTTTCGAAGAAATCCTTAGGACCACCAGATTTCCGGACGGATCGGTTAACGTTACTATCTGTCGTACAAAGAACTGAACGGAAGTACCCATGACCCTTGTTTTATACGGATCGTCTTCAAGCCGCACTCTTACCACTTTTAGATTCAGGCCCTCCAACTTTTCACCCTCGTTGCCCAGAAAACGGCCGGCTTCGCGTTTCTGCCGTGCCTTTCGTTGCATGATGTCCAGATGTACAGAGTGATATACTTGCGCTATGGCTACAAAACGCTCCTGCTTGGGGATTTTGGGTGTGTATTTGTAGGCTATCCAGCTCAGGTAGGCCGGATCTACTTTCAGGATTTCGTGCAGATAGTGTCCGCGATACCTTCCGAACGATATGATATCGTCTCCGTTGCTTTGCATCCTTTTCTCGTTGTATTCCACGATCAGCAGGCAACGCCTGGAAAAGAAAAACAGCGTGCTTGCCATCCGCAGTGATTCGTTGATGTCTGCTGAGAGTTCATGAATAAACAGAAGTCTGTTCTTCTCGAGTGTAGGCGAATAGATCCAGACCGAGTAAGTGGGATGTCCCGGTCTTGGCAGAACCACAAAATAGGCTCCTGCCTCTTTGTAAGACATGCGGCCCCGGTTGTATTCATTCAGTTTGGCATACAACAGAGCTTGTTCAGCTTCGGGTATTCCCGGTAATTTGGGGTTTGCCATATCTGAGTCTTCTTATACTTCAAATATACTGATTCTTTTTGAAGAAGGCAAATGCTTTTAGCTATTTTTTTTATTTCTCTTTTCTGCTCTATCCCTTTTGTGGTTGAGTTAAAGGATAGGACTATGTAATAACATTTTAGATATATACTTGTGTGTCCCTGCGGAAATGCCGGGAGGAGTTCGGCGACTGCATTCATAGGTTTTCTATTGTTCTTTTGCTACTTGTGGCGGCTTTTCGTGCGCAGAAAGTAATTAAAGTCGGTGTTTGGGTGACAGCCCCTTTTCTCCGGATCGGCAAACCGGATGTAATGGAGCGGGAAAACAGTGCTTTTAAGGACGGAAAGCCGGGGTCGGGAGGGAGAAGAGCCGGGCTTTTGGGAAAATGAACGGTTGTTTCCGGGAAAAAGAAGGAAGCGTTTGCTCCAAAAGACGGTTACATTTTCCGAAAATGCTTATATGTTTTCAAAATATCTCCTAATGTTTTCACTCATATCTCCTGTTGTTCCGGAATCTTACTTCTAAAGTGCCCGATTCCTCTCCGGTTGTTAGTCGCCAAGAGAGCTTTGGGAGGTGATAAAAAGCTCCTCCTTTTACGATTCGCCTTCTCTACTGGTCTCCTTCTGTGTCTTTCCGCTTCTTATTGTATGGTTGTTGTCCGATCGGCTGCTAAAAGGACAATCGGCTGATTGCGTGTAGGCCGTTTTTTCTTACGAAGCTTTCCGTCGGCCCGAAAAACCGAAATGTAGGGAGGTTCTGATATCAAATTGACAGAAAGACAAAAGCATCGTTCTGCAAGTGTTCTGTTCATGGATATGTAGGAGACATTGCCATGACATGAGGTCTGTTATGCCCCCTGTAGTTTTAAAGTTTGTATACTAACTTGTCCAATTGATTGTATTCTGCCGGGAATCTTGTACATTTGCATTCTTCGTAAAAAGAGAATGAATATGAAAGAATCCAAGAAGCGTGTTCTTGTCGGTATGAGTGGGGGGATAGACAGCACCGCCACCTGCCTGATGCTGCAAGAGCAGGGATATGAGATAGTGGGGGTCACCATGCGTGTCTGGGGTGACGAGCCGCAGGATGCCAGGGAGTTGGCGGCACGTATGGGGATAGAGCATTATGTGGCCGATGAACGCGTTCCTTTTAAAGATACCATTGTCAAAAACTTTATAGACGAGTACCGTCAGGGGTGTACGCCGAACCCTTGCGTGATGTGCAATCCGTTATTTAAGTTCCGGATGTTGATAGAATGGGCTGACAAGCTGGGGTGCGACTGGATAGCCACCGGTCATTACTCCCGGTTGGAAGAGCGGAACGGACATATCTATATCGTTGCCGGTGATGATGACAAGAAAGACCAGTCCTATTTCCTTTGGCGACTGGGACAGGACGTGCTGCGGCGTTGCATTTTTCCTTTGGGTAACTATACCAAGCAGACCGTCCGTGACTATCTGCGTGAGAAAGGCTATGAAGCCAAGTCGAAGGAAGGGGAGAGTATGGAGGTATGCTTTATTAAAGGAGACTATCGCGATTTTCTTCGCGAACAGTGTCCGGAGTTGGATGCTGAGGTAGGTCCGGGATGGTTTGTCAGTTCAGAAGGTGTAAAGCTGGGGCAGCACAAAGGCTTCCCTTATTATACCATCGGACAGCGTAAAGGATTGGAGATCGCACTGGGAAAACCGGCCTATGTCTTGAAAATCAATCCGCAGAAGAACACCGTCATGCTGGGTGATGCCGGGCAGTTGAAAGCCGAATACATGGTGGCGGAGCAAGACAACATTGTGGATGAGGATGAATTGTTTGCGTGTCCGGACCTGGCGGTGCGCATCCGTTACAGAAGCCGTCCGATTCCTTGCCGGGTGAAGAGGCTTGAAGACGGGCGTCTGCTGGTTCGTTTCTCGGCGGAGGCGTCGGCGATTGCTCCGGGGCAGTCGGCCGTGTTTTATGAAGGCCGGCGGGTGTTGGGCGGTGCGTTTATCGCTTCGCAACGTGGTATCGGGTTAGTGATTGAACAGAACAAAGACTGGAAATAGAAACAAAAACAAAAATAAAAATACGAGATGAAAAAATTAGCACTTATTGCCTTGGTCTTCGTTGCTTTGGGAGCGTCGGCACAACAGGATACGTTAAAGTATCGCATCAGCCTGAAAGATAAGGCTGCGACCACTTATTCACTGGATCATCCCGAGAAATTCTTGTCGGAAAAAGCCATCGCCCGCCGCCAGCGTCAGCAGTTGCCTGTCGACTCTACCGATCTGCCGGTCTGCCGTCGGTATGTGGATGCCATCCGCGACAAGGGAGTGAAGATTGTGGCTATGGGAAAATGGGATAATTTCGTCACCGTGTCATGTAACGACAGTGCCGTGATAGGCGAAATTGCCGCACTGCCTTTTGTGCGTGCTACCGAGAAGGTATGGGTTGCCCCGTCGAAACCTGCAGCGGAAGATAAACGGGACTCCCTGGCGAACAGTCCGCTCAAGAGTGAGAACTACTACGGTTCTGCCCTCCGGCAGATAGAAATCAGTAACGGCGAAAAATTGCATGAGGCCGGATTTAAGGGACAAGGCATGACCATTGCCGTGATCGATGCCGGATATCATAACGTGGACAAGATAGAGGCTATGAAAAACATCCGCATCCTGGGTACGAAAGATTTCGTGGAACCGGGAAGCGATATCTACGCCAAAGGATCGCACGGAATGGCCGTTCTCTCCTGCATGGCGATGAATGATCCTTATGTAATGGTGGGTACGGCTCCCGAAGCCTCTTATTGGTTGCTCCGCAGTGAAGATGAAGCGTCCGAGCATTTGGTGGAGCAGGACTACTGGGCGGCGGCTGTCGAGTTTGCCGATAGTGTCGGAGTAGATGTGGTGAATACTTCATTGGGATATTTCACCTTTGATGATTCTACCAAGAACTATAAGTATCGTGACCTGGCGGGACACCATGCACTGATGTCCCGCCAGGCGTCGAAAATGGCGGATAAAGGAATCGTACTGGTGTGCAGTGCCGGTAATTCGGGTGCCTCTTCATGGAAGAAAATCACGACACCGGGGGATGCGGAGAATGTGCTGACGGTAGGTGCTATCGACCGGAGAGGCGTGTTGGCTTCGTTTTCTTCTATCGGCAACACAGCCGATAATCGCGTGAAACCCGATGTCGTTGCCGTGGGGCTGAACTCGGATGTGATGGGGACAAACGGTAATCTGCGTAAAGCGAGTGGAACCTCGTTTGCCTCACCGATCCTGTGTGGCATGGTGACTTGCCTGTGGCAAGCTTGTCCGCAACTGACTGCAAAGGAAATCATCGAACTGGTGCGTCAATCCGGCGATCGGGTCGATTTCCCCGACAATATCTACGGATACGGAGTGCCCGATCTGTGGAAAGCTTATCAATCTGTTTCGAAGAAAAAATAAGATATGCAAGACACGCTTTCTCTTTATGAACTGAATGCCTTGGTCCGGCGGAGTCTGGAGCAGTGCCTGCCCGATGAATACTGGGTACAGGCGGAGTTGAGCGATGTCCGTACAAACAGTACCGGGCATTGCTATCTGGAGTTTGTCCAGAAAGATCCCCGCAGCAATAATCTGATAGCCAAGGCAAGAGGAACGATCTGGGCTAACATCTACCGGCTGCTGAAACCTTATTTTGAGGAGTCCACCGGACAGTTGTTTACTTCCGGCATAAAGGTGTTGGTCAAGGTGACGGTTGCTTTCCATGAATTGTATGGTTACAGCCTGACCGTGCAGGATATCGACCCTACCTATACATTGGGCGATATGGCACGCCGCCGCCGGGAGATACTCAGGCAGCTTGAAGAAGAAGGGGTGTTGACGCTGAACAAAGAGTTGGAGATGCCGTTATTGCCACAACGCATTGCGGTCATCTCTTCGGCTACGGCAGCCGGTTATGGCGATTTCTGCCATCAGTTGCAGCACAACCCGCGCGGGTTCTACTTCCGTACGGAACTTTTTCCCGCCCTGATGCAGGGCAACCAGGTGGAGGAGTCTGTATTGGCTGCCCTCGATGCAGTGAATGCCCGGGTGGACGAGTTCGATGTGGTGGTTATCATCCGTGGTGGAGGTGCCACTTCCGATTTGTCCGGCTTTGATACTTATCTGTTGGCTGCTGCCTGTGCACAGTTTCCGTTGCCTGTCATAACCGGCATCGGACACGAGCGGGACGATACCGTACTCGATTCTGTAGCCCATACCCGCGTGAAAACTCCGACAGCAGTGGCCGAACTGCTGATCGACCGGATGGAAGAGGCGGCAGACCGGCTCGGGGCGTTGGCCGAAGAACTGCATGCCCGTGTTTTCTACCGCCTGGAGCAAGAACGCAGGAGGCTTGCTTTGCTACAGGCACGCATACCGTCACAAGTGATGCGTAAACTGTCGGAATCGCGGATAAAGTTGCAGATGGCGAAAAGCAATCTCTCGCATGCTGCCGAAACTTTATTGGCCCGACAGCACCACCGGCTGGAACTTTTACAGAACCGCATTGCGGACGCTTCGCCTCAGAAGCTGTTGAAACGAGGGTATAGCATCACTCTGAAAGACGGGAAGGCGGTGAAGAGTGCTGCCTGCCTGCAATCGGGAGACGAGCTGATAACCCGCCTTTACGAAGGAGAAGTGAAGTCGAGAGTCGAATAAGTCCATGCCGTTTGAAATGTTTTTCCAAATCATCCGGTAACCTCTCTGCCTGCTCTGCGGAGGAGGGGTTTCCTGTATAATAGTAAAATAGTAATATGCCAGCCAAGAAGAAAGAGACCTATTCACAGGCTATAGAACGCCTGGAAAAGATTGTTCGGCAGATCGACAGTAACGAACTGGAGATTGACGAACTGAGTGAAAAAATAAAAGAAGCCAATGAAATAATAGCTTTCTGTACCGGAAAGCTGACAAAGGCAGATCAGGAAATTGAAAAATTACTGCAAGAAAAGAGGCTATCTGAAGAATAAAGGTTATTTTTGTTGCTCAATCGAAAATAACTAATAACTAACGATATGAAAGAAATAGACTGGGCTAATCTGTCATTCGGTTATATGAAGACAGACTACAATGTGAGAATCAATTTCCGTAACGGCGCATGGGGCGAACTCGAAATAAGCAGTAGCGAGGTGTTGAACCTGCACATGGCTGCCACTTGCCTGCATTATGGTCAGGAAGCCTTCGAGGGTTTGAAAGCTTTCCGTGGTAAAGACGGCAAAGTGCGTATTTTCCGTTTGGAGGAGAATGCTGCGCGTCTGCAGTCCACCTGTCAGGGCATCATGATGGCTGAATTGCCGACGGAACGTTTCAAGGAAGCTATCCTGAAGGTGGTAAAATTGAACGAACGCTTTATTCCTCCTTACGAGAGTGGAGCTTCTCTTTACATTCGCCCGTTGCTTATCGGAACCAGTGCCCAGGTGGGTGTCCATCCGGCAGATGAATATATGTTTGTTGTATTTGTCACACCGGTCGGTCCTTATTTCAAGGGTGGCTTCTCTACCAATCCTTATGTCATTATCCGCGAGTACGACCGTGCTGCGCCTCACGGAACCGGTATCTACAAAGTCGGTGGAAACTATGCAGCCAGTCTGCGCGCCAATAAGAAGGCTCACGACTTGGGTTATTCCTGCGAGTTCTATCTGGACGCAAAAGAGAAAAAATACATTGACGAATGTGGTGCGGCCAACTTCTTTGGTATTAAAGACAATACCTACATCACTCCGAAGTCTACTTCCATCCTTCCTTCCATCACCAATAAGAGCTTGATGCAGTTGGCGGAAGATATGGGCATGAAAGTAGAGCGCCGTCCGGTACCCGAAGAAGAGTTGAGCACTTTCGAAGAAGCGGGAGCTTGTGGTACTGCTGCCGTTATCAGTCCGATCGAACGTATTGACGACCTTGAGAATGGCAAGTCGTATGTGATTTCGAAAGATGGAAAGCCGGGACCGGTTTGTGAGAAGCTTTATAATAAATTGCGTGGCATCCAGTATGGTGACGAACCCGATACTCACGGATGGGTGACTATTGTTGAATAAACGTTCGATAAATGAACTACAAAATAACAACCCTCGCGGAAAACAGTGTTTACGGTAAGGGATTACAGGGAGAGCATGGGCTTTCCCTGCTTGTTGAAGCGGGGGAACACAAAGTGCTGTTCGATACCGGTGCTTCGGATCTGTTTCTCCGGAATGCCCGCCTGTTGGGACTCGATCTGAGCGATGTGGAATATGTGGTGTTATCTCACGGACATCGTGACCATACAGGGGGGCTTTATGCCTTTCTGAAGATGAACAGTGTAGCGAAGGTGGTTTGCAAGCGTGAGGTATTCCGGAAAAAGTTCAAGAACGAGCGTGAGAACGGAATGCTTCATCCCGAAGCATTGGATAAGTCGCGCTTTTGGCTGGTTGACGAAACTACGGAGATTGTGCCGGGCGTATTTGCGTTTCCGGACGTCAAGGTGGTGGACAGGAACGACACTCACTTCGAACACTTCTTTACGGAGATAGAAGGAGAGATGCGTCCCGATACTTTTGAAGATGAACTGGCATTGGTGTTGAAGGGCGAAAAGTCTCTTTCGGTACTGAGTGCCTGTTCACACCGGGGGATTACCAATATCATTCGTGCCGTGCAGAATGCCTTTCCGGGATTGGGACTCAAACTGGTGATGGGAGGCTTTCATATTCACAATGCGGAAGAAGAGAAGTTCAATGTGATTTCGGCCTTTCTGGGTATGAAACTTCCCAAACGTCTGGGAGTCTGTCACTGTACCGGCATTGACAAATATGCGTTGTTCCGCCAGCAATTTAACGACCGGGTGTTTTATAACTATACCGGTTGGGTAGAAACGATTTAACTTTATTGAATGGGAAAAAATAAATTAGAGAAGTTTGCCGATATGGCAAGTTATCCGCATGTCTTTGAGTATCCTTACTCGGCAGTGGACAATGTGCCTTTTGACATGAAGGGAAAATGGCACAAAGAGTTTTTCAAGAACGATAACCCGATTGTACTCGAATTGGGTTGCGGACGTGGCGAATATACCGTCGGACTGGGGCGGATGTTTCCCGATAAGAATTTTATCGCGGTAGATATCAAAGGCGCCCGTATGTGGACGGGAGCTACCGAATCTCTTCAGGCCGGCATGAAGAATGTGGCTTTCCTGCGTACCAACATCGAGATCATCGACCGCTTTTTTGCAGAAGGGGAAGTGAGCGAAATCTGGCTGACTTTTTCTGATCCGCAAATGAAGAAAGCTACCAAGCGACTGACTTCTACCTATTTTATGGAACGCTACCGTAAGTTTTTGGTATCCAATGGAATCATTCATCTGAAGACTGACAGCAACTTCATGTTCACTTATACCAAATATATGATTGAGGAGAACGGACTGCCGGTAGAGTTTATCACCGAAGATCTTTATCATTCTGATTTGGTGGACGATATTCTGGGTATCAAGACCTATTATGAACAACAGTGGCTCGATCGCGGTTTAAGCATTAAGTACATCAAATTCCTGTTGCCGCAGGAAGGAGAACTCAGAGAACCGGATATTGAAATTGAACTCGATTCGTACCGGAGCTATAATCGTAGCAAACGGAGCGGATTGCAGACATCTAAATAATACAAACTATGACAATCTATCCTAAATTAATACTCGATGCACTGGCTACAGTGCGTTATCCCGGAACCGGAAAGAATCTTGTGGAGGCCGGTATGGTGGAGGATAACATCCGTATAGAGGGAATGAAGGTTTCATTCTCCCTGATTTTTGAAAAACCGACCGATCCGTTTATGAAGTCGGTGATAAAAGCTGCCGAAACAGCTATTCTTACTCATGTGGGCAAAGAGGTGGAGATAGTTGGAAATATCAGTGTGAAAACAGTACAGGCTGCACGTCCCGAAGTGGGCAAATTGCTGCCCCATGTGAAGAATATCATCGGCATCTCTTCCGGTAAGGGAGGAGTGGGTAAGTCTACCGTATCGGCCAACCTGGCTGTAGCGTTGGCTAAGTTGGGTTATAAAGTCGGTCTACTGGATGCCGACGTTTTCGGTCCTTCCATGCCTAAGATGTTTCAAGTGGAAGATGCCCGCCCCTACGCTGAGAAGATAGACGGACGCGATATGATTATTCCTGTCGAGAAGTATGGCGTGAAACTGCTTTCTATCGGTTTCTTTGTCGATCCCGACCAGGCCACTTTATGGCGCGGGGGTATGGCGAGCAATGCGTTGAAACAGTTGATCGGGGATGCCGCCTGGGGAGATCTCGATTATTTCCTGATCGACCTTCCGCCGGGTACGAGCGATATTCACCTGACGGTAGTCCAGACACTGGCACTGACAGGTGCTGTTGTTGTCAGCACTCCGCAGGCTGTAGCTTTGGCCGATGCCCGCAAGGGGATCAACATGTTCACTAATGATAAAGTGAACGTCCCCATCCTCGGATTGGTGGAGAATATGGCCTGGTTTACTCCGGCTGAACTTCCGGAAAACAAGTATTATCTTTTCGGAAAAGAAGGTGCCAAGAAGTTGGCCGAAGAGATGAACGTTCCGCTGTTGGGACAGATTCCGATTGTTCAGAGTATCTGTGAAGGAGGCGATAAAGGAACTCCGGTTGCTTTGGACGAAAATACGGTTACAGGTCGTGCATTCCTCGCACTGGCTGCCAGCGTGGTACGTCAGGTAGATAAGCGGAATGTAGAAATGGCTCCCACGAAGATTGTGGAGTTACATAAGTAACGATAAGCGCTTTTAAATGATGAACGATCGGTTCCTTGTCCCATAGGCAGGAGCCGATCGTTCTTTGTTTATTGTTTGTTGTCCGGAGGGTTAATCATATACTTTCATCAATTCCTCTTTTATTTGGGCTACACCCGGGAATCCTGTCTTTTGGTGTTTGACATTTCCTTCCCGATCGATGATGAGATAGGTGGGTACGCCCCTTATGTCGAATTTATCACCTAAGAAACTCCATTGGGCATCCGTTAAACGGAAATGCTCACCGTGGATATCCGGAATCATGTTCTCCCATGTTTTCAGGGGGGAGGTTTCGCCGGTAATGTAAAGGTAAACGATGTCCTTTCCTTTCAACTCTTCCTTCAGTGGCAACATTGCTTTATTGGCCATGCGACAGGGGCCGCACCAGGTTGCCCAGAAGTCTACCAGAATCACTTTGCCCCGGTACTTAGAGATGATGGATGAAAACAGCTCTTCATTGCTGACGTCACCAACTTCGTTGATGGTGAACCCTGTCTTCTTTTTATTGGCCTCAAGGGTCTTCAGCAGTTGGTTGTTGGCGTCCCGCACTTCATTCTGGCAGGCAGGTGGAAGAGTGGCAAGTATCACTTCCTGTTCGGCAGTCAGCGGGGTGAACTCTTTGATGGACGAATAGAGTTCGCCTGCTTTGTTGATATCGAAGTAGATTCCTTTGTCGGTTCCCCAGGCTTTGGTCAGTTCATCGGTTCGGCGGCGTAGATAATACGGAATCAGTTCGGAGAGCTTGGAATTATAGAGTGCTGCCATGGTGTTGATGGAAGCGAGCGGTCTGAAAGCATTCGCATAATAATTTTCAGGCAGTTCTATCTGAGCCGTGTTAAAGTATTCCCTGGCCTCTTCTTTGCTCATTTTGTGCTCCATGGTGTAGGCTTGCTTGATAACCATTTCCGTCAGGGAGATGGCTTGGGCAGCCTCGGCATCCACTTGATTGCCCAACACTGCCTTGAGAGCCTTGCTGATTGGAGCTTTCTCTATGGATGCCAGGAGATTGGCCCGCTTTCCATAGATAAAGTCTTTGTAAGCGCCGGCGTCCATTCCTGCTACATCCTTGAATAATTGGCGGTAATCATTTAGAATGGAGGTTTTTAGGGTGCAGTTCGAATATTCCTGTGACAGGCCGGCTAATGTTCCGCCGAAATAAACGGCTTCGCCATAAGGTTTGTCATCCTTATGAAACTTGGACTGCTGGCGGCAAAGTTCACGGGTATTGATAATGACGCTGCTCTCTTCGCCCGGTACGGCATAGAAAGTTATCATTTTACCAAAAAGACGGATGGCAGCCGATGTGGTGGTCGGCACTTTCACTCTCGTGACGAATGTACCGTCATTGTTTATTTTTACTTCTTCGCTTTCGTAGGCACCTTTTACCGGATCGAATATAATCGGTACAATTTTGCTGACGAGTCCCGGGCGATAATCCAGAATCCGTCCTTTTATAGTAGCGTCTTTATATTCAATTTTGGGCTCGGGCAATTCATCGTTGATGTCGATTTTATGTACGATGGCTTCTTGAGGTAACAAAAGTTCCGGGAGGGCTTTGCCTTTCAGCTGAATGCCCCATATCTTGAAAGCACCTTGAACGTTGTCTCCTTCTGAAAAATCGATCGAAGTAGCCGAGGTCGGGATCGGTGGGAATACCAGGCGGAATTCTCCTTCTCCGGATTCGGGCATCCAGAATTCCGTGTCAGGCTTGATGCCGATTCCCGAACGCAGAGCGTAAGTTTCTCCGTTATTGTCCTTCAGGAAACTTTGTCCGGAAATCCTGATCCATTGCTTGGGATGATAGAATGCTTTGATATAAAGCACCGTAGCTGTGTCGCTGAGAACAACTTTGTCCACTTGAATAGAGGTACTGGTCCAGGCGATGAATGGGGGTTGCTCTATAACTTTCTCTTTAGCTTTTGTGAGGCTACAGATACACAGCAAAAGAATAGCAATAAATGTGATTTTCTTCATATTGTTTTTATTAAAATGATTTTCAGGTTAGGGGCTTAGAAACTAAGCCAGACGGAAGCGGACCGGAAGTGTGAATCGGGTTGCCACGTTCTTTCCCTTTTGTTTTCCGGGTATCCACTGAGGCATGTTGCTTATCACGCGGATCGCTTCGGCATTCAGTTCCGGCGATACTCCCCGAACTATCTTGGGATCATGTATTTTCCCGTCCTTGTCAATGACTATTTGTATGACAACTTGTCCTTGTATTCCCGCTTCCATTGCGACTGCCGGATATTTTATATTTTTATACATATATTTCAGGCAGGCTTCCATTCCGCCGGGGAATTCCGGCGCGTGTTCAACCACATCGAATATGGTATTCTCCTGATTCTTATTGCTGTCTGTTGACGGAGCGGAATCGGAATCCATCAGTCGGAATCGTATCGGCACTGTGACCCTGGTGGCAACAGCTATTCCTCTTTGTTTCCCGGGTTGCCATTTAGGCATCTCTTTTATCACGCGCATGGCTTCGGCATCCAGCAACGGGTCTACGCTTTTCACTATTTTCAGGTCAGAGAGTGTACCGTCTGCCTGAATTACGAACTGTGCGATGACTTGGCCTTGTGTTCCGTTTTCCTGGGCGATCACCGGATAACGAAGATGGCTGTTGATGAAATGATTCATATTCCTTACGCCACCCGGAAACTCCGGCATTTTCTCCACAACCTCGAATACGATTTGCTCCCGGCTTTCTTCTTGGGCGGGCTGTTCGGCTATGCCGCTCTCTTGAGGTTGTGAAATATGATTGGCTGCCTGGGGAGAGGAAGTGCTTTCCTTAACAGCAACAGCGTTTTCGGGTTCCATCTGTTCTTCTACGGTTTGCATCACTTCCTGTGCAATACTTTTAGTGGTACGTGCCACTGCTTCGATGTTGCTTACTATCATCAAAGCAAGAGCCAAGGGGATAAATAACAGATACTTGGTTCGTCCTATCTCCTTGGTTCTCTTTTTGTTCATCATCGTGATACGGTTCTTCAGCGGCAACACATTGAAGCTGTTGGAAAGGGTGATCGCGCTCTTTTGATGTGCCAGTCCCAACAAATGATATTGATAGGACTTTGAATCATGTCCGGCTTCCAGCACCCGATTATCTGCCATGTATTCCAGATTGTTCCGTACTTCCCGTTTCATCAACCACATGAAAGGATTGAACCAGCAGGCAATACACATTAGCTCACTGATAATCACATCTATGGAATGTCTTTGGCGGGCATGTGTTCCTTCGTGAGTCAGGATTTCACTTAATTCGTTCTGCGGGTGTGCCTGCGGATAAATGAAAATCCAGTGAAAAAAAGAAAAAGGACCACTTTCTTTATCCAGCAGATAGACGGGTATTCCTTCTATCTGATCTTTCCGGCAACGAAGACGCAACCGTAGAATACTGGCAAGCTGAGCGAAGAAACGTACTAAAAGTAAAGTGACCCCTGACCAATAGATGATATTTACTGTAGATAAAATGATACTTTGCCAGTCCGCAGCCCTAACCTCGGGAGTTATTTCGATTTCGGGCAATACGATTGTTGCATACAAATCGACCATTGCTACCATCGGTTCGTGCGATCTGATCCATTCCTGAATGTTCAGTACCGGATAGAGCGGAGAAATGACAAGGAAGCAAAGCAAAGCTGTCCTTCGCCATTGGAAGAAGGTGTCTCTGTAGAAAAACAACCGATAGAAGGCGTAGAATAAAGCAATTGCTATATTTATTTTCAGAAAATATGCCAGTTCGGGAGTCATGTTTTTCAGGGTATTAGCGATTATTTTTCTTGTCCTTTCTCAATCATGTCGATGATTTCCTTCAGGTCGTTGGTCGATATCTTTTGATCTTTGGCGAAGAAAGAAACCATCTCTTTGTAAGAGTTTTCAAAGTAGTTCCGTACGACTCCACTCATGAAACTTCGTTTGTATTCGCTTTCTTTAATAGACGGAGTGTACAGATACGTGTTTCCTACACGCTGTGCCTTTACATATTTTTTCCGTTCGAGATTCTTCACGATGGAAGCCACCGTGGTGTAGGGAGGAGTAGGTTGCTCAAACTTGGCAACGATGTCTTTCACATAGCAACTTTCCAGTTCCCAAATGTAGATCATCACTTCTTCTTCTTGCATTGTCAACTTTTCCATGGAGTATATTTAATTACGTTTATATTACAAAGCTACGGAACGGTCGTAACTAAACAAAGTGAAGTGTGTTAAATGATGTAAATGAAGGAATTACTTAAGGGTAGCACCACAGATCCGCACGGTTTAAAAGATAAAGAACTGGTCAGTAACCGGTGTTGTCTGTGCGAATCTGCGGCGCCCCTTTGAGAGGATGTATTTGTTTATATTGCCTTTAGGATAGCCTCTGCCCAGTATTTACCCAAGATACCGGCTCCCTCTTTATTCGGGTGCAGATAAAAAGTACCTGCATTTCCATTCTCCGGCGTGAAATAACTCTGATAATTGTTCCGGAAGAAATCGGAAGCAGCCGTATCTCCCAAAAAGACTTGATTGGGGTTTGCCTGTGAATAGTAGTCTACCAGTTTATGGATCATGGGAGTGTAGCTTTTCAGTCGCTTGAGGCCGGTAGCCAGATACATGGCACCGTTATATGTGTTCGGGCTATACCAGATTGGTTGATGAATCACCACTTTGCATTCCGGATACAAAGAAAGGAGTTCGTCGATAATCGCTTTCATGTTGGTATAGTAGGACACCGGTTCCACCGGAGAACCGAATGGACCGTTACAAGCACTGTCATTCGTGCCCAGCATAATGGAAAAAAGCAGTGTTCCTTTACGTTGACTCAATTCTTGGGCGGCAGATTTTACATTCGGAAATTGTCTTTCTGCGATTGGAAGAAAATCCAGAGTAGTCATTCCGCTTACTCCACAATTTCGAAAAGCGACCGATTGCTTGGTTGCTTGTTCGATGTATTGACTTGCCTGTACCGGCGGCGCCTCCGTTACCGGAGTTTTCAATAATGCGCCTTGGGTAATACTGTTGCCTATGTATACGATATTTACGCCTTGTGCATATAGTTTACCTAAGCAAATACACAATAAAAGACAAAAAGAGATAAACGGTTTCATAATTTCCTTTTTGAATATGGTTATCGTAAAGTCTTGTTTATAGCCTGTTGAATAAGATTCTCCATAACGTCATATCCTTCGGAAGTGGGATGCACACCATCTTTGGTATAGGCCGGATTCAAAGCTTTGTTGCTACCGCTCACCATAGAAGAGTAATAGTCGACGAATGGAATTTTATTTGTTTGGGCATAGGCTTTCAGACGTGCATTGAGTGAAGCTATCTTTTGAGGAGCATCTTTAATGGCAGGATTCCAACCGAAAGCGGCAGCCGGTAAAGTGGTGGTCAATATCACTTTTATATGATTGGCTTTTGCCAGTTCCACCATCGAAACAATATTGCCAAAAGTGCGGTCTTCATGATATGCTCCTGTGTTCTCGGCAATATCATTTGTGGCTGCATTGATTACTACCAGTGCAGGAGATAAGTTGATGACATCTTCCCTGAAACGTACCAGGAACTGGTAAGAAGTCTGTCCGCCGATGCCCCGGCCGATGTAACCGTTGGATTTAAAGAAATCAGGATGAGTGTTTACCCATCCTTCTGTGATGGAATTGCCCATAAAGACCACTCTCTTTTCGTTTTTGTCCGGTTTCGGAAGTTCGGCGTTTTGTTGTGCATAACGTTGCAGGTTAGCCCAGTCTTTTTCTTGGGCATTTATTCCTATCAATGATGCTCCGAGGCAGAAGACAGCCATCAGCATCCAGCGGTGTATGATTTGCTTTTTCATTTTTGTAATATGTCATATCACCACAGAGTGACACAGAGTTTCACAGAGAAACTTTTTTCATAAATATTCCATTAACAAGAGATGAAGACTCTGTGTGTTCTATGATGAACTTGATTTATATTCTATTTCATTTTAATTGTTCCGGCCCATCCCCCGTTGCGTACCATTTTCAATGTCATGCGGGTTTGATTGTTCACGGTAGACTCCTTTTTCTTGTAATCCATTGCTTGACGGTCAGCGTTAATGCCATCTTCAAATGAGGTTAATGTGAATGATTGTCCTGCCGGAATGAATCCGAGGTCGATCTCGATGTTTTGTGGTTGATTGCCGGTGATACCTCCGATGAACCACTGTTCTCCTTTTCGTTTGGCTACGACGACTGCTTCACCTACTTTGGCATAGAGGACCTTGGTTTCATCCCAGGTGACGGGAACACTTGTGATAAATTCGGTACAGGGAAGTTCTCTGTAATAGTAAACCGGGTTGTCGGCTAACATTTGCAGACCACTTTCGAAGATGATGAAAAGAGCCATTTGGAAAGCACGTGTTCCTGAGCCCATGGCATTGGCCCGGGTGGAACGGTTGTCTTCCGGCTGTGCAGAGATCATTGAACCCGGAGTGAAATCCATCGGTCCCACGGCATTACGCATAAAGGGCAGATAAATGCTGTTTTCAGGTTTGCAATTACCACCTTGTTCCATGCCCAATACGCCTTCATAGGAAAGCACATTCGGATATTTGCGTTCAAGTCCGGCTGGTTTAAAAGCACCATGAAAATCTACAAACAGTTTATGCTTGGCGGCTTCTTTGGCTACACGTTCATAATAGTTTACCATCCACTGGTCACTGCGGTCCATGAAGTCGATCTTCACTCCTGCGATGCCCCAATCGGCAAATGTTTTAAAGAGGTCGAAATGATTCTCGACAGTCAGCCATGGCAGCCAAAGTACGATTTTTACGTTGCGGTCCTTTCCGTATTTTATCAGTTCGGTAAGATTGATGGTGGGATTGGGGGTAAACGGATCACGTGTGTTTTTCGCCCATCCTTCGTCCATGATGATATAAGGAATACCGAACTTGGATGCGAAGTCAATGTAGTACTTATAGGAATCCATATTGAAACCCGAACGGAAATCTACCCCATAGAGGCGTGCGTCGTGCCACCATTCCCAACTCACTTGTCCCGGTTTGATCCAACTGTAGTCTTCAAGAACACAAGGAGCAGACAGGTTATACACCATTTCGTTTTCAATCAGTTCTTTGTCTTCTTTCGAAATCACCATCATGCGCCAGGGGAATGAACGCTTGCCGTCCGTCTTGGCAATGTAATCGGCTTCTTCGGTAATCTTGAGGCTACGGTCACCGTCTTCTCCGAAGGCTAAAGGTGCTTTGGGAAAAATAGACTGCATTCCGTTCTTACCGGTACTTTTAAGGAACATACAGGGATAATCGGATAAGTCGGCTTCAGATATCAGTATTTTATATGCTTTATCCGTTTCTATCAATACAGGCAGGTAACTCATGCGGTCGGTAGCAGCATACTTTTCGGTATCTACATGAGTATATGGGCATTCGTATGAGGTTTTAAAGCCATCCGGTTGGGAAAGATGAGCTTTATAATTGGTTGGAAAGTTAATTGCGAAGTCTTCCCCCATTACGATGTTATCTCCTTTTTTATCTGTCACAAAACGGTAAGCGATACCATTGTCGAATACGCGGAATTCAACGGCATAATTTCCGCTGAAATTCATTTTCAGGGTATTACAGTGATTTCTTACGATCGCATTCTTGAAAGGTATTTCACGTTTTACACTTTCGTCAATGGTTCCACGTTTGGTGCTCCGTAAGTGGGGATTCGTACCTAACGTCTCATTCTGCAGTTGCAGGTTGAGATAGCAATCTTTTAATAACTGGTCATTATCATAGGACACCGAATAATAAATCCGGTCCTTGATGTCTACCGATACTTTAATGGCTCCGTTGGGAGACATTACGTCAATCACTTTAGCGTACACGCTACTTCCGCTTATTACCGCCAATGCGAGTAATAGGGACATCATTTTTCTTTTCATAACATGTGTTTTATTATTGTATGTGCTCTGTTTACATCTTCTGCATGAAGATATAGACGCTTCGAATGTACTAATTATCTTTGTTTCAAGCAAAAGCTATTCGATATATTTTTATGCAGAACTGTCATAGCAGACATTTCCGGGTAAATCCGGAATAAATATACACACGTATGTGATTATGAAAAGAATTCTTTCCCTCTATTTTTCATTTCTTTGTATTTGTCTATGACGTGTTTACGGCTCTTGATAATCTGCCAACGGTATACCCAGCAAGTGGTCAGAAAATAGAAGCCGGTCTGTATCCATAACGCTTTGTATTCAAATGGAATCTCACTCAGTGTTGCTCCCATGTTGTTGATTCTCACAAATCCGTTGATACCGAAAGTTGATGGAAATATGTAAGAGAAGTATTTCCAGAATGGAGGTATGGCAGCTCCCGGCCAGGAAATACCTGAGATGAATAATAGAGGCACAGAGGTGAATACGAATATCAGCATGCATGTCTCCCGGTTACGGATAGCGATAGATGCAGTCATGGCAAAAAAGATGCAGGCCATCAGATAGGGGAGTATGAACAGGGCCAGTGTGCCGGGTTGTCCTATCTGGTTGAGGCTGAACATACGGGGGACGGCGCATAGTACATAGACAGATACCAAGGCATATACCATGAAATAACTTAATCCTTTACCCAATACAATGCGCAAAGTACCGTTATAATGGCGGTTAATGGGTACCAAATCTTTAAAGCGGTTGTTCTCGCGTGCCGTGCCGGCCGAAAGTCCGATACCCAATAATAAGGTTTGCTGAATGATCAGGATCAACACGGCGGGTATCAGGAAAGCGGCAAAGCCATTGGTCGGATTGAACATCGCTACGTCTTCATATTCGATAGGGTAGGCAGTGATTTCGTCCTGTCGGTCGGTCGTATTGCCCGAGCGGGCTATTTTGATATCTTCGTTCATATCCAAAGACACGGCAGTATTGGCCAAAAGCATACTTTTATAGTACAGCAGTCCACTCATATCACAGTAGATGCTGACTTGTGTCTGTTTGCCTTGAGCTATGTCCGAACTGAAATCTTTCGGAATGTAAATGATGCCATATGCCAGCCGGTCTTTGAGCATTTGTTTGGCTTCTTCCATATCGGCACAATAAGCCACAATCTGTATATCGGGGGTGGCATCTACTTTACGCAGATATTCGCGGCTGAGTGATGAACGCGAGTCATCTACTACCACGGCAGGCACTTCACGAACCACTTCGTTGGTATAAATAAAACTGTAGATCAATGGATATACCAATGGAACGAGTACGAAAAAGATCAATACCCCCTGGTCGCGGAATGTAGTACGAAATTCCCGCTTCCAGATATAAAACAGGTCATTGATGCCTTGTGTTATCTTATCTTTTAAACTTATATCTTTCATTAGGGCACGTATTTATAATATATCAAAGCTTCCTTCAACCGATGTACCACGAAGAACGGAAGTAACATGAAAATCAGTAATGCCATATAGTTTGACCAGGAATAAGCCATGCTGTATCCGTTGAGTGCCTGGTCTACATAGATCAGGAAATAGTGGCGCAATGGGAACAGGTTACTGAGTGCCTGCAATACCGGATTCATGGCCATCACCGGAAAAGAGAAGCCTGAAATGGAGAAAGAAATGACTCCCCATAACGAAGCGAAGCTCAGACCGAGGCGAAGGGTAGGCAGTGTGCCTATCATCAGGATACCGCAACATTGCGATGCCAATACCAGGCAGAGGGTTGCCAATAGCATCGGAAGAATTCCGCTGTTACATGGGAAGTGTAGATATCCATACAGATAGACATTGTAAAATATACCCATGATAAAGAATACCACGGTTTGTGGAAGCAACTTACCGGCCAATGCGATGTAGATGGAGTTGTTGCTCAGTCGCAGCCACTCCCGGGCCGTGCGGTCCTTGATTTCCACACCGATGGAAAATACTGTTACCATGAATATCAACAACATCAGTACCCCCGGAACAAGTGTATTGCATAGATAGACCGAATAATTTAACCAAGGATTTTGTATCGGATGTGTATCGATGACAATGGGTTGTAAATATCCCATCGCCTGATCTTCCGTTGCTCCCTTGGCATATAAAACTGAACGGGCGGCAGCTCCTGAGGCAAGTTCGGACATCATCTTCATATCCTTGAACAATAATGAGCCGGCAATCAGGTAGGAGTTGTTGGTATAAAAAGATAATTTAGGTTGGCGTTGACTCTGGGCATCGGCCGACATTCCTTTGGGTATATAAAAAAATCCGTAGATTTTGCCTTCCTGCATAGCTGTACGTGCTTCGTTAACACTGCTATAACGCGCCACGACAGCTGTTTGCCCGAATGCGTCCAGATTGCGGAGAATGTTTCGTGAGCTGGCAGAATTGTCCAGGTCTACAGCGCCAACGGGCATATTGGTCGGTAATCCCGAGTCCATCAGCGTGGTGAAGAAAATATAGCAAAACAGCGGAGCTATCACCATGCAGAAGAGATAGAGCGGGCGAGACACGAGACGGTGGCATTCGCGTTTCATGACTAACCACAGGGCTATATATTTCTTTTCTCTTTCTTTCATTTCTTGATGATGACTGACATTCCGGGACGCAGATTAGTTACTTTTTCAAGCGGAGTCGCTTTTACTTCGAATGTTTTCAAGTCGAACTGGCCGGTGGTCTTGGTTGCTTTCCAGGCAGCGTATGTACCAAGATCTTTCATATAATGCACTTTCAGGCGAATGGTCTGATTGTCCAATGCGGGTACGATAGCATCGAATTCTGATCCCATGGTCAAATTTTTTAGCAGATCCTCACGTACATTGAAAGTTACCCACATATCGTCCATTATGGCGATATTCATAATGGGGGCGCCGGTACCTACCAATTCGCCCACTTTGGGAAATATCTCGGAAACCTCTCCGGCTGCCTGGGCAATCAAATAAGTTTCTTTGAGGTACGACTCCACTTCGGCAACAGCTCCCTTGGCACGGTCCACCAAAGCTGCTGCAGCCATTTTATCTTCACGTTCGGCACCGTTCTTTGCCATCGTGTATTGGGCCTTTGCTGCTTTTTCGGTTGCGATGGCTGCATTACGTTGTGCGGTGACTTCGTCCAGTTTCTGTGCCGGCATAACTCCTTGGTCGAATAAGTTTTTGACACGTTTATATGATTTTTCAGCTATATCGACACCGGCGATTGCTTTCTGCCACATTTCATAAGCCGCTTGAATTTGTTCCTGACGCGCTCCTTTGATGGCTTTTTCGTTCTGTGCCTGTGCAGCCGCTTCGGCGGCGCGAGCCTGTTCCATTTTGGCCATTACGTCGGGAGCCTCCAGGATGGCGAGTGTATCTCCTGCCTGAACTTTTTGTCCCTCTTTTACACGGAACTCCAGGATACGTCCCGGTACTTTGCTTGAGACGCGGTATTCAGTCACCTCAGCTTGTCCCTGAATGATTTCCGGACCTTTGCGGAGCATGAAGAAACCGACAACTGCAACCAGTACAATAACTCCCAGCAGGGTGAGGAATGCAAGCAGCATATTGCTGTTCTGTGATTTTTGTGATGTCATTTTATTTACGGTTTTTACGATTTACAAATTACTATTGAGATTAGCTTTTCAGGAATGTTTGCACTCGGTCGTTGACCTTATTTGAGCGTTCCCAGTGACTTTTGCAAGTAGATTTCTGTCAGTTTTACATCAATTTGTGCATCTATCTTTTCCGATTGGGCCGACAGCCAGGCGGTATGTGCTTCAAGTACATTACTGGGAGCGATCACACCTTCTTCGAATCCGAGAGTTGCATAACGCAGATTTTCATCCGCTTTTTCAAGGTTCTTTTTGGCCATAGCCAGTTTCTTTGCGGCTTCGTTTACTTTGAAAGCCGATTGATTGACTTGCAACTCGATTTTCTCTTTGGCATCTTCCAGTTGGTATTGGGCGATGCGTGCTTCGGCTTTGGCCGCTTTCACTTTGTAAATGCCTTCTCCCCAATGCCAGATAGGCAACTGAACCATAACGCCTACATTCCACATGCCTTTAAACTTGTTTTCAAAACTGTTGAATACAGACGGGTTGGTGACCATGTAATTTCCCATTAATGCTACGGAAGGCAAATGTTCCGAACGGGTCACGTTTATTTTCTGTTGATAGATTTTAGCAGCCAGTTCCAGACTGCGGATCTCGGGACGGTTGGCATAGGCTGTTTCTATCTCAAAGTTGGTAGTAGCCGGAATCAGCGGAAGATCGTCTACTTGTTCGTCAGCCAGGACAATCGGAGTGCTTAGGTCGATGCCACACAGTTGACACAGCAGCATGCGGGAAAGGCTTAATCCGTCTTCTACCTTTGTCAGTGTCATCTCGGCTTCGTTTACTTTTACCCGAACCGACAGGCCGTCCGCTTTGGTGGCTACTCCTTCGGCAATCATCTTTTCTACATCACTGTCCAGTTTTTGTAATAGCTTCAGGTAACTTTCCGCGAGTTTTTTCTTGTTGACCAAGGAAATAACTTGCCAGTAAGCCTGGTCTGTGCTGAGAATCACTTCCTGCATACCCGAGTTATGTTGCTGACGAGCCAGTTCTTCGGCGTATTTGGTGATTTTATTGTATGCACGTATCTTGCCACCCATATATAGCGGTTGGGTGAGGGTGATGGCTCCTGCATATACATTTCGGGTATCGGTGCGGAATGCGTCTACAATTGCAGTTCCGGCTTCGTTGAGCGCCGGGACAATGGCTCCTCCCAATTGTGAAAGCATGGGGGCCAGTTCCGGATGCAGCTGTCCGATGACTTGGGCGGCTTGTTGCAACGGACCGCTCACACTTGTACCCAAGCCGGATAGAGCCGCTTTCTGGTCATTGTTAAGCAATGAGAATTCCTTTTGGTTACGCATGTAAGCTCCTGTGGCGGAGAAGTTAGGCAGGTAGTTGGTAAAGGCTGCTTTCTTTTGGTAGTGTGCAGCATTTATTTTCTCTCCGCTTATCAGCAACTCTTTATTGTTGGCAATGGCCAATGCACGGCAACTATCTAAGGATAGAATCCCCTGTGATTTCAGGGAAAAGGGAGTTGTTAGGAGAAAAAACAGAAACAGTAATTTTTTCATCGCATCTTATACATTATAAAGGTGATACTTCATTTAAAAGAACAATGCTTGCGAGCTGTTTGTTTATCCGGTTTTGTTCTTGTTATCCTTGTTAGGACAAGAAACAATAATTGCATAAACAACGATGCAAATATAAAGGGTTAATCTTAAAAAGCAAAACGATTTAATTTTTTTTGTTATATAGTGCTGTATTTGAATTCCGGGTGATGTATTCTTGCTTTTCAATTAACATTGTTAACGTCATCTTGAGGTCTCTCCTTTTTCGAATGTAAATAACAAACCTTTTGCATGTAAATGACTTGTTGTCTAGATTCAAAACATAAGCTTTAACACTGTGTTAAAGCAAATCTTCTCCCTGCAAGAATTTAGTGCTTTGAATATCTTGTTTTTCATTCGTTTAAGTGTTGTCATGCCTTTTCTCTATCCAATAAGACTTAGCAGGCTGAAAGCCTGTATACTTGCTTATTTATCAACTACGGATTGATCATGTCTTTCCGGATTATTTTTTTTGTAATATTGCGTACCCGATTGCATACTTTGGTTGTAGTATAATAAACAACTAATTAAAAAATAGAAAAACAATGAATTGGGGAATACACGACAGAAGAGGCTGGATGGCTGTGGTATTATTATTGTGCGCATGTCCTTTTTCGGCTCAGAATATCGGTCAAATCACGTTGGAACTTAGAAACAAGCCACTGCCTGCTGTTTTGAAACTGATTGAGAAAGCGGGGGAGAAGCATATCATTTTTTCCTATAACGAGACTGAGACTTACCATGTCACTGCCTCTATCCATCAAAGAAACGAATCGGAAGCACTTTCCATCGTTCTGAAAAGTACCCCGTTCATTTATAAAGAACGAGAAAACTATTTTGTCATTCAGAAAGGGAGCATTGACAAACGCTTGATAACTATTCGAGGAAGTGTGATTGATGAAAACAATGAACCGTTAGTTTGCGCCAATGTGCTATTGCTGGACAAAGCAGACTCTGCTTTTGTGAATGGAGTGGTTACGAATCAGGATGGTTCGTTCCGGATACCGGGTGAAGAAGGGAGAGATTATCTTTTGAAAACGTCCTACATCGGTTATCAGACTAAAATCCAACCTTGCGGTGCAATGAATAAAGTATGTCTGTTTTCCGATACCCAATTAATGAAAGAAGTGGTTATTAGTGTCGATCATCCTTTAATAGTACATAAAGATAATGGCTTATTGGCTAATGTCGTTGGTACTCCTTTAGCTAAAATGGGTTCTGCTGCAGAAATGATATCCCATCTTCCTTTTGTAACGGGAGGGGTAGGGGAATACATGGTTCTGGGACACGGGGTCCCTGTTATCTACATCAATGGCCGTAAGATACGTGATCAGGGGGAATTGGAACGTTTGCGTGCCGATGATATTTTATCGGCGGAAGTGATTACTACACCAGGAGTGGAATATGGTTCGGATGTATCTTCAGTCATTCGTATCCGCACGATCCGTCGGCGAGGACAAGGGATAAGCAGTGGATTTCGAGGTGTTTTTTCTCAGGGACATGACTATAATGCCAGTGAGAATCTATACTTGAATTACCGTACGGGTGGATTGGATTTATTTGTGAAAGGTGACTTGAAACATGGAAATTATTATCAGGAATCAATCTTAAATCAGGAAACTGACGCTTCTTCCCGATGGGAGGTCAAAGGAGAAGCTACCAGTTTTCATAAAGCTGTTTATTTCTCCGGTGAGGTAGGTTTCAACTATGAGTTGGATGACAAGAATTCTTTGGGTGCTCGATATATGCCGGGTGCAAATGTCGGTTCTGTGAATCGGACTAACCTTGGCAATAATTTTGTGTATAAGGATGGTGAAAAGATAGAAGAAATATCTTCTTTGCAGCATGCACATACTTATCCTACCTGGACTCATTCGGTGAATGGATACTATAATGGGGTGTTCGGCCAATGGAATGTGGATTTCAATGCTGATTATTTATTGGGAAAGAATAATTCCACGAATGAAGTTTTCAACAATGATGATAAAGCCGCTCAATCTGAAAATGAAGTCCGGAACTATCTGTATGCTATGCGTATGGTTGTAAAACGATCTTTCAGGAAAGGGACATTGTCGTTTGGTACCGAGGAAACGTTTACGAACAGGCACGACATATTTGTTCAAAGTGGCTTTTCTGACAATGCTGATGATCATATCAAACAGTCTATTTATTCTGTGTTTGCCGATTATTCGCTGCATTTGGATAAATTCAATGTTGCTGTGGGGCTGCGTTATGAACATCAAAAAACGGATTATTATGAATATGGGGTTCACCAAGATGAACAAAGTCCGGTGTATAATGATATAGTTCCTGTCGCTTTAGTAGGATATGAAGATAAAGGTTGGCATGCATCCCTTTCTTATCGCTTAATAAGGAATAATCCTGACTATCACATGCTTTCAAGCTCAATTACATATTCAAGTAAATATATGTATCGTAGCGGAGATCCCCTACTGGTTCCACAAAAACACCATGTCTTTATATTGGATGCCGGATCAAGATGGGCATTTGTAAATCTCTTTTTTGATAGAACATTGGATTTATATACGAGGTTCCTCAAACCTTATAATGATGAAACCCATCCGGGAGTGTTGTTGTTTACCATGGCCTCCATACCTACTACAGATACTTATGGGATGAATCTTAATGTTTCTCCTAAAATCGGGTGCTGGCAACCGCAATTGAATGGAGGCATGTATTTTTATGATGCCGATGTTCGTTCTTTAGGGATAACCCGGCATTGGAATGAACCTCAGTTTTATTTTGAACTTGATAATAGTTTTACTTTTCCTGATGGTTGGTTTTTGAATGTGAACGGGAATATCTCGACAGCCGCCAAACAAAGTTATTCTTTGATACACAGGGAGGGTACGGTAAATGCCCGCCTGTCGAAATCATTTTTGGAAGATGCTCTGATGATAACACTTACAGCCGATGATATTTTTCATACCCGTTATCATTATATGGATGGATATGGAGTCAGAAGTCATATACTGACCCGTTCATATAATGATAATCAACGTTTTGGTATTCAGATATCTTATAAATTTAATGCAACTAAGAGTAAGTATAAAGGTACCGGTGCGGGACAGAGTGAAAAGCAGCGCCTTTAGTCTGCCTGATAAAAGAATTATCGCTAATTTTGTCGGCTTATGGCAAAATTAACGATATTCCGGTTTCGTGGACATATTTCACGGGAAGAACGCTTCAGGCAATTGTTTGTGGAGATATATCCCCGCCTGTTGCGTTATGCCATTCAGCTAATGAGCGATCGGGAAGAAGCGAAGGATATTGTTGGCGAAGTGATGGAAGAGGCTTGGAAATGTTTTGATAGACTGGAGGCGGAAACGCAGAACGCTTATTTCTATACAGCTACACGTAATACGTGCCTGAATCGGTTAAAGCACCTGCGTGTGGAACAGCAGCATTTGGATACTTTACGTGAGGTGACCCGGATGGATGTGAATACCGGATATCGGCAGCATGAGGCACAGTTGCAGCAAGCGGAAACGATTGCTTGCAGTCTGTCGGAACCGACGCGTACCATTTTGAGACTTTGTTATTGGGAGAAACTGACCTATCGGCAAGTTGCAGAACGGTTGGAAATAAGTCCGGATACGGTGAAGAAACATATTTCGAAAGCTTTACGGATTTTACGTAATGAAATGAACGGAAAGGAGGAAACAAATGGAACAGAGAGAGGATAATAAAAACGATATAGCCTCCCGTAGGCTCAAAAATCTTTTCGGAGAGGCTCTTGGTGACCTGTCTTCTGTTGAAGAGACGGAAACCGCTTGGCAGGCATTTGCCTCTCGCCGACGGCAGGAAAGAGTCCAAACTTTAGTATTCGGCTTTGCAGCAGTTGCTTCCGTGGCATTACTTTTGTTTTGGGGCTTTTCTCAGGAAAACTTTCTATCCCAAGAAGTCGAAGTGTTTGCTTCTGTAAATTCGCCTGATAAATTGGTGATGACAGAGGATAAAGGGATCATTGCAGTCAGAACGCCACCCGCTACCACTATTACTATTCATTTGCCTGACAGTACTGAAGTGCTGTTGAACGCCAATAGCCGCTTGGAATACCCGAAAGCGTTTACCGGTGATCTTCGGCGGGTAATGTTGGAAGGTGCTGCGAGATTTAATGTTCAAAGAGATACTTTACATCCCTTTATTGTAGAAACCGGGAGTTTACAAACGCGTGTATTGGGCACGGTATTTGATGTTGATTCCTATGGATGTGGTACGACTTCTAAAGTTGTGCTGTATGAAGGTTCGGTGCAAGTCAGTGATAAAGCCAATACGAAAGCCTGTAAGATAAAGCCGGGTGAACAGGTTTATCTGGATAGAGTAGGTGATATCTGTATTTCTCAGGCTGATATCTGTATGCAAAAGAGTTGGACAGAAGGTCTGTTTATCTTTGATAATGTCACTCTGAGATATGTTATGCAGGAAATCGGGGCTTGGTATAACACAAATATTGTTTTCCGTTCCCATTCTTTGCTGGAGGAACGGATTTATTTTTCTGCCAGTCGTCACCTTCCTGTCGGGGAAATATTAAATGTTTTGAATGATTTGCAAATTGCGAGATTCATAGTGGAAGGGGATAAAATAGTCGTATCACCACTATCCTGAGTTGTTGAAATGGAAAGCATTCAATGAGATAGAATTAAAGTAATAAAGAGGATGTGCCAGAAACCGGTTATTAAGTGACCGGCTTCTGGCACATCCTCTTTAAAGTATATGTTTTTAAAATTTTAGTCCAATGTGAATTTCTGCGACCCAATCATCGTTCCGTCAGCAAAAATATCTACCCGGTAGGCACCGGCATACAAGAACTCTTCTACATCCCAGAATACGTTGATGGTCTGTTCTTCTCCGTTGTATTCGATATATTTTTTGATGGAGTAGGTCAGCGTACGGTTTTCGTAAGGGAATGTGTTTGACGGGCTCTTGGTAAGCGCATCATTATCAGGCTTGGTGATTCGGATATAAAGTGTACGCTCTCCGGTTTCGGCTGTGATATTCTTTACGATGGTGAAGCCGATGGCCAGTTTCACGATATCCTTTACTTTTTTAGCCTTTTTGCCACGTTTGTTACGAGGTTCAATCCAGATATTAGTTGCGTCCAGTTGGGCGGCTAACGTAACTTTTTGATTGAGGTTTTTCTTTTCTTCAGACAAATTGTTGATCTGTCGTGAAGCGGCATTGTATTTTTGCGTTACTTCGGCTATTACTTGCTTTTGCTGGGCAGTCAGTTTGTTTAGTGAGTCAATCTGATTGATGTAACCGATCATTACTTTTCTTAGTGTTGCCAATTCTTTTTTCAGGCGTCTTATCTCTGTGGCATTGCTGCTCTTTACCGTACGGAGCTCTTCAAGAAGGCGTTGCGTTTTGACCTGTTCCTGGGCCAGCAAGTCTGCCAGAGAGTCGTTCGATACGGTCAGTTTTAATTCGTCATATTGCTGTGCGAAGCGAGTGTATTCATTTTCAAGGTCTTCTTTATCCAGTTGGAATTCCTGAACCAGTTCACGGTTAGTCTGTTTTTCAGAGAATAACAGATAGGTAAGACCGATGAGTGCAAGCACCAGAACAGATACGGCAATGATCAGCAGATTCTTTTTATTCATATTCTATAAGGTTGAATGATAAAACGCTGCAAAAGTAATCATTTCAATACAGAGTAACACAGTCTATTCACTTTTCTTTAACTAAAATTATTATGGAAAAATTTCTTTAATTTCGATTATCGTTGTACTTTTGTCGTCACGAAAACGATACGAACTAATTATCAACTTTATTAAAATATAAGTATTATGTCAAAAGTAACCGTAGTAGGCGCAGGTAACGTAGGTGCTACATGTGCAAATGTACTGGCCTTCAATGAAGTGGCAGACGAAGTAGTAATGCTGGACGTAAAAGAAGGCGTTTCAGAAGGTAAAGCAATGGATATGATGCAGACTGCTCAGTTGTTGGGTTTCGACACAACAATCGTTGGTTGCACAAATGATTATGCTCAAACTGCTAACTCTGACGTGGTTGTGATCACTTCTGGTATTCCTCGTAAACCGGGCATGACTCGTGAAGAACTGATCGGTGTAAATGCTGGTATCGTAAAATCAGTAGCAGAAAATCTTTTGAAATACTCTCCGAACGCAATCATCGTAGTTATCTCTAACCCGATGGATACAATGACTTACTTGGCATTGAAATCACTCGGATTGCCGAAAAACCGTGTAATCGGTATGGGCGGTGCTTTGGATAGCTCACGTTTCAAATATTTCTTGTCTCAGGCTTTAGGTTGCAACGCAAACGAAGTAGAAGGTATGGTGATCGGTGGTCACGGTGATACTACTATGATTCCGTTGGCTCGTCTGGCTACTTACAAAGGACAGCCGGTTAGCACATTGCTGAGCGAAGAAAAACTGAACGAAGTAGTTGCTTCTACTATGGTAGGTGGTGCTACTCTGACTAAGTTGCTGGGTACTTCTGCATGGTATGCACCGGGTGCAGCAGGAGCTTATGTAGTAGAATCTATCATCCACAACCAGAAAAAGATGGTTCCTTGCTCAGTAATGCTTGAAGGCGAATATGGCGAATCTGATCTTTGCATCGGTGTTCCTGTAATTCTGGGTAAAAACGGTATCGAAAAGATCGTTGAACTGGAACTGAATGCTGATGAAAAAGCTAAATTTGCTGCCAGTGCCGCTGCTGTTCACAAAACAAATGCTGCTTTGAAAGAAGTTGGCGCTCTCTAATCTGAATGCCGGATTTTTAATCTGAAAATAGAATATGCAGGCCTCACAACTCTTTTTACAAGGGCTGTGGGGTCTTGCTTTTTTTAATATGCTTAAATAATACAAAATGAAAAAACTCTTCATGAGTGCTGTGGCCCTTCTGTTTGCCGGAGCACTTTGGGCACAAGAGAATCCGTTGTGGATGCGTCATTGTGCTATCTCTCCCGATGGAACTACCATTGCATTCACCTACAAAGGTGACATTTTTACAGTCCCCGTATCCGGTGGCAAGGCTACGCAAATCACTACCAATCCAGCTTTTGATACGACACCGATTTGGAGTCCTGATAGTAAGCAGATTGCTTTTGCTTCCGACCGCATGGGAAGTATGGACGTATTTATTGTGTCGAAAGACGGTGGAGAGCCTCGCCGTTTGACAACATTTTCGGGGGGCGAAACTCCGGTTGCTTTTACTGATGCCGGACATATTTTATTTACTGCCGATATCATGCCTTCTACCGAAGATGCCGGATTCCCTTCAAACGGACAATTTCAGCAGATATATCAGATTCCGGTTTCGGGCGGACGTCCTGTAATGTTCTCGTCCATGCCGATGGAATGTATTTCTATAAATAAAGAAGGAACAATTCTTTATCAGGACAAGAAAGGATACGAAGATTACTGGCGCAAGCATCAGAAGTCACCGATTGCCCGTGATATCTGGATGCTCCGGCCGGGACAGACTCCGCGCTACGAAAAACAGACTACTTTCATTGGTGAAGACCGTGAACCGGTGTGGGCACCGGACGGAAAATCATTCTACTATCTGAGTGAAGAGAATGGAACGTTTAATGTTTACCAGCGTACTCCCGATTCGGATACATCCAAGCAAGTGACTCACCACAAGCAACATCCGGTGCGCTTTCTCAGTATGGCTTCCAACGGTAACCTTTGTTATGGTTTCGATGGTGAGATCTATACGTTGGCTCCCGGCGGTAAACCGCAGAAAGTTTCTGTAAAGATTCTATCCGATAGAAATGATAAAGACCTGATTCGCCAGATTAAGACCAGTGGGGCTACCGAGATGGCTGTTTCTCCGGATGGTAAGGAAGTTGCTTTTATTCTGAGAGGAGATGTGTATGTCACTTCGGTGGAATATAAGACTACTAAACAGGTTACGAACACACCTTGCCAGGAACGGGGTATTGATTTTGCACCCGATGGGCGCACTCTGGTGTATGCTTCGGAACGTGGCGGACTCTGGCAACTCTATACTTCGACTATCGTACGGAAAGACGAAAAACAGTTCACTTATGCTACGGAATTGAAAGAAGAACGTCTGACTAATTCGGATATCGCTTCATTCAATCCGAAGTATAGTCCGGACGGAAAAGAAATCGCATTTCTTGAAAATCGTACGGCAATCCGCGTCATCAATCTTAAGACTAAGAAGGTACGTACTGTGATGGATGCACAATATCAGTATTCTTATAGTGATGGTGATCAGTGGTTTGAGTGGAGTCCCGATAGTAAATGGATTCTTTCTGAATTTATAGGTATCGGTGGTTGGAATAATAAAGACATTGTGCTTCTGAATGCCGATGGTAAAGGAGAAATGCACAATCTGACCGAGAGTGGATATTCGGATGGAAATGCAAAATGGGTGTTGGGTGGTAAAGCAATGGTGTGGTTCAGTGACCGTGCAGGCTATCGCAGTCATGGTAGTTGGGGCGCTCAGTACGATGCTTACATTATGTTCTTCGATGTAGATGCTTACGACCGTTTCCGCATGAATAAGGAAGATCTTGCTTTGCTTGAAGAGGCAGAGAAAGCTGAAAAGGCCGAGAAAGAAAAAGCAGAAAAGAAAAAGAAAGAGAATAAAAAAGACGATAAGAAAAAAGACGCCAAAGAGAAAAACAAGAAAGATGGGGATGAAGAAAAGAAAGAAGAGGTGAAACCTTTGAAGTTCGATCTCGACAATCGGTTTGACCGTATTGTACGCCTGACCGTCAATTCTTCTTTCATGGGTGATGCTGTATTGACACCGAAAGGTGATAAACTCTATTATCTGGCAGCTTTTGAAAGCGGTTATGATTTGTGGGAACATGATCTGAAAGAGAATTCTACCAAGATTCTGTTGAAAGGTGTTGGAGGCGGTTCGTTATTGCCCGATAAAAAAGGTGAGAACATCTTTATGTGTACCGGTGGGGGTATGAAGAAAATTGAGATAGCCGGTAGTAAAACAACACCGATTGCATTTGAATCTTTCTTTGATTATCAGCCGGGTGGCGAACGTGCTTATATTTTCGATCATGTGTGGCAGCAGGTCGATGATAAGTTTTATGTGAAAGATCTGCAAGGGGTAAATTGGCCTTTGTATAAGAAGAGCTATGAAAAGTTCTTGCCATATATCAATAATAACTACGATTTTGCCGAACTGCTGAGTGAGATGCTTGGTGAGTTGAACGCTTCACATACCGGAGCCCGTTATTCCGGTGCAGGAGGTGCATTGGCAACAGCAGCACTGGGTGTATTCTATGACGATACATATAACGGTGATGGGTTAAAAATAAAAGAAATTATCGAGCAAGGTCCCTTTACATTGAAAAAGACGGATGTGAAGCCGGGTTGCATTATCGAGAAAGTGGACGGTACTCTTATTAAGAAAGGTGAAGACTATTTCCCGTTATTTGAGGGGAAAGTAGGACGCAAGGTGCTGCTCTCTGTCTATGATCCTGCTACAAAGAAGCGTTTTGAAGAGACTGTGAAAGCAATCAGTTATGGCGCGCAGCGTGAATTATTGTATAAACGTTGGGTAGAACGTAATCGCAAGAAAGTAGAAGAATTGTCGGGTGGCCGTTTGGGATATGTGCATATTAAAGGTATGGACAGCCAAAGTTTCCGTAAGATGTATTCTGAATTATTGGGACGCTACCGTAATAAAGAAGCTGTAGTCGTAGATGTCCGTCATAATGGAGGTGGTTGGTTGCACGATGATGTGGTGACGCTTCTGAGTGGAAAAGAATATCAGCGTTTTGTTCCCCGCGGACAGTATATTGGTAGCGATCCGTTCAATAAATGGCTGAAGCCCTCGTGTATGCTGGTTTGTGAAGATAACTATAGTAATGCACATGGTACTCCATATGTTTACAAAACATTAGGTATCGGCAAACTTGTAGGTACTCCGGTGGCCGGAACTATGACAGCTGTGTGGTGGGAACGTCAGATCGATCCGAGTCTTGTATTTGGCATTCCGCAGGTAGGTTGTATGGATATGCAGGGTAATTATCTGGAAAACCATACACTTGAACCGGATGTGTTGATCTATAACGAGCCTGCCGCTTCGTTGAAGGGTGAAGATGCACAATTGAAAGCTGCAGTAGATTGTTTATTGAAAGAACTGCCAAAGAAATAATGATTTAACTATATTGTATATTTGAACTGAGAGGTCGTCTTATTTAAAGGCGGCCTCTTCTTATATGTGAATATTTTATTAAATATGACTTTTATATGTGAAATACTATAAATATAGTTCTGTATCTATATTTATAGTTATATATTTGTGTCATTCCATTCAGGTTGTATCCCAAATACTTGATGAATAGAAGTATAATCTAAAATTACTTGGTATGAATGAACAGAAAGAATTGACAAAAGCAGAACTCCAGATCATGCAGGTGCTTTGGCAGAAAGAAAATGCTTTTGTGAATGAAATCTTGCAGGAGCTGGAAGAACCACGTCCGGCGTATAATACAGTTTCTACCGTGTTGCGTGTGTTGCAAAACAAAGGTTTTGTAGCTTATCGTAGTTTCGGAAAGAATTATCAATATTATCCGTTGGTTTCAAAAGAGAGTTATACCAATCGTTTTATGAATCGGGTTGTGGATAACTTTTTTAGCGGTTCGGTGAAAGCAATGGTTTCGTTCTTTACCAAAAAAGAGAAAATGTCGGTGCAGGAAATCGACGAACTGATTGAAATGCTGAAGGAAAACAAAAAAGAATAAGGTATGATCGATTTTGATTATAGCGAATGGGCTATTCTTCGTTTCATAGGAGCTTCATTTGTGTTATGGCTGTGTTATTACTTGTTGTTCGATCGTAAAGCACCCTTCAACCAATGCCGGAATTATTTGCTGTTTTCGGTGTTGTTGGCCGGGGCAGTATCGGTGTTACGTATTCCGGTTTACCCGGTAGAGGTGGTGAAACCGGTAAAAATGGAACAAATAGTGGTGGCGCAGGAAGCGCAAACGGATAAAGTTTCTTTGATGCAAATAGATAATAATGGGATACAACCGGATACGCTTGCAACAGCAATGCTGACGGATGTGAATGAAGCTGTCACGCATCAGACGGAAGAAGAAATAGTCGAAGAACCTTTTTATGTTTCGTGGAATTATTGGCAAATAGCTTGGATCGTATACGGTTCGGGAGTATTTATCCTTTTGGTGCATTTATTGGTCGAAATGGTGCGGATCTGGCATTTAAAGCGTTGGGGAAGTTGTACTACTGATGCCGATGGGATTTGCATCGTACGTAACAATGAGGTCGTTTCGCCGTTCTCGTTCTACCGGATGATTTTTATCAACCGGAAATTAGAAGGCGAAGTGTTGCGTGTAGTTCTGCTTCATGAAAAGGCGCATATTCGTAATCATCACTATCGGGACACTTTATTTATTGAAGGTTTGTCTATTTTATGTTGGTTTAATCCGTTTGTCTGGCTGGTAAAACGTGAACTGCGAGCCCTCCATGAATTTCAGGTGGATCGTTGTTTGCTTTCCGGCGAGATTGAATTATTTGAATATCAAAGCATCTTATTCGAAGAGTTGATGGGATACAGCCCGAAGGTTGCAAATGGTTTTCATAATTCATTAATTAAAAAACGATTTATCATGATGAAACATCAATATAAAGAACGTTTGGCAGGGGTACGCAAGATAGCGTTGCTTCCTTTATGTATAGGTGTACTGGCTTTATTCTCTTTTACGGAAAATCCGGTGCTGGTCGAACCCGTATTGCCGATGGTATCTTTGCCGATAAAGGCAGAAACTCCGAAAGTCGTATTACCCGAAGTAACAGTAGACAGTGCCGGTAATGAGAAAGACTTTTTATTGCTGGATACTCCAAAGATAGTTCACTATGTACAATCAAGGGATGCTCACATCGTTCAATCCGGGGCCGGACAGCCGCTTGCGCAAGTCTCAATTTTTGTACCGAAGGCTCTGGATACACTTTCGGCAGAGAGCTCGGATGGAACTTTTTCACAGGAGCAAAATATAAATCATACCGTGGATATCGATTTACGGGCTGATCAGGTTGTATTGTCTCGTGCTCCACGTAAAAATAATGCATATGTGCGGTTCATTGAACGGTCTAAAGAAGATACCCGTGTTACTTTGGCTATTCCAATACATTATGACAGGCATTGGTTGCAATTTGAAAAGGGGTTGTCCATCGTTGACGAAGATTCGAAGGATGTTTACCGTATTCGTTCGGTTACCCGTGGGATTGAGTTAAACCGGGTTTATTGGGGTGTGGGGCAAGAAGGGCAAATGTTGGAATTTACTCTTGTATTTCCTCCCCTTGACCGGAAAGTAAAGACAGTAAGTATCCGGGATTGTTTTCCGGAAGAGAAAGGATTGACGCCGCCCAATGGAGGCGCATGGACGTTGGATAATCTGAAAGTTGATAATTTTCAGTCGACAGCTGTCCGTCAAGCCGAATATGACAGAGAGGGACGACCTCTACGTTCTGATAAATTGGAAGAAGTGACTCTTAATGCGAATCAGCTGTCTGTTTCTTCTCGTCACAATGGTGGAAGAACGCAGATTCAGAAGATTGAAACTTTGCCTGATAAGACGTTGGTTGTTTTGAGTGTACCTATTCATTATGATCGTAATTGGTTAGTCATCAATAAAGGATTGTGTATAGTAGATTGCAAGACTGGTGATGAATATCCGGTTCTGGAAGAAGCACATGGCATTGAAATGAATAAATTGCTGTGGGTGGAAGGTTGTCAGGGGAGCTCTGTTTTACTGACACTTGTGTTTCCAAAACTTCCCAAGAGGGTAAAAACGATTGATTTCTATAACAAGTATCCGGATGCGGGAATTATTTCGCCGACTAACGGAAGCAGTTGGAACTGGTGGAAAATCAAGATAAAAGATTATCAGAAAGAACCCTATAAACGCGTGATTTTGTAGCATGGTGTTCTTATGCTGATAGATTAGGCACGGATGATGCGGATTTCACAAGATTATAAATATCTGTTTTTCGGCTACATCCGTGCCTGTTATTTTTATTCCACTTCGAATACGGTCAGTACTGCTGCATGGTCTGATGCCCATACATAGTCTATTTCAGGAGCAGTACGTACGATCTTGGAAGATAATACTTTGAGTCCTCCTTTATAATAAATGAAGTCAATGCGGGACATTTGCATTTGCCCGTAAATGGCTGCAACTGTACCTCCCTGATAAGCAACTTCGTCGGGATTCTTCTCGCGGAAGCTGTCCTTGAAGCCATTCTCCAGCATATAACGAGAGGCCGGGAAAGCTACCGGACCATATCCGTGGTGTAATGGTTTAGCCCGTTCGGTCCAGTCAAGATGGCTGCACGAGTTAAAATCTCCGGTGACAATGACTGGCATGTCCGTTTCAAGGTTCGGGGCTATATCCTTGGTATAGATGTTTCGGATATCGGGTAATGCCAATATGGAATCTTCTGCAACCCATACAGAGGGGTCGAGACCTTTTTCAGCATAGCCGCTAGTATATTCCGGGCGGTAAGCATAGCGCAACCAGCAGTCAACAAACATTATCCGCTTACCATTCGGTAAGGTGATTTTGGCAGGATTCGATTTGAAAGGTTCTCTCCAGGCGATTGCTTCCAATGGGAAACGGCTATACATGGCCAGGTTATCTTTGAGAGAATGTGTCTTGAGGTGGTATCCTAGCGAATCTGCCAGCATTTGTTGGATGCCATAAGCTTCTTGCATCATGATAACGTCTGCACGACTGCTTCGAATCAGATCGAGTACTCGTTGTTGGCCTTCGTTACCCAGATGGATACCTCCGTGCCAGATGTTCCATTGGAGTACTTTTACTATATTGGATTGTGTTTGGTTGTTGCAAGTCACTTGTTTACGTACTTCTTCGGCAGATGTTTCGGGAATAATTTTTTTCCCGTTCAACTTGAAGAAAGGTACTGAGGCATATAAGGTATGTCCGGGAGTTGCTTTGGAGCGGACATCGAATGTGAGAAGAAAATAGTTGATGCCCGGTTGCAGCAGAATCTCTTCTCCGTGAGTGGGACGGAGTGTCAATGACTGTTCGGGAGTATGTCCGTTGCCGAACAGCTCTTTGCGCTGTGTGGAACGTGCTTCACTACCGGTAGAATAGATATGGATTTGCTCAATGTCTGCAAGGTCGGTAGTTCCGGTGAAGTCAAGTTTCAGTTCCGTTAGTTTCAGTGGGTTTTTGGAACCTTGTACGGCAATCCTCAGTTTTAGCGCCTGGTCGTTTTTACTTCCCTGATCAGCATCCCATTCACTTTGGATAATCACGGCATTGAACAACTGTTGGTTTCCGTCAAACTCTTTAAAAGCAGGGTTGTCGTTGGGGACTGCATGTGCCAGTGGAGCTTTTTCGTTGTATTTGTTACGTCCGTTACGGATGTGATAAGCCTGATGTCCTTTACCTACCCAATTGACAGATGTTTCATCTTTCAGGTCATCGAAGTTATAATATCCCCACAAAGATTTAAATGCCGGGTGAGTGGCTTCTACCGGACGGTTCATCCAACGACGGATGGTTTGCTCCGGAAGTGCGCTGCGCCAGACACGTACTTCGTCGATTAATCCCCCGAAAGTATAATATACGTCATGCACTCCGATGGCTCCGGGAAGAATAGCTGTCGCCGTGTCAGCTTTGTCTACTTGTTTACCGTCAAGATAGAGGATGGTTTGCTTTCCGTCACAGGTCAGTGCCACGTGATGCCATTGGTCATCCAGTGTTTGGGGTGATGAGAGATTGGCACGGCTAGAGTGAATCTTGCCTTCTTTCACAACCAAAGGCAGATAATCCACCCAGTTCAGTTCACTATATTCTCCTCCTCCGATGATCACTTCGAGACTATCCCATTGGCAATCATCCCCTTTAATCCAGGATTCCAGTGTCCACGAAGGTTCCAATATTCCCATACCTGTCCGTACGTTATTATCTTTCCCGTCGAGGTGGAGGGCGAGGTTAGACTTTCCGCCTTTTAAGGCGGAAAGTGCACCCTGCATCTGCAGAGAGGAGCAGATGCAGAGGATGAGTATTATTACATATTTCATTATGCGGTTACTTGGTTTTGAAAATTACGGTCCATGGTTTCGAACGTTTGCCACTGGCCGAGGTAACAGTAAATTCTTTGTTCAGCCCGCTCCAGTCCTGATAACCTCCGAGTGCGGGAGACAAGGTAGCTCCGGAAGAGAGGGTGCAGGTGGCAAAGACATTGGACAGATCGGTACCTTCATCTACCGTAATGGTAACGACTCCTTCATCCGAAAGAATAACAGGAGTACCGACTTCTTCTTTATCCTGATTATAAACTTTAAATGTCAATATCTCCGTTTTATCATAATTCGGTACGTCCGGTATGTCGGGTTGTTCACATGAAACAAAGAGGCAGCCGGCAATGAAGCAGCAAATCAGTATAGAAATTATCTTATTCATAATTATGCTATATTTAAAAGTGTGATGAAATCAATCGTTAATATCCCGGATTTTGTTTTAGAACGCTGGAGCGGACAATCTCGTCATGAGGTACCGGTGTCAGGTATAACCGGTCATTCCAGGTACGAATGTCCGTCTTGGTAACTTTAAATTCTGTAGGAGAAACAAAACGTACTCCGTGCAGGGTGGTCTGTGTCTCGGGGCCGATCTTCCAGCGACGGACGTCGTAGAAGCGTTGTTCTTCGAAGGCAAATTCGATACGGCGTTCTTTTCGGATCAATTCACGTAATTTTTCCGGATCCGATTCGGTGAGGTCCGGTAATCCCACTCGTTGACGAATCATATTGACTGCTTTCCGTGCGCCTTCCACATCGCCTGTTTCAAGGCGCGCTTCTGCATCATTCAGATAAATCTCTGCATAACGGAGTATGATCCAGTTAGTACTGAAGTCCGGGCTGCCGGCACCTGCGTACGGATAGTTATAGTTGTCATAATCAATCCATTTCCAGACATTATATCCGGTAAGGGAACCGTCTCCCTTGTCAGGAGTATCCATCAGATAGCGGTCTACTGTCACGGCACCTTTATCTGCATTAAAGAAAATTTGCGAACCGTGGAACACGATGTTTGCATAGAATCGTGGTTCCCGTCCCTCGTAAATACCGCAAGTGTTTATATCGAATACCTGATCGGCAGGAGCTTGAGAGTATTGTGTAGCGGGAGTACCGTCTGCCATTTCAAATGCGTCAATCAGTTCCTGAGTAGGACCGAGTCCACCCCATCCGCGATCACCGTATTTATCGTTGATATACGTCACCATGTTACACACCATCATGTTGTTGTATACGTCCGGGCTTTTGTATTGTACATCGAAAATAATTTCCTTGTTATCTTTATTGGTAGTCCACCAGATAGAGCGATATTTCTCCGGGGTGGTTCCATCTACCAGTTCATATCCCAATTTATATACTTCGGCACAACTTTTGATAACGTCTTCATATCGTTTGTCATACAACTCTACTCTTGATTTCAGTGCATAAGCGGCACCTTTGGTAGCCCGGCCTTTTTCTCTCGAACCATACGAGGCAGGCAACATTTCTGTTGCTTTTTTGAGGTCTTCCAGAATGAAGTCATAGCATTCTTTCTCAGATGAACGGGGGATTTCCCAGTTATCTTCCATGGTGAGCACTTTATCCAACAAGATCACTCCGCCATAGCGCTTTACCATTTCGAAATAGAACATGGCGCGCAAGAAATGAACTTCTCCTGTTAGCCTTGACTTCTCACTTTCTTCGATGGTCGATGTACCGATTCGTTCGAAGAAACGGTTGCATTTACGTACTTTTACGTAATAATCTTCCCATACGTCGTCATCTTGCGGATCGGAAGCACTGACCATGTCATAGTTGAACTTAAACCAGCTTGCACGGTATTTATCACGCTGTGCCGAGACGGAATTGTCGCTGCGGTTTTCTTGTAGTTGCAGTCCGTCTACGGAGATTTCGCTATATAGATCGTTTACGTAATATTTCACCAGTGTTTCGTCCGACCAGAAGGAGTCGTCCGCTATTTCGTCCAGTGGAGCTTTGTTCAGTACATCGCACGAACAGAAGAGCAATACAAATAAGCAAAACAGGGCTGTATTTATCTTTTTCATAATCACGTTTCAATTTTTAAGTTTAGAATGTAATGTTAGCACCAAACACAAAGGTTTTCATTTGAGGATAAGCGCTTCCGTCGGTGGAACGCAATTCTGGGTCGAAGTACTTGATCTGCGACCAGGTCAGCAGGTTGGAGCCGCTGAAGTAGAGGCGCAGTCCCTGAATTTCCGATACCTTGGATAACAGTAACTTCTTGAAGTCATAACCTATTTCTACATTTTTCAGACGGAGGTATGAACCGTTACGCATCCAGAAAGAAGAGAACAATTGGTTATTGGCATTGCCTCCATAGTACAAGCGTGGAAATTCAGCTTTCGGATTTTCGGGTGTCCACGTGTTGCCGATGTGATGTTCGAGCAGGGCTCCTCCGCGTCCTTCGATGTATGGGAAGGCCAGGTAACCATTGTAATAGAAGTCTGCCAGTGCTGCTCCCTGGAAGAAGAAGGTTATGTCAAAACCTTTCCATTCGGCATTCAGATTGAGTCCGTATACCAATTCCGGATAGTTGCTGCGTCCGATAGCTATTTCATCTTCCGCATCGATGATACCGTCGCCGTTCTGGTCTTTGTATTTGATATCACCCGCCTTTGCTTTGCCGAATTGCGGTTGAGGCCAGTTGTTGGCTTCTTCGTCCGACTGGAATAATCCCAATGCTTCATAACCGAAATATTGGCTCATAGAGTGTCCCGTGCTGCGCTGTCTCGGATTGTTTTTCTCACCGGCCGGCTCCAGCAGGTCAATGACTTTGTTTCTAGCCCAAGTCAGATTGCCTGCAATAGAATAGTTGAAGTCGCGCAGGTGATTGCGATGTGTGATATTCAGGTCGATACCTCTGTTGTCTACTTTACCTACATTGGCTGCCGGCAATTTATATCCCAGGATGGCCGGCATATCCGTACGTTCGCGCAGGATGTCGTTTGTCTTTTTATAGAACCAGTCTGCTTCCAGATTAAGTTTTCCGTTAAAGAACGAAGCATCTATACCGATATTGAACATTTCAGAAGTTTCCCAAGTGATATTGGGGTTCGGGAAACGGGTTTCAGTATATCCCGGGGCTATTTCCGGATTCTGACCGCCAAATACGGCATCACCGCCGGTACCATAAGCGGACATATACTGGAATTGACCGATGTTGTCTGTTCCGGCGCGTCCCCATGAAGTTCTTAACTTCAGGTTGCTGAGTACTCCGGAGAAAGGTTCCATGAAAGGTTCTGCCGATATGCGCCAAGCTGCCGATACAGATGGGAAGAAACCATAACGCTTGCTTTTCGGGAATTTTTCCGAACCATCGAGACGACCGTTAGCCTCCAGCATATATTTCTCTTTGTAATTGTAAGTCAGACGGAAGACCGAACCTACTTTACCGGTTTCGGAGGCACTGCCGCTGTTGTCTTTGTCTTTGTCCGGTCCGGCAAACAATTGCTGGATAGAATAGATACGATATTTTGTGCGTGAAGCCCAGAAGTTTTCGTCTGCCCCTTCCGAACGTGAGAACACGAATAATGCTCCCAATTGGTGATCTTGTGCAATGGTCTTGTTGTAAGCTGCCTGGAACTCGAATGTCATGGCTTGACTGGTTGAGTATGTCTGTTTTAGTTCGGCACCTTCACGGTTAGGTGAATGTCCGTCATATTCTCCTGTAATTTTGTTCCATACATAGAAGTCTACCGGAGTAGTCCATCTTTTGATGCTATTGAATATTTTATCGTAGGAGAAAATACCTTTCAGGTTCAAGCCCTCGAGTCCCGGAACATTGAAGTCCAGCATGAAGCGTGTGTTCAATACACTTTTACGGTCTTTCACCCAACCACCTTCGGTAGCCAGTCCGATAGGATTCACACCCAGTGACACTTTACCCAGGTTGCCGTCAGGAAAGCGTCCCGGGTCGGTCTGCGGGTTACGGTGCATATTGTTGAATACATCCGAAGTACTGCCTGCAATGCTGTTCCGGTCTTCCTGACGATAAGCCATGTCTGCCGATAAATTCAGATATTTGTCTACAATGTTGGCGTCTATATTAACACGTGCATTGTATCGGTTGAAGCCGGATGTTGATTTATTGGTGCGTGTGTCGCCATAGAGGGCATCCTGCTTCACGTAGCCGAATCCTGCAAAATATTTCACCTTATCCGAACCGCCGCTTGCTGTCAGACTGTGCATTTGCTGCCAGGCACGCGGAAGCAATACTTCTTTGTTCCAGTCCGTATTGGGATAACCGTAAGGGTCGGAACCATCTCTGAACTTCTGCAACTCTTCTTCAGTATAAATGCCATACATACCCGGATCTTCGCCCAAGTCCATTTCTTTGTTGCGCCATGCATCGTTCATAAAGCGGGCATGGTCATAAGAACTGGCTATTTCGGGCATACGGGTAGGGGTACCAAATCCTATTTTGAAGTTATAGTCTACCTGTGCTTTACCGCTTTTACCACGTTTAGTGGTGATCAGGATTACGCCATTGGCTCCTCGTGCACCATAAGGAGCTACTGCAGAAGCATCCTTCAGTACAGTCATACTTTCTATTTCGCTGGGGTCGAGTTGCGACATGCTACGTCCGATGATGCCGTCCACTACGATCAGGGGAGAAGAGGAAGTAGGCGAACTGGATCCGCGGATGATGATGGTCGGATCGTCATATCCGGCCTCGCCACCGGTCTGCTGAATCAATACGCCGCTGACGCGTCCGCCGAGTGAAGAAGCCAGGTTGGCGGTTGGCACATTTTTGAGTGAAGATACTTTTAGTGTAGAAGCCGAAGCGGTTACAGTTTGCTTTTTCTGAGAACCGTAGCCTACAACTACCACTTCATCCAGGGTTTTAGTATCTTCTTTCATCTGAATGTTGAAAGATGCTTTTCCATTCACAGGTATTTCCTGAGTCAGATATCCGATATACGAAATTACTAATACAGCCTTTTCCGGCACTTCCAATGTGAAGTTTCCTTCTATGTCCGTGATATCTCCTGTTCCCGGCTGCCCTTTTAGTGAGATATTGGCTCCGATAATCGGCTCACCGACCTGATCGATCACTACACCCTTAATTTTAATTTTTCGTTCCTGCTGGGTAACCATGGTCTCAGGAGCTTTCTCTTTGTCTACGTAAAGAGAAATGTAGTTATTAGAGAATTTATACGTCAACTTTTTGTTTCTGAGCGCCGTTGTCAGGATTTCCTTTACCGTAGCACTGGTGTTTTTTACCTCTATTTTCTGAGAAAGGTCAATTTCTGCATCACGATACATGAACAGATAATTAGTCTGTTTTTCGATTTCGCGCATCAATTCGCCGAAAGTCAGGCTACTCTTAGAAAGAGTCACACGGACCTCTTGCGATTTTACGTTACCAGCCTGAAGCTGAAAGAGAAAAACGAATATAAAGAACACGGACAGTTTCATAATTCGTATAATATGTGTTAATTCAAGTTGTTGATGGACATACCATTTCTGCAACAAGTTTTTTTTCATAACTTTGTCGTACGTTTAAAGATTAATACTATAGGTCTGTTTCGAGATGGATAAAGATAGTATTGACTCTTTTGGGGGTGAGTGTTGGTAGCGCTCACCCTTTTTTGTCGCACTATCTATTTTGTTTGGATGGGGGATATTTTAAGTCATAGCGCTGATCTGTTTTAAAAGGTTAGACATGGGTATTTAGTAAATCTCATAATGTTCATCATCTGTTTTTTTGAATTTAAAAGGATATACTCCCTGCAAGGCTATCAGGATATTATCCACATCTTCGCTTTGTCGGATTTTGCCTGAGATTCGTTCGTCCAGTTTCACGTCTCCGGTAAAATTGAATTGCACATTGTACCATAGGGTCAGATAGCTCAGGATTTCTCCGAAAGGCTTTGAGCGAAAGCTGAAAATACCACTCTTCAGGTATTCTTCATTGTCGAAGTTGGAAGTAGACACTACCATGCGGTTGTTTACTAACGATACTTTTTCGTGTGGGTTCAGATAGACTTTCTCGTTTTTATTATTTTTGTTATAAACCAATACGCGCCCTTCTACGAGGCAGGTTTCAAACTTACTCTCTTTTCCTGCATAGGCGAATACGTTGAACCGGGTACCTAATACCTGTATATTGAACAACTGTGTCTTCACGATAAAAGGTTTCTTGGCATTCTTGGTAACTTCGAAATATCCTTCACCGTTCAATTCCACCATACGGTTTTTCCGGTTGAATTCATTGGGGATTTTGATTTTGCTCTGTGGGCTTAACCATACGGAAGTACCATCCGGAAGGGTCATGTTCACTCGTTGCCCTTTGGGAACATTGATCTCCGTATATTGTTTTTTTTGCTCTTTTTGTGTATACCAGTTAGCGATAAACCAAGTAGTGGAAATAAGCAAAACAATCATAGCCGCATATTTAAAGAACCCTATACGGAATCGATGTACAGAACGGCGTTTCAGACGTTTATCGAACTCTGCTATACCCCTTACAGTCTTTTGAGGGTCTCCTTCCTGTGCCATCAGTCCGGAGACAGCCCATACTGCCTTCATGCGTGCGAATTCTTTTTTAGCTTCCGGATTATCTCGGAGTTTATTCAGAAATTCTGTTTTTTCGGTGGCAGACAGGGTGCCTGCGAAATATTTTTCTAATTCATCATTCATGGTTCCTTGTGTGGTTTTATAGTAAAGACAATCGAGAATGCATTTACCACCAAAGGAAATACAAAAAAAAGTATTAAATGATAAAAACCAGTAAAGGAAGATATTCTTTGAGTTCTGATCTGAGTTTGCGAAGTGCGATGGATATCTGATTTTCAACGGTGTTTACGGATATATCCAGGCGTTCGGCTATTTCTTTATATTTTAATCCTTCTATGCGACTGAGCAAAAAGATTTCTCTGCAACGTTCGGGCAGCTTTTGCATCGTTCGGCCCAACAGGTTTTCTACTTCCGAAATAGAGGAAACAGCTTCGTCAAATTGTTCCAAAGCATATAGGTTCAATTGAGACTCCAGTTCTTCGTCTGCTTTGAGCGAACAGGTTTTGGCCTGGATATACGACTGATGTTTCAGAAAGTTCAGACATCTGTTTTTGATAAGAGTAAAAAGAAAGGCATCCAGATGGTCTATATCTTCCAATAACTCCAGATGTTCCCATAGATAAAGGAAGGTATCTTGCACTATGTTTTCTGCATCCTCTTCCGCAATAACATAGGTTTGCGAGAAACGAAGCATTCTCACATAATATATAGAATATATGTCTGAAAAACTTTTTTGTGTTTTCAGTAGATGATTAGATTGCATTCTGCTTATCGAACTTGTTTCTTTTATCTATAGTATAAGATACGTTTAAAATGCAAATATAACTAAATTGTTTGCAATGTGAGAGAGTAGTTTTAATTTTTATTTTGTTTATTGTGGAGCATCTTTTTTGAAGTTCGTTTAAGTTCTATTGTTTATAGCACTTAACACATAGAGGATTATGAAAACTAGGCGAAACACATCTTTCAGGATTAGTAATAATTGAGTGGGAGAGTTTATAATTCGGTCCGGTTCAAAAAATACTTTAGATTGAAGAACCGATATTTGATTTTTTTTTATCTTTGTACTTATGGAAAAATATTATAGCACAAACTGTCCGATTAATACGGCCACAATTATTAAGACCATAATTGTTGCGATGCTTTTCATTATCGCAGCTATTATAGTATTTGCCAGTGGAGGATATTGGTTAGGAATTAGCATAATATTACTGCTGTTAGTTATCATGGTTGTAACCTATTTTTGTATTCCTCGGAAAATTATTGTGACCGATACGGATATTGTGCTTTATAATCATGGATTTAAAAGAAAAATTCCCAAGTGCGATATATTGAAAGCAAGAAGCGTCACTGCAAAGGACAGAAATGGTCTGTGGCGTAAGTTTGCAGTTGAAGGTGTTTGGGGGTATTGTGGTATTTATGCTTCAAAAATACACAAGAACCTTTATATCTATGCTTCTCAAAATAAGAACTGGATTTTGATTGAAACTGAAAGACAGAATTATATTGTATCACCGGAAAATCTGGATATAATAGATGTGATTAATAAATAAATGGTATTATCTACAATTTAGTGGCTACTCTACTGGAGCACTTTTAAGATTAGTTTTTAAGCAATGTCCTGTGGGTTTTAATAGTAAGCTCCTCCCGCTTCCATTCCCAACCTTGCTTTTTAAAATTCCCTGCCCCCATACTTGCTTTAATCACAACTATCCCTTTCGGACCAGCACTTATCCCTTTTTCCCAGAAAATACCCCCTTTTTTCTCTATTTCCTTCATTCTCAATCCTTTTCCCCCTTTTGTTTTTCCTCTTCCTATTACTTGATTTAACCTTCTGTTAAATCAAGCCTTTTGTTTCCAAATAACAAGTCTTTTTGAAGCCAAAGCTTTGTTCTTTCCGCCCCTGAAATAAATGTCTTCCCAACCGCATTAACAATGTTAACGCGGTCTTCCGTTCAATTTCTGTCTGATTCCCGTTCAATTCCCGCCAAGGTCCCACCGAGTTTTTTGCTTAAACCCCGTTTAATTTCCGTCAAGTTCCTGTTAAAATCTCTATTTTCTCCTCAATTTCCTCCCGCAAACACTTCTCCTTCCCCCTTTCTCGGCAAATACCCTTTTCCCTCTCTCCGATAAATTTCCCCTATATAATATAATAATGTGTCCCTTTCCTTCCCCGACCTTTCCCTTTTCCATAATCAATTATCAGAACCCTCCTCTCCCTCAGCCCTTTACGTTTTTATTCAATTTTTTTTCAAAAAAATCCCCTTTTATATTTGTCTCTTATCTCCTAATGCCTTACTTTTGCATCCGCTTTCCAAGAGACGGACAGCATTTAATTTTGACATGTTGCAACGGCGTAGGATCTGCCTTACAGAATAACAAAAATAATTTCCTTTTTATTTGGATCATTATTATAAAAGTCGTTATCTTTGCAGTCCGATTCGCAGAGCGAGGGCCTTTGTCCGACACTTCTTTCCCTTTCGCACAGAGAGGCTTGGAAATAAAAGACGGGCATTGAAAAAAACTTCCCAAAACATTTGGCAGTTTAAAATAAACCCCTTACCTTTGCACCCGCTTTTGAAACGAAGCAGAATTTAAAAAGAAGAGTTCTTTGAAACATTGATAAACAATACAAGTAGTACAAGTCAAATTTAGAACCGTCAATACTTATTATATAGGTATATAAAAATGACCGTCAATAAATTTTCGACATCCTGAACAGAGCTAATATCATCCCTTATGGGATATATAACAATACTTTTACAATGAAGAGTTTGATCCTGGCTCAGGATGAACGCTAGCTACAGGCTTAACACATGCAAGTCGAGGGGCATCAGGAAGAAAGCTTGCTTTCTTTGCTGGCGACCGGCGCACGGGTGAGTAACACGTATCCAACCTGCCCTTTACTCGGGGATAGCCTTTCGAAAGAAAGATTAATACCCGATGGCATAATGATTCCGCATGGTTTCATTATTAAAGGATTCCGGTAAAGGATGGGGATGCGTTCCATTAGGTTGTTGGTGAGGTAACGGCTCACCAAGCCTTCGATGGATAGGGGTTCTGAGAGGAAGGTCCCCCACATTGGAACTGAGACACGGTCCAAACTCCTACGGGAGGCAGCAGTGAGGAATATTGGTCAATGGGCGCTAGCCTGAACCAGCCAAGTAGCGTGAAGGATGAAGGCTCTATGGGTCGTAAACTTCTTTTATATAAGAATAAAGTGCAGTATGTATACTGTTTTGTATGTATTATATGAATAAGGATCGGCTAACTCCGTGCCAGCAGCCGCGGTAATACGGAGGATCCGAGCGTTATCCGGATTTATTGGGTTTAAAGGGAGCGTAGGTGGACTGGTAAGTCAGTTGTGAAAGTTTGCGGCTCAACCGTAAAATTGCAGTTGATACTGTCAGTCTTGAGTACAGTAGAGGTGGGCGGAATTCGTGGTGTAGCGGTGAAATGCTTAGATATCACGAAGAACTCCGATTGCGAAGGCAGCTCACTGGACTGCAACTGACACTGATGCTCGAAAGTGTGGGTATCAAACAGGATTAGATACCCTGGTAGTCCACACAGTAAACGATGAATACTCGCTGTTTGCGATATACAGTAAGCGGCCAAGCGAAAGCATTAAGTATTCCACCTGGGGAGTACGCCGGCAACGGTGAAACTCAAAGGAATTGACGGGGGCCCGCACAAGCGGAGGAACATGTGGTTTAATTCGATGATACGCGAGGAACCTTACCCGGGCTTAAATTGCAGTGGAATGATGTGGAAACATGTCAGTGAGCAATCACCGCTGTGAAGGTGCTGCATGGTTGTCGTCAGCTCGTGCCGTGAGGTGTCGGCTTAAGTGCCATAACGAGCGCAACCCTTATCTTTAGTTACTAACAGGTCATGCTGAGGACTCTGGAGAGACTGCCGTCGTAAGATGTGAGGAAGGTGGGGATGACGTCAAATCAGCACGGCCCTTACGTCCGGGGCTACACACGTGTTACAATGGGGGGTACAGAAGGCAGCTAGCGGGTGACCGTATGCTAATCCCAAAAGCCTCTCTCAGTTCGGATCGAAGTCTGCAACCCGACTTCGTGAAGCTGGATTCGCTAGTAATCGCGCATCAGCCACGGCGCGGTGAATACGTTCCCGGGCCTTGTACACACCGCCCGTCAAGCCATGGGAGCCGGGGGTACCTGAAGTACGTAACCGCAAGGATCGTCCTAGGGTAAAACTGGTGACTGGGGCTAAGTCGTAACAAGGTAGCCGTACCGGAAGGTGCGGCTGGAACACCTCCTTTCTGGAGTGATGTTGAAAACGACGTTCATTGGTTCTAAATTGTACTACTGGTACTTGTTTATTTATAGAATATAGATCAACCATCTATAGCAATATAGATAGAGATAAACAAGAGAAAAACAGAAGCCGAGTCTAAAACAGGACACGGTTGAACTAGTCCTATAGCTCAGTTGGTTAGAGCGCTACACTGATAATGTAGAGGTCGGCAGTTCAACTCTGCCTGGGACTACCAACAGATAGATATTTTATCTTGTATGATTGGGGGATTAGCTCAGCTGGCTAGAGCATCTGCCTTGCACGCAGAGGGTCAACGGTTCGAATCCGTTATTCTCCACTCCGATACCGCAACCTAACAGGCTTGCGTGTAATCAAACGATCTTTGACATGATGTACAGAAAAAAGTAAATTTAGTAAGAGCTAAAAGTATATATCGAACCATTTGGTTCATCTCCTTTTTAAGAAAAGGAGATGAATCTGGCGATAAAAGAAAGTAAATAAGGGCGCATGGCGGATGCCTTGGCTCTCGGAGGCGATGAAGGACGTGATAAGCTGCGATAAGCTTCGGGTAGGTGCAAATGACCTTTGATCCGAAGATTTCCGAATGGGACAACCCGGCATTCTGAAGGAATGCCATCCAACTTGGTTGGAGGCTAACGCAGGGAACTGAAACATCTTAGTACCTGCAGGAAAAGAAAATAAATAATGATTCCCCTAGTAGTGGCGAGCGAACGGGGATTAGCCCAAACCACCCATGTTACGGCATGTGTGGGGTTGTAGGACCACGCTCTCGCAAGACAGTTATTGAGAAGAAACGGCTGGAAAGTCGTGCCATAGACGGTGATAGCCCGGTATTCTAAGGTAACCGAAGCGTAGTGGTATCCTGAGTAGCGCGGAGCACGAGGAATTCTGCGTGAACCAGCCGGGACCATCCGGTAAGGCTAAATACTCCCGAGAGACCGATAGCGAACCAGTACTGTGAAGGAAAGGTGAAAAGCACTTCGAATAGAAGAGTGAAATAGTCCCTGAAACCATGCGCCTACAAGCGGTCGGAGCAGCGTAAGTTGTGACGGCGTGCCTTTTGCATAATGAACCTACGAGTTACTTTTTCCGGCAAGGTTAAGCATCTTGAGATGTGGATCCGAAGCGAAAGCGAGTCTGAACAGGGCGGATAGTCGGAAGGAGTAGACGCGAAACCAAGTGATCTACCCTTGGGCAGGTTGAAGGTTAGGTAACACTAACTGGAGGACCGAACCGATAAGCGTTGAAAAGCTTCCGGATGACCTGAGGGTGGGGGTGAAAGGCTAATCAAACTTGGAGATAGCTCGTACTCCCCGAAATGCATTTAGGTGCAGCCTTGAGAGTTACTAATGTGAGGTAGAGCGACTGATAAGATGCGAGGGCTTCACCGCCTATCAAGTCTTGATAAACTCCGAATGCGCATTAGTTCTATCTCAGGAGTGAGGGCATGGGTGCTAAGGTCCATGTCCTAAAGGAGAAGAATCCAGACCATCAGCTAAGGTCCCCAAATAAACACTAAGTTGAACTAACGAAGTCAGATTGCTAAGACAGCTAGGATGTTGGCTTGGAAGCAGCCATTCATTTAAAGAGTGCGTAACAGCTCACTAGTCGAGGAGTTTGGCGTGGATAATAATCGGGCATAAGTGTTTTACCGAAGCTATGGGATACGTAAGTATCGGTAGGGGAGCATTCCACTCTGCGTTGAAGGCGAAGCGTGAGCTTTACTGGAGCGTGTGGAAAAGCAAATGTAGGTATAAGTAACGATAAAGGGGGTGAGAAACCCCCTCGCCGCAAGACTAAGGTTTCCTGATCAACGCTAATCGGATCAGGGTTAGTCGGGTCCTAAGGCTCAGCCGAACGGTGAGGCCGATGGCAGAACAGGTTAATATTCCTGTACTACCTATAGGAGTGATGTGGAGACGGAGGAGTGACAACGCCGCGGACTGACGGAATAGTCCGTTAAAGGGTGTAGATGTTGATTATCCCAGGCAAATCCGGGATAAGAGTCGAACCTGATAGTATACCAATTTCCCCGGAAAACGGTAATAGTGCGTGTAAACATACTCCCAAGAAAATCCGCTAAACTTAATCTTATAGGTACCCGTACCGTAAACGGACACACGTAGTCGGGTTGAATATACTCAGGCGCTTGAGTGAATCACGGTTAAGGAACTAGGCAAATTGACCCTGTAACTTCGGGATAAAGGGTCCCTACCCGGTGACGGGAGGGCGCAGAGAATAGGTCCAGGCAACTGTTTAACAAAAACACAGGGCTGTGCAAAATTGAAAGATCACGTATACAGCCTGACACCTGCCCGGTGCTGGAAGGTTAAGAGGAGATGTCATCGCAAGAGAAGCATTGAATTGAAGCCCCAGTAAACGGCGGCCGTAACTATAACGGTCCTAAGGTAGCGAAATTCCTTGTCGGGTAAGTTCCGACCTGCACGAATGGTGTAATGATCTGGACACTGTCTCAACCGTGAGCTCAGTGAAATTGTAGTATCGGTGAAGATGCCGATTACCCGCGATGGGACGAAAAGACCCCGTGAACCTTTACTATAGCTTAACATTGAATTTGGGTAATTGATGTGTAGGATAGGCCGGAGACTTTGAAGCAGGCACGCCAGTGTTTGTGGAGTCGCTGTTGAAATACGGCCCTTTGGTTATTTGAGTTCTAACTCGCTGATGCGAGGACACTGTTTGGTGGGTAGTTTGACTGGGGTGGTCGCCTCCAAAAGCGTAACGGAGGCTTCTAAAGGTGCCCTCACGCCGATTGGTAACCGGCGGTAGAGTGTAATGGCATAAGGGCGCTTGACTGGGAGACTTACAAGTCGATCAGGTAGGAAACTAGAGCATAGTGATCCGGTGTTTCCGTATGGAAGGGACATCGCTCAAAGGATAAAAGGTACTCCGGGGATAACAGGCTGATCCCTCCCAAGAGCTCATATCGACGGAGGGGTTTGGCACCTCGATGTCGGCTCGTCACATCCTGGGGCTGGAGAAGGTCCCAAGGGTTGGGCTGTTCGCCCATTAAAGTGGCACGCGAGCTGGGTTCAGAACGTCGTGAGACAGTTCGGTCTCTATCTATCGTGGGCGTATGAAATTTGCGTGGCTCTGACACTAGTACGAGAGGACCGTGTTGGACTGACCTCTGGTTTACCGGTTGTGCCGCCAGGTGCATTGCCGGGTATCTAAGTCGGGATTGGATAAGTGCTGAAAGCATCTAAGTACGAAGCCAGCCACAAGATTAGATTTCTTTCAGGGTCGTTGTAGACTACAACGTTGATAGGACGCAGGTGTACAGGTGGTAACATCACAGCCGAGCGTTACTAATTGCCCGATGACTTTCTTTTATCCGCCTTCAATGGTTTATATATCCGTTTAGCTTCACTATTTATATAATAGACCGCTGAATTTACTTTTGTACATTATGTCTACCTTATTCAGGTGACTATAGCATCAGGGTTCCACCTCTTCCCATTCCGAACAGAGAAGTTAAGCCTGATCACGCCGATGGTACTGCGTAACAGTGGGAGAGTAGGTAGTCGCCGTTTTTTTCAGATGGTTCATCCCCTTCGGTCGAAAGACCGGAGGGGATGACTTGTTTTATACGGGGGGGAAGGAAAGGGAGCGCCAGGCTGCCCTCCGGATAACACTTTCTTAATGGAGATGGCTATGGGAAATCCGATAGCCTTTTCTTGTCCTATATAACGGTTATTGGAAGAGGTGGGTATCTCGGCATCCCTTGGGGGCACGGAGCCTTGCAAAAGAGGCGATTCAAGCGAATGAATGGGTTTTATATAGGAAAAAATGTGTCGTAAGAGTAGAGGGATATAAGGAAGGTGCTTTTGTGAGCTGTTTTACACTCTACTGTCAGCCCCCCACATCATTTTGGTACGCAAGGTATCGAAAAAGATGTGGTTAAAGCGTTTCACCACCTTAATGCTATAGTCTGCTCTACGGATAGTGAGACGAGTAGTCTCTTTACAGGTTTCACTGCTACCGTCTATTGCTACCAGAAAGTTATGACTACGGCTTTCTACATCTAAAGTAATTTCCCAGTCATCACAGATTACTATAGGCCTTACATTTAAACTGTGTGGGGCGACAGGAGTGATTGCAATCGTTTTGGAGTGTGGAACGATAATAGGGCCACCTACGCTTAATGAATAGGCAGTAGAACCTGTTGGAGTAGCAATAATCAAACCGTCTGCTTGATAAGTAGTGAGATGTGCCCCGTTGATTGCTGTACGGATACTGATCATTGATGAACTGTCTCGTTTCAGAATGGCTATTTCATTGAGAGCATAAGGCGAATTTTGTAAATGTTTATCGTCGCAAAGTAACTGGAGTACACTTCGTTCCTCAACAGTATAATGGTTCTGATAAACCTCTTCAATCGTTTCTTCCATTTCTTCCGGAGATACATCTGCCAGAAACCCTAATCGTCCGGTATTGATGCCTAAAATAGGGATTCCTTTATTGCCTACACGGCGTGCTGCCTTCAGAAAAGTGCCGTCACCGCCAATGCTGATCACCATGTCGGCATCAAAATTGTTTTCATCGAACAAATCATCTGCCTTAACGTTCAGTTTTAAATCGGACTTCAGAAAACGATGAAACTCCCTGCATACGCAGATTTCAGCTCCATGTTTCTCGAGTAATTTGAACAGGGTGGCAGCATGTGAGGACTTCTTAGCTTGGTATGTATTTCCGAAAATGGCAAATTTCATGTTGATAAAAGTTTCTAGTATGTCGCAAATTTGGGATTTTTTTTCGGTATTGCTGTTATCTTATCGCTAATATTTGTACTTTTGCGCAAAACATATGGGTAAAAGCTCCGTATTATATTAAGACATAGAACTATGACTAAATTAAGTGTGAACATAAACAAAGTGGCTACCCTTCGGAATGCCCGTGGGGGAAATGTTCCGAACGTGGTTAAGGTGGCGTTGGATTGTGAGAGTTTCGGTGCTGACGGAATAACGGTTCACCCCCGTCCGGATGAACGCCATATCCGTCGTTCGGATGTGTATGATTTGCGTCCGTTGCTTCGGACCGAATTTAATATTGAAGGATATCCTTCTCCTGAGTTTATTGACTTGGTGTTGAAGGTGAAACCTCATCAGGTGACTTTGGTGCCGGATGATCCTTCTCAGATAACTTCTAATTCGGGATGGGATACCAAGGTTAACTTTGATTTCCTGACAGAAGTATTGGATGAATTTAACGGGGCAGGTATCCGTACATCCGTATTTGTGGCACCCGATGCGGAAATGATTGAATATGCTGCGAAAGCAGGTGCCGATCGGGTAGAATTATATACCGAGCCCTATGCTACTGCCTATCCGAAAGATCCGGCTGCGGCTGTTGCTCCTTTTGTTGAAGCGGCAAAAGCGGCACGTAGATTGGGGATCGGTCTGAATGCCGGTCATGACTTGAGTTTATTGAATCTGAATTATTTTTATAAAAACATACCTTGGTTGGACGAAGTCTCTATCGGTCATGCTTTGATAAGCGATGCACTGTATCTGGGACTGGAACGTACCATCCAAGAATATAAAAACTGTCTTCGCTAATGAATGCAATGCTACTATTAGCCCAAGTGGCTACCAATCTGGCTGACTCCGTTGCATCGGCCAATCCTGTATTGACTCCTGTATCTGCACCGGCAGAAATGAATATGCTTGATATGGCTATCAAGGGTGGATGGATTATGATTGTACTGGCCGTACTGTCTGTTGTCTGTTTCTACATTCTGTTCGAACGTAACTATATGATTCGGAAAGCCGGTAAAGAAGATCCGATGTTTATGGAGAAGATTAAAGATTATATCCATAGTGGGGAGATAAAATCGGCCATTAATTACTGTCGTACGATAAATACTCCTTCAGCCCGCATGATTGAGAAAGGTATCAGCCGTTTGGGACGTCCGGTAAATGATGTGCAGGTTGCTATTGAAAATGTGGGAAATATAGAGGTGGCCAAGTTAGAGAAAGGACTGACGGTAATGGCTACCATTTCCGGTGGTGCACCGATGCTTGGCTTCCTGGGTACGGTAACCGGTATGGTGCGGGCATTTTACGAAATGGCGAATGCCGGAAGCGGTAACATAGACATAACATTGCTTTCAGGAGGTATTTATGAAGCCATGATTACTACTGTGGGTGGTTTGATTGTGGGTATTATTGCTATGTTTGCTTACAACTACCTGGTGATGTTGGTAGACCGAGTGGTCAATAAGATGGAATCCAGAACTATGGAGTTTATGGATTTGCTTAATGAACCTGCACAAAAATAAAGTGCTGAGATAAAATAAAGTGCGTAGCCAATTAGCACATTGACAGATTGGCATCTTGAAGAATTATTTTATGGCATTAAAGCGTCGAGCAAAAATATCACCCAACTTTAGTATGGCATCTATGACGGATGTCATATTCCTGTTGCTTATCTTTTTTATGATAACCTCAACTGTTGTGTCGCCCAATGCGATTAAAGTGCTGTTGCCACAGGGGAAACAGCAAACTTCGGCCAAGCCGTTGACAAGGGTTATTATTGATAAGGACCTGAACTATTATGCAGCGTTTGGTAATGAAAAAGAGCATGCTTTGGGGTTGGAAGAGTTAACTCCATTCCTCCAAAGTTGTGCGGATAAAGAACCTGAGATGTATGTTGCTCTCTATGCAGATGAAACTGTGCCTTATCGCGAAATCGTTAAAGTGCTGAACATCGCTAATGAGAATCATTTTAAAATGGTGTTGGCTACACGCCCGCCGGAAACAAAGAAGAAATGAACATAAAAAGAAAGAGTGAATATATAGGGGCGTTGGGTGCATTGTTGGTGCATGTGGCTATTATTGCTCTTTTGATTCTCGTAAGTTTTGCTATCCCGCATCCGGACGAAGAAGCCGGGGGAGTACCTGTTATGATGGGAGATGTGGATGCTGCTTATGGAAACTATGATCCTTCTACCATGGTGGACGTGGAGGTTTTACCGGAAGAAGTGCCGGCTCCGCAGCCCGAACCGGAAGTGGAGACTGAACAGGAAATGATTACTCAGACCGAAGAAGAAACGGTTGTGGTAAAGCCTAAGGCCGAACCTAAGAAGGAAAAACCGAAAGTGGCAAAGAAACCTGAGAAAACTCCCGAAGAAAAAGCTGCCGAAGCTAAAAAGCTTGCCGAGGAAAAGGCGGAACGTGAACGTAAGGCTGCAGCGGAAGCTGCCAGTAAACGAGTGGCCGGTGCTTTTGGTAAAGGTTCGCAAATGGGGGGAAGTAAAGGTACGGCTACTTCAGGAGAAGGAGTTGAAGGAAGTAAAGACGGTAATTCTTTGACCGGAGCAAAATCCGGAGTCGGAGGGTATGGAACATTTAATCTTGGAGGACGTTCTATAGGAGAAGGTGGTTTGCCTCGTCCGGTATACAATGTTCAGGAAGAGGGGCGTGTCGTTGTTTCTATCACGGTAAACCCTGCCGGTCATGTGATTGCTACGAGCATCAACCGATTGACAAATACGGTAAATTCGACTTTACGTAAGGCAGCTGAAGATGCGGCTAAGAAGGCTCGTTTTAATGCTGTGGACGGAGTAAACAACCAGACGGGAACAATTACTTATTATTTTAATTTGAAATAATTAATGCTTAGGGTGCCGCACCCTTAAAAGGCCGGGCGCTTTAAGTTTGTAACATCTAAATGATATAGATTATGGGAACTGTTTATGCATTTTTCGCAGATGGATTTGAAGAAATTGAAGCGCTTACTACAATTGATACATTGAGACGCGCAGGTTTAGATGTCGAAATAGTATCTGTTACTCCGGACGAGATTGTAGTCGGAGCGCATGACGTATCTGTGCTTTGCGATAAGAATTTTGAAAATTGTGACTTCTTTGATGCTGAGCTGCTGTTTTTACCCGGAGGTATGCCGGGAGCTGCCACTTTGGACAAACATGAAGGGTTGCGTAAATTAATTCTTAGTTTTGCAGAGAAAAACAAGCCTATTGCAGCCATTTGTGCTGCTCCGATGGTACTTGGGAAACTGGGACTCCTGAAAGGACGTAGAGTTACTTGTTACCCCAGTTTCGAACAATATCTGGATGGGGCGGACTGCACTAACGAACCGGTTGTAAGAGATGGTAATATTATTACCGGGATGGGACCGGGAGCTGCCATGGAGTTTGCATTGACTATTGTGGATACATTGTTGGGCAAAGAAAAAGTGAACGAACTGGTAGAGGCTATGTGCGTAAGACGTTAAGCTTATGTGTCGGACTGCTTTGATTGTAGCCGGAGGGAAGGGACTCCGTATGGGGAGCGAACTTCCCAAACAGTTTCTTCCCATCGATGGTAAACCTGTATTGATGCGTACGCTGGAAGCTTTTCACCGTTTCGATGAAAAAATGCAGATTATTCTTGTATTACCTCGGGAGCAACAGGACTTTTGGCGTGAACTTTGTGAAGAGCATGGCTTTGATATTAAACATCAGATTGCCGATGGAGGTGAAACACGTTTCCATTCGGTCAAGAATGGATTGGCTCTTGTGAACGGTATCGGTGTAGTGGGAATACATGATGGTGTCCGTCCTTTCGTTTCACAGGAAGTGATTGCCCGCTGCTTCCGGGAAGCAGTAGTCCGAAAAGCCGTCATACCCGTCATTGATGTGGTAGAAACTGTGCGTCATCTCACCGAATCGGGCAGTGAAACCGTAAGCCGTAATGACTATAAATTAGTGCAGACTCCCCAGGTGTTCGATGCAGATCTGTTGAAGAGAGCTTATGAACAGGAATTTACTCCCTTTTTTACAGATGATGCTTCGGTGGTAGAAGCCATGGGTGTTCCTGTCTACCTGGTGGAGGGGAATCGTGAAAATATAAAAATAACTACTCCTTTTGATTTGAAAGTAGCTTCAGCCTTGTTGTAATGTTCGATTTAACTACACGAGACATAAAGTACTTATCCGGTGTCGGCCCGCAGAAAGCTGCGGTTTTGAATAAAGAGCTGGAGATTTATTCATTGCATGACCTGCTCTATTATTTCCCTTATAAATATGTAGACCGGAGTCGCATCTATTACATTCATGAAATAGATGGAAATATGCCGTATATACAATTGAAAGGGAAGATATTAGGATTCGAAACATTTGGTGAAGGACGTCAGAGGAGGCTGTTGGCGCATTTTTCGGATGGTACGGGAGTGGTTGACCTAGTATGGTTTCAAGGTATAAAGTATGTTACCAATAAATATAAACTTCATGAAGAATACATTGTTTTCGGTAAGCCAACGGTGTTTAACGGAAGAATCAATGTAGCCCATCCCGATATAGATAGTCCCGCCGATCTGAAATTGTCGTCAATGGGGCTTCAGCCCTATTATAATACGACGGAGAAGATGAAGCGCAGCTTTCTTAACTCCCATGCGATTGAAAAAATGATGGCAACCGTTATCGGACAGATTCAGGAGCCTTTGTCCGAAACACTTTCACCTAAACTGATTGCCGATCATCATTTGATGTCTTTGACGGATGCATTGCGGAATATTCATTTTCCTTCTAATCCGGAATTGTTGCGAAAAGCACAATATCGTCTTAAGTTTGAAGAACTCTTCTACGTACAACTCAATATTCTGCGGTATGCCAAAGACCGGCAACGCAAATATCGCGGCTATGTTTTTGAAACGGTAGGAGAGATTTTTAATACGTTCTATTCAAAGAATCTCCCTTTCGAATTGACAGGCGCTCAAAAGAGAGTTTTAAGGGAGATCAGACAAGACGTAGGGTGTGGAAAGCAAATGAACCGGCTATTGCAGGGAGATGTTGGAAGTGGAAAAACATTGGTGGCATTGATGAGCATGTTGATGGCACTGGATAATGGATTTCAGGCTTGCATGATGGCGCCTACCGAAATTTTGGCTAACCAACATTACGATACCATCAGAGAACTGTTGTTTGGGATGGATGTAAGGGTGGAGTTGCTGACAGGCTCGGTAAAAGGCAAGAAACGGGAAGCTATTCTTACGGGACTCCTGACCGGAGATGTACACATCTTGATAGGTACCCATGCCGTGATTGAAGATACTGTAAATTTTGCTTCGCTGGGATTGGCTGTCATCGACGAACAACACCGTTTTGGAGTGGCACAACGTGCCCGCCTGTGGAGTAAAAGTGTTCAGCCACCTCATGTGTTGGTTATGACTGCTACTCCGATCCCACGTACATTGGCTATGACACTTTATGGTGATCTGGATGTTTCGGTTATAGACGAATTACCTCCCGGCCGTAAGCCGATTGCTACGATTCACCAGTTTGATAACCGTAGAGAAAGTTTGTATCGTTCGGTACGGAAACAGATAGAGGAAGGCCGTCAGGTTTATATTGTTTATCCACTGATTAAAGAGAGTGAAAAGATTGATCTAAAGAATCTTGAAGAAGGATATCTGCATATCTGTGAAGAGTTCCCCGACTGTAAGGTCTGCAAAGTGCATGGCAAGATGAAGCCTGCTGAGAAGGATGCACAGATGCAACTTTTTATTTCGGGTGATGCGCAGATCATGGTAGCCACCACAGTAATTGAAGTCGGTGTGAATGTGCCCAATGCTTCGGTGATGATTATCGAGAATGCCGAACGCTTCGGACTATCCCAGTTACATCAGCTACGTGGGCGAGTGGGGCGTGGAGCTGATCAGTCTTATTGTATTTTAGTTACTACGTATAAACTTACCGAAGAGACCCGGAAGCGGCTTGAAATTATGGTGCGCACCAATGACGGATTTGAAATAGCCGAGGCAGATCTTAAACTACGCGGTCCTGGGGACTTGGAGGGTACGCAACAAAGTGGCATTGCTTTCGACCTGAAGATCGCGGACATAGCCCGTGACGGACAGCTTTTGCAATATGTGCGCACTATTGCTGAAGAAATAACAGATGCCGATCCTGGCGGAGTATTACCGGAGAATGCGATTTTGTGGCAACAGTTGAGAGCATTGCGCAAGACGAATGTTAACTGGGCTGCTATTAGTTGAAAAACGGTTAAACATGTAGCTTTTTTACATAAACATGTTGCATAACATATTTTCTCTTATTCCCTTTATTTACGGTTGTTTGGAGAAATATTTCTTTAATTCCATGCCTTACTCTTATAAAAAATAGTTAAGAACATGCCTTCTGTTTCGTCTGGAAATGCTATCTTTGGGGGAATTTTTAAATAAATGAGCACTTTAACCTTTTGAAACTGTACGTTATGATGGAAAAAACATTAGTCATTCTGAAACCTTGTACCCTTCAGCGGGGGCTGGTTGGCGAGATCACTCGTCGTTTTGAGCGTAAAGGATTGCGTTTGGCAGGAATGAAGATGGTGCAGTTGACTGATGAAGTGTTAAGTGAGCATTATTCACACCTTAGTTCGAAACCATTCTTTCAGCGAGTGAAAGATTCCATGATGACGGCTCCCGTTATCGTTTGTTGTTTTGAAGGTGTGGATGCTATTCAAGCCGTTCGTGCATTGGCGGGACCAACCAACGGACGTCTGGCAGCGCCGGGGACCATTCGCGGAGATTACAGTATGAGTTTTCAAGAAAACATTGTTCATACCTCTGATTCGCCTGAAACCGCAGCTGTCGAATTAAACAGATTCTTTAAACCGGAAGAAATATTCGATTACAAGCAGGCTACTTTTGATTACCTGTATGCGAATGACGAATATTGATTGAATTGAATTAACAAGACGAATGAATTTCAATTGCATTAAAACAGTAATGATTGCCGCTGCGGCTATGGTCAGCCTGAATTCTTTTTCTCAGGATTTGATTGCCCGTCAGGCACCGATTGACAGAAAATTAAAAAGTGTAGATTCATTAGCATTGCAGAAACAGATCCGTGCAGAACAATCTGAATATCCTGCGTTGAGTCTATATCCTAATTGGAACAACCAGTACGTACATGCTTACGGAAAGGATGCTATTATTCCCGATTCTTATACGATCGATCTGACCGGCTTCCATATGCCTACTCCGAGTACCCGTATTACATCTCCTTTCGGTCCCCGTTGGAGAAGAATGCACAACGGACTTGATATCAAAGTGAATATTGGCGATACCATTGTCGCAGCTTTTGACGGAAAGGTACGTATTGTGAAATACGAGCGTAGAGGATATGGTAAATATGTCGTTATTCGTCATGACAATGGTTTGGAAACTGTATATGGCCACTTATCTAAACAGTTGGTAGAGGAAAATCAGTTAGTGAAAGCCGGGGAGCCGATCGCTTTGGGTGGAAACACCGGTCGTTCGACAGGATCTCACCTCCATTTTGAAACACGTTTCCTGGGTATTGCCATCAATCCGGCATTGATGTTTGACTTCCCGAAACAGGATATTGTTGCAGATACATATACGTTCAGAAAAACAAGAGGTTACGAACGTAACAGAGCCGGTTCTCACGATACTAATATAGCATCGGACGGTGAAATCAGATATTACAAGGTGAAGAAAGGCGACAGTTTGTCCCGAATTGCTAAATTGCGTGGCGTTTCCGTCAGCACACTTTGTAAGTTGAATCGTATTACTACAAAGACCACACTTCGTCCGGGTCAAGTATTGCGCTGTTCATAATAGTTATACTACATAATCGGAAGAGGGCACTTTAATATAATTTAGAGTGCCCTCTTTTCTTTTTACTTTAATTATTGTTACCTTTGCACACTATTTGTAAGGAAATGAAAGATACCAAGCAACAATTTGAACATGTCATTGCTTTATGCCGTGACCTATTCTCTAAAAAACTGCATGATTACGGTCCTGCATGGCGTATTTTGCGTCCTGCTTCCGTGACCGACCAAATATTTATCAAGGCCAATCGTATTCGCAGCATTGAAGTAAAGGGGGTGACTCTTGTCGATGAGGGAATCCGTTCCGAGTTTATCGCTATTGTCAACTATGGTATTGTCGGGTTGATACAGTTGGAACTGGGATATGCAGAGTCTGCTGATATTACAGTGGAAGAGGCATTGGCTCTTTATGACAAGCATGCGAAGGAAGCATTGGAATTGATGCTTGCCAAGAATCACGATTACGATGAAGCATGGCGGAGTATGCGCATCAGCTCATATACCGATTTGATATTGATGAAGATTTACCGTACCAAGCAGATTGAGAGTCTTGCCGGTCAGACATTGGTCTCGGAAGGCATTGATGCCAATTATATGGATATGATTAACTATTCTGTTTTCGGATTGATTAAGATAGAATTTGAAGGATAGAGAACTACATATTATTCAGAAAGTATGGACTAACCTGTGCCGCTTTGCGCTGGCAGGGGTGTTTATCTTTTCAGGATTTGCGAAGGCGGTCGATCCATTGGGTTCGGAGTATAAAATACAAGACTACCTTGATGCTTTCGGTATGGGGACATGGTTCCCGGCTTTTTTTCCATTGCTGGCAGGTATTGTTTTATCAGCCATTGAATTTTCGGTAGGTATCTTTTTGTTTTTTGGCATCCGGAAAACGACTGCTACATGGTTGGCTTTGTTGCTGATGATTTTTATGACACCGCTGACCCTGTATCTGGCTTTAGCTAATCCGGTGTCTGACTGCGGCTGTTTTGGTGATGCATGGGTCTTGACCAACTGGCAAACGTTCTGGAAGAACATTATTTTGTTGATAGCTGCAATTTCCGTTTTTAGGTGGAAGCATCAGATGATTCGCTTTATCAGTGCCAAAATGGAATGGCTCGTATCTCTATATACTTTTCTATATGTGTTTGCGCTTTCGTTTTATTGTTTGGGAAACTTGCCGATATTAGATTTCCGTCCTTATAAAATAGGAAAAAACATTCCGGAAGGTATGGATGTTCCGGAAGGAGCAAAGCCTACGGTGTACGAGAGTGTGTTTGTACTGGAAAAAAATGGCGAGAAGAAAGAATTTTCTTTGGAGAATTATCCGGATAGTACCTGGAAATTCATTGAAGCACGGACCATTGTAAAAGAAAAGGGCTATGAACCTTCTATTCACGATTTCTCGATGACCAATCTTGAAACGGGTGAAGATATTACAGAGGAGGTATTGTCTGATAAAAACTATACGTTCTTATTGGTGGCTCATCGCATTGAAGAGGCCGATGACAGTAATATCGACCTGATCAATGAGATTTACGACTATGCGGTGGAACACGGATATCGCTTTTACTGCCTGACTTCTTCGTTGGATGATCAGATAGAACAATGGAAAGATAAAACAGGTGCGGAATACCCTTTCTGCCTGATGGATGATATTACGTTGAAAACAATGATACGTTCCAACCCCGGATTGATGTTGATTAAAGAAGGTACTATCCTTAATAAATGGAGTGATAGTGAGCTGCCCGACGAATATGCTTTGACTGACAAACTGGAGAATCTGGAATTGGGAAAACAGAAAGAAGAAAGTGATGTGCATACGATTGGGTATGTGCTCCTTTGGTTTGCTATTCCTTTATTGATGGTTCTCGGTGTCGATATATTGGTGGTGAAGCGTTTGGAAAAGAGGCGGAAAAGAGCTGCTGAAAAAGCTGTCGAAAATTCAAAATCCTCTTCTGAGGCGTAGATGAATAATAGAATTGAAAATTTATTAACCCTTTTAATAAAAAACAAAATGAGAAAGAACATTGTTGCAGGAAACTGGAAAATGAACAAAACCCTTCAGGAGGGTATTGCTCTTGCAAAAGAACTGAATGAAGCTTTGGCTAACGAAAAGCCTAACTGTGATGTCATTATCTGTACTCCGTTTATTCACCTTGCTTCTGTTACTCCTTTGGTAGATGCAGCTAAGATCGGTGTAGGTGCTGAGAACTGTGCTGACAAAGAATCCGGAGCTTATACAGGTGAAGTATCGGCTGCTATGGTAGCTTCTACCGGTGCTAAATACGTTATTCTGGGTCACTCGGAACGTCGTGCTTACTATGGTGAAACGGTTGAGATCCTGAAGGACAAAGTGAAACTGGCTTTGGCAAATGGTCTGACTCCGATTTTCTGTATCGGTGAGGTTCTGGAAGAACGCGAGGCTAACAAACAGAACGAGGTTGTTGCTGCTCAGTTGGCATCTGTATTCGATCTTTCGGCAGAAGATTTCTCTAAGATCGTTCTGGCTTACGAACCGGTTTGGGCTATCGGTACCGGTAAAACAGCTTCTCCTGCTCAGGCTCAGGAAATCCATGCGTTCATCCGTTCGGCTGTTGCTGAGAAATACGGAAAAGAAATCGCTGACAACACTTCAATCCTTTATGGTGGTAGCTGCAAACCTTCTAATGCTAAAGAACTGTTTGCTAATCCTGATGTTGACGGTGGTCTGATCGGTGGTGCTGCCCTGAAAGTTGCTGACTTCAAAGGTATCATTGACGCATTCAATTAATTAAAATTGGGGGTTAAAAGCCGGAGAATAGTAATTTGCCGGTTTTTAATACCCCAATTCTCAATCTTATAAATTTATGAAGAAACTGGGTTTACTTTTGTTCTTGTTTGTTTGTGCTGCGGTTGTCCGGGCTCAAAGCAATATCGTGAAAAGTCTGGAACGTAATGTACCGGGGCAAGGGAAAGTAACTATTCATCAGGATTCCCGCATCGAAGCTTTGCTGGGAACTGCCCGCACCGGCACAGGAGAGCAGACTGTTATAAAGTCGTCCGGTTATCGGGTGCAGGCTTATGCCGGTAATAATACCCGCCAGGCCAAGAATGAAGCCCATCAGGTAGGTACCCGTGTCAAGGAGTACTTTCCCGAACTTTCGGTTTATACTTCTTTCAATCCTCCCCGGTGGTTGTGTAGAGTCGGTGATTTTCGCAGCATCGAAGAAGCTGATGCCATGATGCGTAAGCTGAAAGCAACCGGTGTGTTTAAAGAAGTCTCTATTGTTAAAGATCAAATTAATATTCCTCTGTAATCATGTTAGAAAAAGAAGAAATCATTTCTCCGGCTTTGGAAGATTTAAAGAATCACTATCGCAGTATAATTACTTTGTTGGGCGAAGATGCTGAACGGGAAGGATTATTAAAAACTCCCGAACGTGTAGCTAAAGCCATGTTGACCTTGACCAAAGGCTACCACATGGACCCGCATGAAGTTCTTCGTTCTGCCAAGTTTCAGGAAGAGTACAGTCAGATGGTGATTGTGAAGGATATAGATTTCTTCTCACTTTGCGAACACCACATGTTGCCTTTCTATGGCAAAGCTCATGTAGCTTATATACCTAACGGATATATCACCGGATTAAGTAAAATAGCCCGTGTGGTCGATATTTTCTCTCATCGGCTGCAAGTGCAGGAACGGATGACGCTGCAAATTAAAGAGTGTATTCAGGAAACGTTGAATCCGCTGGGCGTAATGGTCGTGGTGGAAGCCAAGCATATGTGTATGCAGATGCGCGGAGTGGAAAAACAGAATTCCGTAACTACTACTTCCGACTTTACAGGAGCTTTTAATCAGGCTAAGACCCGTGAAGAGTTTATGAACCTGATCCGCCAGAGATGATAAACTCGGAGTTTTGATATTATACAGAATAATAACTATTTATTTCAATTACTTATATTTTAGTTTGGTTATATAGTTATAGTTATCTATTTTTGCCGCAGTAAGTAATACTTCGTAGCAAAAATCTATGTCAGCTACTATCAATGATTTAGCTTCATTTAATAAGTTCTTTACCGAGAATCAACATCGGTTTATCCGATTTGCATGGACTTATACCCGTGACGAAGTTGTGGCGGAAGATATTGTTATGGAGTCTCTGATGGCTTATTGGGAGAATCGAGATCATATGACTCCGGAAATCAATCCGGCTGCCTATGTACTTACTGTCGTAAAAAATAAATGTCTCAATTATCTGCGCCATTTACAGTTGGTTAATGACGTTTCTGACCGTGTCGCCTCACATTCTGAGTGGGAGTTGTCCAATCGTATTGCCACACTGGATGCCTGTGAACCCAATGCATTGTTTGCCAGTGAAGTGCAGGATATTATCGATCGTGTTATTTCCCGTTTATCTGCTACTACCGCCCGAATTTTTCTTTTAAGCCGTTACGACAACAAGTCCCATAAAGAAATTGCTGAAATTATGGGAATGACCGTGAAGGGAGTCGAGTTTCATATCTCTAAGGCTACCAAAGAGTTGCGTGTTGCTTTAAAAGATTATCTTGTCCTTTTTCCTTTCTTATGTGACTTTCTGTCCCGAAATTAAAAATAAAAAGAACTTTTTTACTAGGGGGATTAATTGTTGGCGTGTTATTATAATGAATGCAATTAAGACCGACTTATGAAAATAGAAAAAGAAATATTATATCGATATTTTAATGGAGACGCTACTCCGGAAGAAGAGCATAAAATCCGGCAATATCTTGAAGCTTCGGATGAAAACTGGAAAGAGTATTTGCGTGAGCGAAAGTTTTTCGATACCATTATATTGAAAGAACAGGTTGTGTCTGAGGAGAAACAGATGAAGCGCAGGCAGCTGATTCGGAAGATAAGTCTTGAATGCCTGAAGGTGGCCGCCGTTTTGTTGATTGCTTTTGGAACGGCATTTTTCTGGAACAATCAGTCCGAGAAGCCCGCAACTAAAAGTGTGGTAAATACTTTGAAGGGACAAATGGCCAATATAACCTTGCCCGACGGAAGCCGGGTGTGGCTTAACTCGAATACGAGAATTGAGTATTCGCAGCATTTTGATGATAAAAGGGAAGTGCAGATTGACGGAGAGGCTTATTTCGAAGTCGTACGGAATACCGGAAGACCTTTTATTGTTTATACTCCGGATGACGAACAGGTAGAGGTACTGGGTACTAAATTTTATGTAGAAGCATACTCAGGTACAAAGAAGTTTGAGACTGCACTGATAGAAGGCAGTGTTCGTGTCAGGGCAGCTAACTCCCAGTTCATATTGCAACCCTCTTATAAGGCAGTGCTGAAAGGAGGCAAGATGAGTGTAGAGAAGATCACTGATTTTGATATTTATCGTTGGCGTGAGGGACTGATCTGCTTTAAAAACAGACATTTTTCTGAAATACTGGAAGAGCTCAAAAAGTATTATGGAGTCCATATCCGGTTTGACGTAGCTAAAATAAATAACCCGGTGCTGACTGTTAAGTTCCGCTTGTCTGACGGCATTGAATATGCGTTGCGGGTTTTGCAGAAAGATGTGAAATTTAAATATGTGCGGAATGATGAAGAAAACACATTCGTTATAAAATAATTTGTTTAACCCTTAAAAACATACATGCAGCCTATGGAAAACACTTATTAAATCTAACCTGAAATAAAAAAGCCGGCAGGTACTGCAATACCTGCCAGCTAAAAGGAGAAACATTCTTCTTTTCCCTAAAAAGAAAAATATTAATCGAATTTATAAAGCAAAGATATGAAAAATACTCGTTGCACGGATTTTTGTGTACCTAAAAATTCGTCTATCAAACAATTATTAAAAACTATGAGAGTCACTATATTCTTACTTTTCTTTTGTGTGTTCAGCACAATCGCAGGTACTGTCAATTCTCAAAATGCCAGGGTATCGATACATAAAACCAATGTCCCTTTGGAAGAAATACTTAATGAGATCGAACATCAGACAGATTATTTATTTATGTATTCGAATAACATTGATGTGAAAGAACGTACTTCTATCCGCGTTTCGGAGAAACCGGTCTCGGAAGTTTTAAAGAAGTTGCTTGGAAACAAGATTGCTTATGAGATGGAAGGCATGCACATCATTCTATCAGATAAGAGAGAGAATCAAACTGCAATTGCCCAGCAGGCGAATAAGATCCAGGTGAAAGGTAATGTTACAGATATGGCCGGTGAACCTGTCATTGGCGCCAGTATATTGGAGAAGGGAACTACCAATGGTATCGTAACCGACTTCAACGGTGATTTCTCCCTGAATGTAAATCCCGGTGCCGTGCTGGTGGTTTCGTATATCGGTTACTCTGCACAAGAAGTAAAAGTCATCCCCGGGAAGGTGTTGAAAATAAAGATAAAAGAAGATGCGGAGTTGTTGGATGAAGTTGTTGTAGTGGGTTATGGAACTCAGAAGAAAGTGAATCTGACAGGTGCTGTGGAGACTGTCGATGCGGATGTCATCGAGAACCGTCCGATACGCAGCGCGACCGATGCCCTGCAAGGCACCGTATCCGGATTGACGGTAACTTCGGGTACAGGCAAGCCCGGAGAGTTTGCCTCTTTTAAGATACGAGGCAACACTTCTGTGAACAGTGCCGGCGCATTGGTGATCATTGATGGAATGCCGGGAGATATCAATACGGTAAACCCACAGGATATTGAAACAATCTCGGTTTTGAAAGATGCCGCTTCTGCCGCTATCTATGGTGCAAGGGCTGCGGAAGGAGTCGTGCTTGTCACTACTAAGAAAGGAACTTCGGAGAAAGTGAAAGTAGAGTATACCGGAAACTTCTCTTTCAATACTCCTACACGTCTGCCCGAAAGCAATACAGGACTGGATCATGCATTATTATCCAATGTCGCGTTTACCAATGCCGGACTGGCCGTTCCTTTTTCTCAAAAGGCAATCGATGCCATTAAAGATCCGAATACGATTGCCATCCCCAACGGTAAGGAGTGGACATATACTTCGGATATGGACTGGATTGACCTGATGATGGACCATAGTTTCCAGCAAACTCATAATTTAACCATTTCGAAAGCTTCTGATCGTTTGAAATACCTTTTCTCTATCGGTTGGCTCGATCAGAACGGAATGTTCTCTGAGTATGGGCCGGACAATTATGACCGGATTAATCTCCGTTCCAATATCAGTGTCGAGTTGATCAAGGACAAACTGTCACTGGACAGTCGCATCAGCTATTCACGTGGAGTGAATCTTTATCATGCTGCCGAGGGGTCCTGGTCGATTCCTTATATTACCTTTATACAAGCGGGTCCCAATATGCCTGTTTATGATCCCAACGGAAATTATTCGCGGCATCGTATGCAATTGAATCCGATACAGGCTCTGAAGGAAGGTGGCGAAGGGCGTACTCGCAATCAACGTATCGAGGGAGTATTTACTTTAGAGTATAAACCGGTGAAAGGTCTTTCTCTCCGGGCCGTAGGAGGCGCCAATATTTTGGATGGACAGAAGAAAGAATGGCGCAGAGCTTACGGAAAATATGGAGTGGATGGTTTGATTTCAACAGCTTTTGGCCAGAAAAGCCCGAACTCGGTTACGCAGAACAACTCCCATCGACAATATCTGACCGGACAGTTGATTGCCGAATACAAAGGGGTATTTGGAAAACATGATATCAATGTCCTCGGCGGATGGTCGGCCGAAGAAAACCTGTATGAAGATCTTCAGGGAAAGCGTACCAATATTGTCGGCAATGAACTGCCTGCACTGAATCTGGGAGATACCGACGGATGGTCGAACGCCGCTGATGAAAATGAATGGGCGTTGCTCTCCGGATTTATGCGTGCGAGCTATGCTTTTGCTGCCAAATATCTGGTAGAAGTGAATTTCCGTGCGGATGCTTCTTCCCGTTTCTCAAAGAAAAACAGGTGGGGAGTGTTCCCTTCGGCATCTGTCGGATGGAGAATCACAGAAGAGAAGTTTATGCAAAATCAGCACATCTTTGATAATCTGAAATTGCGTGCTTCGTGGGGACAATTGGGTAACCAGAATGGATTGGGGCTATACGACCACATTGCCAGCTATAACATCAATGGATATTATCCTTTTAAGTCGGAATTGGGACAATGGGCGGTTATCTCGAAATTGCCTTCAGAGTCCAGAACCTGGGAAACTGTAGAGGTGAAAAATATTGCTGTCGACATGGCATTCCTCAGAAACCGTTTGACTGTAACGGGTGAATATTTTATTAAGAAGAACAAAGATATGTTGGTCAGCATCGAGATACCCAGTATAATAGGTATCGATGTGCCCACAGGAAACTACGGAGAACTTAAAGTAAAAGGTTGGGAAGTTACGGTCGGATGGCAGGATAAGATTAAGGATTTCTCTTACGGAGCCCGTTTTAATTTGTCCGATCAGAAAGATAAGCTGGTGGATTATGGTGTAGAATACAATGGTTTTGTGGCCGGTGTCAATCAGAAAGTGCAGGGGTATTCCTTGGGGTCTATCTTTGGATACCGTACGGACGGGTATTTTACTTCTGAAGAAGAGGTGAAGAATTCGGCTGCCTTCAATAAGGCCATTACAGGTGTGGGAGATATTAAATACATCGATAAAGACGGCGACGGAAAGATTTCGGCTCCCAATGATCTGGAATATCTGGGAACTACGACTCCCCGTTATACATTCGGGTTGAATCTGACTGCCGCATGGAAAGGATTCGATCTGGGAGTGTTATTGCAGGGGGTAGGCAAAAGAAATTTTTATCTGTCGAGCGAAGTGATGAACCCGTACTACGCTACCTGGAATAACTTCTCGTATAAAATGCATAATGACTATTGGACTCCGGAGAATCCCAATGCCGCATTCCCCCGCTATTACGCCGGTGCCAATCATAATTACCAGATATCGGATCATTGGCTGCAGAATGCCGCTTATGTTCGTTTGAAGAATCTGCAATTGGGCTATACGATAAGTCCGAAGCTTACTAAGTCATGGGGGATTCAGCGTTTGAGAGTCTACTTTAGCGGTGATAATCTTTGTGAGTATAGTAAACTGAACGATAATTTCGATCCGGAACTGTCTGATATTAACGGATATGTATATCCTATTATGAGAAACTTTTCTTTTGGAATCAATGTGACACTTTAATTCTTGGAGTAAGATGAAAAATATATATCTTTTTTTGTTAAGCGTAGTAATTCTTTGCAGCTGTAACGATTTCTTGGATCGTGAACCTAAAACAAATTTGTCTCCCGGTAGCTTCTGGAAGTCGGAAGAAGATTTAAGATTGGCAGCGAACGTGTTTTACCAGAATATGAACCGTTCTTATACGCTGGATAATCAGAGTGCCGACGGTTTTGCCAATGTAGGAAACCTGGTAAGTTCCGGAACACACGCTCCAGGCAATACTGATGGGATATGGACCACAGCCTATAAACAGATACGACATGCTAATAATTTTCTGGAGAATTATGAGAAAGCTGAGGTGAGTGAGGCCACAAAGAACCGTTATGCAGGTGAAGCCCGTTTTTTCAGGGCATATTTCTATTTCAATCTGGTGAAGCGGTTTGGAGATGTTCCATACGTATTGCGTACACTCGATATGGACTCGGAAGAGCTGATGGGACCGCGTGTACCCAAAGAGCAAGTGATTGCAGGCATCATAGAAGACCTGGAGTTTGCCGAAACACATATTCCACTGAAAAGTAAGTTGCCTACAGATGTAGGACGTTTGACTAAAGGAGCCGCTCAAGCCATGCTTGCCCGTGTGGCGCTTTATATCGGTACCTGGAATAAGTTTCATGGTAGCGGAGAGTATAAGAGCTATCTTCAAATAGCTAAAGAAGCCAGCAAGCGACTGATTGACTCTAAAGAATATTCGCTGTACGCCGATTACCGTAATCTGTTTTTGCTTCCGGGCGAAGATTCGAATGAACATATTCTGTCATTTCGTTATTCTGCCGAAGCCGATACGTACAATCCCCGTATCCGTGCTACAATAGCCGACTTGTCTCATAGTCCGACGAAGGTATTGGCTGATGCTTTTCTTTGCAAAGACGGACTTCCTCTTGAGAAGTCGGCCTACCGGGTGGAATATCTTCCTGCGGGAAAAGAGTTCGAGAATCGTGATCCTCGCATGGCATTGACTATCTGGAAACCCGGCGATCCTTTTTTAGGCAAACCGTTTGTGCCTAATCTCACGAGCCAGACACGTACCGGATATATGTTTAAGAAGTATGGCGACGAGGAGTCTTACTCTAACATGAAGTCGCGGATTGATGAGATTCTGATTCGTTATGCAGAAGTATTGCTGACCTTTGCCGAAGCCAGTTTCGAACTGGACGACCGGATTTCCGATGAAGACTTGAACCTCTCTGTCAATGCACTCCGTAATCGTTTCGAGGGAGATCCTAACCGGCTGCCGGATCTGACCAATGCTTTTGTAGCAGAACACGGGTTAAGCATGCGTGATGAGATTCGCCGTGAGCGCAGAGTGGAGCTTGCCGCCGAATCGTTCCGTTATGACGATATCATTCGTTGGAAAACGGCAGAAACGGAGTTGCCTGCCGCTATCTTGGGTGCCAAGTTCGATCCGGAACTCTATCCGTCCACAGTTCCCGGTAAAGATGTCATTCTGGATAAGAACGGTTTCATATTGGTACAGAATGCCGAAAGCCGTACGTTTGATAGTTCGAAAGATTATCTTTTCCCTTTGCCGCTGCGCGAGGTTTCGCTGAATCCGAATTTGAAGCAGAATCCTAATTGGTAATTAGTTTCTGGTAAAGTGATTGTTTGGAGAGGAGCGTTCGTCAAGCGCTCCTCTTTTGAATGGTCTTATAAAAAAAATGGAAACATGAAAAGACTGATTTTACCAATTGCATGTGGCATTTGCACTGTTACCTCTGATGTACAGACCGACAAACAACCGCATCCCAATGTGATCTTCATTTATGCAGACGATTTGGGATATAAGGATTTGAGTTGTACCGGAAGCCGTTTCTATGAAACTCCTCATATCGACAAGCTGGCAAGAGAAGGAGTTTGTTTTACTCAATCCTATGCCGCATGTCCGGTTTCGTCGCCGTCCCGGGCTGCTCTGTTGACCGGTAAATACCCTGCCCGGATCAACCTGACCGACTATATTCCCGGAGACCGGGCGTACGGTCCTCATAAGAATCAGCGGTTGGCTTCTTTGCCGTTCAATCTCCATCTGTCGAAAGACGAAATAACGATGGCCGAGGCCTTCAGGCAGAACGGGTATTCTACCTTTATGGCGGGCAAGTGGCATCTGGCCGAGTCTGCCGAATACTATCCTGAGCAGAATGGGTTTGATATTAATATCGGAGGAAATAATACGGGGCATCCCTCCAAAGGATATTTTTCGCCTTATGGTAATCCACAACTGAAAGACGGTCCCGAAGGAGAGTATCTGACGGATCGCCTGACTGATGAAGTGATCCGTTATATCTCGGAGCCTAAGGAAAAGCCGTTCTTTGTCTATCTGTCCTATTATACGGTTCATCTGCCCTTACAGGCAAAAGCGGAAAAGATAGCCAAATACCGGAGAAAGCTGAGCCGGGCGGTTCCTGCGGATTCATCTTTTGTGAAAAAAGGAGAGACGTATCATAAACTTGTGCAGGACATTCCGGCTTATGCCGCGATGGTCGAGAGCCTGGACGAAAACATAGGACGCCTGTTAGACACCCTGCATCGGTCGGGACTCGATGAACGCACCATTGTTGTGTTTACGTCCGATAATGGGGGAATGGCCACCAGCAATACTACTCGTAATATCCCGACCTCCAATCTGCCTTTGCGTGCCGGAAAAGGATATTTGTACGAAGGAGGCATCAAAGTGCCTGCCATCATCCGATGGAGTGGACACCTGAAAGGAAGACAGGTTTCGGATACTCCGATCATCGGTACGGATTATTATCCGACTTTGCTCGATCTTTGCGGATTGCCTCTACTGCCCGGACAACACGTGGACGGAGTTTCCATGAAACCCGTCTTACAGGGCGGACGGCTGTCCAGACCTTCCTTATTCTGGCATTATCCTCATTATAGCGGTGGACTGGGTGGTCGGCCTTCTGCGGCTATACGTGAGGGGGATTATAAGCTTATTGAGTTTTTTGAAGACCATCACGTCGAGTTGTACAATGTGATTCAGGACGAATCCGAAGAGAAAGACCTGTCACAAATATACCCTGAGATAGCAGATGGACTAAGGAAGAAACTATATTTGTGGTATAAGGAGGTCGGTGCCCGAATGCCTGTTGATAATCCCCACTATGTTTCTCCTGTGAAGGATTCCGACTCTTTTGAAAATAAATAATCGTTTGTACTTAAAATATAACAGATATGAAATTCGTTACCTTATCATTGTTAGCCACTGCGTTGACTGTTGGCGGAAATGCCGCCGAGCAGGCACGTTCCTCCAAGCAGCCCAATATCTTATTTATTCTGGCTGATGACTTTGGCTGGAGAGATCTGGCATGTACGGGCAGCCGTTATTATGAATCGCCCAATATCGATGGAATCGCCCGTAATGGCGTGAGGTTTACCCAAGGATATGCAGCCTGTCAGGTGTCCAGTCCTTCCCGTGCCAGCATTATGACAGGCAAGTTTACCGCCCGCCACGGAATAACCAATTGGATTGGTGAAGGAAGTGGAGAAGAGTGGCGCAAGATGGGAAGACATTCCAAGCTTCTTCCGGCCCAATACGTATGGCAATTGCCCAAAGAAGATATTACTCTGCCCGAAGCATTGAAAGCCCACGGTTATAAAACGTTTATGGCCGGCAAATGGCATTTGGGAGGTGAGGGTTCTTATCCCGAAGATCATGGTTTCGATATCAATATAGGCGGGCATGAAGCGGGAGGTCCTTATCCCGGCGGCTATTTTGCTCCCTATGGCAATCCGAAAATGAAAGAAGGACCGGATGGTGAGAATTTATCCATGCGTCTGGCACACGAGACAGCGTCGTTTATCGAAACCCATACCCGCCGGAATAAAAAGCAGCCTTTCTTTGCTTTTCTCTCTTTCTATGCCGTGCATGCGCCGATTGAGACCACTGAAGCCAAGTGGAGGCATTTCCGGAATAAAGCGGATTCGATGGGGATCGCTCCGGTGGGGTTCGAAGTAGACCGTACATTGCCTGTACGTTTGCAGCAGGATAATCCCATATATGCCGGACTGATACAGCAGATGGATGATGCCGTGGGAGTGGTGCTTGCCAAACTGCATGAGTTGGGTTTGGATGAAAATACGATTATCGTGTTCACCAGTGATAATGGCGGAGTGTCTTCGGGCGATGCATACGCTACCTCTAACTACCCTCTTCGCGGCGGAAAAGGGCGGCAGTGGGAAGGTGGAATACGCGTACCGTTATTTATCGATTTTCCGGGTAATACTTTAAAGGGAGATTCGTGCGTGGTGCCTGTCACCGGTGCCGATTTGTATCCTACTTTTCTCGATATGGCAGGCATCCCATTAATGCCCGGCCAACATCAGGACGGTGTAAGCCTGCTTCCTCTGTTACAGGGCAAGAGCATCCCCGAGCGTGCTTTATACTGGCATTATCCTCATTATGGCAATCAGGGTGGCGAACCTTCTTCCATCATACGGCAAGGCGACTGGAAGCTGATTCATTATTACGAAGATGGCAGGGATGAACTTTATAATCTGCGGATAGACGAAACCGAGTCGGAACCGCTGAATGTGCAATATCCCGAAAAGGTGGAGTTCTTGAGTAAGAAGCTGTCTGTATGGCTGACTGAGGTAGGGGCCAGATATCCTGAACCCGATCCTCAATACAATCCGGCAGCGGAGGCTCTCTATAAGAAAAAGACTCGCGAAAGAATGATGAAAACCTTGGAAGCTACCCGCAAGAAGCAGTTAGGCAAAGATTTCAAGCCTAATGCAGACTGGTGGGGGAGCGAAACGAAAGATTAAGGACGGGAAATTATGAAAGAGCGGAATCGGATGGTCAGCGCAGCACCACCCGGTCGCCTAGTCGTTTGGCCATCAGATTCTGTATCTCCTTCATCTCCTTGTACCGTTGCATGACAGCGTCGCACTGGGCGTTGTCATTCGCAATCGAAGGATCTTGCAGGGCATACATGATGTGCTTCAGCTCTTCTGCGACAATGGCGTTCTTGAAGTTAATCATCAGCATCGGGACCATCTCGTACAGCCGTTCCTCATCCGTCACCAACTTCTGTGTTTTGGAGTGATACTTGCTCAGTTGATACCGGTCACTCGCCAGTTCGGTGGCTATCGTACTGATTTTCGGATCGGGGTGCGCCACGAAGAAGCGTTCGGAAGCGAACTCCTGATCGTGGATATGTTCGGAGGCCTCCGAGAGGATACGGCGGTGGAGGGGATTATGGAAAGCCAGTTCGTCCTCCTTCAGGTCATTGATGACATACTCGACAACGGTGACCGGGACTTCGTTGCCTTCTTCATCCGTTAAGTTACACATCACCTTCTCTCCATAGCGCACAATCATCTGAATAATCAGGCGCTCGTATTTATAAAACTCTTGTCCCTCTTTACCTTCCTGCGGGATGAACGATTGGTAGGTGTCTGCCTCCATTTCTTCGGGAGGGAAAGGAGGAGGCATTTCGCCCGGTTGCGGCGTCGGGGCATTATTGGAGGCTATGGGTTTATTCCCCTTCTCGGCCTGAAGTTCCCTGCGCTTGGCCACTTCGGATACCAGTAACTTATCTTCTATCCGCAACAACTGCCCGCACTCCTTGATGTACACATCCCGGACGATGGCTTCGGGAATCACCGCAATGCTGCGCACGATGTCGTTGATCAGCTCGGCACGTTTCATCGGGTCCTTGCCGGCATCCTCCATCAGCAGTTGTGCCTTGAAGCGTATAAAGTCCGTCTCGTGTTCCTGTATGAAGTTCTGAAACTCCGTAGCGTTGTGCTTCCGTGCAAAAGAGTCCGGGTCGTCTCCGTCGGGTAAGAGGCATACTTTGATATTCATTCCCTCTTCGAGCAGCATGTCGATCCCCCGGATAGAAGCTTTGATGCCCGCCATGTCACCGTCATAAAGCACCGTGATGTTGTTGGTGAAACGGTGGATCAACCGGATCTGCCCCGGTGTAAGAGAAGTACCGGACGAGGCCACCACATTCTCTACTCCCGACTGGTGCATTGATATAACGTCCGTATATCCTTCCACAAGGAAGCAGCGGTCCTGCTTTACGATGGCCTGCTTGGCAAAGTAGATGCCGTATAGTTCGTTGCTTTTATGATAGATTTCCGATTCGGGAGAGTTGACGTACTTGGCAAGTTTCTTGTTCTCCGTGCTGAGCACACGTCCGCCGAAGGCAACCACTTTGCCCGAAAGCGTGTGAACGGGAAACATGACACGTCCCCAAAAGCGGTCGCGCAACTTATGGTCGTCCGTTTCATAACAGAGTCCGGTCTTTACCAGGAACTCTTGTTTGAACCCTTTGCGCAATGCCTCCTGTGCCAGTGCATCGCGCCCCTCGGTGCTGAAACCCAACTGGAACTTATCAATAATATCGTCACGGAAACCCCGTTGGCGGAAATAAGCCAGTCCGATGCTGCGTCCGTCTACATGGTTTTTCAGGATATTCTGAAAGTAGTCGCGGGCGAAGTTGTTGACAATGAACATACTTTCGCGGTTGCTTTGCACCTCTTTCTCTTCATTGGTCAGCTCCCGTTCCTTGATTTCTATGTTATACTTCTTGGCCAGGTAGCGGAGTGCCTCGGGATAGGACATCTGTTCGTGTTCCATGATGAAGTGCACCGCGTTGCCGCCCTTGCCGCAACTGAAACACTTGCAAAGTCCCTTGGAGGGAGACACGCTGAACGAGGGGGTTTTCTCGTTATGGAAAGGGCAAAGTCCCACGTAGTTCACACCGCGTTTGCGCAGCGTGACGAAGTCCGAAACCACTTCTACGATTTGTGCGGCATCGAGTATACGGTCTATGGTTGCCTGATCTATCATTGTTTTATCTCCTTGCGGATGCAAATGTACGTGATATTTCTTGGATAATCAAATGACTTTTCAGTGGATTCTACAGGACCTGCCGATATATCTGCCGCTTACTTAATGATATCTGTACGCGCTGTTTCGCATTAAAAAGTTACTAAATAGGGGGTTAGTCTGACGGGTGCCCGATCTTTTTCTTGCCAACCGGAGGAAGAAAGTGCAAAATGGCGGCCTTTTGGGGTCGGAGAGCCGGGCTTTGGGGTAGAAAGAGCTTGTGTTCAGGGTAAAAAGAGCTTGTGTTTTTGGGAAAAGACGTAAGCATTCTCCCCGAAAGACGTAAGCATTTCCCGAAAATGATTACTTCTTTTTCAAATATCTCTATATGTTTTCCATGATTACATATATTGTTCTGTTTAAGGACGGATTTTTCTCCGTATTTCTTTCCGGTTGCTTGGCTGATACGGAGCTTTCTTTTCTGCCAGAAAGATACTCCCGTTGCTTCCGGGTGGATGATATGATACAGAAAGAACCCTTTACTGCTCAATATGCTTCTTATATCGATAAATGCGATCAATCGGATCGGAGGAAAAATGAATTAGAGCCGTTTTTTCCTTCTTGCCTTTCCCTTGGGGCTAAAGAATGAAAACTGGGCGCTTCTTATTATCATTTTGACATTTTGCTTATCCCGCGAATTAGAAAAGAAAGGAGAGGGGATGTCTGTGATGAATGATGACATCCCCTCATACTTATGATAAAGATTATCATTTAATTTTCTCTCGTATCTTCGTCAGGTACTTTTTCATTCCCTCCGCATCTTTGTTGGTGATGATCTCAAGCAGTTGTTTCAGCTCTGTGCGGATATTCTCCACTTGTGACGGTGTGCGCGGATTGAACAGGATTTCCTGCAATAAGTAGTCATCTTCGCTCAGCAGCCCTTTGGCAATGGCCATGTGCTTTTTGAATGTGGTTCCCGGAGCTTCCTGGTGCTTCATGACAGCTGCAAAAACAAATGTCGAAACAAACGGGATGGACAGGGAGTAAGCCACTGTTTCATCATGCTCGTCGAAAGTATATTCGAAGATGTTCAGGTTCAGGCTATTGTATAAGTCTTTAAAGAATACTTTCCCCAAATGATCACTCTCACTGATGATGATGGCGCTTTCGCTGCTCAGGTTGCTCAGGCTGGCAAAAGTAGGGCCAAACATCGGGTGAGTGGAGACATAACGGAATCCGCTTTCTTCGTAGAACTTCTTCAATCCGGTTTTTACCGAAGCAATATCACTCAGGATACAGTCTTTGGGCAAAACCGGCAGAATTTTGCGGAAAGCGTCCAGCGTGTATTTCACTGTGGCAGCATTGATCACCAGTTCCGGTTCGAACTCCTTGATCTCCTCCAGAGTGGTGAAGCGGTAGGTGTTGTATACAAACCGAAGCTGATGCGGGTTGACGTCGAACACGGCCGTCTCGTGCTGGAAACTTAGTATGTCAGTAAAGAAGGAGCCCATCTTGCCGGCTCCCAAAATTAGAATTCGCATAATATGAATGATTTGCTATTTATTGATAATCTCCATCTGTTGACGAACCGATTCTTCGTGGATGGCTTCGAAGATCACTTTCACAAACTCTGCACTCATGCCGCACTGTTCGCCCTGAGCACCGCGTTTTTCAAGAATCTCGTTATAACGTCCGGTCTGAAGCACTGTGATATCGTGTTCCTTTTTGTAAGTACCGATTTCGCGTGCTACGCGCATACGTTTTGCCAATTCCTGTATGATGTTGTCATCACATTCGTCAATCTGCTTGCGCAATACGTTCAGATTCTCCGTTGTCTGCGTTTCTTTACGGATGACAAGCAGGTTGAGAATATAGTCCAGTACGTCCGGAGTCACTTGCTGTGAAGCGTCGCTCCATGCACAGTCCGGGTTGCAATGGCTTTCTACAATCAATCCGTCAAAGTTCAGGTCCATAGCCTGCTGGCAGAGAGGAGCTACCAGTTCGCGCTTTCCGCCGATGTGGCTCGGGTCGCAGAAGATAGGTAGTTCGGGTATGCGGCGGCGCAATTCGATAGGAATGTGCCATTGAGGCAAGTTGCGGTATAACTTCTTGTCGTAGCTGCTGAATCCGCGGTGGATGGCTCCCAGACGTTTCAGTCCGGCGTTGTTGATGCGTTCCAAAGCACCGATCCATAATTCCAGGTCCGGGTTTACCGGGTTTTTAACCAATACGGGAATGTCTACTCCCTTCAGTGCATCGGCTATTTCCTGTACGGCAAAAGGATTGGCAGTGGTACGTGCTCCTACCCAGAGTACGTCGATACCCGCTTTCAGGCATTCGTACACATGTTTGGCGGTGGCTACCTCGGTAGATACGTACATGCCGGTTTCTTTTTTCACCTCTTTCAGCCAGGCCAGTCCGTCCACACCGATTCCTTCGAAACCTCCCGGCTTGGTGCGCGGTTTCCAGATTCCCGCACGGAAGATTTTTACTCCTTTGGCTGCCAGTTGGGTAGCTGTTGACATTACTTGCTCTTCTGTTTCGGCGCTGCAAGGGCCGGCTATCACCATCGGGCGTTTATCTTCCACACCCGGCAATAAGATTGATTCGAGTTCCATATCGATCTAATTCGTTTAGTTGTTATTTCATTATTGATTTGATTCGTTCCAGCGCTTCTGCCAGCTTGGCGTCTTTGCAGCAGAGAGAGATGCGGATGTATCTCGCTCCGTTGCTTCCGAAAATAAATCCCGGAGTGATGAAGACGCGTGCTTCCTGCAGCACTTTCTCTGTCAGTTCTTCTACATCGGCGCAACTTGCGGGGATTTTTCCCCAGAGAAACATGCCCACCTGCTTTTCGTCGTACGTGCATCCCAGCGTTTTCATAATCTCGCCGGCCAGGTGACGACGGTTCCGATAGTTTACATTGTTGCCTTCGTACCAGGTCGAATCCGCTTCAAGTGCTTTGGCAGCTGCCAGTTGCATGGCACGGAACATTCCGCTGTCGATGTTGCTTTTCACTTTCAGAATCCATTGTACAAACTCTGCGTTCGAAGCCAGCATGCCGATACGCCATCCCGGCATATTGTGACTTTTACTCATGGAGTTGAATTCTATACAGCATTCTTTGGCACCCGGCACACTCAGGATACTGATCGGCTTATCGTTCAGGATAAAGCTGTACGGATTGTCGTTCACAATCACGATGTTCTTGCGGCGGGCAAACTCCACCAGGCGTTTGTACAGTTCCGGAGTAGCGTTGGCACCGGTAGGCATGTTCGGATAGTTGGTCCACATCAGTTTCACGCGGCTCAGATCCATCTTTTCCAGTTCATCGAAGTCCGGCATCCATCCGTCTTCCTCTTTCAGGTTATAGTTCACCACCTCGGCACCCAGTATTTTGCTTAACGAAGTGTAGGTGGGATATCCCGGATTGGGCACCAGTACCTGTTCTCCCGGATTGACAAAAGCGAGTGTCACGTGCAAGATGCCTTCTTTTGATCCGATCAGCGGCTGAATTTCTGTTGCCGGATTCAGTTCCACTCCATACCAGCGTTTATACCAGTCGGCAAAACCCTTGCGAAGTTCTGGTATACCCACATACGGTTGATAACCGTGTCCGTTCGGATCGTGGGCATTATTACATAGCGTTTCGATGGTCTGTTCCGAAGGAGGCATGTCCGGGCTTCCGATTCCCAGGCTGATTACATCTTTACCTTCTGCATTCATCCGTGCCACTTCTTTCAGTTTCTTCGAAAAGTAGTATTCGCTTACACCGGCCAGTCTGTCGGCCGGCGCTACCTTATACGTTTGATTTTCCTTCTGCATATTCGCCTAATATTTTAAGTTCTTTCGTCAATGGAGTGATTGCTGTAATCGATTGTTTATATCTCAGGTAATCGTTGAAAGCTACATCTACGTAAAACTGGTATTCCCATTCCCGTCCGATGATAGGGAGCGATTGTATTTTTGTTAAGTTGATATTATAAAAAGATAGAATAGACAGAACCTGTGAGAGACTTCCTTCAGAGTGGGGGAGAGTGAAAACGATGTTTGCTTTGTTGAGAACGGTGTTTTGCTTTCGTATCTCGTCCACCTGCCACGGATCTGCCACTACCAGAAAACGGGTGAAATTGTGTTTGTTGGTTTCGATGCCTTCCTGCAGTACCTTCATTCCGTAGCGTTCGGCAGCGGCACGGGAACAGATGGCGGCGTGCCCTTTCAGGTTTTCCCGTTTGATGATTTCGGCACTCAAAGCCGTATCTTCGGCTTCTACCACTTTGATACGTGGGTGTTGGTTCAGGAACTCCCGGCATTGCATCAGGGCAATCGGGTGAGAGTTCACCTCGGTAATGTCATTCCAGTCCTCTTCGGGCAGGCAAACGAAGCTATGCGAAATGCGTAATTTGTATTCGCCGATAATTTGTGTGCCGCTTTGGCGCAACAATTCGTTGTTGTGCAGCAGGCTTCCTGCAATCGTGTTTTCAATGGCCAGCATCCCGATGGTCTGACTATCTTTCCGGATGGCAGCAAACACATCTTCAAAGTTGGCGCAACAGATTAATTCTATCTCTTCTCCTTCGAAGTACTTGTGTGCGGCTATATCGTGATACGAGCCCAGTGTTCCTTGAATTGCTATTCTTTTCATTCCTATTGAGTATATGGTATAAAAAAATCCCGCGTCCATGTCGGAGCGGGATTCATATTATTAGTTTCTCTTAATTTCAGTTCTTAAGCACCCTGTCACTTGATACATACAAACTCCCGCTCTACTTTCTGGCTAAAGTAAAAGTAAAAAAAGAAGTAATATGTAAAAGTGAATACGTTCATCAGATCTATTTTCTTTTTGTTTTAAATCTGAGGCAAAATTAATGCTTTTATCTTAAACGCAAATAAAAAACAAACTTTTTTTTGTGATTTATGTGTTTATATTCCCAATTTGTGCTTTTATGACTATAAATGGCCTTTATAATATAGTATATAGGCTTGTCTTTGTTAATGTTTGCTAAATGGGACGTTTCAGTTCTTAAGATGCTAGTTTTTCTCCTAAAAACTTCTTTTATTTGTCAGACAAATAAGATTAATCTTATTTTAACTAAACTGAATTGTTATACTATGGATACATTAAAACTACATGGTCAGGCGATAACTTTGGTCGATCAGGTCGAAGATAACCTACTTACTTATTTTAGAACCAAAGATCTGCGGGCAGGAGATGCCATTCCCAATGAGATGGAACTGGCTGCTGCTTTGGGTGTGGCACGTAGTGTGCTGAGGGAGGCCCTCAGCCGATTGAAAATGGTAGGGATGATCGAGACACGTACCAGGCGGGGAATGATTCTGACCGAACCTTCTATCCTTGGAGGCATGAAGCGGGTTGTCGATCCTCGCATTCTGAGTGAGCATTCCCTGTTTGATCTTTTAGGTTTCAGGATTGCTTTGGAATTGGGAATTTGCAGTGATCTTTTCCAGAATATAACTCCGGAAGATATTGTTGAACTGAAGGAGATTGTCCGGTTGGGAATCGCTTTTGAGAACAATGAATATGCCCCTATCAGTGAATTTACTTTTCATGCTAAACTTTATGAGATAACCGGTAATGCCACTATCCGTGAATTTCAGGAGATCATCCATCCCGTGATGGTTTTTGTGAAAGACAAATTCAAAGAGTTGCTCGAACCTATTAATATAGAGATAAAAGAGCGGGGAGAATTGGTAACTCACGCTGACCTTCTCGGCTTTTTGGAAAAACATGATGAGGCCGGTTATAGAAAGGCGCTTGAGAAACATTTTGCCGTATACAAGATTTTTATGAAACGTAGAATCGTTAACGAATAATCGGGGGGATTGCAAGAAGTCAAACAGAATTTTAGCATTCCCTTGGGGAATATCTGGAGGATGGCCGTTCTTTTATTGCAGGTAACCGGGTAAATAACCATTTATTGTAGCTGCGCAGCCATTTTATACCTTTGTTATCGACACTAAGAAATGGGTTTCCAATCAGAGATTCCTTATTCTTATTAATATCTAATTAAATAATAAAATGAAACATTATCAACGTTTGGAAGGAATGGTTGCCGCCACTTTTACTCCTATGGATGCGCGGGGAGATATCAATCTTTCTGTTATAGACAAATACGCCGACCTGATGGCTGAATCAGGAATGGCAGGTGTATTTGTTTGTGGAACCACAGGAGAATCTCATTCACTGACTACGGGTGAGCGTAAAGCTATTCTTGCTCAGTGGATAAAGTCTGCCCGGAAACGCTTCAAGGTGATTGCGCATGTGGGTAGTAACTGCCAATTGGAAGCTATGGAGCTGGCTCGGCATGCACAAGAGGTGGAAGCTGATGCTTTTGCCGCTATGGCTCCCTGTTTTTTTAAACCCTCTTCGGTAAAGGATCTGGTGGACTTTTTTACTCCAATTGCTCAAAGTGCTCCCGATCTTCCTTTCTATTATTATAATATGCCGTCTATGACGGGAGTATCTCTTTCGGTTCCCTCTTTTCTTATAGAGGGAAAGAAAACGATGCCTAATCTGGTTGGAACAAAATTCACACACAATAACCTGATGGAGATGGGTGAATGCTTGGAACTCAATAATGGAGAATTCGAGGTGCTGCATGGATACGATGAAATTCTGATTGCCGGATTGGCTTTAGGAGCCGTTGCCGGTGTTGGTAGTACCTACAATTATTTACCTGCTGTATATCAGAATCTTTTTGATGCGTTCAAGAAAGGTGATATCTGTACTGCTCGCCGGATGCAGCAGAAGTCGATTGAAATAGTAAAAATAATAATTAAATACGGAGGAGGTGTACGTGGAGGAAAAGCAATAATGAATTTAATAGGTGTTGATTGCGGCCGGTGTCGTCTGCCCGTCACACCATTTGGCGATGATGAATATTCTTCGCTCAAAAGAGATCTTGAAAAAATAGGTTTCTTGAATTAAAAAATAAAAGTAGGGAAGGGGAAATAGACTTTGGACGGAATATACCCCCTCGCCCTACGCCTTAAATTTTATATTAAAAGCATACAAAGATGAGAAAAATTACTCGAATTAAGTGTCTCATTGTTGTTTTATTGACATTTATTGGGACATTAGCACCCGTTCATGCTCAACAAAGTGGCAATTTTGAGATTAGTGGTGTTGTTAAGGACACATCCGGAGAACCGGTCATAGGTGCTACAGTTATTGTAAAGAACACACAAATAGGTACAACTACCGATGTCGATGGAAAATTTAAATTGAAGGTTCCACATAAATCTTTGTTACAAATATCCTTTATTGGAATGAAAACCAAGGATCTGAAAGTAACCAATAATACATTTTATGAAATTACTTTGGAAGATGAATCGGTTCTACTTGACGAGGTCGTAGCCATCGGTTATGGAACTCAATCTAAGGCAACCGTTACTTCAGGAGTTGTATCTGTGAAGAAAGCGGAGTTAATGTCTTCTGTCTCTGCATCTCCTTTGAACAATCTACAGGGAAAGGTTGCTGGACTGGATATTCGACAGACTACCGGACAGCCCGGTGCACAGCCGGTAGTGCTGATCCGTGGCGGGTCAACCGATCCGGCTAACGACTCTCCTCTTTTTGTCATTGATGGGGTTGTCCGTAGCAACATGAATGGACTCAATCAGGAAGATATTGAGTCTATGGAAGTACTGAAAGATGCCGCTTCCGCTGCAATTTATGGTGCTAAGGCCGCCAATGGTATCATTCTTATTACTACCAAGCAAGGCTCTTCAAAAGATGGTAAAGCCACTATTTCCGCTTCCTACCGTTTGGGAGTTGAGCAGATTCGGCAGCATTATCCGTTTTCCGGTGCACGCGACTATCTGTATGCTTCCCGTTTAGCCGGTTCCCGTGGAATCAATGACGCCAATGTCAGCGGACGCCTGGAAGGCGGCGCATATCCTTATTCAACAGGTAATATCAATTATAAAAATGGAGCCTTGGAAGGATATGGCTATTCTCGTTTCACTACCGAATATTTAGATGATTTGATTTCCAATATGGGACAGTCTTATGTCGATGATTTGCTGAACAGACAAGGATATGAAACGATGACCGATCCTTATTCGGGAAAACAGTTGATATTTAAAGACAATCACTATCAAAAAGATGTATTGTTTCAGACTGCATTGACACACAACTACGATCTGAGTGTTTCCGGCGGAAATGACAAAGGTAATTATTATGTGAGTTTGGGGTATATTAATTCCGAAGGTATTGTTCTGGGTACGGGATACGATCGTTTCAGCCTTACTGCCAATGGAAATTACAATCTTCGCAGTAATTTAAAATTAACCGTCGGATTGAAACATTCCACAATTTCGAATAAAGCGACTGATCCGGAGAACTCGGGCACAAGCACAATGGACCGTTCTTCTCGCTATCCTACGACCTTCCGTCTGTATTATGACGATGGAACTCCCGGTATTGGTGAAGCCGGAGGCTCACCCCGGAATAGACTGCACGAATTATATTATCAGGATATTTCGGACAAAGCTTATCGAAACACGATTCAGTTAGGATTGGATTGGGAGATTCTGAAGGGATTGCATTTTAAGCCGTCAGCCTCCTATTATATGCAGGAAAATATCTATCGTTTTTTTGAGAAGTATAACGAGTTTAATAAAGGTCGTAAGACACTCGAGAAACACGACCAGTATAAGCAAATCATGGCAGACGCGGTGTTTACCTATGATAAAGTATTCAGTGATAAACACACTCTTAATGCAATGATAGGTATGAATTATACCCAGGACGATACTTATAAATTGAAAGGAACAGGCTCGGAAGCCCCTACGGATTATGTACCTACGTTGGCGCCTACCAAGCCCGATTTACAGCGTACCACTTCCTCTTTGGATAAAGAAGTACTGGTAGGTTTCTTTGCCCGTGTCAATTATGACTATAAGCGCCGCTATTTGCTGACGGTTTCAGCACGCTATGACGGAGCCTCCCAATTTGCCGAAGATCATAAATTCGCATTGTTTCCGGCCGTATCCGGAGGATGGAATATGCATTATGAAAACTGGTTTCCCAAAACCGTTGTCAGCCGGATGAAATTGCGGGCGAGTTGGGGACAGACCGGAAATAATAAGTTGTCGTATTCTAATACCCAAGGCGAATATGCTTCATATATTTATGCCGGAAATCCGGGGGTACTGAATAGTGTACTTGCCAATAACAGTTTGGTATGGGAAACAACCTCTAATGTGGATTATGGTTTTGATGCCGGTTTCTTTGATAATCGTCTTGAACTGTCGGTAACCGGATATAATAAATTGACTTCCGATCGTTTGTATGACAAAGCTCTTCCGGCACAGACAGGTTTTAGTTCTATAAAGGCCAATTTGGGGACTGTACAGAACAAAGGTTTTGAGTTATCGCTGACAGCACATCCTCTTTCAACAACTTCCCCCGTGAGTTGGGATGTTACGGGTACTTTCAGTATGAACAGGACGTATATGAAAAAGCTTCCTTATAATGGGAGAGACAAAAATCGGGTACAGGGCGGACTTGTATGGGATACTAAATCCGGTACTTATGTTGAGACCGGCGGCCTGGCCGAAGGCGAGAGGATAGGCGGACGTTGGGGATATAAGTATCTGGGGGTATACGATACAGATGAAGAAGCTGCAAAAGCTCCGGTCGACACCAAGGTCTCCGGTTCTAAGATGAATAAGAAAAAGGTTGCCGGAGATGCTATCTGGGCCGACCTTGACAATAATGGAGTTATCGATGATAAGGATATTACTTTTATTGGCTGGGCCAATCCGGATAAGAAGGGAGCCTTGATTAATAATTTGTCTTACAAGAATTTTTCTCTTCGTTTGGTTGTCGATTTTGCTTTAGGACATTCCATTGCCAATATATGGAGATGCCGTGCCAATGCCAATGCACGCAATGCCATTATAACGACTACTGACGTTACGAATGGAAACATCTGGTGGCAGACGGGTGATGCTGCAACAGCCAAGTATCCGCGTTACGATGTTGCTTCGGACTGGGATAACGGATATCGCAATCACATGCGTACAATAGCTTATGCCGGAATGAATTCAAATGGAAATGCCGACAATACGGCTTATTATTCAAAGGGAGATTATTTGTGCTTCCGTGAGGTTTCGTTAGGTTATGAACTGCCGCGTTCCGTATGTTCTAAAATGAAGGTGAAAGGGGTGTCTTTGAATGCCGGTGTGACAAATATCGGATACATTACAGCCTTTGACGGATTAAATCCTGAACAGTACGATGGACAAGAGACCGGTGAATACTTTCTCCCGATTCAATTTAACTTTGGTGTAAGACTAACTTTTTAAAATGATTTTCACTATGAAAGCAACAAAAATATTGATCTGTATTCTCTGCTGCACATGGATTTGCAGTTGTAGCTTGTTGGAGGTTGATCCGGTTTCTACCATCACTTCACAGTCGTTCTGGAAAACTCCGGGAGATGCCAAAGCTTATCTTACAGGCATTTACAATAAGGTGCGTGACCTGAATAATACTTCTTATTACGGTGAAGACCGGGGAGATGCTTTTAAAGCCGGTGAGATCGGCCCTACGAGTGTGGCATGGGCCCATACTTTGCTTGAGAGCAATGCTCCTTCTTATCGTTCGGCTTATAATATCATTCATCACGCCAATCTTCTTTTCAATAAAATTGAAAGTCTGAAGTTTACTAATGAGACTGAGAAGAATCGTATAAAAGCTGAGTGTCACTTTCTAAGAGCATATACTTATTTTCTTATAGTGCGTATTTGGGGAGATGCTCCCATCATTACTGATCCTGTGCTTTCGGACAACGTTGAGCTTAAACCCCGTTCTCCCAAAGAAGACGTCATGAAGTTGATCCTTGAAGATATAGAACAGTCTGTCCTGTTATTTCCGGAGGATGGATATATCAATAAGAATTTAGCTTCAAAGCCGGCTGCCTATGCTCTGAAAGCCGATGTTTTAATGTGGAAAGCAAAGGTCCTGAATGGTGGAAATGCGGATCTGGAAGAAGCGATCAAGGCAATCGACCAGGTAGGCGGGAGTGGAGTGTCTTTGCTACCGGATTATGCAAAGGTATTTGCCAATGATAATAAAAAGAATAATGAGATCATTTTCTCTTTTTATTTTGAACGTTATGAAACTGGAAATCTTTCTATTGCAACCAACACTACATCGAGAACCGATAATTTATCGATGGCTGTCAACTTGGCCGATGCGGCAACTTCACCCAATCAGAGCCGCCATGTCTATGCCCCAAGTGACAAGGCCAGAGAGTTGTATCTTAAGTATCCGGGCGATAGGCGCTATAAAGTCGCCATGATTGATTTGGTGGATAAAGATGGTAACCTGATTTTAACCCAGACAAACAAATTCAGGGGGAAGGCCTATTCCGACGATCGTTATTTTGACGATGACTTGATAGCTTATCGTTGGGGAGATCTTCTTCTTCTGCGTGCTGAGGCCAATGCTGCACTCAATAAGATATCTGAGTCTCTTGTCGATCTGAATGAGGTTCGTGACCGGGCGGGCCTGGAGCCCTATGATGGCCCGAAAGATAAGATTGCTGTAGAGAAAGAAATCTGTGACGAACGTTTAAGAGAGCTTTTTATAGAGCAAAAACGATGGTTTGATTTGGTGCGTTTCCATTGTGGCGGGACCATTGACATTTATAAGGAGGTGCCCAATTTGAATGACAAGCCCGGTTATCCGTTGTATTTCCCAATCAATTATAATGATATGGTCTTAAATGACAAACTGGTGCAGACAGATGGGTACGAAAGTAATGTAGAGAGATAGAATATAAAAAGAAGGAACTGTGTGGAGTAGCTGTTATATACTTTTACACAGTTCTTTTGATACGGAAGTATAATAATTTAAAGCATAAGTTTATGAAGAACACAATCTTGAAACTGTTTCTATTGTTTTGTGCTGTTCCTTCAATCGGACAAAATGTACATCCCAATCTGCCTTGGATCGACATATCGGGGCAGCGTGAACGGCAGGTGACAATAGCTCCGGGCAGGCCGGATTTATATAACGGACATCCTACTACTGTAATGATGGATGATCATAAGACTATTCTTTGTACCTGGTCTTACGGGCATGGAGGTAAAGCGTCTTTCATAGCCGAAAGTAAGGATGCCGGGCTGACTTGGAAAAATGGTAAAACCCCTGCTGACTGGCAGACGATGAGCAATTGTCCCAGTATTTATAAACTGACGGATAAGCAGGGGAAAGAGCGTGTCTTTGTGTTTAGTGCCTGGCCGGACATGCCTATGACTTATAGTGAAGACGGAGGGAAGAGCTGGAGTCCGGTCCGTAGTTTGAATAAACCTTGTGTGATGGCGTTTTCAAGCATTGTAAAATTGAAGAATGGCGATTATCTCGGGTTGTATCACCGTGGACTGAATGATCGGGACCGTCCTCCGTTGACTTTGTGGCAATCTGTCTCACATGACGGAGGACTGACCTGGAGCGAGTCGGTGAAAGTAGGCGAGATGGAGGGGCGTTCACCCTGTGAACCCTGTGTCTTCCGCGCTCCCGATGGCAAACGGCTTGTCTGTGTAGCGCGTGAAAATAACCGGGTAGGCAATTCTCTGATGATGTTTTCTGATGATGAGGGAACCACCTGGTCTCCTTTGCAAGAAACTCCCTGGGGCCTGACCGGAGACAGGCATGTAATAAAGTTTACTCCTGACGGTCGTATGATTGCCGTCTTTCGGGATATGGCTCCCAACAGTCCGACGAAAGGGCATTTTGTAGCCTGGGTCGGTAATTATAAAGATTTGCTTGAGGGAACTTCCGGACAATATAAAATAAAGCTTTTACATAGTTATGCCGGTTCGGATTGTGGATATCCCGGTCTCGAAATCCTTCCGGATGGGACTATTGTCGCCATCACTTATGTTAAAATGCGGCCGGGCCCTGAACAACACTCCATTGTCGGCGTACGCTTCAAGCTTGAAGAAACTGATAAAATGCTATATTAACTTTTATCCCCAATTTTACCAATATGCGTTATATTTCGATATTGTTTTTATTGAGTTGTTTTTTACTCAGTACTCCGTTACGTGCCGAGCGGGTGAAAGTTATTGTTCGACAGCCCATAGTACCGGTCTTGACAAAAAAGGAGATTAATCCGGTTTTGCAATTAAAGTTGATAAAGAGCTGTCCGGGACCATGTTTTGTAAAGGAGATCGGATTATCCCTGAAAGGTACTACTTTGTTGACCGATTTAACTCATTTGAGTTTATATAGAGTTGCCGGAAAGAGGGGGCTTTCTGACTGGGAAAAGTGTGTCGACTCAGTTGCTCCCGCTTTAAAAACGGTTTTAGACACTCCGTTGGAATTGAAATCAGATACTACCATACTGTGGGTAACTGTTAAATTGAAAGATAAAGTTGACTTAACCCATCGTGTGACGGTCAGTTGTGATCATGTGACGACGACTTGTGGTAAGGCTTCTGTAACTTCCGTTCGTCCGATTGTCGCACTCCGTACCGGAGTCGCTGTACGGCAAAGAGGGGAAGACGGAGTTCATACTTCGCGTATTCCCGGCATTACTACTTCCCTGAAAGGAACTTTGATGGCCATATTTGATGCCCGTTACGATAGTTCGCGTGACTTGCAAGGTGATATCGATATTGCGATGATGCGAAGCCTGGATGGTGGAATGAGCTGGCAGCCGATGCAGATAGTGCTCGACCGCAAAAAGTGGGGTGGATTGCCAGAGAAATATAATGGAATCAGTGATGCTTGTATCCTGACCGATGAAAAGAACGGTACTATTTATGTGGCGGGACTCTGGATGTATGGAGTCTTAGATCCCCGATCGGGTAAATGGGTGGAAGGAATGACGCAGGACAGTACCCGTTGGATACACCAATGGCATGCGAAAGGTTCTCAGCCCGGGCTCGGGGTTAAAGAGACCTGTCAGTTCTTGATTACGAAAAGCGTGGATGACGGACTGACTTGGAGTGACCCTGTAAATATAACAGCACAAACCAAGAAACCGGAATGGTGGCTGTATGCTCCGGCACCGGGGCATGGCATTACTTTGAAAGACGGTACATTAATATTTCCCACACAAGGCCGTGATAAAGATGGAATACCATTCTCTAATATTACGTATAGCAAGGATGGGGGAAAAACATGGATAGCCTCTAAGCCGGCTTATCACAACACTACGGAGTGCATGGCAGTCGAATTACAGGATGGCAGTGTCATGTTGAATATGCGTGATAACCGTAATCACGGTAATAAAAAGGTCAATGGACGCCGTATTTGTGTCACCTCCGATCTGGGAAGCACATGGACGGAACATTACACTTCCCGAAAAGCATTGATAGAGCCTACTTGTATGGCAAGTATTCATCGACATACTTATCAGGAAAACGGCAGGCAAAAGCCTCTTCTTCTATTCTGCAATCCGGAGTCTTATGACAGTAGAGACCACATGACGCTAAAGTGCAGCCTGGATGATGGAAATACCTGGGATTCCGGCCGGAAAATCATGTTGGATGAGTTGGGAAGTTTTGGCTATTCCTGCATAACTTCGGTCAATGATTCTACGATTGGTGTTTTTTATGAAAGTAGCCAGGCACAGATGGTTTTCCAACAAATACAGTTGAAAGAGCTCATAGGTAAAGGTAAATCATATAAAGAGAGATAGTTGGTATGAAAAATAGAAAAATATATCCTTGGATCGTTGTCGGACTTTTATGGTTTGTGGCATTATTAAATTATATGGATCGTCAGATGCTGTCAACCATGAAAGATGCGATGCAGATAGATATTATAGAATTGCAGTCGGCTACCAATTTTGGGCGGCTAATGGCAGTCTTCCTTTGGATTTACGGTCTTATGAGTCCGATGGCAGGAATTATTGCCGATCGCGTCAGTCGTAAATGGTTGATTGTCGGGAGTCTTTTTGTCTGGTCGGCAGTCACTTATGGCATGGGGTATGCCGATACATTTAATCAAATCTACTGGTTGCGCGCATTGATGGGAGTCAGTGAGGCATTGTACATTCCTGCGGGCCTCTCCTTGATAGCCGATTGGCATCAGGAGAAATCACGTTCGCTGGCAGTCGGTATCCATATGACGGGATTGTATGCCGGTCAGGCTATTGGCGGGTTTGGTGCTACGGTAGCTGCGGCCTATTCGTGGCATACTACATTCCATTGGTTCGGTATTGTAGGCATTGTCTATGCATTGGTCTTGATTATATTCCTTCGTGAGAATGAAGAACATGCCAGGGTCATTCGGGCCATGCATACAGATAAATCAAAAAAGATTCCGTTGTTTAAAGGAGTGACTCTTTTATTCGGTAATATTGCTTTTTGGATTATTCTGTTCTATTTTGCGGCTCCCAGTCTTCCCGGATGGGCTACGAAGAATTGGTTGCCTACCCTGTACGCTGAGAATCTCGATATCCCTATGGCTGAGGCAGGGCCTATATCCACTATAACGATTGCTGTCTCTTCTTTCATCGGAGTTATTCTGGGAGGGTTATTGTCAGACCGTTGGGTATGCAAAGACATACGCGGACGTATCTATACAGGCGCAATCGGGTTAGGGTTGACCATACCTGCGCTTCTTTTATTGGGCTTAGGCAATGGTTTCATCAGTATAGTAGGTGCAGGATTTCTGTTTGGGGTCGGTTTCGGTATGTTCGATGCCAATAATATGCCTATTTTGTGCCAGTTTGTTTCGGCCAAATATCGGGCAACGGCCTATGGTATAATGAATATGACCGGAGTTTTTGCCGGAGCAGTTGTAACAAGCTTGTTTGGAAAATGGACGGACGGTGGCAACCTGGGATTGGGATTTGCTATTCTGGGAGGTATTGTATTGTTGGCTTTGGGCATGCAGTTGTGCTTTCTTCGTCCGCACACGGATAATATGGAATGATACAAATCATTTCCCGGACAGGAGGGAATAAGGTTCCGGTCCGGGAAATGACTGTATCAGAACGGTTAGTTTACAGTCCCAATACGTTTGGGGTTGTTTCTGCTTGCTGATTATTGAACTGTCCGTTCAGGTTCTCTCCCTCTTTCGGGTTCAGCTCCAGCGATTTCTTCATATCTTCAATCGAACCGTCTTTGTCCCCGTTTAATAGTTTGGCACGTCCCCGTTCATGATAGGCGGCTCCAAAGTTCGGGTTCAGCTCGATAGCTTCGTCAAACAACTCAATAGCAGCTGTCAATTTCTTCTGTGTGATAAATAGTTGTCCCAGATATAGGTAAGCTTGTTCGTTGAAGGGGTTTATCTCTGTCACATGGAGATAGTCCGTCTCTGCTTCTTCTTCCTTTCCGGTGGCTTCTTTTATTTTGCCACGTAGCAGGAGGGCAGCTTCTTCGTCCGGATTCTGTGCAAGTATGGCTTCAATATCTTCCATAGCCTCTGCAAATTGCTGCATCTTATACAGTGCTTCGGCACGGAGCAGTCGGGCTTCCGTGAAATCATCTTTCAGCACAATGGCTTTTGTCAGGTGGGCAATAGTCATTATTCCGTTATCCAATCCATGATTGGCTTTGCCCAACAGGTAGTGTGCCATTGCGTTTCCTTCTTCCAGTGCGATGGCTTTCTGGGCGGCATCGGCCATCTCCTGATAATCTTCTTGCATGAAGCAGAGATTGGCCAGGGTCAGGTACGTGCTTGTCAATTCTGGTTCCAGCGCGATCATACGTTCCAGCAACTCATGTGCTTTCCCGAATTCACCGGTCTGGATGTAAAGCTGGCTCAGATAATTCAGTGTTTCGAAATCTTCTTCAATGGCCAGCGCTTCGTTAAAGCACTTAATGGCATAGTCCGGACGTCCCATACGTTGGGCACGCAGGCCGTCATATTTAAATATCTCAAAGTTCTTTTTGGCGTTTTTTTGTTTTTCTTCCTCAGGGTTTTCTGTTTTCCCCGCAAAAAAAGATTTAAAGAAGTTCGGCATGATCAAAGTTTTTTTAGTTTGGTTGCAAATGTAGTAATTTCATCACATAACCCTGTTGCTTTTCAGGAAGTTTTTTCAGTAAGCAGTCCGTTCTCAGAGCTCAGTAAGCCCTCGTCCAGCATAAACCGTATCACTTCGCTCAACTGCTCTTTATCTGTATTTATGTGTGAAGCTATCTCCGCCGGAGTCATCGGATGCTCTTTCAGCAGAGCACATATTTGCTCTCTCAGTCCGTCGAAGGTGCTTTGTGATATATCCGGTTCGGCGCGGTGGCTGAGGCAGACGTCACATTGCCCGCAGTTATGTTCGTTCTTCTCTCCGAAGTAGCGGAGCAGCATCCGGCTACGGCAGACATTCTCCGAAGTGACGTATTCCACCATGGCATGGATACGGGTTTCATAGCGTTCTTTCCGTTCTTCATATATTGCTCGGGGTATTTGCAGATAATGGAGGTCTATCCGCTCACGTGTATATATAATGTAAGGTGTTTTTTTGTGCGGGATGTAGTCGACGATACGGCGCTTGCTCAGCATCACCAGCAAGTCGTAAATCTGTTGCCGGGTCAGTCCCGTACGTACCGCCAGAGTCTGCTCGCTGATGTAGGCATAGTCTGTAAAGACACCCGTGTAAGATCGCAGAATCATTTGTATCAGTTTCTCTGCGGCTTCTCCCATCTCACGGAGTTTATACAACTCATCCCGGCGGATTGTGAAGATAATCCGTGAGGCATTGTCTTGCTCATCGGTATATTCCAGGTATCCTGCCTGTGTCAATATCTTCAGTGCGCTGTCTGCAGGTACGGGAAAATATTTGAACTTACGGCAGAATTCTTCCAGGCTGAAGTCATACATGCATCCCAGCCCGTCGCCCATCGCCATCTGATAATGATATTGCAGATGCTCGTACACATCTTTTATATAGTCTTTATCCGGGAAAGTATCTGCAATGCGTTTGCTGAGCGTTGTTTTATCCGACTTGGCATAGAGTATCACCGCGTATGCCTTTTGTCCGTCTCGTCCCGCTCGTCCCGCTTCCTGAAAGTAGGCTTCCGGTGAGTCGGGCAGGTCCAGGTGGATGACGATACGTACGTCCGGTTTGTCAATGCCCATACCGAATGCGTTGGTAGCTACCATTACCCGGCTTTCTCCGTTTTGCCATCGTTTCTGGCGAAGATCTTTGGTTGCGTTATCCAGTCCCGCATGATAAAAGTCGGCCGTGATTCCTTCGTTTACCAGCAGCTCGGTTGTTTCTTTGGTTTTTCGCCGGCTTCGTACATATACAATCGCGCTGCCTTGTATCCGGTTCAGTATGTGCAGCAACTCCCCGTTTTTATTATCAGTGGGGCGAACGATGTATGCCAGATTCTTTCGTTCGAAGCTCATACGGAACACGTTTTCTTCCCGGAAGCGGAGGCGCTCCTGTATGTCTTTCACTACTTCGGGAGTGGCCGTGGCGGTCAGTGCCAAGACCGGAGCATCCGGTACGAGATCCCTGATATCCGCTATTTTCAGATAAGCCGGACGAAAGTCATATCCCCATTGTGAGATGCAATGGCTTTCGTCTACCGTAATCATACTGATTTTCATGGACCGGAGTTTGGCCCGGAAGATTTCGGTATCCAACCGTTCGGGAGAGATGTATAGAAACTTATAGTCGCCGAAGATGCAGTTCTCCAATGCCACCACAATCTCTTGCCGTGTCATTCCTGAATAGATGGCTATCGCTTTGATTCCGCGCTTTTTCAGGTTCTGCACCTGATCCTTCATTAGAGCAATCAGTGGGGTGATGACAATGCACAATCCCTCTTTGGCAAGGGCCGGAACCTGAAACGTAATTGACTTTCCGCCTCCGGTGGGCATCAGTCCCAGTGTGTCTTTTCCATTGCCAATGCTGGTTATGATGTCCTCCTGCAGGTCGCGGAAGGAATCATAACCCCAGTATTGCTTTAAAATCTCTTGGTAAGTCACTCTATCGGTTTGATATCTTCAATCTGCAACTGCACTTCCCCCCGTTTGTGGGTGTTCTCTTCAATGGTATAGCAGATGTCAAATGATCGCTTGGTTTTGATATATCTCACGTGTGAACTTTGTCCGAAGGCGATGCCGTTCATCACATTGTTCGATTTGTTGTCTACCAGTTCCAGTTTGATGTGTTCCTGATCGCGACCGACTACCTTGCTTGTTCCATAATCGTACACGTGATGTGTGCAGAACACCGGTTTCTGGTTGTCGGGACCGAACGGGTTGAATCGTTTCAATTCATTGAAGAACTTCGGCGTGATATCTTTAAAATCTATTTCGGCATCGATATCGATCACTGCGCTGGTCTGTTCCGGCAGTATATGTTCCGACACGAAACTTTCGAATCTCTCGGTGAATGCCTGTACGTTTTCCACTTTCATCGATAGCCCGGCAGCATAGGTATGCCCTCCGAAGTTTTCGAGCAAGTCACGGCAATGTTCGATAGCTTTGTAAACATCGAAACCGGATACGGAACGTGCCGAACCGGTTGCCATATCATCCGTCCGGGTCAGTACGACTGCCGGACGATAGTAAATCTCCGTTAATCGTGAGGCAACGATTCCGATCACTCCTTTGTGCCAGTCTTCATTGTAAAGCACTATCGAACGACGGTCTGCCAAGCCTTCCAGTTCGGCTACGATTTTATTGGCTTCTTCCGTCATGCTCTTATCCAGATCCTTCCGGGTTTCGTTGTATTGGTTGATTTGTCCGGCTTTCTCGAGTGCTGCCGAGAAATCTTTCTCAATCAACAGGTCTACCGCTTCTTTTCCGTTCTGTATACGTCCGGAAGCATTGATGCGGGGACCTATTTTGAATACAATGTCGCTCACCGTAATTTCTTTTTCCGATAATCCGCATACATCGATAATCGCTTTCAGTCCTACGCTCGGATTGCCGTTCAGCTGTTTCAACCCATGATAGGCCAGGATACGGTTTTCGCCCATGATCGGTACAATATCCGATGCAATGCTTACGGCGGTCAGGTCGAGCAACGGAATCAGGTGATGAAACTCAATGCCGTTACTGATGGCAAAAGCCTGCATGAATTTGAAGCCTACGCCACATCCTGAAAGATGAGTGTATGGGTATGTATTATCCAGTCTTTTGGCATTCAGGATGGCAACGGCAGGGGGCAATACGTCGTCCGGTACATGATGGTCGCAGATGATAAAGTCAATTCCCTTCTCTTTGGCATACGCAATCTCTTCTACGGCTTTAATGCCGCAGTCCAGTACGATGATAAGCCCTACTCCGGTTTCAGCGGCGTAGTCAACTCCTTTTTTGGAAATTCCGTATCCTTCGTTATAACGGTCAGGGATGTAATAGTCAAGGTTCGAATAGAACTGTTGAATGAACTTGTAGACCAGTGCCACAGCCGTGGTACCGTCCACATCGTAATCTCCATAAATCAGAATGCGCTCTTTCTTTCCCATCGCCATGTTCAGGCGTTCCACTGCGATGTCCATATCCTTCATTAGGAATGGATCATGCAAATCGGGCAATTGCGGACGGAAGAATTTCTTGGCATCCTGTGCCTTCGTAATTCCCCTTTGTACCAAAAGTCGTCCCAGGACGGGGCTAATGCCTAGTTCCTGAGCCAATGCCCGGCTTATCTCTGCCTGTTCTTGTGTGATGGGTCGATAATTCCATTTGTGATTCATTTTATATATTGTTTTTTCTTTTTATCTGTTCTCTGATGCCGGAAGTGCATAACTTTCCAACAAGCTGTAAAAGTACGAAAAAAACCGGAAGTGTGGGGGATATACTGAAAAAAATAATTGCCATTGTCCGAGATACAAAAGATTCGAGGATAATTTTATTATTGCCTCATTACCCAAAGGTTTTGGAGGAGTACCCAATTTTGAGGTAACGAGTTGGTAACTGTGCTTATTGCTTCGCTCTGCTGTATATTACTTTCAAATACCCCCATTTCGTCGGTAAAAACACGAAAACAGTTCACCCCGCCAAATATAATTCGCTATATTTGCATTATAAAATTGCATAAAAAATGAAGCTAATATAGAATAAAGACTGTCTTATCAGATAAAGGTATCTCTCTTAATAATGATCTGGGAAAATGGATGGACTATTCAATTCGTAATAATCTCTGTTTTTCCAAACACAAAGAACTTAAGGGTAAAACCGCTTACGGGCACTACGATCATTATGATGCAATTGAAGTGTCTATTTCCTTTTTGGATAAGTATTGTTCGGAGCAATATTTCAACTTAAAAATCAGAATTAAAAACATAATATTATGACCCAGCATAATGCCATCAAGCTCTTCGAAGCAAAGAAAGTCCGAACCATTTGGGACGATAAAGAAGAAAAATGGTACTTCTCAATAGTGGATGTGGTGGCAGTCTTAACCGACAGCCCTAATCCCCGCAAGTATTGGAGTGTTTTAAAAACACGCCTTAAAAAGGAAGGAAGTGAGTTGACTACAAATTGTAGTCAACTGAAAATGAAATCGGCTGATGGAAAAATGTATTTAACCGATGTTGCCGACACTCAGCAACTTCTTCGTCTTATCCAATCCATCCCTTCGCCCAAAGCTGAACCTTTCAAGCAATGGATGGCACAAGTGGCTGCGGAACGTCTTGATCAAATGCAAGACCCCGAACTTTCTATTAATCAAGCACTGATGGACTATAAGCGGCTGGGCTATTCGGACAACTGGATTAACCAGCGGCTCAAATCCATAGAGATACGTAAAGACCTTACGGACGAATGGAAACATCATGGGCTGCAAGAAGGTGTACAGTTTGCCACTTTGACTGATATTATCTATCAGACTTGGAGCGACATGACTGCCAAGGAATATAAGCAGTTCAAAGGCTTGAAGAAAGAGAATCTGCGTGACAATATGACCAATAAGGAGTTGGTGCTTAATATGCTGGCAGAGCTTTCCACCAAAGAAATTTCGGAAAGCAAGAGTCCTGAAACTTTTCGTGAACATATGGACGTGGCGGAAGCCGGTGGAGAAATTGCCCGTAACGCCCGTATGGAATTGGAAGCAAAAACGGGGAAAGCGGTTATCAGTCCGCTGAATGCTAAGACGGGCACTGCTCTTAATCCACTGCAAGAGAGTGAAGATGATAAACTGTAATCGTGAAAGGAACAGGTGTGCTATCTGCTATTAGCGCACATTTTAGAAAGATATTACCGGGACTTCGAGGCTTTTCCGCAGAAAGCCTTGAGAAAATGAGACTGTTCTATGAGGGGTGAATGGTGTTGGAGAACGGTTCGTCCGTTTCTGGAGATTTTAATTCGGTAATTGCAATTACCGAATTAGAGCATACGAACAAATCGGTAATCGAAACTACCGAAACACTGTATTTTGTAAAAGTGCAAAACGTGAGTATGTAGAATACATCATTCAAGATTATGGGATGGATAACAACAATACGCGCTTCCGAATGGTGATGTAAGCAAATATATTTTTTCTTTTCGCAAGTATTATTTCAGTGTTTTTCTGTAAGTTTGTATCGTACTATAACTATCATAATTATGCAAGATATAATAAACGGGCGTTGCGGTTGGTGCGGAAGTGACGAACTGTATGTGAAGTACCATGATCAAGAGTGGGGAAAATTGGTGACCGATGACAAGACGCTGTTTGAGTTTCTTGTGTTGGAGAGTGCTCAGGCCGGCTTGAGTTGGATAACCATCCTTAAGAAACGTGAGGGGTATCGCAAAGCCTTTTGCAATTTCGATGCTGAGTCGGTGGCACAAATGACCGATGAAGATGTTGAACGGTTGATGCACTTTGATGGCATTGTGAAAAATCGTCTGAAGATCAAATCGACCATCACAAATGCAAGGTCATTTCTCGCCGTACAAAAGGAGTTCGGTAGTTTTTATGACTATACTCTATCATTCTTTCCCGACAGAAAACCGATTGTCAATACATTTCAATCATTGAGTGAGATTCCGGTATCATCTCCCGAATCTGATGCCATGAGCAAGGATATGAAAAAACGGGGATTTAAATTCTTTGGAACTACGATTTGCTATGCTCACTTGCAGGCCTCCGGATTTATGAATGATCATCTGGTGGATTGCATCTGCCGGAAGAGGTAAATAACAATATAACTGTATACAGTGGAAGAGGATATTTTATGCCTTTTGCCCGTTAACATTGTTAATGCCATTTTCCGATAGCTTTGTTCTTGTCTGCAAATAACAAGTCTTTTGCATTTAAAGAATTTGCTATTTGCAGACGAAAAACGAACTTTAACGTAACGTTAAAATAAAGCTTCTGCAGATTGAAATATTGTGCTCTGAAGTGACTGTAGATCATTTGTTTAAATGTACGTCCCGTTTTCCATTCCCGACAGAGAACCTTCCGTATGGAAACCGGTATACTTGCTTTTTTATCAACTGCAAACTGTACTTTCCTATCCGGATTATTTTCTTTTTGCCTTATTCAGTGCTGCTATCAGATACCTTCCTTTTGCCCCTATGTCACTCCAGCAAGTATTGGCAATCAGTTGCCATACCCGTGTTCCTTTCCTTCCATAATCCGATAGCCTGAGTATGGCATTCACCTCTCCTGCTTCGGTAATCCCCAGTCTTTTGAGTGTATCCGTCAGTCCCGGATAATTGTGTGTCATTGTGTTGAAGGCGTATCCGGGTATCGGGAGAGGAGCAGAAACCTCCTCCCATTCTTTTTCCTTCCCCTTGGGGGGAGCTGAGGGGGGTAATTCTTTATTTTCCTCTGCTTTCTTTTCTTTTACTTTACTTTGTCCGGAATTGCATGCATTTTTTGCGTTAACGGCTACATCATGTACTACATTTCCCGGGCTAATGGTTACATTTTCACCTTCCGGCGCTTCTGTTTCCTGCTGAGTCAAGTCGTTCACCAGCAGATAGGGCAATGCTTTCAGATCCCTTTTTCTTCGCTTTGTTGCCTCCATCCATATCTTCTGTATGTTTGCCGAAGTCAGTATTCCGTTTGCCAGATAACTGTTTCTGTCCAATATCCCTTTGATGAAGAGGATCTCAATGATCCCCTGTACCTCAGCGGCCTGCACCTCTCTTCCCGCCTTGTTGGCAAAAATCAGACACTGCTCTTCATCCCAACGGATGAAGTATCCCTCTTTGTATATTTTGCACAGCAGTTTCAGTACGATTGCCGAACTCTTTATTCCATATTTAGCTTCTATCACTTC